>Ga0315288_10000007_pt1 | contig 377016 bp, 332 predicted proteins | sample YL17G11_20_MG_FD_203454 | JGI IMG/M metagenome (GOLD analysis project Ga0315288, IMG submission 203454) | Sediment microbial communities from Yellowstone Lake, YNP, Wyoming, USA - YL17G11_20 | ecosystem: Environmental > Aquatic > Freshwater > Lake > Sediment | place: USA: Wyoming | collected... | reverse complement strand
ATTCAGCGAGTTCGTTCAACGCCGTCCCGCCGGTAACGGCGTGCGGAACGCCGAGAGTCTGCAGGGCATGCGCGTATTTAGCGAGCGCGTATTTACGCCACGTTACTATCAGGAAATCGCCGGGAGTCACGTGGGAGGGCCGGCCGCGGGCGAGATCCTCGGGCGTACGGGCGATAGGGGTGTGTGCGTCGAGGGTGCCCCGGATATACGCCGCGACGAAGGCGGCGTCGTAGGCCGCGGCGTCATCCCGTCGCCCCGCCACCTCGTCCGGAACGGCGATGACGTAAGGTCCCGCGTCGAACGGCGCGCCTTCGACGATTTCCCCGGGGTGGAGCGCGACGTACCCGGGCGCAACGGGCGTCGCCTGTTCGGGGAAACCGTTCTCGGGGTTCCCGAAGAATTTATTGATCCACGTAAGTAAGGGAGCAACGGCGCGGAAGCTCGCACTCAACTCGACGACGCGGCCACCGGCGCGCTTTATCAATCGTTTGACTTCGTCGTAGGTCACGATATCCGCACGCCGGAAGCGGTAGATGGACTGCTTGGGGTCGCCTACGACGAAGAGCGCCCCTGGTACCGGTACGCACCGGCGCCAGTCGCGTTCCTCGACATTGGCCGCGGTGAGGTAAAGCATGACCTGCGCCTGGAGTGGGTCGGTGTCTTGGAACTCGTCCACTAACAGGTGGGTGAAGCGCTCGCGGAAGTACCGGCGTACCGCCGGGTGGTCGCGTAGGAGTGCCGCAGCCTTCATCAACAAGTCTTGGTAGTTAAGCGCCCCCGCCTCCCATTTTACGTTTTCGTATTCGCCGTAAGCAGCACGGTAAACGTCCAAGACCGCAGCGTACCTTTGCGCACGGAATGCTGCTATGAAAGGTGCGGCTACTTCCTCGGCAAACGCCACCCATCGGGTTTTCTCGGGCCGCGCTTGCGCCGCTTTGCCCCGCCATTCGCTTTCCTTCATCGTTATCTTCGGGTCGCCGTCGAAGTCCATCAACAACCCATAGAGGTAGCGCGCGATCGAGAGGTCGAAGCGCTGGGCTTTTCGCGGTAGAATGCGATAACGTCCGGGTAAGGTTTTGAAATCGTATTCGGGGATATCCGGCGCGAGCTCCGTCATATGCCTTAAATACTCGTCCAACGCCACCCTGGTCACGCCGGGGTCGGGTAGCCGTACGTCCTCCGCCGGCCATTCTTCCACGTCAGGATAATCGGCGAACGAATCGAACCCGGCGTAAAGGTCCGCGAGTTCGAGGCCCAGCTCTTCCAGCCGCCGCAAGAGCGGCGCGTCTTCGGCGTAAAGACGCGCCGCGAACGATTCCCAAGCTTGGGCTCGTAGAATTGCGTCCTCCTCCGACTCCACCGACCGGAACTCGAGGTCCACCCCTGCTTCTACCGGCCGCTCCCGTAACAGCCGCCCGCAAAACGAGTGTATCGTTCCGATGACGACCTGTTCACCCCGGGCGGCCGCGTCCCGTAACCGCGCTGCCGCCTTACCCTTCCCCTCCCGGGCTGCTTTCTCCACCGCTACTTGTAAGCGCGTCCGGAGTTCCGCCGCGGCTTTGCGGGTGAAGGTTACCGCCGCGAGGGTCGCCGGCGTACATTTCCCGGCCGCCAACAACGCCACCATCCGGCTCACGAGCATAGTAGTTTTGCCGGTACCGGCCGCCGCCTCCACCAACAGGTTGACATCCAGTTCCTGCAAAATGACGTTCCGTTGATCCTGGTCGGGGGGTAGGGATTTAACCGTCACGGTCCGCCTCCCGTAGCCCGCGCCAAGCCGCCAGGACGTCGTTGCCGTCGGCTTCCAGCTTGCGCCCGGCGTCGGCGACGTCAGCCACGCCGCGGCAAATACGCGCGAAGTCGCACCAGCTTAGGCAGTCCTCTTCTTCGCTCGCGGCCGGATAAGCGCCCGCGGCGGCGACGCGGCATAACGCCGCGACGACGTCCAGCCCCCGAGCGAGTGCCGCCGCGCCCCAGCGGAAGACTTCGCCCTGGCCTTTCTCGCCAGTGAAGAAGTAGCTGAACCCCGCGACCTCGCCGCCGACATCAGGGCACGCGGCCAGCCGCGCACGCAACAGCGCGACGTAGAGCGCGTTTTGGACAACGCGGCCGCCGCGGAAGGGGTCGTTGCGGTCGTACTTGCGCGGGCTCCCGGTCTTGTAGTCCCACATCGTTAGCGCGCCCGTGTCGTCGCGGTCGATACGGTCGATGCGTCCCCGGGCGCGGATAACGCCGCCGCCGGGTAACGTTATTGGTACCGGCTCGGCGATGTCGAACGGCGTCGGTTCGTTTTCGGCCGGCATACCAAGCGCAACCTCGAGAAACGCGGGCGTCGCGGACGCGAGGAGCGCCGCGCCATCGCGCAAGAATATCTCGGCCGCGGCGCTAAGGCCGCGCACGTCGTTGCGGTAAACCGCTTCGGAGGGCGGTGGCGTGGTCTCGCGCGCCGCCGCGACCTCTTCGGCTAGGATCGCCGCCAACGCCGGGCCGTCGCGCCGCCCGGCGTCCGGAAGCTGTCCGGCCTTAATCAACCCGTGTATGAAGCGGTAGAAGGTCCGGTGGAGGAGGCTCCCCTGATCGACCGGTTCAAGCCACCGGTCGCCCGCTACCTCGCGGTAATCCGGCGGTTCTAGACCGAGGAGGTAATGGAAGAAAAACTCGCGGGGGCATCGCCCCAATCGCTCGAGACGCGAGGCAGAGGCGACGGGCCCGCCCGGGCGGGTGAAGTCCGCGGCGGCCGCGGCTGCGGGGACCAGGCCGTCATATTCCGTGAACGCGTCGCCCGCGCGCGCGGCGCGGGCTCGTGCGCCCGCCTCCAGGTAGGGGTAGCGATTGAAGACCGCGCCGGGCGCATCGGGGATCGCGCGGCCACATAGTCGCGCCAGCCACCACTCCGCCTCGTCGAGCGCGGTTACGGGGTCCGCGGGAGCGAAGGATGCCGGCGGCCCCTGGGCGTCGAGCCACGCGGCTAGGTCCCGTAAATCGCCTTCCGGCTTGTCGGTTAACGCGCGAAAGGCGCCGACGACGGCAGGGCTGGGGAAGAGCTCGCGGCCGTCGTCTACCGCCCGCGCGGTGTAAGAAAGCGTTACGTCACCTTCCAAGCGGCCGACGAGCCGGCGGAACGCCGCGACTTTATCGGCAAGCCGCCCTTCTGCGGTTGGCACCGTCGCCGCGACGGCGCGCCGCTCGTGGTCGAGAAGAAGTGGGTCCTGGTTCGCGCCGCCGGGGAAGCGCGCGTCGTCTAATCCCAATATATACGTATACCGGCGGCCGCTATACCCGCCGCCCGAGAGCGGCGTGGCATACAGGCATCCTGGCCGCGGCCCCAACCCCCTCACGCCTTCGTCCGCCAGGCTGTCGAGCCATCCCCACGCGTCGAGGCTCTTTCCGGCCGGGGCGACTTCCAACCAGGCGCGGAGTTCGCCGACCCGTTGGAAGAAAAAGGCTCGGGCGTATTTGTCAAAAGGCCCAACGCATCGGGCGAGACACGCGTCGGCTTTCGTATCGAAAAAGCGTGACGCACCTTCGAGGATCCCCGGTACATCGTTCGCCTCGAGCGTGTACGCGAGCAGCTCATCAACGAGTAGCGCCAACGCGTTTAAATCGTCGCGGCGGACCTCGTCCCGACGGCGGCGCGCTTTGGTCTCTTCCGGGTCTTCGTCCTCACCAACGTACGGGTTAGCGAGACGACGATCAACGGCCGCAGTCGCAGCCTGCAACTTCGGAAGATAACGTTCGCGCCCGGCCCCTACGGCGACTGAACGTAGGGCATCCGCAAGGCGGTGGAAAGGAACGTCGCCCGCGCCGGCACCACGAACTAGTATCAAGCCGTCCTGGACCATCCGCGCGAGCGTCTCTTGCGGATAGCCGTCGCGGACCCACGCTACCCAAGCACGCAGAGCGCGGCCCGGGCGAGCGTACCGAGCGGGAACACCGTCCTGGAACGTGACGGGAGGCCATAAGTCGGCGCCCCCGGCGTTAGCTTCCGGGGGATAAAGCCGCGCCATTTCCTCGTAAAGCAGGGGAACGTAGGTCGCGCGGTCGGTATAAATTACTTCGACCTCATCCCACGGGATAACCCCCGCGAGACAACGGCGAAACACCTCGCGGACCTCGTTGACCTCCCCAACCGCGCGGAAGACCCGGGAGCCCCCAGCCGGCGCCACCCGCTCGTCGTCTATAGCGATCGTGACAACCCGTTCGGTCCCTAATACGGCCAGGAGCCGGCGCTCGAGTTCCTTAAGCTCGAGGTCGGCGGCGAGGATTACTACCGCGTCTGCCGCGAGGGGCGACGGTTCGCGGCCAAGGCGGCCGACGGCCAACGTCAAGACACCAGCGTAGTCGACGAGATTATCGCATGCAAGGCGTTCGCCATAGGCCCGGCCGAGAGCGGCGAGTGCGTCGCGTTTGGCTTCCACTTCGAGGGCGCCGACCGGCAAGGTTGAGGCGTCAGCTCCCGCGAGGCGTAGCTCCTGCAACGTGTCTCGTAACTGGGCGAAGAATGTCGGCGTGGGCAAGAGGTCCTGGAAGTAAACCTTCGCGGCGCCGGGCAAGGTCGCCCACACCTCTTCAACAACAAGGGCCCCGCCGACGTCGTCGAGGAATATCGCACCCTGGCGCGCGAGGTCTTCCGCCGCAAGCATGAACGCAAGGGAACGCGGCGTCGCGATACGGGCGTTGACGACACCGCCCCCCGCCCGGGCGACGCGCTCGAGCCATTGGTTCCCCACGCGATGCGATGGCGCAAGGACCCATTTCTCGGCGAAAAGGCGGGCGCGGCATAAAGCCGCGAGTTCGTCAACGTAGCGAGACATAATAAAAGCCGGCGGCGGACGAACGCCGCGCTGTAGTTTAACACGGTTCGGCGGGAGGGGAAAGGGCTAAGGGGTTACCGAGGCGCGGGCCAATAAGAATGACTCGCCCCCATTCTTAGTACCACCTCTAACGTTACTGTCTTAAGGCTGCGGGCCCGGATATGAAGGCTTCCCGGTAATGACGGGCAACGGCTCGAGCGCTTCTGGGGCCGACGGCCGGTACTTCAGCGCGCTGTGAGCCCGAACGTCATTATACATGGTTAGGCTCACCCCCAAGTGTATGGGGACATTATCCGCCGGATTTCGGTTTATTTCCAGGGCATTAGGTTCACCCCCACGTGCGTCGGGACATTGGCTCATAATTGGCTCAATTGGCTCACTCCCTAGGTTCACCCCCACGTGCGTGGGGACATTCCATCCAAGGCCGTCTCTCATGGTGACACCGCTGGTTCACCCCCACGTGCGTGGGGACATTCCGAGCAGGGGCTTGGCGGGGGGCGCCGCTGTCGGTTCACCCCCACGTGCGTGGAGACATTGTCAGGAGCTCGACCTTGGCCGGAGCCGCCGGAGGTTCACCCCCACGTGCGTGGGGACATTTCGGTTGGGACTTCCGTTCAATGGGCTGAAGTCGGTTCACCCCCACGTGCGTGGGGACATTCGGGTCAGCGTTTTCGGCTTCCCCTTCAACTGCGGTTCACCCCCACGTGCGTGGGGACATTTACGATGTCCACGTCCTACCTCCTCGCGGTTACGGTTCACCCCCACGTGCTTGGGGACATTCGAATCGGCCGCGCTTGGCGATGCAATAGTGTCGGTTCACCCCCACGTGCGTGGGGCATTTTGTAGTAATGGTAAATGGTCTCATCGGCCGACGGTTCACCCCCACGTGCGTGGGGACATTCGGGCAAGGGCGATGACCGCGGGAGGGGGACTAGGTTCACCCCCACGTGCGTGGGGACATTGCAAGTAAGGAATGATTTCTTACGGCGCACGACGGTTCACCCCCACGTGCGTGGGGACATTTATCGGCGCCCATAGGCCGCAAAGGTGGTTTACGGTTCACCCCCACGTGCGTGGGGATATTGATGACAACCTGACCGCGGCGCCGTTTGAGCACGGTTCACCCCCACGTGCGTGGGGACATTCGGTAGGTTTCGAGTTTCCGCAGGTCGTCTTCCGGTTCACCCCCACGTGCGTGGGGACATTAAATCGTTTCGGCCCGCCGTGATTTCATAGAGCGGTTCACCCCCACGTGCGTGGGGACATTGCTACCATTACGCCACGCCCCCGGTGGGTATTAGGTTCACCCCCACGTGCGTGGGGACATTACGCCGAAACGTGGCGCGGAATAAACGGATATAGGTTCACCCCCACGTGCGTGGGGACATTTTTTTCGCCGAGGGCGGTCTTTAGTTCTTCGGTGGTTCACCCCCACGTGCGTGGGGACATTTTCACATCTTCACCGGCGAGGAGGTCTGACGGGGGTTCACCCCCACGTGCGTGGGGACATTTGTAGGAGGGGAGGATAGGGCAGGTCACCCCCAGGTTCACCCCCACGTGCGTGGGGACATTTTATTCGCGTCGTCATAAGCCGCCTGTTCGTCCGGTTCACCCCCACGTGCGTGGGGACATTGCCAAACAGCCAGCGACAGAGTCTGTGATATCCGGTTCACCCCCACGTGCGTGGGGAGATTCGTGGCGCTCAACAGGATTTCGTCCGTGATAAGGGTTCACCCCCACGTGCGTGGGGACATTCCTGCCGCCTACGGGGTTGCCGAGCGCCTTCCAGGTTCACCCCCACGTGCGTGGGGACATTCTTTACCCGTAGGTACTCCGGGACCGCTAACCAGGTTCACCCCCACGTGCGTGGGGACATTTATCTCGCGGGCCTCGCTAAGCTCCATCATCCCGGTTCACCCCCACGTGCGTGGGGACATTCACCGGAAGGATATGATGCTTGCCTAGGATGTAGGTTCACCCCCACGTGCGTGGGGACATTGTCGGCGAGTCTAAAGATGACGGCCCCGTAGCAGGTTCACCCCCACGTGCGTGGGGACATTGGACGGCAACGCGGACGGCGACGGCTGCGACACGGTTCACCCCCACGTGCGTGGGGACATTCGCAATGCCGGGTCGCATCGTGTAGTTTATTTAGGTTCACCCCCACGTGCGTGGGGACATTTTGATAGGCATACCTCCCCGAGGCGCAGGGGAAGGTTCACCCCCACGTGCGTGGGGACATTTTTCGTTTCGGGTCGGCACCACCGCTCTTGCGCGGTTCACCCCCACGTGCGTGGGGACATTATGCTGGACCTCTACGGCGTCCCGGCCGTCATCGGTTCACCCCCACGTGCGTGGGGACATTCATCTACAAAGACGGCCCGTACTGGTATGCGAGGGTTCACCCCCACGTGCGTGGGGACATTTTTGTCTAAGTCGAAACCCATTGAGGAACCTCCGGTTCACCCCCACGTGCGTGGGGACATTCCCTTCGGTCTTTGGTGTGTGGTGTGCTTACCCGGTTCACCCCCACGTGCGTGGGGACATTATTATAATGGCCAATCTCAGGCTCATCAGTGTAGGTTCACCCCCACGTGCGTGGGGACATTAGGACGTCCGCCGGCGTCGAGAACTTGGACATCGGTTCACCCCCATGTGCGTGGGGACATTATCCTCCCGCTCCGCCAAGCCCGGCCTCTTCCAGGTTCACCCCCACGTGCGTGGGGACATTGAATCGCTTGACCCAATAACGCCTCGGCCATCAGGTTCACCCCCACGTGCGTGGGGACATTCCGTTAGGGATACTCGGCGCCTACGCTCTACCAGGTTCACCCCCACGTGCGTGGGGACATTGGTGAGCCGATTTGGGTTGCGCGATAACCCTTCGGTTCACCCCCACGTGCGTGGGGACATTAGGGGTGGTTTACGTCGACGTCAACTGGGGGTAGGTTCACCCCCACGTGCGTGGGGACATTGCACTAAATCGCCTACTTGATATTCCCTATTCAGGTTCACCCCCACGTGCGTGGGGACATTCGGCCGGCGTTCGGGTCGGTTGAAGACCTTACCGGTTCACCCCCACGTGCGTGGGGACATTCAATTAAGGCAGTTTCGCCAAATGGCACCTATAGGTTCACCCCCACGTGCGTGGGGACATTCCGTAAATAAGCTCCCGTGCCTCATAAGTTCACGGTTCACCCCCACGTGCGTGGGGACATTGCGATGGATTCGAGGAAATCGGGATGGATATTCGGTTCACCCCCACGTGCGTGGGGACATTCGTAGGCGCAGTCTCCGCGGTCCTGATCGCTACGGTTCACCCCCACGTGCGTGGGGACATTTTGGCGGCCCACAAACACACGAGGGCAGGAGTAGGTTCACCCCCACGTGCGTGGGGACATTCGTCGTAGGCCGCGAGGGCGCGCTCGGCTTTCCGGTTCACCCCCACGTGCGTGGGGACATTTTATCGCATAGAAACGCCTCGACCTCGGACGCAGGTTCACCCCCACGTGCGTGGGGACATTTGGCGAATCATCGCGCCGTTTCCGCCGTGTCCAGGTTCACCCCCACGTGCGTGGGGACATTGATTCCCTTCCCCTGCGAGACGCCCTTGTGGCCGGTTCACCCCCACGTGCGTGGGGACATTGCGATTAGAGCCGCGTTCGTTCCGGGGGCCGCGGGTTCACCCCCACGTGCGTGGGGACATTGATGATTTCGGCGACGGCGGGCTGGTCGTACCAGGTTCACCCCCACGTGCGTGGGGACATTTTAACCCGCCCCCGGTATTTTTACTTGGCTTCCGGTTCACCCCCACGTGCGTGGGGACATTGGCGCGGGCGTGAACCTCCATAGGGCGTTCGTAGGTTCACCCCCACGTGCGTGGGGGCATTGTCTCCAAAGGCGCGTTGGCTTCGTTCACAATCGGTTCACCCCCACGTGCGTGGGGACATTATGTGCGGGAGGCCAAAACGAATATCGCCAACAGGTTCACCCCCACGTGCGTGGGGACATTGGTAGTCTGTTAGCCATTCCGACGTGGTGTGCCGGTTCACCCCCACGTGCGCGGGGACATTTTGTGGGCGCGTTTAGCCCCTTCATAATATTGAGGTTCACCCCCACGTGCGTGGGGACATTTTTTTGACACGGCCATTGGCGCCAACTGGCAGCGGTTCACCCCCACGTGCGTGGGGACATTGTCAATGAAGAGAGAGGGTGGTAGGAGAATTTAGGTTCACCCCCACGTGCGTGGGGACATTGTTCTCGGCCCGGACCTCGAAGTCCCAATATACGGTTCACCCCCACGTGCGTGGGGACATTGGTTACGAGTTCTTCGACCATATCCGTGAACCAGGTTCACCCCCACGTGCGTGGGGACATTGTCAACGTCAGCTTGTGCGCTCGTGACTTCGGCGGTTCACCCCCACGTGCGTGGGGACATTTCTTGAATTGCTACCTTCCACCAGAGATTGCTCGGTTCACCCCCACGTGCGTGGGGACATTACGAAGTCCTCCTCCGTCTCGGCCGGCGTGACCGGTTCACCCCCACGTGCGTGGGGACATTCCGATGTAGAGGAGACGCGATGAGCCGAAAGAAGGTTCACCCCAACGTGCGTGGGGACATTGCCCTTCGGGGGTATAGCGATAACGACCGTATCGGTTCACCCCCACGTGCGTGGGGACATTCTGGCGCGCCACGGCCGCCGGCGTCGCGTTGGAGGTTCACCCCCACGTGCGTGGGGACATTTATGTTATCGCCGGGGGGAATATACGGGCGTTAGGTTCACCCCCACGTGCGTGGGGACATTCATTTTTCCCCTTGTCGCCTTTCGGGTTATCCCGGTTCACCCCCACGTGCGTGGGGACATTATAGCGGAAAATAACTTCTTCAACCGCCCACACGGTTCACCCCCACGTGCGTGGGGACATTTATATTCCCGGCCGTCTCCAAAGGCGCGTTAGCGGTTCACCCCCACGTGCGTGGGGACATTTATTTATACGCCGCGAGCGCGCCGCCCTCGTCCGGTTCACCCCCACGTGCGTGGGGACATTCTACGTTGAGTTAGGGCGTGGTTGGACGGGTGCGGTTCACCCCCACGTGCGTGGGGACATTGTGAGCGTTGTAGCCCATATAGTCTATCAGGTCGGTTCACCCCCACGTGCGTGGGGACATTAATACGGCGTATGCCGACGGCGCCCATATCAACGGTTCACCCCCACGTGCGTGGGGACATTGCCATCGCCTCCAACGGCGTGACCTTGTCGTCCGGTTCACCCCCACGTGCGTGGGGACATTGCGATAGTAGATTGGTTGCCGCCCGCGATAGAAGGTTCACCCCCACGTGCGTGGGGACATTTTGACTTTGTCTTCATTTTGTGTTAAAGATATAGGTTCACCCCCACGTGCGTGGGGACATTTTTTAGTTTATCGGCGAGGTCGTATATATCTACGGTTCACCCCCACGTGCGTGGGGACATTCGACCAGCAGCTCCTTATCGAACAGCTGCTGTAGGTTCACCCCCACGTGCGTGGGGACATTACGATAGGAAGGGGGCTTAGATGCCGAGTTTACGGTTCACCCCCACGTGCGTGGGGACATTTGCATCCGAGCAAAACGGGTCTCGGCCGCCAGCGGTTCACCCCCACGTGCGTGGGGACATTTCGGCGATCTCCCCCGTCACCGGCGCCGTGTTCGGTTCACCCCCACGTGCGTGGGGACATTCGAATACTGCGGTTAATTTTTCGTCCGGCATTAGGTTCACCCCCACGTGCGTGGGGACATTCCGTCTGGCCGAAAGTAGCAACGGTTATCGCTCGGTTCACCCCCACGTGCGTGGGGACATTGAGCGTTGGAACCGCCGACGTAGAATGTTTTACGGTTCACCCCCACGTGCGTGGGGACATTAATACATCGCAGATGTGGCGCTTGTCGCAAGACGGTTCACCCCCACGTGCGTGGGGACATTTTATTGGCCCGCCCGCTTGTTGGACGGCTAATCGGTTCACCCCCACGTGCGTGGGGACATTCTTCAATCTTCTGCCACGTCATCGCGTCTATAAGGTTCACCCCCACGTGCGTGGGGACATTTCCAGCCGAAGGCGCGGGGGATATACTCTTGAAGGTTCACCCCCACGTGCGTGGGGACATTCACCGAGACTTGGCCAGCGAAGGGGTCTCTACCGGTTCACCCCCACGTGCGTGGGGACATTAGATGCCGAGTTTACTAGATGTCCGTTTAGGGAGGTTCACCCCCACGTGCGTGGGGACATTATCCTCGTTCGCCGAAAGCAAGCCGGTGTATTCGGTTCACCCCCACGTGCGTGGGGACATTTACTTCCCCGGATGTTTCCGGTGCCACGGCGTCGGTTCACCCCCACGTGCGTGGGGACATCCTTTCCGAATTGCTCGAAAAGCGCCCATCCGTAGGTTCACCCCCACGTGCGTGGGGACATTGGCGTCTGGAGGTATTGGATCAGGAGGCGCATCGGTTCACCCCCACGTGCGTGGGGACATTCTGCCGCAGCGTTATTTTCAATTCCGCCTCCCGGTTCACCCCCACGTGCGTGGGGACATTGCCCTTTAAACCGGAGCGGCGGCCCTTTCGACCGGTTCACCCCCACGTGCGTGGGGACATTTTTTCCTGAGTTCGGCTTTCATTTGCCCCATCCGGTTCACCCCCACGTGCGTGGGGACATTAACGTCCTGGCGTGGCCACATGACTATGCCGACGGTTCACCCCCACGTGCGTGGGGACATTGTCCCCGCCGTTGCGACTGAGAACGTAACCTGAGGTTCACCCCCACGTGCGTGGGGACATTTCTCCCTTCGGCGTATGCCGCGCGGGCGGCGACGGTTCACCCCCACGTGCGTGGGGACATTTTTCGCCTTCGCCGCGGCCGCGGCCTTCTCGTAGGTTCACCCCCACGTGCGTGGGGACATTGGCTTCCAATCCACCATCGCGGACGCGGGTAACGGTTCACCCCCACGTGCGTGGGGACATTAAATGCCCTTCGCGCCCTCAATCCATCAACGTCGGTTCACCCCCACGTGCGTGGGGACATTGCCGTGTTGCCGATGACCTTGATTTCTACGGGCGGTTCACCCCCACGTGCGTGGGGACATTTTAATGTTACGGGTATCTTCTTCGCCGTCGCCAGGTTCACCCCCACGTGCGTGGGGACATTGGCGATTTTCGACGCCTGGGCCTCGTCCTTGGAGGTTCACCCCCACGTGCGTGGGGACATTTAAATATGTGGGAAACGGATATGCCCATCAGTAGGTTCACCCCCACGTGCGCGGGGGACATTCCAGATGGCGAAGTCCACGCGGGGCGTGTTGCCGGTTCACCCCCACGTGCGTGGGGACATTCCCGCCAGCACGGAGGACTGTTTGGCCGACGTCGGTTCACCCCCACGTGCGTGGGGACATTGCGGTATCTATCGCGTACTCAATGCCGGGCGGAGGTTCACCCCCACGTGCGTGGGGACATTATCGTCGACGCGGATGTTGAAACGCGGGACGAGGGTTCACCCCCACGTGCGTGGGGACATTTGGACGGCGACCAACGGGTGGCTCGCGTCGCCCGGTTCACCCCCACGTGCGTGGGGACATTGCGGCCATGCCGGTTTTTATCTCGGCGACGTCCGGTTCACCCCCACGTGCGTGGGGACATTACCCCGGGCGCCGCCGGCGCCGCGAGCGACGACGGTTCACCCCCACGTGCGTGGGGACATTCGCAGGAGGGCGGCGGGGGCTCGCCCTCGAGGGGGTTCACCCCCACGTGCGTGGGGACATTGATAGTACTCGCGTATCGCACTGGCGCCCTGCCGGTTCACCCCCACGTGCGTGGGGACATTTATTTTACGCCGAGTTCCTTTTTCCGCGCGTCCGGTTCACCCCCACGTGCGTGGGGACATTTGTAGCTGTCGCACACGACGCGGTAGGTTGGAAGGTTCACCCCCACGTGCGTGGGGACATTTCGCGGCCAAGACAGCCGAGAGTCGTGTATGTCGGTTCACCCCCACGTGCGTGGGGACATTGGAGCCGCGGGGGGATTTGCTCAGTTGGTGGAAGGTTCACCCCCACGTGCGTGGGGACATTGCTTCGGCGACAACCTCGTCGGAGGGTTTCGTCGGTTCACCCCCACGTGCGTGGGGACATTAACCGTTCGCCGACCTGCCAGGCCGAGTTTAGCGGTTCACCCCCACGTGCGTGGGGACATTAGAAACGCGGCCAGCTCGTCGCGGGTAAGCCCCGGTTCACCCCCACGTGCGTGGGGACATTCCCAGGAATGACACGCCAGGAAATTGTATTAGAGGTTCACCCCCACGTGCGTGGGGACATTTTTTAGCGTGTTGACGTTCTGCGTATCCTTGTAGGTTCACCCCCACGTGCGTGGGGACATTTCAAAACCTACGGCGCCGACAAGCCGATAACACGGTTCACCCCCACGTGCGTGGGGACATTGGCTTGGCGATTATACAGAAGAACTGGACGGAAGGTTCACCCCCACGTGCGTGGGGACATTTTTCCGCGCGCTCCTCGGCTTCCACTTGCCGGAGGTTCACCCCCACGTGCGTGGGGACATTGCCAACGTCCGGACTCGCGCAGCTATGGATAAAGGTTCACCCCCACGTGCGTGGGGACATTCTCACCGTGCGAGTGTCAAAACGGCGGGGGGAAGGTTCACCCCCACGTGCGTGGGGACATTCGGCAATGACCGCGCCAGGAACGCCTTGTCCTCGGTTCACCCCCACGTGCGTGGGGACATTTAGCCCTAACGTCTTCTGGTGCGACGACGTAACGGTTCACCCCCACGTGCGTGGGGACATTATCGCCTTTTTCATAATTTCTTGAACAAGGGGCGGTTCACCCCCACGTGCGTGGGGACATTGGTACGCGGAATTTTACCGCGAGGCGGTTTTACGGTTCACCCCCACGTGCGTGGGGACATTCAGATTAACTTTGTCATCGCCGCCCTCCTGGGCGGTTCACCCCCACGTGCGTGGGGACATTCCCTGCGCCACGCCGGCGCTCAGGCCGTGAGTCGGTTCACCCCCACGTGCGTGGGGACATTCAACGGGCCGACTTATCTACCCGACCTCTATACGGTTCACCCCCACGTGCGTGGGGACATTGAGGTAATTCTCGTCGTATTCGACGGTTATGCCGGTTCACCCCCACGTGCGTGGGGACATTAAGTTGAGTTCACACCATCACCGTCTTTGCCGCGGTTCACCCCCACGTGCGTGGGGACATTCCTGGATTTCTACGGCAGGCGCGCGCGATGACCGGTTCACCCCCACGTGCGTGGGGACATTTAATCGGCGACGGTAAAACGAACGCGGCCCGCCGGTTCACCCCCACGTGCGTGGGGACATTCGAGCCGTCGCGGCGATTATCCCCTCCATAGTAGGTTCACCCCCACGTGCGTGGGGACATTCCTGTATTCGTTCCCGCGAGTTAGGGTTTAACCGGTTCACCCCCACGTGCGTGGGGACATTACGAGCGCATTACTCAGTACATCCGCAGCATTCGGTTCACCCCCACGTGCGTGGGGACATTTCCCCCCGCGGCTCCCAAGGGCTTCTCGCCCTCGGTTCACCCCCACGTGCGTGGGGACATTGGAAACGTGCCTGACGAGCAACTAACCGCAGTAGGTTCACCCCCACGTGCGTGGGGACATTGCCTACCGTTAACGCAGCAAACGTCCTCGCGTAGGTTCACCCCCACGTGCGTGGGGACATTTTCATTTCCGGCCCGGCCTTTCGCTGCGTTCCCGGTTCACCCCCACGTGCGTGGGGACATTGTGATATGCTCGGCGCGAGACAGGGTGTCGGCCGGTTCACCCCCACGTGCGTGGGGACATTTTTATGCGTAAATTCTTCTCTCGGGTGTGGGCCGGTTCACCCCCACGTGCGTGGGGACATTTACCGTTACCGTGGGCCTGGATTATCTGCGTGCGGTTCACCCCCACGTGCGTGGGGACATTGAAATCCAAGACCTCAGTTCCATAATCGCTGAAGGTTCACCCCCACGTGCGTGGGGACATTCTGGTAGATGACATTCTCACTATCGCTACGTTAGGTTCACCCCCACGTGCGTGGGGACATTTAGGAGCGGTGGTAGGCGCGGTAGGATACGGAAGGTTCACCCCCACGTGCGTGGGGACATTTTCAACAGCGTCGGCGATGTAGATTAGGTTCACGGTTCACCCCCACGTGCGTGGGGACATTCATGCCTCAGCGCTTTTACAATTCGCGTATCTAGGTTCACCCCCACGTGCGTGGGGACATTCAGGCGTGGCTCCGCAGATATGAAGGCGACGAAGGTTCACCCCCACGTGCGTGGGGACATTGCAACGGCGAGGGGAACGCCGGACCGCCGCGTAGGTTCACCCCCACGTGCGTGGGGACATTCCCTCGCACCTCGGCCCGCCCTCGATAAAGTGCGGTTCACCCCCACGTGCGTGGGGACATTGCATTTTACCGAAGCCCAATACCTCGCCCTGAAGGTTCACCCCCACGTGCGTGGGGACATTCATACTGCCCATCTTGGAAGGCGTCTTCTGGTAGGTTCACCCCCACGTGCGTGGGGACATTCGCAAGGCATCAAGAGCCGCGAGGGCTTTAATCGGTTCACCCCCACGTGCGTGGGGACATTTGTGGTAGAAAGCGGGGGTCGAGGTTGTCGTAAGGTTCACCCCCACGTGCGTGGGGACATTATACGCAGAACCATTTTATTGAACCGTTTATTAGGTTCACCCCCACGTGCGTGGGGACATTTATATGCGGCGCGGAACGGAAACGGAATGAGCAGGTTCACCCCCACGTGCGTGGGGACATTCCCGCGATGAACGTCCCAGAAGAACTTGATATCGGTTCACCCCCACGTGCGTGGGGACATTGGCCGCATCGCCTTCTAAATAACGCCTTATAGCGGTTCACCCCCACGTGCGTGGGGACATTTTTTACGCCGACGGTCTTCCCATCCGCCCGCCGGTTCACCCCCACGTGCGTGGGGACATTGATATAGTCGGCGTCAACGCGACGTGCGGCGACGGTTCACCCCCACGTGCGTGGGGACATTCAAGGGGGTTTAGAAATGGGATATGCGCTTGACGGTTCACCCCCACGTGCGTGGGGACATTTTTTATCGCGCGTTCCCGTTCCGTCGGCTCTACGGTTCACCCCCACGTGCGTGGGGACATTTCCTGCCACTTAATCCACAATACCCATGCCTTGGGTTCACCCCCACGTGCGTGGGGACATTCCGTCGCCTTGAATTGGTTTTGCGGCGACACACGGTTCACCCCCACGTGCGTGGGGACATTCGACGCTGCAAACAGTGGGAGACGTTTCGTAAAGGTTCACCCCCACGTGCGTGGGGACATTCTCACCGTGCGAGTGTCAAAACGGCGGGGGGAAGGTTCACCCCCACGTGCGTGGGGACATTAGTACGCCGCTATCGCTTTCCAACCCGCAAGGAGGTTCACCCCCACGTGCGTGGGGACATTGGAATTAGTGAGCCGTGTTCGGGCGACCCGCGCGGTTCACCCCCACGTGCGTGGGGACATTCGCCGCGCGCCTACCGTCGGCCATACGCTGTAAGGTTCACCCCCACGTGCGTGGGGACATTGTTCGCAACCCGATGCAGTTCGGACCGGAATCGGGTTCACCCCCACGTGCGTGGGGACATTTCGACGCTTGCGAGGTCATAGGTAAGCCGACTAGGTTCACCCCCACGTGCGTGGGGACATTACCGGGGGTCGTCATTTATTTTCCCTCCATTCCGGTTCACCCCCACGTGCGTGGGGACATTCTCTCGGGTGATAAATCCCGCGCGCGTTTTGTAGGTTCACCCCCACGTGCGTGGGGACATTTTTTACCCTGCGCTATAACCGGGGCATTGGGACGGTTCACCCCCACGTGCGTGGGGACATTTATTTGGGAAGACGTTGTGGTGGGCATAGTTTCGGTTCACCCCCACGTGCGTGGGGACATTTTGGATAGACATAGCTAAACCTGTTATAGATACGGTTCACCCCCACGTGCGTGGGGACATTCCCATCAGTTCGTCTATCCTGCCTTCGATGACGGTTCACCCCCACGTGCGTGGGGACATTGGGCCGGCCGTGAATCGCCAAAGGGCATTAGTAGGTTCACCCCCACGTGCGTGGGGACATTGCGGGAGACATTATCGGGGGCCAATCATCACAAGGTTCACCCCCACGTGCGTGGGGACATTGACGCCGGGATTCTTGGGTACGACGGGTCTTAAGGTTCACCCCCACGTGCGTGGGGACATTGGGTATGCGCGCCGACGGAGCGGCCCGGCTTCAGGTTCACCCCCACGTGCGTGGGGACATTTCTTGACGATAGGTTGCTTCGTCCGGGATACCAGGTTCACCCCCACGTGCGTGGGGACATTGACTGTACATCCCCCGGTGTTCGTCGCGCTAACGGTTCACCCCCACGTGCGTGGGGACATTGCTGCCACAATCCCCGAACTATCGGCCCGAGGTGGTTCACCCCCACGTGCGTGGGGACATTGGAACGCCGTAGGTATGCATAAGGCGAATTACAGGTTCACCCCCACGTGCGTGGGGACATTATTTCGACTGTACCGCGAACACATAGAACCTTAGGTTCACCCCCACGTGCGTGGGGACATTCTAAAAAGGAATTGGCCCGCGCCGCACGCTATCGGTTCACCCCCACGTGCGTGGGGACATTCTTGCAGCCAATGAACTCGCCGAGGTTATCCTGGTTCACCCCCACGTGCGTGGGGACATTTCGGCACCGCGCCTCCACGGTCGCCAGGTATGCGGTTCACCCCCACGTGCGTGGGGACATTATAAGAAAGCCCGGCCGTTTATTTCGGGGGAGCGGTTCACCCCCACGTGCGTGGGGACATTGCAAGCGTCGGGGGCTTGGGTAGCGTCCATCCCGGTTCACCCCCACGTGCGTGGGGACATTTGTGGGGGAAATTCGCGTTTGGGATTATCCCTAGGTTCACCCCCACGTGCGTGGGGACATTCCGTCGCCAACTGGGAGCCTCGCGGTCTTGTTCGGTTCACCCCCACGTGCGTGGGGACATTATAAGAAGAGAAGGCGATAGGTTTTGACTTGACGGTTCACCCCCACGTGCGTGGGGACATTCCGGGAGCGGCGGCGGGGCAACCCCACGCCGACGGTTCACCCCCACGTGCGTGGGGACATTGCAACATTCCCTTGATATCTTCCCAGAATCCTAGGTTCACCCCCACGTGCGTGGGGACATTGTTCCCAATCCCCCCGTAAACGGCGTCCGTGAAGGTTCACCCCCACGTGCGTGGGGACATTTTATTTACTCTCCGCGTCCAGCGCCTTTAACCCGGTTCACCCCCACGTGCGTGGGGACATTGGGTGGCCGGCATGAGTGATATTGTGGTCGAACGGTTCACCCCCACGTGCGTGGGGACATTTAGGTTAAACCCTGATGGTCTTGTGGGTTTAACGGTTCACCCCCACGTGCGTGGGGACATTATCAGTCCAATGCCAAATACCATCATCGTCCAAGGTTCACCCCCACGTGCGTGGGGACATTGCCAACGGCCCGCACGTTAACCTACTTTTGGAAGGTTCACCCCCACGTGCGTGGGGACATTGAAAGGACCTTCCATGCCTCTTTTGCTTTGGGCGGTTCACCCCCACGTGCGTGGGGACATTTCCAAGGTTGAAATCCCGCCTTGCTTTCTAACATTCCAAACATTCGGGAATGAAGACGGTTCACCCCCACGTGCGTGGGGACATTGTCATCTGCGGCAGTTTCGCCACGGGATTTTTAGGTTCACCCCCACGTGCGTGGGGACATTTTCACTGCTGCCCCAAGATAGCCTGTGCGAGGAGGTTCACCCCCACGTGCGTGGGGACATTTTCAAAAAGGGCGGTCTGAAGTTTTGGTTTATCGGTTCACCCCCACGTGCGTGGGGACATTCGTCAGCGGATGTCGCCGGCGATGAACGTGTACGGTTCACCCCCACGTGCGTGGGGACATTGTACATCCGCGCGGCGAGCTCGAGCCAGCGGGCGGTTCACCCCCACGTGCGTGGGGACATTGCACAGCGGGCACCGCTGGCGTACGTTCATGGCGGTTCACCCCCACGTGCGTGGGGACATTCCGTTCAAAAACCGGCCCTGCCCCGCTCTGGTAGGTTCACCCCCACGTGCGTGGGGACATTGCGTACAAGCACGGCGCCGCGTGGGTCTTCGACGGTTCACCCCCACGTGCGTGGGGACATTACCCGGCGCCGCGACACGGTCCTGGCCCAGCTCGGTTCACCCCCACGTGCGTGGGGACATTACGCTTACCGCGTTCGCTGTCAGCGGCATTTACGGTTCACCCCCACGTGCGTGGGGACATTGAGAAGCTCGGGCGCCAGATGCGGAGCGTCGTCGGTTCACCCCCACGTGCGTGGGGACATTCGTCCAGGAGGTGCTGTAGCATGACGGTAGACAGGTTCACCCCCACGTGCGTGGGGACATTGCTAAGGGAGTGCGGACCTCGGAGGGGTTCAACGGTTCACCCCCACGTGCGTGGGGACATTCCTCTGAAGAAAATCCTCATCAGCATCTTAGCCGGTTCACCCCCACGTGCGTGGGGACATTTCGGGGAGAGAGCCTTCAACTCCCTCGGGTTTAGGTTCACCCCCACGTGCGTGGGGACATTTAGATGGACTGACAGACGGCGAAGGCGTGGCCCGGTTCACCCCCACGTGCGTGGGGACATTGTCTTCGTCGGCACCGAGACCCTCTACGACAGCGGTTCACCCCCACGTGCGTGGGGACATTGCCTTCAGCGCCTCGAGCTCGGGCTGTTCCAGCGGTTCACCCCCACGTGCGTGGGGACATTAGGAAGTTGGCCGCCTCCACCAGGTTCACGGCCGGTTCACCCCCACGTGCGTGGGGACATTCGAAAGCCGCGGGGGAAAACGCGCTTCTTTTCCGGTTCACCCCCACGTGCGTGGGGACATTCGGGGGTATAGCCAGCCGCCGGCGGCTTCTACCGGTTCACCCCCACGTGCGTGGGGACATTCCATCGCGACCCGTATCCGCTTCTTCCGCTCATGGTTCACCCCCACGTGCGTGGGGACATTCACGTCTTTTGTCGGCCACGCGACCATGCTTTAGGTTCACCCCCACGTGCGTGGGGACATTGGGAAGCGCGCGGCCGAGTTCGTCGAGGCCAATGGTTCACCCCCACGTGCGTGGGGACATTCTCCAGCCGTCGGCGAGATGGAAGAGGACCACCGGTTCACCCCCACGTGCGTGGGGACATTTCCGTTATCTCGACGTCGACCAGCGTATCTACCGGTTCACCCCCACGTGCGTGGGGACATTCCGGCCGAGGCCCGCCCACACCTGCGCCAATACGGTTCACCCCCACGTGCGTGGGGACATTACCTGGTTCGAGGTCAACCCGAGCGCCCTTAGCGGTTCACCCCCACGTGCGTGGGGACATTCGCCGCCTTCGCCTGTTTTTCTCGCGTGTTATAGGTTCACCCCCACGTGCGTGGGGACATTTACGTCGGCGACGCCCCCGAGCCGGAGTATCTAGGTTCACCCCCACGTGCGTGGGGACATTGACTTCAAGCGGTCAGTGGTGTTTGTCGCCAACGGTTCACCCCCACGTGCGTGGGGACATTCGGGTCGTCGACAGCCGGTAGACCTTCGGCTCCGGTTCACCCCCACGTGCGTGGGGACATTGGTGGTCTCGCGTTTCCGGGTGGACGTTGATACGGTTCACCCCCACGTGCGTGGGGACATTCGCGAAATCCCCGGCCGCCCTGGCGTTGGTCTCGGTTCACCCCCACGTGCGTGGGGACATTACTTCGAAACACCCTTATTTTCCGGGATTCGGACCAGCGTCAGGCCGTCGAAGTCAACGAGGGCCCGTTTCGTATCGCCGTCGCTCCGGAGAGCGAATCCCTGCTCGTTGTTCGTATTGTAAACCATCAAACAACCGCCGCCTCGGCTCTTGGCGCATACGAATTCCCACAGCTTATCCCGCACCATCGCCGAGACCCGGCCCACGAACGTCCCCGTCTTCACCTCCAACAGCCAGCGTGTCAACTCCCCTCTCAAGCCCGTCGGTACTTTCTCCAGCGTTATCACGACCATCTTCTTTTCCTTCCGCGGCGTAATTTACGCCCGCGTCGACCTCGCCTCCCGGGTCCCATAATTCCCCGGCCGGGGTAACAGCCCCGTCGGCGTCCGGCTTCGGTGGCCGTTTTTTCTTCTCGCAGAATAACGCGTATTCGATATCCGGGATGACCCTCTCGAGCAATCGGGTTTCTGTAAATAAATCGCGGCAGTTTAAGCGGACGCGGCGCTCGACATCGTTCCCGCCTTCGGCGACGGCCCGGAACGCAGCAGGGACCGTGGTTTCCGCCTTATAAAGGTCCGCGACGTCGAACACGAAAGACGTCTGCAAGCCGGTATGGATAAAGCCCAGCGCGGGCGAAAACCCGGCCGAGAGGACGCCGGCGTGACACAAACCGTAAAGGCAAGCGTTGGCCGCCGAAAGGGCACGGTTTATCGGGTCCGCCGCCTCCCATTTATCGCGCCGGTACGAGCGGCCCGCCCACGTCACGCCGGTTTCCCGGCTGGCGCGGGCATAAGCCTCCCGAACGCGGACGCCTTCCATCCCGCGAATCTGTTTCAACGTTAACCCCGGCGGTAGCTTCGTGGGGAAACGCATCTCGTACATGCGTCTAACGACCATCATGTGTTTCGCCGGCTCGGCCCACATCCGCGCTTGGTGATAAGTATTGTCGGCCCGTCGCGTTTCGCCTATCCCTAAGCCGTAAAAACGGACGCCGCCCTCGCCACACCAGACCACCAGGCACCCGTTTTCAGCCAACGCTTTGACCGCCGCGTGGGTGATATTGGTCCCGGGTCCGAGCATCAGAACGGCGAGCGCGGCGCACGGCACCGGGACTTTCCCCTCGGCGTCGAATATCGCGATGGCCCTCGCCTCCTGCTCAACGCGGCAATGCTCGACGTAAAGGTACCCCCACCCGTCCCGGAACTTGGGCAGGGTGTGCAAATCGAGCGGCATTATCGCTCCTCAGCGCGGCGGCGCTACGGTTAGTAAACCAAATCCATAGGCCTTGGCCGGGCCGATACCTTTAGCGAGCGCTTCGCGGAACTCGGTAGTGTTCGTGATGCGTAGCAACCCTTCGAAAACAACGCCGCCGAACGTCACCCGGACGCCCTCCTTAGCTTCATCGGCGCCGGCTTTTCCCTTCTGGCCCCATGTCTTGCCGCCCGGGTTCGCCCGCACCGCCGGGTACTGTTTTCCGCCGTTCACCTGGGCGGTCACGACCTCGAAGCCGGCCGCCGCTCCTTTCAGGGCCAGCCATTCGAGTTGTCGGTCATTATCCCACACCTCGACGCGGGCACCGTGGCGCCGTTTCCCGTCGGGGCCGGACTTCGTATCAATCTTACGCGTGACGTTCGCGCGTAGGCGGAAAGCCAAGACCCGGCCCACCGCCAGGCCGGCGTAGGCGGCGGCCACTTCTTTCGATTCACCGGGCACACCGCCGGAAACGTAGTCGCTCGGGAGTTGCGACCAATCCGGCTTCACGCGTGATTGGATTAGAAGGAAGGCGCCGCTCCGGTCGAAGTCCAAACGGTAAAGGACGCCGAAGTGCTCGCGGGCGTTCGCGCCCGCCAGCGCCTGCGGGAACGCCGCCATAATCCGGCGATGGATGGCCTGGCAGTCCGCGAGGTCGCGTTGGACCGCCCGCGATTTTAAATTGAGCGATAGCTTCGAGAGGAACATCATCGGGTCGCCTCCTGCACGGCGAGGTCCGCCGCCGTCGGCATCTCGACGTCGACGTAACGAAGGCCGAAACGCCGGTCTCGAAACGCCGCCCCGAGCGGTTGGTCCTGGCGGATTTCGGCGCCGGCCGCGCCGTAGTCCACTTCGAGGACGAGGCGAACCCGGTCCCGCTGCCTACCCCGTGTCGGCGGTTTGAGGGCGACCGTACGCAACGCCTCCCTCAGCGACAACGTGCGTAGACTATTCTCGAAGACGAGGGGCTCGGTCGGGAGGAACGATTTCCGGCCGAGGTAAATCTGCCAGCGCGGGTTTTGTAAAGCGGCTCGGGCTTGGGTCATAAGCATGTGCAAGCGGGGGTCGCCTTCCAGCCCTACCAGAAACGCCGCGTCCGCCAGGTAGAACCGTTCCGAAATGACGGCGTCCTTATTCGGCGTGCCGTCCGCACGGACGCAATCGCGGGCGGTATGGTAATCCCGGCTCATCACCCCTTCGCGGTCCACCCGGACGCCCATTTTCAACGCCGCCAGGTCATCCACCGGTTCGTGGCGGGGCCGCCCGAGGGCCGCGCAAACTAAACCGATAACGCCGGACTTGGAAGGTTCGCGGCCGGCGTCGCGGTGGACAAACCGGCTCTGCGTCCCCCAGCTTTGCATCGGCCCGACGAGCCACAGGAGTAACGTGTGTTTGTCGTTAGCCACGGCGGCCCTCCTTAACCCGACGCCCGGGCGGTTTTGTCCACCAGCTCAGTTATGGTGTTTACGCGGGTCGCCGCTTTCGCTACCGCCTCGAGCGGCGCGTCTTCGACCAGGAGGTAGTGGCCGACGCCGGCGACGCCGTAAGCGGCGGCGACGCCGCCCCAATACTTGTCGAGCGCCGCGATAGACGGTTGAACGAAGCCGCCGCCGTTCGCCCGGTCGGCGCGGACCGGCGTCTCGAACGCGTTCGCGAGCGACATCGGCATCCCGCCGTCGCGGACCAGCGCCAGCGCGAACGACGGCGGGTTATACGCCGCAAAGGTGTTCTGCTTGCCCGAAGGGACCGCCTCTATCGACGCTTGGATAAACGCCCGGACGGCCCGGCGCGCCAGTTCCTTATCGCCTTGGAGGTTATCCTCGAGTTGCCCCAGGTGGATGTTGGCGTAACGGTAGAAGGTTGCGGCGTTGAAGGAAACGGTACCGATCATCCCGGCGCCGGCGCCCTCTTCGGACTCGCGCTTTTGCAAGTCGTCGACCGCGGTGAAGTAATCCATCTCCATCTCGGTTTTATGGGTGGAGAAGGCGTGAGCGACCTGGCACGCGGCGTCAACGTTCTTGGTGGGGAGGTCGGCCAGCATCCGGCCGAAGAGCGCGACGTCGGCCGCCTTGGGGAGCGTCAACACTTTACCGGCTAGCTCCTTGATTTTATCCGATACGCCTTTCGCGAGCTCGCCTTTTTTAGCTTTACCCCGTTTTACCTCTTCGTCCTTGGCGGCGGGGGCAACCTTGACGAACTCCGCCCAATTAGCTTTCGCCAACTCGACCAGGGCCGCCATTTCGTCCGGCCCCCAGAAAACGAGGTATTGCGTCTCGCCGTCGCCCGTTACTTTTAAGCCGACGGCCTCGAGGGCGGCGGCAGCGACGGCTTGCGCCTGTTCGGACGTACCTTTGGCCGCCAAACGTGTGGCTATCTCGTCGCGCACGAGCCGTGTCCGTTTCCCTAATTCTTCTCCGCCGAGGAGTTTCGCGTCGGCGAAATGCCGACGGACTGCCCGTTTGATACACTGGCTCGAGACGCGAGCGCGCCGGGCGCCGCCGAAAAGGCAGTCCTTGGGGGCGCCGGTGTCGTCGCGGTTAAGGTTGGCGGGGGCGAAACTCTGGAGGATATGAAGCTCGATGAGCTTGGGCATTTCGTGGTCTCCTTTCGCGCGAGCCGGGTTCACGCGGCGGCGCTCGCGGGTTGGTCCGTTGGTTTTCCTTCGGCTTCCACGTCTTTCGCGACCCAGCCCCAGAAACCGCGGGCCCAGTTGCGTCGGACGTAGCCGTCGGGGTGGTCCCAGGCCAAGAGGTCTTTAAGTAGTTGTTCCCAATCCACGGGGACGGCGTTCGCTTTGAGGAGCGAAACTGCCTGGCGGAGATGCGGCGCGAGGTCTTGCGCGTCCGCGTTTAAAAGAGCGATAAACCGCCGCTCCACGCTCTCCGAATTCGTTTTATCGGCGAGGCGGCGGAACGCGGCGCCGATGTCCCCCGAACCGCCCGCGTCCGGGTGCGCGGCGAAGAGGGAAGCTACCAGGAAAGCCGCCGTTTCGGTCCACCCGCGCTCGCCGGGTAGATGCGGGACGACGTAGCGGAAGACGTTGGCGTCTTCGCCCGGGGGCCGCTGCAACGCCCGGCGCAGGTCCGCTAAGGCGCCGCGGCCTTGAGGGTTATCGCGCCGAGCCGCCAGACTATCGACAAGTCGCCGGCCCCACCAATCTTTCTCACTTTTCATCGACTACCTCCTTTTTCTCCTTGACCCAGTCGGCAAGAACGCCGAATTTCTGGTTGTTTTTATCGAGTTTATTGCTGTAAAGATGCCCGTAGAGATACCCCCGGGCCTTAGTCGCGGCTTTGAGGGCCCGCGCCGAATCGCCGGCGGCGTCGGCGGCCTGCTCGAACGCCAGTTCGGCCTCCGCGCCGATGACGCGTGCCCACCGTTCTACGGCTACATCCTTTGCTTGGGGGATATCGACGAGCATCCGGCGGAACGGCGTCTCGAGCGCGGCCCAATACGCACGCTCGGCCCCGAAGGATTTGATAAGTTGCGCGACTGCGTTCTTATCGGGTTGGGGTTTATCGCGGTCGTCGGAATCGGGCGCCAGGACCAACCGCGCGAGGAACGCGTTCGCAGCATAGAGAACGTGGGCCGTCTCCTCCGCCAGCTCGAGGCCGCGGCGTAGCCTCGCGACAGGGCCCGGATCTTCGCTGTCGTATAAGTACGCAAGCGGAAGAGGAAAGCTCTCGCGGCGCCAGAAAATTAATTTGGCACGGTCGGCGCACAGGCCTAAACCCGCGACGCCGAACCGCTTTTTCCCGTCGAGGTATTCCCCGCGTACGAGGTCGGCGAGCCAGTGGAGGGTCTTAGGGCTCTCGTAGAAATGCTCCTCGCTCGACCCTTTCACCCCCAGAGTTTCCAAAAGTGCGACGCTATCACGCCACAAAGCACGGTCTTCGTCGAAACCGACGGGTATGACCGGCGGCGCCCCGGCCTTTGCCTTAAGGATTTTGCGGAACGCGCACATGGTTTCGAATTGGTCAACCGGGGACGCCGCGTCTAGGTCGTCGCCTCTTACCAACACGATTCCCAGAACCGCATCGCCTTCGCTCGTTACGTTGAGAAAGATACGGCGGTTCTGCCAAGTTAAATAGTCGACGTATCCGTGCGGCTTCCGCATCTTGGGTTCGGACCGAAGGTTTTGTTCCCACGCCGGTTTGTCCTTGTCGGTATTGCCCGGACATGGAAAAGAATCGCGTAAATTATAATGGATTAGGTTAAGCATTAGCGTCTCGAATAGATTATTACCTTGGACAATAAAAACCACGGCCTTCATTAAAGGGCCCTGTTTTGCGGCGTCCACGCTACCGCCGCCGGCCCGGGGGATTAACCCGCCGACCGCAAATGATTGATAAGCGACCACGAGACGCGCCGCTAAACCGAAAGACAAGGGCGGTACGGAACCTTCGGCGGAATGGTCGAAAAGCGTAGGGTTATGGCCGGCAGCAAGTTCGTGGATCAGGCTGTTGACCGGCCGCGGTTCATCATTTTTCAAACGGGGGTCTTGGTAGAACGGCCTTCTCTCGTCGAAAAGGTCGAAGCGGCTCCCCCATTCTTTGAAATAACCCTTGAGGGGTTTCGCCGGGAACGCCCCCTTGTCCCAAAGCTCTTTCCATTTTGAGGCCTTCGCCGGGCCGAAGTTACGGTGCAATATCGCCAACAGAAGGCGGTGCAAGGCTACCGTTACCAGCGGCGAAGGGTCGTAGATTTCCTTAACCTCATGCGCCTTGGTAAGAGTATCCAGTAGACCGAATTCGGTAACCGAACCTTTAGCGTCGCGTAACAATACGCACGGGACCCACGGCTCGGAGATGAGGTTGAATTTTCCGTTCATTATTCGTCCTCCCGTTTAACATCCTCTTTATCGATTTTAAGGCCCAAATCCTCGTCGTACACCAACACCCATTTACCCACTACCGCCCGACCGTTTTCGAACTCAAGCGGGCGGCAATTCCTTAAGTACGCGTTACGGCGCCACGCCGGTGGCGGCGGGGTTGTGATGAGTTGCGGTACGATGCCACGATGGCTTAGCGGGACGGCCGCCGATAACAAATTATTAACCAGGGTTTTTTCACCCGCCGCGAGATTTTCCCAATCCACCGGGCACTTACCTTCGGGGTCAAGGGAAACGGCGCCGTTAACTCTATGGAGGCAGATGACGGTGACGCTGGGGCCACCCAAGCGAGTCAGGGCCTGGTGATAAGGATGGTATTCGGGCGCATCTTCGGCTAGGCTGTATTGGGCGACACGAGCCAGCGCGCCGCTGAAAGTCGGCCTTTTAATGACCCGCGTTTCAGCTTCCGTCTCCTGTACCTCCAGTTTCCTATCATGGTCGGTTTTCGCCGCTTCCAACGCGTTTTCCCACAATTCGCTCAGCCCCTGCAGGTCCCCGTCGCCGTATACTTCTTCGATAATCTCTTCCAACTCGCCGGGGACTTTTATCTCGCGACGTTTATCCAATGTGAGCCAGGAGCGGAGAAGTATATACGGCTCATAGACGTAGGCGCTCGCGCCGAAATCGGGGATATGTCCCGCGTCACCCTTGGGCCACATAACCCACAACGCCGGCGTCGTTAATCCTTTCGGCCGGCCGTCGCGTCGGTGGCGATGCAACCGCCCCATACGTTGAAGGACGAGGTCGCCGGGGCCAAGGTCCGTAACCATCAGGTCGAAGTCAAGGTCCAGCGATTGCTCGAGGACCTGTGTCCCGACAAGGACGAATTTCGCGGGGCGCTCGCCGTCTTTACCTAACACAGTTAAATAACGTTTCTCCCGTTCCTGCCGCCAGCCAAAGGGGAAGCGCGCGTGGAGGAGGCCGAGTTCACCACGTTCGTTTCGAAAAGGGTTATCGGGCTTAAAATGCTTCCTCAACGTCTCGTACATCTCTTGCGAACGGGCCACCGTATTGCAGATTACGGCGGCGCAGCCGCCGTCTTTTAACGCGTCGGCCAACCTGTCCGCGACCGCCGCCGCGTCCGTCTCGACCCTTTCGACGCGGACGGTCCGTTCGCGCTCGGGCGACGCCTTAACCGGGATGACTTTGACCTTCTTGCCCGGGCGGGCGACGGAGATACGCGGGTACCAGGTGTCTTTCGTCTTTGTGCTATCGTCGCCGGCGTAAGCTTTCAACAACTCGAGCCGTTTCTTTTTCGGTAGCGTAGCCGAAAGGAGAATAACCGGGGCACCGAGACCCGCGAGCCACGCCAGGAGCCGCTCTAGCAACGTGGACATGTAAGCGTCGTAGGCGTGGACCTCGTCCACGATTACCACCTTATGGGCGAGGCCGAAGAGGCGGACGAAGACGTGTCGGACCTGGAGGACAGCCATTAACGCTTGGTCGACGGTTCCGACGCCGAAAGGAGAAATTAGGCCGCGCTTCTTGGAAGTGAACCACTCGGCGGCGATTACGGCTTCATCCTCGTCGTTAGTGTCTGGCTCCGCGACGTTCGGCTTTAACTCTTCATATTCTTTTACTAACGGCGCCTGGCCGTGTAGGAGGTGAAGGTTTACAGTTTGACCTTTGAGACGGCCGTCGAGGAATTTCCTGACGCGGCCGAACATCTGGTTACTGGTAGCCATCGTCGGCAGCGCGACGTAAAAACCTTCGGCCCCCGGCTTACGTAACCAATGGTCCGCGAGGTAGAGCGCCGCTTCCGTTTTCCCTTCGCCCATCGGCGCTTCGACAACGACAAGCGCCGGGCCGTCGAGGGTTTCCGCAAGTGCGGCGATTTTCGCCTGAATCGGGAACGGCTCGAGCTTGTTATCAGTATTCAACGCTGGGAAGGCGTCGAAAAACGTCGACGGCTCGTCGGCGTTTTGCCAGCGCCCCCAGCGTAACGTTTCTTTAATAACGTACGCGGCTCGGTGGCGGGCGTCGTCCCAATAGCGGGCTACGTCGTATGGCGGCGGCGAGTGGGGAAAATGATTCTCATCAGAGGCAATCCAATCCGCGACGGACGTGAAACCCGCGAGGGTAGCGAAGAACGGGTAGTTATCGTCGGCTAAGCCGTCGGGCGGAGGCCATTTAACGTCATTAACGCCGAGGAGGCGGGCGAGGGACGCCGTTAAATCGCGACGCGCTTCTTCCCATATTCCGGAGCCAACCTCGTCGGCGGGCAACCGAGCGTCGGAGAGTTCATCGCTTTGCGGGAACGAGCCGTGGTGACCGCCGACGGCGGTAGCGACGTTCTTCAGAACCGCCTTGGCGCAGCCACGGTGGACCGACGCCAGGACGTCCGCCAGGACTTTAGTCGTTACGACGTTGTGGGGGAACTTCTGGGGGTGGTCCGGGAAGGGGAATTCGAGCTTCTCGAGGGAAGCGCGGGTGGAGTCGTTTAACCCTTGGAACGTCGGCGACGCCTTGCCGAGGTCGTGGAGGCCGACCCAGAACGATATGATCCGGCCGGTTATCTCTTCGTCGGCGCCGAGGGTTTGGGCGATATGACCCCGGGCGTGGGGCCCCAGACAGCTATTCCATATCTCGTTCGCCACGGCCGCTGCGTCGAGGATGTGGAAAAGTAAGGGGTGATAAACCCCCGCCTCCCCTATTCGCCATTTCCCGGCAAGCGTATACGTGAAAGCAGTTACCATCGAGCCGCCCTCCTCCGAGGTCGTGGCCGAGGTTGAACCCGGCCTTACTTATCCTCCAATCCGCTTTCCGGCCTTATAAGTCTTAACGCTTGTCCAAAACGCGTACTTCTTTCCCGACGGCCGCCCCGCTGTTGATAGAATAAACGGTCGGAGGTTTTACGCCCGCATTTTTATTCGCCAGAATACCCTGGATCTCTATTAGGTTACCGGATGTTACCACGTTATCGGTGACAGGGATTGACACCGCGAACAGCCTGTTAATAAAGGCCTAATCGGCGCCGGATAACTCCTCCTATAGTACAGCGTCGTTTCCGTCTTACCCTCGCCCATCGGCGCTTCGACAGCGACAAGCGCCGGGCCGTCGAGGGTTTCCGCGAGGGCCGCGACTTTCCCCTGAATTGGGAACGGCTCGAGCGCTTCTTGAGCCGGGGCCGGTATGTAAGGGTGCGGGGGCCGAACACCGTAATACTACCGTCGCCACACTCCTTGCTACCGCGACACCCGCCAAACCGAGCGCCCGGGATACAGAAGCGTAACCAAGCCGAAATGACGGCGCGAAGCCGCGTTCGCCGACTCGGTAGCCCATTACGCCTCCAGTTGCCCGGTAACCACCGCTCCGTCAACCAAACCCGCCACTTCCGTCGGCTTGAACGCGACGGCGTAATGCCAAATGCCGTACTGGCCGTCGGCGTTGACCGCGGCGACCCACCGCTCGGCGGCCTGGCGCTTGACGCCGGCGCTTTCGTCGTATCCTTTCGTCTCCAATATCAGGTAGCGTTCGCCCGGGAGGTCCAGGCGGACGACGAAGTCCGGGAAGTACTCGTGCATCTGGTCGTTATCGAGGTACGGGATCGCGAAGCCGAGGTGGTCGTTTTTAACGAAGGCGCGGACCTTGGGGTGGGTGTCGAGGAAATACGCCGCGGACTGTTCCCACTTGGCGGTATCGGCGACAACATAGTTCAGGTAGGATTTGACGACTTCGCGGACCGGGCGCCGGGTGAAGAAGTCCACGTCGGCGCTCGAGCCGGCGTCGCGGTTCGCCTCGTAAATCGGGACCTCGGCGGCCTCGCCCGCCGCCTCGTCGGGGCGGACTGCCTCCAACAGCCGCTCGATGACCAGGCCGAAGTACGGCGAAAAGTAGACGTCGCGGGCGTCGCCCGGCGGGTACGCCTGGACCTTGGTTTCCAAATACCGTTGGGCGATACGGAGGAGTTGCGGGAAGAGGACGTGGCTGGGGGGCGCGTCGTCGCGCTGGCCGCGGTAGTGCCGCGTCAGGTTCTGCGCCAGGTCGAACGCGACCGCCTGCAGACGGAGCCGACCCCGCTCGAGGGAGACCTTCTCCTCTTGTCCCGGGCCCGTCACGCTCATGCGCCCTTCGTTCGTGGGGAGCCCCGCCTTCATCTGGACCTCGGGGGGAATCCGCGTCGGGTCCACGACGAGTTCGCCGATCGCGTCCCAATCCACGGCGACGCGGTTGCGGACCGCCTGGGCGTAGCCCTCCACCCGGGGGAACCGGACCTCGAACGCGGCCTTCTCGGCTACGGCGTAGACGTGGGTTCGCTTGACCGGCGGCGGCGGGGCGCCGCCCTCCGCGGCCTTATACGGGATAATCTCGAACGGGACGCCGAGGACCTTGCTGACTTCCTCGTCCAGGAAATCTTTATCCTTATGGAGGTCGTAATTCCTCCGGCGCAAGCCGCGGCCGACGACCTGCTCGCAGAGGAGCTGGGACATAAAGGGGCGGAGGCCGACGATGTGCGTGACGGTCTTGCAATCCCATCCCTCCGTCAGCATCCCGACGCTCACGATGCCGCGGACGTCGCGGCCGGGCGGGTGGTTGGGGCGCCCGAGCTTCGTCGCGAGGTCCTCGAACCCCTCCGGGTACATCGGCCGGCCCTGGCGGTCGAGGGGCCACTCGCGCTTCCCCACCGTGTCGAGGGTCAGGCGCATCCAGCGCGTCTCGTCGTCCTTGGCCGTACCCGAGTCCGTTTCGCTCACGACCTTGCTGTCTACGCGGATGGTGTTTACGGCGCCGTCGCGGTTCTGAAGCTCCAGTATCGTGAAGGGCGATATCTTCGCCGGCTGGTCCCCCTCCGCGATCCACTCGTAGACCAGCTTCGCGATCTTGGTGTTTTTACACACGACGATGAAGACCGGCGGCCGCGGGTCTTGGGGCGTCTTCTGCCACTCGTCGTACGTCTGCTTCCAGTGGCCGGCTAGCATCTCAAGGGGGTGGATGGCGTATTTAAGGACCGCCTCGGGCTTGGGGTCGCGGGCGCGGCCGCCGCGCTCGGCGGGCGTCAGCTTCTCCAGCACCCACTCCCAGATGTTGAAGTAGTACGGGACGGCGGCGCCGGAGGGGTCGCGGGCGACGAGTTGGGGAATCTTCGTCAGGCCGGACTCGATGGCCTCGACGAGGCCGAAGTCGGAGACGACCCACGGGAACGGCTTGTTGGTCTCGCGCCCCACGCGGCCGAGGAAGTACGGCGTGGCGGAGAGGTCCAGGCAGAAGTTGACGCCCCGGACCTTATGCAGGCGGTCGAGGCCGTCCACCCATACCGTCGCCTCGCGGAAGAACTCCTCCTCGCGCTCCTCGTCCAACAGCGAGCCCTGGTCGTCCTCCTCCTCCGGGAAGACGCGGTAGGCGTGGTGGGCCTCGTCGTTGAAGACGAGGATGTTCTTCTTGTCGCCGAGGTCGCGGCCGACGACGCGCCGGACGAGGGCGCCGTCGCTCTCGAAATATAACTCGTTCTCGACCAACGCCGACTTCAACGCCCCGGCGTCGTCAATATTTTCCTTCACGGCGTAGACGAGGCCGAGGGTTACCTGCCGGCGGAACGTCTCTAACGTAAGGTACCGCTTGCCGCGGAGGGTGGTGTTCTCCTTGCCGATGTGGATGGTCTCGCGGCGGGTCTCGCGGACGCCGGCGCGCACGACCCGCGCCTCCTGCGACGACTTGCGCTCGAGGACGTGCCAGTTCGTGACGAGGACGCGACCTTGCGCGAGGCGGGGCATCAGGTGCGGCGGGACGAGGTCGGCGGTGCGGTAAAGGCTCCCGTCGCCGTTGCCGGGCTTGAGCTCTTCCAGGCGGTTCCGGATGGTGATGTTGGGGCAGACGACCAGGACGGCGTCGGCGTAGGCGGCGTTGTGGGGGTCGGCGACTTTGTTGAGGATGGACCAGGCCGCGACCATCGCCATGACGGTGGTCTTGCCGCCGCCGGTGGCGACCTTGCAGGCGAGGCGGCGGAAGCCGGCGTAGCCGGCGTCGGCGCGGCCGGCGCTCGGGTCGTCGCGCGGGACGTCGAGCCCCTGCAGGAAGTCGGCGCGCGCCTCGTGGAGGAAGATGACCGTCTCGGCGGCCTCGAGCTGGGCGAAGAAGAGCCGGTACTCGCGCTCCGGGCGCGTCCAATACGCGAGCAGCTCGGCCGTGACGCGGGTCGCGCCCGGCCGCCCCGCCGCCCGCCACCGCGCGAGCTGTTCGCGGATGCGGCTGACGAGCTTGAGCTCGTAGGCGTTCGGGAAGTCGCCGCCGGCCTTATCCAATATCGCCGGCGCCGGCGTCCAGGGCTCGCGCTGGTCCCGCGGCGGATAGACCAGCGGCGGCCGGCGGCCGTCGCGCTTCTCCGGCGGGTGCCCCTCGCGGAGGTACCAGAACGCGCGCGGTTCCTCGTACGGCGAGTTGATTATGGGCTTGTCGACGGCGTTATGCATCGGTTTCGGTCCTAACAGGTAGGGTTTTTCGGAGCAGGGTTAACCATTTCGCTGACCCAATTACGAGCCAAATATGGGCCAATTGGGCCAATTACGCGGCTCCTTAGTAGCGACTCGCGGCTGGTTGTTCCAAAACATCCACGAAATTACGGGCGTTTCCGCGTTGAAACGGCGTTGGCCCTTTCGTGGCCCCATTGGCCCGTTTATGGCCCGATCTACGGCCCGACCAAAGAGTACTTGGCGCCTTTACCCGTAGCGCCTATCTTCCTTAATATACCCTTGGCAACGAGTTCCTCGAGGTCCCGGGTAGCCGTTCGTTTCGATACGCCCGCTAAACCTTGATAGAGTGTGTTATTTATAGCCGCAATCCGTTTCCCCTTAATCTCTAATATCGCTTTCAATTGGCGTTCCGAAACGCCGAGTTTGCGGAGCGCGTCCGCCGAATACCTATCCCTCTCGAAGACAACTTTGAACCCCCCGCTTTCCTCGAAGAATCTGGGATCCGGAAGTCCAACCTGGCGGCAAGCGTCGATTATCCTCGTCGTGCCCGTACCCCATCTCTCGACCAACCCCGCGAAGTGGAACGTTTGCGCGATTAGAGGGTTTCGGGGTTTGGATGGGTGGCCCGGGCGTTTTAAATCGTCGAACGTCAATCCTAGGGGGAGCACCCCCGGGTTCCATATTTCAAGTCGGTCGTCGTAGGCCCCGATTTGAATATCCCCGGACGCGGTATAGTCGCGGTGGGTTAGCGCGTTTAGCACGGCTTCCCGCAGGGCGGCTTCGGGGTATTCCCAATCCTCGATGCGCCGGAAACCTTCAGGGGTTAACTCGCGGGGAATAACCCGTTCGACTATGTCAAGGTTGCCGCGAAACCATTCGGTCGCGCGTTCGAGTTGCGCCCACAGGTGGCCGCCGAACGTCGCGTCGTTCTTAATCCCGCCGGCGACGAAACGACCGACGTGAACGGTAGCCCCCGGCAGCGTCGCTTGCGGGTTGTCCGTGAAAAGGAGGACCGCGGCGTAAGATAGACGGCCGTCTCGAACGAGGTTCAGGTTGCTAAGTACGGTTACGTCGTCGGTGTCCGGCGCCGCCGCGATCCTGGCCCCCGCGGCTTCGCGGAAAGCCGAAACGGCGGCGTGGCTTGCCGTATCCCGCGTAACGTTCGCTGGAAGGTTGTCCCACGTCGGGCCGTGAAGGGCCAGGAACTTGGCGCCCAACTCGACCGGCGTCATCAAACGCGTCGTATTCCCGGCTCGCGTATAATACCTGCCGCCGTAAGCTACTAATACCGGGGAAGGATTAATGTCGATTTCTAAAACCTTATTACCGTTGTGCTCCTGCCACCCTGTATGGGGCGTCAACCCGAGAGAGCTGATTTGGTTTACTATCGCCGCTAAGTCGCGGTCCGTAAGCGTAATACCTACGGCGTCGCCGCGAACGTCGACGCCCAAATACAGCATGCCGCCCCGCGTATTAGCGAAAGCGGCCAGCGTTTCCAAGCCGGCGTCGTTCCACGACTCCTTGAATTCGGTTGTTTCGTCTTCCTTTAACCTAATATTCACCATTAGGTTCTCTTCCCGATAAACGCCTGTGTTGCAAACGAACCCCAACTAAGGCTCGTTACTGCTTTAACTCTTTGACGACCATCAGCTCGTTGCCGCGGTCGTCGATGACCTTCACCGCGATCTTACCCGTATCCCCCGGCAAGAAAGGCGCGGAGACCGCGCCGGCGAGGTGGTCCCACACGGCCTCGTCGTATTCGGCCCGGAGCGCCTTCTTGAGGTTCTCCCAGGCGCCCGTCCGCGGGAAGAACGCCTGGCAGACGTGGAAGCAGGAGCCGTTGTAGTCGGTGTCGAGGAGCCACGCCGGGACGTCGTCGCCGGCGAGGTGGTGGGCCTCCATCGTCGCGGGCTCGAAGACGTCCAGCCCCAGAAGCTCCACCTGCCACGTACCCGCGTTCTCCTTGCCCTTGAGCCGCGTGACCTTCACGTCCGGGAGGCCGCAGACGGAGAAGAGCTGGCTGGAGCGCATGTTCTTGAGCAGGTCGCCCATCACGAGGTCCGGCGTCGCCTGGACGTACGTCGCCGGGACCCCCGCTATCTTCTCGCAGTCCTCGACGTATTGGCGCGCGTCCGCCTGGACGGCGAAGCCGACGACGTAGAGGTGGGCGTAGTTCTTGGCGTTCGCCTCCTTGGCGGCGTTCGCGACCAGCGCCTCGCTCACGGCGCCGTTCTCCGGGCCGAAGACGAGGGCGACGACCTTGTCCCCGCCCCCCCCGCCCGGGCCGTTGGTCACGACGGCCTCGGCGGAGAGCGACAGCGTCTTCGCCGGCGGCCGGACCTTCGCGAGCGTTACCTTCTTGCCGCCGCCGACGTGGAGGACCGGCGAGAGGCGCAGGGCCTCCAGCATGCGCGCGACGTAGTCGGCGTGGCCGGCGGTGGCGCCGCCGGCGCCGCTGTCCTCGACGCCGTCGCCCTCCCAGTCCACCGGCGTGGGGATGGTGGCCTCGACGACGAAGGGGCCGGAGACGCGGGTGACGCCGCCCTTGACCTCGGGCCGGTCGACGAGGACCTCCTCCTCGGGCGGGAGCTCGTTGGCGATGGACTTGAGCGTCACGTGGGGGACGATGCCGCCGACATCCTCGCCCTTGGCGTTCTGTTTCCGCGTATAGACGAAGCCCGAGGCCGGCCCACGGGGCTCGTTCTGGAGCTCGTACCACGGGTACGTCGCCGTCAGGAGGCGCTGGCGCGCGAGGGCGAGGGGGACGCGCGAGACGTCCATCGTGAGCCAGCGGCGGCCCCACTGCTCGGCGACGTACGCCGTCGTCCCCGAGCCGCACGTCGGGTCCAGGACGAGGTCCCCCGGGTCCGTGGTCATTAAAATACAACGCTGGATAACCAACGGCGACGTCTGAACAGCATAAATACGTTTAGTCCCGATTTGCGTAGATTCCCAACGGTCTGATATTGGGATAACGTTAAAGTCGTCTAAAAACCTGCGGTATCTGATAACCGAACCCATCACGTCGATTCGCCGTGCATCCGCTAGTTTCCGTAAACCGTCCGCAGTCGTTTTCCAATGTGTATCTGCCCCAGGCCTATATTTCTTGCCCTCATAGGTGAATTCGACCATTTCGGAACTGGCGCCGTCAGAACATAAAGAAACTAATTGGTAACGTCTCCCGCCTTCCGGGATTATCCCAGTAAGTATTTCTTCAGCTGTTAACCTTCGAGTATCCCCATCCTTCAATAAAACCATATCATAACGGTCCGTGGAAGTATCTCCGACAGTCCTGTTTAAATAAATCTGGCGGTATTTTGCTACGTTGATGTCGCGGCAGTACCAAACCAAGTAGTCAACTGTGGGAGGGATTAAGTTTCCTTCCATTGCCCCGGTTTTTTGGAAGTTTATTAAACCGCAAAAGTTATCAAATCCGAAAACCTCGTCCATGACCTCGCGGACGTGGTGGACGTTCTCGTCGGAAATCTGGACGAAGATGGAGCCGCTCGGGTGGAGGAGGTCGCGGCAGAGGAGGAGGCGGTCGCGGAGGTAGGAGAGGTAGGAGTGGAGGCCCAGCTCCCAGGTGTCGCGGTAGGCGCGGACCATCTCCGGCTCGCGGCTGAGGTGGTCGTCGTCGCCGTCTTTAACGTCGCGGCGGCGGACGAAGGGCTGGAAGTTGGAGCCGAACTTGACGCCGTAGGGCGGGTCCATGTATATCATCTGGACCTGGCCGCCCAGCGACTCGTAACGCAGAAGCGAGTTCATCGCTACCAGCGAGTCGCCCAAAATCATGCGGTTGACCCACTTGTCGGCGTGCTCGTAGGCGCCGAGGACCTGGTCCCGAAGGGTGTGGCGCGGGTCGGCGAAGAGGTCGAAGAGGTCCTCCTGTTGGTCGCGGCGGTGGCCCCGGAGGGTCGCGATGATGGCCTGGGTCGCGAGGCGTTCGTGGATGAAGAGCGGCAGCGTCGGCACCGTGAAGGCGCCGCGCTCGGCCTTCCCCGCCCAGTTCAGGAACGGCCGGCCCAACGCCGCAAGCCCGGCGGCCGCGGCCTTGGCCTCCTCCACCGTCGTCGCCTCCCGGATGGCGCGAATGAGGCGCTCGCCCTCCTCGCGCGCGGCGTTCCCCTCGTCCCACGAGAGCTCGGGCGCGAGGGAGGAATCGTACCGGTAACTGGCCGGCGGCCGCTTCTTCTTGAACTGCGGCTGGGTGCCGACGTCGGGGCGCATGGGCGACGTCGCGTCCTCATGACGGTATTCGTCGACGGCGGCTTTCTTCTTCGCGGATTTGCGTGGGGGCATAGGGACCTCGGCGTGGAACGGCGTTCAGCCCCGGCGTAACGGGGCGGGGGCGGGTAGTGGAAGAACGGCGCAAGAAAAACGAACCAGTTAAAACGCCCGTGTTTATTAAGGGCCTTTTTCCGGTCTATTAGTTCGTTTTCTTGCTTTCGTATGCGCGACTTTCGACCGGGAACGCGCTTTCGCCCCCCGCTTCGCTTTTAGGTTGCTCGTTTTCTTTCTTTCCGATAACGGACACGGTGGGAGGTGGAAACGAAGTACTGCTAACGACCCGAATTTCGTCGGGTCTTTTGAATTCCTAAACTCGAATTCGAGCCAATCTCCTTTATTGGGTTTTAACTCAGAGATAATATTACCGTGTTTCATCGCTACTTTTTTTATTACTCCGTATGTTTGGATAGTCTTACCTTTATCGAAAATTATTACCGCCGTTTTATTGTCCCGATGAGTTAGGTAACCCTCTAATTGGTCTATACTAGCTAAGAAATTTTTCTCGCCGGCCCATATTTTGCATTCCGCGATAAATAAAACGGCGTGCCCCCTTTTCAGCATAATATCCGATTTTCCATCTACGGTAAACGATTCCCCGGTAGCGCTATATGTTAAGGTCGTCCGCAAACCTAGAAGTATCGCGTCCCTAAGAGCGGGTTCGTCTAAATCGCGAAATGAGCTAGCCGTTCTTTCTAATTGCGTACCAGCAGCGGTAATCGTCTCCAAAATACGATTATAATAACCTGGGTCAAGGTATTCGTCGCGTGTTTCGTTCGTGGGTTTCTCCACCTTCGGGGTAGGTGCCCTTTCCGCTATTACCGGCGGGGGATCTCGTTTTTCTGAAGGCGAATCAACCCCATCTAATTTAACGGACAATTTCAAGCGGCGCACGAATTCGGCTTTCTTATTAAACATATCCGCTTTTTTATTTATAGCTTTATTAATAACTAAACCAAGGCCGCGATTATATTCTTCGACATCCCGGTTTAAACGAGCGACTCCGGTTTCTAAATTACATTTTACCCCTTCGTAAAGTGATTCGAATTCCTCGATATCGTAATCAATAGCAGGTAGTTCTACGACGAGGTTATTACCTTCGAAAAAAACTCCCACGGACCACGGCTTTACCCCCTCGGGTTTAAACATCAGTATACCTTTATTACCTTCAAAAGGTATATACAACGTAGGTACTACGAGAGTTCGACCTTCACCGTTCGGCGCTTGGGTTAGTTTTTCGGGAAGCTCAATACTAATATTTTTATAACCCCACCTTAAAGGCTCAATCCGGAATTTATTAAGATAAGTTGTTCTTACGATTTCCGGGTCCGCGTTTACTTCCTCGTTCGCTATCCCCGATATTTCTCTTTCGACTTGCGCGTAGTTCCCAGTAAACCACGCAACGATATCGTCCCGATAAAATAACGGGTAAGGGCCTTCTCTTTTTTCGCTACCCATCGGCGGTTCGCTCCTCCTTTTTTATATCCTGTGGCCGCCAATTACGACGCGCTCGGGCTTCTCCTTCGGGGCGGGTATTTTTATTCTCCAAAAACGGTTACGTTAACCGAGAGGGAGCATAACAAGTTAGAGACCCCGGGTCTGAGCCGAAAAGAACCGAAATAAAACCAGACTACAATCTCTTATCCCTGTTCTTCGGTTTCGAAAACCACGATTGAGGTCCCGTACTCACCGTCACTGAAGTTACCTCGTTCCCCGGACGTACCAGGCGGCGGCGGGTAAATGGTCGCGAAAAAGTCATCCTCCAATATTTCTCGGAAGACGTCGAAACAAGCATTGTCAGGACATCCAAAAAAAGAATACCCGTCTATTGTTGAGATGGGACCTCCGGATAAACTTGGACGTTTAATAAATCCACCCTTCCTCCGGTTAAATGCTTTTTGGACCCCCCGTTCGAGTAAATCCCAAACGACTTTAGACCAACCATACCCGGTAATATTCCTGTCTTTGAATACCCGGCCCGCTTTAAAACATAATAAACCGTATAGCTCTTCAGTTAATGAAGTAAACGGGACAAGAATATTATCGGGTAAACCTATCTGAGCGGGAGAATTACGACCGCGGATACGTAAGGGAGTTATCCGAAAATCCAATAATAATAAGTACGCCGCTCCACTGTGAACGCTTTTAGGGTTCACGTCACGTGAGCCGCTAAGGGGCGGCGACTTGTAGTAAGTAAAAGCTGGCCAAGCCGTATAGAGTATTAGTTGGCTATAGGGCGGCGGTATTGTATATTTATTACCGCTGACGATTTTCGCCTGTAATAAAAGCGCGGCATAGGAATTCTCTCCTGCAATATTCTTATGTTGGTGAACGAAAAGTATATCTCCAAGCTCGCAACAGGGTAAGCCCAAATTAGGGTTAAACGCGACTTGTGGCTTCAAATGACAGAAGACGGAAGCGACTGACCATAATGCGTTATCGCGGGCGAAAATGGGTCTTAGAGAATAATAAATATCCGGTACCGCATAGACAACAAGTCCGGCGATGAAATCCGGTTCTTGCGGGGCGGTATTCCGGTGTCGGCAATCACTAAAAACCCGTATGAAACTATCCCGAATCGCCCGGTCCAGATGATTTAAAATTTGCGTTCGGTTTATATTTAATGTACCTATTAGACTCATATCAATAAACCCCTTTCAAGCCGGTCCCGGTAATCTCACCGGCGGCGAGGAGGACGCCGTTGGGGCCGCGCGGTAAAGAATGCGCGTAAAAACCGTACCGACGAGCAGTTTTATCGTTTCATCGGTCGGAGAATTAAGCCCCACTCGCGTGGGTCGTTTCCCCAACTCTGTCCTTCATATTCATGACCGTCTTTATCAACCGCTACTATCGGGATTGGCCTCCCGCGTCCTTCGGCTGGTTCCTTGATACGGACTTTTATACTACCTCCTTCCGCCGGTTCCACGTCCGATATTGTAAGTTCGCTCAAGTAGACCTTACCTTGTTTACGGTAGATTTTAATTTTATCTCCGCGCCGTAGCATTATTCCTCCTTAAAACGATGGGTCGGTGCCCACGTTATCGTATTTTAAGGTTCCGGTTCGGTCAAGTCCCGCCCCTTCGACGGCATAAAAAATACCGCCCCGGGCCGACGACGCGGCGGGCGGTTGAAACGGGCGCTGGGGATCGTGAAGCCCAACTCGAACCTCGCTGGTGGTTAACTGCGGATTCTACCAACGGGCCGAGCGGCAGTCAAGGGTTTATTTCCGTCAACGGGTGTCACCGCGCAAGACAAAAGCCCCCTCGCGCGAGGGGGCTTTGTCACGTCGGAGCTCTGCCCGCGCGGCCCGGCGCACGGCTGTGCGCCCGTGCCGCGTACGGGGGCGCGAAACGAAAACGCCCGGGGGGGCCCGGCGGAACGGGGCGAAGGTTTGTAGGGGCGCGCGCCTATGCGCCCTTGCCGTGTACGGGGCCGCGAAACGAAAACGCCCCGGGGGTCCGGGCCGGGGCGAAGGTTTGAAGGGGCGCACGGCTGTGCGCCCTTAGCGCGGACGGGGCCGCGAAACGAAAACACCCCGGGGGGGCCGGGGCGGGGGGTCGTAGGGGCGCGCGGCTGTGCGCCCTTGCTGCGGACGGGGCCGCGAAACGAAAACGCCCCGGCTCGAGGGGCCGGCGGACCGGGGCGCCGGGTTGTAGGGGCGCACGGCCGCGCGCCCTTGCTGCGTACGGGGCCGCGAAACGAAAACGCCCCCGGGGGGGCCGGCGGGCCGGGGCGAAGGGTCGTCGGGGCGCACGGCTGTGCGCCCGTACCGCTTACTGGGCCGCGAAACGAAAACGCCCCGGGGGAGTGGGGCGGGGGGCGGAAAACGATGGTTTTAAATCACATGAAACCTGCGTCTCTTAGGAAATCCGTTAATATTTCGTATGCATCTTCCGCGCTAGCTATAGGGGTACTTAGCGGCCAGGCTTTTCCGTGGGCCACCCAATGTCGATATTCGATTACTTGGGCCGTTTCCGTTAAAGTATCTATAGTTACCTTAGATTTAAATAACGGCAATACGTCGACTTTAAACCGCGTTCGTTCGGTAGTCCTCTGAATTGAATATTTATATAGGTTTTCTAAATACGTATCAGAACCGGTAGGTGTCCCCAACGCGCTTTTCAAACGGGCTTTTATTTCTTTTAAAACGAAGGCCTCGAAAGCCGCGGTTAAAGCTACTAAAGTAAGATCCTCTAATGTATTCCAATCTAATAACAACTGGTCGCTTAATTCGCTAATACTCACACCGTAAAAACCCTCAAACGGGAAACCGGCGTTCGCACCCGTTTCTACGGTTCCGTAACTATCCACGGTGTCTCTATACCACTTAATAACTATTTCTAGAGGGTTCATTTTAATAGTATTTCGAGGACGGAAGTGAACGTATCTACGTTGAACGGGGCGCGTTTAAAAGGTTTTGCTCCCGTTTCGTCGGCCAAAATAACCGACCATTCGGCCCCATCCCGATCACGTATTATTTTAAACCGTCCTCCTCTACCCGAAATATCTACTCGACCCCTTCCACCAACTATAAACCTCGCTACCGGTTCTAAAACAACTCTGGTTGTCGGATATTGGAACTCCAACGCTAGCATTTGGATTTCATACGGCCCGAATCTTTCTTCGGTTATCGGCTTGTTATTGGTATCGTCAAAACGTACCATCCCCATTCGGTATGGTTCGTCCATCCATCCGATAATACTATCGTATAACGCCCTTACCGATTCCCTCCATTCTATAAGCAACGCTTCGGTCTCTTTGCGTTGGCGGTCACTATCGTCTCTTTTCTTAGTAAGGAACTCCATTAAATCGGCCATCGCAGACCTCCTAGGTCGCAGGTAGATAATACTATAATATGAGGTTTCCGTGAAACGAACAATGATTTTATATTTGTAGATAGCGGGTTAATGGATAGCTCCCATTCCGAACCGCTACCGTTAATATCAAGTTATTAGGCACGGAAATACACTACGGCCGGCAACGGAGTAAGATTAATCGCACTGCCATCGTTACGTCGCCTTATCCGGGAGTTCGCCCCATGTACGGCCATCGAGGAGCCGTCCGTTTCTTTTTTTATTCACGCCGCCCCATTGTTTAAAGAAAAAAGGCACCCCTTGCGTCAAACACTGTTCGCGGATCTCCCTTACCCAAGTAGCGTCTATAGGCCGAGCGCCTGGGCCACTCTCTCCCCCTACAACGACCCAATCTATGCCGGTAAGGTCTAGTATACCTATTGGCCCCAGTAAAGGTTCAAAAGATATAAACTTTACCGTGGCTGGAATTAGCCGAAGGTGGCGCGCCCGCCAAAGGTACTCCGCATTTTCGATCGAGACGCCCGTCCAAACGTTCGGAGTCCAATCCAGCTCCTTGATAAGTTCCGCCAACCTCTCTGCCCGTTTAGTTAGTATTTGAAAAGTATGCCAAGAGGCTTTTCCCATCGTCTGGAAAATTTCTTTTATGAATGAAAGGGGTATCTCCTCATGGAAGGGGTCTCCCATACTATTTACGAATACCTTCCGGGGTTTTTTCCACCGCAGCGGTAAATCGAGACGACCAGGCCAAAAGCGGAGTTCGAATCCCTGCTCAAAGTGATGCCCCGGGATACCCCGCCACCGTTCCGAAAATGTTTCCGCGTAACAGTGTTTGCACCCCGGGCTCACTTTCGTGCACCCCGTTACCGGGTTCCACGTCGAATCTGTCCATTCTATATTTGACTTAACGCTCACTCGCCTTCGCCTTTGGTTAGCGGTTTCGTTGAAAGGACCGTCTCGTCGTTAAGTCGCGTCTTCTGCTTCATTGTCCTTCGGTCTGGGAATAAACGTTTTTCTTCAAACGTTAGTTCATCGATTATCGCACGATATTCCTTCTTCCGCCTTTGCATGAAGTATTCTGGAATAACAGCTTCGAATATTTCTGGTCTCGTCATTGGCCGCATTTCGACTATGCTAGTAACCGCTCGTTTAATTTCTTCGAGAGAACATATCCGGAAACGCTCGGGTGTCATATCGAACAGTAACCCTTCTTTATATTGGTTAAAGTAAGGCTCGAGGGCATTAATTGCTACGTCGTTCATATAAACAACCGCCCTTGCGCTGCGCGTTCCGAAAATAAGGTGATATTTAGCTAAATCATCTTCGGGGACCGAACCCCCTCGATCTTCTATCTCTTTTACCGGTATGGAATACGTATACTTAAAATATTCCCGTACGCGCGCCGCATAATGCCCGACGACGATATCTTCCCGTTCGACTTTATCTAATTTAGGGTCCGTGATTATACCTACCCAATAATCTCCCCCCATTACTCCATTGACCGTTTCGACCTTCGCTTCTTTGACCTTCCCGGCGATATCAGAACCTGATTCATTGTAAGACCAATTACCGCTCATCCGCATGAACGTCCTAAAGTTGAAGTTAATTAAAACTTCGGTGCTCTGGTTCGTATCCCTGCCGTAAATCTGTACCATGGTTTCGAAGTCCAAGTCTTTTATCCCGTACGGGTCGAGGTAAAAGAATAGGGTAGCCCCTTTCCCTATCTCCAGCGCTCGCGAAAGTGCTTCCGTGAATTCGTCGAGCGGCTTCGCCGCAATACCTTCGTGGATATATTCCTTCAGACACGTTTCTAATTCTTCTCGGTGTCCGGCCCGGGAATCTGAAAAAAGGCACGCTATCCCGCTTCCGCGATTCCGCGTTTTCCTAATCGCTGAACATATAATCAAAGGTGAACCTTCCGAACCATCGCCGAACCGCCCCGGGCCCGCGAACGCATCGATAATGATTATCGGGCGCCGCCTATAGGTTATCGTTTTTAAATAACACTCGATGTAATCCCTGAGGATCTTATCTTTAACTTTCGACCACTCCCGTTTCCCTTCGAAGAAAGGGTCGACCTCGTCGGCCCGTGTCCCGTAGGTCCTTTCTTTTCCCGCCATTTTTCCGTCCCATTTTAAAGGTTTAAATTCCCGTTTCGTGTCGTCGTGGCCCCATTTTTTCGCCGCCGTCGCCCCCATTCTACCCCTCTCCCCCTCCCCTGTCAACCCTTGACTTTGGCCCGGCCGTCGGGAGTTTATTGGGGCACCGGAGTATAAACACGACGGCGCGTTACGCGCACCTCTCGCCTGAGTTTCTGGCGGACGTCGTCGCGAAGCTGACACAGTACTCACACCAAGACGGGGAACGTGAAAACGCGAAGTCGTAACACGCTGATAGCCAACGCCGCCCGGGTGACGGCGTTAGCGGACGCAGCGAATATAACCTCTGTCGGTAACTCTGACCGTAGGATGGGTACCCCGATCCTGCGGCGTTTTAAATATCCCCGCTAAAACCCCATCCGCCGTGCGACCGGTCTGAACCCCGCGAGTGCGACCTCGACGTCGGCCAGCGTAACCGACCTTTCCGCCCGGGCGGCGCGGCGCGCGGCCACCAACGCCGCTTGCTTGATATCGCCGCCGCTAACCCGGTAACGGCCGGCGAGGGATGATAGCTCGGTTTCGGTAAGGGCGTGGCCGCGAGGGAGTAGCCGGCGCCAAAGCACCAGCCGCGCCGCTTCATCCGGCTCCCCGAATTCCACCCGCGCCGCCAGCCGCCGCGCCAACGCCTCGTCGAGGTAGTCGGCGCGGTTGGTGGTGAGGATGTAAACCTGTGTCCCCTCCTCGACGCCGCGGAGGAACATGTTCACGCACCGGCCGACGATGCCGTTTTGATACGCGCCGCCTACCGGCCGCCGGGAGAAGAAGCTGTCGCACTCGTCGAATACGAGGACGCACTCCTGTTCCTCGGCCTCGCGGAACAGGCGGGCGATGTTCTTCTCGGTCCCGCCCCACCAACAATCCTCCACGGCGTCGGGCCGCACGACGCAGCAGCTTTTCCCGAGCGCGGCGGCGAACGCCTCGGCGGCCATGGACTTGCCGGTCCCGGGCGGCCCCCAGAACAGGAGCGCGACGCCGGTACCTTTCTCGAGGACGGCGTCGAGGCCGGTGGCCGCGAGGACCTGCGCGCGGTTCCGCGCGAAATATAAAGCGTCCTCGAGTTCCTCCCGGGTCGCGACGGGCAGAACGACGTCGTCCAGAATGACGCGGGGCGCCCGGCTCTCCCACAAGCTCTCGTCGCCGCGGCCACGGGTTACGTTTTCTTTATCGGGGCCTGGCGGAGGTGGTAAGCCTAACAGCTCGCGGGCTGCGTCGGCGGCGAGGTTAACGTCGCCGCGGCCCCGGCACCGGCGGAGGATCCCCTTTTGGACAAGCTTACTGGTCTCCGCGAACGCGGTAGCCATGTCCAACAATCCGCCGGCTTCGCCGCCGTCGCCGAACAACGGCGTAAACCAGATCTCGCGGTGGACGCCGGCTTGCATGGCGAGCCATTCCAGAAGGAACGCGACGACGATCGCGGCGTCGAGGGCGTCGAGGTCATGTTTCAGGACGAAGAGCTGGAGGCCGGAGACGCACTCGCGGCGGCTCGCGACCCGCGTCCGCGGCCACAGCCGCGCGAACCCCTCGTCGCGGAGGGCGCCGACCGCCTTACCGCCGCCGCGGGGGCGCTGCAAGCGGCGGTAACCGGCCGTTATATCGCCGACGAAGTCCAACCATTCCCGGAGGAGCGGGTCCGCCGCGCCGTATTTGACCTTCCGTGGCCTCGTCGCCATGACGACCGTCCTTTGAACGTACGTTACCGGACCGAAAACCGTTGGCCGCTGCCCGCGCCGATAAGGGTAACGTCACCGGATACGGCGCCTTATCGGGCAAAGAACCGTATTGGGCGCGGGCGGGCGTCCACGCTACGGTGCGAAGGGCTTCCGGCTATACCTTTTCTCTAACGCCGACCCTTATCAACGGACCCGCAACCGTCGGGCCGCGTTATCCCTCTTCCCTATCGCGCCGGCGCAAATCCGTCGCGGTTACAATCCCGTCGTTCGCGTCTTATTGAGTAGGACGCCCGACGGGAGATGCCGGAAAATCCTATCCATCAACCTTTTCCTAGGAATGTCCTCGGTTAGCGTTAGATACAGCGTTACCTCTGCTTTCTTGAAATCCGCTTTTTCGTACATGTCGTCGTCGAACGCCAGGCTGTTATACTGGTCCAGGTCCAGCCGCTCGGCGGTGATAAGCGTGATTTCGCGCAACTCGGGCGCTATGTTCGCGACGATCGCGGTCACGTCCTTCGCCGATAACTTCCCGCTTCCGGCCAGGTACGGGTTGAGATCATGAATCGTCTCCGCTATTTCGCCCAACAGTGCCCGGGCTTCCTCCGCGCAATCTTCGCACAGGTCCGCTTTGTTCCCGGTAATGTCCTTGACCCAACCTCCTAATTGCTCTAGGTTTTGGGGCGCCTGGCGGCACCCTCCCGGGAAGTGGAGTTTACTTTCTTTTGCGCGCCGCCAAAGGTTGAGGTTCATCTCAGGCTCCTTTTCCGGGTAAAAGCTACTCTAGCGATGACGGGGTCAATTAAATCGTAACGAATATCTACTATAACACACTTTCCCGCAGAAGTCAACAAAGATAAGCCATACTAACAGTTTACACTCCAAACACTTTAACCGCACGGGTAATACCAGGAAAGGAACCGCCCCGGCCGCATCTGCTCCGACCGTCCGGGGCGGTGGGAAACCGCGGCCCGTTCCTTTGGCGTTACAGAACCCCGCGCACTTAATGGTTACGGGTCACTTCACGCGGCGGCCCGTCTGCGACGTCGCGAACGCCCTCGTTAACTCCGTCGCGACCGATACCGTCAAGGGGGAACCTTCCGGAGCTATTCCCTCGCTACCCACGCCGGCGGCCGCGCCGTCGCCGATTACGATTACGTCGGCGCCGCGGTCCCGGGCCTCGACGACGACGGGATGCCCGGGCGATCCTCGACGTCATCGTCCGCGTGGACGTCCCTGACGGATATTACCTGGTCGGGGAGATGAAAGGGTACGGCCCACGCGTCGGCGTAAAACGCCGTGCCGCGGTGCTGGGTCCCAGCGGCGAACGCGGACGGCCGGTACGGGGAGTGGTATTACGACGCCGGGTTCAAGCCGGCGGCGGCGGTGGGATGGGTCGATGAGGCGGGTACATCTAAAAAGGGGGTACGGTACTCGTTCGCGAGGGCGTTATCGAAAGCGCCCGGTCGTGGTGCGCCTAGTTCGAGGTCCAGACGTCTAAGGCCGTAGGTCCGGAATACGGAGAGGTATATTTAGCCCGGGAGGTCATCGGGAGTTAACGGACAGCGGAGCGGCCCAAGTAGCACCGGGGAGTGTTTCATTTCGGAAACAACGTCCGGGCCGCCGGGAAGCTCTCTCTTAGCCGCGCTAACAACTCCGTCAGCACGGCCGGTTCCAACTCCAGGATGGTTGCGATATTAACCAGACCGCCTACCGCCATTAATAACCAATCTCTCCTGACTAACCTTTCGGAAGCACCTATAAAGTAAGACGCTTCGCCATTGACGATTCTCAAAGCGTCCTGGTTATCACCAACGACCTCCCTTAAACGCTGTTCTATTCCTCTAATGGCCTCTCGCATATGGGTTTTATCATCCTCATTGAAATAATCGCCCCCCGTAGGTCCGGCGTCCGGAACCGTGGCAAGCTCGCCGGCGTGGCGCGCGAGCTTCGCCCAATAGTTGGGAGTTTCCATTTCGCGCCGGACGTATTTTAACCAATCCTTTAAACAACTTAATTGCGCTTCCCAATTACGGGCGGGGACTATAGTTTCGAGGGATTCTTTACCGGGGTAGAGGATGCAACAACGGCCGCCCTTAGCTTTGGTAGAAGGATAGTTGAAAAGGACACAGTATCTCGTTTGGGAATGAAAGAACGCCTCATACCAATCATCCATCTCTTTGCCGCGGCGGATTACCTCCCAACGGAAATCGTCGGGATTAAAACCTTCGGCGGCGACAACCTTGAAAACGGCGTTCCGTTGTACACGTAGGAGGAAGGCTTCTCTTCCCATTTCCGGATCCCTCGCTGTTCTCCGTACGCTATTTCGTTTTAAGTTAATTCCGTTCACCTTCAACTTTTTCGCCGTTGCTTATCCTCGAATAAAATCAAGGACGGGTAGGTTCGACGCCGCGGTAAATCGCTCGGAGATACAGGCGCGAAAAAACGCGCCCCCGGCTGCCCGGGGAATACTCTCACTACTTTCGACGGGACCGGCATAACGGTAGCCCGTTCCCCACGTAAAATATGCAACGGGCAAATTTATTCCGCAGGAATCCCCGCGAACCGCGGACGTTTAGTAATCGCCCCGTACATCCTTTATACCACTATGGGACGCCGGCGTCAAGATTGCCGTAATAAAAGAGGTTACCAGTCGCCCTTGCCGGAACCGCTTTAACGCCGCCCGCGGGGATAGTTGGCGTCCATATCTTACTTGCTCGGGCGTAACGGTATTCGTAGACGGGACGGAACCCGCGGCGCGGGGATGCCGTTACTTAAGGAGGGAGGCCGACGCCTGTGAACGTCGGTATCGCGACTTGATACGGCGGCGGTCCGGGCCGACGGCGGTAAGACCCAAGCCCCCGTGGAACGGTAGTCGGGGAAATAACCCTTCCGCGGGACTGTCCCTCTTGAACACGAACGCGTCGCATGAAGGGCGAGAAACCCCACCTTAATTTCCGAAATTCCCTCCCGTTATTGCCCCTATTACCATCAATTTTCAACGGCATTCTATTATCAAACGACCAAAAGGCCATTGTAAACGCGTCAAAAGACGGCGAAAACCATTATATATAAAGAAAAATTTGTTACGAATTATTTTTCCGGACGCCCGGTTCCCCCCTCTCTTGGCTGCGCACAACTGGGGGTTCCCGCCTGGGAAAACGGCTTCGTTTAAGGGTATTGAATAGCGGGGCCGAACCTAAATCTTGCCGTCGAACCGGAATCTTATTCCATTTAAGCATTATTAAATCGTGAAAGGGGGATACCGTAGGAACGTTCGTCGATATTAATATCCACGATTCTCCGGTTGTCCGGATCGAGGGCGTATCGTATAATGCCCTCGCCGCGTTGCCCGCGCGAGAGGGGCCCGTATTCCTGACGCGCTTCGGCAGCCGCTACCGGTACGCCCACCGCGGTTTCTTGCGGACGCCGGGCTCAGGCGTGCGGGGATCGCGGGCGTAAGGTGTCACGACCTCAGGCACGCGTGCGCGTCGTGGCTTGCGATGGCGGGCGTACCGCTCACGGCGATCGGGAGCTTGTTGGGGCACCGAAGTATCAACACGACCGCGCGTTACGCGCACCTCTCGCCCGAGTTCCTGGCGGACGTCGTCGCGAAGCTGACACGATACTCACACAAAAACGGGGAACGCGAAGACGCCGAAGTCGTAACGCGCTGATAAACAACCCTGCCGGGGTGACGGAATTGGCAGACGTAGCGGACTTAAAATCCGCTGGTCCGCAAGGGCCGTGCGGGTTCGAGCCCCGCCCTCGGCACACACCCACGGACCGCCCGCGGCGCCCTCTTTCACCGGCGCGCCGCCGGGCGCCCCCCTCAACCGCGACCGGGAGATTCCCATGAGACGGACGTACCTATCCCCCCTGTTAACCGCCGCCGCCGCGGCCCTCGTCCTCTGCGCCTGCGGCGAGGACGGCGACAACCCCGGCCCGACGCCGGACGCGCGCGTCGTCTGGTCCTACGACGCCGGCGACCTCGTCGAACGGGGCGCGTGCCTGGGCGACGGCAAGGTCTTCTTCGCCGTTGACGGCGGCTACGTCGTCGCGTTGGATGCCGGGTCCGGCGCGCTCGCCTGGAAGTTCAAGGCCGGCGACGACGTCGGCTCCCCCGTCTTCGCCGACGGCAACCTCTACTTCGTCTCCTGGGACGGCTACTGCTACTGCCTCCGCGCCTCGGACGGCGACCGCGTCTGGCGCTATCCGCTGGGCGAGTCGTCCAACAGCACCCCCGCCGTCGCGGCCGGCCGGGTTTACACCGGCTCCGGGACCGGCGCCGCCGTGTGCCTGAACGCGGCCACCGGCGCGCGCATCTGGGAGACGCCGCTCGAGGAGGGCGGCGGCGACGTCTCGCCGCCCGCGCTGGCCGGCGGCAAGTTGTATTACGGCACGGTCCAACACAACGTCCACCGCCTCGACGCCGCGAGCGGCGCGCTCGAGTGGACGTACGCGGCGGCCGGCGAGATGGGCGCCCCGGCCGTGGCCGGCGGCAAGGTCTACGTCGCCTCGAGCAGCGACTACCTCTACTGCCTGAACGCGGCCGACGGCTCCCTCGCGTGGCGGTTCCACGACGCCGCGTCTTGGGGCGTGAACAGGCCGACGCTCGCGGACGGCCGCTGCTACTACGGCGCCGACGACGGCGAGATGCATTGCCTCAACGCCGGGACCGGCGCGGTCGTGTGGTCGTTCGCCACCAACGGCAACGTGACCGCGGCGGCCCTCGACGCCGGCCGGGTCTACTTCTCCTCCGCCGACGTGAACGTCTACGCCCTCAACGCGAGCTCCGGCGTCAAGGCCTGGTCGTTCCCCCTCGGCGTGGGCCTCACCGCCCCGCCCGTCGTGGCCGACGGCCTGGTTTACGTCGGCGCCTGGGACAATAAGTTCTATTGCCTGAAGGATACCTTATAAGGAGTGCGGCCGTGCCCCGTCTGACGTTCGCGTGTTGTCTCGTCCTCGCGGCCGCCCGGGCCTTCGCCGGCTGGGACGGCGAGGTGGAGGGCGGCGCCGTCTTCGCCGGCTACAACGACGTCTCGGTCCCCGGCGACGGCGGCACCCGCGTCTCCCTCACCGACGAGCTCTCCACCGACGTCGGCTGGTTCTACCGCCTCCGCTTCGGCTACACGTTTAACGACCGGCACACCCTCTCCGCGCTCGTGGCGCCGCTCTCGGTGGACGCCGGCGGCACGGCGCCCGCGGACGTCCTCTTCGACGGCGTCACCTTTCCCGCGGGCACCAACCTCGCCGCGACCTACCGCTTCGACTCCTACCGCCTGACCTACCGCTACACCTTCGGGCCGTGGGGCCGCTTCCGTCTCGGCCTCGGCGCCACCGCCAAACTCCGCGACGCCGCCATCGCGCTGGAGGGCGGCGGCCTCGCGGCCGAGAAGACCAACGTCGGCGTCGTGCCGCTCGTGAACTTCCGCCTTACCTACGCCCTCGCCGAGCGCGTGACGCTGGTGTGGGAGGGCGACGCGCTGGCGGCGCCGCAGGGCCGCGCCGAGGACGTCTTCCTGGGCGCCGTCGTCCCCCTCACCGCGACCGCGGCCGTCAAGGGCGGCTACCGCGTCCTGGAGGGCGGCGTGGACGTGGCCGAGGTCTACAACGTCGCGCTCTTCCACTACGCCGCGGCGGCGCTGGTCCTCTCGTTCTGAGCGCTCACGTGTAAATGAAAAGGGCCCTCGCGGGCCCTTTGTTTTTTCGGCGAATTACGGCTGCTACGGCGTGACGATGTTGAACATGGGCTCGAAGTCGTCCAGCAGGCCCATGAGCTCGCCCAGCTTCGCCGTGTCGCCGACGATGGTCGCCTTCCCGGATTCCAGCGCCTGGGTGAAGGTCGTCTTGCCCAGCGTGACGTCGTCCAGCGTCGCCCGCGAGAGCGTAATGGTGGCGTCGGCGTTGGGGGCCTGGCGGCCCGCGGCGTACGTCAGCGCCGAGTTGGACAGCGTGAGGACGTACTTCTCGCCGGTGTCGGTGAAGTCCCAGTTGACGACGGCCTTCTTGCCCGCGGCCTTCGGCCCGTTAAGCCGGATGCCGAGGTAGTCGAAGTAGAGGTCTATGGTGAGCGCGGTGATGACGTCGGCGTTGACGGGCTTGGGGCCGCCGGGCTGCGGGGCGCCGTTGCGGAGTTCAAACGCCCCCACGAGGTAGGCGTTGCGCCACGGCCCCGACTCGGCCTGGTAGCCGAGCTGCTCCAACGCGTCGGCCTCCAGCCGCCGCGCCTCGGCGTTCGTCGGGTCGGCGAAGACCACGTGGCTCATGACCTCGGCCACCCACCGGTATTCGCCCCGGGCGTAGTCCTCGCGCGCCTTCGCCATCACGGCGTCGGCGCCGCCCATGTAGTCCACGTACTTCTTCGCGGCGTCCTCGGGCGGCAGCGGGTGGAGGTGCGCCGGGTTGCCGTCGTACCAGCCCAGGTACTTCTGGTAGACCGCCTTGGCGTCGTGGTTCACCGTCCCGTAGAAGCCGCGGTTATACCACTCCTGGCTCAGGCTGTCCGGGAGGACGAGCATCTCGGCGACCTCGTTCATGGTGTAGCCGTGGTTCATGAGCCGGAGCGACTGGTCGTGGATGTACTTGTAGAGGTCGCGCTGGTTCTCGAGGAAGGCGCGCACCTTGTCCTGGTTCCACTTCGGCCAGTGGTGCGAGGCGAAGACGACGTCCGTCTTGTCGCCGTAGAGGTCGAGCGCCAGCTGGACCGTCTTCCACCACGCCTTGGCGTTGCGGACCTCCGCCCCCCGGATGGTGTAGAGGTTGTGGAGGGTGTGGGTCATGTCCTCGGCCGCGCACAGCGCCTTCATCTGCGGGAAGTAGAACAGCATCTCGGCGGGGGCCTCGGTCTCGGGCGCCATCTGGAACTCGATTTCGACGCCGTCAATAACGCGCTTCTCGCCGGTGGTGGTGATGGTGTCGGTGGGCGGGATGAGCGTCGTCAGGCCGAGGGAGGTGGTTTTACCCAGGCCCGCGTCCACCTCGCCCGTCGCGCCCTTGGCCAGGAGCGCGCCGTACATGTAGATGGCCCGCCGCGCCATGGCGTTGCCGGCGAAGACGTTCTCGCTGATGGCGTGCTCCAGGAACCCTTCGGGCGCGAGTATCGGGACGCCGGCCTTGACCTCGTCCACGGAAACGATGCCCTTGACGCCGCCCCAGTGGTCGACGTGGCTGTGGGTGTAGATGACCGCCTTAACCGGCCGGGGGCCGCGGTGCTTGCGGTAGAGCTCCAGGCCGGCCTTGGCGGTCTCGGCCGAGATGAGGGGGTCGATGACGATGACGCCCGTGTCCCCCTCGACGATGGTCATGTTGGAGAGGTCGAAGCCGCGGATCTGGTAAATCCGCTCCGTGACCTTGAACAACCCGTTTATCTTGTTGAGCTGGGCCTGGCGGTAGAGGGCGGGGTTGACCGACGCGGGCGCGGCCGCCTTGTCCAGGAAACCGTAAGCCGTGAGGTCCCACACCGGCCGGCCGGCGTCGTTCTTGATGACGCCGTCCGGCAGCGTCGCGATGAAGCCCCGCTGCGCGTCCTCGAAGTCCTCGCGGCTCACGAAGGGCAGCTGCGTGAGGACCGCGGCGTTGGCCTCCGCCGTCACCGTCGTCGCGTCGTTGGGCGGGACCGGTCCCGCCGCCTCGCCGTGCGCGAACGAGGCCAGGCCGCAACTGAGGGCCAGGCAAACGTTGAGTATTATAGCCGACCGTTTCATGCTTCCTCCTGCGCTGAAAATAATTAAGATAGGTCGTCACGACGACGGGCGCCGGCCTCGCCTGCCGACCGGCGCCCGTTCGCGCATATTAACCCGCGGCTCGGCGGGTGTCAAGGGCATTCCCCCGCGGCGTCCCGCCCAAAAAAGGCCGGGCGAACCGCCCGGCCCTTGCCGCTATTTACCGTCTTGGCCGCGGCCGTGGCCCGGGTTGTCGCCGGGGCCGTGCCCGCCCTTGTCCCCGCGGTCCGGCCCGCCGCCCTTGCCTTCGTGTTTCGGCCCGCGGTCCTTATCGCGTTGTTTGTCGCCGGTAGCGGCGGTCGCCGGGAGGGCGCCGCGGCTTGCCGGGTCATTGGCCCACGCCGGGTTCTTCCACCAGCCGTAGTGATGGCCCCTGCCCGGTAGCGGCGACGTCGTCGGCTTACCCTGGTCCGGCTCCGGCGACGTCGTCGGCTTGCCCTCGGCCGCGACCGTGTCGTTATACGCCGCCCAGGCCGCCGTGGCGTCCGCCAGCATGGCGAAGATTGCCGGGTCCGTCTTGACGTCGCCCTTCAACGCGGTAGCCAGCTTCTCCGCCTTGGCGGCGCCCTCGTTGGCCAGCGCCGCCGCGGCGCCGTAGTCGGCGTTGCCGGTCTTGGCCTGCAGCTCGCCCGCGCTTTTCGCGATGGCCTGGTAGCGGGGCGCGAACGCCGCCACGCCGGCGTTGAGCTGCGTCACGTCCGTGTTCTCCGGGTCGTGCACGCTCATGTAGGCGTTCAGCTCCTCGGTGAGCGCGCCCACCTCGGCGTTGAGGTCGGCCGGCGCCTTGACCTTCTCCTTCTTGGCGCAGCCGACCAGCGCGACGGCCAGCGCCGCCGCCGCCGCTATCGTGATGTATCCCCTCTTCATTTATCTTCTCCTTTCGGGTTATCGTTCGCGATTGCCGTACCCGCCGCGACTAGCCGTGCGCCTCGAGCCAGTTGGCGCCGACGCCGACGTGGACCTCCAGCGGGACCTTGAGCGTCAGGACCCCCGCCATCTCGTCCTTCACCGCCGTGGTCAACTCCTTGACCGCGCCGGGCGCCGCCTCGAACAACAGCTCGTCGTGGATGGTTAAAAGCATCCGCGCCTGCATTTTATCATAACCAAGCCGCCGCTCCAGCGCGATCATCGCGAGCTTCAGGATGTCGGCCGCCGTCCCCTGGATGGGCATGTTGACGGCGACGCGCTCCGCCGCCGCCCGGGCGCGGTTGTCCGGCGACTTGATGTCGGGGAGGAAGCGCCGGCGCCCCAGGACGGTGTGGACGAAGCCCTCGTTCCGCGCCCGCTCGATCTGCTCATCCATGAAGCGGCGGACCCCCGGGAAACGCTTGAAGTATTTCTCGATGAAGGCCGTGGCCTGCTCCGCCGAGAGGCCGGTCTCGCGCGCCAGCCGCCGCGGCCCCATCTTGTAGGCCAGGCCGAAGTTGATGGCCTTGGCCAGCGCGCGCTGGTCGCGCGTCACCTGGCCGAACGGGACGTCGAAAATTTCGGCGGCCGTCGCCGCGTGGATGTCCCGCCCCGCCGCGAACGCCTCCTGCAGCCCCGCGTCGTCCGCGACGTGGGCCAGGATGCGGAGCTCCACCTGGGCGTAGTCCGCGGAGAGCAGGACCTTGCCCGCGGCCGGGACGAAGCCCTTCCGGATTTCCGCCCCCAGGTCCGAGCGGATGGGGATGTTCTGGAGGTTGGGGTCCTGCGAGCTCAGGCGGCCGGTCGAGGTCCCGGTCTGGTTGAACGTGGTGTGGACCCGGCCCTCCGCGTCCGCGAGCGTCGGCAGCACGTCCACGTACGTGTTCTTGAGTTTGGTGAGCTCGCGGTACTCCAGTATCTTCGCCGGGAGCGGGTGGTCGTCGGCCAGCTCCTCGAGGACGTCGGCCGCGGTGGAGAAGCCGGTCTTGGTCTTCCGCTTGGGCTTCAACCCCAGCTTGGTGAACAGGACCTCGCGGAGCTGTATCGGCGAGTTGGCGTTGAACTCGCCGCCCGCCATCTTGTAGAGCTCGGCCTCCGCCGCCGCGACGTGCTCGTCGAAATGCCGCGCGAGCTTCGCGAAGTGCTTTTGGTCGATGCGGATGCCGCGCTCCTCCAGCTTCGCGAGAACGGGCGCCAGCGGCACCTCCAGCTGGCGGAAGAGGTCGCCCATGTCCTGGGCTTCCAGCAGCGGCTCGAGCTTCGCGGCCAGCCGGCCCGCCGCCCGCGCCCGGGCGGCCGCCTCCTCCCGCGCCCCCTCGCCGAAGTCCAACTTGCCGTCGGCGGCGGCGGGGCGCAGCTCCGTCTTGAGATACTCGAAGGCCAGGTCCTCCAGCCGGTAGCTCGCGCGCTCGGGGTTGAGGAGGTAGGCCGCGAGCATGGTGTCGTGGTCGAAAACGACGCCCTCGCCCAGCAGGTGGCACAGGCGCTTGGTGTCGTGGGCCGCGAACGGGAGGTGGGTGGACTCGTAGAGCTTGCGGAGGCGCGGCGCAAGGTCGGCGGCATCGCCCTCCAGTGGCGTGACCTTGCCGTCGGGCGCGGCCACGACCACGCCCGTAAGCGCCCCCTCCCGCACCACAGCCTCGAGCGCGAGCCACCCCTTGCCGCCCGCGTGGGCTTCCGCGCCGGCCACGAAGTCCTCGCGGGAAACGGTCTCCTCGGCCGCGGCGACCTCGTCCGGCGGCGCCGCCGCGAGCGCCATCTCGCCGGCGAGGGTCTTGAGCTCGTATTTCCGGACGAAGGCGCGGAGGGCCCGCTCGTCGCGGGGGCGCGGCGCCAGGTCGTCGGCCGTCACCCCCAGCGCCAGGTCGTCCTTCAGCGTCGCGAGCACGCGCGACAGCTCCGCCTGCTCTTTCCCCTTCTCGAGGGCGTGGCGGACGCGCGCCGGCTCCACCTCGTCCAGGTGCTTATAGACGCGCTCGAGCGAGCCGTACGTCGCGAGGAGCTGGGCCGCCGTCTTCTCGCCGATGCCGGCGACGCCGGGGATGTTGTCCACCGCGTCGCCCTGGAGCGCCAGCAGGTCCACGACCGCCGCGGGCGGGACGCCGGCCTTGGCCTGCACGCCAGCCGCGTCCACCACCTCCAGGTCGGAGACGCCGGTCTTGGGCGCGAGCATCTTCACGCGCGGCCCCACCAGCGGCATCAGGTCCTTGTCGCCCGAGAGGATGAGGACCTCGTCGAAGCGGCCCGCGCCGCCGCGCGCCAGCGTCGCGATGACGTCGTCGGCCTCCATCCCCTTCTGCTCCAGGACGGCCAGGCCGAGGTCTCGCACCAGCTCCTTGATGGGCTCCACCTGGGCGCGGAGGTCGTCGGGGACGGGCTTGCGCGTCTTCTTGTAGTCGGCGTAGAGCTCGGCCCGGAACGACGGCCCGCCGCCTTCCAGCGCCACCGCGACGTGCGTGGGCTTGTGGTCCGCGACGGCCTTGAGGAGCATGCGCGCGAAGCCGAAGATGGCGGAGGTGTTGCGGCCGTCGGTGGTGCGGAGGGGGCGCCCGATGAGGGCGTAGTAGGCGCGGAAGACGAGGTTCATGCCGTCCACGACGAGGAGGCGTTTGTGCGCGGTCACGGCCTAAGGATACGGGAAATCGGCGGCGATGTCAAGCCGCCCGCCGCCGCCGCGCCCGAACGGACCCAGACTACGGCCTTGCCCCGAGTATTGTCCGCTCTAGATTCGGCGGGGGCGGCGTCGCCGGCGTACGGCCGAGACACCAACGCATCGCTTCCCCGCCCGCGGGGCCCGGCGAGCGGTTCGCGACGGCGGCCTTTCTTTCGTCGTCGGGCCCCGGACCTGTGGCGCAACGGCTTGTAATATAACGACTTGCGCTACACGGGTCGGCGCCCGGCTTGCCGGGCCGTTATTTTAGACTATGATTACGGCGGGCCGTTATGCTATTTTACCGGCGCTAATGGCGTACCGATTTCGCCGGGAGGCGTCGTATGGAAAAGTGCCCCAGGGAACTCAAGATCGACGCGGACGTCGTGCGCGCCGTATTGGAGCGCTTCATCCGCCGGGAGGTGGAGCGCGCCGGCGCCAAGGGCGTGGTCGTCGGCGTCTCCGGCGGCGTGGACTCCGCCGTGTGCGCGGCGCTGTGCGCGGGCGCCCTCGGCGCCGCCAACGTCACGGCCCTCTGGCTCCCCTACCGCGACGAGTCGGCGCGCGACGACGCCCTCGCGGTCCTAGAACGCTACGAGTTAAAATCGCGCAAGGTATCCGTCGCGCCGATGGTGGACGCCTACCTCGCCCAGGCGCCGGCCGGGGACGACGTGCGCCGCGGCAACGTCTGCGCCCGGGCGCGCATGGTCGTCCTCTTCGACTTCTCCAAACACCTCCGCGCCCTCGTCGTCGGGACCGGCAACAAGACCGAGCTCCTGATGGGCTACTACACCCTCTTCGGCGACGGCGCCTCCTCCCTCGCGCCCCTCGCGGACCTCTACAAGGGTCAGGTCTACCTGCTCGCCGAGGCACTCGACGTCCCGGCGCGGGTCATCGCCCGCGCGCCGTCGGCGGGCTTCTGGCCCGGCCAGGCCGACGAGAAGGAGATGGGCGTCGCCTACCGCGAGCTGGACCGCTACTTCTACTGGCTGGTGGAGAAGGGCGAGACGCCGGCGGCGCTCGTCCGGCGCGGCTTCAAGGGCTCGTTCCAGCGTCGCGTCCTGGAGCGCGTGAACGCCAACCTCTTCAAGCGCCACGTCCCGCTCGTGCCGAAGATATCGGGGAAGACGATAACGAAGGCCGTCAAGATACCGGACGGTTTCTAGAGTGCCCGGCAAGCTCCTCCTCGTCTCCACGCCCATCGGCAACCTGGGCGACGCGTCGCGGCGCCTGGCCGAGGCGCTCGCGGCGGCCGACGTCGTCGCCTGCGAGGACACCCGCCGCCTCGCGAAGCTCCTCGCCCACCTGGGCGTAAGCAAGGCCGGCAAGGAGCTCGTCGTCTACGCCGACCACAACGAGCGCGCGGCGGCCGAGAGGCTCGCGCGCCTCCTGGCCGCGGGCAAGACGGTGGCGCTCGTTACCGACGGCGGGACGCCCCTCCTCGCCGACCCGGGCTACGTCATCGTCCGCAAAGCGATTGACGCCGGCGTCGAGGTGGACGTCATCCCCGGTCCCTCGGCCGTCCACGCCGCCCTCGCCCTCGCCGGCCTCCCCCCCCACCCCTACGCCTTCCTCGGCTACCTGCCGCGGCGCGCCGCCGAGCGCGCGACGTTCCTGGCGCGCCACGCCGGCCTCGGCGTCACCGCCGTCCTCTTCCTCACGCCCCACCGCCTCGCCGCGGAGCTCGCGGCCGTCCTCGCGGCCTGGGGCGACCGCGACGCCGCCCTCGCCCGCGAGATGACCAAGGTCTTCCAGGAAGTCGTTCGCGGCCGCCTGAGCGAGATAATCCGAACGGCGGCGGCGCGCGAGCTCAAGGGCGAGATGACGCTGGTGGTGGCGGCCGCGCCGGCGGCGGAGGAGGAAGACGCCCTCGCCCGGGCGGTGGCGCTCGCCCGGGCGCTCGTCGCCGAGGGCGTTCCGCCGGCGGGCGCCGCGGCGGCCGCCGCGCGCCTGGGCCGCGTCCCGAAGGCCCGCGTTTACCGACGACTTACGCGCGACGACGACGAATGAAAAGCCGCCCGCGAGGGCGGCTTTTCTAATATTTTTAACCAAAGTGCGGCCCTATTCGGGCAAAGACGCCCCATCGGAACCTATAATACGGACGCCGTCGCCGCCCCCGCCGCGGCCGCGCCCGCCCGTTTGGCGTTGAAAATGTCTAATAAATATGATAGATTACAGTTCTCGGAAAGTGCCCGGTTCCGCCTATGTTCCTACTCTATTGGTTCGAGCAGTTCGGCCGCATCATCATTTACCTGCTGGAGGATATCGGCGGGACCACCGTCCTATTCGCCAAGTCGATATACTTCGCCTTCCGCAAACCGTTCAAGCCCGGCCGGATTATAGCCCAGATGGTCTCCATCGGCGTGGACTCGGTGCCGGTGGTCATACTCACCGCCGTCTTCACCGGCATGGTCCTGGCCCTCCAGGCCACCTATCAGATCGCGAAGTTCGGCGCCGAGACGTACATCGGCGGCATCGTGGGGATTTCCATGACGCGGGAGCTCGGGCCCGTCCTCACCGCCCTTATGGTCTCGGGGCGGGTGGGCGCCGCCATCGCCGCCGAGATCGGGACGATGAAGGTCACCGAGCAGATCGACGCGCTGGAGACGCTGGCCACCAACCCCGTCCAGTACCTGGTCATGCCGCGGGTGTTGGCCGCCGCCGTGATGCTCCCCCTCCTGACGTGCGTCGCGGACTTCGTGGGGATGGCCGGCGGCTACGCCATCTCCACGACGACGCTGGGCATAAACGCGGCCGTCTATATGGAAAAGACAAGGCAGCTCGTGCAAGTAAGCGACCTGCTCATCGGCCTTTTGAAAACCGTCGTCTTCGGCCTCATCATCGCGACCGTGGGCTGCAACCAGGGGTTCAAGACCACGGGCGGGGCCGAGGGCGTGGGTAAAGCCACGACCGTCTCGGTCGTAACGTCGTGCATCCTTATCCTCCTGTCCGACGTCTTCCTGACCGGCCTCTTCGTCGGCGGGAATTACTAAAGGATTGCCCGAGGACAAAAACGCCGTTCGCTGTCTCGTAATCCGACTTTCGTCGTTGGGGGACGTCCTGCTCACATTGCCCGCGCTGGGCCCGGTGGCCCGGGCCCTCGGCGCCGCCGTGGTCTTCGTTACCCGCGAGGACTGGGCGCCGCTCGCGGCGCGCCACCCGGCGGTGGGCCGCGTCCTGACGCTGCCGCCGCGCGGCGCGCGGGGCGAGCGCGCCGTGGCCGAGCTTATCCGCGTCGCCAACGACGACGTGAAGCCCGACGTGGTCTTTGACTGGCACGGCATCGGCCTGTCGCGCTACATCGCGGCTTACGTGAACGCCGACGCCAAGGAGACCTACCGGAAATACCCGGTCCGGCGTTGGCTCCTGGCCGCGTGCGGCGTCGACCTCTTGCCCCGGCCCACCCGCCGCGTCGCCGAGCTCTACGCCGCCACCGCCGCCCGTTGGGGCGTCAAGGGCCCGGACTGGTCGTTCCGCCTGGCGGAAGACGAGCGGCGCCGGGCCGAAGTGCGGGCCCTGGGCGTGACCCCCGGGATGGTGGCGCTGGCGCCGGGCGCCCGCCACGCCGCCAAGGCGTGGCCCGCGGCCCACTGGCGCGAGCTCGCGCGGACCCTGGCCGACGGCGGCCGGGTCCTCCTCGTGGGCGGCGCCGACGAACGGCCGCTCGCCGACGAGGTGGCGGCCGCGGCCCCCGGCGCCGTGAACGCCGCCGGTGCCGTACCGGTCGCGGCGCTGCCCGAGCTGTTGCGCGGCGCGCGCCTGCTGGTCACCAACGACTCGGCCTTCGCCCACCTAGCGCCGCTGGTGGACGTGCCGGTCCTCGCGCTCTTCGGCCCCACGACGCCCCGCTTCGGCTTCGCGCCCTGGGGCGAGCGCGACCGGGTGGCCTATCTGGGGCTGCCGTGCAGCCCGTGCAGCAAACACGGCGCGCGGCGCTGCTGGCGGCTGCGGCGCTACTGTTTGGAGGACCTCGCGCCCGCGGCGGTCGCCACCTCGGCCCGGGAGATGTTGGGGGACTCGTGACGGAGGCGCCGAGCGTCCTCGTCATCCAGACGGCCTTCCTGGGCGACGTCGTCCTGACCACGCCCCTCTTTGGGGCGTTGAAGGAGCTGTGGCCGGCCGGGCGCGTGACGGCGCTCGTCATCCCGGCGACGGCGCCCATCCTGGAGGGGCTTCCGGCCGTGGACGACGTCATCGTCCACGACAAGCGGCGGGGCGGGTGGCGGGACCTGTGGCGGGTGCTGCGCGAGGTCCGCCGGCGCCGCTTCGAGCTGGTGATATCGCCCCACCGCTCCGCCCGCTCGGCCCTCATCGCGTGGGCCAGCGGCGCCCGGCGCATCGGCTACCGCGAGAGCGCCCTGCGCTGGGTCTATACCGCGACCGTCCACCGGCCGTGGGAGGCGCACGAAACGGAGCGGGTCCTGGCGCTGCTCGCGCCGTTGGGCGCGAAGGCCGGCGACGCCCAACCGCGCCTCGCCCTCCGGGAAGAAGAGCGCGCCGCCGCGCGCCGGCTCGCGGGCGAAGGGCGCTACGCCGTAGTCTCGCCGTCGTCGGCGTGGCCGACCAAGCGCTGGACGCCGGAGGGCTTCGCGGCCGTGGGCGACTGGCTCGCGGCGCGCGGGTACCGCGTGGTGATAACGGGGGGCCCGGGGGAAAGGGAGGTCGCGGCCGCGGTGGCGGCGCGGATGGACGCGCCCGCGCTGAACGTCGCGGGCGAGACGACGGCGCGGGAGCTCGCGGCGTTGGTGGCCGGGGCCGCGCTCCTGGTGGCCAACGACAGCGCGCCGGTCCACGTCGCCTCGGCCTTCGACACGCCCACGGTCGCGATTTTCGGCGCGACGGTCCCGGCCCAGGGCTTCGGGCCCCGGGCAAGGCGCGCGGCGGTAGCCGAGGTGGCGGGCCTCGCGTGCCGCCCCTGCGGTGCCCACGGCGGCCGCCGCTGCGCCGAGAAGCACTTTAAATGTATGTTGACGTTAACCCCGGCGGAGGTCATCCGCTGTTGCGAGACGGTATTGGTTTGACGCCGCCGGCTCGCGTCAAGGAGAAACCATGAGCAAACGCACCTATCAACCGTCGCGGCGGCGCCGCGCGCGGGTCCACGGCTTCCTGCGCCGCATGGCCAAGCCGGGCGGCCGCAACGTCTTGCGGCGGCGGCGCGCCAAGGGCCGCAAACGGGTCACGGTGTAATGACGTCGTGGGGGACGGCGCGGCCGGCACCTACCGACTTCCGCGCGCCGCGCGCATGCGCCGGCGCGAGGAGTTCACCCGCACGATGCGCCGCGGGCGCTCCCGCTCCCGGCCGGCGTTCACCCTCTACGCCCTGGCCGTCCCCGGCGAGGGGCGCCGCCTCGGCCTCGTATGCGGCCGGCGGGTGGGCGGCGCCGTGGTCCGCAACCGCGTCAAGCGCCGCCTCCGCGAGATATTCCGCCAGGCGCCGGCGCTCTTCCGCGACGGCCTCTGGCTCGTCGCCGTCGCCCGGCCTCCCGTCGCGGCCTTATCCTACGACCGTTTGCGCGACGAAACGCTGGGGGCCCTCGCCGAGCTGGTGGGAGAAAATAATGGCGGCCTTGGGCCGAACTGTAAATAACACGCTAGCGGCGCTGATGGTCGGCGTCGTCCGCGTTTACCAGCACACCCTCGGCCCGCTGTTGCCGCTGTCGTGCCGCTTCGAGCCGTCGTGCTCGCACTACGCGCTCGAGGCCATCCGGCGGCACGGCCCCTGGCGCGGCGCGGCCCTCGCGGCCTGGCGCGTGTTGCGCTGCAACCCCTTCCACGCCGGCGGCTACGACCCGGTACCCTAACGGATGAATAGCTTATGAAATTGACAGGTCAACAGCGACTCGTCGTCGCCCTCTTCCTCGCCGCGGGCATCATGTTCGCGTATTCCACGCTCATCGCGCCGCGGCTCGAGAAGAAGAAGCCCGCGCCGCCCCGGCTGCCGGCCACCGCCGCCGTCGCGCCCGCGACCGTGGCGCCCCCGCCCCCGGCCCCCGCGACGGCCGGCACCGTCGCCGCGCCCCCCACGGCCGTCGGCACCGCGCTTCCGCCCGCCCCCACCCCCGGCGTTCCCGGCCTGGTCAAGACCGGCGCGCGCGCCGTCGTCACCACGCCCCTCTACAAGATGACCCTCCAGGACGGCGGCCTCGTCGCCCTGTCCCTCTCCGCGTACCCGCCCGACAAGGACCAGGTCATCTTCATGCGGCTCGACAAGGCGGAGCGGCCGGCGCTGGCGCCGTTCGTCACCGCCGGCAAGGCCGCGCGCTGGGACGTGGACAGGACCGCGCTCGACCTCCGCGGCCGCGAGAGGGGCGGGCTGACCTTCACCCTCCGCGAGGAAGGCCGCGTCCTGGCCACCAGCTCCTTCACCTTTCGGGCCGACGACTACGAGGTCGCCGGCAAGGTGGCGGCGGGCGACGCCTCCCGGCCCGTCCGCCTGTCCCTCGGCGGCTTCGCCGCGCGCAAGGGCGACGACCGCATGGTGGGCGAAATCTCCGTCGACGCGCTGGTGGACCGCGGCAAGATCCGCGACAAGCTCGGGAGCAAGACCGAGGACAAAACCTATAGCGGCTCCATCCCGTGGGCCGCGCTCCGGAGCAAGTATTTCATCCTGGCCGTCATCTCCGACGCCGGCAACGAACTCACCATGAGCCGCGTCAAGAACGAGAGCATCGCGGCCACCTACGCCCTGGCCCGCGGCGGCGATTACAAAATCTACGTCGGCCCCAAGCGCTACTTCCGCCTCAAGGAATACAAGCTCGGCCTCGAGCGCACCGTGGACCTCGGCCCCTCCCTCATCGGCGTCCTGGCCGTCATCCTCCTGCGGATGATGGCTTACATCAACGACCTGGTGGGCAACTACGGCCTCACCATCATCATCCTGACCGTCATCATCAAGATTCTCACCTACTGGCCCACCGCCGTCTCCTTCAAGTCCTCGCAGAAGATGCAGGAAATTCAGCCCGTCCTGCAGCAGATTCGCGAGAAATACAAGAGCGACCCCGCGCGCCAGAACACCGAGACCATGGCGCTCTACAAGAAATATAAGATCAACCCGCTGGGCGGCTGCCTCCCGGTCCTGGTCATCCAGTTCCCCATCCTCATCGCCCTCTTCAACGCGCTGCGCAACGACATCGAGCTCAAGGGCGCGCCCTTCATGCTGTGGATAAAGGACCTGGCCGAGCCCGACGTCCTCTTCAAGCTCCCGTTCACCATCCCGCTGGTCAACATCAGCACCCTCAACGTCCTCCCCATCGTCATGATTGCGCTGTGGGTCCTCCAGAACCGGATGACCCTGCCCGGCAAGGGCGGCGTGAAAAACGACCAGCAGAAACTCATGGCCTATATGCCCATTATAATGGGCTTCTTCTTCTACAACATGCCGTCCGGCCTAGTGTTATACTGGACGGTCAATACGTTGCTCACGCTGGGGCAGCAGCTCCTAATGGTCAAGCTCAGCCACCGCAAGGAGGAGGTGCCCGCGTAATGCGTTCGGTCGAAGTGGAAGGCAATTCCCGGGTGGACGCCACCCGCCGCGCCCTGGACCTCCTGGGCGCGGACATCGACGACGTGAAGGTGGAAGTGGTGAAGGAGGAGCCCCGCGGCTTCTTCGCCTTCCTCGGCTTCAAGTCGGTCACCGTCCGCGTCACCCTCGTGGAGGAGAACATCCTGGAGCACGCGGGCGAGGTCATCAACAAGCTCGTGTCCTTCCTCCCCATGCCGGTGGAGGCGCGCGTGGCGCTGCACAAGAACACGGTCACGCTCACCCTCTCCAGCCACGAGCTCCGCCAGTTCCAGAAGACGGAAGACGTCGCGGACGCGCTGGGCCACGTCCTGGAGCTCATCGTGAACCGCCGGGCCCACAACAAGGTGGAGGTCAAGGCCTCCTTCGCCGAGGACAAGCTCTCGCGCGAGGACGAGCTGGTCGCGCGCGCCCGCGCCGTCGCCAACCGCGTCGCCGCCAACGGCCGCGAGGAGGCGCTTCCGCCCATGTCGCCGCGCGACCGCCGCACCGTCCACATGACGCTGGAGCGCGACGACCGCGTGACCACCCAGAGCGCGGGCGACGGCCCCCGCCGCCACGTCATCGTCTATCCCGCCAAGGCCCACGCCCCCGCGCGCGCGCCCGACGAGCGCCGCCCCGAGGGCGAGCGCGCCCGGCCGCCGAGCCGCCGCCGGCGCCGCCCGAGCGGCGCCAAACCCGCCGCCGCCGCGACCCCCGCGGCCCCCGCGGCCCCCAAGGAAAAACCCGCCGCCCCCGCCGGCGCCGGCCGCTCCCGGCGTCCCCGCCGCCGCACCCGGCCGAAAGGGGCCGACGGCGCCGCCCCCAGCCCCCGTCCCGGCGGCGGTAAGAAAACGCCGCCCCCCAGGGGCGGCAAGCCCTAAGGTTTTTAACAAGACCCCGCCGCCGAGGCGGGTTCTTGCTCCCCCTATGTTTCAGGACGGCGACACCATAGTGGCGCTCGCGACGCCGCCCGGCCGCGGCGCCCTCGCCATCGTCCGCGCCAGCGGCGCCGACGCCTGGACCCTCGCCGCCGCCGTCTTCTGCGCCAAGCAGCCCCCCCAGCCCCGCCTCGCCCGCGTCGGCGAGCTCGTCCACCCCGGCACCGGCGAGGTCGTGGACCAGGCCGTCCTCGTCCTCTACCGCTCCCCCTACTCCTACACCGGCGAGGACATGGCCGAGTTCACCGTCCACGCCGGCCCGGCGGTGGTGGAGGCCGCGCTCGCGGCCTGCTACGCCGCGGGCGCCCGCCCCGCCGAGCCCGGCGAGTTCACCTGGCGCGCGATGCTCCAGGACAAGGTGGACCTGACCGAGGCCCAGGCCATCGCGGACCTGGCCGAGGCCCGGACGGCCGCGGCCCGCGCCGACGCCCTCCGCCGCCTCGCCGGCGAGCTATCCCGCGAGGTGACCGCGTGCCGCGACGCCATCGTCCGCGCCCGCGCCGTCGTCGAGGGGGCGCTCGAGTTCGGCGAGGACGTGGACGCCGCGGAGGTGGAGATACTGTGCGCCACGGCCGAGGACGCCGTGCGCCGCCTCCTGGCCCACAGCCGCGAGCGCGAGGCCCTGCTCGCCGGCCTCACCGTCGCCATCGCGGGGCCGCCCAACGCCGGCAAGTCCACCCTCTTCAACCGCCTCCTGGGCGAGGACCGCGCCATCGTCGCCCCCTCCCCCGGGACCACCCGCGACCGCCTGGAGGCCCCGCTCGTCCTGGGCGGCGTCCTCTTCCGACTCTCCGACGGCGCCGGCCTCCACGACGAGCCGGCGGGCGACGTGGAGGAGGAGGGCATACGCCGCGCCCGCGCGCACGTGGAGGAGGCCGCGCTGGTGATATGGGTATTCGACGGCTCGGTCCCGTACGCCGGCGAGAGGCCGCCGGTCCCGCCGGCGCGCCTCGTCCCCGTCGTGAACAAGTGCGACCTCGCGCTCGCCCCCGGCTGGGAGGGCGTCATAAAATCCCGGCGCGCGCTGGGCCTCTCGGCCAGGACCGGCGAGGGCGTGGACCAGGTCGTCCGCCTCCTCACGTATCGGGGCCGGGGGACGGCGGCCGAGGAGAAGCGGCTCTCGCTCTCCGCCCGCGAACGCCGCTTGCTGGACGAGGCCGCGGCCCACCTCGCCCGGGCGCGCGCCCAGCTAGCCGTCGCCGGCGTGGACGAGCTCGCCGCGGAGGAGCTGAAGCTCGCGGCCGAGGCGCTGGGCAAGGTCGTCGGCGCCATCCCGATAGATGAACTCTACGACGAGGTCTTCTCGCGCTTCTGCGTGGGGAAGTGAAAGGGGAACGGCCGGGAATTAACCGGTTAACAAGGTAAGGAGAGAGTGAGATGGAAGGGCTAAACGAAGAAAAACCTAGATGCGAGGTATGGCAATGCGGCGAAGACGGCGATTTCGAATATTTAGAAGAGGGTCAAGTACATAGACGGTGCATAATGCACGCGCCATACGAGCGCAAGAAAAGCGACTACGAACGTTTCGAAAGGTTATTCAAGGAAAAACTCGCTTTTTTTCTCAAGGAATATTTCGCCGCGCCGGGTAGTCTTCGGGAAAATATCGTATTAAATTGCAGTTCCTACGGGTTTAAAACCTTAAGGACTGCAGATCTAATTCCAAATACCGACTACCCAGGTATTAACCCCGATGATAGGATAATCCCGTTTAAAATATTATTCACGGGGGCGCGGTTTTACAAAGAGATATCGCTATACGAAGTAAAATTCCTTCAACATATCGAATTCTCTAATACCACGATAGGCTCGATAAATAAGGGGAAAGAGGGTCTTCGATTAAGAGAAAACAAACAATATACGTTCGACGTTTATGCCGTTTTCGGTGGTTGCCATTTCTACGGTGGCGTTAGCTTTAACGGAGCGACATTCCATATATATGCGTCTTTCAACCAAGTCGCTTTTTTAACGCGGACTGAATTCCGGTCGTCCCAATTCCTAGAAATAGTTAATTTCGACGGTTGTCGGTTCATGGGCGATATTTGGTTCAACGATGCTTATTTCGGCCGGGAAACATATTTCCGTAGCGTACTATTCTACAACCAAGCGGATTTCATTTGGGCGCATTTCCCCGCGGATACGGAGTTTAAAGATACTGAAATAAGAGAAGGTATCGATTTCGAGCAAGTTGAGGTAAACCGGGCGATAAAATTCTATCTCGTCAAGTACTTCAATAGGACGCGATCGGGGTCATTAGAATACGTTAATAGGAAACCAACGGTGAAAGACGCTTATGCCCGGGTAGATTTCACGAACGTAGATATCAAACCCGGAGCGCGTGTATACCTTGGCGGTTCGTATTTAAATGATTGGGCGTTTGGAGGTACGCCTTCGCTAAATGACCCCGAAGTATTCGATTTCACTGGGGCGAAATGGAAACCGACCAAGCCGGGAATCACTAAGGGTAGGAATAAAGTATATGACGAGGATAGGCCGAATAAAGATCGGGCGGGCGTTGATTATGTTGCGGAAATTTACCGTCGATTAAGGAAGAACTACGAAGACCGATTAGCATACGAAGAAGCGTCCGACTTCCACGTCGGCCAGATGTTAATGCTTTTAAAGAACCCGGATACCGGGTGGTTAAAGAAAGTCTTCCTCGGCGCGTATTGGGCGGTAAGCAATTTCGGCGAGAGTATCGGGCGCCCGTTATTATGGTTCACGGGCCTATGGGCGTTTTTCGCGTGGGTTTGGATATTGAAAGGTTTCCCGTATAGGCCAGGCATAAATACGGAATGGAACATTGCTTTGCCGTGGTTAGTTCAGATAGCATCGCGGCCTTTCGATTTCTTAATATTTAGTAAGGACGCGGCCCACGCTATCTTGTACGCGTTTAAAACGTTCCTAACCCTTCCTTCTACCAGCGAACCGATACCGACCCAAACTTTAGGCGCGGTCCAACGTCTCCTCGGCGTCTCCGTTATCACTCTCTTCATCCTCGCCCTCCGTCGCGCCTTCCGCCGTTAACCTCGTCGCCGCCTTCGCGTGTTTTGTACGGGCGACCGGCCGGTCACCCCTACGCTTATCCCCCCGCCGCCTTCGCTTATTTCTTTCCCCTTGCCCGCCGGCGGCGGCGGATGTTAACATCCGGCGCTCGTCGCTATGTGGACCTATCCGACATCGTACGACGTCGTCGTCATCGGCGGCGGCCACGCGGGGCTGGAGGCCGCGCGCGCCGCCGCGCGTATGGCCTGCCGCACCCTCCTCCTCACCGGCCGGCTGGACACCGTGGGCCTGATGTCCTGCAACCCCGCCGTCGGCGGCGTGGGCAAGGGCCCGCTCGTGAAGGAGGTCCACGCCCTCGGCGGCGCGATGGGCGCGCTCGCCGACGCCGCCGCGGTGATGGGCCGCGTCCTCAACCGCTCCAAAGGCCCCGCGGTGTGGGGGACGCGGCTGCAGTGCGACCGCGACGAGTATCGCCGCCGCGCCCGGGCGATGCTCGAGCGCACCGCCGGCCTGGACCTCCGCCAGGGCGAGGCGACGGCGGTGGCGACGGACGACGGCGGCGTCGCCGGCGTCGTCTGCGGCGACCTCCTCTACCGCTGCCGCCAGCTCGTCTTGACGCCGGGGACGTTCCTCAACGGCCTTTTGCACCTGGGGATGCACACGGAGCCGGGGGGCCGCGCCGGCGAGCCGCCGGCCTCCGCCCTCTCTTCCTCCCTGCGCGCCCTCGGCCTGGACCTCGGCCGCCTCAAGACCGGGACGCCCCCCAGAATAAGCACGCGTTCTGTAGTTTATAGCAAACTGGAGGAGCAGCGGGGCGACGAGCCCTGCCCGGCCTTCACGCGCGACGCGCTCGCCATCCGCCAGCTCCCCTGCTTCCTGGCCCGCACCGGCGCCGCGACGGCGGCGGTCCTGCGCGCGAACCTCGACCGCTCGCCCTTGTATCAGAAGGTCATCGTGGGCGCGGGGCCGCGCTACTGCCCGTCCATCGAGGACAAGGTCGTCCGCTTCGCGCACCGCGACCGCCACCAGCTCTTCCTGGAGCCGGAGGGGCGCGGCTCGCACGAGCTCTACGTCAACGGCTTCGCGACCAGCATGCCCCCCGACGTCCAGCTCGCGGCCCTCCGGACCGTCGCCGGGCTGGAGGAGGCGGTGGTGACGCGGTGGGGCTACGCCGTGGAGTACGACTACGCGCCGCCGCGCCAGCTCGAGGCGACGCTCGCGGCGCGCGCCGTCCCCGGCCTCTTCCTCGCCGGCCAGATAAACGGGACGTCGGGCTACGAAGAGGCCGCGGCCCAGGGGCTGGTGGCGGGCGTCAACGCCGCCCTCGCGGCGCGGGGCGAGGCGCCGTTCACGCTGCGCCGGGACGAGGCGTACGTCGGCGTGATGATAGCCGATCTTATTTCAAAAGAGCTCACGGAGCCGTACCGGATGTTCACGTCGCGGGCCGAGCACCGCCTGAAGCTGCGCGAGGACAACGCCGACGACCGCCTTCTGGAGTACGGCTCGCGCCTCGGCCTGGTGGCGCCCGCCCGCCGGCGGCGTCTGTTCGCCTTCCGCGCCGAGGCGGCGGCGCTCCGGGAGACGCTCGCGGCCGCCGCCGTGGGCGAAGGGCCCGCGCGGCAAAACGCGCTCGCCGCGCTCCGCCGGCCCGAGGTCACGGTCGCATCGCTCGCCGCGGACGTCCCGGCGCTCGCCGGCTTCTCGGCCGCGGCGCGCCGCCGCGTCGAGACCGACGTCAAGTACGAGGGATACGTCCGCCGCCAGGAGCAGGAGGCGGCCGCCCTCGCCGCCTGCGACGCATTGCCGCTTCCGCCGTCGCTCGACGCCGCGGCGCTGGCCGGCCTGTCCCACGAGGCGCGGGCGACGCTCGCGCGGGCGAAGCCGCGGACGCTGGGCGACGCGGCGCGGCTCCAGGGGCTCTCCCCCGCCGACCTCATCATCCTGTTGCGCGCGGCCAAGGGCGGCCGCGTGTCGACGGCGGACGAGCGGTGACCGCGCCCCCCTACGAGTCCTTCGTCGCGTATTACTTCTCCGGTACGGGGAACTCCCTTTCGGCGGCGCGGTGGTTCGCGGCGCGCGCGGCGGCGCACGGCCTCGCCGCCGCCGTCCGGGCCATAGACGGCGTCAGGCGGCCCGAGCTCCCCGCGACCGACGGCCCGCTCCTCCTCGGCTTCCACTTCCCCACCCACGGCTTCACCACCCCCTGGCTCATGCTCCGCTTCGTCGCCCGTTTCCCGCGGCGCCGCGGCCGCCCCGTGGACGTCTACCTGATGAACACGCGGGCCGGGACCAAGCTCGGCCGGTTGTTCTTCCCGGGCGTCAGCGGGACGGCCGCGCTGGTGCCGCTCCTCATACTATTATTTAAGGGATACCGCGTCGTGGGGACGAAGCCGCTGGACATGCCCTCAAACTGGCTCCAGCTCCACCCCGGCTTGACGCCCCGGGCCGCGGCGGCCATCGCGGCGCGGTGCGAGCGGCAGGTCGGCGCCTTCGCCGACCGGCTCCTGGCGGGCGGCCGGGCGTTCCAGGGGTGGTGGACGCTGCCGCTCGACCTCGCCCTCGCCCCCGTCTCCGTCGCCTATTTGATGGTGGGGCGGTTCGCGCTGGCCAAGTTCCAGGTGGCGGCGTGGACCTGCGACGGCTGCGGCCTATGCGCGCTGCTCTGCCCCGCCGAGGCCCTCCGGATGCGCGGCGGCCGCCCCTATTGGACCTTCGACTGCGAGGCGTGCATGCGGTGTATAAACATCTGCCCGAAGCGGGCGGTCGAGACGTCGCACCTGTACGCCGTCGCCGTAATGTACGGCGTCGGCGTGTTTTTCGGGTGGCTGGTGTCGCGGGCGCCCTGGTGGCAGGCGGTGAAGGCGGTCCCGGTCGCCGGTTGGCTCGCGAACCTGGCCGCCTACACGGCGGTGGCGCTGCCCCTAATCGCCGCCACCTACTGGCTGCTCGCCAGGGCCATGCGGCTTCGCCCCGTCAACAAGGCGTTCATCTATACGTCGCTTACGAAATATTACCGCCGGTACCTCGCGCCGGGGGTAAAGGCCGCGGACTTCAAACGGCCGGAGTGACGCCCCGGGCGGTTTTCCCTCGCGCCGGCCGCGACGGCCGGCGTTTTTTATTGACTATACGACGGCGGCGGGGTAATATCGACGTGCCGTGAAAGGGAAATCTGCGGCCCGTGACGCCGCCTACTACATCGAGAAGCACCTGGCCGCCCTGCCGGCGGCGCAACGCGGGACGCTGGCCGAGCTGGCGGCCCTCCACGAACGATACCGCCGCCGGGCGCGGCTTTCGGCGGCGATGACGGCCGAGGCGTATGTGGTTCAGATGGTCGTGGACAGTTTGAAGTTAAACGAGCTCCTGCCGCCGGCACAGGGCGAACGGTTGGCCGACGTCGGCGCCGGCGGCGGCTACCCCGGCCTGCCGCTGGCGATCGCGCGGCCCGACCTCCGCGTCACGCTGGTGGAACCGGCGCCGCGGAAGGCCGAGTACTTGCGGCTGGCCGCGGCGGCGCTCGGCCTGGCCAACGTCGCGGTGGAGCAGGAGGCCGCGGCGGCGCTGCCGTCGGGCGGATTCGACGTCGCGTGCGCCAAGGCGTTGGCCAAGCCGGCGGTAGCGCTCACCATATTATTGCGGTTGGTGCGCGCGGGCGGCCGGGTCGTCCTGTTCGCCGGCGAGGTGGACGCGGACGAGCTCGGCGCGGCGGCGGCCGCGGCCGGCGCCCGCCTCGAGGCGCCGGTCGAATACCGCCTCCCGGGCCTCGCGCGCCCCCGCTATTTAATCGCCATTGCGAGAGAGGTTTCACGTGAAACGTAAACCCCGGGCGCGCCTGGTTTCACGTGGAACCATAAGCCATAACATACTGACAAATAAAGAGTTATGAAGCGAACCGTGGCAATCGCGAACCAGAAGGGCGGCGTCGGCAAGACGACGACGGCGGTGAACCTCGCCGCCGCGCTCGCGGCCGCCGAGAAACGCGTCCTCCTGGTGGACCTGGACCCCCAGGCCAACGCGACGTCGGGTCTCGGCGTCAACCGCGACGAGCTGGCCGCGACCACCTACGAGCTCCTGCTCGGCGAGGTCGCGACCGCCGACGTCCTGGTGGCGGCGTCGGTCCCGGGGCTGTGGCTTGCGCCCGCCCACCAGCGGCTGGTGGGGGCGCAGCTGGAGCTGGTGGAATACTCCGACCGCGAGTCGCGACTCAAGTTTAAATTGGAAGAGCTCAAAGGGGAATTCGACTTCATCTTCATCGACTCCCCCCCCTCCCTGGGCCTCCTCACGCTCAACGCGCTGGTGGCCGCGGAGTCGGTCCTGGTCCCGCTGCAATGCGAGTATTACGCGCTCGAGGGCGTGGGCCTGTTGATGGAGACGCTGGCGCTGGTGCGGGAGCGGCTCAACCCCACGCTCGAGCTCGACGGCGTCGTCCTCACGATGTACGACGGCCGCACCAGCCTGAGCCGTCAGGTGGCGGACGAGATCCGCAAATATTTCGGCGACGCCGTTTTCAAGACGGTCATACCGCGCAACGTCCGCCTGGCCGAGGCACCGTCGTTCGGCCTCCCCGTCCTCATGTACGACGCCGCCTCGAGCGGCGCCCAGGCCTACCTCGCGCTGGCCCGGGAGGTGTTGCACGATGGCCGCTAAAAAGGTTTTGGGCCGCGGCCTGGAGGCGCTCATCCCCCGCGGCGGCGTGCCCGGCCCCCGCGGCGCCCAGGAGATCCCGGTCTCGGCGCTCCGCGCCAACCCCCAGCAGCCGCGGCGCCGCTTCGGCCGCGACGAGCTCGCCGAACTCGCGGCCTCCGTCCGCGAACACGGCGTCCTCCAGCCGCTCCTCGTCCGCCCCGCCGGGGCGGGTTACGAGGTCGTGGCCGGCGAACGGCGCCTGCTCGCGGCCCGCGAGGCCGGCCTGCGCACCGTCCCCTGCGTCGTGCGCGAGGTCCCGGACGAGCTGCTGGTCGTGCTCGCGCTCGTGGAAAACCTCCAGCGCGAGGACCTCAACCCGGTGGAGGAGGGCGCCTCGTACCGCGAGCTGGCCGCCCGCGGCTTCACCCACGACGCCATCGCCCGGGCCGTGGGCAAGAGCCGGGCCGCGGTCTCCAACGCCATCCGCATCCTCGAGCTCCCGGCGCCGATACTCGAGATGCTCGCCAAGGGCGAACTGACGGCAGGGCAGGCGCGGCCGCTGGTGGGCGTGACGCCGCCGTCGCGGCAGCTGGCCTTCGCGCGGCGCATCGCGCGGCGCGGCCTTTCCGCCCGCCAGGTGGAGGTCCTGGCGCAGCGGCAAATCCGCGGCGCCCGGCCGGATAAACGCCGGCCCAAAGCCGCGCCCTACGTCGAGGCGGTCGTACGCCGGCTGGAAGAGCGGCTGGGGACCAAGGTCACGCTGAAGGGGACGGCGCGCCGCGGGACCATACACATTCACTACTTCAGCGTCGAGGATCGCGAAAGAGTATTGGAGTTATTGGGGATTTCGGCCGCCCCGTAGGGCCGCCGGCGCCCCCCCGCAGCCATATGCGCGACGTCCTTACCATAGTCCTGGCCGGCGCCCCCGGCACCCACCGCTTGCTGGCGCTCTCGCGCGTCCGCACCCACGCCTCCGTGCCTTTCGGCGGCGGTTATCGCCTCATCGACTTCACGCTGTCGAACTGCGTGCATTCCGGCATTACCAACATCGCCGTTTGCACCCAACACCTCCCCATCTCGCTGAAAGCCCACATCGGCGTCGGCCGCCCCTGGGACCTCGACCGCCGCGACGGCGGCGTCCGCCTCCTCGAGCCCTATTCCGCCGGCGGCGCCACCCACTGGTACCAGGGGACCGCGGACGCGCTGGCGCAGAACCTGGAATTCATTGACAACAACCGCTTCAACCACATCCTGGTCACAGCCGCGGCTTTCGTTTACAACATGGACTATCGCCCGCTCCTGGACTTCCACCGGGTCGCGGGTTCGGACGTGACGCTGGTTTTGAAGGCGATGGGGCCCGACAAATCGAGGCCCTACGGCACGGCGCACCTCGGCCGCGGCAACATGGTAGTGGGGCTGGACGAACCCGGCGTCGTGACCGAAAACCCTTACGCCAGTCTGGGCATCTACATCTTCGACCGCCGCTACCTCGTCGGCCGCTTGAAAGAGGCCGCGAGCCGGGGCGGCACGGATATCGTAACCGACGTGGTCATCCCCAGCATAGCGCATGCCGCCGTCTACGCCTATCTCTTCTACGATTACTGGATGGACGTAAGCTCCATCGCGGAATACACCGACGCCACGCTCGAGTTGCTCGGGCCCTCGCCGCCGCTGGCGCTAAGCGACCCCGCCTGGCCGGTTTTCACCAAGCTCTACGACGACCCCCCCGTAAAATTCGGCCCCGGGGCCAGCGTGGACAACGCCATAATCGCGGACGGCTGCATCATCAACGGCCGCGTGGAAAACAGCGTCCTCTTCCGCCGGGCCTACGTGGAAGCGGGCGCGACGGTGAAAGACGCGATCGTGATGGACGGGAGCCGCGTCGACGCCGGCGCGGCGGTCTACGGTGCCATCCTGGACAAAGACGTCCGCGTCCAGGAGGGGGCCCAAATCGGCGTGGACGTAGGCGAGCCGGCCGTCAACCGCGACTACCCGCACGAGTTGGACCGCGGGATTACCATCCTGGGCAAAGGGGTAAAAGTCCCGCCGGCGTTCGCCGTGGGGCGCAACTGCCTGATTGATATAGGCGCCGGCGAGGAGGAGTTCGAACGGGTCGGCGGCCGCGCCGTCGTCAACGGGAGCTCCATCCTGCTCGACCGTTAATTAATAACTTTAAGTCGCCGGGGATAACGGCGTAGCAAGGCCGGATTTGCCGAAAAAAAAGCTTGACATGGGGCGGCAGTTATGTTAAACGTTTACATAGTTGGAGTAACGCCGGCAGCCGAGTCACGAGCCCGGTTCCGCCCGGGGTAGGGGTTTGCCCTTGGGGCGGGGAGTTATTTAAATGCACATAGGGTAATTACCGTCGCGTTAACGTGGGGTATTGCCCGCCGGGCGAGAGGTTTGTACGAGCGGGGCCTCGCGCCTCCTTGGAAAACAAGTAAAACCGGCGCGGCCGCCCGAAAACCGCGACCGGGATACCAACCAAGATACGCAAACTCCAACCACACAAAGAGGTGGTTACGATGAAGAGGTTTACAGCCGTAATATTGATAGCGTTACTGGTCGCGGCGAGCGCCGCGCTCGCAGGGTGGATTAAGTATACCCCGTCGCCGACCAACAAAGACATCAACGCGGTGGACTTTCTGGCGCTGGACGACGGTTGGGCCGTCGGCTTCTGGGGCGAGATCCTGCACTACACCGCCGGCAGATGGAACATCAACTTCACCTGGCCGACCCAATATTTCCAGGACGTGGACTTCAGCACCCCCGACTTCGGCTTCGCCGTCGGCTACCAGGGAACCACGGTACGCTTCAACGGCACGTCGTGGGTCACCAATCACGTCCCCAGCGGTACGTACAGCATGTTCGCCGTCGGCATCCCCGTCGGCTCCACCAGCACAGCGTGGGCCTGCGGCGAGCACGGCGAGCTCTGGAAGTGGAGCGGCGGCAACTGGACCAAGACCACGCTGGGCACGACGCGGACGCTACACGACATCTACTGGTCGAGCGGCACCGACGGCTGGATATGCGGCGACGCCGGGACCGTCTACCACTACACCGGGACCTCGTGGAGCGCCGTAAGCGCGTTCACGTCCTACAACTTCTACTGCATCTACGCGCTGGCCCCTACCAACGTATGGGTAGGCGGCTCGGGCGGCCGGCTCTACCACTACGAGGGCATCCAGTGGACGCAGGTAACCACGCCCACCAGCACCGCCATCCGCGAAATGGCCTTCAACGGCCCCACCGACGGTTGGGCGGTTTGTGACGGCGGCATAGTCATCAAGTACGACGGCATCACCTGGAAGACGGTCGCTACCACCCCCACGACCACCGAGAACTTCTCGGGCGTCAACTTCGTAGACGGGACGAGCGGCTGGGCCGTCGGGACCAACGGCACGATTTACGAATACCGGAACTTCCCGGCGGTGGAACCCTCGTCGCTGGGCCGGATCAAGGCGACGCTGAAGTAAGCGCGCCGACGCGAAACGCCACGGCCCCCGTAAGGGGGCCGTTTTTTTCCTTGTTTTCCCGCGCGGCGTTCATACAATAGGGCGATGCGCAACACCCTCGCGATAATCCTCGCCGGCGGCAAAGGCGACCGCCTGGCGGAGCTCTGCCGCCACCGGGCCAAGCCGGCCGTCCCTTTCGGCGGCCGCTACCGCCTGATCGATTTCACGCTCTCCAATTGCGTGAACTCGGGCGTCTTCCACGTCGCCGTCGTCACCCAATACCGGCCCCGCTCGCTGGCCCGGCACATCGGCATCGGCCGCCCCTGGGACCTGGACCGCTCCTTCGGCGGCATCGAGGTCCTCCACCCCCACCTGGGCCACGCGGATTCCGACTGGTACAAGGGCACCGCGGACGCGTGCTACCAGAACCGCTACTTCGTCGCGGACCGGAACTACACCCACATCCTGGTCCTGGCGGGCGACCATATCTACGCCATGGACTACACCCACCTCCAGGGCGTTATGGACGCCAAAGGCGCGGACGCGGTGGTGGCGACGCTCCGGGTGCCGCGGGCGGACGCGACGCGCTTCGGGACGCTGGAGCTGGCGCCCGACGGCCGCATCATCGGCTTCGAGGAAAAGCCGCCCGTCCCCAAGTCCGATATGGCCTCCATGGGCATCTACCTCTTCACCCGCGAGGCCTTCTTCGACGCCCTAGCCCGGGTGCCGGCCGGCATGACCGACTTCGGCCAGCACATCATCCCCTACCTGATCGGCGAACACCGCGTCTATTGCTATATCTTCGAGGACTACTGGCGCGACGTCGGGACGGTGGACGCGTACTTCGACGCCAACATGGAGCTGGTGACGGACCTCCCGGCGTTCAACCTCTACGATGACCTGTGGCCGGTGCGGACGCCGGGGCGCGACAGCTCGCCCGCCCGCTTCCACCCGGGGGCGGTAGTCAACCGCGCGCTGGTGGGCGAAGGGTGCGAGATCCGCGGGACCGTCCGCGACGCGGTAATCTTCCCGGGCGTCACCGTGGGCCCCGGGACCACGGTCGACCATTCCATCGTCATGGACGGGTGCCACCTGGGCCCGAATTGCCGCCTGGAACGCGCCATCCTGGACAAGGAAACGGTGGTGGGGGAGGGTTGCGTCCTGGGGACGGGCGACGACTATCGGCCCAACGACCACTATACCGCGCAGCTCACGTCGGGGCTGGTGCTGGTGGGGAGGGAAAGCGTTTTGCCGGCCGGCCTGGTCCTGGAACGCAACGCTTGCGTGGCGGCGCGGGCCCGCCCGCCCGATTTCCCCGGCGACCACCTCCCCGCCGGCGCCTTCGTCGCGTCCCAAGCCGGCTGGTAATGGGCGCCGTTTGACCGGGGCCCGATTCTTCTGTTATAATTAATGATAGCGAACCCGTGCCGCCATGCCCGAACCTAAAGCCGCCGCCCCAGAGCTGACCGCCCTCGCCGAGAAAGCGGTGGTCCCCTATTGGGAGGGGAAATACGAAGAAGCCCTCGCCGTGGCGGACGAAGCCCTGGCCCGCGACCCCCGCTTCATCCGCGCCTACGCCGCGCGGGTCATCAACCTGCTGCAGCTGGGCAAGACCGAGGAGGGCATCGCCTCCGCCCGCGCCGCGCTGGCCATCGCGCCGACCGACGGCCTCATCTACAGCGTCCTGGCGATGTGCTACGCGCGCCTGGGCGACGACGAGGCGGCGGTGGCAAACTTCGAACGGTCGCTCGCCCTCTGGCCCAACGAATCCCGCGTCTACTACAACTTCGCTTGCTACTGGGCGCAACTCGGCAACGCCGGCGAATGCCGGCGGACGCTGGAAGTAGCTTTCATGCTCGATACGGCTCTCGTGGAGCTCGCCGGCCGCGACCCGGACCTCGCGCGTTTCGCCTACGAGGACTGGTTTCGCGACCTTATCGCCCAATACAAGACGAAACGCCTGAAAGAGAGACGCCGCTGACCGCGTAACCCGGAAGCGCGCATGCCCGAAGCCGGCCCACGTTTGCCCAGCGAAGAGGAAAACCCCGACGGCCTGTTGGCGCGGGCCCGCGACGCCTTCTGGGACGAACGCTACGAGGAGGCGCTCCGCGACCTCGAGAAGGCGCTGGCGCTGGACCCGGCGTTCGTGCGGGGCCAGGCGGCCAAGGTGATAACGCTGTGCCAGCTCGGGCGGGCGAGCGACGGGCTGGCCGCGGCGGAGGCCGCGCTGGCCTTCCACCCTGGCACGGCGGTGCTCTACTCCGCCCTCGCGTTCTGCCGGGCGCGGCTTGGCGACCGCGAGGGGGCGCGCAAGGCCTTCGAGAAGTCGCTGACCCTCGCGCCCGACGACGGCGTCATCTACTACAACTACGCCTCCCACCTCGCGGAGCTGGGGGACGGCGAAGGGTGCCGGCGGCTCCTCGTCCTGGCGCTCGAGCGCGACCCGAAGCTCATCACGTGGGCGGCCAAGGACCCGGACTTCGCGCGGCTCGCGTCCCAGGACTGGTTTCGCGACCTGCTGGCGGAATATAAAAGGCGGCTCTTGCGCCGCCGTTAGTCCGGAGGCCGACCCCTATGGAAAGAAAGCCCGCCACCTGGCGTAATGCGTTGACCCTCGGCGCCGCACTGCTCGCGGCCGTGGGCGCCGCGCGCGCCGGCCCGGGCGACGTCATCTCCAGCTTCACCATCCCGGGCCTGTCCAACAACGGCCCGCGGGGCCTCGCCTACAACGCCACGGACGAGCTCTACGCCGCGGCCGACAACCGCGGCTACAAGCAGGTCCGTATTTTCAAGTTCACCTACGACGGCGGCGCCGCCATCGTCGTGGGCTCCTTCAACTGCCCGGTCGCGGTGGCGTGGGCCATGGACATCACGTGGCGCCCGGGCCGTATCTACGTCGCCAACGACATCCCGGAAGGCGGCGGTACCCCCAAAATCGTCGCCCTCGACGACGCCACCGGCTCCTTCACCAACAACTTCAACTCCCCCTTCGGCGCCAACGTCCACGTCAACGGCCTCACCTGGGACGGCGAATACCTCTACGCCTCCTCGTACGACTCCCCGCGGGTCTACCGGTTGACCACCGGCGGCTCGGTGGCGGCGTCGTTCGTCGCCGACCACGCCGCCAACAACGGCCTGGCCTACGACGGCGCCCGCCTCTGGCTGGTGGCGGGGCGGGTGAACTACGACGCCCGGCGCTACACCACCGACGGCGTCCGGCAATTGGGCTTCGGCTTCGACGTGAACGACGAATACGTCGGCGGCGCGTGCTGGGGCCGGCCGGACCTCCACACCCTCTTCGTCTCCACGTACACCGGCGGCCGCTACGTCTTCGAGCTCTCCACCGACGTCAACACGCCCTCGGTCGCGCCCGCCTCCTTCGGGAAGATCAAGGCGCTGTTCCGATAATCGTTTCGGCCCAAAATAAAAACCCCGCCGCGGCGGGGTTTCGGTTTACGTGGGGTATGAGTGTCAGGCCTTGCCCCAAGACGGAACGTTCTGAAGACCGTCCCCTACGACTTATTTTCACAACGCCGCAAAGTTGATAAGGCGGGCGCCGCAGTCCGCGAGGGCCTCTCGCACCTCGCCGGCGCGCAGCGCCGCGAGCTCGCCCGGGCGGTCGTAGCCGGCGGGCCCGCCCTCGTCCGGCGCCGTCGCCGGGTGGCACAACAGCTCCCACCGGCCGCCCTTCAACGCCGCAATCATCCTCACCAGCCGCTCGACGTTCAGTTCGCCGGCCCACTCCTGGCCGAGGAGGCCATCGGGCATCTTCAAACCGGCGCGCTCGGCCTTCGCGCCAAACGCCTCCGCGCACAGCCGCAACGCGATTTGGCGGCCGAGCCAGCCCCGGCGGATGGGGGAGAGGGCGACACGGCTCGAGCGCACGGCGCGGACGCCGAACGCCCGGGCGAGGTCCACCACGACGCCGGCGACGCCGGGGAAGTTGTGAAGGTGTTGGTGGGAGTCAAGGTGGGTGATACGGATGCCCGCGTCCCGCACCCGCACGAGCTGCGCCGACAGTTCGGCCCTTACGTCCGCGAGCTTTACCCGGCCCGCGAAATAACGGCGGGCGAACGCGCCGGCCGACGGCGGCAGCCGGCCCGCGTCGTCGGCCAGCGTGGGCGCGGCCGACGCCCCCGCGCACGAGACGCCGTCCACCAGCATAAGGTGGACGCCGATGCCCAGCGCCGGCAGCTCGTCGGCCAGCGCCGCCGCCGCCGCGAACGCGGCGCCGCCCGCCATGAGCGAGGCCGAGGTTACGACGCCGTCGCGGTGCGCGGCGGCCACGCCGGCGTTGGCGGCCGCGCTCGAGCCGAAGTCGTCGGCGTTGACGATAAGGAGGATTCGGCCGTCGGCGTTCGCCGTCATCGCCTAGTACTGGCTCAGCGAGCCGTCGCGCTTGGCCCGCCCGAGCGCCCAGCGGAAGGTGAGGCCGCCGGCGGCGAGCGCCCCCGCCGCGAAAATTGCGAGCGCCCACCAGCTCCGCGGCGCCGGCGCCGACCCCGCCAGGAGCGCGTCCCGTGCGATGTCCAGGCCGTAGGTCAGCGGGATGGCCGCGCCCACCGCCCGCAGCCACCGCGGCAGGACCTCCACCGGGAAGAAGACGCCCGAAAGTATTATCCCGAGCTGGCCGAAGAAGAGGTTCACGGGGTTACCCTGTTTGAACGCGAGGACGAAACCGGCCGAGAGCATCCCCAGGCCGAAGTAGACGGCGACGGTCAGGACCAGCGCGCCGAGGAAGGCCGGGAGCCCCTCGGCGCGGAACGGCATCCCGAAAATCGCGACCGCCGCGGCCAAAAGCGCCACCAGCCGCCCGGCGGAAAAGAAGTAGCGGGACACGGAGGCCGCGGCCAGGACGCGAAACGCCGATATCCGGCGCCCCAGCATCGGCTCCAGCGTCCCGAGGTACTGTTCGCTCGAGATGACCTGGGAGAAACCGCCCAGCCCGGCCGCCACCAACCCCTGGAAGGCGAGGCCGACGACGACGAACGGGAAGTAGGCGCCGCCGTAGCGCGCGAGGTAGCGCGCGCCCATACCCGAAAAAGCGGCGCTTACGAAGAAAAAGATCAGGAGGTAGAAGAGCAATGAGGCGACGCCCAAGAGGAGCTGCAGGCGGTAGGAGACGAGGTTGGCGAAGTCCCGCCGGGCGAAGGCCCAACACAGCCGCGCGAAGTTAAACATCCGCGCCTCCGACCAGCGCCATGTAGGCGGCCTCGGTGACGTCGGCCACGCGCGTCGCCGGCCCCGCCCCCGCTTCGTTAAGAAGCTCGAACGCCGCGCCGAGGGCCCGGGCGTCCGCCGGCTCCGCGAAGGAGATGAATACGCCGCCCGGCGCTTCCTCCACCTTCACGTCGGGTACGAGCGCCGCGAGGCGCCCGCGCACCGGGTCGTCGGCGCGGCGGAGGCGGGCGCCGTAGCGGGAGCGGGGCGGACCCAACACCTCGGCCGGCGTCCCCGCCGCCACCACGCGCCCGTCCACCAGGACGACGACGCGGTCCGCCACCAGCCGCGCGAGCCACAGCTGGTGCGTCGCCACCAGCGCGCCGCGGCCTTCGCCCGCCACGAGCTCCTCCCGCACGAAACGCGCGAGCGCGAGCGTCGTGGGGTAGTCCAGCTCGCCCGCGAATTCGTCCCCCAACAAGAGCGCCGGTTCGCCCAAGAGGGCGCGCGCGAACGCCAACCGCTGGCGCATCCCCGCCGAGTAGGTTCGCACGGCGTCGCCCCCCCGGTCCGCCAACCCCACGCGCGCGAGCGCGGCGCGCACGCGGGGGCCCACCGCCGCCGGCGCCACGCCGAAGAGGACCGCGAAGAAACGCAGGTTCTCGGCGCCCGACAGCCGCCAGTAGAAGCTGCGCTCGCCGCCCGCGACGAACCCCACCGCCGCCGTCGCCATGCGGACCTGGCCCGCGTCGGGAAGAACGGCCCCGGCCGCGATCTTGAGAAGCGTCGTCTTGCCGGCGCCGTTGGGGCCCAGGAGACAGACCACCTCGCCGGCGCGTACGTCGAGGTCCACGCCGCGCAACGCCGTCACGGGCGCCGGCCGTACCCAGAAACGGGGCCAGCGGGCCGCGCGGCGGTAAATCTTCTCCACGCCGCGGGCCGAAAGGAGGGGTTCGCCGGGGTCCTGGGGCACGGCGTCAAAATAACACGGCGGCGCGGATAAGTCAAACGGCGGCTGGGGCGCGCCGGCCGCCGTTTCCGCCCTAAACCACCTTGTCCTCCGGGGTCGCCGCGAGTCGCGACCTCGCGTCCTAAAAATTCGCAGCGGCCGTCGGCCCCAAAAGCCGGCGCGGGGTTTTTTCGCTTGCGCCGGGGCCGATTTATGATATATTACGCGGGCTCGTAAGTGCTTGAAAACGCTTGTTTAAAAACTGTGGAAAACTATGATGCCGGCCGATATATCTTTTGTCGTTTCGGCGCAAACGGGGACGGGAACAAAGCAAGTTTTCGGCTTGAGGGCAAGCGCGGAAAACCCGCTGACCCGCTGACCGGCGTGGGGAGACTCGTAATATACTGAAAACGTTATTATTGCGAATGGCGGGTGAAACGGGACGACCCTTGCGGTTTGCTAACCGGACGGTAGCGGCGCGGGGGGGCCGACCGACCGACCGCGAATAACCGCCCCGGACCCGCTTTTTACCGACCTTTTAGTGCGCCGTTTTGATTGTGGAAAACCCACGTACAACACCGGCTATTCAATCGACGACGCGGACCGATAGGAGGACGCAGCGTTGAGCGCCACGAAGACCGAAGCCCGCATCTGGCGTGAGCTCCTCCATAAGATTTCTCAGGAGTTGGACCCCAAGGAGTGCGATACCTGGCTCCGGCCGGCAGTGTGCCGCGGCACCGACGGCGACGTCGTTTGCCTCGAAGTCCCCAATATCCTCTTTCGCGACTTCATAAACGCAAACTACCTCCGCCTGCTGGAAACCGCGGCCCGCGACATCCTCGGACCAGGCGCCACGGTCCAGGTGGAGGCGGCGGGCGGCCAGGAGGGGCTGTTCGCCGGCGGCGCGCCGGGCCCCGAGGCCGTCGAGCCGACGCCAAAGTACCACGCCGCGCCCTCCAAACTCAACCCCCTCTATACCTTTGACAGCTTCGTGGTCGGGAGGTCCAACTCCTTCTGCCACGCCGCGAGCCGCGCGGTCGCCCAAAACCCCGGCGCCCGTTACAACCCCCTTTATATTTACGGCGGCGTGGGCCTCGGCAAAACCCACCTCATGCAAGCGGTCGGCCACGCGGCCCTGGGTAACGGCCGAAACCTCCGTGTCTCGTACCTTTCCTGCGACCAATTCATGAACGAGATGATCGCGGCCGTCAAGAACAACAAAACCGACCAGTTCCGCCGCAAATACCGGAACGTGGACTTCCTGCTGGTGGACGACATCCAATTCCTCGCGGGGATGGAGGGTACCCAGGTGGAGTTTTTCCACACCTTTAACGCCCTCTACGAGGCGGGGCGCCAGATCGTCCTTTCCAGCGACCGCGCCCCCAAGGACATCCCGCGCGTAGAAGAACGCTTACGAACCCGCTTCGAGTGGGGCCTCATCGCCGATATCCAGCCGCCGGACTATGAAACGCGCCGCGCCATCATAGCGCGCAAAGCCGAACTCCAGAAAATCAAGATCGGCGACGATGTAGCGGACCTTATCGCGACCCGCATAACTTCGAACATCCGCGCTATCGAGGGCGTGCTGACTCGCCTCGCGGCCGCCGCCGCCCACCTCAGCACCCCCATAACCGCCGCGCTGACCCAGGACGTTATCCTCGAGATAGCGCCGGAAGAGCGCCGGGTCAGTTTCTCACTCGACCAGCTACAGGAAGCCACGGCCAAATACTTTAACCTTACCCGCCGCGACCTCATGTCCAAATCCCGCCGCGCCAACGTGGCCTTCGCCCGCCAGATAGCCATGTACCTGTGTCGCGAGAAGACCGGCGCCTCGCTCTCCGATATCGGCCTCGCGTTCGGCAACCGCGACCATACCACCGTCATCTATTCCATCGGCAAAGTAGAGAACGGTATAAAGGCCGGCGACGCGGATATCGCCAAGGTCCTGAAAGACATGGAGGCCAACCTGGGCCGTCTTAGGATATAAAGACTAGTGGAAAAAACCCTTATTCTCCCCAACGGTTCCCCTCGTGGGAACCGTTAGGTTTTGTTTTCCCCAACCGTCCACCCTTTTCTACACGTCCTTTGACGCCTCATCCCCACGGTTTGCGCCCTGTGTAAAACGCGGTTCCCACATTTCCAGTTTCCAAACCCTTTAGCTTTCTTGGCCTTCGCGCATAGCCCCGCGGTTACCAACACCCCTAACGGTATTTTGCACACCCCGCTGACTTATTACAGAGCCATAAACATCAATATCATTTTGAGTATTTACTATAAATATAGTTTCTATTATAATACGGCTAGGTGTGGATAAATGGGGCGTGGGCAAGCGGTAAGCCACGGGTCTTTGGAACCCGGATGCGGTGGTTCGAATCCACCCGCCCCAGACGACAAGGAGTGACGAAAAGAGGTATATGGATCCTAAACGGGTAATACTGGCCGGGAGCGGGAATCCCGACTTCGCCTTCCGCGTAACTGAATTTTTGCGCGAGGCGCCGGGCCGCCTTTCGTTGGGGCGGTTTCCGGACGGCGAAACGTCGCTGAAGGTGGAGGTCAACGTCCGGGGCCGCGATTGCTTTATTATCCAGCCCACCTGTCCGCCCGTCAATGAGCACTTGATGGAGCTCATGATAATCATGGACGCTCTCCGGCGGGCCTCCGCCTTCCGCATCACCGCTGTCATTCCGTATTTCGGATACTCGCGCCAGGACCGCAAGGACCAACCCCGCGTCCCGATTACGGCCAAGCTGGTGGCGGACCTTCTGACGCGCGCCGGCGCCGACCGGGTATTGACGATGGACCTCCACGCCGGCCAGGTCCAAGGTTTTTTCGACATCCCCGTCGATAATCTCACCGCCGCCCCCATCTTCGCGAAGGCCGTTATGGGGCTGGGATTCAAGCAGATAGCGGTGGCTTCCCCCGACGTCGGCGGCGTTAAAAACGCCCGCTCTTTCGCGCAGCGGCTCGAGCGACTGCGCGAGGCGCGCGGCGAACCCGGCAAGGTGGACTTCGCCGTGGTGGACAAGCACCGCCGCGGCCCGGACGACGTGGCGGCCGTCAACCTCATCGGCGACGTGGCGGAAAAGAGTGTCGTCCTCCTCGACGACCAGGTGTCCACGGGCGGCTCGCTGGTGGAGGCCACCGAGATGCTGCTGAGCCGGGGCGCGCGCGAGGTAGTCGCGGCCGTGACCCACCCCATTCTCGCGGGCGACGGTGCCGCCAAGATTGAAAACAGCCGCCTCGGCGCGCTCTTCGTCACCGACACTATACCTCTGCCGCCGGGCGTAGGCCGTAAAATCAAGGTCTGCTCCGTCGCCGGCCTCTTCGCCGCCGCCATAGACGCCATCTACAAAAACGAATCGGTGAGCAAGCTCTTCGTAAATGAGAGTTAAGATGAACCGCGTCCCGGCCCTTGTTTTCGCGCTCGCGGCGTTGGCCGCCGGCGGCCTGGCCCCCGCCGCCGCCAAGGGCGGCAAACCCCCGCAGGATATTTATTACCTGATGGACCTCCTCAAGAGCAAGGACGTCCAGGAGCGGCGCAGCACCGCGCAGTCGTTAGGCGCGATGGGTTTCGACGTCGCGACGCCGGCACTGGTGGCGGCGCTGGACGACGACGACGCGAAGGTCCGGCTCTACGCCGCGGAGGCCCTCGGCAAGATAGGCGACAAGCGGGCGGTAGACCCGCTCCTCGCGAAACTCCCCACCGAGGAGGCGGGCGTCAAGCGCTTCATGCTGGGCGCCCTCGGCAAGCTGAAAGACCCCCGGGCGCTGGCGCCGATGGTAGCGGAGCTCCAGACGGCGAGCGACGGCGACGTCCGCGCGAGCGCGGCGTACGGCCTGGGCGAGCTGGGGGACGCCGGGGCCGTGGAGCCCCTGGTCGCGGCGCTCTCCGACGATTACAAGTGGGTGCGCTACGAGGCTTGCGGCGCCCTCGGACGGTTGAAGGCGCTGGCGGCGCGGGACGCCCTCGCGGCGGCGGCCAAGGGCGACGCCGACGAGCAGGTGCGAGCGGCGGCCGTGAAAGCCCTCGCGAAGTTGGACGAGTAATAAGTTCGCGCAAGACAGAAGCCGCCCCCCAGGGCGGCTTTTTTATTGGCTGCGCCCGCTATGCGATTCACCACGGCACCCAGAAGAGCACCCGCCAAACGAAGACCTGGGCGAAGAGGACGGCGAAGACGGCGGCGACGAGCCGGGGGTGCGCCGTCTCGTCGGCCAGGCGGACGAGGGCCGCCGCCGCCGGTATCGCCAGGACCGGGACGAGGTACAGCCACACCCGTTCCGTCTCGCCCAGCGTCACGCCGGTCAGGTTGAAGAGGACCAACGCGAGGAAGGCGAGGCCGAAGACGCGGCCGAGGGCGGTCGCGCGGGCCTCCCGCCGCCGCAGGTCCCAGAGCCATTTGAGGTAGAGCACGGTGATCGGAACGCCGGCGGTGAGGGCCAGGGCCACCAGGTTGCCGGGCATCCACAGCCAATATGAGCGGCGGTACGCGGGCACGGGATAACCGGCCAGGTCGGGCCGGGGGAAGAGGACCTTGAAGACGTTAATCCCGCCCGACGCCTGCGTTTGGGCCCAGCGGTACGACTCGGCGAAGTTGGCCGGCCAGTCGTAGCCGGTAAGGAAGTAGAGTAGGACGAGCGTCGCGATCGGGATACCGACGACGAGGGCGGCCTTGGCCGCCATTTCCCCCGCGCGCTTTTCGGCCACGGCCCGCTCGGCGAAGATGACGACGAGGAAGACCAAGATGAAGGCGAGGGTGAAGGAGAACAAGGCGCCCGCGGCCAGGGTGACGCCCGCGGCTACGGTGCCTCGCCAACCGCGTTCCTCGGCCGCCATGACCACGAAGTAGAGGATGGCGATGCCGAGCGTCGCGAATAGGCCGTCGTAGGAGACGCCGTGGGTGGCGAAGCAACCGGAGAGGAGGTAGAGGACGACCGCCACCGGCGCGGCGCGGGCCCCGGCGACGCGGGCGGCGAAGAAATACACCGGGAACGCGGCGGCGGCGGCGCCCAGCGCCCACGCCGCCTGGAGGGCGTAGCCGTTGGTCCCGACGACGCGGACAAGGGCCCACAGGAGGAGGAAGAGGCCGGGGGGCCGGACGCGGCCGTGGATGCCGATGTCCGCCAGCAGGAGGTGGTAGCGCCCGAAGAAGGACGCGGGGGAGCCGAGGGTATTGAGGTCGCCGAGGAAGACGCCGACGGCCCGCGACGGGATGTTGGCCGGACCGCCGTAGAGCGCGGCCAGCGCGAGGGCGAGCGCGGCGAAGAATAGGGTCGCGGCGGGGAGGAAGAAGCGCGGCCGCCACGACGCCGCGCGGGGCCATAACCATATAAAAACGGCGAAGAGGGCGACGGCGACGAGGCCCCACGCCGAGAAACGGGGCGCGAGCTGGACGTAGAACGGGGAGAGGTCGGCGCCGTGCCAGTCGGCGACGGACAGCGCCCGAGCGGCGAGGAGGGCGGCCGTCAACGCGAAACCGCCGACCACCGCCGCCCAAAACGCGGCCACCTTTTTGCCGCGGCCCGCGCCGTCCGTCACGCCGCGCGCGCCTTTCGCTTCGGCCGCGGTCCGGCCGCGCGAGCCTCCGCTTCCTCGCCGCCGGCCCCGCCGAGCCGGGCCTCCAGGAGCGCGACCTTCTGCGTCAGGCGGACGCGGTCGTTCTCCAGCCGGGAGACCTTAACCGAGAGGTGGAGGGTTACGAGGACGAGGAAAAATATCGCCAGGAAAAATATCGCGGACGGCGTATAGATGACGCCCAGGACCGGCGCCACCGCTTTCACCAGCGGGTAGAAGAGGGCGGCCGCCATCGCCGCGAGGGCGCCGAGAATCCACAGGACGGAGTATTCCACCCGGAGCCGGCGGGCCCGCACCACGAGGACCACCGAGACCAGGACCGCGGCCGCCAGGACGATTACGACCGGCGAGATGCCTTTTCCCATCATTCCCTCCTCAGGGGCGGAGCCCCCGGCGCAGGGCCTCCACCAAGACGGCTACCAGCGACTTCGCGGGGTAGGAGAGGGTGCGCAGGGCCGTGGTTTTGGATTGGCCGAAGCGGCGGGGCCGCATGGTGACCGCGATTTCGCGGACGCGGAGGCCGCTTTTTTTCATGGCCAGGACCGCTTCGGCGTCCGGGTATTCGGTGGGGAAGTTGCGGGCCAGCATGTCCATGGCGCGCCGGTTGAAAGCCCGCTGGCCCGACGTGACGTCGGTGAAGCGTTGGCCGGCGAGGACGCTGGTCACGAGCGAAAAAAACCAGATGCCGGCGCGCCGGAGGAAGCCGGAGCGGTAACCGCCCCGGCGGAGATAGCGCGAGCCGATGGCGACGTCGGCTTCTCCCGCCGCCAGCGCCGCCACCAGGACCGGGATGAAAGCGGGGTCGTGCTGGCCGTCGGCGTCGTGCTGGACCGCCGCCTCGTAACCGTGGAGCCGGGCGTAGAAGAAGCCGGTCTGGGCGCCGCCCCCCGCGCCCAGGTTTACGGCGTGGGACGCGACGGCGAGACCGAGGGCCCGGGCGGCGGCGATGGTGCCGTCCGCGGAGCCGTCGTCCACGACCAGGATGTCGCCCCGCGGGACGACGGCTGCCAATTCCGCGACCGTCGGGCCCAGATTGGGCTCTTCGTTTAACGCCGGGATGACCACCAACGTCCGGAGCGCGAGATTTCTTTGCGGCGTCATTTCGGGGAGCCGGCGGCCCGGCGCCGCAGCTTGTCGCACGATACGCCGACGCCCACGCTGGCCGTGATACACAGGAGGAGGTCGGTGGGCAGGCGGTAGCGCAGGAGCGCGATGGTGACGACGTGGACCGCCGTTATCAGGACCACCGCGGTCGGGAGGAAGAGCGCCGCGCGCGGCGAGCGCGACGGCAGCAGGAAAAAGCCGACCAGGGCCGCTGCGAAAAGTAAGGTCATATACGACGCGGTAAGCGCCGTCCCCAGCTTCAGCCGCGGCGTCATGGGAATCGTGGACGCGTAGGACGGGTAAAGCGCGAACGTATGCAGAAGGCGCCGGCCGCAGAGCCGGGCGAACTCGCCGGGGTGGGCGCGGATGATGGCGCGGGCCCGCGCCGACAGATAATCCTGGAACGCGAGCTCCCGCGCGACGTCCGTGGGCGGCTTGGTTTTCAGGTACGCCCTATATGCCGGCGTTTCCGCGACCTCCCAGAGCGTCGGCGCCGACGGGTCGTGGGCGATGGGGGCGTTGGTCTGGTAGAGGACGGTCCCCATGGCGTACGTGACGAGGATAGGCCGGCCGCTTAAGCGGTAGTTGCGCGCGGCCCAGGGGGCGAGGACGACGCCGAAAGCGGCCAGCATTATCGCCGCCCGCGCCGCCCGCCGCCGCGCGGGTACGTCGCGGCCGACGAGTAAAAGCGCCGCGACGCCCGCCAGGGCCGGATAGAGGAAGACCGGGCGCGTAAGCGCCGCCAACGCCGCGACGGCTCCCGCCGCCGCGAGGCGCGCCGGCCCGGCGTCGTCTTTCAGGTATAAGAACAGGAATAGCGCCAGGAAAAACAGCGCCAACGTCTCCGTCAGCAACTGGCTCGAGTAGTACGTGATGTAGGGGTGGACGGCCACGGCGACGCCGGCGACGGCTCCCGCCAACGGGTTGGCGAACCGCCTCGCGGTCGCCCACGCCAGCGCGGCGGTTGCGGCGCCCAGAAAGGCGTGGGCGATGGCCACGGCCCGGGCGAGGTGGTCCGGCGGGAACGCCGCGGCGAAAGGTACCAGGAAGGCGGGGAAGGCGGGCGGCAGAAAGAAACTCAGGACGGCGTGGGGAGGGGTGAAGACGAAACCGTGGCCCGCGACGACGTTCCGGGCGCAATTGAGGTACGAGACCTCGTCGCCCGCGACGGCGGCCGGCCTCGTCAGCGCGAAGGCCAGACGTCCCGCGAGAGCCAGGGCGACGACGAGGCCGAGGACCCACGCGGCCCGGCGACGGCCGGCGCGTTCGCCGGCGGAGAGGGGAACGGGGGCCATGGTTTCCGGCAGTATAACATATTTGTCGGCGCGGGGCAGCCCGGAAGCGGCTCGGCCGCCCGCGGCCCCGGCCCGTTTTTCCTTGCCAAACCGCCGCCTTCCGCGTAAAATAGACCTCCCTTTACACCCGATGGCATAATCCAACGGAGGCCCGCGTTATGCTCCCGCCATTCCAAAACGAACCCATCATCCTCTTCCAGAAGGCCGAAGAGAAGCTCGCGATGGAAGAGGCCATCGCCGGCGTCAACGCCCAACTCGGCCGCGAGTACCCGCTCGTTATCGGCGGCGAGCGCGTAACCACGCGGGATAAGATAACCTCGCTCAACCCCGCGAAGACGAGCGAGGTGGTGGGGCACTTCTCGAAGGCCGACAAGAAGCTGGCGCGCAAGGCCGTGACGGCCGCGAGCCGGGCGTTCAACACCTGGCGCTGGACGCCGGCCGCGGAGCGGGCCCGCTACCTGCTGGGCGCCGCGGCCATAATGCGCCGCCGCATCTACGAGCTGTCCGCCTGGATGGTGGTGGAGGAGGGGAAGAACTGGATCGAGGCCTACGCCGACGCCGCGGAGGCCATTGACTTCTGCGAGTTCTACGCCCGGGAGATGATGCGGCTGGCCGAGCCGCAGCCGTTGACGGCGCGGCCCGGGGAAGAGAATAACCTGGAATGTATCCCGTTGGGGGTCGGCGTCGTCATCCCGCCGTGGAACTTCCCCCTCGCCATCCTCGTGGGCATGACCACGGCGTCGTTCGTGGCCGGCAATACCGTGGTCCTGAAGCCGGCGTCCACCGCGCCCGCCATCGCCTACAAGTTCTTCGAGATATTGGAGGAACTCAACCTCCCGCCGGGCGTCGTCAACTTCCTCCCCGGCGCCGGCGGCGTCATCGGCGACCTCCTGGTCTCGCACCGCAAGACCCGCTTCATCGCCTTCACCGGCTCGATGGAGGTGGGCCTCCGCATCAACCAGCTGGCGGCCAAGCCCAAAAACGGCCAGCTCTGGATAAAGCGCGTCGTCGCCGAGATGGGCGGTAAGGACTTCATCGTCGTGGACGGGACCGCCGACCTGGACGCGGCGGCGGAGGGCATCGTGGCCGCGGCGTTCGGCTTCCAGGGCCAGAAGTGCTCCGCCTGCTCCCGCGCCATCATCACCGACGACGTCTACGACGAGCTGGTGAAGAAGGTCGTGGCCATCGCGAGGCGCAAGGTCACCGTGGGCGACCCGCGCGACTTCGCGAACTACATGGGGCCGGTGATAGACGCCAAGGCCGAGGCGAAGATACTGGAGTATATCGAGCTCGGGAAGAAGGAGGCGCGCCTCGTCCTGGGCGGCGAGAAGCGCTCGGCCGACGGCTACTTCGTCGCCGCCACCGTCTTCGCGGACGTCCCGCCGACGGGCCGCCTGGCGCAGGAGGAGATCTTCGGGCCGGTCCTGGCGTGCATCCGCGCCCGCAACTTCGACGACGCCGTCCGCATCTCCAACAACACCGCCTACGGCCTGACCGGCGCCGTGTATTCCCGCGACCGCCGGCGGCTGGAGAAGGCGCGGCGCGAGTGCCACTGCGGCAACCTCTACCTCAACCGCAAGTGCTCCGGCGCCCTCGTGGGCGTCCACCCCTTCGGCGGCTTCAACATGTCGGGCACCGACTCCAAGGCCGGCGGCCGCGACTACCTGCTGCTCTTCACTCAGGCCAAGGTGGTGGCCGAGGCGTTGTAGTTAACGACGTTCGAACAAAAAAGCCCCCCGGAAGGGGGGCTTTTATTATGGTCTAAGGTTCTCTTTTATTATTTGTCTTTCGACCACGTCGGGTGAAACCGCGAATTCGCGGCCCAAGGGGGCGGAAATGAACTCAATGAAGTCTTCAAAATACTCTTTAAGCGGGTATCCGGAGGCGATAGCCTTGGTAACGTACGCGCGGAAACGGGTTTCGAAAACAGAAGCCGGAAGGAGGACGGACCCGGCGAACCAATACGCTTGGCGTTCGGCCCAACCGTATTGTTCGGGGGCGATACCGGACACAAAGGATTTCCAGTCTTCGGTGGTTATAAAACGCGCCGCGTCGTATAAGGAAGGGTGCAACACGAGATGGCCCAGTTCATGAGCGATCGTAAAACGATACCGGTAAAGGTTATTTTCCATCGTATTCATATCGACGTGTATCGTTTTCTTGTCCGCCGATAGATAGCCGTCGACGTCGAAGGCGTTTTTCATCTCGTGGCAAGGTACAATCGTTATTCCTAAGGCGCGGTCCGCGATTAAATCGATGGGGACAGGGACCGTTAATGAACGGTGGAACGTGTCTAAGAATTGTTGGGCCCGTTGCCTAACTTGAGGGTACTGTAGAAACGGCGCTTGCCAGTTCCCCATGAGGGTTGCCCCCTTATGTGGCGGTTATTCTTTTAATGGTTCGGTGTTATCCTTTTCGGTTTGGCCCGGAGTATTGAGCGCTCGGATGTAGGCGATTAGGTCGTCGAGTTTTTCGTCCGGGAACTTTTCGCCGGAGATCGTACGGAATAACACCGGGAGGTGTTTTACCAACTCCTTGTCTTCCATAATATCTTTTGGAATCCTCCCCGCGCCTATTGCCGCGAGGCGGTCGAATTCTTTCCTCGCGGGGCTTTCGGCCGGAAGCCGTAATGAACGCGCGAGGCGGTCGAGGACCTCGGCGTCTTTAGGGGGTTCAATTAATCCCCTTTCGAGTCGGCTGATGTAACCGGGGTCTTCGCCCGACTCGGCGCAATATGCCCGGAGCGTCAAATCCCGAGATAGGCGTAACTCCCGGAAGTAACCTCCGAAGTTTATAGGGTCTACCATTATAATCTCCTCCTGCGCAATTTACGGGTTCGGAGCGGGTGCGTGAGTTCCCTTCCTGTTGTATATTATATACAACAGGGGCGACCTTGTCAAGCCCTTTTTATCCTCGAAATTCGAGGTCGGCGGCGACCCCTGGAAAACTGTTGTAGGCGCGGCGTTCGAACGGAAAAGAAAAAGCCCCCCGGGAGGGGGGGGCTTTTTTATTTGGCCGCGGGCGCCTTGGCGGCCAGCGGCTTCGCGAGGGTCTTCATGAACTTCGCGAAGAGGAAGACGACGAAGCAGATGATAAGGAAGTCGATGGAGCGCGCGAGCAGCATGCCGCCCATGACCTTAACGGGCCCCAGCGGCAGGACCCACTCCGCCCACCCCTTGCCGGGAATCAGGACGTTGACGAAGGGCATGATGAGCGTGTCCACGATGGACTGGGCGTACTCCTTGACGGCGATGCCGGTCACGATACCCACCGCGACGGCAACGACGTTGAACTCTTTCAGGAAATCCCTGAACTCCGCAAAGACGTTCGCCATTTTGTTCTCCTTGGGGTTGGCGTTCACGGGCAGCAGTAGAGGCAGGGCCTTTTTCCGGCCGCGAGCGCTTCCTCGCGGCTCGCGTAGTACACGCGGTTCTCGGCGGATATCTTCCCGGCGTAAACGCAGCTCGCGACGTGGAACCGCGTCGAGAGCGCGCTCGCAACGTATCCGTCTTCCGGGGCCGCGCCGCCGCGCGGCGCCTTCTCTTTCCGGGCGCGGGCAGCCGTCGCCCAGACGCCGGCGAAGTGCTGGCGGAAGGCCTCCACGTATTCGGCGTCGTCCACGAACATCAGGACCTCGACGTTCTCCTCCTCCGCGCGGCGGGTCCAGTTGTAGCTGCCCACCGCGGCCTCCCGGCCGTCGAAGATGGCGAGCTTGGCGTGGAGGAGGCCGGGGGCGCGTTCGTAGCGGACCTGGACGCCGGCGTCGGCCAACCGGCGCCCCTGTGACGAGCCGAGCGTTTCCTGGCCCTCGTCCAGGACGAGGCGGACGCGGACGCCGCGGGCGGCGGCGGCCGTTAAGGCGTTAGCCAGGTCGGCGCTCGTGAAGTAATACATCTCTACGTCGACGGTCTTCCGGGCGGCGGCGATGCGGTCCAGCAACAGCTGGGCGCAGCCGCCCTGGGGGCTGAAGCAGACGTCCTCCGCGGCGGCCGAAAACGCCGCGAGGGCCAGCGCGCCGGCGAGGGCCGACGCGGCGAGGCGGGGGAAGCGGGGCATAGCGCAAGGTCGGCGCGGGCCGGCCTTATTTATAACCGAGGAGGAACGGCGGGCCGGTGCCGTATTGGGCGTAGAAGGGTGCGGCGCGGTGGACGCCGGCGCCGAAGTTCAAACCCGGCGCGGAAACCGCGCCGCTGTTCAAGCTGTAGCACCACAACGCCACCGCGTAGTACCTCTTGCCTTCGATCTCCTGCTCCGTAATCTCGAGCCACGGGTCGCCGACGAGGACGCCGTTGACGTCGCCCGACGTCCCCGGCGGTTGGGACGCGGTGAAGGAGAAGCTTAAGCGGCCGCCAGCGACGTGGTGGGCGAAGGTCGTCGTGCGCTCGAGGCCCTCGTATTCCAGCCCGTAGTCGCTGTAAACCCAGTCGCGGTTGTAGCCCGCGGCGTCGCGGTCGATGCTGAGGTGGAACGGCTGGAAGGGGATGCCGGCGTGCGGAGGATACACGCCGGCGTCAAACTCGAGCTGGCGGTCGCCGCCCGGGGCGTTGTAGTTCGAGACCAGCGCCGTGTAGATGGACCAGCGGTCGTACGCGAAGTTCTTGGAGTCCAGGATGTCGTCGTAGGTCTCGACGCCGGCGAGGAGAGCGGCGCACCGCTGGAAGTTGTCGCTGGCCTCCTCGGGGTAGCCGCCGGCGGCGAGGGCGTCCAGGCCGTCGCGGAACCGCGCCCGGGTTTTCGCCACCCGGTCCTCCTCGTCCGCTTCCAGCGGCACGGTGACTTTGACGCCGTCGAACGACGCGGTCGCGGTGGCGTAGCATACCGCGGACAGCGGCTCCTGGGTGTCGGGGATTCTGACTTCGTAAACCACGCGCGACCACTTGTTGGGGGGAAGGAACACCGGCGCCGGCGAGAAAAGGCGGCCGGCCTCCGCTATCCCCACCCACGCCACGGCGTCCGGCGTGGGCTTGATGTAGGCCTCGACGGTGGCGCGCCGCCCGGCGAGGTAGTCGGTGTGCAGCTCCTGCGCCACCTCCGCGTACGCCGCCACGTCCTTCATCGTCAGGCACGCGCCGCCGGTCTTGGGCGCCGACGTGTCGTAGACGATCTCGCACGCGGCGACCCCGGCGTTCGGGAAGAACCATCCCGCCACGGCGTCGTTACCGCCCTGGGCGCGGCCGTGCTCGAAGCCGCCGTTGGCGACGGCGTCGTAAACGTACGGGGAGGCGGGCGGCAGGAGGTCCGCCGCGCAGGCCAGGGCGAGCAGGCAGGCCGCCGGGAATAAAACGGCGTGAAGGTAGATACGGATGGGGGGACGCGATTTCATATTCTCGCCTGGACAACTATAACCGAAAGGGGCGCCGTTGTCAACCGGCCCGCGGGTTGCCCGGTCGTAGCCGAATTTCCCGGGCGAGAAAATGGACGCGAAAAAAGGCCCGGGCTACCGGGCCGAACATTTCGAGACAGCGAAACGATAATGGGATTAGGGGTTATACTTCAAGATTACGCCGTCCTCGCATGCTAGCCAGACCTCGCGGCCGCCGAGGGTGAAGACGTCGTAGGCGACGTAAGGACAGGCGACGGTCCGCCAATTCGCCCCGTCCCAACGGACGACGGCCTGCCCCGCGGCCCAGCCGTCGTCGGGCGCGGCGAAGTGTACGGCCTTCAGGTATTTGTTTTCGGCCCCGGCCGGGACCGGCCACGGCTTCCAATAGGGCATCCCGTTTTTATAATGGTAAATGGTTTTATCCGCGGGTAACTCGGGTACGGGGGAAAGCGTGCCTACGGCCCAAGCCGAGGCGTCGGAAGGGCAAAATACGGCGTACCGTAGTTCACAATCGAACGACGGGACTTCCGCCCAACTCGCGCCGTTCCAATGCAGATAACCGCCGTAGCCGTACGTCGCCCAGCCGTTGTCGGGGGAAGAGAAGTGAAGGGCGCCGATATGCGCTCCTGCGAAAGACTGGGCCCAACTCGAGCCGTCGTAATGGTAAACGCCGTCCGCCGCCGCCACCCAAACGTCGTTGGGCGCCAGCGCACAGACGTCCCCCAACGCCGGCATACCCGGCGGCGTAACGTCGCGCCAATCATAACCGTCGTAGTGCATTATAATGCCGGTGCCTACTGGGTAGTTATATTTTAAACCTACGACCCAGCCGTCTTTAGGAAAAGAAAAATATAAGGCACTAAAGGATATATCACCTTTAGGGTCAGGGACGGTTTTAAAAACCGACCAACCGGAACCGTCGAATTTTAAAATAAGGTTTCCCGAATCGCACGCCCAACCCTCTTTCGAAGAGAGCATAAATATCGATTCGATGCCGTCGTTTTTCGGCAGACCGTGAACCTTGTATCCTTTCCACGGATAATCAATAGACGCCGACGGCTCGTCACCGCAACTTATCAGGACGGCCGATAACGCCAAAATGATAATAAATGGAGATGTTTGGCTGTGCGATTTCACTTTCTTTTTTTCTCTCGTTAATGTATATTAACATCGATTGGGTTAGCCGTCAACGGTTTTTTACGGAGGGTGACATGCGCTACCGAATTATCGCTTTGACCGCATCCTTGTTCGCAGCGTTTACCGTGAACGCGGCCATACTGTACGTCGAAGTACCTAAGCCATATACTAAAAAAGATTACGTCGCCGCCGTTACCGACCCCGATAAATTCGGCGCGCTGTACGCGGATATGTTCGCCCGGATGGACGCCGACGTGAAGGCGCAGATGAAGGCGATTAATAACCCCGCGGCGGATTTTATCGTCTTCGCGACTAAGAACGGCGAGATATTACGTCCCGACGCGGACGCGTTTTTCTCGGGAGAAAAGGAGACGGTAACCGAACCTGAAATCACGTATATACGCGATACAGGATGGAAAGACGACGAATGGAACCAGTATATAAGACCGCATTTAGACCGCGCGTACCCCGTAATAAAAACGTTTATAGCCCGCCCCTATTTTCAATCACCGTACGCGTCAGATTAGACACCCAATCGCCGAGTAATTACTACTACCCTAGTGAAAATTTAATAGTTTTAAGTGGTTGGGACGAAGATTTTATCGGTATATATTTCCAAATACTAACGCACGAGATGGTCCATTCGTTCCATGACGATTATTGCATGGCATGGGACCAATTCGAGGAAGGGTTCGCGGAAGCGGTATGCGTAGAAGTACAGACCCGCATTTACGACGACGAACCGGAATTATACGAACAATGGCACCTTCACACCTCGCCGCCTTACTATCCCTATCACCAGAACCAAAACATGCCGGGTATCGCGAGCCATTATAACGATTTTTCTAGACGTACCGCGGGCGGCCCGACGTTGACGGATTACCGTTACCGCGCGGCCGGTTTCGCTTGGTGGAAAGCGTGGTTCGAGGATAACGAATTTTTCGGTGAATTCAATAAGCGGTTGAAAGGTTGTAGCGACCCTCAAGAGTTCGCCGACTTCGACGTATTGCACCAATTTGCGGTCGATAGTTTTTCGGGCGACGGCCTTGAAGGTATCCCGTTCCATAACTGGCTACATTTTCAGCCGATACTTAATTTGAATTACGACCCGGTAGCCCTTTTCTTCACGTTACTCGGTACCGAATATGCTGCTTGCGCTTACGGGCGTGATTGGAATCCCCCCCATGAAGACCCTTTGGTTAATGTGGGCATCCTTTTCGAAGAACACATTGACGGGGGGCCGCCGGCCCGAAGTTGGACGCAATATACGGATTCGGAAGGTTGGGTCTACGGTTTAATAAACGATGCTCCCTATGATTGGGAAGAGCGTAGGCTCATCCTTACGGCTACGGTTCTAGCCGACCCAAGGCCGAGCGCGAACGCGGCTAGCTGGGTTTGTCGTCCTTTGCCCCTTGAACCGGAATTGGAAATATACGGTTGTACTACCGGCGTAAACTCTGGTTGGGCGAATTTGATTAACTACGAATTCGGATTCGGCACCTACGTACCCATCCATAATAAAGCTTTCCACTTCCCGATGATCGAATACCCGGGTATACGATATCTCCCTGGGGGCGGTGCTTCTAAATACAAGATCGAAATATATAACGACGCCAATGATTTAGTAGCTTCCCGGTTTTTTGTCAAAGACGGTGGCGATTACTTTATCGCGGTGAACGACGCCGGCATAGCCGAAAAATCCTCTATTCCTTCACCCAACCTTCCTGCCTTTGTTAAAGCGTTCGGCGTCGCGCAAAACGCGCCTAATCCGTGTTCGACGGCTACGTCAATCGTATTATCACTCGGTTCGCCTTCGAGCGTCGAGGTCTCGGTCTACGACCTTAGCGGACGCCGCGTCGCGACACCGTTTAAAGGCGCTTTACCCGCGGGGGAAAACAGGGTCGCCGTCGATACTTCGGCTTTGCCCACGGGTGTTTATATATACCGCGTTATCGCCGGCGCTAACGTGGCGACGAAGAAAATGGTCGTCGCGAAGTAAACCGGTACTCTACGATATCGCAAGCCGCCTTTCGGGGCGGCTCTTTCGTGTGCGCGGGCCGGGTCGGCGGGGCGTCGGCGGGGCGTCGGCGCCCCGGGATTTCGGGCAAATGGCGTTGAAAAACGTTCGTTAATATGTTAAAATTAAGGTTTAATGGGTTCGGTGCCCGAAATACGGTTGACGCAGCTCACGGCGTGCGCGGGTTGAGCTTCTAAAATCCCGGCCCGGACGCTGGCCGACCTCCTGAGCGCGTTGCCCACCTTCGACGACGCCAACCTGTTGGTGGGGACGCGCAGCCCGGACGACGCGGCGGTTTACCGGATGGACGCCGGCCCCGCCCTCGTCGCGACGGTGGACTTTTTTACGCCCATCGTGGACGACGGCTACACCTACGGCCGCATCGCCGCCATCAACGCCCTCTCGGACATCTACGCCATGGGCGGGCGCCCTTTCCTGGCGCTGAACGTGGTGGGGTTCCCGCTGGGGGAGCTGCCCGAGGCGGTCCTGGGGGAGATACTGAAAGGCGGCGCCAACGCGTGTCTGGCGGAGGGGGTCGCGCTCGCGGGCGGCCACACCGTCCGTTCGCCCGAGGTCCTCTACGGCCTCGCCGTCCTGGGCCTGGTGGACCCCGCGCGCGTCGTAACCAAGCGCGGCGCCCGGCCGGGCGACGCGCTGGTGCTGACCAAGGCGTTGGGGACGGGGATTCTCGCGACGGCGCTCAAAGCCGGCGACTGCCCGGCCGCGGCGGCGCGAGCCGCCGAGGTCTCCATGCTTACCAGCAACCGGGTGGCGGCGGCCGCGATGTTGGAGGCGGGCGCCGTGTGCGCCACCGACGTCACGGGCTTCGGCCTCCTCGGCCACGCCTGGGAAATCGCTCAGGCCTCGGGCGTGGGGGTGCGGTTCCGCGCGGGGGACGTTCCCGCGCTCCCGGGCGCCCGCGAAATGGCGGGGCGCTACGCGCCCGGGGGGTTGCGCGAAAACCGGAAGTTCGTCGCGCCCCATCTCGTGACCGGCCCGGGCGTGGACGAGGATACGGTCAACCTGTTAGCTGACCCGCAAACGTCCGGCGGCCTGTTGGTGGCGCTCCCCCCCGAACGCGCCGCGGCCCTGGCGGAGCGTTTGGGCGAGCCGGCCCGCATTATCGGTGAAATAATAGAAGCGCCGACGCCGGCGCTCGAAGTCATAAAATGATTTCCGAATTAGCGGAATTCATCCGGAGGTAAAAGATGAGGTACTTAACGACAGCGCTAGTCATCCTGGCGAGTCTGGCCCTGGTCGGCGGTTGCAAGAAGAGCCCCAAAACCGGGAAACCTCTCCCGCCGCCCAAGATCGTAAAGGAAATACCGGCCGAGGCCAACCCCCTCCGCAAGACCTACGAGGCGGAGGAGCTGGGCAAAGACCTCTCCAAGGGCGAGGTTACGGCCGACCCCGCGGCGTCCAACCAGATGGCCCTCTACGTCAAACCGGGCGCCATCGCCGCCGGCGGCTACGTCGCGTGGGGCCCTTACGAGGAAATAGCCCCCGGGAAATACATCGCCCGTTGGCGCATCAAGGCGGCCAAGCTCCCGAACAACGGGAAGCCGATCCTGTCGCTGGACGTCTCGGGCTACCCCAAGGACGACCGGGCCAACTACAAGATGCTGGTCTCCAAGAACGTCATGGCCGCCGACCTTCCGGAGCCCAACAAGTATTACACCTTCGATCTCACCTTCGAGGTTACCGCGCCGTTCTCCTTTGAGCTTCGGACGCAGTACCTCCAGAACTGCGACCTGTGGCTGGACTGGGCGAGCCTGGAGCTCGCGAAGTAGCGCCGGCCCGACGTCGGCGGGCGAACCGGTTCCGCGAGGGCCGGTTCGCCCTTTTTTTACGTCCCGTCGCCGCCCGCCAGGTCCTCCCACTTCATCGTCCGGTTTACCCGCACCAGGACCACGCGCCCGGCCTCGAACTTGAGCTCCACCGTCCCGAAAAACTGGTCCCGGGCCAAACGGCTCAGGTAGACCACGAGTTCCTTGAGCATGATTCGCGCCCCCTTTCTCTTGGCTAATAACACTATAGCATATTGCTAACTACGGGTCAACCCCTTTTTCGCGGCGGGCGGGCCGCGCCCGGCTTGACATCGGCGCCGCCGGGTGTTACGATATCCGTTCGTTATGAAGGCCTCCCCTAGTGCCGGCGCGCCTCCCGCCCCCGGGTGGGACGAAACCTACAGGCGGTGCGAGGAACGGCTCGCGGCCGGCGAGGCCGTGGGGTGGGACGATTTGGGCGAAACGGTGGCGGCCGCGCGCGAGGCCCACGCCGCGGCGGACGTGGAGGGGCGGGTGGAGGTCCGGGCGCGGCTGGGGCGGCTGGAGCGGCTCCTGGGGATGGCTTGCCGCTTCGAGCTGGCCGATGCCTTCTACCGCGCGCGGATGGACCTGGCGCGGGCCGACTGGCGCCGCCGGTGGCGCGAGGAGCGCGACGTGGGCGCGTTCGTCCAGTCCTGCGTCTACGGTCTGTGGCGCTTCGCCAGCTTATACGGGACCAGCCCGCTGCGGCTCGGGTGGATGGTATTCAACGTCGGCTTCTGGTTCTCGGTCGTTTATTTCGTCATGGACATCCTGGCGGTGCGGCTGGACGGCCGGCGGGCCTTTGAGGCCGCGGTGAACGTCTCGTACGCGAGCTATTTTATCCTGGGCTTCGAGGGGCTTTTCCCCGGCACCGCGGCTTTTTTGCCCGCCACGTTCTACGCCCAGGTCGCGGTGGCATTGGAAAACCTGTTAGGCGCGATCCTGCTTCTATCGCTTACGACGCTGGTGGCGCGCCGCGTGTGGCGCGGCGCCGCGTAACCGGCGGATTGCTACTCCGCACTCGGAGGACGAGAATATGCGCAAAAAGATAATCGCCCTGGCGGCCGGGCTCGCCGTCGCCGCAACGGTCCTGGCGGCGGACGCCGGGACTTCCACCGCGGCCTTCCTCAAGATCGGCGTGGGCGCGCGCGCGGCCGGCATGGGCGACGCCGCGGCGGCCCTCGCGGAAGGGCCGGAGGCGCTCTACTGGAACCCGGGCGGCCTCGCGACGCTGGAGCGGCGCAACGTGTCGTTCACCCACAACGAGTGGCTCACCGACGTGCGCTACGAATACCTGGGCGTCTCGTATCCCTTCCTGAACGTCGGCGCCTTCGGCTTCGCCGCGGGCCGCGTCAGCATGGGCGAGCTCACGGGCCGCGACGAACAGGGCAACTACACCGGCGACTTCGGCGCCTCCGACATGCTCCTTTCGCTCGGCTACGCCCGCCGGCTCTGGCCCATCCTCGCGCTGGGCGCGGGCGCGGAATACGTTTCATCCAAAATCGAGAACGAGAGCGCCGGGACCTTCGCGGGGATGCTGGGCGCGACGGTCACGCCGCCGGTGCCGGGCCTGACCGCGGGCGTCTCGGCCGGCCACCTCGGCGGCAAGATGACCTTCATCGACGAGGGCGACCCGCTGCCCATGGCGCTGCGCGCCGGCGCGGCGTATCGCCTGCCGTTCGGCGGCGAGGTCCACAAGGTCACGCTGGCCGTGGACGGCGTCAAGTTCCGCGACACCGACGTCTACGTCAACAGCGGCGCCGAATACTGGATTTACGACACGGTGGCCGTCCGCGCCGGCTACAAGGCCCGCTACGACGAAGAGGGGATAACCGCCGGCCTCGGCTTCAAATACGACACCACCCAGACCCTCACCTTCGGCGCGGACTACGCCTACGGCGACCTCGGCGTCTTCGGCTCCGCCCAGCGCATCTCGGTCGGCATCCTGTTCTGACCTTACGTCCCCGAATACCTAACCCGGGGGCGCGAGTCCCCGGGCTTTTTCGTCGCCGTCGCCCACGCCGACTTCCGCGACGGGTTGGAGAAGGCCGCGCGAGAGCGGAAGCTGATATATGCGCGCCTCCCCGAATAATAAAAAGCCGGGCTTATCGCCCGGCTTTCTCTTTTACCCTCTTAGCGCTATTTCACCCCTGGCTCGGCGCGGCGAAGGCGGCGTAGAACCAGCCGCCGTGGCCCCCGGCCGCGGCCGGGGGTTTTTTCGTTTGTAGTTATTCCGGCAACGCGGTATCTACGAAATCGACGATAACCTTCCAATTCGTATCGCCGCCCATATCTTGACCGCCGGAATGGGCCCCGTGCAACCCCCACCGGGGCCGCGCCGGGTCCCAATAACTATAACCTTCGCCTATAACCGGCCCGGGCGGGTCTCCTTCGTTAAAGGGTCGCCGAAAGATGTAGTGCGCCCACCCCGCCTCCAACCAGACCTCCCAGACGGGGTCGACGCCGGCCGCGACGAAGGAATACCAGTGCCCGTCGGCACAACCTATGAACGTCAAATCGCCGCTCCCGGGCGTGCATTGGCCGATATGGGGCGGCGGACTCAAGGCCATTCCCATATTCGGCATCTCGGTCTCGCCGCCCTCCAGGAACCGGACGAAGTGCCCCTCGAAGCCGCGATACCACGGCTGCGCCGGCTCTTCCACCAGGAGTTGGTAATTCCACACGTATTTCACGTCGGCGCGGATAATGCCGGCGTCGGGGATACCCACGGGCCGAACCTAGTTCGAGACAACCCGCTCCTGGATATACCCTAGGCGGCCGTCGGGGACTTTGCCCTCCGCATCCACGGTTATTTTGAACCACGCGACGCCGACGCCGCTGACGTTGTCGAAGACGTATTTACCGTAGACGTCAGTAGGAGTAGGGTTGTTCTCGCCAAGGTCCACCTGTTCCCACGCCGCTTCCTCTCCGTTCCATTTATATAACGTAACGACCGCACCTTGGGTAACGGGTCGGGCGCCATGGTCTTCGTAACCGTAGGCGTTACGGGAATAATAAACCAACCCTGCGATTCTCATGATTTCCCCCTTACTTGGTGGTCCTTATTGGAATAAGGTTTTTATCCGTCCCAAGCTCGCCGGCGTTATTGCGGTATCCGTTTTGAAATACTGCATTCTTTCGTTATACGTATCGTCTACGTATAATCGTTCGCCGGTGGCGGTGAAGTCCACGTCGTAAGGTTTATCGAATTGGCCGTTACCTTGGCCCAAGGAACCCAGCTTACCCAAAAACGAACCCGCGGGCGTAAAATACTGGATGCGGTCGTTTTGGGTGTCCGCGACGTAGATTACGCCCGTTGTATGGACCCTTAGTCCTTGCGGGAAGTCGAATTGGCCGTCCGCGGTACCTTCCGTGCCCCAGCCGCCGATGTATCCCCCGGCCGGCGTAAAATATTGGACCCGGCTGTTGAACGTATCGGCGACGTAAACGTTTCCCGTCGCGGGCGAGACGGCGACGCCGAACGGGTTCCAGAATTGCCCCGCGCCGCTTCCGTATCCGCCCCATTTTCCGAGAAACGACCCCGTCGCCGTGAAATAGGAGACCCGGTCGTTGTTCTGTTCAGTTACATATATGTATTCCGTAGCTGGGGCCCACGCGACGACGTTAGGGCCGTCTAACTCGCCGTCGCCGGCGCCGCTCGCGCCGAACTTGCCGACGAACGACCCGTCGGCCGTGAAGTATTGAACGCGGTCGCCGCCGTAGTCCGTAACGTAAACGTATCCCGTCGACGGTTGCACCGCGACGCCACCGATGCTAAGGAACTGGCCGTCGCCGGTCCCGTAAGAACCCCAACGACCGAGGAAGGAACCGTTCCACGTAAAGTACTGTACTCGCCGCTGGGTCCCATCGGCTACATAAACATAACCCGTTGCGGGCGAGACGGTTAGTCCCAGGGGTAAATAGAACTGGCCGTTGCCGCCGCCGTAGGAGCCCCACTGGCCTTCGTAGTGCCAGGTCGCGAGCGCGAGCGCGGGTATTAACAACGTCGCCGCCGTTATCCTAATCATAACGCCTCCAAAAAACAAAAAGCCGCCCCTGCGAACGCCGTCCTCGACGGGCGGCGATTGCGAGCCGGCTTGGCGTTGGTTTGGCATATTTTCCCCGGCCGTTACGTCCTCCCCGGCCGCGACAGGATATTAATGCCCCGTCGCGCGGGTGTCAATCGAAAACGCCGCCGCCCGGGGTCGCCCTTTCCCTTGCCGCCCCTGCGCTCCTATGTTATATTTTATGGCACGAAAGAAGCCGACTAACGTTCGCCAGCGGTCGTTACCGCGGGAGGCAGGCCCCTTATGATAAAGAACGCGCGGGTTCTAATCGTCCTGGCGGCGGTCGCCGGCGCGGCCGGGGCCGCGCTGGCCGCCGGCCAGATAACCATCACCAGCCCCGAGGACGGCGCCACGCTCCAGGCCGGGACGGTCGTCCACATCACCTGGCGCAACGTGACCACCAACCCCGTCACCATCTGGCTGACCTGGCCCGGCCACCGCACCCAGTTGGGCGAGAGCGACGAAAAGACGGACGGCATGCTGATGTGGCGGGCGACGAAGCTCGACGCCGGCGCCTACGCCATCGTCGTCGAGGACAAGGCGGGGACCAAGGCCACGGTGAACGTCGCCGTGGTCGGCGACCCCATCTCCGCCCCCTCGCTGCCCAGCGTCTACGCCACCCCCAACCCCTTCGACCTCTCCTCCGGCGGCGGCCAGCTTACCTTCTCGGGCGTGCCCTCCGGCTCCAAAGTCACGGTCTACGACATGGAAGGCCGCGAGGTCAAGGCCATAACCGGCGACCCGCTCACCTGGGACGGCCGGAACGAGCGCGGCGACATGGTCGCGGCCGGCACCTACCTCTACGTGGTGGAGCTGGCGGCGGGCGGCAAGACCAACGGCAAGATCGCGGTCGTGAAGTGACGTTCGCGCGGTCCCGGTTCGGGTTGTTGTTGGCGCCGGCCTTGCTGGCGGGCGCCGCCGGCGCGGCGGTGACCGTGGACGCCTACGAGGTCTACACCGAGCTGACGGTTTCGCTGGCGAAGCCGGCGGCCTTCACCTGCGAGCCCGGCGGCGAACCCCACACCCTCGTCCTGACGGTCGCGGCCGAGGTCCCGGCCGCGGTCGCGCCGGCGGGGCGTATCGCCGCCGTCCGCGTCGCCCCCGGCAAGGGCGCCACGACCTTCATCCTCACGACGGCGGCGGACGCCGGGCCTTTTCGCGCCTACGCGCGAAAGTCGCCGCCCGCGGTCGTGGTGGACGTCTTCCGCCGGCTGGACATGAAACCGCCGGAGGTCCCCTCGCCCTTCATGACCCGCTTCCGCGGCCGAAAAATCCTCCTGGTGGACGACGACGACGGCCCGGGCAACGGTAACAAATACAGCGTGGACGTGGACGACCGCTACCGCGCCGCGGTGACGAAGCTCCGCGTCCCCTTCGACGTTAAGGTGGTGCGCACCGGCCAGAACGGGCCGCCGGCGTCCGCGCTCGCGCCCTACCCCGTCGTCATCTGGTTCAACGGCCTCGACGCCCGGCCGGTGGTCATCTCGGCGGCGGACGAGGCCGCCATCCGGCAATACGTGGCAGACGGCGGCCGGCTCCTGCTGGTTTCGCAAAACTACCTGTCCGACGCGTCCCGGGGGCAAACGCCGCTGGCGCGGGAGACGCTGGGAATAAAGTCGTTCAAGAGCGATACCCAGCAGTCGGTCGTGGTCCCCGGCGCCGCGGCGGGGTTGGAAGAGGACCGGTACGACCTCGGCACCGACTCCGCGGTCATAGGCAACTGGGGCGACGGCTTCAAGCCCCCGGCCGACGCCGGCGTGTTGTTCACGGGCGCGGACGACGAGTGGTGCTACGGCATGGTGAGGGCCGCGGGCGCCGGCCGGGTGGCGTTCTACTCGTTCGCGGTCGAGAACGTGGGTTACGTGGGCAAGATGGCTTATATCCTGGCGGCGGCGCTGGACGCGCTCGCGGCCGAGTAAAGAGGTGGACCATGGCTCGCATCCGTTTGAAATTGGACATTGACCTGGGCGCCTTCGAGAACGATTTGGTGGCGGCCATCGTCAAACGGCTCCCCGGCGCCGACGAGGCGCAGGTCCGCGAGGCGGTGCGCGCCGTCCTGGACCAGGACATGGTGGTGGCCGAGATGTGCGGGAAACGCATCTTCTGCGCCGAGGTGGAGGCCTTCGCGCCCTTCGCCTCGTGCGAAGAGGACAAGTAGCCGCCGCGCCGCGCGCCGGCGCGGCCGCCGCGCATGAGGATTCTCGGCATTGACCCCGGCTTGACCGCCACCGGTTTCGGCTGCGTCGAAGACCGGGGCCGCGACTTCGCCCTGGTTTACGCGGGGAGCGCGGCGCCCCCCGCGGCGCTTCCCCTCCCCGAACGCCTGACATTCCTTCGGACCCAAACGCTGGACTTGATACGTTCGCTCGCGCCCGCGGCCGTGGCGGTGGAACAGCTCTTCTCCCACGCCCGGCACCCCCGCACCGCCATCCAGATGGCCCAGGCGCGGGGCGTCATCCTGGAAGCGTGCGCGGCCGCGGCCGTCCCGGTGGCCGAGCTCGCGGCGCGGCGCGTGAAGCGCGCGGTGGCGGGCGCCGGCGACGCCTCTAAAGGGCAGGTCGGCCGCATGGTGGCGCGCCACCTGCAACTGGACGCCGCGCCGGCGAGCGAACACGAGGCCGACGCGCTCGCGCTCGCGCTGTGCGCCCACTTCGAGGCCGCGGGCGCCCGGAAGGCCAAGCCATGATATCCCACCTCCGCGGCAAACTCCTGGCCCGCACCCGCGACGGCGTCGTCGTCGACGTCGGCGGCGTGGGCTACGACGTCCTGCTCCCCGGCGCCGTGGCCGCCCAGCTGGCGGCGGTCCCCCTCGGCGGCGAGCTCGCGCTCGTCGTCTCCTGCCACCTCATCGCGACCCCCTCGCGCGTCACGCCGCTGTTGGTGGGCTTCGTGAACGAGGTAGAGAAAGAGTTTTTCGAGCACTTCATAACCGTGTCCGGCATCGGGCCCCGGGCGGCGGCCCGCGCCCTCACGCTTCCGTTCGCGCGGGTAGCCGAGGCCATCCTGGACGAGGACGTGGGCGGCCTTACGGTCCTGCCGGGCGTGGGGCGGAAGCGCGCCGAGGAGATAATCCACCAGCTCAAGGGGAAGGTCGCGGCCGCCGCCTTTTGCCGCGGCCCGGCGGCACCCGCCGCCCCGGAGGCCGAGGCCCGGGCGGAGGCGGAGGCGGTCCTGGCCCAGCTCGGCTACACCCAGAGCGAGGTGCGCGCGATGTTCGAGGGGCTGGGCGACCGGCTGCCCGCCTGCCGCAGCGCGGAGGAGGTGTTGGCGCTGATCTACGAGACGCGGCGCCCGGCGCCGTGAGCGAGGTCCTGCGCGACGAGCTCCTCTCCCGCGAGGGACGCCCCGAGGACGCGTCCTTCACCGAGGCCATCCGCCCCCGCCGCTTCGCCGACTTCGTGGGCCAGGAGGACGTGGTCCGCAACCTCAAGATCGCGGTGGCGGCGGCCAGCGAGCGCGGCGAGGCGCTGGACCACCTCCTCCTTTACGGCCCGCCCGGGCTGGGCAAGACGACGCTCGCCCACGTCGTCGCGGGCGAGCTCGGCGTGGCGCTCACGACTACCTCCGGGCCGGCGCTCGAGCGCCCCGGCGACCTGATGGGGCTCCTGACGCGTCTGGGCGACGGCGACATCCTCTTCGTGGACGAGATCCACCGCCTCCCCCGCGTGGTCGAGGAGTTCCTGTATCCGGCGCTGGAGGAGTTCAAGGTGGACTTCATCCTGGACAAGGGGCCGGAGGCGCGGACGCTCGCCTTCCAGCTCAAGCGCTTCACCCTCATCGGCGCCACCACTCGCGTCGGCCTCCTGACAGCGCCCCTCCGCGACCGCTTCGGCCTTTTCCACCACCTCGACTTCTACCCCGCCGCGGACCTGGAGCGCATCGTTCTGCGCTCCGCGCGCATACTGGGCGTCCCGGTCGGGGCGGACGGCGCGGCCACCATCGCGCGGCGGGCGCGCGGGACGCCCCGCGTGGCCAACCGGCTCCTGCGCCGGGTCCGCGACTACGCCCAGGTCAAGAACCGGCCGGCGGCGGACGCCCGGACGGCGGGCGAGGCCCTCGCGATGCTGGGAATAGACGAGCAGGGGCTGGACCACCTGGACCGCCGCGTTCTGGGCGTCATCATGGAGACCTACGGCGGCGGGCCGGTGGGCGTGAAGGCCCTCGCGGCCACGCTGAACGAGGAAGAGGATACGCTGGTGGACGTGGTGGAGCCGTTCCTTCTCAAGATCGGCTTCCTGGGGCGGACCAGCCGCGGCCGCGTCGCCACCCGTCGCGCCTACGACCACCTGGGTAAGAAAGCCCCCGCCGCCGTGGCCGAGATGGAGGCGCTACCCTTCGACGCCGCGGCGGAAGACGCCGAAACCCCCTAATGAATATGAGCGATAAAGTTATTATAACGCCGGCGGCCGCCCGGGCCGAGCTCCTCGCACTCATCCGCGAGGTGGCCTACGCCGAGGGCGACTTCACGCTGGCCTCGGGCAAGAAGAGCGCGTATTACATCGACGGGCGGCGCGTCACCATCCATCCGCGCGGCGCCCTCCTCGCCGGCATCCTGGTGTGGGACGCGGTGAAAGGGCTGGCTACGGACGGCGGCCCGCCCCTCGGCGTCACCGGCTTGACGATGGGCGCCGACCCTCTTATCACCGCCGCCGCGCTCGTGGCGCAGCTCGCGGGCCACACCCTCTACCCCATCTATTGCCGCAAGGAGCCGAAGGGCCACGGCGCGGGGAAGCAGCTCGAGGGCTATTTCGAGCCGGCGAAGCGGTGCGTGGTGGTGGAGGATACCGCGACCACGGGCAACTCGACGCTCAAGGCGGCGGCCGCGGCGCGCGACGCCGGCGTCGAGCCGGTGCTGTGCCTCGTCTTGGTGGACCGGCGGGAAGGGGCGCGCGAGGCCATCGAGAGCAACGGCCTCGCCTTCCGCGCCATTTACACCATAGAGGAGCTGCGGACGCGGTAGCGCCGCGGGCCGAGACCGGATGGCGACCAAGACCAAGGGAAAAGAGTCCCACCCCCTCCCCCGGCTGGACAAGATCCTGTGCCTGGAGGGCGAGTGGACGCCCGACCTGCGCCGCGAGGAGTCGGTGGAGCCGCTCCTGATGCTTTTGCAGGCGCGGAGCGAAATCGACTACATCCACCGGCGGTGCGGGACGCGGGCCGAGTTCGCGTATTACCTGACGCAGGGCAAGGCGTACCGCGACTACCGTATCATCTACCTGTCCTTCCACGGCGCGGCCGGCAAGCTCCTCATCTCGCCGCAGGAGGGCATCACCATCGCGGAGATCGCGGCGCTCGTGCCCGGGGCCTTCCGGCGGCGGCTCGTATACTTCGGCAGTTGCCGCACGCTCAAGAGGCCGGACGCCGAGCTGAAGGAGTTCCTGCACACGACGGGCGCCGCGGCCGTGGCCGGCTACACCCGCGACGTGGGATGGGTGGAGGCCAGCGCCTTCGAGCTCCTGTTCCTCTACTGGGCCGCCTACTACAAGAAGCCGTCGTACCTTCTCGGCCGCTTGGCGGCGCGCTACGGCAAGGTGGAGGACCTGGTCGGGTTCCGATACTACGCGGGCCCGGGCCGGGCGAACGCCCGGGGCCACGCCGCGAAGAAGGGGACGAGTTGAACCGGGCGTGGGCCCTTGCCGCGGCCGGCGCCCTGGCGGCGCTCGCGCTCGGGTGCGGGCCCGGGCCGCGGGGCGGCGGCGACGACGGCTGGTCCGCGCCGCTGGAGGGGTTGCAGATAAAGGTGGAAGTCCCGGGGGCGTGCCGGGCGGGCGGCGAAGCGGTCGCGACGCTGCGGATGCGCAACGTTTCGCGCCGCGACCTCCGCATCTACCTTATCGGCGACGAACGCCTTCGCTACGGCAAGAGTATGCTGTGCGTAATGAACCACAACCGGGACCTCGTGGCCGTGCAGCCGGAACTGATAACCGACGAGCCCAAAATGGAAGCCGGGGACTTCCACCTCCTGACCGCGGGCCGGGAGCTGGTCTTCAAACAAACCCTCCGCTTCACGGAACCTTCGTTCGACGCCGGCGGGCCGTTCGTCGTCCGGTGGCGCTACGAGAACCAGCTGGGGTATTGGCGCGGGCGCCGCGCGGCGGCGCTGGCCGGGACGCCCAAGCCGGTCCGCCCGGGCGGCGCCATCCCGGGAATCTGGATTGGCGAACTCGAGGCCGAGACGTTGATTAAAGTAATGCCCGAGGAAGACGCGCCGGCGACGGCCGCCACGGCGGCCCGGTAGGATGCGCGCTGCGCTGACGTGGGCGTGGGCAGCGGTGGCGATACTGGCGGCGCGCTGCGGCGCCGCCCCGAGTCCCTGACGATCGACTAGAACCGCGCGCGGTTAAAAATAAAACGCCGGCCTTGCGGCCGGCGTGTTCTTTTGCGTGGGGGCGGGGTTAGGGCGCCGTGGTCTCGGGGGGGACGGCCGGCCCGAGGTAAACGGATTCGGAGCCGTCCTGCCACATGAACATCGCGGGCCCGTGGTTATCTTCCCAGTCCTCGTCTTCCCAGTCGAGGGCGGCGGGGAACCAGGGCGCGAGTTGCGATATGGGGATATCGCGCGCGGCCTTGCCCGAGACGGTACCGGACCACATCACCTCGCCGGTGTTGGCGTCGAGCGTCCGCAGGTTGATGACGACCGCGGCGTTGACGCGGACCGTGGGTTCGCCGTAAACCGCGGTCGCCCTTTTGTCGGCGCGGTCGAAGGCCACGTCGGCGGCGACCAGGCGATAGGCGAGGCCGCGGGTGGCGCGGTAGGGCGTGGGCTTGGCGTCCCGGGCGCTCGCCGGAACGTCGGCCGCGGCCCGGGTGTTGCCGTTGCGCGGCGGCGGCACGTAGCTCGCCTCAGCCGCGAGGAGGGCCGCCGTGGCGTCGTTCCGTTCCACGGGCGTCGCGCCCGCGGCCCGGACCTTGGCCACCAGCGCGTCCTCGGCCAGATAGGTCCACCATTGATCCTGGTTCTTACCGCTGGAGAGATGGTAAACGGCGACGTAGTCGCCGGGCGCGATCGCGGCCGCGGGCAGCTCCACCCCGGCGCACGCATCGTTAAACATCATCGCCATTACGGGCGGGACCGTTTCCTTGATGCCGGCGCCGTTGGCCCCATGGACCTCGATGTTCCGGACGCTGCAACCGCCAGCGGCCAGGAGCAGCGCCAACGCGAAGCACGAAACGACCCTAGTAAGCATGGCGAATCATCCTCCTTTGCGACAGACGACCATTTTCAAGTGGGTGTTTCCGGGGTAAGTCCGCCCGTTCTTCGGCGGATGGCCGTAGTTCTACCCGTTTAGTCGGATAAACGGCCACCGGGGTTTAACGGCCACGGGGGATAAATGGCCGCGCCGCCGGAGGGCCGGCGGCGGATGGGAGGCGGAACAGGTTGATAATTAAGGCGTTGGCGGCGCGCCCGGGAGGCGGCCGAACGCTTTACGCGTCGCCACGACGAACGAGCCCCGGCGTTGCATCTTATAGTAGCCGTTAAGATACTGGAGGGCCAGCGGGTCGCCCAGCGCGGCGCGGTAGCGCCGCTTGAGGTAATCCGAGTCGCGGAGGACGACAACGACGTTACGGTCGTCGCGCAGCAACGACCGGAACTTCGCCCGCGAGACCAGGATCTCGTCGGACTCCAGAAACGGGTGGCGGTAGCCGTCGGCGTAGGCCAGGTCGGACGGGACCATTACCCGCTTGCCCGGGGCGGCCCGGCCGACCAGGCGCGCGGCGGCGTTGAAGCCCCGCTCGCCGTAGTGGGAGCGGCAGGAGTAGTCCGCGCCCCCCTGCCAGACGTCGAGGGCGGGCCCGGCCGCCGCCGCGAGGATGACCAGCGCGAGGGCCCAGCCCCGCGGGCGCGTGATGGCGGCGAAAGCCACCACCGGGACGACGACGAAGACGCCGGTGAGGACGAGGGCCTTGGTGATGTCGGTCGGCGGCGTGAGCAGGACCTCCGTGGCAATCGGCGCGACCGCGGGCCAATAGAGCGGGTCGCGTACGACGACGAACGAGAAGACGAAGCCGACGGCGGCGAGGACGACGACCATAGGCCGGGACTCGCGCGCGAGCTCCGGCCCCAGCGCGACGGCCAGCGCGAGGGCCAGGAGCGGCGGCACAACCGAGAAGTCGGTGGCGAAGGCCGCGTCCGGCGCGCCGCGCAAGACGTAGAAGACGGTCAGGACCAGGGCGGCGACGAGGGAATAGGCCACGGCGGGGTGGAGGCCGCGGAAGCGGCGCGCGACGCCGGGGACGAGGACGAGCAGCGCGGCCGCCGTGAGCGGCAACCCCAACCAGAGGACGGTACGGGTGGCGCGGCCGGCGAGGAAGACGAGGGCGAACGGCCCGGGACCGACGACCCGCATCACCGCCAGGACCACGGGCGGCACCGGCTTCAGGTGCGCGAGGGTCGCGTAGGGGATGAGGTAGAGGGCGAAGAAGACGGCGGCGCCCACGACCGCGACGGCCGCGAGGCCGGGGAGCCGCCGCCACCGGCCGGCCGCGGCGTAGTAGAGTGCGAGCGCCCCGAGCAACAGCCACGGCGTGACCAGGTTGACGAGCAGCCCCACGCCCAGCGCGAGGCCCAGGCCGAGCCAGCTCCAGCGCCCCGGCTGGGCGTCGCGGCGCGCCACGCCGAGCACGAACAGCAGCGCGACGAGCGGTAGGACGGCCGCGTCCGCGTTTACCCACACCGCGGATTGCACGGCCAACGGGTGGAGGGCGTAGAGGCCGACGGCCAGGAGCGGCCCCCACCGGCCGCCGGTGGCGCGGCGGGCGGCGAACGCCAGGAGGACGGCGGTGAGGGCGAAAAGCAGCAACCCCGGCAGCCGGGCCGCCGCCGGCGTCGCGCCCAGCGGGCCGATGGCCGCCGCCACGAGCGCGGGGTAGAGGGTCGGCGCGCGGAAGAGATTGCCCACGTGGGAGCCGACGTGGCCCACGGGCCTCGCGTCCACCAAAAGCGAGGCCGCCGCCTCCGCTACCCGTGGCTCGTCGCCGAGAAGAGGCTTTTGGACCTGGCGCAGGAGGAAGAACGCCGCCAGCACGCCGACAAGGACGAAGAGGAGGGGGTAGAGGAGCTTGACCGGTAGTTTCATAAGACGCGCGCCGCGGGACCTACGCCTCGTCCTTGCGCCAGAAGCGCTTGAGGCCGCCGAGGAAGCCGCGGAAGCTTACAGGATAGGGGAATATGCGCCGGCGGTTGGTGTAGCCGTACCACAACATGAAGACGAGGTTGTAGAGCGGGTTGGGCGGCAGTTTGCACAGCGCCCGGGCGAAACGGCTGAGCCACGGCCACTCCACCATGACGCCGAAGAGCTTGTGGAGGTTGGAGAACATCCGCCGCTCGCGCTCGTCGGCGAACGTCAGTACCGAGTCGCGGTGGAAGGTGTGGAAGACGGCGTCGGGGTCGCCGTCGAAGTAGCCGTGCGTCACGGCGTAAGCCGTGAGCTCCGTCCGCGGGTAGGGCATGAAGAGGGCCGACCAGGCGAAGGCGGGGCGGCACTCCTGGTTGAGCGCCAGCGTCCGGAGCGCCCCCGCGAAGGTCTCGCCGGGCAGCGCGATGATGTTGGAGGCGTAAACGTTGACGCCGTTCTCGCGCAGGTAGCGGCACGCCGCGACGATGGTCTCGCGGGGCATGTTGCGCTTGAGAAGCTCGTCGCGGACGCGGTCGTCGCCGGTCTCTATTCCCAGGAGGACCGAGACGCACCCCGCCCGGGCAAGGTCCCGCGCCACCTTCTCGTCCACCATGTTGGCGCGGACGTTGGCGTGGAAGGGGAGACCCACGGCCTTGGGGTACTGGTCCGCGAACGCCGCCACCCACTCCTTGCCGTTCGTGAAGTTGTCGGAGAGGAAGCGCACGAACCGGAGCGGCCAGCGCGCCCGCACGTCGTTGATTTCCGCCAGGACGTTCTCCACCGAGCGCCAGCGCAGGACCTTGCCCTTGCCCCGATAGAGCTCGTTGTACTTGTGGTTGAAGCAGTAGGTGCAGAGGTAGGGGCAGCCGCGCATGGGGAAGAAGTGCTTCATCGTCACTTCCCGCATGTAGGGGTCGTAGTCGTAGAGGAGGTCGCGGGCGGGGAAGGGGAGCGCGTCCAGCTCGGCGGCGAGCGGCCGGACGCCGTTCTCGCAGACCATCCCGTCGTCCTTCACCCACAGGTTCGCGATGCCGCGGTAGTCGTCACCGCGGGCCAATGCGTTCGCGAGCTCGACCACGGCCTCCTCGCCCTCGCCGCGGCACGCCGCGTCCAGCCCCTCCTCCCGCACGACCTCGGGGAAGAAGGTGGCGTGGGGCCCGCCCATTATGGCGAAGACCGGCCGGCCGAGCATCCGCTTGAGCTTGCGGTTCAGCTCGAGGTAGTAGTTGTGGTAGCCGGTGCTGGAGGAGTAGGCGAGGACGTCGGGGGCGAAGGCGCGGACGCGGCCCTCAAAGCCCTTGCGGTCGGCGAGGGCCAGCGCGACGTCGTGCCCCGCGCGCCGGAGGGTCGCGGCGAGGTAGAGGACGCCCAGCGGCTCCGTGAGCGTAACGTCCTTGTATATGAAGAGGACGCGCATTGCTTAGCGATTTTAGCATATAAGCGGGGAGGAGGCAAGGACGGGGGGCGTAAATGAATACGAAAGGCCGTATTATTAAGAGGAGAATTCGGCGTCCGGTCGTTTGGCGGCTCGGTTCTTTCGGCATTATTATTACAGGTTTTAATTCACTGTTTTTTATATATCCCCCATTCGCCTCTATCCGCGCAACATGCGAGCCACTTGCCATCCGGGCTCCACGCCGGCCACCGGGCGGACGCGTCGGGTACGCCGTCAACCGGCCCTATGAAACGTATTTCGGTCCCCTCTTCGGGCGAGACGAGGTATATAGAATATTCGTCGGGGTCCGGGCGAGTGACGGCCAGCCAATCGCCGTGCGGGGCCCATTTAGGGTCGAAACCCTCCGTAACGTAAACCTTATCTTTGGTTTCAATATCTACCGACCATACCACGTGTCGTTGGCTTCCGTCGAAATATTGGGAGAAGACGACGCGACGGCTATCGGCGGTCCAGCTGGGGTTGTAGAACTTGCCGCCCGCCGCTAAAACGTCCGGCGTTCCGCCGTCGGCTGGTATTAATTCGACTGTGCCGGCGTCGCCTCCCGGCCATTTAACGTAGGCGATAGTCCGCCCGTCCGGCGACCACGCCGGCGCGCTTATCCCCCCGCTCAAAAATAACGACGTGTCCCCGTTCGGGAACTTTATTTTGTATAAACTGGTTTCCGCGGCCCCGGACGGCAATCCCGCGCAGATTATAGTTTTCCCGTCCGGCGACCAATCCAATTCGTAGACGTCTATGGGAGGGTCCGGTTTTATCTCGTTTACCGGCCCGCCGCCCGCATCGCGGTATAGTATTGACCGCGCGTCGCCGACGGCGATGACGTTATTCGGGCCCCACGCCGGTTCGCCGGCGACGCCCCCGATGACGAGGTAAACGGTTTCGCGAGTCTCGTCGTTGTGGCATGAAATAAAAAAGAACGCTACTCCCGCGACCGTCAGGGAACAACCATATTTAATATATTTCCGCATCTTGCTACCTCCTTTCCCAGGGTCTTCCTTACCATTTTCCCTGTCGCGTGTCAACCGGATTTTTAACCGGCTCTTGCCGGTCAACGGAACTTGCCCGGCCTTTTTCGCACCCCCCTCCCCGCTTTCCCGTTGACGGCGGCGCGGCGTTATGGTATCAAGCTAAGTCAAAAGGTCCGCGCCCATGAAAAAATACCTGGTCCTCGCCGCCGCGGTCGTGATGCAGTCGGCCCTCGGCGGCATCTACGCCTGGAGCGCCTTCGTCCCGCCCCTCCGCGAACGCTACGGCCTCACCACCGGCCAGACCCAGCTCGTCTTCGGCGTCGCCCTCGCCCTCTTCATCCTCGCGATGGTGTTCGCGGGGCGCTGGCAGACGACGCGGGGGCCGCGGCTCGTCGCGACGGTGGGGGGCATCCTCTTCGGCGGCGGCTACCTCCTCGCCTCGTTCTCCGGCGGCCGTCTGTGGGGGTTGGTCCTCGGCATCGGCGTGGTGTCGGGCGCCGGTATCGGCTTCGCCTACGTGTGCCCCATCGCGACGTGCATCCGCTGGTTCCCGGCGCGCAAGGGGCTGGTGACGGGGGTCGCGGTCGCGGGCTTCGGCGGCGGCGCCGTCCTCCTCTCGTCCGTCGCGGCGGCGCTCTTCGCGCGGGGCTGGGACCCGCTCGCGGTGTTCCGGCTGGTGGGGTTGACGTACGGACCGGCCATCGTCCTGGCGGCGCTCGCGATGTTCGTCCCCGGCGCGTGTCCGAGGCCGGCCGGCGCGGCCGCGCCGCCGAAAGGCATCACCGTCCGCGCCCTCGTCCGCGACCGCCGGTTTTGGTTGTTGTTCGCGGCCATGTTCGCGGGGACCTTCGCCGGCCTGATGACCATCGGCAACCTGAAGCCCATCGGCCTCGCCGCCGGGGCGGCGCCGGCGCTCGCGACGGCGGCCATAAGCGCGCTGGCGGTGGGCAACGCCGCGGGGCGGCTAGGCTGGGGTTGGCTCGCGGACCGCCTGGGGTGGCGGACGATACCCCTGTCGCTCGCGTTTCTCGCGGCCGCGGTGGCGCTGCTCATCCCCCTCGCGCGCGTCGGCCCCGCCTTCCTCGGCGTCGCGGCGGCGGTGGGCTTCGGCTTCGGCGCCTGCCTCGTCCTGTACGCGGCCGCGGCCGCCCACTACTTCGGCGCCGACGAGGTGGGGCGGACCTATCCGCTCATCTCCCTCTCCTACGGCCTCTCGGGGACGGTGGGGCCGGTGGCGGCGGGGTGGATATTCGACGCGTCGGCTACCTACGTCCCGGCGCTCGCGCTGGCCGCGGCGCTCGCGGCCGCCGGCGCGGCGCTGGTCCTCGCCCTCGGCCGCCGCGTCCTCGCGTAGGGCTTTCCCCTTGCCTTTTGGCCGGCGTTGCGTTATGTTTGCAACGACCGTAAAAGCGGCGAGGCCGGCGTTGGCCGGCCGGGAGGTCCGGTATGCGTCCGACGATTATCGTCCTTGTGTTTTTGATCGCGCTCGCGGCGCCCGCGTGCGCGTGGCGCACCTTCAGCGGCGAGACCAACCCCGCCGCCGGCTGGCCCGGCGTCCGCGTGACCGACGACCAGGGGCACGTCGTCGCGGTGGTCGCGTTCCTCACGCCCAACGCCAGCTTCAGCGTCCCGTTCATCTCCATCTCGGAGACGATGGACGCCGACGACATCGCCGCCTGGAACGAGTTCGACAAGGCCTCCCAGCCCGTCGTGGCCAAGCGGCTCAACGGCGCCACGCCCGCCTTCAACTCCTCCAACCTCAAGGTCTTCGATTACCTCACCGAGGACGCGTGGACGAAGTGCGGCGGCAACTCGGCGTTCATCAACCACCAGGTCCGCATCATCGTCGCCTACCTCAAGGGGACGAAGTGGAAGTGGTTCGCCGTCACCGACTATACGCCCGACCCGACGATGATGGGCGTCACCTTCGAGCTGAAGGCGGTGAAGGAAGCCACGCCCATGGGCCCCATCGTCTGGGGCTATTGGTACCCGTAAGCGCGGGCCGCGAAAATAAAACCGCCGGCGTTACGCCGGCGGTTTCTTATAGGTCGAGGGCCGCGTCAGTTGAATAGGGCTTTTATTTTACCCAACGACGCCGGCCGAATGTTCGTGGGGCTGGGGGCGAAACGCGAGACTGTGATCTTGTAGGGAGTATCTCTTGCTACGTAATATTTACCGGACGGGCCCATGCACGCGCCTTTCGGGGCGCCGCCGGCCTCCGTAAAACTGCCTAATAGAACCCCGGTCGGCGAGTAAACGTACGTATTATTGTCATCGCATAAGGCCAGAACCCTTCCCGCGGCGTCTATGGTGACGTCGATGAAATTCGGGCCCGGGCCGGCCCAGCGGCCTATCAAAACGCCGCTCGTCGAGTATTTAGATATTTGATGGCGGTCCATCGCATAAAGATAGCCGTCGTTATCCGCCTCCATGTCCCAAACCGGTGGCTTAACCCTAAAAGACGCCAAAACCGACGGTGAAGATAGGGAAGCTTTGCATATTGCGCTTTCAAATCCACTCAAGCTGATATCATCTCTGTAAAAGTAGAAATATCCGCCGGTGGGGACGACCGCTATCGAGCCCTCTATATAATATCCCGGCCAGTCGATCCACCCCGGTATATGCTGCAGGACGGAGGTAAGCTGATAATGTTCGTAATAATCGTAACCCACCAGGATGCCCTTCCCGGTCGCCGAATCAAATGCGCTTCCGAAGAAGTAAGGGTCATCGCGCACCGGGTAAATCCCCATCGCCCCGCAGTTATTGCCGTCGCCGTCGTAGAATCTTACCCACGCACCTCCCAGGTTACCGGCGGAAATAACCATTAGATAATCACTATTACCCGCGAATATGCTGCCATACGCGAGATTTTCGCCGAGTTCGTAGGGAATACCCCCCCACGACGTTTCGTAATAATAAAACGACGCCGACGCCGCGGCGGCTATTAACGTTACGCACGCCGCGCTTTTCAGGAACACTTTCCCGTTTAGCCGCATCTCGTCTGCCCTCCTCGGGTAACCTTACATATTTATTATAACCACATTTCTCCTTTAAGTCAATATAGCAACGGCGTTTCAACCGCAGTCGGCCGCCTATAACGGCGCGGCGTCAACCCCCCAAGCGTAGAAAAATACGGAGTGCGACGCCCGTGGGCCCAATCGTGTAGGGCTATTGGTATCCGTAAGGCCCCGGCTGCCGGAAAGCTATTGACACGCGCCCCCCGGCGTATTAGTATCTCGCCACGGCCGGGGGAACGACGACGGCCGGGGAATATATGCCAAACCAATATTACGCCGGCTCGCGGCCGCCGTTCCCAACGAACGGCGTCGTCAGGGCCGGCTTTTTTTCGGGAGGACGCGCAATGAGAAATATATTGATAATCATCGCCCTACCCGCGATGGCGCTGGCCACCTGGACCTACGAGGGCAAGTGGGGAAGCTACGGCGGCGGCAATGGCCAGTTCTACGACGCCGCCAGTTGCGTTATAGCGCCCACGACGAGTTACGTCTACGTCGCGGACAGCAACCGCGACGATGTCCAGTACTTCACGTGGAACGGCTCGTTCCTAGGCCGCTGGGGAGGGACCGGGACCGGCGACGGCCAATTCCGGTATCCCGCCGGCATGGCCTTCCGTGCGGCAACCGGTAACGTTTACGTCGCCGACAGCTCCAACGACCGCATCCAATATTTTACGCTCAGCGGCTCGTTCCTCGGCAAATGGGGGACTACCGGCACGGGGGACGGGCAATTGAATAGTCCTAAAGGGGTCGAGGTCGCGGCCGGCACGGGTTACGTCTACGTATCCGAGGTTGACAACGACCGGATATCGTACTTCACGGCTTCGGGCTCGTTCGTGGGGAAGTGGGGTTCGTTGGGGACGGCGGCCGGCCAGTTTCATGACCCTTGCGGAATAACGGTTTCGCCCAACGACGGGACCGTCTACGTCGCGGATACGTTCAATCAGCGTATCCAATACTTCACGCCAAGCGGCTCTTACCTAGGGGCGTGGGGGACGCTCGGTTCGGACCCGGGCCAGTTTAACTACCCCATGGGCCTCACTTTTTCGCCGGACGGCCAAATACTTTACGTCGCCGATTCGCAGAACGACCGAATTCAAGGATTCACGCCCGCGGGGTCGTACGTCGGCGAATGGGGCGAAAGCGGTACCGGTAACGGGCAATTTCTCGGGCCGGAAGATGTCGGCTTAAACGCGTCCGGGGGACGGATATATATAGTAGACGTGTATAATTCGCGTATACAGTACTTCGAAGGTTATACCCGAGTAAGGTACAATACTTGGGGTAAGATAAAATCGTTGTTCCGATAACTTAAACCCGAGGAGGTTACGATGAAAACCCTAAGGATATTAAGCGCGGCCGTGGCTTTTTTACCCGTTTCGGCGGTACCGATTACCTCCGCCGGCCTCGTATATTACTCCGAGAACTGGGCGCTCGGCGGGGACGGCGCGCTTCATGTACAATCGGGCGCGCCTGTCGCCCTTTACGAGTATATCGACGGCGATTGGGAACAGGTCGATACGACGACCACGGACTCCGACGGTAAATATGCTTTCGCCAACGTAACCTCCGAAGGTACGGGGTGGTTCAAGGTCCGCGTCAACGCCCGGGACAAGATTCCCGGTTGGAAAAACGAGTGGTGGGTCCAGGAACGGACCGTGTATAAGGAAATACGCCCGGAGGGACTGCCGGACGAAGGCCTTATCCGCGTGGACGTCCTGTTCGTCAACTACGAGTTCCACTTGCTCACGGCCGAACCCGAAGGGGAATGGGGCCGCGGCTTTGAAGGCCACTTCGTCCGCTTCCTCACGGGCGGCGATACGGTGATGCCGTATATGGGCGGCGACCCTCTTTGGCCGGCGCCCCACGAGGGGTCGTGCCCGCCGGGCGATAATATTATTGGTTTTAACGGTTGCGCCGACGGCCACTGGTGGTCGTTCTCGCCGCCGACGTTACCGTGCGAAGATTGGGACGAAGCGGCTTGGGCCCACTATGTCTTCCGCGAACCGGCGGAAGAGCCGCCCGGCGAATACTGGGGCGAGGGGTATTACTGGTGGGACCCCGCGCAGCCCTGGTACGCTATGCACGGCCCCGGGTACGGCGACGACTTGTATAAAACCGTCATAGACTTCGTCGGCCGGTCGCTCCCATAACTAAACCATGATATCCCCGCAAAATAAAAGCCGCTCCTCGGGGGGCGGCTTTTTTGTGCGCGCGGCTATGATTCCTGGTCGCACGCCGGGCGGAACTTTCCCTTGCTACTTGACCGTGGCCCCTTGACATCGGCGCGGTTTGTAGTTATACTCAATCTAATCAAGGTGGCCCGTGAAAATGGCTTCGCGCCGCGTATCCGTAGTCGTCGTAGTTGTAGCCAGGATTCCCTCCCGGCCGCGTTGACGCTTGCCCTCTTGCGTAACCCGGCCGGCCAGGAGCCGGCTTTTTTGTTAGCGTTTTAGCCCGGCCTTAGCCGAGGTCCCGATATGACCAAAGAGCTTGCCCCCAAATACGCCGCCGCCGAGTTGGAGGAGCGGTGGTATCGGGCGTGGGAGGACGCCGGCGTCTTTACGCCGCCCGCCGTCCCCGCGTCCCCGCGCGGGACCTTCGTCATGGTCATCCCGCCCCCCAACGTCACCGGCTCCCTCCACATGGGCCACGCGCTGAACAACACCATCCAGGACATCCTGGTGCGCCAGGCCCGGATGGCGGGGCGCGACACGCTGTGGCTCCCCGGGACGGACCACGCCTCCATCGGGACCCACGCCGTCCTGGAGCGCGAGCTCGCGAAGGAGGGGCTGACGCGCCGGCAGCTCGGCCGCGACGAGTTCCTGCGCCGCGCCTGGGCCTGGACCGAGAAATACGGCGGCACCATCCTCAACCAACTCAAGCGGCTGGGGTGCAGCTGCGACTGGAGCCGCCTCCGCTTCACCATGGACCCGGCGCTGTCGCGGGCGGTGCGCGAGGCCTTCGTCCGCTACTGGGAGGACGGCCTCCTCTACCGCGGGAAGCGCATCGTCAACTGGTGCCCGCGCTGCCGGACGGCGGTCTCGGACCTGGAGGTCAAGCACGTCGACACCGAGGGGATGCTGTGGTATATCCGCTACCCCGGCGCCGGCGGCGGCCCGGGCGTCATCGTCGCCACCACCCGCCCCGAGACCATGCTGGGCGACACCGCCGTGGCGGTCAACCCCGCCGACGAGCGCTACCGGGCGTTGGTCGGCAAGAAGGTCGTCCTTCCGCTCGCCGACCGGGAAATCCCGGTGGTGGCGGACGAGGCGGTGGACCCGAACTTCGGGACGGGCGCGGTGAAGGTCACGCCGGCGCACGACGCCGACGACTACGAGATTTCGCTGCGCCACCGGCTCCCCCTCGTCGTGGTGCTGGACGAGGACGCGCGCATGACGGACGCCGTCCCCGCCAAGTACCGCGGCCTGACGCGCGAGCAGTGCCGCGAGGAGGTCCTGAAGGACCTCCAGGTCGCCGGCCTCCTGGAGACCACCAAGGCCTACACCGTCCCGCTCGGGAGCTGCGACCGGTGCAAGACCGTGGTGGAGCCGTACCTTTCGCCGCAGTGGTTCGTTAAGATGGAGGCGCTGGCGGCGCCGGCGCGCGAGGCCGTGGCCGACGGCCGCGTGAAGCTCGTCCCCGAGCGCTGGACGAAAGTCTACTTCGATTGGATGGACAACATCCGCGACTGGTGCGTCTCGCGCCAGCTGTGGTGGGGCCACCGCATCCCGGCGTGGTATTGCGACGACTGCGGCGAGATAATCGTGGCCCGCGAGGACCCGGCGGCGTGCAAGTGCGGCTCGGCCAACATCCGCCAGGACGAGGACGTCCTGGACACCTGGTTCAGCTCGGCGCTGTGGCCGTTCTCCACGCTGGGGTGGCCGGAGGAGACGCCGGACTACAAGCACTACTACCCCACCGACGTCCTGTGCACCGCCACCGACATCATCTTCCTGTGGGTGGCGCGGATGATATTCTCGGGGCTCAAGTTCACGGGCCGCGTCCCGTTCCACCACGTCTACTTCCACCCCATGGTCCAGACCGCCGAGGGCAAGCGGATGTCCAAGTCGCTGGGGACGGGCGTGGACCCGCTGGACCTCATCGCCGAGCACGGCGCGGACGCCGTGCGCTTCACGCTCACGGTCCTCTGCTCCTACTCCCAGTCTTTCCGTCTGTGGGAGGAGCGGTTCGACCTGGGTCGCAACCTGACCAACAAGATGTGGAACGCGGCGCGCTTCCTGGCGCCCCACGCCGCGGCGCTCGGCGAGCCGACGCTGCCGCCGGCCGCGGAGCTGGAGCTTATGGACGTGTGGGCGCTCTCGCGGCTGGAGCGGGCGCGCGCCGCGGCCGACGGGGCGCTCGCCGAGATGCGCTTCAGCGACTACGCCCAGGGGTTGTACCAGTTCTTCTGGGCGGAATACTGCGACTGGTACCTCGAGGCCATCAAGCCGCGGCTCTATGGCAAGGCGGCCGGCGGCGACGCCGCCGTGCGCGTGGCGCGGCACATATTCGACGCCTGGCTCCGGCTCATGCACCCCGTCATGCCCTTCATCACCGAGGAACTCTACGGGCTCCTGGCCCCCGGCGCCGGCCTGTGCGCCCGCGCCGCCTGGCCCTCGCCGACGCCCTCGGCCGTGGACGACGGCGCCGAGCGGCGCATCGGCGAGCTCTTCGACATCATCCGCGCCGTCCGCAACATCCGCGCCGAGATGAACGTCTCGCAGGCCAGCATGGTGGACATCGTCCTGGCCGCGGCCGACGCCGCCGACGCCCGGCGCACCGCCGAGTCCTTGCGGCCGTTCTTCGGCCTGGCCCACGTCGGCAGCGCCCACGCCGCCGCGCCGGGGGAACGGCCGGCCCACGCCGCGGCCGGCGACGCCGGCGGCATGACCGTCTACGTCCCCCTCGTCGGCCTCATCGACTTCGACGTCGAAAAGAAGCGGCTGAGCCGGGCGCGGGAGAAGGCGGCGCGGGAGGTGGAGGCGCTCACGCGCAAGCTTCAGGATGAGAACTACGTAAAGCGGGCGCCCGCGGACGTGGTGGCGGCCGACGCCGCGCGGCTGGACGACTTCCGCGCCGCCCTCGCCCGCCTGGACGAAAACCTGACGGCGTTGGGGTAGGGAGTCGCGGGTATTTTAACTATACGTTTTAAAGCTTGTAAAATATGACCGTAGGTTTTAATATCAGCGGTTGAAGAGTCGCCCGGCGCGTCCGAATCCGCGGTTTTCAGCGCAAGGAGTTATTGTATGGAGGAGTACCGGCGTAAGTATCTATTATGGACCGTTGCCGCCATCTTTTTATTGGTTAGCGGAGCTTACGCGACGGTCATTTGCCCCGGTTGTGGAATGGCATCTCCCGATGACTACGATTTTTGCCGGGAATGCGGAACGAGATTAACCAAAACGACGGTACCGGTCAATATCGCCAATGGGCTCGCGGTTTTCGACGTAACTGCCCCGGTCGGGGCGCCGCTGGACGGCGGCGCTTTAGGGCGGGTTTTGGCTTACGGGTTAACGTCACGGCGTGACTTCACGGTTATCGACAGCGACAAGTTGGCTTTGGAAGTATTGAGGACTAGCAAGGATTTAGTATTATTAACGCCGGAGGAAACGGCGGAAGTGGCCCGGGCGGCCGGCGCGGAGGTCATGATATGCTCCTCAGCCGCGGAGTTAATGGGAGGGTTCACCGTTAAGGTAAAGGCGTACGACTTAAACAACGGAAAGTTAATTACCACCGTCGAGACGCCCGTGACGATCGCGGCGGGATTGCCGGCGGCTATGGCCAAAGCCGGGGAGACCGTGGCGCGGGATTTGCCGCGTCGCGGGAAAATCGTTTCGATGACGAAAACGGAGATCGGGATTCTCCCGTACGACCCGACCACTCTCCGCGTCCGGAATATTTTCGAGGTGTATAGCAAAGAAGGTGCGGTATTGGGAGCGGCCGCGCGTCCTAGCGCGGAAATATATATTTCGAGGATAGAAGGCGGTTTCGGTTACGCCCCGTTCCCAAAATCGGCGCGCGTTAACGTGGGGGACGTCACTTATTTTAAGCCCGGCGTAAAGGCGCCGCCGCGTAGCGCGGCGGATAGGTTCAATAAAGGGCGTTGGTCGTACGTCGCGAGCATCAATTTCGGTTCGTCAACCGGGACGTATTTCGCCTTCGACCCCCAACCGGAAGTTTACTTCAAGCAGGAGCTGGGGTTCACCGTCCGCGCCCGCGGCGGCGTGCGTATGAATTATTTACGCGCCCTGTCTTTCCTCGGCGTAGCCGAATTAGAACGTATAACGGCGAGCGGTGAAAACGGCGGCGCTAACGCGGTAACGGGGTTCGGCCTCGCCGCCGGCGCCCGTTATTTCCTATGGGTCCCCAAAAGCGATATCCCGGTGCCTTTCGCCGAAGGTACGTTGGGATACGCGTTTTACGGCGGCGGCGCCGGTTTCAACCTTACGTACGGCGCCGGGGCGTCGCTTTTCCCCAGGTCTTGGCCGATAGAAGTTTCTCCGTACGTGTCCGTTAAAGAATTCCTAGGTTCCGAGGGAACTCGCGAAGGCCAGGACCGTTTCAACGTCTCCCGAGCGATAACATTCGGCGTGAACGTCGGCCGTTAATCGGCCGGAGGTAGATATGCGTACAATCGCTCTTGTATCGGGCGCCTTCCTGGCGGTATGTTTTGCTAACTTCGGTTGCGGCGAGACCGACGACGATTTCCCGCCGGGCGTGACGTACGAGGGCGAGTGGGGCGAGGAAGGCCACGGGCCGGGTGAATTTACTACCGTACATGATATGGCCGTCGCGCCGAACGGCAACGTCTACACCGTTGACCCGTCAACCCAGATGGTGAACTATTTTACGGCCGAAGGCGTTTACGTAGGTTCTTGGTCTTTCCATAGCGGCGACGCTATCGCCGTAAGCCCGAATACTAACGTTTACGTCGTTAATTCCATCGATTACTATATCCGTTACTATACGAAGACCGGGGAGTATTTGGGTCACTGGACTCCTCGTGGGGACGGTTTTATATCCGGGATTTCGGTCGCGCCGGATACTAAAGTATATATCGCGGTCGCGAGTTACTCCGGCAACTGCGTTCAATATTATTCCCGCACGGGCAGTTTTCGCGGCGAGTGGCATACCTCGTATTACCCGTCCGCACTCGAGGTTTCCGACGATGGGACGGTATATGTTCTTGGCACTGATGAGTACGTTAGGTGTTACACGGCTAACGGCAGTTTCCTCCGCCGTTGGCGGGCCGGCGGGCATTCGGCATCTGATATCACCGTCGGCAGCGACGGGAAGATTTTCGTTGTAGACTGCGACGAGTGCCGCATCCGGTATTACGACGCCGAAGGGACCGAATTGGGTTCTTGGGGTTGGGAAGGACCGGGTCCGGGCGGTTTTAACCTTCCGGATAGACTATCGGCGGCTCCGCTTTCCCGTGTTTACGTTAACGACCATTATAATCGCCGTATCCAATATTTCCACGTCGAGTGAATCACTTCGCCTTTTTACCTATAAAGACGCCGCCTTAATGGGGTTGCGTTGCAACCTTTACCTTAAGTTTTTACGGTTTCCTCCGCGTTCCCGGCCTCTACTTCAATACCTCCCTTTTCCCTTGACCGCCGCCCGGCCGCTTTATATAATCCACTGCTGAATGGAAAGAGCCGTTATGGATGAGGAGGCCCGCCCGGGCGCCAACCGCGGTTTCGTAATCGCGGCGCTCGTGGTCGTGGCGGCGGTCGTCGTCGCCGCCGTCCTGGGCGTGGCGTCCTTCCTGCGCTGGACCGGCGACCCGGCCGGCGTCGGCCACGAGTTCTGGCTCGTCCTTCGCGGCCAGAAGTCCGCCGAGCTCCTCGTCACCGAGATAATAATCGACCGGATGGCCTACGAGACCCACCTCTCGCCGGCCGAGGCCGAGGCCCTGAAGCGCGAGCTCGGCCCTATCTCTAAAGACCTCCCGTATCTTTCCGAAGGCGAGAAGCACAAGCTCGCGATGCTGGTGCGCAAGGCCGTGGAAGACGGCAAGCTGACCGACGACGAGGTCGCCGCCATCCGGTCCTACAGCCATACCGCGGCGCGGGACGGCGATGCCAAACCTTAGGATGCCGGTGGTGGCGGGCCAGTTCTATCCCGCCGACGCGCGGGCGCTGCGCCGGGACCTCGAGCGCTACGTGGGCGTGCGCGAGCCCCGGCCCGTCCTGGGCGGCCTCTGTCCCCACGCCGGCTATATGTACTCCGGCGCCACTGCCGGCGCCCTCTTCGCCGCGATGGACGTCCCTGCCACCGTGTTCCTGCTGGGCCCCAAGCACCAGGCCGGCGGCGCCGACTACGCGGTGTGGGCCGCCGGCGCGTGGCGGACGCCGCTCGGCCTCGCGCCCGTGGACGAGGAGGCCGCGGCGGCCCTCCTGGCCGCGTGTCCCCTCCTGGTCGCGGACCAGGAAGCCCACCGGCAAGAACACTCGCTGGAGGTTATCGTCCCGTTCGTGCAATACGCGAACCCGGCGGCGGCCATCGTCCCCGTGGCGGTGGCGCCCCTCCCGCCGCGCGAGCTGCGGGCTCTGGGCGAAGGCCTCGCGGCGGCCGTCGCCCCCCGGCGCCAGCGGACGCTGGTCGTCGTCTCCAGCGACATGACCCACTACGAGGCCGCGGCATCGGCCGCCCGCAAGGACGAGCTGGCGCTCGAGCGCTTGCGCGCGCTGGACGCGGAGGGTCTGGTGGCCGTGGTCCACGAACACCGCATCACGATGTGCGGCGTCTGGCCCGCGGCCGCGGCCCTGGTCGCCTTCCGGGCGCTGGGCGCCGCGGGCGGCTCCGTCGTGAAATATACGAACTCCGGCGAAACGTCGGGCGACTTCCACCAGGTGGTGGGCTACGCCGCGGTAACCTTCGCGTAAGGGGTTGGTCCTATGTCTTCGTGGAAAGTGGAGAAAATCGTCCTGCCCATCATGATCGCGGGCGCGGCGCTCATCCTCATCCTGGGCTCGCTCAAGGAGACGGAGGCGGAGAACCTCCAAAAGCGGCTCGAGAAGTGGCGGGAGGTTTTGCCCGCCGACGCCCGGGCGCGCTTCGACGCCGGCGACGACCTCGGCTGCGCCAAGTTGATTGAGGAGCGGCTCAAGACCGACCCGGCGTTCAAGAAGCGGTACCAGGCGCTGCAGGACGAGGAGCTGACGCCCGTCTTCACGCCCTCCGACATGGTGGACTACTACCGCGTCTACTTCGTGGGGCGGCTGGCCGAGATCCGCCACGCCCAGGAGCCGTCGTTCTGGGCGCGCCTGTTCCACAGCTCGGCCAAGACCCTGCCCAAAAATTGAAAGGCCTTTTCCTTTACGGCGGGCATAAGCGATAGGGCACGGCGGCGGTTGCGCCGTGCCTTTGTCCCGCGCCCGCCCTCGCGATGGCCGAAGCCCAACGCCCGAACATCCTGATGGTGCACAATTACTCGTCGTGGGGAGGCAACCTTGCGACGGTAGCGGCGTTGTGCGCCGGCCTTCCCGCCCACGGCTTCGACGTCGCCCTCGCGGCGCCCCGCTCCCAACCCTACGTCGCCCGCTTCGACGCCCTCGGCATCCGCGTCTTCGACCGGGAGATTCGCGGCAAATACGACCTGGCGGCCGCGCGCCGCTACCGGGACCTTGTCCGGCGGGAGCGCTTCGACGTCGTCCACACCCACACCCGCCGGGCCGACTTCACCGCGGCCTGGGGCGCCCGCCGCGCCGGCGCGGCCGTGGTCTCCACCCAGCACGGCCAAATCAACCTCGAACGCCGCTCGCTGGCCGAGGACCGCGGCCCCGCGGCCCGTTTCTACGCCCTCTGTCTCCGCCGTTTGTTCGACCGCCACGTCGCGGTCTCGGCCGAGATCGCGCGAGAGCTCACGGCGCGCTGCGGCGTGAAAGGCGCGCGGGTGGTCCACATTCCCAACGGCATCGACCCGCGGCCTTTCCTGGAGGCCGGCGGCGAGCGAACCTCTTTCCGCAGCGAGATCGGCGCGCCGCGCTGGGCGCTCGTGGCCGCGGTCGTCGCCTCGCTGGACGCCAAGGGTCACGCCGAGCTGTTGCCGGCCGTCGCGGCCGTGGTCCGCGAGCAGGTGGACCTCCGCCTGGTCGTGGTGGGCGAGGGCCAATGGGGAGAGCCGCTCATCCGCGAGCAGGCGCGCGCGTTGGGCATCGCCGACCGCGTCCACCTTCTCGGCTTCCGCGACGACGTCCCCCGCATCCTGGCCGGCTCCGACCTCTTCGTCCTCCCCACGCCCTCGGAGGGCTGCTCCATCGCGATAATGGAGGCGATGGCCGCGGCGCTCCCGGTGGTGGCGACGCCCGTGGGCGGCAACCCGGAGCTGGTGGGGGATGGCCTCACCGGCGTCCTGGTTCCCCTATCGGATACCGCGGCCTGGGTCGCGGCGCTGCGCCTCCTGGCCAAAGACCCCGCCACCCGCCGGGCGATGGGCCGGGCGGGGCGGGCGCGGGTCACGCTCGAGTTCACCGCCGATAAGATGGTCGCGCGCTACGCCCGGCTGTACCGCGAGCTGTTGGCGGCGCGCGGGAGGGCGGCGTGACGGGCCGGCCGGGCGCGGACGTGGCCGTGGTGGGCGTGGGGGCGTGGGGCTCCCGCCACTTAGCCGCCCTCGTCGCGATGCTGGGGGAGGAGCGGGTGGCGTTCTACGACGCCGCGGCCGACCGCAGCGCCGAAGCGGCGGCGCGATACCCCACCGCCCGCGGCTTCGCGTCGTGGGAGGAGTTCCTGGCGAGCGACGTGCGCGCTGCCGTCATCGCGGCGCCGGCGGCGCAGCACGCGGAGCTGGCGCGCGCGGCGCTGCGCGCGGGCAAGGACTTGCTGGTGGAGAAGCCGCTGGCGCTCGCGCCCGCGGCCGCCGCGGCGGTGGTGCGGGAGGCCGAGAAACGCGGCGCCGTTTTAATGGTGGGCCACATCCTGCTTTTCGACCCGGCGTTCGAAGCCCTCCACGGGGCGGCGGCGGCGGGGGAGCTCGGCGCCATAAAATACGTGGAGGCGGAGCGCGCCAAGCTGGGGACCATCCGCACGGCGGAGGACGTCCTCTTCAGCCTCGCGGCCCACGACGTCGCCGCCGCGCTCTGGCTGGTAGGGCGGCCGCCGCTCGCCGTTTCGTCGGTGGGGGCGCGGGTCCTGGGCGGCGCGCTGGCCGACGCCGCGTCGTTGAATATGACCTTTGAGGGCGGCGCCACGGCCCACCTGTGGGCGTCGTGGCTCTATCCGGTGCCGGCGCGGCGGTTCGTGGTGGTGGGCGACGCCGGGATGGCGGTGGTGGAGCAGCGCGGACGGAGCGAGCTCACGCTCTATCGGCGGGGCGGCCGGATGGGGGCCGACGGGCCGGCGGTTTTCGACGAGGGCTCCCGGGCGGTGCCGGCCTCGGACGCCGACTCCCTCCGCGCGGAGCTCGGCCATTTCCTGGAATGCGTGGCCACGCGGGCTACGCCGCGGGCGGACGGCCGGCAGGGGCTGGCCGTGGTGAAGGTTCTGGCGGCGGCGCAGAAGTCGGCCCGGGCCGGCGGCGCGCCGGTGCGGCTGGAGGGCGACCTCTGAGCGGTATTTATTTAAAAACGGGTAAGCGCGGGAGAACGCCATGAGCGATTACTACGTCCACCCCACGGCGGTCGTGGACGAGGGCGCGGTCATCGGCGCCGGCACGCGGGTGTGGCACTTCTGCCACGTCTCCGCGCCGTGCGTCATCGGCGAGCGCTGCGTCCTGGGCCAGAACGTCTACGTCGGCCCCCGCGTCCACATCGGGCGCAACGTCCACCTCCAGAATAACGTCAGCGTGTACGAGGGCGTGACGCTGGAGGACGACGTCTTCTGCGGCCCCTCCATGGTCTTTACCAACGTCCGGGACCCGCGCGCCGCCTTCCCCCGGGGCTCCGCCGCCGAGTACGAGCGCACGCTCGTCCGGCGCGGGGCCTCCCTCGGCGCCAACTGCACCGTGGTCTGCGGCGTAACGGTCGGCGAGTGGGCGTTCGTCGGCGCCGGCGCGGTGGTCACGGCGGACGTCCCGGCCCACGCGCTGGTGGTGGGCGTCCCGGCGCGCGTCGTCGGCTACGTCTGCGCGTGCGGCGAGCGGCTGGGCGGCTTCGACCCGGGCGGCCTGGCGACGTGCCGCCGGTGCGGCCGCTCCTACCGGTTGACGGCCGGGGGCCTCGCGCCCGGGGCGGAATGATATGACCCCGGCCGGCGAGAATAAAATCCCGCTCAAAGACCTGACGGCGCAGTACCGTTCGCTGGAGGCGGAGCTTACCGCCGCCGTCCGCGCCTTCCTGGCGGCCGGCGTATACGTCTTGGGAGAGCCCGTGGCCTCGTTCGAGCGGGCCTGCGCCGCCTACCTGGGCGTGGGCCACGCCGTGGGCGTCGGCTCCGGCACGGACGCGCTGCTCATCGCGCTCAAGGCGCTGGGCGTGGGCCCGGGCGACGAGGTCGTCACGACGCCCTTCTCCTTCGTCGCCACCGCCGACGTCATCGTGCGGCTGGGCGCGACGCCGGTTTTCGCCGACGTCTCGGCCGCGACGTTGAACCTCGACCCCGCCCGGGTGAAGGCGGCGGCGACGCCCCGGACCCGGGCCGTCGTGGCCGTTCACCTCTACGGCGTCCCGGCCGACGTCGCCGCCATCCGGGAAGCCGTAGGCCCGGGCGTCGCGGTCGTCGAGGACGCGGCCCAGGCCATGGGCGCGGCGGCGGGAGGCCGGAAGGTGGGGGCCCTCGGCGCCGCCGCGGCCTTCTCCTTTTTCCCCACCAAGAACCTGGGCGCCTTCGGCGACGGCGGCCTTATCGCCACCGACGACGGCGACCTGGCCGAGCGGGCGCGCCGCCTCCGCGTCCACGGCGCCGCCCGGAAGAACTTCCCCCTCGAGATCGGCTACAAGAGCCGCCTGGACGGCCTCCAGGCGGCGGTGTTGGCCGTGAAGCTGCCGCACCTCGACGCGTGGTCGGCGCGGCTCCGCGCGCTCGTCGCGCGCTACCGCGCGCGGCTGGGGGCCGTCGGCGCCGTGGGTCTGCTGGCCGAGCCCGCCGGCGTCACGCCGGCCTACCACCAGTTCACCATCCGCGCGCCGCGCCGCGACGAGCTGAAGGCCTTCCTCGCCGCCCGCGGCATCGGCGCCGCGGCCTATTACCCCCTTCCCATACACCTTACGCCCGCGTTCTCCTTCCTCGGCTTGAAGGAAGGCGCCTTCCCCGAGGCGGAGCGCGCCGCGCGGGAGGTGCTGTCGCTGCCGCTGTGGCCGGAGATGGCGGAGGCCCAGGTGGACGCGGTGTGCGACGCGGTGGCGTCCTGCTATGGCGGCTGAGCGCCGGATAATGCTGGTGGTGGGGGCGCGGCCGCAGTTCGTCAAGGCGGCGCCTATCCTCCGGCAGCCGCTCCCGGGCGGCGGCGCGTGGCTCCTCGTCCACACCGGCCAGCACTACGACTACGAGATGTCCGCGGCCTTCTTCGCCGAGCTCGACATCCCGGCGCCGGCCCACAACCTAGGCGTCGGGCCGCTGGCGCCGGCGGCCCAGCTCGGCGCGATGGTGGGCGGCCTCGCCGACGTCGTCGCCCGCGACGCGCCCGCGGCGGTGGTGGTCCTGGGCGACACCACGTCGACGCTGGCCGGGGCGCTGGCGGCGTCGTACTGCGAGCTGCCGCTCGCCCACGTCGAGGCGGGAATGCGGTCCTACGACTGGCGGATGCCGGAGGAGAGGAACCGCGTCCTCACCGACCACCTGGCGGGCGTCCGCCTCTGCACCCACGAGGCCGCCGCCGACAACCTCCGGCGCGAGGGGATATACGAGGGGATAGAGGTCGTCGGCGACGTCATGTACGAGGAGGCGGCGGCGGTTTACGGGCGGCTCGACGCCGGGAAATACGTGCGGCCTTTGGGGCTGGAGGCCGGCGGCTACGCCTACGTCACGTGCCACCGCCGGGAGAACGCCGACGACCCCGCCCGCCTCGCCGCGCTCGCCGAGGCGCTGGCGCGGCTCGACTTCCCCGTCTATTTCCCCGTCCACCCGCGCACGGCCCGGGCGCTCGAGGCCGCCGGCGTGGCGGCGCGGCTCGCGGCCGCGGCCCACGTCGCCCTCGCGCCGCCGGCGACGTACGTCGCGAGTCTGGCGCTCGTCCGCCACGCGGCGGTGGTCATCACCGACTCGGGCGGCGTCCAGCGCGAGGCCTACCTCTTCGACGTCCCCACGCTCACCCTGCGCGATAAAACGGAGTGGCCCGAGACCGTGGCGGCTGGCGTCAACCGGCTGGTGGGGATGGACGCCGCGCGCATCGGCGCGGGCGTCGCGGCGGCGCGGGCGCGGCGCGAGCGGCGGCCCCGGTGGGAGTTGGTGGGCGAGCCGAAGCCCGGCGCCCGGGTGGCGGCGGCGGCCGCGGCGCTGGCGGACGGCGGCGCGGTTTAAAGTCTTGACGCGGCGACGGCGCTATGCTATCGTGTCGCCGCGGGGTGGAGCAGTCAGGTAGCTCGTTGGGCTCATAACCCAAAGGCCGCTGGTTCGAATCCAGCCCCCGCAAATGACCCGCCCCTTACGGGGCGGGTTATTTTTTTCGGGCCGGCGGCTTGACAGCGCCCGTTTTGCCGGCTATACTTTGAAAGAGGTGATATCTATGCGCAAAGGCATATTCGTTTTTATCATTGTGACGATTGCGTTCCTGGCCGGCGCCGCCGGCGCCGACTGGGTCTGGGTCAAGGACACCGGCAACGACCTCTTCGCCGTCCAGATGCTGTCGGCGACCAACGGTTGGGCCGTGGGGCTCGGCGGCCGGATCTGGCACTACACCGGCAGCGATTGGGTCCAGGTCACGTCGCCCACCACGCGGGACCTCAACGACGTCTGCATGCTTTCGGCGACGGACGGCTGGGCCGTGGGCAACAACGGCGTCATCCTCCGGTACAACGGCTCCAGTTGGTTAACCGTTACCAGCCCCACCACCACGCATCTGACTTGCGTGGACTTCGGGGCGGCGGGCGACGGTTGGGCCGCGGGCAACAACGGCGTCCTGATAAGGTACGTGGGCGTCAACTGGGGAACGGTTGCCGGCCCCACGAGCCGCAATATCAACGGCCTGGATATGACGAGCGTCACCCAGGGATGGCTGGTGTCCAATAACGGCGAGATTTGCGCGTTTTACGGCGGCGCGTGGCACGACCAAACCTCGCCCACCAACCGGAACCTCAAGGCGGTAGCGATGGCTTCGGCCAGCAGCGGCTTCGCCGTGGGCAACAACCAGAACATCTGCCTGTACGACCTCGGCGACTGGTCGCTTATGTACCAGGGCTCGGCCACCTACGGTTTGAACGCCGTGTGCTACGCGGGCGCGAGTGAGGCGTGGGCGATGGGCGTCGCGGGGATTGCGATGCATTATCGCAACAACGCGTGGTCCTCGACGCTGGTCCCGTTGGGCCGGACCCTTTACGGCGTCTCGTTCTCCTCGGTCTACGACGGCTGGGCCGTGGGCCAGGGCGGCGCTTTCTACCACTATACGTCCTCGTCGGACGTCGCGCCCACGACGCTGGGCCGCGTCAAGGCCCTCTTCCGCTAACCCCCCTCATAAACACAAACGAAAACGGGCCCTCCGGGGCCCGTTTTCTGTTTTCCGCGTTTCGGCCCGCCGCCTATTCGGTGAGGGCCGTGGCGACGCCGTCCTTGAACTCCGCGGCCTTGCCGCCGGGATAGAGCCACCGCTCCCTTATCCCGTCCGGGCTGATGGTCCGCTCGGCCCGCGCCGGCGGGCCCCAGGCCTCGCGCACGGCGTTGACCTCGTCGCCCACGCGGACGTCGCCGGCCACTATCCGGGCCGCCCTGGCCTCGTCCCACCCGTATTCCCGCACGAGCTCCGCCACCCGGTCCTTCTCGGCGACTTTGCGCCGCTCGGCCTCAAACGCTTGGATGTCCTCGGGCGCCATCGTCGTCCCGTCGGGGAAGACGACCGTCCAGCAGCGGTAACAGATGTAGGAGGGTTTTTTCGCCGTTTCCGTCGTCAGGACGTAGGCGTAGGTCTCGTCGAGGGGGCCGCCGCACGCGGGGCACGCGTCGGGGATGCCATCCGCCCGTCGCGCCAGCCGCTTTTTCTCGGCCTCGAGCTCGAAGGCGCCGTGCCAGCCGCCGTTGAAGAAATACTCGCCGCACGCCGGGCACTGCCACAACTCCACGCCGGCGCGGGCAAACTCCTCTTCCGCCACGGCGACCGCGGGCGCGCCGTCTTCACACGTCGGGCACACGGGCACGGCCGACGCGGCCCCGGCCGCAACCAGGAGGAACGCAATCGCGCGCATGCTATCACCCCCGGGGGGGAAGGAGATGCGCCGCCCTTCCCGATAATATTATAACAGGTTATTCCGCCCGGTCAAACCCGGGCGGCGGGGCTAGCGGGCGTCGGGGGCCGGCGGTCCGTCGGGTGCTTGCGGTTCGTCGGGCGCCGCTGGCGCGGCCTCGGGTCCCCGCCCTAGGCCCCGGGGCATCTTCCGGCCCCACCGCAGCTCGTAGGCGTCGGTTTGCATGGTGACGCCGTCGAGGTAGAACGGCGAGACGCCGTGGACGTCCACGAAGAGGTTGAAGCGGTCCTCGGTCGCGAAGACGACGGAATACGGCCGGTAGTCCTTGGAGGCGAGGATGTCGGTGTCGAGCCGCGCGCGCCACGGCGGCTTCGTGGGCGGAAAGGGTTTGATTTCCACGTCGAATACGATGTGGCAGAAGCGGGCCGGGTCGGCGGGCCGCAACCGGAACACCAGGACGTAGTCGCCCGGTAGAAACGCCTCTTCCGGCTCCGTGTTGTAGTGCCACTTGCATTCGGCGAGGGCCGCCCGGCCGTCGCGGGCCAGCGGGTCGTTCACGACGCGGCCGCCGTCGGGCGTCGTCCCCTGCCACTCCTCGATGCTGCCGTACCACGTCGTCGCCATCTCGAATATCCCGTAGCGCCCCGGCCCATCGTCGAAGTAGGCGTAGTCGGGCGTCAACTCCGCCAGGCCCAGCTTCCACCCTATCGCCGCCTTGACGATGAGCGGGAAATCGTTGAAGGGGTGGAGGCGCCGGTTGAGGAGCATGGCCCGGGGCGGCGCCGGGAGGTCGACGCCCATCGCGTACTTGAAGAGGTAGGCGTAACGGCGGTGCGCGAGGTGGGCCGTGAAGGGGTCGTCCGCGCATATCGGTACGCCGGGTTTCACCCGGGGGAGGACGCGGGCCAGCGTCCGGTCCCGCGGCTTCGGGAAGGCCGCCCCCAGCGCGTATTTGTAGTACCGTTCGGCGAACAAGCCCACGAAGGCGAGCTGGGCCAGGACGGCCGCGAGGGCGCCGGCGGTTATGAGCCAGGTACGCGCGGGCCGGGACGGCCCGCTTGCCGTCAACAGCCGCCTTAACCCCAGCGCCGCCGCCCCGAACAGGAACGGCAGGACCGACAGCGGATACTGGCAGCCGAGCTGCGACGTCTGCGGCAGGCTGGAGAGCGCCGGCACCGCCAGCGGCGTTATCACCGTTACCATCGCCCCGCCCGCCGCGGGGAGGAATGCCGCGAGCGGCAGCACCATGACCGCGAGGTAGCTCGCTTTCCGCAAAAGGAACGAGGCGTCCGGGACTTCCTGGTGGGGGTTCAAGGGGAAATACTTCAGGTGCCACGTGGCGTACCAATTCTCCCACGGCTTTGCGTCCGGGGCGTAGGTGAGCTTCGGGTAGACGAGGACCGCGAACAGGAAGTACGCGGCGAGGGCCGCCGCGGCCACGAAGCCCGCCTTCCGGCGCCCGGCGGCGACGCCGCCCCACGCCGCGAGGGCGACGGCGTGCAACGCCAGCTCTTCCCTTGTGAGTGCGACCAGCACCGTGAAGACCAGGCCGGCGCGGAATTTCTTTTGGCTGAAGAAGTAGAAGGCCGCGAGCGCCAACGGGACGCCCAGCGCCCGGTCGTGGAAGTCGTAGAGGTTGCCGCCGTGGAGGGCGGGGGAGAAGGCGAACGCGGCGGCCAGCGCCGCGGCGGGCCACGACGGCCGCCGGTCGGGCCGCGCGACCAGATAGACCAGCACCACGCCGGCGGCCAGGGACAGCGCCTGGATGGGCAGGAGATACGCGGCGTCGCGGAAAAGGTAGGACAGCGGCGCGAGCGCGACCAGTATGGGCGCGAACGGCTGCGCGTACCAGTGGGTCGGCACCAACGTCTGGCGGAAGAAGTGGCCGCGGCCGAACTGCCAGATGACGTTGTCGTAGTAACCGAGGTCGAGGCCGCAGGTGGCCATCGCATAGTGGCGGGCGAGCGTCACGGCGGTGAAGAAGGCGAAATACGCCGCCGCCAGCGCCCACACCACCGCCGTCGCGTTGGGGACGGGAAGGCGCCACCGGCCCCGCCAGGCGTAGACGGCGGCGAGGAGCGCCGCGACGCCGCCGGCCGCGGCCACCGTCGCCAGCGCCTCGCGCACCCGGACCGCTATCGGTTGGATGTATTCCATGTCGCGCGGGCCGTCCGCCCGCTTGCCGATTCTATGATAACGTCGGGGCTATCACAACCGTTATCGCGCGCCGCCGTCCTCCCGGGCGGCGCGGGCCAGCTCGCGGCAATACGCGCGAAACTCGGCGCTCTCGACGAGGGCCGCGTCGAAATATATCGGCGACGTCGCGTGGACCTCGAACGCGAAGATAAACGGCGCGTCCGCCGCGAAGGAGACGCGGACCGGCTGGTAGTTTTCGGTCGCCACGACGTCGGCGTCGGCGCGGTAGTAGGCCGTGGCGCCGGTGCCCCGCGTCCCCACCATGACGAGGACCGTCGCGTGGCAGAACGCCCCCGGCCGCGCCGAGCGCAGGAGGAACGTTAACTCGTAGCGGCCCGGCGGGTATACGGTCCCCTTGATGGGGTCGGCGCGCAGGCTGTTGCGCGCCAGCGCGGCCCGGCCGTCGTGGGCCCGCGGGTCCGCGACGCAGCGTTTGCCCGCCGACACCGAGCACTGCCACTCCTCCACCGCGCCGAACCATCCCCGGAGCAGGGCCCCCGGGGCGCGCCGCCCCACGCCCGCTTCGAACCAGGCGTAATCGTCGTCAAAGGCGGCGAGCTTCAGGTTCCACGCCGCGGCCTTGCTCAGGACGTCGGGCATTTCAAGCAGGACGTGCTCGCGCCGGTCCAGGAGCATAATCGTCGGCTTCGCCGGCATCGCGACGCCGGCGTCGGGGAAGTAGATGTAGACGAAGCGGCGGTGGGCGAGGTGGGGCGTCAGGTTGCCCTCGGCGCAGACCGCGGCGTCGCGCGGCACCCGGGCCGCGACTTCCCGCAGATGGGTCTCGTGCGCGGTGGGGAAGGCCCCGCCTATCGCCGGCCGATAGTATTTGCCCGCGAATACGGCGATGGCCGCGAGCTGGGGGACTACGGCGGCCAGCGCGGCCGCGGTCAACCAGTAGCGCCGCGCCCGCCCCATCGCCGGCTTGACCGCGCGCCGGAGCCCCAGCGCCGCCGCGCCGTAGAGGAAGGGGAGCCACGCCAGCGGGTATTGCCACCCCAACTGGAAAACGGTTACGGTGCGGGCGAAGGCCGGGACCGCGAGCGGCGTGACCAGCGTCACGAGCGCCCAACCCGCCGCCGGCAAGAGCGCCGCCACCGGCCCCACCAGGAGGGCGAAGTAGGCCCCCTTGGCCCGCCACAACGCCGGGTCCCACGCGACGTCGGCCTGGCCGGCCGGGCCGCCGCGGAAGAAGTCGTAGAAATACGCGCCTTTCGCCGCCGCGTACGTCAGCTTGGGATACAACAGACTGCAAAAGCCGACGAAGTAGGCCGCGACGCCGGCGGCGACGAGGAGCCCCGCCTTGCGCCGGCCGGCGGCGAAGCCGCCCCAGGCCGCGAGCGCGACCGCGTGGAGCGCCAGCTCCTCCCGCGCCAGCGCGAGCAGGACGACGCACGCGACGCCGGCGCCGAAGCGCCGCCGGCTGAAAAGGAGCATGGCTGCCAGCGCCAGCGGGACGCCCAAGGCGCGGGGATGAAAGTCGTAGAAGTTGGCGCCGTGGAGGAGGGGCGAGAGGCCGAAGCCGAAGGCCAGCGCCGCCGCCGGCCACCGCGGCCCCGCCGCGGGCCGCGCGACGTAATAGACCAGGACGATGCCCGACGCCAGGAAAAGCGACTGCAGCACCAGTAGATACGACGGCCCGCGGAAGACGTACGTCAGCGGGCCGAAGGCCGCCAACAGCGGGGTGCACGGTTGGGAGAAGCCGTGGGTCGCCGGGTCGGGCGTCTGCGCGAAGGGGTGGCCGTGGCCGAACTGCCACACGGCGTTGGCGTAGTAGGCGAGGTCCAGGCCGCACGTGGCGAGGCCGTAGTGTCGGGCCACCGTCACCGCGGCGAAGAAGGCGAAATAGAGCGCGGCGAAACCCCACACCCACGCGGCGGCCGGCGGCGCCTTCAGCCGCGGCCGGCGGACGAAGATGAGGGCGGCGAGCGCGGCGGCCAAGAGCAGCGCCGCGGCCAACGGCAGGATGTCGGCGGGGGTGACGAAGGTTCCCATCTTTACTTCAGGGTCTCCAGGTAATAACGGTTATAGTCTGCGCTCGTTATCGCGGCGCCGTCGAAAAGGAACGGCGACACGGCCCAGATCTCGAAGCCGAGCTTGAACGGCCGCTCGCTCGCGAACGCCACCGGGAGCGCGCTATAATCGCCGCCGGCCGGGACCTCGGCGGCCAGGCGGTAACGTGGCCCCCGGGCGAACCCGCCGCCCGTATCCGCTTTGACGTCGACCACCGCGAAGCAAAAGGCCGTGGGGTCGGCGGGCCGCAGGCGAAAGGTCAGCGTGTAGGCCCCCGCGGGCATGACGTAGCCCGGCTGCGGCTCGTAGCGCAGACGGCGGGGGACGAGGAGGGCGCGGCCGTCGCCGGCGGCGCCGTCGCGCTCCGCTCTGCCGCCCGAAGGCCGCGGACACTGCCACTCCTCGATGCTCCCGAACCACCGGCGGAAGAGTTCGCCCGCGCCGTAGCGGCCGGGGCCCGGCGCGAAGTAGGCGTAGTCGCCGGTGAAGGCGGCGAGGCCGAGGCGGAAACGTTGCGCCTCCCGCCAGACGGCGGCGAAGTCCTGGGGCGTGTGCCGGCGCCGGTCCAGGAGAAGGGCGCGGGGCGCCGCGGAGAGGCCGGCCGGGAGCGGCGCGTTGAAGTCGTAAACGCAGCGGCGATGCGCCAGGTGCGGCGTCAGGTTGTCGTCCGCGGCGACCGGGACCGCCGGCGGGACGAGGCGCGTCGCGCGCAGGAGCGCGAGCTCGTGGGGCCCGCGCCACAACGGCGCCAGCGCCGGCGCGTAGTGGCCCCGCGCGAGAACGCCGACGAGGAGAAGGGGGAACAGGACCGCCGCGACGCTCCCGAAGGCGAGCAGGAAACGCCGGCGGGGGCCCATCCCGGCGCGGACGAGGCGCCGTACGCCGAGGGCCGCCACGCCGTAAACGAACGGCAGGACCCCGAGCGGATACTGCCATCCCAGCGTGAAGACGTTCGGCGTCCGCGCGAGGGCGGGGACGGCGAGCGGCGTCGCTAGCGTTATCAGCGCGCCGCCCCCCGCGGGCAGGAAGCACAGCGCCGGAAAGACCAGCGCGCCTATGTAACCCGCCCTCGCCGAAATAATCATCAGGTTGCGGGGCGTCACGGCGGCCGGGGCTTCGCGGAGGAAGTAGCCGGCGTAGTGGAGCGGCTGGCCCGCCGGGGCGTACGTCAACCGCGGGTATAGGACGCAGCAGACGCCGACGAAATAGGCCGCCAGGGCCAGCGCGGCGACGAGGCCGGCCCGCCGCCGCCCCGCCGCGAAGCCGCCCCAGGCCGCCAGGGCCACGGCGTGGAGGGCCAGCTCGTCCTCGGCCAGCGCGAAAAACGCCGTGAAGATTAAACCCGGGACGAAGCGCCGGCGACTAAAGAGGTAGAAAGCCGCCAGCGCGAGGGGCACCCCCAAGGCGCGGGGGTGGAAGTCGTAGAGGTTGGCGGCGTGGAGCGCCGGCGAGAGGGCGAAGCCGAAGGCCAGCGCGGCGGCGGGCCAGCGGGTCCCGTTCTCCGGCCGGCCCACGGCGTAGACCAGAACCACCGCCGCGGCGAGGAAGCCCGCCTGGAGCACCAGTAAATAGGCCGGGTCCCCGAAGACCCAGGACGCGGGCGCGAAGGCCGCCAGCAGCGGCGCGCAATGGTTTACGAACCGTTGGGGCGGCAAGAAGCTCTCGGCGAAGGGGTGGCCGTGGCCGAACTGCCAGACGGCGTTGGCGTAGTAGCCGAGGTCCAGGCCGCGCGTGGCCAGGCTGTAGTGGCGCCCGAGCGTGACGCCGGCGAAGAATAGGAAGTAGAGCGCGGCGGCGGCGGCCGCGACGAGCCCCGGCCCCAAGGCCGGCGCGCGCTTGACCCGGGCGAGCCAGGCGGCGGCCGGGACGGCGGCGAGAGCCGCGACCGCGGCCAACGCCAGGGCTTCGGGTAGAGTTATGAGACGGGGCGGCACGGGTAACCTCGGCCGCCATTGTATAACGTCGGCGCCGCGGCCGCAACCGCAATCCGCCCGGCCCATTCGCTCTCTTGACGCCGCCGCCGGCCGATGTTACATTAACCCCCGGATGACACCGACGACGCGGGAGGTCGTTATGAAATGGTACGTCGTGTTGGCCGCCGCGGCGGCCTGCGCTTTCTGGCTCGGCTGCACCTCGGGCGGCGGCTCCGGCCCCGACGAACAACCGGCGGACTGGCATTCCGTCCCCAGCCCCACGTCCAAGGACATCAACGCCCTGTGGGGCATTGACGACGACAACGTGTGGGCGTGCGGCGACAACGGCACCATCCTGCACTACGACGGCTCCGAGTGGCGGATGACCATTACGTCGCTGGCGCCGGACCTCTTCGACCTCCAGTTCGTCTCGGAAACCCAGGCGTGGGCGTGCGGCGTCGACGGCTACGTCACGCGCTACGAGAACGGACACTGGAACCAGGTCCCCCAGAACCTCCGCACGTACGACCTCCACGCCCTTCACCCGCGGGACGCCACGGAGTCGTGGTTCGCGGGCGGCCACGGCACCGTCCTCCATTACAAGGACGGCGGATGGATAAACGAGTCGCCGCTGATCGAAGAGGACCTCTACGGCATCCGGGTCTATTCCAAGAACAACGGCTGGCTGGTGGGCGACGGCGGCCGGATTCTCAAGCGGCAGGACGGCGGCTGGGTCCAGGTGACGAGTCCGGTGCAGGCCGACTACCGCTGCACCTTCTTCGTCAACGACCACGAAGGGTGGTTCGGGGCCTCCGACGGCTACGCCATACACCTCAAGAACGGCGGCCTGACCAAAACCCGCCTCCCTTCCGCCGAGACCATCCTGGGCTTGTATTTCAAGCAGGACGGCCGGGGCTACGCGGTGACGCAAGGCGGCAACATCTTCGTCTACGGCCCGAGCGCCGGGTGGTCGCTCTGGTATTCGTCCAACCGGCAGCTCCACGACATCACGTACCCCGTGGGCGAGCGCGGCTGGGTCGTCGGCGCCCGCGGCAAGATATTGAAACACTGAGCGGGTAAGCGGAATATATACGGCGGGCGCAAGCCCGCCGTTTTCATTTGGCCGGCGGCGGCGGGAGCGGGCCCATCGGCGGCGCCAGCGCGACGAGGGTCTTGGGGAGCGTATATTCGGTCGAGGAGATGCGGACGCCGTCGAAGTAGTAGGGCGTCACGCCGAAGACCATGAACTTCAGGCGGAAAGGCCGGGGACAGTCGAAGGCGAAGCGGTACCAGCGGTACTCCGGGCCGATGCCGAGGTCGCGGGCGTAGCGCCGGATGGTGTGGGGGTAGGACTTGTCCAGGTCGAAGAGCTCCACGCGCATGACGCAGTGGCCGTAGCCGACGGGGTCCGCGAGGCGGAGGCCGAACGCCAGGCGGTACTTGCCCGCCGGGAAGGCGTAGCCGTCCAGCAGCTCGCAGTAAACTATGTTTTCGGTATACAGCGCGCGGCCGTCGTGGGCGGCGCGGTCCGCGACGCACGGCTTGCCCGGGACCGCCGAGCACTGGTAGTCCTCCACGAACGAATACCAGCGGCGGAAGAGCTCGTCCGCCGGGAGCGCGGCCTTCCCCTTGCGGAAGAGGGCGTAGTCGCCGTCGCACGCGGCGAGCCCCAACCCCCAGGTCCGGGCGTGCCGGAAGATGACGCGCAGGTCGCGGGGCGGGTGGTCTTGCCGCGCCAGGAGCATGACCTCGGGCGGCGGCTCGAGTGGGGGGTAGGCGTTGGGGTAAAACGTATAGGCGAAGCGGCGGTTGGCGAGGTGGGGAATAAACACGTCGTCGGCGACGACGGGGACGCCGGGAGGCACAAGCGCCGCGGCGGCGTGGAGCGCCCGGACGCGGGGCGTCGTAAACGCCGGCGCCAGGGCCCACCGGTAGTAGGTGGGGGCCATCCACGCGACGCATACGGCCGGTATCGCGACGGCCGCGACGCACGCGGCGGCGACCAGGAGCCGCCGCCGCCGGCTCCACCCGGGCGTGACCCAGCGGCGGAGGCCCAGGGCCGCGGCGCCGTAAACGAACGGCAGGACCGTGAGCGGATACTGCCACCCCAGGTGGAAGACCGTCGGCAGCGACGAGAACGCGGGGATGGCGAGGGGCGTGATTACGGTGAGGAGGGCCGCGCCGCCGCCGGGCAGGAACGCCGCGGCGGGCAGGACCAGGACGCCCAGGTAGGCGAGCTTCTCGCGCCAGACTGTCCCCGCGTAGAGGGCCGGCCCCAGCTTCGTGAGCGGTTCGTAAACCGGCCGCGCGCCGAAGCGCAGGTAGGTGAGCTTGGGGTAGAGCCACAGGGCGACGACGCCGAAGTAGACGGCGAGGGCGGCGGCGGCGATGAACGCCGGGCGCCGCCGGCCGGTGGCCAGGCCGCCGTAGACGGCGAGGGGGATGGCGTGGAGCGCGAGCTCGTCCTGCGTCAGCGCCAGCAGGACCGTCGTAACGAGGCCGGCGCGGAACCGCCCCCGAGAGTAGAAGAGCAGGGCGGCGAGGACCAGCGGGACGCCCAGCGCCCGGGAGTGGAAGTCGTAGAAGGTGGCGCCGTGGAGGCCCGGGGAGAGGGCGAAGCTGAGCGCGAGGAGGGCGGCGGGCCAGGCCGTCCCGGCCGCGGGCCGGGCGACGTAGAAGACCAGGACGATGCCGGCGGCGACGGCCAGCGCCTGCACCACCAACAGATACGCGGCGTCCGGGAAGATATAGGACAGCGGCCCGAGGACCGCCAGCAGCGGCTCGAGGTGATTGTTGTATTGGTCCACCGGCGATACGGACTGGCGGAAGATGTGGCCGTGGCCGAAGTTGTAGACGACGTTGGCGTAGTAGCCGAGGTCGAGGCCGTGGGTGGCGAGGCCGTTGTGGCGGGCGACGGTGGCGACGGAGAAGGCCGCCGCGTAGACGACGGCGACGGCGACGACGAAGCAGGCGGGGCGGATGCGGGCGGGGAGGCCGCGGCCGAGGAGGCGGCGGACGAGGACGCACGCCAGCATGACCGCGGCGGCGGTGAGCGCCGCGGCGGCGGCCAGCAGGACCATCTGGAGAGGAACGGGGTACCCCATACTCCCTCGCGCGCCGGTGGCGGGGGCCGCGGTACGCCGGTTTCCCAAAGGCCCGGCGCGCCGCGGCTTCCCCTTCGCCGCCGATAGTATGATACGGGCGCCGCCGGCGTCAAGCGGGTTTTAAACGGCGTCCTGGGGCCGGATCAAAGCCGCGTTCCGTTGACGGCGACTGTAACGACGATAAAGCCGGCCCCGGGGGCCGGCTATTTTTATTGTCTCGCGCGGTCGCGTCAGCGGCCGTCCGCCGCCGGCGCCGCCGCGGCCTCCCACGCCACCCAGCCGTGGTCCCCGGCCGCGGTCATTACCTCGCGCCACTTCCCTTCCTGCTCGGCGTGGACGACGCGGACCTCGGCGAGCCACGCCCCGGCCTGGACGCGCGCGAGCTCGGCGGAAGACGCGTCCGGCCGCTCGTATATCGTCGCGCCGGCCTCGCCGACGACCAGGATGCGGCCGAGGTCGTCCCACTCCATGTCGCCCTCGCGGCCGTCGGCCAGCGCCGCGTGGCCGTAGGTCTTCGGGCTTTGGCTCGGGTAGGGCTCGGCGCGGACGGCCGTCCAGTAGGGGAGGGTCGCGACGACGCGGCCCTCGTCGCCGCTCGCGCCGGCGTCGTAGAGGGCGGCGCCGTCGCGGGTGACGACGTCGGTGGGGGTGAACGCCGGCGCGCCGGCCGCGAACGTCGCCGCGAACGTCGCGATGGCGACGATTCTCATGTGCGCTCCTTTCTCCCGCGAGGGGGGACCGTCCCAATTATATACTTTTTCGCGCCGAAATGCAAATGGCGTCCGGCCAGGGCCGCCACCAAAATAAAACGGGCGGACGCTGCGGTCCGCCCGGATGCGGTTTTACGGAAGGCGTCGGATGATAACATCCGACGCCGTATAAGTTATTCCTCCCAGCCGTTGTGGCCGGCGTTGCCGCCCCACATCGCCCAGCCGTCGGCGCTCGCGTCGTTCACGTCCACGCCGAAGACGTTGCCGAAGTCGGTGCCGACGTAGACCCGGCCGCCCACGACCGCGGGCTGGAAGCGGATGGGCTCGCCGACGTTGAAGCGCCACAGCTCCTTGCCGTCGCCGGAGCGGACGCAGATGACGTCGCCGTCGGTGGAGCCGAAGTAGAGGTTGTCGCCCGCGAGCGACGGCGGCGTGAGCGCCCGGCCGCCGACCTCCTCCCGGGGCTTATACCGCTGCTCCCACAGGACCTTGCCGGACTTCACGTCCACGGCGCGGACGGCGTCGCCCATCGCGTTGTAGGAGACGTCGTTCAGAACCACCGGCCGCGAGCCCTGGTAGGCCCAGTAGCCGGAGACGGAGCCGACGCCCAGGTTGGCCTCGGCCGCGCCCAGCTTGGCCGCCGCCGGCGCGGAGCCGAAGCCCACGGCGCTGTCCAGCGTCTTCTGGGCTTCGGCGTAGCGCGTCCCCTCTTCCTTGTTCAGGTAGTCGGCCTGGCCGTAGGCGTAGAGCTCGGCGTTGGTCTGCGCGCCCGTGCCCCGGCCCAGCCCCGCGATGCCCTCGTACTGGACGGTCTTGCCGTCCTTGGTCTCCTCCTGGCGCTTGCTCACGTAGACGTTCTCGCCGGCCACCCACGGCGCCGAGGTCGCGAGCTTCTGGTCCTTCCAGATGACCTTGCCGGTGTCGGCGTCGAAGTGGTAGACCGAGCCGTCCGCCACCGCGCAGTAGACCGAGGAGCCGCTCGCGATGGGGGCGGAGATGACCTCGTAGCCGATGGGCTGGTCCCAGACCTGGCCGCCGGTCTCGAGGCTGCGGCAGGTGAGGTGGTGCTGGCCGTCGGCGCCGGGGTAGGTCATGTAGAGCTTGTCGCCGGCGGCGGCGGGCTGGGCCATCAGCGGGTCGCCCAGCCACTGGCTCCACACCTTCTCGCCGGTCTTGGCGTCCAGGACGTAGAGGATGCAGGACTCGGTGTTGAAGGCCACGCGGCCCCGGTGGACGATGGCGGCGGTCGGGCCGTCGTCGCCCACGCGGTACTGCCACTTCAAGTTGCCGTTGGCCGCGTCGAAGGCGTAGAAGTCGTAGGTGCCGAAGCCGCCGCCGACGTAGACGACGCCGTCGGCGACCGCGGGCGTCGCGAGCGGCTTGCCGTCGGGGACGTGGACCTTCCAGCCCTTGAAGCCGTTGCTGGTCTCGTAGGGCTCGGCGCGGACGGCCGCGTCTTTCACGAGCCCCTCGCCGCCGTCGTTTTGCTTGGAGATGGGCTGCTGGTTGGTGTTGCCGCCGGCGGGGGGCACGTCGCCGTAGTAGGCCTGCTCGAGCTCGGCCGAGGCGGGGTTGTTGAGGCCCGCGACGTCGTCGGCGCGGGGGGCGCCGGGGACGAGGGCGAGGAAGAGGGCGAAGGCGGCGGCCGCGGCCGCCAGGCCGACGCGCTTCAGCGTATAACCGTATCGCATATGAAGACCTCCGCGTGGGGGAAAGATGGCGTTCTTGCCGTTTGGACGGGGGGCGGGGGGCGGGGGTTTAAAACGGTTAAAACCCGAATCAAAAAGATATAAGGGGTATAAGTTCGGTGGAAAGAAAATATAGAAAGGTATTCAATACGCGTATGTGCGGCGGAATCCCCGTAGGCCGAATAGGAGAAATCGGATGGTTTAAACAAACCTGGTTCGTATACTTGCTTTTGGTGTTATTATATGCTATATCCTTAAGTAAAAGAAAGGAGAGTGCCGGATGAGAAGGAGACTAATGACAGTAATCATATGTACCGGTATTTTCAGCGCGGCGACAAGTGCGGTCGAGTTGTTTACTATAAAAGGTTGGATTGCTGAATGGGATACGGATAATAATTATCTAATTATCAAAACGGGGTACGCGTCTGATGCTTGGGTACAGATGGACGGTGTTTACAAGTTCGAAGCCAAAGTAATATTGTATATGAAACCAGTGACGGGCGCTATGGGGTATTACACCGACCTGAATACATATTCGGTAGTTAAGGCGGAAAGCGAAACCGTGGATTTAGAATTTAACCGATACGATAAAGTATATCATACTTTTCGCATTAAAATGCCGACCAGTGGACCTTGCGCGGCGTCCGTCAGGATATTCGCTGATGGTAAGATAGCCGGCGAAAAGGACCTGGGGACCCACGAATTTTAGAGGTATTATATGCGGACGCTCATTTTCTTAATCCTCTCGTTTATCATGATTTCGGATTCGTCCGGAACCACGTTAGTCGTAAATGAATTCGAAGACGACGGCGTTGCCGAAACGTTGGGTACCGGAGTTGGGGCTTTGTTCGCGGATTCTATAATAAAAGCGATAATAAATGAGGGCAGGCATGAGGTTTTAGATCTAAATACTATCAAGGCGTTGAATGAGGTAGCTAAAGCCACAGGCGGCGAGCGAACGAAATTTGATTATTTAGTCTGCGGCGCGGTAACGTCTTGTACTATGTGGAAATCAGAATCTGGTATAAAAATAAGTAGCAAAGAGACCACCACGATAACGATTACTACATCCGTAAAAGTAATAGACGCGAATACGGGTAGGATTACTTATTGCAAAATATTCGAAGGTGAAAGCACTAACGTCAATTCTAGTTTCGGTTTGGGGTCTTTGGTAGACTTAGCGGGAGATAATATATCCAAGTACAGTAAAAACAATACTGGCTATGCGGTAGGTGAGAATATGAAATATGTGGGTAATAATATAATAGGGGATTTACGGACTAGCGACCCCAATAACCCTTACAATATCGCAGCACGCGATGCTATAAACAAGATAGTTTCGGATATAACCGCAACCTTTAAATAACGGAGGATATACGGTGCGTAATACCCTACTCGGAGGATTAATAGCCTCGTTGGTTTTAACCACTACGTTAGCGGGTGCCCATACTATTCTTGTATCCGATTTCGGTGATTCCGGAGAGGGCCTTCAAAAAGGGGCCGGACCTACTCTCTCGGCGAGATTGGCGGCCAAATTATTTTCATTAGGGTTCCCTATAACCGACGAATCGATATTGGAGAATTCGGAATTATTAAACAGCGGAACCACGGGGCCGGGGTACGATTTAAAGATATCCGGTTATATAACCGACCTTGGGGTAAACGAAAATACGTCGCGCGATTCGTTCGTCGGTATTGTTTCTACGACTAAAGTTACGGCCTGGCTGAGTGTACACGTGGTTATCGCTAATGCCCAGGGGCAGGTTTTAACTGAAAGAGACTTATATAATGCCGATACAGAAACATCACAGGACTTTTCATTAGGTGGGTTTTTAGAATTAAGCGGCGATGCCGTAGGGCGATATGGCGCAACCGAGGATATTATGAGAGTAGGTAATATCGTTAAGTATGCTTCAAATAAGCTACTTTTAGAAGAGAAAATCGGCGATATGAAGAACCCCGTAAAAATCGCGGCCGACCGTGCTGTAGGGGATATCTGCAAAACTGCTTACGTATTGTGTAAATAGGAGTGGCCGTTGGATAACGGTAGGAAGTCCGTCCGCGTATAAACCTCCTCGTTATACGAGGTTCGCGCTTATAATCTCCCCGCCGCTGCAAGCCAGCGGCGGGTTCTTCTTTGAGGCGGTGCGTTATGAAGCGCGCGTCCGTGCTGGACTTCTACGGTTGGCGAGTTCTTCAAAGGTCTAAAAGTTAAGTACGCTCCTCCCGCTACCGCCCCGCCCCGTTCCCCCGCGCATTTTCCCCCCTTGACTTCCGCGGCGGCGGGGCGTATACTGGCCGAAGTAGGTAAATATAAACGATAGCTACCGCAACGAAACACACCCAAGGAGGCATGTCGTGAGAAAGGTCGGTTTAGTCTTTTTGGCGGCGGGTTTGGCGGCCGCGGCGGCGTGGGGCGCCTTCGGCGACATATTGCAGTCGTTCCCCGCGCCCAACAGCTATCCGCTCGCGCTCGCTTACGAGAACGGCTACTTGTGGGTTTACTGCAATACCAGCCCGTATAACTTCTACCGCGTCAACCCCTCGAACGGTAGCGTCGTGGCGTCGTTCGTCTCGCCCGGCGGTTCGGTAGGCCGGGGCGCCGCGTGGGACGGCACCTACCTCTACACCGGCAATTCCACCACCGACTACATCTTCCGTATGAGTACGACGGGTAGCGTCTACGGCTCGTTCGGCGTCTCGAATTTCTACGGCGGCCTGACGTGGGACCACACGTACCTGTGGTATACCGGGACGTCGCCGAATTACTTCTACCGGATGACGACCGCGGGCTCGGTGAATAGCTCTTTCTCCGCTACGTTCTACCCCTTTGACCCGGGCAGCGATGGGACGTATATTTACTGCGGGACCTATACGCCGTCGCAGCAGATATACAAATTGACGACGGCAGGGTCCATCGTGGAGTCGCACGCCCCGCCGGCGAACTACCCCTGGGGTTGCACCCACGACGGGACGGACCTGTGGTTCGGCACCACCACCGGGACGAACTACATCTGGCGCGTCGACGACGGCGTATTGTCCAACGTCGCGCCGGCCTCCCTCGGCAAGGTCAAGGCCCTCTTCAAGTAAAGCCGTTTTCGCCCGCAACTAAGCCGCCCCGAGCCGGGGCGGCTTTTTCTACGGCAGCGCCGGCTGATAATAAAACCGCCGCCCGAGGGGGCGGCGGTTGGGTTTCGGTGGTCTCGGCTCGAGGCGTTAGCGGTAGAGCGCTTTGACGCGGCCGAGGGAGGCGGGCTGGACGCCGGTGAAGCCAGAGGGGCAATGGATGCGGTAGATATTGCCCGACGTCCCGCCGACGTAAAGGTATTGGCCGTAATAAGCCATGCCGTAGATGTTGCCGACCGGGGCGCTGAACGAGGCCACAGTCGAGCCGGTCGTGTTCACGGCGGAACAGACGGCGCTGTTCATGCCGCCCCAGATGAGCTCGTTCCGCCAATCGTACGCGATGTCGTACATCTGGGGCGTAATGGTCATGGAAGAGGCGATGCTACCCGCGGTCGTCATGAAATATATTCGGTAGGAGGAGTAGCACGAGACGATGAGATACGACGTCCCTGCGCCGCCGTCGCCGGTGCAGAGGGGGTCGATGCCGTGGCAGTATACCGCCGGCATGTTAAAGGATGCGTAGACGCTTCCCGTCGTGGCGTTCGTCTGGTACGTCGGATACGGCGAACTATAACCTTGGTTCTGCCACAGGTAGCCGGTGCCGACGCCCGCGAGGCCGCGAGTGTTCGTCCCGCCGGCCGCGGCGAACGAGCCCATTACGGACCCGCTCGTGGGGTTGAGCATGTAAATGCGGCCCTGGGTGTAGTTGGTGACGTAGAGGTAATTGTCGGTGATACCCATACCCGCTTGGGAGCCGCCGGGGATAGCGATGGTCCCGACGACGTCGCCCAGGTTGGCGAAGACGGTCGCCGCCAGCGATAGGCCGGCTAATACGAATATCAAGACCTTTTTCATAGTTGATCCACGCTCCTTGTTTTTAGGGGCCGGGCGCCGCGGGGTCGTTCCCGGCGTCGTCGCGGCCACGTTTCCGTTGGTCTTCCGTTTATCAATTCCCAGTATACGACCGCCCCCCCGTAAAAGTCAAGGTCAAACGCGGACGGTCGCCGGCGGCCGCCCCGTATAATAAAAACCGCCGCCCAGGGGGGCGGCGGTCGGGTTCCGATGTTCTCGGCTCGAGGCGTTAGCGGTAGAGCGCCTTGACGCGGCCGAGGGAGGCGGGCTGGACGTCGGTCCAGACGGGGCCCGCGCCCAGCTTCCAGATGCGGTCCGTCCCCGTGGTCGTGGTCACCCACAGGTACGTGCCGTCGAAGGTGGCGCCCCACGGGAAGTTCGCGGGGGCGGCCGTGGACGCGACCACCGAGCCGGCGGTCGTTAGCTTGTAGAGGCGGTGGCTCGGGTTGTGGGAGCCGACGATGAGGTAGTTGCCGGCGAAGGCCGGGTCGTAGGCGTCGAACGCCGTCGTGAACGAAGCCAGGACCGAACCCGACGTGTTCACGCGCCAAAAGTGCGAGTCGGCGTCGGTGACCCAGAAGTTGGCGCCGTCCCAGGTCAGGCCGTTGTCGATGTGGGAGCAGGCGAAGGAGCTCGCGACGCTCCCCGCGTTGGTGGCGCGGTAGACGCGGTTGGCGCTGTTGGCGCCGAAGTCGAGGTAGGTCCCGTCCCACTCCAGGCCGTAGGTGTCCGAGCCGGCGGCGGAGACGAACGACGACACGACGCTGCCGTTGGCGGGGTTGATGCGGTAGATGCGGTAGGGCGACGTCCCGGCGTAGCAATACAGGTAGCCGCCGGCGTAGCCCAGCGCGCGGGCGTTGTTGGCCGGCGCGGGGAACGAGGCGATGACGTCGCCGAAGGCGCCCCAGGCCGCGGCCGCCGCCATAAGAATAACTACTAATGCTGTCTTCAATCTTTCCTCCTGTGGGTAGGTGGTGAATCGCCGTGTCTAAACATCGGCTGGGTAAAGCCGGGTCTCCCCGGCCTATAAACAGAGACCGCCGCCCCCTGGCACCGTCTGCCGCGAATCCGGGGGCAACGGTCTTTTTGCAAGACGGGCCGCCGAGGCCGGCGGCCCGTTTATTGCGACCCGATATACTAACATATAACGACTATAATAGTCAAGTAAAAACGCGGTGCCTATCCCCCGGCCGCCCCATATAGCAAAAAACAGCCGCCCTTCGGGCGGCGGCTATTCTTCTGCTATCCTGTTCCGCGCTTAGCGGTACATCGCCTTGACGCGGCCGGATACCGGTGAAGCCGGACGGCGCGCGAAACCGGCTTTCTAATCGGCGTACGGGAATACTAACAGGCCGTCCACTTCCATGTCCTGATAGGGGAGTCGCATGACCGTGTAACCGGTCTTATTCTTCCATGGGTACGTGTTCGTGTCGTCGACGCACTCGGACCAGAAAGCGACGTAATCGCCGCCGTTATGGTTAATGTTAACGATCCACGGCGTTTCGTTCACGTCGGATTCGTCGATCTTGTTGCCTAATCCCGGCGGGACGGAATTCGGGTTGGTCACCCAGTACGCGTAGCTTTTAAAATCCCACGTCGGCGTACCGCCGCCTTCTTTGACGATGTCGAAGCAGAAATCCGCCCAATAGGGCATCCCGTCGCCGTCCTGGGTGTGGACCCCGGGGCCCGTAACGTCGCCGCTATTTTTCGAGCACGATATGACCATGGGGACGAGTAACGCCAGGATAACCCCCAGGACGTACGAAATGCGGGCCGCTTTGAAATTGTGCATTTCCTTTCCTCCTCCGTTTTATGGTTTGCAAATGGCCGCAATAGGCCGCCGAAGTAAAACGCATGCTTATATTATTACTACTAGCGGCGCGTGTCAAGCTAAAAATATACCATACTGTATAGATATAAACGTAACCCTTATTTGTTAATATCGTGTAAAGTGTGGATGTTGGGGGCGCCGTCCGGCACGAACGGAAGGAGAGGATATCGTCTTGGCCCTCCGGTTGCGCCGGCCGCCCCTTGCAAACCTTACTCTTTTTATGGTATATTTACGGCCCTTTACGTCCGGCCGGGCCGCCGCGCCCGGCCGCGACCTACCTTGGCGGCGATGCGGGACGACGGGCCTGACGCCCGTCCTTTTCCCGGGAGTTCGTATGCACCTCGGCGCAGACATCGGCTCCGTATCCGTGAACCTCGTCCTCCTGGACGACGACTTCAACGTCGTCGAGGACCACTACCTCCGCCACGTCGGCCAGCCGCTCCTCACGCTCGCCCGGGGCATTGACGACGTCCTGAGCCGCCACCCGGCGGCCGAGGTCCGGACGCTTACCTTCACCGGCACCGGCGGCGCCCTCGCGGCCGAGGTGGCCGGCGCCGGCTTCGTCAACGAGATCGTCGCCCAGACCGCCGCCGTCTCCCGCTTCCACCCCTCCGTCCACACCGTCGTGGAAATCGGCGGCCAGGACTCCAAGCTCATCCTCCTGACCAAGGACGCCAAGACCGGCAAGGCGGTCATCCGCGACTTCGCGATGAACACCATCTGCGCCGCCGGCACCGGCTCCTTCCTGGACCAGCAGGCCAGCCGCATGGGCCTCACCATCGAGGAGTTCGGCGAGCTCGCGCTCCGCTCCGAGAAGCCGCCGCGCGTGGCGGGGCGGTGCTCGGTCTTCGCGAAGTCCGACATGATACACCTCCAGCAGGAGGGCTCGCCCGTCCACGACATCGTCGCCGGCCTGTGCTTCGCGATGGCCCGCAACTTCAAGGCCTCCATCGCCAAGGGCAAGGACTTCCAGCTGGACTACTGCTTCATGGGCGGCGTGGCCGCCAACAAGGGCATGGTCCGCGCCTTCACCGAGGTCCTGGGGCTGGGCGCCGGCGAGCTGGTCATCCCCGAGCATTACGCCTCCATGGGCGCCATCGGCGCCGTCCTCGCCGCCGCCGAGCGCGGCGAGCTCCGCCCCTTCGCCGGGACCGGCGCCATCCACGACTACCTGGGCGCGGCGGCGCCGGCGGAGGAGGGGCTGGCGCGGCTGGTCCTCCGGCCCGAGCACACCCTCCCCAAGGCCGAGGCCTCCCCGCCGGCCGCCGGCGACGGCCGGATAAACTGCTTCCTGGGCATAGACGTGGGCTCGCTCTCCACCAACGTCGTCGCGATGGACGAGGACTGCCGCATCATCTCCAAGCGCTACCTGATGACGGCGGGCCGGCCCATCGAGGCCGTGCGGCGGGGCCTCGCCGAGGTGGGGGCCGAGGTCGCCGACATCGCGGTCGTCCGCGGCGTCGGGACCACCGGCTCGGGCCGCTACATGACCGGCGACTTCGTCGGCGCCGACGTCGTGAAGAACGAGATAACGGCCCAGGCCACGGCGGCGGGCTTCATCAACGCCGCGGTGGACACGGTCTTTGAAATCGGCGGCCAGGACTCCAAATACATCGCGATGGACAACGGCGCCATCGTGGACTTCGAGATGAACAAGGTATGCGCCGCCGGCACCGGCTCCTTCATCGAGGAGCAGAGCGAGCGGCTGGGCGTGAACATCAAGGAGGAGTTCGCCCGCCTCGCGCTCGGCTCGCCCGCGCCCTGCCGCCTCGGCGAGCGCTGCACCGTCTTCATGGAGACCGACATCATCGGCCACCAGCAGCGGGGCGCCCCCCGCGAAGACCTGTGCGGCGGCCTGTCCTACTCCATCGTCCTCAACTACCTCAACCGCGTCGTCCAGGAGAAGCGCGTCGGCGACCACATCTTCTTCCAGGGCGGCGTGGCCTTCAACCGCGGCGTCGTCGCCGCCTTCGAGCAGGTCACCGGCAAGACCGTCACCGTCCCCGACCACCACGAGGTCACCGGCGCCTGGGGCATGGCCCTCATCGCCCGCGAGCAGTGGGACCGCGAGTCCCCCAGCCGCTTCAAGGGCTGGGACCTCTCCACCAAGCGCTACGAGCAGACCTCGTTCGAGTGCGCGGACTGCTCCAACCACTGCGAGATAAAGGTGGTCACGGTGGAGGGGGAGGAGCCGCTGCACTACGGCTCCCGGTGCGAGAAATACGACATCGAGCGGCGCGCCGCCGGCCGCCGGGGCGAACACCTCCCCAACCTCTTCGCCGAGCGCAAGAAGCTCCTCCTGGCCGACTACACCGACGCCCAGCCCCGGCCCAACGCCCCCCGCGTCGGCGTCCCCCGGACCCTCTTCATCCACGAGCAGCTCCCGTTCTTCCGGACGCTGTTGGCCGAGCTCGGCTTCGAGGTCGTCCTCTCCGACCAGACCAACAAGCGCATCATCCACGACGGCGTGGAGGCCGTGGCCTCCGACACCTGCTTCCCCATGAAGGTGGCCCACGGCCACGTCATGAACCTCCTGGCCAAGGGCGTGGACGCCATCTTCATGCCCAGCTCCGTCACGCTCGAGCGCCAGAACGCCCTCACCGACAAGTCGTACGTCTGCCCCTACGTCCAGACCGCGCCCTACGTCATCTCCTCGGCGCTGGACCTCGGCCCGGGCAAGCCGCCGCTCATCGTCCCCAAGCTCTTCTTCGAGCGCGGCCAGGCCGCGGTCGTGGGCGCCCTCGCCGAGGCCCTGAAGCCCCTGGGCGTCAAGAAGAGCGAGGTCAAGCGGGCCCACGCCGCGGCGACGCGCGCCCAGAACGAGTTCTACGCCGCCATCAAGCAGCGCGGCATCGAGGTCCTGGAGGGGCTGGGCAAGGAAGACAACGCCGCCGTCATCATCGGCCGCCCCTACAACACCTGCGACGGCGGCATCAATTTGGAGATGCCGCAGAAGTTCCGCAACCTCGGCATGCTCGCCATCCCCATGGACTTCCTCCCGGTGGAGGAGGTCGAGATGTCCCACGAGTGGGACAACATGTACTGGAAGTACGGCCAGAAAATCCTCTCGGCCGTGGAAATCGTCCGCAAGGACCCGCGCCTCCACGCCGTCTACATCACCAACTTCGGCTGCGGCCCCGACTCCTTCCTCCTGAAGTTCTTCCGCACCAAGATGGGCGGCAAGCCGTTCCTCCAGCTCGAGATAGACGAGCACTCCGCCGACGCGGGCGCCATCACCCGGGCCGAGGCCTTCCTGGATAGCATCAAGAACTTCCGGAACAAGAAGCCCAAGGAAGTGGAGATAAAGCGCATCACGCTGGCCGCGGACGGCAAGCCGCGGACCGTCTACATCCCCTACATGTGCGACCACGCCCTCGCCATCCGCGCCGCCTTCGAGGCCGTGGGCGTCCCGGCCGTGATGATGGACGAGCCCGACGAGGAGACGCTCAAGTGGGGGCGCAAGTTCACCTCGGGCAAGGAGTGCTACCCCTGCATCGTCACCACCGGCGACATGGTGAAGTACACCAAGCGGCCGGACTTCGACGCCGACGGCGCGCTCTTCTTCATGCCCGCGGGCTCCGGCCCCTGCCGCTTCGGCCAATACAACATGCTTCACCGCATCGTCCTGGCGGAGCTGGGGCTGGACCGGGTCCCGGTCTTCAGCCCCAACCAGGGCAAGACCCTCTACAACGACCTGGGCATCGTGGGCAACGAGTTCACGCGGCGGGCGTGGTGGGGCGTCGTCGCCATAGACATGCTGGAGAAGCTCCTCTTGCAGACGCGGCCCTACGAGCTCGAGCCCGGCGCGACCCACCAGCTCTACTGGTCCTTCGTGAAGCGGGTGGAGGAGAGCATCGTGCGCGACGGCGCGCTGGACGCCATCGTCGCCATCTGCCGGGACGCCGCCCTGGCGTGGCCGTCGCTGGCCGTCGGCGGCGAGCCCCGCCCCGTCGTCGGCATCGTCGGCGAGATATACGTCCGCTCCAACCGCTTCTCCAACAACCGCTTCATCGCGACGGTGGAGGAGTTGGGCGGCGAGTGCTACCTCCCGCCCATCTCGGAGTGGTTCTGGTACACCAACTGGACGCGCATCCGCGACTGCAAGGTCCGCGGCGACTACTCCCGCCTCGCGCTCTCCTTCGTCACCGAGAAGATACAGAAGGCCGACTACGCGCGCATCAGCTCCGTCTTCGACGGCGTTGCGCGCAACTGGCCCGAGCCCGACGTGGACGAGACCATCAAGGTCGGCTCGCGCTACGTCCACGACACCTTTGAGGGCGAGGCCATCCTGTCGCTGGGCAAGGCCGCGGAATACGCCAAGCACGGCGCCCACGGCGTCGCCAACCTCATGCCCTTCACCTGCATGCCCGGCGTCATCGTCTCCGCCCTCCTCAAGCGCGTCCAGCGCGACTATGAGAACATCCCGGTAATCAACATGGCCTACGACGGCCTCGAGCAGGCCACCACCAAGACCCGTGTCGAGGCGTTCATGTACCAGGCGCGCCAGCGCATGGACCACGCGAGGGCGGCGACGCGGTAGGGCACAACGGTAAAAAGAACGGCCGGAGCTGAAGGCTCGGTCTTTTTTATTGCGTATTTAAGAATACATTGTATAATAAACCCATATTCAATGCAGGAAGAAGAGAACGCTAGGAGCGAATACGCCAAGCGACTGAATATTCTAATAAAGATTCCCACGACGGAATTCCGAGGTGTTTAATATGGAAGAAAAAACCCCACTAGAGAGCTTCTACGAAACGCTAGAAGACGACCTAAAAGAAATAATAGGTGACTATATTAATAATCATGAATACGGCGTACTTTCAAGCAAATTCGACGCTTTAACACGGGATAAATAATGAGGTTTACTAACATTATCATACGAGGTTTTCGGGGTTTCAACGAAGAACAAAGCCTCTCGTTGGACCGAGACGTCGTCATTATATACGGATTAAATGGTTCGGGTAAGAGTAGTCTCACAGAAGGGTTGGAATGGCTCTTTTTCGGGGGGATATCACGCCAGCGTCTTTCAAGATGCCGTTCGGATTACCAGTATGAGGAATATTTAAGGAATTTATTCTATATAGGACCAGGGAACCCGTTTGTTGAAGTCAAAGGTATATTAAAAGGCAAACCGATTACGGTAAAAAAGGAGCTTTTGAAAAAGGGGCAAGTTTGTTACATTGATGGGATTACAGTCCCTGATTTCGGGAGGTTGGGTTTGAATTTAGCGAATTACTTTCGGCCTATGTTAGCGCAAACAGAGATAAAAGTTTTAGTAGATTCCGAACAAAAAGACCGATGGGAACAACTATCAAGTATTTTAGGGCAGGATGAGCTAACAATATTAAGAGAAGATTTAATTAAATTGAAACGAGAAAAACGGGACTTGGAATATAAAAAGCAAGAGGGTAGGTACCAGAGTTTATTGGATGATATTGAGCGGATGCCAGCGTTAGCGCCGTTGATTTCCCCATTGTCCGAATTAAAAACGGACGCGTTAGTAACAGAGATAGGCCAAATAACCGGGGTAGTATCTCGGAGTTTTCAGGAATTTATCCCGGAAATACAAACCAAACAAAAATCATTATTAAATACGGAATTAGGTCATAGGATAGCCGAGTTGAACCTGGGCGATGGGGATAAACTTCTAGAGTTTCTAGGGAAATTGGAAAACGGAATAGGAAAGCTCGAAACGCTATCCGTAGTTGCGACCAGGGACGGGTACGACCTTAACCATTTAGATTTCCTAACTAAAGGGATGAGTATCGCGGCCGTACCAGTTTGCCCATTCTGCGGTGAGCATACGTTCACTGACGAGAAATCTAAGACTATTAACGAAATACTTAAGGCCGGGGAGAAAGCACAAGATGCTATTACTGAATTAAAAACGCTAAAGAACGATATAGATATTTCGATAGCTAATTTTTACGGATCCGGGAAGGATTATTTCCCAGAACGGCGCGATTTAAAAATAATAGCGCAAAAACTACTTGATATCGGGGAATTGGAATTAGCGAGGCGAATACAAAATTTAGATAATACCATTGCGGAAATAATCGAAGGGTCTTATAATAATTTATCAAAAGGCAAATCTGATTATTTCGATTATTTAGATAATAAATATTTCCATAATAAACCGGCGGACGACGGTTCGTTAAGGCGGTTGAAAGGATTTATCGCGGGGATTATAACTGCAAGACACGAAGTATTGGTAGATTGGGAAGACTTAAAGGGCGACCTTACGAAAACGATATCGGTAGCAGGGTCGGCTCCCGAAGAGCAAATAAAAATGTGGGTAATCTTAGAGAAGCTATGTACGTTCTTCGCGAGCACATATAATTTTGTTAAAATTACGAAACTATTAGAACGCCTTGACGCAATACAGGAGAATTTAAAAGCGTTTGAGAAACGAGAATTAGAGAGATTATTGAATAAACATGCGGCGGAGATTAAAGCGTATTATGAGATGCTAAATCCTGGCGATAAAATACAATTTACGGGCATAGCTGTTAAAGAGGGGGAACGGCGACAAGCTGCTTTAAAAGCGGAAGCGTTCGGTAAAATTATGAACCCCGTAACTACCTTTAGCGAGGCGCATTCCAATAGCCTAGCGTTAAGTATTTATTTCCCCCAGCGGGTAGATAGGAATTATACGTGGGAAACGATTATTCTTGACGACCCTGTGCAGTCTATGGACGAGAATCATACCCAGGCTTTGATAGAGATAGTCGCCAAGGTGTCAGAAAATAAACAAGTTATTATATTAACCCATTCGAAATCCTTCTACCGGCGGTTAATCGCGCGTTTTCGATATTTAAAACCGTTGGTTTATTCTTTCTTTTATAACGACGATTCCGGACCTAAGATTTCGCTTACAGAAGGTGAAACTCCTTCTCTTATAACCAAGATACGTGAAGAAGTAGCTAAGGGCGACCCTCTTTCGTTAGAAACCGCATCGACTTTACTCCGTAAATCTATAGAATCCGTCTGCGTCGAATTCTTATTAGATAAGGGCTACAGCTTTAAGACGGTAGATAATAAGAAAAACGCAGGTTTAAAAGATCTTTTAGGGGAAGCGGAAAAAGGTGGATTTAGCCCTTCCGATATCGGCCGCTTAAGATCTCTATTAGATATTACGAATCCTGATTCACACGCTTGGAGCATCGCTGACACTACTGTAGGATTTCTAAGGTCGGGTATGAATACGGTAAATAGTATATATGATGTTTACTTGAAATAAAGCCTTTTTCCCGAGTTATTTTTAACCGTAATATGGAATATAACCAAGCGTATTAAAGGAGGCAGTCATGCCGAGGTCCTTAATATCTCTAGCGGCATTCGACATAATCCGGGTCGGGCGTTTATCAGCGGCCGACCGGGCGACCTTGAACCAACAAGTGCTTGACCAACTTTCGTTGTACGCTCCACCATCCCCGGGATTTTTAAAAATACCCGATGAGACCTTAATGCCAACGGGGGAATACCAGCCGGTATTCGAATGCCATACCGTATCAGATACTATATTCGTCTCGGAAAAAGTAGGTTTTTCGTGGGGCGATTTTCTTTCTTCCGTCGTCGCGTTAAAGGATTACCTTGAAACCAGGCTTGATAAACGTACGTACGTTATACTAAACCAAGGTTGGGGTTCCGTTCCCTCGGTTAATTCTGCTTTTTTAGGCCCGGGCGGCGGTCCGTCGCCTAATTTAGTAGTCCCTATTTCGGATGTTTGGACCCAATTATACTGTGTTATATCCGACCTTGAAAACCCTGAGGGTCAGTTAAAATCCCGCTGGGATAATCGTTTTGACATCTACGGTTTAGTAGATACCGAATTACCTTCCGGGTTTCGCTTTGCCGATTCTTGTATTATTAATAGTTGTAAAGGCACCACTATGCAGGTATGGGCGATCTCCCGCCAACCTCCGGATTAGAAACTCCTTGTTTTTCGTTGGGTGGCGTTTTAATCTCCCTCTTGTCGCCCCAACCTTTCCCCAACCCCCACGCAACAACCGGCCCCCGCCGTCGTATAATAAGTGGGTCCGCGCTTGTGCGTTGCCGCCGTATGCGATATAAACCCCTCGTCGTCGCGGCGTTCGTCGCAGCCGCCGTCGCCGTCCCCGCGGCGGCCAAGGTCGTCCCGCTGGACCCGCGGAGCTACGTCTACGACGCCGCGGGCCGCCTGGACGTGGGGTCCCTCGCGCTCTCCGTCGCGTACGTCGTGACGACGAAGGGGGACCGCGCCGAACAGGCCACCGGCTTCTTCTTCGAACACGGCGGCGGCGTATATCTCATCACCAACCGGCACGTCGTCCTGCGCGAGGACGCGGACGACTACTGGAAGCCCGACACCCTCCAGCTCACGCTCCACGTGGACGCCGGCGACATAGCGACGGTGGAGGTCCTCAACCTCCCGCTCTACGACCGGGACGGCCGCCCCGTCTGGCTGGAGCACCCGACCTATAAGGGCGAGCTGGACGTGGTCGCGATACCCTGCGCCGAGCTGGCCGCGTCGCCGAAGTACACGATATCGCCGTTCGCCGCGGATAACTTCGTGCGCCGGGACTACGACGTCGTCTACGTCGGCGAGGACGTCGTCATCCTGGGCTATCCGCTGGGCTACTACGACTACTACCACAACGTCCCGCTCCTCCGCCAGGGCATCATCGCCTCGTTCTACCCGCTGGCCTTCAACCGGCGGCCCGTGTTCTACGTGGACGCGCGCCTTCACTCGGGCATGAGCGGAAGCCCCGTGCTGTTCCCCCCCGGCCGCGTCCGGGACACCGTGCGCACGAGCGCGGACGCCGCGACCGCGGGGAAGATATACCTCCTCGGCGTCAACGCCACCCGCGTTGACCGGATGCCGCGGCCGACGGAATACGAGGTCGTCCTGAAAGACGTCGCGCCCGGCGGCTTCGTCGCTAGCGCCGAGCCCATCAAGGAGAAGGACGAGCCGTTGGGGTTGAACGAGGTCTATTACGCCGACTACGTCGTCGAGATAATAGAGGGCCGGAAGTAACGCGTTGGTTCCGCCGCAAGGGGCTAAAGCCCCTTGTCTGTTTCCTAACATGTAGGGGCCGACCTTTTCAGGTCGGCCCGCGGCTTTTGTAGCACCGGCATTCCTGCCGGTGAATAACAATAAGGTGGCCAGGTCTAAAGACCCGGCCCTACGAAACCCAACGCGCCGCCGGCATTCCTGCCGGTGTTCTCTTTTTATGTTGCCCGCGGGAACTCGCCGCCGTATAATCCCCCCGGCGCCAAACGCGGCATACCACGAGGAGGGCGCGATGGTACGAGCGGTTTTAACGGTCGTCGTTCTCGCGGCCGCCACGGCTTGGGCGGGCGCGGGCGTGGTCATGGCCGAGCTCGGCCTGGGGCTCGCGGGCGTCGTTCTCGGCAGCGTCGTACCCGCGGGTTTGACCTATTTTGCGTTTGAAGACCCCGACGCCGCCGGCGTGCCGCTCGTCGCGACGCCCGGGGCCGGCGCGGCGCTGGGCGTGTGGCTCGCGGGCGAACGGTGGGACGGCCGGAGCGCGAACCGCGGCCTGTCTTTCGTGGGCGCTTTGGCCGGCGGCGAAGCCGCGAACCTGGCCGCGGTGGGCTGTTTTTCCTTGGCGTTCCGCGACGACGCCCGGGAGTGGACCACGTATCTATGGCTCTCCCTCTGCGCAGTGACTGGTGTCGTCGGCGCGCCGGCGCTCGCGACGGTCGGTTATAACCTCGTTAAGAAACCCGCGGCGGGGCATGCGCGCGCGTTTTCGGTTACGCCGGCGCTCGCGGCGTTGCCGCCCGTCGAGGCGGGGGAGCCGCCGACGATGACCTATGGCGTCGCCGTGACGTTTTAACGCCGGCGTTACGGCCGCCGCAAGGGGCTGAAGCCCCTTGTCTAATTTTGGCGCCGGCGTTCCCGCCGGCGTTGCTTTTTTTATTTCCCGCCGCGCCGCCTTCGGTTATAATGGGCCGCACCGCATCCTTTCCCATTATTTTCGCGGAGGTCCCCGATGAAGCACTTCAGCCTCGGAATGTTGCTCACCTTCGTCGCCTGGGCGCCCATCATCGTCTGGCAGACGGCGCCGGAGTGGGGGCCCAAGGTCCTCGGCCCCGCCGGCTACGAGAACCTCGCCCACTCCTCGCTCGGGACGGGGTTGGCCGTGGCGGCCATCGTCGTGACGGCCGGGACCTTCCTCACGGGGATGTACCTCCTGATGGGGCCGGTCTTCGGGACCATGTTCGGCATCGGCGCCGAGGCCCGCATCCGCAAGACCGGGCGCCCCGCCAAGGGCATCCTCAAGGCGCTGAACGAGAACTCCGGCGGCGGCATCGTCACCATCAACGACCAGCCCTACCTCAACCTCACCGTGGAAGTCCACGACGGCTTCACCGCCCCCCGCGTCGTCAACTTCGACGCCATCGTCCCCCGGACCCTCCTCCCCCAGCTCGTCGTCGGCGTCGAGGTCCCCATCAAGGTGGACCCGCAGGACCCGAACAAGGTCGTCTCGGACTGGTAGCCCCAACGAAAACGCCGGGCCGCGGTTGACCCGGGCCCGGCGTCGTCGCTTCCGCGACTGCTCCTACAACAACTCCGCCAGCGCGAACGTCACCTCTTCGCGCCGGCCGTCGGCGCGCTCCACCGTGAGCGTGAGCGGCGTCCCCGCCGGCTGGCTCCGTATGCGCCCCCACTCCGGCGCCGGGACGTCGGCCGCGGCTTCGCCGTTGATGCCGACGACCCTGTCGCCCGGCGTGAGGAGGGCGGCCGCGGGCGAGAAGGACGCGACCTTGTCCACGACGTAGCAGCCGTCGCCGGCGGGGAGGAGGACCAGGCCCGCGCGGTCGTAGTCGAACGGCGCGCCGAACCTCGCGCCCGGGACCAGCCCCAGCCGGCCGCCGGGGTAGTCGAAGTACAGGACGAAGCGCGACGCGAGGTCCCACCCCACGTTCCCCATCACGTCCTCGCCGCAGGTCAGGATGGCGTTCTCGGTCGTGGGCAGGACGACGATGGGCCCCGCGAGGGCGTGGTCGCCGATGCGGACCTCGCCCATCCGGACGACCCAGGCCTCGGTGCCCTTGTCGCCGCCGGCGCCCCGCAGGACGGCGGGGAGCTTCGCGCCGGCCTTGTTCACCAGGTCGCGCTCGCGCACGACGGCGCCGTTCAGAAGCATCGCGCCGGGGTTCCCGAGGTCCACCACGAACTTGCCGCTCACGTCGTCCACCGCCATCTCGACGAGGGGGTTGCCGCTGCCGTACGTCGCCGGGATGAAGTCCACGCCGGCGCCGTCGCCGAACGCCGCCGGCGTATACAGCGTGAGGCGCGCGGCGTCGTAGTCCACCTTGACGACGAAGTTTTTGAGGAAGTCGTATCCCAGGATGCCGGCGATGTCGAAGCCCAGCAGCCGGGACAGCGGCGATAGGTCGCCGCACGCGACGACGGGGCCACGGAGGACGGCCTCGCCCAGCGCGAGCGTGTCCAGGCGCGCCGCCGCGAACTCCTGCGTGCCGCTCACGCCCGCGACGGTGATGGGCTCCTCGCCCTCGGCCGCGCCGGCCGCGACGACGCCCGTCGCTATGAGGGTGCCGCCGGCGCCCGTGTCCAGGATGAAGGGCCGGGTTTCGCCGCCGTTGACGGCTACGTCCACCACCAGCAGGTTGTTGTAAACGTGGAGGGGGACGTCGGCGACGCCGCCGGGGAGGTCCGCGACGGCGGCGGGGGCGCCGTCGTTCGCGGCGTGGGCCGACGAAAGGCAAACCAGAATGACCGCCGGAAGGCAGTCCTTGAACGCATTCATGAGGGCTCCTTGGCGTGAACCGCGTTATGGTCGAGGTTAATACTAATTATACGATAGCGCGGCGGCGGCGGTTGCGGCGAAATGGGCCCGGCCCCCCGGCGCCGCCACGTTCCCCCTTCCCCCCGCGCCCCGTTCATCCTATAATGCGGCGGAGGCGGGCCCCCCTGCGGCCCGGCGTTTTCTATGAAGATGAGAAGCCCCGTTACCTTCGTCCTCGGCATCCTTCTGTTCCTTTTCGGCGTCTTCCTCGTGGCCGCGGCGGCCGACGTCGGCGGCGTCGTGCCGCTCGTTATCGGCGGTACGCTGGTATGGCTGGGGTGGCGCGGCGGCCGCGTCGCGACGCTGATCTTCGGCCACGCCACCGTCGCCGCCGGCTGTTTCCTCATCACGTGGGGGCTCTACCTCCTGCCGACGGCGAAGCCGGACCTGGCGCACATCTTCGGCCGGCCGCTGTTCTGGGGGATGATCGCGGTGGGCGGCGGCGTCTGCGCCATCTACCACGGCTTCTGCCGCTGCGTGCGCCGCAACGACCCTCCGTGCGTCAAGTAGCGGCGGCGCGGGTAGCGGGGTAAGCCGCGCCCGCCGGCATTCACCAAACGCCCCTGGGGGCGACTCGTGAAACAGGAGGCGAGCGATGCGGAAGGAATTGGAAGGACTGAGGTGGACGCCGAAGTGGGTCTCCCACCTCGGCTGCGTCAAGGGTTGTCTGGATTTCCTCGGCGTCCCCGCGTCGGACGCGTGGCTCTTCGGCGCCACGGGCCACGCCTTCGTGCTCAACATCCACGAGGCGGTGTGCCCCAGCGGCCCGACGGCGTGGAACGCCGAGGTGGTCCGCCGGTTGGGCCGGAACGTCGGCTACGAAACGTACGGCCTGAACACGCGCCGCGACGCCGAGGCCGCGGGCCTGCGGTCCCTGGAGGCCGTCGCGGCCGAGTTGTAACGGCCGGGCGGAAATAAACCGGGTTCAGGAGGAACAGGAAATGGCGGACGAGGGAGAACGGAAGGACGGCGCCGGGCGCGAGGGCTGGGAGGAAGAGGTCCTGGTTGCCCATCGGTGGGGACGGCACGGCGGCGAGCGCGCCGAGGCGGAACGGATGCGCCTGCGCGCGTTGCGGGACCGGGTCGCGCCGTGGGAGGAGGCGTACGACCGCCTCGTGGAACAGGTCCGCGCGCTCGAAATTTGCAACTGGGACCTGGAGGAGAGTTTCGTGGCGCTGTGCGAGGCCGTGGGCGCGAAGCGGCCGACGTCGCGCCCCATCGGCCACCTGCCGTCGGTGACGCCGGACCGGTGGCGCGAGTTGTGGGCCTATTACCTCGCGCTCCGCGACTGGCTCCCGCGGGAGATACCCGCCGGATACGGGGCGCTGCTGGAGGTTTGCGACGCCGACGGCGCCGTCCGGCAGCACGTCGGCGCTATGCTCGGCGAGTGGACCGAGCTGAAAGGCCTTTTCGTCGAACGGTTTTGCTGTAACATCGCGTTCTGGCTCGGCGGCGTGTACGACGACGGTGAAAAGCCCCAGCTCCGTGCCCACGACGCCGCGGCCGCGGCGTTGGAAAAAGAAATCCGGCGGCTCGGCGGCGACGAGGATATACTTGAGGTCATGGCCGAAAAGGGCGACGGTATATGGCTGGGGCCGTGCCACCACAAGACGTTCCGCCGCTACGACATCATCATCTCGAGCATCGGCGCCGGAAAGTGGCGGGGCGCGATGCCCCGGCGCGGGACGGACGGCTTCGCCCGCGCCGAGACGGTGGAGAAATACACGGCGCCGGCGGAGGCGTGGGTGGCCGGCCGCAGGGTGCCCAACGAGGCCGAGGACGCGGCGCTTTTCGGGCGCATCGCCGGCTTGCTGGGGAGACGCGACGACGCCAAAGTATTCCTCGTTTCCTTGCTCGTCTCGCTCCTCCGGGCGCAGCAACTCGCCGCCGTCAAGCGCGCGGAGGGCCGGGCGAAAGCGTCCCCGGCCGGCCCGCCGAGCGATAATTAAGCGGCGGCGACCGCGGGATACGAAATGCTGAACGGCATACATTTCCTCCTGACCTACGGCTGCACCTACGAGTGCGACCACTGTTTCCTCTTCAGCGGACCGCACGCGCCCGGGACCTTCACGCTGGCGCAGGTGCGCGCCGCGCTGGACCAGGCCGCGGCGCTCGGGACGGTGGAGTGGGTATTCTTCGAGGGCGGCGAGCCCTTTCTCTATTACCCCGTGCTGGTGGCGGCCGTCGCGGAGGCGCGCCGGCGCGGCTTCCGCGTGGGCATCGTTACCAATGCCTACTGGGCCACCGCGGCCGAAGACGCCGACGCGTGGCTCGCGCCGTTGGGCGCCCTCGGCGTCGAAACCCTCAGCGTCAGCGAGGACGTCCTGCACGGCTGCGACGCGGCCGACAACCCGGCGCCCGTCGCCCGGGAGGCCGCGGCCCGCGCGGGCGTCGGGGCGGACACGATTTGCATCGAGAAACCCGAGGCCGGCGCGGCCGCGGCGGAAGGGGAGAAGGGCGCGCCGGTAGTGGGCGGCGACGTCCGCTTCAAGGGCCGGGCGGTGGAGAAGCTCGCCGCCGACTTGCCGCGGCGTCCGGCCGAGGAGTTCACGCAGTGCACCCGCGAGGCCCTCGCGGCCCCCGGCCGCGTCCACGTGGACCCCTTCGGCTTCGTCCACGTGTGCCAGGGGTTGACGATGGGGAACCTGTGGGAGACGCCGCTCGCGGAGCTCGTGCGCCGCTACGACCCGGCCCTGCATCCCATCGTCGGGCCGCTCCTCCGCGGCGGCCCCGTCGGCCTCGCCCGCGAATACGGCGTCCCGCTGGACCCGGCCGGCTACGTGGACGAATGCCACCTCTGCTACCTCGTGCGCCGCGCGTTGGTGGACCGCTTCCCGGCGTGGCTCGCGCCGCGCCAGGTCTACGGCTTAACGCCGGAGGAGTCGAGCGACGCACCTTAAGTAGGTTTTATTAGGGCTCGGATTGCGTTCGCCTTCTGACGGAGGGTAACGCGATAATACTTACGCCTTTTCGTTATGCGGACCGGAGGTAAGTAAGGTGATCTGGAAACCAGAAATAACTACGGGCGATATTATAACGGTGGTCGCTTTACTTGTAGCCGCCGTAGGGTTTTTTTTGAATTTCGTGCAGATTAGGAAAGATGGTCTGCAGAAGCGGGCCGAGCACCTCATGGCGATTTATAAGGAATACGGGTCCGACCCCGGGGTAAGCGCAATATATTATAAGATACAGCACCAAGAGTTCGCATTCGATAGCTGTTTTAAAGACCCCGCGGATGAACGCGACCTCGATGAGCTCCTTTACTTATACGACCAAATTTCTAAATTATATTTAATGCGGGTCATAGGGATAAAGGACATCGAAGTTTTCGCGTACGATTTTGTTTCGGTTTACGCCGACGCGAGCGTAAGGCGGTATCTGAATTCCTTAGCCGGGGATTATCGGAGGTACAAATTAAGAGTACTGCCATTTGGGTATTTTCAGAAAGCGGTCTCGGAATTGGAACGGCATTATACTGGTTAATAATTATCGCCGTTTCGTTAAACAATCCTGTTGAGTACCAGCGCCGCCCCGGCGAAGGTTAACGGGTAAGCGCCGAAAACGGTATGTGATGAAAGATAAACGCCTCTACGCCGTGTTCGTCTTTCTCTTCGCGCTCTCGTTCTGGGTCGTGCGCTACGTCCCGACGCAGGACGGCCCGGCGCACCTCGCGAACGCCGCCCTACTGGCCGACGTCGCGGCGCACGGCGCGAACGCGAATTACTACGTGGACTGGCGGCCGCTGCCCAACTGGACTTATTACGCCGTCGTGGCGCCGCTGGCCGCGGCGTTGGGGCCTTTCTTCGCCGAGAAGGTCTTCCTGACCCTCTACCTCCTCGCGTTCGCTGGGGCGCTGTGGGCGCTGGCCCGCGCCGCCGGCGCCGCGACGGCAGCGGGCGCCCTCGCCGCGCTGCCGCTCGCCGTCTCCTACCCCTTCCACCTGGGCTTCTTCAACTACATGCTCGGGGCCGCCGCGGCGCTGTGGGGGTTCGCGTTTTTCTGGCGGCGGCGGGACCGCCTCGCGTGGCGCGACGCCGTCGCCCTCGCTCTCGTCGCCGTCTTCGCCTACTTCTGCCACCTCCTCGCGGCGCTCCTGCTGCTGGGGATGGTCTTCCTCGGGAACCTGCTCGCGGCGGCCCTGCCGTCGTGGCGCGGCGGCGTGCCGACCCGCCGCCGGCTGCTCTTCCTCGTCGCGCTTCTGCCGGCGTGGGCGCTGCCGGCGTGGTATATGCTCGCGTCGCCGCGGGGGGAATACGTCTGGGGGCGCGTCGGCGAGCGGCTCGCGCTGGCGGCGACGGGTTGGCCGCTGGTCTCGTTCGGCGCGGGCCAGCGGCCGCTCGGGTGGCTCGCGGCGGCGCTCCTGGTCGCGGCCGTCGCCTGGATAATAATAGCGGCGGCGCGGCGGCGCCTGGGCGGCGCGGGCCGGGGCGGCGTGGCCGTCGCGGCGGCGGCGCTGTTTGTCCTCTACCTCGCCGCGCCCGAGGAGGCGGCGGGCGGCTCGTTCGTAGCGGGGCGGCTGCTGCCGCTCGTCTTCGCGCTCGTCTTCGTCGCGGCGCCGGACGATTGGGGTGTTAAATGGCGCGTCGCCGGTACGGCCGTCGCGGCGGCCTTCGCGCTGGTCGCGTGGGCCGGCAACGGCTTCCACTACCTGCGCTACGACCGCGAGCTGGACAAGCTCGCGGCCGCCGACCGCTGGTTGCGGCCGGGCGCGCCCACCGTCTTTATAGACTACACCGCCTACCGGGGGGGCGAGGTCCGGCCGTTCTTCCATGCCGGCGCCTACTACGCCCTCCGGCGCGGCGTCCTGGACCTGGCCAACTACGAGGCGGAGCTGGATTATTTCCCGGTGAGGTATCGGCCGGCGCCGGGGCGGCCCTCGGCGGCGACGCTCGCGGGCGGCCTGGACGTGAACGCCGAGGATTTAAAACCGTGGGCGGAATACGTGGTGACGTGGCGCGCCGACGCTTATTACCTGCGGCACCTCGGCCTCGGCGCCTACTACGACGCGGCGCTGGACGGCGAGCGATTGAAGGTTTTCAGACGGCGTTGAAAAAGGCGGCCCCGCTCGGGGCCGCCTTTTTCGTTACCGGGATGTCGGTGGCGCCCTATGCCTCTTTCAAAATCTCCTCGGCGGCGGCGACGCCGGCGCCCATCTCGAAGGCGTAGCCCTTGTCGGCCAGGCCGCGCTCCAGCGCCGCGACGGCGGTGACCACGTCCCACGGCCCGGCCGCGCCCATGTGGGCGATGCGGATTATCCGGTCCTTGAGCTGGCCCTGGCCGCCGCCGAAGACGACGCCGTAGGTGCGGGCGATGTATTCGCGGAGGTCGTCGGCGCCGACTTCGTCCGGCGGCCGGATGACGGTGAGGACGTTGGCGGGGTTGAGGGCGAAGAGGCGAAGCTCCAACGCCTTGGCCGCGGCCCGCGTCGCCCGCGCCAGCCGCTCGTGCCGGCCGAAGACGTTGGCCGGCCCTTCCTCCATCATCCGCTCCAGCGCGGCCCCGAACGCCCGCAGCGTCGCCACCGCCGGCGTGAACGGCGTCTCGAACAGCTCGCCGAACTGGCGGTATTTGCGCAGGTCCCAGTAGTAGCGGGGGCACTTGGCACGCTCGCACACCTTCCACGCGTCCTTGCTCAGCGCGAGGAAGGAGATGCCCGGCGGCGTCATGAAGCCCTTCTGCGTCGCCGAGACCGTGACGTCCACGCGCCACTCGTCCATCCGGAAGTCCATGGCCCCCAGCCCCGAGACCGCGTCCACCACCAGTAGCGCGTTGGCGCCGGCCAGGACGCGGCCTATCTCGCGGATGTCGGAGACGACGCCGGTGGAGGTGTCCACGAAGGTGGCGAAGACGGCCCGGATGCCGCCCTCCGCGTCCTCCGCCAGCCGCTCCGCGATAAGCTTGGGGTTCACGGCCCGGCCCCACTCCACGTCCACCGTCCGGACCATGGCGCCGTATTCCCGCAGGATTTCCGCCCAGCGGTTGCCGAAGTGGCCGGCGCGCACCACCAGCGCCCTCTCGCCCGGCGACATGGCGTTGGCCACCGCCGCCTCCATGGCCGCGGTCCCGGAGCCGGTGAGGAGGAAGACGTCCTCGCGCGTCCCGACGAACTCCCGGAGCGTCGTGCTGACGTATTGGTGGAGCTTGTGGTAATCGCGGCCGCGGTGGCTGACCATGTCCGCGAGCTGGGCCGCGGCCACCGCCGCCGGGACGGGCGTCGGCCCGGGCGTGAAGAGGTGTTGTTTGACCATAATCTGCCGCCTGCCTCGCAAGGTCGGGGTTAGGGGTCGCAAATACTATTATAGCGCTATTAAAAAGGCAAGGGCGGAATGGCGCCGCGGGATAAAAGGCCGCGGCCGCGACCTTGACTCCCGCCGGCTTATGTGTTAGGATTTGGATACGAAAGGAGGTGTATCTGATGAAATATATCGTTGTCTTAGCATTATTGGTAGTGGTCTTGGCCACCGCCTCATTGGCCGCGGACCTTCGTATGTATTACTCCAACGGGAACTACAACGCGTCGACGTCCTTCGGCGGCACCTACCACCCCGGGACGATATTCAAGCCGACGTCCGGCCAATACCCCGTGTTCCTGGAGCGGGCGTATTACGGCTTCGGCAGCGCCGGCGTCCAGGTCCAGGCGAAGGTGTGGAACGCGACCGGGTCCACCCCCGGCTCCGTCCTCGCGTCCTTCCTCGTCAATACGTTGGCATGGCCGACGTGGACCGAGGTTGACCTTACCGGCTCCAACCTCATCATCAACGCCGACTACTTCTTCCTGAGCACGAACAACCCGGGCGGCGGCGCGTTGGGCGTAAGTTACCGCGGGTCTATGCCTTCGAATTACAGCGGTTATCACTTCTGGTCGTCCAACGACTCGTCGTGGGCGAGCTGGACGACGACCGACTGGGCTATAGAGTGCCTGGTGGACACCGGCTACTCCAGCGTCCAACCCGCGAGCCTGGGCCGCGTCAAGGCCCTCTATCGCTAAGCGTTTCCTACTGGTATTTAAAGCCGGCCCTTCTGGGCCGGCTTTTTCGCCACCACGTTCCGGGGACTCGTTACCGTGACAATAACGGGAGCGATATGTTATTATCTGGTTAGGAGGTTGACTCGGGCGGCGTTATGGGATATAATATAAATAAAATAAAATCCCACAAAGGAGATGTTTTCTATGAAACGAATCGCTGTGCTTATGGCGATGCTCGTCGCGGCGGCGGTATTCGCCGACACGTTGGTCCTGCAACCCGACGCCGCCGTTGGGAAGGACGCCATGTTGGCGTCGAACGGCCCGAGCACGAATTACGGGACCTATACTTGGCTTACCGTCAACTTCGGCTCGAGCGTCGAAGTCCGCGGGATTCTGGAGTTCGACATCACGCCGGTAATGGGCTCCACCATCAACTCCGCCACGCTGGAGTTATGGATCGAATACGGAAACTCGACCAACTACAACTTCGGCATCTACCGCGTTACGGAGAGTTGGGTCGAGACGACCGTTACCTGGAGCAACCAGCCCGGCCATTACGCCACGGCCTACGACATCCAGCTCGTTTCCGGCGCCGCGGGCAGTAAGATCACGTTTGACGCCAAAACCCTCATCGCTGATTGGGCCGCCGGGACGTACCCCAACTACGGCATGATATTCAAGCGCGTGGACTTGAACAACCCGACGGCCTGGCCGTATCCCCGCTCCAGCGACAACGCCGGCGCGGATTACCGCCCCAAATTGACGGTCGATTATACGCCGTCCTCGGCCATCGCGCCCACGTCCCTCGGCCGCGTCAAGGCCCTGTATCGCTAAACGGTTCCAACTGGTATGACAAAGCCGGCCCTCGCGGGCCGGCTTTTTTTGTGTTCGGCGAATAACCTTTAGCCGCCGGCCTTCTCGGCCTCGGCGCGGGAGCGGACGACGCCGTCCAACAGGCCGTAGGTCACGGCCTCTTCCGCCGTCATGAAGTAGTCGCGGTCGGTGTCGCGCTCCACCTCCGCCAACTCCTTGCCGGTGTGGCGCGCGATAACCTCGTTCAGGAGGTTCTTGAGGCGCAGGACCTCGCGGGCGTGGATGTCGATGTCGGTGGCCTGGCCCTTGAAGCCGCCGGAGAGCTGGTGGAGGAGGATGGTGGCGTTGGGGAGGGCGAAGCGCTTCCCCTTCGTCCCCGCCGCCAGGAGGACCGCGGCCATGCTGGCCGCGAGCCCCAGGCAGTAGGTCGCGACGTCGGGGCGGATGAACTGCATCGTGTCGTAGATGGCGAGCCCCGAGGAGACGTTGCCGCCGGGCGAGTTGATGTAGAGGACGACGTCCCGCGCCGGGTCCTCCTTCTCCAGGAAGAGGAGCTGGGCGATGACGACGTTGGCGACGTCGTCGTCTATCGGCGAGCCGATGAAGATGATGTGGTCCTTGAGGAGGCGGGAGTAGATGTCGTAGGAGCGTTCGCCCCGGCCCGTCTGCTCGATGACCCACGGCGTGAGTTGCATGGCCGTCCTCCGACGGAAACGCCGGCCCGAAGGCCGGCGGCTTCTCGCGTTTGGAGGTGAGGGGATTCGAACCCCTGACCTTCTGAATGCCATTCAGACGCGCTTCCAGCTGCGCCACACCCCCGCGGGAGCCAAAATCATAACAAAACCGCCCGCGATGTCAAGGGAAAAGGGCCTACCCGCGCGTCCGCCGCCGTTGATTTATGCCGGCCCGCGTGTTATATTTTCCGTCCAAGCCGGAGCGATGCCCTATGGCCAAGGATAAAGACGCCCCCAGGTCCTTCGTCCGCGAGAACGTCCTCGCGCTCAAGAAGCGCCGCCGCTTCGTGGAGTTTTACTTCCTCGCGGCGCTCGCGCTCGTGGCGCTCATGCTCTTTCTCTACACCCACGCCGTGGTCTCGCGCCTCCGCCACGAGTTCCGCATCACCAGCTACTCCTACGCCACCATCCAGACCCTCCTCGCCTCCGACCTCCAGGACCCCGCGATGGAGGAGGTCATCATCCGGCTGGCCCGCGACATAGGCCGCACGATGAAGTTCCCGACCATCGTGACCGACGCCGCGGGGACGCCCCAAGCCTGGTGGCCCGGCTACAACCCGAAGCTGACCAAGGACCCCGACCGCAACCTGGCGCTGGTCCGCGGCTTCGCCGCCGAGCTCGACCGCCGCAACAAGCCCTTTCCCATCATCCGCTACGCCCGCGACGCCGAGAGCGGCTTCCTGGTCGGCACCGAGCTGGGCGTCTTTCACTTCGGCGAACCCCGCACCATCCGCCTACTGTATTGGGTGCCGGGGCTGGAGCTCTTGCTCATCGCCGCCTTCGTCTTCGCCGGCGTCTTTTCCTACCGCCGGCTGAAGCGCACGGAGCAGCAGGCCCTCTGGGCCGGCATGGCCCGCGAGACCGCCCACCAGCTCGGGACGCCGGTAACGTCGCTGATGGGGTGGTTGGAGATATTGCGGGAGCGGTGCGAGGGCCACGCCGCCGCGAACGAGCCGCTGCACGAGATGGCCGAGGACATCCGCCGCCTGGAGAAGGTGGCGGCCCGCTTCCAGGAGATCGGCGCCCCCGTGACGCTGGTGGAGGAGGACCTGGTGCCGCTGGTCGGCCGCGCCGTGGCCTACGGCCGGCGCCGCGCCCCCGCCCAGGCCCAGCTCGCGTTCGAGGCCGAGACGCCGCCCTCGCTGGTGGTCCCCCACAGCCCGGTCCTGATGGAGTGGGTGGTCGAGAACTTCGTCAAGAACGCGGTGGATGCGACCAAGGACCTCGCCCCCGGCCGGGGCCGCATCGTCGTAAGCGCGCGGCAGGAGAAAGACTACGCCGCCGTGGCCGTCCGCGACAACGGCGTCGGGATAGAGCCCGCCGAACTCGCCCTTATCTTCACGCCGGGGTATACGACCAAGGAGAAGGGGTGGGGGTTGGGCCTGTCGCTCGTCAAGCGCATCGTGGAGGAGGTGCACGGCGGCCGGTTGGAGGTGCGGAGCGACCCCGGCGCGGGCGCGACCTTCACGGCGTTCATCCCCCGCGTCCCGCGCCGCCGGTCGCGGTAATGCGCCGCCGAGGCGGGGGACGGCTTGCGGCGGGCGCGCCGCTCGGGGCGTTAGCCGTCGCGGCGGCGGTACTCGCCGGCTGCGGCCCTCGCGTCGCCGTGCCGCCGCCGCCGTTCACGCTTGCCGCAGACTCGTTGGGCGAGACGGCTCTGCCGGCGGTGGCGCGCCGGCCGGAGAACCTCGCCAAGGCGTGTGACGGCTCGGGGGAGACGCGCTGGACGTCCGCGGCGCCCATCGCCGCTGGCTACTTCGTCGAGCTGGCCTTCCCCCGGGAGCGCGCGGTCTCGGCGTTGACGCTCGACGCCGCCCCCTCGCGCGGCGACGCGCCGGACCGCGTCCTGGTCGAGGTGTCGCGAGACGGCCGCGACTGGGAGGAGCTCGGCGAGTTTGGACCCTCGCCGGCCGGCGACGGGAAAACGCGCATCGACGTCAAGCCGCCCCGGCCGGTCCGGCGTATCATGGTCCGCGTGCTCGAGCCCGCTCCCCACTGGTGGTCCATATACGAGGTAACGGTGGAGTATGCCCGCGATTAAAAGACCGTACGGCCCGACCCTGGCGCGGCTCGCCGCGGCGTTCATGACGCTCGCGCTGGCCGCCGCCCTCTCCTGCGCCAAGAAGAGCGACAAGTTTACGCTGGAGGCGGGAACGAGCGGCGAGGACGAGCTCCCGGTCGAGGCCCTGCGCGTGGACGAGCTGGCCAAGGCCTACGACGGCGACCCCGCCACCCGTTGGAGCACCAACTGCCCCCAGCGGCCCTGGTTCTACCTCAGCATCGAGCTTCCCCAACCCCGCAAGGTCTCGGGCATAATCCTGGACGCCCGGCCCACCATCTACGACTTCCCCCACAACTTTGTGGTGGAGGTCTCCCGGAAGGGCGGCCCGCTCACGGAGGTCCTTCGCGGCGACAAGCGCCTGACGCGGAAGGGCGTCACGACCATCACGTTCAACCCCCCGGTGGACGCCGACCGTATACTCATCACGTTGACGCAGGGGCAACCCCGGTTCTATTGGTCCATCTACGAAATGAAGGTCGTGTACGCCGACTGAACGGATTGACGCCGGCGCCGTGGGCCGGGCGCGGCGGGGGTGGGCCGCGGCCGCCGCGGCGGCGCGCCGCGGCGCGCTCGCGGCCGCGGCCTGGCTGAACGCCGGCGCGGCGCCGGACGCCGCGCTCTACGTCTTCCTGGCCTACGCCGCCTACCGCCTGGTTTTCGGCCTGGCGGTTTTCAACGCCATGGCCGTCCCGGAATTCGACTTCTTCGAGTTCCGCGGCTTCGCCGCCACCTTCTCCCGCCTCGAGGTTCCCGAGTACTTCAAGCGCGCGCCGCTCTACCCCGTGCTGATGGCGCTGTGGCCGTTCCGCTTCGGCGGCGCGGACCGTTTCCTGCAGGGGGCGGAGGCCGCGAACCTGGCGGCGGGCGTCGCGACGCTGGCTTTCCTGTATCGTTGGGGCCGGGGCGTCCTGGGGCGCGCGGCCGTGCTCGCCGTCATCCTGGCGGGGACCTGCTGGCTGTATCCCCAGCTCATGGCCCAGCCGTTGTGCGAGATAACCCTCCTTTTTTTCGTCGTCGCGACGGTGGCCGCGGCGGGCAAGGGTTCGCCCTGGGCGTACGTCGCCGCAGGCTGCGCCGCGCTCACGCGCTACGAAGGGCTCGCCCTCATCCCGCTCGCGTGGCTCGCCGACGTCGGGGCCGGCCACCGCCGGCCGCGGTTCTTCCTCTACGCCGCGTTGGCCGCGGTCCCCGTCGGGGCGTGGCTCGCCGCCGGGATGCTCCGCACCGCGGCCGTGAACCCTTACGTGGACATGATAGCGACGCTGCCGCCCGTCGGCTGGTCGTCGCTCGCGACCACCGCCGCCGACCTCTTCCCGCCGTGGGTGGGCCACCTCGGCTTCGCGGCCTACGTCTTCGCCGCCGTGGCGCTTTTGGGTATCGGCTCCGGCGTGGCGCGCGGGGATTGGGGGTGGCGGGTCTACGCCGCTTTTATGGCGGCCTACCTCGGCGTCCACTTCTTCTACCCCTTCACGCTGGACCGCTTCGTCTTTCCGATTTTCCCGCTGCTCGCGGCGGGCCTGGTCAACGGCGGCCGGTTGATAATGGCGCGCCTCGGCGGCCTCGTCCGCGGCGACCGGGGCGCGCGGACGGCGGCGATTGTCGTCGCGGCCCTCTGGTTGGCGGTCGCGGCCGTCTCGTTCTGGTCGCGGCGCGGGGAGCCCTTCCTCGCCGCCGGCGGGCCCTGGGCGGCCGCGCTCGCCTTCCTCGCGGTGGGCGCGTGGGCGGCGTGGCGCGGCATTGGCGGCAGGCGGTTATTGGGTGCCGCCCTCACCCTCGCCGTGCTGACGTTCTTTGTCAACGCCCACGTCCGCCGTTGGACGGCGGAGTATACCTACTTCCGTTGGCACGGCGCGTCGGTGCGCGCCACGGCGGCGTGGTTGGCCCGCGTCGCGCCCGACCAGGCCAAGGTGTGCACGGCATGGCCGGGCATCGTGGCCTTCTACGCCGGCCCGGGCCGCCTGGAGACCATGACGCCGGCCCAGGTCCAGTCCAACGTCCGGACCCTCTTCCCCTTCTACGCCGCCCGTCAGAACGTGGCCTATATCGTTTACGACAGTCTTTCGACCGCCGGCGTCTACGTTACGCCGTACTTCGCCGCCCACAACGGCGTGGGCGACCTGGCCCCCTTCGGCGGCGCCGCCGACGTCGGCCGCTACCGCTATCTCTGGGCCGTCCGCACCCCCGGCGAGTTCGTCTACGTCTACCGCCTCGCCGCCGAGCCCGAGGTGTGGGAAAAGCCGTACCTGTGCGAGGACGAGAACTGGCTCGGTAACTGACGCCGCGGCGCCGCGGAAATGATTAAGCCGGCCCCGGGGCCGGCTTTTTTATTATTCGCGCAGCATCTTTAATCGTAACGTTCGACGCGGCCGCCGCGGTAGCGCCAGAACTCCTTGTCCGGATAGCGGGCGCGGAGTTGGTTGTCGAGAGGGCCGAGGTCCTTGGCCCATATGACCGGCGTGTCCAGCCAGGGCGAGTTCCGCCAGAAGACGGCGCCGTAGGAGGGGTAGGCGCGGTCGAGGGGCGGACACAGCACCACGCCCGCGCGGACGCCCGCGCGCGCGGCCGCCTCGTAAACCCTGTTGTCCATCAGGTTGTAGGACGCGCGCATCTTCCCGACGTAGTGGGGAACGTAAACCGCGAAGGAGAAGGCGAACAGGGCGACGACCAGCGCCGGGACCAGCGGCCGGAGCCGCCGCCGCGCGGCGAAGCGGTGCGCGACCGTTATCCCCGCCGCCGAGAGCAAAAGCCAGAATGGCATCAGCGTGTAGTAGAACCGCGCGCCGTACATCACGCCGTCGTACCAGTAGCAGCCGTAGGCGAGCGCGAACAACGCCGCCACCGCGGACAGCAGCAGCAGCCCCCGGCGCCAACGCCGGCGCCGCGTGAAGTAGGCCAGCGGGACGAAGGCGAACGAGAGGAAAGGCCAGCCGAAGAGATTGGTGGCCAGCGACCTCAGGTTCGCGCCGAGGTTCAACGCCGCCTTCGCCGGCGTGTGGCCCAGCGTCCCGTACGTCGCGACCTTGCCCACCGCGCCGCCGAAACCCAGGGTGTCGCGGGCGATGTAGAGTTGCTGCGGGAAAAGAAAGAGGGAGCCCGTGAGCGCGCGGTTGTACAGGCCGAGGGCGACGACCCCCGGTGCCGCGGCCACCGCCATCACCAGCACCCCTTTCCACATCCGGTTGCGCAACAGTAGCGCGGCGAGCGCGAGCCCCACCACGGCGCCGTCCAGCGGCCGGACCAGGATGAGGGCGCCGGCGGCGAGGCCGGCGAGGGCGAGGAGCGGGACGCTGTCGCGGCGGAGCCCCAACGTGGGGCCGAGCATCGCGAGCGTCGCGAGCGCGAGCGCCATCGGGTGGGAAAGGTAGGACCCGCCCATCGCCCACGCGAACGGCGACAGCAACCCCAGGAGCAGGGCCAAGGCCGCGACCCGCCGGCCGAAGAATTCGCACCCCAGGCGGTAGATGAGGAGCAGCGCGAGGGCGTTGGCCAGCGCGTTCGCGAGCCACGGCGCGCCCGCCCGGACGAACGGCGCCAGTGCCGCGGGCCACCCCGGCGGGTAGATCCCGAACCAGCGGCCGCCCGGGCCGGCTTCGATTACGACGTTGAGGTAGCGGAAGAACTCGGGCGGGGAGGGCGCCGGCGCCGCCAGCGCCCCCCGGGCCAGCGTCCGCGCCTGGAAGACGTAGACCACTTCGTCCGATACGTGGGGTATGCCGCCCAGCGCGCCGAAATGGAAGGCGACGGCCGAAAAGGCGGCGATGATGGTCGCCGCCGTCAGCCCCAACGTTACCGTCGCCCGGGACGCGCCGCCGACGTTCATTTTACGTACCCCAGCGCCTTGAGCGCCTTCAGCCGCTCGTCTTCCACGCCCGCGGGCGCGGCCGGGGCCCCCGGCCGCTCGACGGGAAGGCCGGCGTATGTGGGGATGCGGCGCCGGGGGAACTTGGCGGCGAACGCCGGCTCGTACGCCTCCCACCATATCCGCCCCGGCATGTCGTCCGCCACCGGCAGCCCCAGGAGGTAGAGGACGTTGGGCGCGACGTCCATTACCGATGCGCCCCGGAGCGCGACGCCTTTCCGTACCGGCCCTCCCGCCAGCGCGACGAAGCCCGAGGGCGGCGGCGCCACGTCGTGGATCCCCGTGACTTCCCGCCGCTGCCACAGCCGGTAATACCACCGGCGCGCGGGCCCGGCGGTCTTGACGCCGTGGTCCGAGACGACGACGACGACGGTCCGCGCGTCGGCGAGGGCGAGGACCTCGCCCACGTAGGCGTCGGCCCACTCGTACGCCCGGTCCACGACGCCCCCCCATTTCCGGACCTCTTCCGGCCGGCCCAGCGCCACCTCGGGACGGAAACCCCAGTAGAGGTGTTGGAGGGGGTCGACCGGCGCGAAGTACGACGCCGCGAACGTCGGCGCGTCGCGCTTGAGGAGCTGGAGCGAAATATCCTCCTGGGTCCGTCCCGCCGCGTAGGCCTTCAGGAAGTGCCGGCCGTAGAACGGCGGTACGCCGGGGGGCAGCAGCCGCGCCGCGGCCTCCCTCCCGATTCCCTCCGGCCGGTGGTAGTACTTCACGTATTCCGGGGCCAGCGCGGCGGGGTAGGCCACGCGGGCGGCGCCGCCCTCCTCCTCGTAGCCGGCGTCGTAATAGTCCGTGAGCATGTCCCCCGCGACTTTCTCCGCGGGCGTGGAGAGCAGCCACCCGGCGACGGCGGTGTTTACGCCGGCGCCGGACGTGATGTTCCACAGCGCGGGCCCCCGCCGGTCGGCGCCGCTGTACGACGCCAACGACGCCAGCTTCACGCGTGTCAAAAGCGTCAGGAACGTCCGCGACGGGAAGACCCACAGCGGCGTGTCCACGCCGCGGATTTTAAAATACTCGTAGTCGGCGACGCCGTGGTCGCGCGGGTAGCGCCCCGTCGCCACGCTGGTCCAGATGACGGGGGAGAGGCCGGGGGGCAGCGTTTCCAGCTCGCCGCTCGCGCCGCCGGCGGTCATTCGCGCGAGGTTGGGGACGCGGCCGGCCTCGGCCAGCGACGCCACGAGCCGCGGGTCGAGCGCGTCGATGCCGACCAGATAGACTTTAAGGCCCGTATCGGCCCGCGTATAGAGGGGAGGCGCCGGCGGCGCCGGGGGACGGACCGTCCGCGCCGCCAACGGGAAGGCGAGGAAGAGCGCCGGCGCCAGGACCGCGGGCAGGAATTTGCCCACGCCCCGGGCGACGCGGCTCCCCCACGCTGCGAGGGCGACGAGCGCCAATGCGCCGCCCCCGAACAGGAGGAAAGAGTAGGACCGGAGGGCGGCGCCGCACGGCGGCGGGATGCAGAGCAGGTACATCGCGCGGTTGTCTCGAAATAAAACACCGGCGGCGAGCAGGACGAGGCCGGTTCCCGCGGCGACGCCGAAGCCCCGCTCCGCGAGCCGCCCCGCGGCGCGGCGGAAAATAACCGCGGGAATCGCGAGCACCAACCCCGCGCCCAGGCCCGCGACGCCGTAGAAGGCGACGACTACCGCGGCCATGACCGCCGCGTCCGGCGCCCGGGCCGCGACCGCCGGGTTCAGGAGCGCCAGCAGCGCCGCCACGGCGCCGCCGAAAAAGGCGCCGAGGAGGGCGGCGCCTAGTATTACTTTCCACGCTATACTTATGCGGGTCGTTATACCCTCATTTCCGGGTTATCGCACGCCGCCGACGTAAACGCCGTAAACGGTTGCCCGGAGTTTCTCCTGGTCGACTTCATAGACCGCGACGTTGGAACCTTCCGGTCGGAAAACCTGTCTGAAAGCCGCGCCGCCGTAGTCGGGACTTGCGAGCGTGAGGTTTCCGGCTTCGGTGGAACCCCGCGGCACCGGCGTAAGCCCTTCCGGCCCCATATACCAGAGCGCGCTCAGGCCCGGTCGCTGCGCCAACGCCAACGGCTCCACCACGACGTATCGGACGTTGTATTCGCCCAGCACCCAAATGACCTCGCGCGGCGTCCCCGCCGGCCAATAGAGCGACGGCCGGTCGTATTCGTACAGGAGCTCGATAACACGCGGCCAGGTTACGACCACGTTTCCAGGAGAGCTGTATTCCGCGAGCCACGCCGCGACGGCGTGGATTTGCTTGTATTCGGCGCGGTCGTCCTGGGCCAGCGTTTTGAGGAGAGGGCGTACGAACGGCGCCAGCAACAGCAGCGTGAAGCCGACTTTGGCCCATCGCGTCGGCGACCCCAGAAGCCCCAGCGTTCGCCACGCCCCCGCCAGCCCGAGGGGGATTATCACCAGGTAGAACGGAAGGAAGTAACGGTAGAGGCCGTGGCCGTAGAAAGCGAAACCCAGGATGCTCACGAGGAGGGCCAGGCCGGGGAAGAGGAGGGCCCGGCGCCGGCGCAGGAGGGCGGCGGCGAACGGCGAGAGGAGCACGAACGCCGCGAGCGGCGCCCCCTCATACGGCTCGTTGAAGTGGAGGTTGCCCAGGAAGAACGGCTCCACCGCGCGCCACAGGCCGCGGACGTAGCGCCCCACGAAGCCCACGACGCCGTAGGAGGCGAAAAATCCCCCCCACGTCGGGACGTGGCGTTTAATCGACCACACATCGTCGAATTGCGGCGCCAATACGAAGTATTTCGCCTGGGAGTAGAACGGGTCGCCGAAGACGTTGGCGTTTCGCACCCACCACGGCGCCGCCACCGCCGCGAAGGCCGCCGTCGCGAGCGCCGCCGCCAGGATTCCCTTCCCGCGGTAGGCGGCGATGAGAGCTACGACGTACGCCACGAGGAGCAGGGCGCCGTTTATCCGGCAGAGATAAGCCAGGCTTAAAAGGACGCCGACGATGAGCGGTCTAATGAACGAGGGCTTTTCGCCTTCCAGGTCGCCGGCGACCGCCAGCGCCGCGAAGAACAGCAAAACGAAATAGGCCTCGGTCTGGGCGCGGACGGAAAACCAGAGGAAAGCCGGTTCCACCGCCAGGATGGCGATGCCGGCCAGAGCCCACGCGGGGCCCAACCATCGTCGGATGCAGACGTAGGCCAACGCGATGGCGGCCAGCGACACGAGCACTGTTGCTACCGCCGTAGGTGTCGCCGTTTTCGCGCCCAACGCGAAGGTGGCCGCCGCCACCAGCGGCAGGAACGGTTGGCGGTTGCCCTCGGGATGGACGACCGGGCCCGACGGGTCGCCGTAGAAGTCCCACTTGGCGTACGTCGTGTAACCGCGGCCTTCCGCCAGGTTCCGCCCCACCTCGAGGTAGTTGCCGGCGTCGCCCTCTTGCAGTTGGTTGTGGAAAAGGCACCACAGCCGGGGGGCGAGCGCCAGGACCAAAACGGCCAGGAACAGGAGCATCTCGGCCTTACGCGTGATTTTATCGTTTGCTGTCATGGGACGGATTTTACCAAAGGAAGGCCGGCCTGTAAAGGCCTAAGCGGCGCCCCGGCCCGTCGCGATTAGGGGTTGGCAGGGCGCCCGATATGGGGTAAAATAACCGCTCGAGAAATGGACCGCCCGCGGAAAATCATCGGCCTCGCCCGAAACTTGGCCCGCCGCCGTTTCGTCGCGGTCGCGGCTCTAATAGCCGCCTGGCTTGTCGGCTCGTGGGCCCTGGCCGCCTTGTTGGCTACCTGCTTGTCGGGCTGGCTGGGTTGGCGGTGGGCGGCGGTCCCTGCGGGCGCCGCCGCCGTCGCGGCCGCCGCGGCCTGGTGGTGGTGGGCCGGCCGCGGCCTGGCGGCGCGGGTCGCGCTCCGGCGGGCCCTCCGCGACGCCGAAGCTCACAACCCGGCTTTGCGCCGGCGCTTGGTCGCCGCCTATGACCTCGCCGCGTTGAGGCCGGCGGCCGAGGGCTTGTCGCCCGCCCTGGCCGACGCCTTCGTGGCCGACGCGGAGGGCCGGGCGGCCCTCGGAGTGAGCGCCCCCACGCCGGCGCGCGAGCGCTTCATACCCCTTTTGGTCCTGGCCGGCGCCGCGGGGGCCTGGTCGTTGGCGAGCCTCCTCGCCCCGGGCTTCCTGGCGGCGCGGTGGGAGGCGCTGGGCGCGGCGCCGCCCTGGGAACGCCGGGTCATCGCCGACGTGAAACCCGGGGACGCCCGCGTCGGCGCCCATCGGCCCTTCACGGTTACGGCGGCGTTGAACGCGCCCGGCACGGCGCCGCCCGCGGTCGTGGTGGAGCGCGGCGGCAGGGCTACGACGGTGCCGCTGGTCGCGTCGTGCGACGGACGGTGGGCGGCCACCTTCAACGCCGGCCCCGAAGATTTCCGTTACCACGTCCGCGCCGGCGACGAGCGGAGCCGGGAGTTCAAGGTCGGGGTGGTACCGCCGCCGGCGATTGCGGGTCTCGCCGTCACGGTGACGCCGCCGGCTTACGCCGGCCTTCCCCCGCGCACCCTTCCGCCCGGCGAAGGCGACGTCGCGGCGCTCGCCGGGTCCACCGTAGCGGTGGAGGCGACGCTGGACGGGGCGGACGAGGGGGCGCTGGTCTTCGGCCGCCGCGGGCGCGTTCCTCTCCGCCGCGAGGGCGGTGCTTACGCCGGCTCCTTCCGCGTCGGCGGCCCCGATACTTACAGGTTGCTGGCTACTTCGCCGTGGGGCGAAACCGCCGGCCCGCTTTTCGGCGTCGTCGTGGAGCCGGATGGCGCCCCCGAAGTCACGGTCGCATCGCCGGCGCGCGACTTGATTTTGGCCGACGCCGCGCACGCCCCCATCCTCCGGTTCGCCTGCCGCGACGACTTCGGCCTCGGCGCTGTCCGCGTCGTCTATTACAACGAGGTCTCGGGCGAACGCGTCGTGGGCGAAGCCGGCAACGGCGCCGGGAGCCGCGAGCTCGAGGGTGAGTGTCCCCTCGTCCCGCCCGGCTTCGAGACTTTCCCCGGCGACGTCATCGCCTACTACGTCGAGGCGCTGGACAACGATACGGTGAACGGGCCGAAGGCGGGCCGTTCGCCCACCTACCGTTTCCGGTTCCCCACGGCGGTGGAGATGTTCGAGCGGCAGAACGAGGAGTTGGGCGCCGACGTCGCGAGTCTGGAGGAGGCGGGGGCGCGGGTCCGCGCTTTCCGCGAGCAGCTGGAAAAAATGGACGTCGGGCCCCGGCCCGACCGGCCGGCGTTGCGCGAGCTCGCGACGCGCCAGGAGGAGCTGCGGCGCGAGCTGGCCGACGCCGCGGCGAAGCTGGAGGCGGCGCTCGCGCGCGCCGACGAAAACGCCCTCAGTCCGGAGCTCGCCGCCAAGATGGCCGAGGTGAACCGCCTGCTCGGCGACGTCCTGGACGAGCAGCAGAAGAAGACGCTCGAGAAGCTGAACCAGGCGCTGCGGGAAGCCGACCCGGCGCGCGTCCGCGAGCTCATGTCGCAGATCAAGCTCGACCAACGGGAGATGGCGGACCGTCTCGAGCGCGCGCTGGAGCTCCTGAAGACCGCGCAACGGGAGGAGCTGCTCCGCCGCCTCGCCGCCTGCGCCGAGGACCTGGCCGACCGCCAGCGGGAGATCGGCGACCGCCTGGAGGCGGGGGCGACGCCGCAAGGCGAGGCGCCGGGCCAGCGGCAGCTCGCGGCGGACGTGAAGACGCTGGGCGAGATGGCGCGGGACACGTCGGCCGTTTTCGCCGGCGTGGACGAAAAGGTCGCGCGGGAGCTCCGCGAGCTGGCGGCCGCGTGCGACCGGGGCAAGGCGGGCCGCAAAGCGGAAGACGCCGCGGCCGCCATGGAGGCGGGCGACGCGCGCGCGGCCAAAGCCGCGGCCGCGAGCGAGGAGGAGTTGCGGGCGCTCGCCGCGGGGCTGCGCGAGATGCGGGACCGCTACGGCGAGGGGCAGCGGCGCGCGCTGCTGGCGGAGCTGGACCGTTTGGCCGCGGCGGCCCTGGGCGCGTCCCACCGGGCGGAATCGCTGGCGGCGGACCTCGCGGCGGGCGAGGGCGACGCCGCCGCGGCCGCGCGCGGCCGTGGTACGGCGGCTACGGTGAGCGGTTTGGCGGAGCAGGCCAACGCCGCCGCCGAGAAGTCCTTTTTCGTTTCGCCGGCGCTCGGTGACGGCCTGCGCGAGGTGGCGGCGGTGTTGGAGGCCGCGGCGACCGACGCCGAGCTTGGGAACCGCCGCGCGGCCGCCGAGGGGGCGTCCCGTGCCATGGCCGGCTTGAACCTCGCGGCGGCGGCGCTCCTGGGCGCGCGCGCCAACGCCGCGGCCGCCGGCTCGTCGTCGGGGTTGGCCGAGGCCATCGAACGGATGAAGGCGCTGGCGGAAGGCCAGCGCGGCGTGAACGACCAGGGCCGCTCTTTATACTCGATTATGCCCGGAATGACGCCGGGGGCGCTGGCCGAGGCGCTGGAGCGCCTGGCCGCCGAGCAGGCCCTCATCCGGCAGGGGCTGCAAGAAATGGCGGCGCGCGGTTCCCGGGGCGGCCCCGCCGGCGGCGACCTGGGCGGTATGACCGAGGAGATGAGCCGGCTCGAGGACGAGATGAAAGCCGGCACGCTGGACCGGCGTATTTTGGAGAAGCAGGAAAAGCTCCTGGAGCGGATGTTGACCGCGACGCGTTCGATGCGGGTGCAGGGGCGCTCCAGCCGCCGCGAGTCCACGCCCGGCGGCGTCTACGCCCCTCCCGCCGTCGCCCCTTTGCCCGCGCGCCTGACGGCGCCCCACGCGGGCGCGACGCCGGCCAGCGGCCCTCCCGCCGCCGGCGGTTACGTCCCCGCCGACCTGCGCGACGCTACGGCGGATTACTACCGGCGTCTGGCCGGCGGCGAATGAGGTTGCCATGCCCAAAATAGCGTTAGCGTTGTTAATAGTTTGGAGCGCGGCGCCGGCGGTCGCCGGCGACGTCTTCGCGGACGCGGCCAAGGCGCTGGAGGCCGGCGACGCCGAGAAAGCGACGACCAGGCTGTTGGACTACGGCCGCAAATCGCCCGGCGCGCCGCTGGCCAACCAGGCGCTGGACGTCGTGCTGCTCCTGGTGGGGCAGAAGGTGACGCCGGAGGCGGTGGCGCCGTACGTCCGGGCGTTGGGGACGCTCGCGGCCGGCGACGCCGAGAAGGCGGACGGCGCCTTTCGGGCGATGGCGGCGGACGAGAAGCTCGCGTGGCCGGTGCGGGGCCGCGCCGCTATGGTGGCCGCCCAGCTGAATAAGCGCGGCGACCGGGTCGAAATCCTCGCGGCGGCGTGGGAAGGCTGCAACGACGAGACGGCGCGGCTCCTGGCCGTCGCGCTGGCGGATGCTTACTACAAAGCCGGCGACGCCAAAGCCGCCGCCGAGGTGCGGGACGACTTCGCGCGGCGTTTCCCCGACGAAAAACTGAAATATTTCGACTATCTCCCGTCGCCGGCGGAGGACGGCGCGCCATGAAAGAAGACGTCTCGACGGTGGTCGTAATAGACGCGGGGCCGCTGGCGCAGCTCCTGGCGGCGACGCCGCGTTCCCGCCCGGTCTTCGCGGCCACCTCGCGCGGCTCCGTGGTCATCGCGTACAGCCGCCGGCTTTACGCCGAGGTGGGTCGGCGGCTCGCGGCGGCGGGGTTGGACGGCGAGGACGTGGAGGCCAAGCTCGCGGCGCTGGAGCGCTTCGGCCGCGAGGTTCGGCCCACCGACGAGGTCCAGGTGTTCCCCGACGAGAAACGGGACGAAGGCGTCCGGTTGGCGGTGGCCGCGGGCGCCGCCGTCTACCTGACGGCCGACGAGGAATTGGCCGCTCTGGGCCAGTGGCACGGGACGCGCATCGTCGCCGACGTCGAGCAGGTGCGGCAAGAGCTGCTGGCGGACGAGGAGACGGCCGTGGCCTGGCGCGCCGCCTCGGAGCAAGAGGCGACGATGGTGGCCGAGGCGCTGGCGGCGGAGGGGATCGAGGCCCAGGTCGCGTCGCAGCAGGTCCCGTGGTATAACGGCGTCCTGATTATGGGCCAGGGATACTGGGGCCACGTCGTCGTTTTCGAAAAAGACCTGGCGCGCGCCCGGCGGATAATCGAGGAGTTGGAGCTTTAACCGCGCGGGCGCGGCGCCGCCGCGTCCCGCGGATGAAGGGAGCTACGTTTATGGGCAAGCGTTTTGCGGCCGGGGTGCTGGCGCTGGCGTGGGTCGCCGCGGCCGGCGCCGGCGAGATAATGGAGGCGAGCTGTTCCTCCTGCGGCTACCGGGCCGACAATTTATGGTACGGCCGGGGGCTGGCCGACCCGTTCTTGCAGTTCGCCATCTACCGGGCGCCGGCGTGGCGCGAGGTCGTCGCTGTGAGGTTCGAGGCGGCGCCGTGGTTCTGGGAGGAGATGGGCGTAACGCCGCCGGCCTCGGACCGGGAGCTTTGGCCCGCCATAGAATCCTGCCAGCGGGAGTTCGACCAGTTCATGCGCGTCCACCGGCCGCCGACGCGGCTCGAGGCCGGCGAGCTGCCGGCTTGGGCATCGGTGGCGTCGGGGCCGCACCGAGACCAGAAGCCGGAAGGGGAGCTGGAGCTTATCGTCGACCCCTACCAGGAGGGGGCGTCGTTCGTGTGCCCCCAATGCGGGAAACCGACGCTGACCTTCAGCACGCGCGGCCTATGGGATTGAAAGGCGACGCGGGATAACATATCGGCGGCCTTGTGGCCGCCGTTTTTGTTTCGGGAGGGGTTAACCTTCGGCTGGAGGTTCGCCGCGGACGACGCGCGCGGCGTCCGGGCCGCAGTTGAAGAGGAGGTCGATGGCGGCCAGGTTGGGGATGAAGTCGCCGAAGAGCTGGGGATAGGGGATGGGCCGATAGCCCAGGTAGCGATGTTCGATACCCGCCGCCCGAAATATTTCCTCGTCGATATACGTCTCCTCGCCGTCCGACGAAACGTAGGCCGTGGCTCCCACCGTCCGGCAAATTTCGACGATGAGGTCCGACTTCGTTCCGGCGAAGGCGGCGCCTGCCGTGTCGGCGATGGGCGTCGCTAGCCCCAGGAACCCCCGCATCCCCGCTATGAGGTGCAGGTTCAATTCCGCGAGCCATTCCCACCGCCGGCCGTAAACCTCGGCGAAGAAGTCGGCGTAGGGGGTGAAGTGGGGCGCGGCGTGGTAGTTGTGACGGATGGCCTCCCAGTGTTTGCGGCGCCACCCGTCGTCCGCCACGCGCGCGTCGCGGATGAGCTGGTCGTACTTGCCCTTGACGTAAACCGGGACCGAGAGCCAGAGCGCGCCGGCGCGGGTTTTGATGCGGTTGCGCACTTGCCAGCTGCGCTTGTTGAGCTGGACGAAGTCCATGAAGACGAACTCGTCCACCGCCGCCATTTTTTGGAAGAAGCCGGCGAAAGGGAGGTAGACCGGCTGGTGGCAGGCGATTACTTTTTGCGGACGAGGACTATCCATCTCGCGTCCCGGTTCTTTCTGTCACGCCGCGTCACGAGGTAACGGTCGAACCACACCAACTCGAAGTCCCGGGCGAACAGCGCGCGCGTTTCACCTTCATCCAGCGCGGTGAAGACCACGCCCTCCCACTCACCGCGGTTGAGGAAAGCGCCGCCGCCCAACGGCTCCGACTCCTCCACGTGCTTATCGTCGGGAGAGCGAAAGTTCGTGAAGCAATAACCGCCCGGCTTGAGCACCCGGCCCACCTCGGCCACGGCGCGCTCCAACGCCGGCGGGTCGCCGTAAAAGAGGCATTCCCACGGCAGGACGAAGTCCAGGTACGCGTCGCGGAACGGCACGGCCTCGAGCGTGCTGCACGCTACGTGGCCGGGGAGGCCTTCCCGGGCCAGGAAGTCGCGGGTGTTCGCGACGGCGCGGAAGGAGTAGTCCACGGCGTAAGCGTCGAAACCCCATCGCGCCAGCAGTACCGTGTGGCGGCCGGAGCCCGCGCCCAAGTCCAAAGCGCGCAGGCCGCGGCGCGCCGCCGCGTCCGGAAAGGTATTCGCTAGAAAGCGGACGACTTCCTCGTCGGGGTAAACGGCCCGTTTGTGGGCGTGGTGGTCTTCCCAGAAAGCGCGGGTCATATCAGGCGAAATCTCCTTCCCGGATGCCGTCGCCGGCGGGAATGGCCCGCGTTGCCCGCCGACCCTGAACCCGCCCGATTTCAAAGGGGTTCATTCCGCGCCGGTTCTTTCCCGGCCGCAGGATGTCCATGTTCACGCCTTCCTCCAACACTTCGCCCGGCGCGACGGCGCGCGTGGCCTGGAGGCCGCGGACGGCGTACGCCACCAGCTCCTCTTCCACCGCGTGGGGCGTTTTTTCGCCCGTGCCCCGCATCTGCTCCACCAACCGTATCGTGCGGACCATCGCCGCGAGTTCGTGGGGCTCCACCGCGAAGGAGTGGTCGGGCCCCGGCAGTTTCTTGTTGAGCGTGAAGTGCTTCTCTATCACCGCCGCGCCCAGCGCCACCGCCCCCGCCGGGGCGGCTATCGGGTCGGCGGTGTGGTCGGACAGGCCCACGGGGACGCCGAACTCGGCCGCCAACGCCGGGATGGCGCGGAGGTTCACGGCGGCGGGCGGCGCCGGGTAGGCCGCGGTGCATTGCATGAGCGCGACGGGCCCGCCGCCCCGCGCCCGCAAGAAGTCCAGGCAGCGGCGGATGTCGTCGCGGGTGGCCGCGCCGGTGGAAACTACCACCGGCTTCCCGGTAGCGGCGATGAATTCCAGCAAACGGAGGTGGTTTATCTCGTACGAGGCGATCTTGTGGACGTGGGCGTAGGGGTCCACGGCCCGGGCGTCCGCCACCGCGAACGCCGCCGCCATGAACTCCAGCCCCCGCTCGCGGGCGCGTGCGGCCAATCCCGCCAACATGGCGTACGGCATTTCCAGCGAGCCCAGGAGGGCGATGACGTCCTCGTGGATGCCGGCCTGGGCCAGGTAGTCGCTCTGGCCGGCTCCCGGCGCGTAGAGCGTCACCGCGCGGAAGACCTGGAACTTCACGGCGTCGCAGCCCGCGTCCGCCGCCGCGTCCACCATGGCGTGGGCTCGCTCTTCGTCCCCGCCGACGTCGCCCGCCCGCCAGTTGGAGCCGGCCTCGCCCACGACGAAAACCGGCTTCCCGGGCCCGAACGGCGCCGGGGTTTTTTCTTGTGCGCTTTCCGACATAACGCGCCGCTCCGATTATTTAATCTTGAAGTTCTTGAAGTCCTTCAGGTCTTTGGCGAGGCCGCCGAGCTCGAGTTGGGTCGGCTCCTCGGTGACGGCGGTGGTGGCGCCCGAGGGGCCGAAGTCCACCAGCTCGAGCTTCCCCTTCGCCTGCTCGGAATAGGCGATGCCGAAGATGGGGACCTCGTCGCACGCCAACACCGTGCCCTGGTCCTGGCCGTCGCGCGTCAACACCAGCTTGGTGCATGCGAGTTTCTTGCCGCCCCGCGTCGTGTATTCCGCGGGGCCCTCCTCGCGCGAGCTCATCCCCTCGCCGCCGGCGAAGAGCTCGTCCAGCTTCGGCCCCTTGCCCGTAATCTCGGACAGCTGCTGCAGGAGCTGGAGCTCCTTCAGCGGGAGCTCCACCGCCGGCTCGTCGCCCACCTTGATGATGAGCCGCTCCGACTCCTTGGTCAGGTCCTTGCCGCTGGTCAGGAACGAGACGCGCTCGAGCTGGGGCACCAGCGCCTTGGAGATGACCTTCCGGCCGTCCCGCTCCACGACGATCTCGAGCCAGAAGTAGTCGCGGCCCAGGCGGCTTTCCTTGCCGGTGAGCGTGACCCCCACGTCGGCCTCTTTGCCCCCGGCTTCCGTAAGCCGATATTCGCACCACTGGCCGGCGGCCCAGCCGCCGACGGCCTCCGTAAGCTCCTTTTCCACCGGCGAGGGCGGCGGGGGCTCCTTTTTCTTCTTGCACGCGCCGCAGCCGGCGAGGCCGGCGGCGAGGGCGAGGGCCAAGACGATTTTGACGTATTTCACGGCGTCACGCTCCTGACGGTGGCGGCGGCGTCCGCGCCCCGTGTCTTTAGAAGCCGGGGTGGACCAGCCGCACCAGGAAGAAACACCCGGCCGCGATGGCGCCGGCGGCCGGGATGGTGAATATCCACGCCCAGACGATGCGGCCGGCCAAACCCCACCGGACCGCGGAATATCCCCGGGTGGTGCCGACGCCGACGATGGCGCCGGTGATGGTGTGGGTCGTGGAGACGGGGATGCCGAAGTGGGTGGCCAGGAAGAGGGTGGCGGCGCCGGCGGTCTCGGCGCAGAAGCCGCCCACGGGCTTCAGCTTGGCGACCCGCATCCCCATGGTCTTGACGATGCGCCAGCCGCCGAGCGCCGTCCCGAGGGCCATGGCCGCGTGGCACGCGAGGATTATCCACAGCGTATCAAGGTTGGTCAATGACAGCTGGACGTCCGGGCTCATCGCCCCCGCGGCTACGAGAAGCGCGACGATGACGCCCATGGTTTTCTGGGCGTCGTTGCCGCCGTGGCCCAGCGAATACAGCGACGCCGAGAAGAGCTGGCCCACGCGGAAGGTCCGGTCCACGGACTGCGGGGTCGCGCGCCGGAAGAGCCAATATACGGCGACCATGACCGCAAAGCCGCCGACGAAGCCGATGAGCGGCGCCAGCGGGACGAAGGCGAACACGCTCACGAGCTTGTGCCAGCGGACGACGGTCCACCCGGCGTGCACCATCCCCGCGCCGATCAGGCCGCCGATGAGGGCGTGCGACGAGCTGGTGGGCAGGCCCCACCACCAGGTGAGGAGGTCCCACGCGATGGCCCCCACGAGCCCCGCCAACACGACGTAGATGTAGGCGGGGTCGTTGGCGCCCACCTTCACCACCTTCGCGATGGTGTCGGCGACGCGCGGCGCGAAGACGAACATGGCGGCGAAGTTGAAGAACGCCGCCCACGCCACGGCCCACCGGGGCGGCAATACCCGCGTGGACACCACGGTCGCGATGGAGTTGGCCGAGTCGTGGAAGCCGTTGATGACGTCGAACACGAGCGCCACGGCGACGGCCCCGACGACGAGCCACAGCGTACCGGCTGCCACGGTTAGAAGACCTCCCGCGCGCGGCTGCGTTCCGGCGGCCCGGGGGTGGTGCTTGCAGTGGGTGGGAGAAAGGGCATGGGCGGCGCGGCCGGCGGCTACGCGTTCTTGACGATTACGCCGTCCACGATGTTGGCGACGTCCTCACAGCGGTCGGTGGTTCCCTCCATGACCTCGATGATCTCCTTCCACTTTATGACCGCGATGGGGTCCTTCTCATGGTTGAAAAGGTTGGCGAGGGCGTCCCGGCTCATGTGGTCCGCTTCCTCCTCCAGGCGGTTTATCTCTTCCAGGTGCTGCTTGGCGTCGGGGAAGTTGCGGAGGGCGCGCACGGCCTTATCCACGGTCTTCGCCGCCGCCAGCGTTATCTCCGCCATCAGGACCGCTTCCCGGCGCGCGGTCCCCAGCTCGTAGAGGGTTATCTTGTGGCCGGCGACCTCGACGTAGTCGATTATCTCGTCCAGGCCGCAGGCCAGGGCGTGGATATCGCCCCGGTCTATGGGGGTGATAAAGGACCGGTTCACCTTGTTTATAATCTCGTGGGCCAGGTCGTCGCCGCGGTGTTCGATTTCCTTCAGGTTGCGGGCGTGGCGCTCGGCGTTGTCCGGAAGGTCCTTGACGAGGTCGGCCAACTCGCCGGCCGCCTCGATGACCAGGCCGGCCAGGGCCTCGAACATGTCGAAGAATTTCTCTTCGCGCGGGATCAACCGGGGAAGTTTAAAGCCCATGGTCACACCTCACGTTAGCCGCCGGCGGGCCGTTCTTGGTCCAGGCCCAACTCGCGGTATAGTTTGCGGAACCTGTCGCTAACCAACTTGCGCTTCAAGCGAGAGAGGTGGTCTATATACAGCACGCCGTTCAGGTGGTCTATTTCGTGGAGGAGCGCCCGCGCGCCCAACCCCTCCGCTTCGGCCTCGCGGGTTTCGCCCGCCGGGTTCCGGTAGCGGACGACCACCTTCGCGGGCCGCGCCAGCGCCGAGGCGATGGAGAGCAGGCTCAGGCAACCCTCTTCCTCCACCAGCGTCTCGTCGGCCGCCGAGATTATTTCGGGGTTAACCAGGATGGTGTCGGCGCCGGCGGGGAGGAGGGAGGGGTGGACGAGTATGATACGCGCCGGGACGCCGGCCTGGGGCGCGGCCAAGCCCACGCCGCGGTGCAGGACCATCAGCTCGGCCATGGCCTCCACCAGCGCGCGCTCGGCGTCGCCGAAGGCGCGCACTGGCTCGGACTTCTGGCGCAGGACCGGCTCGTCCAGGTAATGGAGCCGGAAATTTCGGGGGTGGGCGTCGTTCACGGGCCGGCTAGAATACCACGGCGGCGCCGGGCCGTCAAGGCGTATCGCCGGGGAACGATACGCGGTCCAGGCGGAACTCGCGGGCGGCGCCGCGCTCGTGACAGAAGGCCTTGACCACCAGCGTGCCGGCCCGGGCCACGACCCGGCGGGGCGAGATGCGGCGCCGGCTTTCGCCCTCGTCGCCCAGGTAGATTATCTCCACGTCGTCGCCCGCGGCCAGCGCCCACTCCAGCGCCAGGATGACGGCCGGGGCCACCGCCGGCGTGGGCTCGAGCTCGCGCGAGAGCATGACGACGTCGCCCACCGTGGCCCCCGGCCTCGCCGCCGCCACCTCGCCCAGAAAGGTAAGGAGGACCTCGCTTTCCACGGCCACGTCGCCCAGCGAGCGGTGGGGGGCGGGGTTGACCAGGCCGAGGTGGGCGGTGAGGGCTTCCAGGTTGTAAGCGGCGAGGCCCGGGCGGCACGTGCGCGCGAGCCCCAAGAGGTCCACGGCGGCGTTGGCCAGCGGCGGCAGGCCGGCCTCGCGGGCGCCCCGCGCCAGAAACGACAGGTCGAACTTGAGGTTATGGGCCACCAGGACGGCGTCGCCCAGGAAGTCGTAGAAGGCGGGGAGGACGTCGGCCAGCGGCGGTTGACCGGCGACGTCGGCGTCGGTGAGGCCGTGGACGGCCGTGGCGTCGGCGGGGATGGGGACGCCGGGGTCCACGAGGGTCAGGAGGTGGTCCACCGGCCGGCCGCCGGCGAGCTTCAGCGCGCCGAGCTCCACGACGCGGGCGCCCTTGGCGGCGTCCAGCCCCGTCGTCTCGACGTCGACGACGACGAACGTCGCGGCGGGGAGGGGGGAGTTTAGGTGGGGGACGGGCATACGAAAATAAACCCGGCGCGGGGCCGGGGGATGTTTTCGGGTCAGATATCCAGGTTCCTAACTTCCTTGGCGTGGCGCTCGATGAACTCTCGCCGCGGCTCCACCGCGTCTCCCATCAGGATGGTGAAGAGCTTGTCGGCGTAGACCGCGTCCTCGATGGTGACGCGCAACAGCGTCCGCTTCTCGGGGTCCATCGTCGTCTTCCAGAGCTGGCCGGGGTTCATCTCGCCCAGGCCCTTATAGCGCTGGACCGGCGGCTTCTTGTCCTTGGCGACGCGCTTGAGGATTTCGACCAGCTCCTTCTCGGTGTGGGCGTAGAGCTCTTCCTTGCCGTCGCGGACGCCGTAGAGGGGCGGCTGGGCGATGTAGAGGTTGCCGTTCTCGATGAGGTCGCGGAAGTGGCGGAAGAAGAGGGTAAGAAGGAGGGTGCGAATGTGGGCGCCGTCCACGTCGGCGTCGGTCATCAGGATGACCTTGTGGTAGCGGAGGCGCGTCGGGTCGAAACCCTCCTCGCCGAAGCCGGTGCCGAGGGCCGTGACGATGGCGCCGATCTCGGCGTTGGCCAGCATCTTGTCCACGCGCGTCTTCTCCACGTTCAAAATCTTCCCGCGGAGGGGGAGGATGGCCTGGTAGCCGCGGTCGCGTCCCTGCTTCGCGGAGCCGCCGGCCGAGTCGCCCTCCACCAGGAAGAGCTCGCACACGCCGGGGTCCCGGCTGGAGCAGTCGGCGAGCTTGCCGGGGAGGCCGCCGGACTCGAGCGCGGTCTTGCGGCGGGTCAGCTCCTTGGCCTTGCGCGCCGCCTCGCGCGCCCGCGCCGCCGTGAGCGCCTTGTTCACGATGGCGCGGAGGACGTTGGGCCGCGACTCGAAGAGGTCCACCAGCCGCTCGTAGACGACCGACTGCGTGATGCCCTTCATCTCGCTGTTGCCGAGCTTGGTCTTGGTCTGCCCCTCGAACTGCGGGACGGGGAGTTTGACCGAGAGGACGGCCGTGAGCCCCTCGCGCACGTCGTCGCCGGTGATGGCGAGGTCGTTGTCCCGTAAGAGCTTGTTCTTCGTCGCGCACTCGTTGATGGCGTTGGTGAGGGCGGCGCGGAAGCCGGTGAGGTGGGTCCCGCCTTCGGTGGTGTTGATGTTGTTGGCGTAGGTGTGGACCGACTCGTTGTAGCCGTCGTGATACTGGATGCCGGCCTCCACCACCACGTGTTCGCGCTCGCCCTCCAGGATGATGACGGGCCGGTGGACGGCGTTGCGGGTGCGGTTAAGGAACTCCACGAAGGCCTTGATGCCGCCCTGGTACTGGAAAACCTCTTCCCGGCCGTCGCGCTCGTCGGCTAGTTTTATCTTCAGCCCTTTGTTCAGGAAGGCGAGCTCGCGCAGGCGGTAGGACACCGTCTCGTAATCCATCTTCAGCGTCTCGAAGATGCGGGGGTCGGGCCAGAAGGTGGTCTTCGTCCCCGTGCTCTTGGCGGAGCCGACGCGCTCCACGCGGCTAACGGGGATGCCGCGTTCGTACTCCTGGCGCCAGACGCCGCCGTCGCGGCGCACCTCGACCTCGCATTTTTCGGAGAGGCCGTTGACCACCGAGACGCCGACGCCGTGGAGGCCGCCCGCGACCTTGTAGACCTTGTTGTCGAACTTTCCGCCGGCGTGGAGCTCGGTCATGACGACCTCGAGCGCCGACTTCTTGGCGGTGGGGTGCTTGGCGACCGGGATGCCGCGGCCGTTGTCGGTTACCGTGACGGCGTTGTCGCGGTGGAGCGTGACCTCGATGATGGTGCAGACCGCCGCCAGCGCCTCGTCCACGGAGTTGTCCACGACCTCGTAGAGGAGGTGGTGGAGGCCGCGCTGGTCGGTGGAGCCGATGTACATCGCGGGCCGCCGGCGCACCGCGTCCAGGCCCTTGAGTATTTTAATGGTGGAGGCGTCGTAAACGTCGCCGCCGCCTTCGGCCGTCGGCGGGTTAACGCCCGCGGCGGCGCCGCGCGGCGTCCGTTCGCCGCGTCCGCGTTCGCGTCGCGGCGCGCGCGGCGTCTTCTTCGGCGGCGCGGCCTTTTTCGGGTCGCAGCCGCCGGCCTTTTTCGCCGTGCGCGGGGTAATTTTTTTCTTTTTCTTCTCGGGCATAGGAGGTTTTGTCGTCGGGCGGTCGGCGTCCGGGGCGAACGCACAAACCGCTAATTAATTGGTTTAATTCTACGATAAAAGGGGCCGCTTGGCAAGGGAAAACCGGCCCGCGGGTGGGCTGGGGCGTGCGTATATAACCCTTATTATCAGGGAGTTGTGCCGCGCCGCGGCGGGGGAAACGCCGAATGGAGGAGGTTTTCAGGCCGTGGGCGTGAGTTTGCCGCCGGCACAAGTAAATTTAGCAGCCAGCTGTAGCGCGGGCGCCGCGGCGGTGGCCGTCAGCCACGCCTGTTCGGCGTCGGCGAGAACGACGTAGAGCGCCTCCTGGCGCCGGCCGTCGAGCTCTGAAGCCACGTCGTCGAGGAGCATGACGGGGGCATCGCCGCGACGCTCGCGCAACAGGCGAAACTGGGCCAGCCGCAGGGAGAGGGCCGCCGTGCGCTGCTGGCCCTCGCTCGCGAAGCGGCGGGCGTCGTCGCCGCCAACGGAGAAGGCGAGGTCGTCGCGATGGGGGCCTACGAGCGAAGTCTGGCGGCGCGCTTCTTCCGGCGCCGCCGCGGCGAGCTGCTCCCGATAGGCCGCCGCGATGCCGTCACGGTCGTCGAGCGGGCCGCTCACCGACGGAAGATAGGAGACCGCGAACGTTTCGCCGGCGGGCGCGAGCTCGGCGTAGGCGGCGGCCGCGACGGGCGCGAGCGCGGTCGCCGCCCGGGCCCGCGTCGCGGTGAGGAACGCGCCGGCCTCCACCAACTCGGCGTCGTACGGTTCGCGCTCCGCGACGGAGGCGGCGCGCAAAAGGAGCGCGTTGCGCCGGCGGAGGACGTCGTAGTAGCGCTGCAGCGAATACAGATATTCGCGGCTCTGCTGGCCCAGCCAGACGTCGAGGAAGCGGCGCCGCAGCGCCGGCTCGCCCTTGACCAGCGCCAGGTCCTCGGGCACGAAGGAGACGACGGGGAAGGCGCCGACGTAATCGAGGAGCCGCGGCAGCTCTTCGCCGTTGACGGCGGCGCGCTTCCGGCCCGGCGCCTCGTAGCCGAGCTCGAACCGGCGTTCGCCTTCCCGGCCGCACGCCACGGCGCGGAGGGCGAAGCCCGTCTCGCCGGCCAGCACCAGGTCGCGGTCGGCGCTGGTGCGGAACGAGCGGCACACCGCGAGGAAGTGGATGGCCTCGAGGAGGTTGGTCTTGCCGGCGCCGTTGGCGCCCACGATCAAAATCAAACCGGGCGGCGCCGTCACGGCCGCCTCCCGGTAAGAGCGAAAATTGCGCAGATGGAGTTCGCGGAGATACAACGCTAAATTTTGATGGGCATCAGGATGCAGAAGTGGTTTTCGTCGCCGGTGCCGCGGAAGCAGCCCTGGCGCGCGGGGTCGTTGACCTGGTAGATGACGTCGTCGCCTTCCAGCGCCGCCACTATTTCGTGGACGAAGGCCGGGTTGTAGCTGACCTTGAACTCGTCGCCGGCGTAGATGCAGGGCAGCGGTTCGCGGGCCTCGCCCACCTCCGCCGTCTTGGCCTCCACCTCCAGCTGGTCCTTGCGCACGGTCATGATTATCTGGCGATTGTTTTCGTCGCACATGAGGGCCATGCGGTCCACGACGCCCTGGAAGAGCGGCCGCGCGATCCGGACCTCTTTGTCGAAGGACTTGGGGATGACCTCGCGGTAGGGCGGGAACTTGCCCTCCGCCTGCCGCGTCACGAAAACGAAGCGGCCGCAGTCGAACGAGATGTGGGTTTCACCGAAGGCGATGTCCACGGGCTCGTCGTCGGTGAGGAGCTTGGAGAGTTCGCTCGCCGCCTTGCTGGGGAGGATTACGTCCACGATCCCGCCGACCTCGATCTCGGTCTTGAGGGAGGTGTAGGCCAGGCGGTAGCCGTCGGTGGCGACGAAGCGGACCTCGTTGCCTTCCACCTGGATGCAGACGCCGTTGAGGGCGTAGCGCGTCACGTCCTCGGCGGCGGCGAAGAGGGTCTTGCGGATGAGGGCGCGCAGCGTCCCCTGCGTGACGGTGAGCGCGTGTTCGAGTTTTACCTCGGGAAAGACGGGATAGTCGGCGGCGTCCAGCCCCATGAGCTTGAAGGTGGCGCGGCCGCCTTTGACGGTGGCCTGCGTCCCCTCCACGTTCACCTCTACCTCGGCGGCGTCGAGGTGGCGGACGATCTCCGCGAACCGCCGCGCCGGGAGGGTGATGGTGCCCTTGGCCTTGACCTCGGCCCGGAGCTTGGTCCGGGCCCAGAGGTCGATGGTCGTCCCGGTGATTTCCAGGCGGTCGGCCTCGGCGACGAAGAGGATGTTGCCGAGGATGGCCATGGTGCTCTTGGGCGGGATGGCGCTCTGGGCAATGCCCAGCGCCTCCACCAGTTCCTTGCGGTCACAGGCGAATTTCACAGGGACCTCCCGTCGTTATGCGACATGCGGGCGGGGAAGGATAAGTTCATATTTCATGAATAATAACACGCCCTCTCGCCGCGTGTCAAATATATTGGTGGCGGCTGCGATTGGGCCGGACGCCCATATACCGAACCCTCCGCCTTTTATTATTTAATCTTCACGCCCTTTAAAATATCGGCTTTTATCTTTTCCAGGGCCGCGGTCATCGCCGCCCGGGCGGCGTCGTTTTTTTCCTTGGCGACGCCGGCCCGCAGGGGGTCCATGGCCCGGACGTCGCCGATGGCGGCGAGCGAGCAGGCCGCGGCCCCGCGGACTTCGGCCCGGTCGTCCTCCAGGCGCTCGCACAGCGGCTTCACGGACCGTTCGTCCCGGACCAGCCCCAGCGCCTGGGCGGCGGCCAGGCGCCCCCGCCAATCTTTATCCGTGTTGAGGTTGACCAGGAGCGGCTCCACCGCCTTCTGGTCGTTGTAGGCCGCGACGGCGAGGCACGCGCGGGCCCGGACCTCCGCGTCCTTGTCCCGCATCGTCGCGAGGAGCGGCTGGAAGGCCGAGGCGTCGTGGAGCCGCCCCAGCGCGTAAACGGCGTCGGCGCGCCGCTTCGCTTTCTTGTCGCCCGCGGCGATCTGGCCCAGTTGCTTGGTGAGCTCCGGCGACGGGTACCGCGCCAGCGCCTCAGCCGCCGCCGAACCCAGCCGCTCGTCGCCCAGCGTCGCCACCAGGCACGTCGTCGCGCGGGCGTCGCCGCGTTTCTCCAGCGCGCGGAGCGCCGCCGAGCGGACGGTGGCGTCGAGCTTGGCGTCCGTCACGGCCGACGCCAACGCGTCGAAGGCCGCGGCGTCGTCCTTCAACTCGCCCAGCGCCTTGGCCGCCTCCACCGCGACCGCGGCGTCCTTGCCCCGCATCGCCGCCGCCAGGCGGTCCGCGCCCCAGCTCGCGTCGGGCGCGCCCACCTGGGCCCACGCCGCGGCGGCCAGCGCCAGCGTCCACGTCAACGTTTTTCCGGGCATACGCGTTCCTCCGCCCTCTTTTAACAATACCGCGCCGCGATGTCAACTAAAAGATTGGTTCGCCGGTTGGCGCTTGCCCCGCCGCGCCGCATATAATATAATCGCGGTTGCCGTGAAAGCCGTCCTCATATCCCCCATCAAGAACGTCACCGCCGCCAACTTCCGCGGCCTCGGCGCCGCGCTCGCCGCCGCCGGCCACGACGTCGTCCAGGTTTTCCTCCCCGACGTCGCCGCGGAGGGCGGCCGGGTGCTGGGGCGCGAATTTCCCTACGAGACGCCGTATCCGGCGTCGCTGGTCGCGGACGTCGCGACGGCGTGCGCGGGCGCCGGCTTGGTCGGCGTCTCCCTCATGACCAACCACTTCGAGCGGGCGGCCGACCTCACCGCGCGCCTCCGGCCGATGGTCCGCGCCCCCATCATCTGGGGCGGCATCCACCCCACCGTCCGGCCCGAGGAGTGCCTGGAATACGCCGACGCGGTGGCGCTGGGGGAGGCCGACGAGACGCTCCTGGACTTCGTCGGCCGGCTCGGCCGCGGCGACGAATGGCGCCGGACACCCGGCTTCTACGCCCGCGACGGCGGCGACGTCGTCCGCAATCCCATAACGCCGCCCCCCGCGGACCTGGGGGCGCTGCCGCTGCCGCTGTATCAGCCGGCGAAGGACCTCATCCAGGACCGCGAGGCCGGCCGCCTCGTCCCGCTCACCGACGAGCTGCTGGCCCGCTATACCGACCTCATATCGCCCCACGCCAACGCCGGCGTCGCCGGCTCCCTCTACATGGCCAACGCGAGCCGCGGCTGCCAGCACGCGTGCTCCTTCTGCTCCAACGCCTTCCTCAAGAAGCTCCACGGCGGCTACAAGGGAACGCGCTGGCGCCCCGCCGCCCACGTGCTGGCGGAGCTGGCCCAGGTCCGGCGGCGCTGGCCGTTCGTGAAGTACGTCTTCTTCTCCGACGACGAGCTGCTCGCGATGCCGGACCCGATATTCGACGAGTTCGCCGACCGATACGCCGCCGAGGTGGGGCTGCCGTTCCGCTGTTTCACCTCGGCCGACACCGTAAGCCGGGAGCGGCTGGCGCGCGTCGTCCCCGCCGGCTTCTTCCTCGCCGAGGTGGGGATACAGTCGGCGGCGGCGGCCACGCAGAAGAGCTTCCGCCGCCAGTGGCTGGGCGACGAGCGGATATTGGCGGCGGTGCGGGTGATGAATGAGTTCGCGCCGGCGCTGGTCCCCACGTACGACCTTATCGTGGACAATCCCTACGAGACGACGGCCGAGCGCCTCGCGACCCTCCGCTTCGTGACGCGGCTCCCGCGGCCTTTCTTCCTCCAGGCCTTCTCGCTCACCTTCTACCCCGGGACGGACCTCTACGAGCGGGCCCGGGCCGACGGGCTTATTACCGACGACCGGCGCCAGGTTTACCGCAAGAACTCGCTGGCCGTAGAGCGCCGCGACTACATCCACATCCTGACGACGCTCAACAACCGCGCGGTGCCGCGGGCGCTTATCCGCGCGGCGGCGTGGCGGCCGTTCGTCTGGCTCGCGACACATGCGCCGGGGAGCTGGGCGTTCGCGGCGGCCGCGGCGCTCGCCCGGGCTGCGGCGCGCCTCCTGCGCGGCGGGAAGGGGTAGGGCGAGGGGCGCCTCCTTGACGCGGGGTTGAAAAGGTGCTATTCTGTTTAACGTAGGGTGGTGTTCTAAGGAGGGTTCGCGGATGCTCAAGAAAGCGATAATCGTAGCCGCCGTATGGGCGTGGCCTTTGGCCGGCGCCGCGGCGGCGTCTATTTATAATTACGACGGATCTTGGGTTTATCACCTCTACTATTCCGGTTGGTACTCTGCCGAGAGAATGGGGGGAGATGAGGCGGGATTGGCTATAATAATATTCGGTTTTGATATCAACGAGAACGGTTTACGCGGCCTCGATTGTTTAAAGTTAGACCAGGATGGCAACGAGACCGGGAGGGATACCGTTTGGCGCTGGCCGAATGTATACTCGATGTGTGTATTAGGCGTCCTCAACCGTCCCCTTGGGTGTATTACGACTTTCTATTTCCAGGACGAGTCATACAGCCATTATTCCAGCGTACTCGCTACCCCTTGGGGTAATTTAGTGGAAGAGGGGGAAGATAGATTTAAGTGTTTGGCGCAACCTCGTTCGGAGAGTTATTACTATTGCTATCGGTATTACGGAGGGGAATACCAGATGTGTAAAATGGTCGGCTTGACGGTAGTTGCCGCTTTTAAACCCGCGGCGTCGATAGGGTGTATGGCGTGCGACGACACCGGCGTCGTTTACACCTCCGGGGCAAATACGATTACTGCGTACCGCGACACGGGTTCAATAATCCGTAGTTGGAATTCTGAGGTACCGAACTGGGACCTTACGTTGGATGAGCAAAGCCGGCTCCTCGCCGAAGGCGAAGATGGCTATACGTATATTTATTCGACCACCGGTTCGCTATGGGGCCGGTTTAAGAAGAGATATGGCGCTTATGACGACGCCACTACCGGGCCGGGAGGTAAGTATTACGTTAGGGTAGAACATTATTTTAACCCCTGGGCGGTAACTGTTTATCGCTTCGCGCCGAGCATGACCAATATCCGACCCGCGTCGCTGGGTAGAATCAAGGCGATGTTCCAATAGGGCGGGCGGCCGGTACGGCGGCACGCGGTTAAAAGGGAGGGTTCGCGGGTGCTCAGGAAAGCGATAATCGTTGCCGCCGTATGGGTGCTGGCCTCAGCCGGCGCCGCGGCGGCGTCTATTTATAATTACGAGACCTATTGGACGAACGAACTCGACGATACCTACTACCAGTACGTCCCGGATAAACGCATTGTCGGCGGTAACGACGCATGCGTGGCGGTCCCGGTTATTGGTTCTAATAGTCAGTACGTGCACGTGGATAATACCTTGTGGTATAAGGAATTTGACGCCGACGGAAACGTTCTGCAGATGTATTATGTTTATTCGCTCATGGTCGGCGAGTACTATAGTAGAATTTACGGCTTTGACATGGCGGGCGATACGCCGTGGTTCTCGTACGAATGGTGGCTGGATTACGCGAAAACGCGTATGCCGGCCTACTACAGCGCCATCAATATAGGTAGGACTTATATGGTCACCGGTAAATCGACGAACTACTTTCAATCATTGGCGGCGGTGCAGGGCACGGATTATTACTACTGTTGGCGGAAATACGCGGGCGCCTATCGCCTCTGCAAAATGAAAGGCGCTAACGTGGTATCGTATTTTACGCCGCCGGGAAACGTATGGGACGTCGTGACCGATAGCGCGGGCACGGTGTACCTTGCCGACGGGAACGAGGTCTTAAAATACCGCGACGACGGGACTCTTTTAGCGGAATGGGCCGCGCCGCAACCCATAATGGACTTGTCGCTGGACAGCCAAAGCCGCGTCCTCGCGCTATGCGAGGATAAATACACGTACGTTTACGACGCTGGCGGCGCGTTCCTCGGCAGTTTCACCGGCCCATACGCCGTAGATATTTACTCCGCGGCCGTCGGCCCGGGGGATAAATACTTCGTACTCGGTTATAAAACGGCCTATCTTACATGGGATACGATTTATATGTACCGCTTCGCGCCGAGCATGACCAATATCCGACCCGCGTCGCTGGGTAGAATCAAGGCGATGTTCCAGTAAAAAGCGTATGCCGTCGCTTAGTCGGTGCGGCGGTTCTAAAGGAGGGTTCGCGGATGCTCAAGAAAGCGATAATCGTGGGCGCAGTTTGGGTGGTGGCCTCGGCCGGCGCCGCGGCGGCGTTGTCGTATGAGTTCGAAACGTCTTGGTATTATGGCTCGATGGAGACTTGGTATTTCTCTTGGAGCGGCGCCAAGTTATCGGGCAACGGCGAACTGGTCGAAGTCGTCCCCTACCTCCACTGGGAGCCGCCCGGTCGCATTAACGAATTGTACGTAAAACACCTGGATGCGGGCGGAAACGACCTGGGGCAAGACCTCCTCGGACAGGGCAATCTGGACAGCATCTTCACGAAACTTTGGGGTTTCAGACCGTTCGGCGACGGGTTTTTAGTGTCGTACGGGCAGTATTGGGACAGCGGTACGATGGAATGGGACCAGCATGTCCTTAAACGGACGGGAAGTCAATCCTGGTCGTTATCGGAGATAACAGAGCACTGGCCCTACGTGGAACCCCGGTTCAAGGTCATCGCGACGCGGCCCGACGGGACCTTTTACTACTGTTACCGTTATTACGAGGGCGCTTACCGCGTATGCAAGTCGCCGGGGACCTCGTCGGTGGACTCTTATTTCACGCCGGCGTCCGACGTCGGCGACATGGTCGCCGATAATTCGGGCGTGTTGTTCATCAGCGCCGGCGCGACGGTCTACAAATACCAGGATACGGGGTCCCTGATAACCGACTGGGCGGTGCCGGGCCAAATCGTGGATTTATCGCTAGACGGTGCGTCCCAGCTCCTGGTTTTGACGGAAAATAAGACCGTTTATATTTACGACGACGCCGGCAGTTACGTTTCCAGTTTTACCGGGCCGATCGCGGACCACGTTGATTCGGCCGACGCGGGGCCCGACGGGAAGTATTACGTCCTGACTCGTACGGATACAGGTTCGGGATACGGTATCCGCGTCTATCGCTTCGCCCCTGATATGACCAACATCCAACCCGCGTCGCTGGGTAGAATCAAGGCGATGTTCCAGTAAAAGCAAACCCGCGGTTTCCCCCGTAAAGAAAAGGCCGGCGCGTCAGCGCCGGCCATTTTATTTTCCGTACGCGTGTCCCTTACGGCTTCGCGCCCTCCAGCACCGGGATGACGATGGGGCTCAAGACCGCGTAGCCGTGGTCGTTGGGGTGGAGGCCGTCGCCGCCGTGGCAGTCGGACGGGAGCTGGCCCTGGTCGTCGGCGATGCGGTTGTAGTAGTCCATGAGGGCGACGCCGTTCTGGGCGCAGTAGTTACGCACCCAGCCGTTGAAGGCGATGATGTCGTCGAGCTGCTCCTGGGTGCAGTCCCCCACGCCCACGTCCACCGGGATGGTGGTGGCCAGGACCGGCGTCGCCCCCGCGTTCCGCGCGAGCGCCACCATGGACTTCATCACGTTCTCGTATTCGGCCAGCGGCGTCCCGCCGCCCGCGTTGAAATACGCGGCGCATTCCTTCACGACGACGATGTCCGGGTCGTAGGCCGCGACCTCGTCCCAGGCCTGCGTCTTGTCCGCCTCGTAGTAGATTACCTTCTTGAAGTTGTAGCCCGGGAAGTAGCGGCCGAAGTCCCACGCCTCGGTGATGGAGGCGCCGACGAAGACCACCGTCATGTCGCGGAGGTCGCCCGACGCCCCTTCGTCCGAGCACGAGCACGCGGCCGTAAGGGCCGTGACGAGAATCAGGACCACGTAGACGGAACGCATATCTCCCCTTTCCGGTGGGTAAGGCGCCGGGCCGGCGTCATCGCCGCGGCGATGCCGCCTGGTCGCGTTGTTCGCGCCGGACGTACCGCCACCGGCGCCAGAAACCCTCCACGAAGAAGCGCGTGGACCCCACGGTGGTGGCGACGAACACGCCCCACAGCGCGCCGGCGACGACGTCCGAGGGGTAATGCACGCCGACGTAAACGCGCGAGTAGCCGACGGCGAGCGCCACCGCCAGGAGCGCCGCGCCCGCTCGCTTGTAGTAGTAGAGGACCACCGTCGCGAAGGCGAAGGCGTTGGCGGCGTGCGACGACGGGAACGACGCCGTGTTCCCCTGGACCACCAGCAGCCGCACCCCCTCCATCGCCCAGCACGGCCGGACGCGGCAGAAGAGGGGTTTGAGGAGGCGGGCCACGGTGACGTCGGCCAGCCCCACGGCGGCGGCGGCGGTCAAAACACACCACAGGCCGGCGAGGCGATAGCGGGCGGGGAGGTAAACGGCCGCCACGGCCGCCGCCCCCAGGTAGAAGTATTTGTGCGTCAGGACGACGAACGCGCCGTCCAGCGGCGGCCAGCTCAGCGTCTGGTTGATGAGCACGAAAAGGGCGTGGTCGAGTTGGGTTATCATGGCGGTTACGGGCGGCGCAGCTGGCCGAGGACGGCGGCCGCCGGCTCGTCGTAGGGGTCGAGGGTCAGCGCGCGGGTGGCGGCGAAGCCGGCGGCCCGGGCGTCGCCGGCCCTGAGCTCGAGCAGCGCCAGCGCCCCCCAGGCGCCGGCGAAGCCGGGGCAGAGCTCGAGGGCGCGGCGGAAGGCCGCGCGGCCCCGGGCGAGGTCGCCGCGTTCGAACGCCTCGGCGCCGTCGTTGTAGGCCCCGACCGCCGCCTCCACCTGGTCGTACATCTCCCGGGAGTAGGCGTCGTCGTAATACCGGCCGGGGGGCCCGGGGGGCGCGGTGAAAAGCGGCGACGCCGGCCCGATGTCCGGCGCCTCGGACCCGGGCGCGCCCACCAGGAATACGCGCCACGACACGGTCTGGAAGACGGGGACGAAGTGGCGTAGCGTCGCCGGCGCGAACTGCATCCGCCAGGCGCACGAGTCCGTCGGCACCCGCGTCACCGCATAAGTATACCGGATGGACTCCGGGCCGCTCTCGGCCACGAAGGCCGCGTGGTACGCCACGTACATCGCGTCGTATTTCTCGCACACCCGCCAAAACTCGTCCTCCGGGCCGTAGAGCGCCTCCCAACACGCGCGCACCTTGGCGCGCATGCCGGGCGCCTCGTAGATGGGATGGAGGACGATAGGGGCGCCGGCGTAGGTGAGGAGCATCGCCGCGTCGGCGATGGGCGCGACCACGGCGGCCCCGGCGACGTCCGGCTGTCGGCTGAACCAGCGGATAAGGCGGTATTGTTCGTCGCCCACCGTGGCGGCGTAGCCTTTATCGGCCGCGGCCGCCGCCGCCAGGAGCGCCCGCCACGGCCAGGGCCGGTCTTCGTACCGCAGGGCCTTTACGCCCTCGAGCGGGAGCAGGAGCGCTGGGATGACGAGCCAGGCGAGGCGTCGCCGCGACGAGTAGAGGTCGCGGTAACCCGCCACCAAAACGGCCGCGAAGAAAACGAGGACGACGGAGAAACGCTGGTAGATGGCGAAGAGACTCGCGAAGAGGACGACGAACGACAGGGTGGCGGCGCCGAAGGTCCCCTCGCCGCCGGCGAAGCCCCGGACGAAGCCCCGGAAGCCGCGGACGAGCGGCGGGAGCGCGGCGAGCGCGGGCGCGAGGAACAGCGCGGCGGCCGCCGCGAGGGTCGGCGAGTTGGCGGGCCCGGTCCATATCTCCCGCGCCGCCAGCGGCAGGAGGCGCGGGTCCGCCGGCTTCGTCCCGAGGTAGCGAAGCTTGTAGAAGACCATCGTGTAGATGTGACTATACTCGCCCGGCGCGGCCAGCGGCCGCCCGAGCGCGTAGAGCGCGGCGAAGGCGCCGGCGAGCACGCCCAGCCGCGCCCACCACCGGAGGGCGGGCCGGCGCCAGGCGAGGAAACCCGTCAACGCGGCCGCGACGGCCAGCGCGAACGCCGGCGACGACCACAACGCCTTCTCGCGGAGCGCGGGGTGGACGGCGAAGCCGATGGCGCCCGCGGCGACCAGCGCCAGCGCCGCCCGGGCGACATACGCCGACTTCCGCGACGTGACGGCCAGCGCGGCGGCGGGGACCGCCGCGAAGAAGTATAGGAAGGACGACGCGTGCCAGCCGACCAGCGCCACGGCGTGGGCCGCCGCGGCCGCGGCCGCCCAGCGCCACCCGCCGCCCGCGGCCGTCCGCGTCTGCGCATAGAGCGCCAGGAAGAAAACCGGCAGGACGAAGTCTTCCCGCAGGTAGTTGCCGCACGTCCGGACGTAGATGGGGAGGGCGAAGGCGTAGAACGCGGCCGCCAGCAGCGCGCCGGCCCGGCCCCGGGAAAGCCGCCGCGCCCAGAGGTAGACGACGAAGATAGAAAGGGAACCCCACGCCGCGACGTGCCACCGGAGGAAGCGTTGGAGGTCGACGCCGTCGCCGAGGGCCGGCTTCAAAAGCCGGTAGGTGAGGCCCACGAGGGCGTCCTGGGTGAGGAAGTCCGCGCGGCGCGGGTCCAACCCCTCGGGCCATTGCGCGGCGCGGTCGAGCGCCGGGATGGGTTGCCCTTCCGCGTACATCCGGACGTAGCGGAAGCGGAAGGCGGGGTCCGAGGAGAAGGGGGCGCCCGCCGGCCAATGGTAGAGCTTGGTTAGGATGACAACGGTATAAAGTGATATAAGAACGGCGAGGGCGGCGGCGGCCGCGTAACGGCCGTGGGTTCGGGAAAATGCCCATTTCCGGCCCGGGGAACCGGTTTTCGCTGGGATTTCAAGCATTTCGGCCGACTTTAACATAAAGGCCGACGGCGCGCAAGGGCCGAAATTCTATCCCTATCGCCGCTTATGGCGTTATTGTCTAAGAATATACGGTTGACGGGGGGTTGGGTTTGGCGTATCCTGTAAGCTCTTCAGTCTGCCCACCCCCGCTGCGCCGGCGGTATAGGAGGTTTCCCCCTATGGCGGAAAACGTTTTAGAGTTCACGGATGCCAACTTCGAGGCCGAAGTCCTGAAATCGGACAAAGCGGTCCTGGTGGACTTTTGGGCCGAGTGGTGCATGCCCTGCAAGATGATAGCGCCTGCCGTGGAAGCCGTCGCCAAGGCCAACGCCGACGTGTTGAAGGTCGGCAAAGTCAACGTGGACGTCAGCCCCGGCGTCGCCTCCAAATACGGCATCCGCTCCATCCCCACGCTCCTGTTTTTCAAGGGCGGGAAGGTGGCGGAGAAGGCCGTGGGCGCCGTTTCCAAGGAGACTATCCAGGGGTACGTGGATAAGGTCAAGTAGCACAGGAGAAGGTCGAGCGTGAGTTTCACCGGAGAAGCCGCCTGCAGGCGGCTTTTCCGGCTTTGGGGGGCTGTTGGGCGCCATATTTTAATTGCGCGGCCGGGGCGCTTTTATTATTATTGGGCCGAAGACCTATGACCGACAGGGAACATGACGGCGTAACGGCGGCCGCGGCCGCGCTCGCCCGGCGGTGGGGCCTCCGGATCTCGGCGGCGGAGCTCACGCGGGTGTGGGACCTCCTGGGCCGCCCCCCCACCAAGGTCGAGGGGTTCATTTTCGACGTTGCCTGGTCCGAGCACTGCTCCTACAAGTCGAGCCGGCGCATCCTGCGCCGCTACCTCCCCACCCACGCGCCCAACGTCGTCATCGGCCCGGGCCAGGACGCGGGCGTCGTCCGCGTTTTCAGCGAACGCGGCACCTCCTACTGCGTCGTCATCGCGCACGAGAGCCACAACCACCCCTCCCAGGTCCTCCCCCTTGAAGGCGCGGCCACCGGCATCGGCGGCATCGTACGCGACGTCTACTGCATGGGGGCGGACGTCGTGGCGGTCCTGGACCCCCTCCGCTTCGGCTCGCAGGCCGGCGAACGCGCCAAACGCTCGCAGGCCATCGCCCGCGGCGTGGTGGACGGCATCTGGCGCTACGCCAACGCCATCGGCGTCCCCAACGCCGGCGGCGACGTCTACTTCGACTCCTGCTACGACGACAACTGCCTCGTGAACGTCGTGGCCGTGGGCACGGTCACGGAAGCCGGCATCGTCGAAAGCCGGGTCCCGGCCGCCGCCCGCGACGAATACTACTGGCTTATCCTGGTGGGTAAGCCCACCGACGACTCCGGCGTCGGCGGCGCCTCCTTCGCCTCCGCCGTCCTGGACGAGGAGGAGAGCCAGGAGAACAAGGGCGCGGTCCAGGTTCCCGACCCCTTCCTGAAGCGCGTGTTGGCCGTCGCCACCCGCGAGATGCTCGCCCGGGCGCGCGCCAAGAAAGTGGCGCTGGGGATGAAGGACCTGGGCGCGGGAGGGCTGGCGGGCGCGGCGTCGGAGTTGTGCGCCGCTGCCAAGCTCGGCGGCACCGTGGACCTGGACAAGGTCGCCGTCGCCATCGACAAGCTGGACCCGGCCGTCATCGCCGTGGGTGAAACCCAGGAGCGCTACGTCATCGCCGCGCCGGCCCATTTCGCCGATGAAATCCTGGCCATCTACAACGACGAGTTCGAGCTGCCGCGGGTTTTCCCCGGCGCCTGCGCCGCGGTCATCGGCGAGGTAATGGAGGAGAAATACTTCCGCCTGACGGCCGCGGGCGAAGTGGTCGCCGAGATTCCCATCGAGGTCCTGGACACGGCCCCCTCCTACGTCCGCCAGGCGCGCGCGCCGCAGGCGCCGCTGGAGTTCGTGCGGCTGAAGCCGCCGGCCGACCTCGCCGAGATGCTCCTTCGCCTCCTGGGCTCGCCCGACGTCTGCTCGCGGAAGCCGCTCTTCGAGCACTATGACCGGAGCGTCCAGGGCAACACGGTGGTGGAGGGCGGCGAGGCCGACGCCGCCGTGCTCGCGCCCTGGCCCGGCAAGACCCAGGCCATAGCGCTCGCGTGCGACGGCAACCCTCACCTGGGCGAGCTGGAGCCGTACGCCGGCGGCGCCCACGCCGTCCTGGAGGCGTGCCGCAACGTCGCGGCGGTGGGCGCGACGCCGATCGCCGTCACCGACTGCCTCAACTTCGGCAACCCCGAAGACGCGGCCGTCTTCTGGACCTTCGAGGAAGCGGTCCGCGGCATCGGCGACGCCTGCCGGGGTATCGGCCTCCGCGCTACGGGCGCGCCGCTCCCCGTGGTCTCGGGCAACGTCTCCTTCTACAACCAGTCCACCCGCGGCGTCGCCGTCAAGCCGTCGCCCATCGTGTGCTGCCTCGGCTTCATGGACGACTACGGCCTGGCCGTGACCAGCCAGTTCAAGGACGAGGGCAACCCGCTGTACCTTATTGGCCGGCGCTGGGGCGAAATGGGCGCGAGCGCCTACTACCGCCTGCGCGGCCGGCTGGGGTGGCCCGCGCCCCGGCCCCGCTTCGGCGCCGAGCGCCAGATGATAGAGGCGGTGCTCGAGCTCATCGAGACGCGGTGCGTCGCCGCGTGCCACGACGTCGCCGACGGCGGCCTGGCCGTGGCGCTGGCCGAGATGGTCCTGGGGCCCAAGGGCGCCGGCGGCCTCGGCTGCACCGTGGACCTCGGGCCGGCGCTGGGGGCCGAGGCGCCCGACGAGGCGCTCTTCTGCGAGAACGGCGGCTTCGTCGTCGAGGTGCGGGAGGGGTCGTCGGAGGCCGCGGAGCTTATCCTCGCGAACTCGGGCGCCGACTGGTGGCGGCTGGGCGACGTGACGGCCGAGGCGCGCCTTATCATCCACGCCGGCGGCGGGCCGGTCATAAACCTCGCCGCCGACGAACTCGCCCGCGCCTGGGCGGAGCCGTTGAAGGGGTACTTCTAACCCGTCGGCCGGCGCGAGGCCGGAATCAGGAAACTATGTCCCCACGAGCCAAACCCAAAATCGCGGTCGTCCAGTTCCCGGGCGTGAACTGCGAATACGAGACCGCCCGGGCGTTGGAGGCCGCGGGCGCGCGGGCGTCCGTCGTCCGCTTCAACCTCCCGCCGGGCGAAATTCAGAGCTTCGACGGCTACGCTCTGCCGGGCGGCTTCTCCTACGAGGACCGCGTGCGCGCGGGCGCCATCGCCGCCAAGGACGCGGTGGTGGAGGTCCTGGCGGAGGAGGCGAAGCGCGGCAAGCCCCTCCTCGGCATCTGCAACGGCGCGCAGATATTGGTGGAGGCCGGCATCGTTCCGGGGCGGGAGCCGGGCCGCGTCGAGATGGCGCTGGCCCACAACCGCCACCCCTACCACGACGGCTTCCTCTGCCGGTGGGTCTTCTGCCGCCACGAGCCCTCGGGCGAGGTGCTGCCGCTGCCCATCGCGCACGCCGAGGGCCGCTTCACCTGCGACGAGGAGGCCGCGCTCACGGCGCTGGAGGCCCACGAGCTGGTCTATCTCCGCTACGTGGACGAGGCGGGCGCGGCGGCGGGCGAGGAGTACAACCCCAACGGCGCCGCGCTGGACGCGGCCGCGGTCCGGTCGTACAGCGCCGACGCCGTGGCCGTTATGCCGCACCCCGAACGCGCGAGCTGGCTCTACCAGCTCCCCACCTACCTGCCGGGGCCGTGGGGCGTCCGGCGGCGGCGGGCCGCCGGCAAACAGCTCTTCGAGCCCGGCCCGGGGCGCGTCATCTTCGACGACTTCCTGAAGCTCGTCTGAACCTGGAGAGGAAGGTCCCATGAGAGCGTTGGTTACCGGCGGCGCGGGCTTCATCGGCCGGCACCTGGTGGAGTGGCTCCTGGCGCGCTCCTACGAGGTGCTGGCGCTGGACGACCTTTCCAACGGCTTCGCCGAGAACCTGGCGGAGTTTGACGGCCTGCCCGGTTACGAGGGGTTGCTCACGGGCGACGTGTGCGACGAGGGCGTGTGGGCCCACCTCGCGGCGCGCCGCTTCGACATCATCTTCCACCTCGCCGCGTGCATCAACGTCCAGTCGTCCATCGACGACCCGGCGCGGACGTTCAACGCCGACGTGGTGGGGACCTTCAAGGCGCTGGAGCACGCCCGCGCCCACGGCTCGCGGTTCATCTACGTCTCCACGTGCCTGGTTTACGCGCCGGCGGTGGACGGCACGCCCATCAGCGAGCGGTATCCGACGCGGCCGGCGTCGCCCTACGCCGCGGCCAAGCTGGCGGGCGAAAACCTGGCCATCTCCTACTATCACGCCTACGGCCTCCACGCCCTCGTCCTGCGGCCCTTCAACACCTACGGCCCGTACCAGCGGACCGACGGCGAAGGCGGCGTGGTCGTCACCTTCCTCAACCAATACCTGAAGGGCAAGCCGCTCGCGGTCTTCGGCGACGGCCGCCAGACGCGCGACCTCCTCTACGTGGAGGACTGCGCGGACTTCATCGGCCGCGCGGGCGAGGCCAACGCCGCGGGCTCGGTCATCAACGGCGGCCTGGGCCAGGACATCGAGATCCGCGACCTGGCGCGTAAGATCGCCGGCGACGACGGCCAGATAACTTTCACCGCCCATCCCCACGCCCAGGCCGAGGTGTGGCGGCTGGTGTGCGACAACGGCAAGGCGGAGCAGCTCCTGGACTGGAGGCCCGGCTGCTCGTTGGACGAGGGGATAGCGCGCACGCGGGCGTGGCTCGAGGCGAGGTCGGCGCGTGGTTAGGAGAATAACGGCGGCGCTCACGGGCGCCGTTTTTCTTGGCGCGGCGGCGCTGGCGTTGGACCCGGCTTACGACGCCGCGGCCCTTTTCCCCCTCGCCGCCGGCAACACGTGGACCTACGAGGGGAAGATGACCGTCGCGAAAATAGGGGCCTACGCGCTGGTGGATTTGCCCCTCAACGTGACGATGACCGTGGCCGACGAGAAGCGGTGGGGCGAGGTCCGCCTCTTCACGCTGGAGGGGCACCCCGACGACGCGGCTTGGGCGCTGGACGAGGCCACGGCCGAGGAGGGCGCGAACATCGAGACCTCCCGCTACGGCTTCCTCTGCGTCGCGAACAAGGTCTTCCGCGTTTACGGCGACCGGATGGAGGACGCCACCATCGCCCTGAGCGACGCGGGCTACCTCGAGCCGACGTTCCTCGCCGAGGAAGGGCCGGTGCTGGAGTTTCCGCTTTTCGTCGGCGCGCGCTTCGGCGCCACGGCCCAGCTTCCCCGCGCGGACAAGGCGTACTTCTGGTACGTCGCGGACGCCGCGCCCTATCAGGGCGGCCGGACGGAGTACCACCTCACCTACTACACCAACCCCGACACCACCGACGTTTGGTTCGTCCCCGGCGTCGGCATCACCCACTACCGCTACAACCACCGCGGCACGCCGCTCATGGTGGACTTGAAGCTCCTGGGCGCGACGTACAAGGAATAACGCCAGCTTGTAGTTTCCCCCGGCTAAAGCCGGGGGCCCGACGCTTCGCCGCTCAACCACCGCCCGCTGAAGCGGGCGGTATAAATAAAAAGCCGGGCCTGCAGGCCCGGCTTTTTTTGCGCGTTAACTAAGCCGCGCGGCCCTTATACCACCCGCGCGACGGTGACGGCGATGGTGTCCACGAGGTCGGGGACCTTGACGCCGCGGCTGAGGTCGTTGTAGGGCTTCGCGAGCCCCTGGGAGAACGGCCCCACCGCCCGGGCGCCGGCGATGCGCTCCACCAGCTTATACGAGATGTTGGCCGCCTCGAGGGCGGGGAAGATGAGGACGTTGGCGTTGCCCTGGATGGGGGAGCCGGGGGCTTTCTTGGCCGCGACCGCGGGGACGATGGCCGCGTCGGCCTGCATCTCGCCGTCGATGACCAGGTTGGGCGAGCGCTGTTTCACGAGCGCCGTCGCCCGGCGCACCTCGTCGATGAGCGGGTGCTCGGCCGAGCCCTTGGTGCTGAACGAGAGCATCGCGACGCGCGGCTCGAGGCCCACGAGGAGGCGGTAGTTCTCGGCGGTCGCGACGGCGATGTCGGCCAGCTGCTCCGGCGTGGGGTCCACCACCAGCGCGGGGTCGGCCCAGAACATCACGCCCTCGTCGCCGAACTCCGGCTTGGGCAGGAGCATGATGAAACAGGTGGAGAGGGTCTTGCAGCCGGGCGCGAGGCCAACGACGTGGAGCGCGGCGCGCATCACCGTCCCGGTGGAGGTGGCGGCGCCGCCCACCACCGCGTCCACCGCCCCCGTCCGCAGGAGCCAGGCTCCGAAGAAGAACGGCTCCGCGGTCATAATCTTGGCCGCCTCTTCCGGCGTCATCCCCTTGTGTTTGCGCAGCTCGTAATACGCCGTCGCGGCCTGTTCGCGGGCCGGGTCCTTCGCGGGCTCCACCAGCGTGAAACGCGTGAGCGCCGCGCCGGCCTTGGCGGCCGCGGCCTCCGCCGCCGCGCGGTCCCGGGCCAGCAACACGACCTCGCGGGCGTAGCCGAGGTCCAGCGCCTGGGCGCCGGCGGCGACGACGCGCTCGTCCTCGCCCTCGGGGAGGCACAGCGTGACGGGTTTGGCTTTCGCCTTGTCGCGGATGTTCTGGAGGATGTCCATAGCGTTACCTCGCGAATAAAGTAATATGATGGCGACGCCGGCGGCGAGGGGCGACCATATTACGACACGGTGGCGCCGGCGGGGAGGTCGCCGTCCACGGTGAGGATCTTCACGACGTCGTGGTGGGTGGCCGCGAGGAGCATCCCCCGCGACTCCACGCCGCGGATCTTGGCGGGCTGCATGTTCTTGACCACCACGACCTTGCGGCCCACGAGGTCCTCGGGGTTATACCACGGCGCGATGCCGGCGACGATCTCGCGCTCCTCGCCGCCGACGTCCACGGTCATTTTAAGGAGCTTGTCGGCGCCCGCGACCCGTTCGCAGGTCTTGACCTCGGCCACCGCGAGCCCCATCTTCTTCACGTCATCCATCGTCACGTAGCTGGCTTCCATTTCTACCTCCGGCGGCGCGGCGGCCGCGGCCTCGGCGGGCTCCGGGGCGGCGACGCCGGCGTCGCCGGCGCCCTCCCGCAGCCGCGCAAGTTGGGCCTGTATCTTCGGTTCCTCTATTTTCTCGAACAGGATTTTAATCTCGCCCAGCGGCGCCCCCTCGGGGACGGTCGGCCGTTGGGCTTCGGCCCACGAGAGCGGCCGGGCCATCGCGAGCATGCGGCGGATTTCCGCCGCCGCGAAGGGCGTGAACGGCTCGAACGCCGTGCTGAGCGCGGCCGCGAGCCGGCACGATACGTTCAATATCGTCTTGGCCCGCGCCGGGTCTTTTTGCCGCCAGGCCCAGGGCTGCTGGTCGTTGTAGTACTTGTTGGCGGCCCGGGCTATATCCAGGGCGGCCGCGAGGCCGGCGCGCATCTCGTAGTTCTCGATGTGGGCCCCCTCGGCGGCGAGGCGCTCGGCCGCGGCGTTCAATATCTCCTCGTCGGCCGCCGTCAACGCGCCGGCCCGGGGGACCTCGTTCCCCATATAATTCTTGGCGAAAGCGAGCGCGCGGTTGACGAAGTTGCCGAAGATATCCGCCAGCTCCGAGTTCACCCGCGCCGCCATCTCCAGGAAGGAAAAGTCCGCGTCCTTGGCTTCGGGGGCGTTGGCCGTGAGGTAATACCGCAGCGCGTCCGGCTGGAAGGCGTCCAGCGCGTCGTCGGCCCACACCGCCCAGTTGCGGCTGGTGGAGATCTTACGGCCTTCCAGGTTCAGGAACTCGTTGGCCGGAATCTGGTAGGGGAGGTTGTAACCCTCCGGCTGGCCCATCAACATCGCCGGCCACACCAGCGCGTGGAATACGATGTTGTCCTTGCCGATGAAGTGGACCACCTTGGCGGCGGGGTCGAGCCAGTAATCCTTCCACCGCTCGGCGTCGCCCCGCCGGCGGGCCCACTCCATGGTGGAGGATATGTAGCCGATGGGCGCGTCAAACCAGACGTAAAGGACTTTGCCGCGGGCTTCGGGCAGCGGGACCGGTACGCCCCAGTCGATGTCGCGGGTGATGGCGCGGTCTTCCAGCCCCTCGTCCAACCACCCCAGGCAGAACTTCCGGACGTTGGCGCGCCAATGGGAGTTGCCGGCGAGCCAGGCGCGCAGCCGGTCCGCGAACTTGGGCAGCTCCAGGTACCAGTGGGTGGTCTTGCGGACCTCGGGCGCCGCGCCGCAGACCTTGCAGACGGGGTCCACCAACTCCAGCGCGGCCAGCCACCGGCCGCAGTTTTCGCACTGGTCGCCGCGGGCGCCCGCGGTCCGGCAGTGGGGGCACGTCCCCTCCACGTATCGGTCCGGCAGGAAACGCCGGCACGCGGGGCAGTAGAGCTGCTCGGTCTCGCGGGCCACGACGACGCCGGCGCGGTAGAGGTTGGTGAAAAACTGCTGCGATAGGGGGTAGTGGATTTCGCGGGACGACGTCCGGCCGTAGTTGTCGAACGTGAAGGCGAGGCGGTCGAAGCTGTTCTTGATGACGCCGTGGTAGCGGTCCACCAACGCCTGCGGCGATATGCCTTCCTTCTCGGCGCGGACGGTAATGGGGACGCCGTGCTCGTCGGACCCGCAGATGTATATGACGTCCTTGCCGGCGAGGCGCAGGTAGCGGACGTAGGAGTCGGCCGGGAGGTACGCGCCGGCGAGCTGGCCCACGTGGAGGGGGCCGTTGGCGTAGGGCAGGGCGCTGGTTACGAGGTAGCGTTCAGCCATGGCGTCGTCTTCCGAAAGGACTTCATCGGAGTTTAGCACAAGGGTCCGGGGCGGTCAAATGCTAAAAGGAAAGCCGGCGTCGGCCGGCTTTCCCCCGGGGCGGGCCGCGCGTCAGTAGTAAAGCGCCTTGACCCGCCCCAGCGACGTCGGCGCCACGTCCTGCTCGGCGTAGTCCAGGAAGACGGTGACGCGCAGCATGAGGTTGCGGTAGGGATAGGGGTCGAGGCCGGCGAGGCGCTCCCAGGGGCCGCCGGACTCGCGCTGCCAGCTCCGATTGAGGAACGTGGGGTTGTTGTCGCAGTAGTAGGGGTCGCAGTTGGGGTAGTTGTAATACTGCTCGACCGCGGCCAGGAATTGGCCCGTCGGGAGGTAGTAATTCACCCAGAAGTCCTTGAACCCCGGCGCGCCGGTGGGTTTCACGAACCGGCTGGCGCCGCCCTCGGGCCAGAGCATGGCGCCGGGGGCGCCGCCGCTCATGGCGAAGACGGCCAGACGGAAGCCGTCGAAGCTCCCGTTGGGCCAGGAGTTGGACGTGTAAAACCGGAATTCCTGCAGGACGTTGTGCGAGGTTTTGAGGGTCGCGAGGTCGAAGTCGTTTCCCACCCAGCTGTTTAGGCCTGTATACCAGCACAGTTGGAGGGCCTGGACGCCGGTGTCGTAGCGGAGCTCCTGCACGCCGGCGTCGAGGGCAGCCGACGGCGCGGCGGCAGTAAAAACAACGCAGACTACGGCGACGGTTTTCATCGTCCACCTCCCGGCGGCTTTCGCGCCGCTCTTCATATTATATACCCACCCCGCGGCTTTGTAAAGGGCGGCGCCGACGTTAAAAAGGGAGCCCTTGCGGGCTCCCTTCGGTTCGCGTGCGCGAAAGACCGCTACTGGTAGAGGGCCTTGATCCGGCCGATACTAGAGGGCGAAACGCGGTTGGCGTCATCGTTCGCGACGACGCGGAGCATGAGGTTCCGATAGGAATTGTAGCCGTCCAGCTTGGCCCAGCTTCCCTCGTAGTATTGCCAGGAGTGGTTGAGGAACGTCTTGTTGGAGTCCATCGAGAACGCGTCAGCGTTAGGGTAGTCGTAAACCTGTTCCGAGGCCGCGCAGAAGGCGGCGACGCCGACGGGCAGTGTCCAACCTATGGGTACGTTAATCCATAACCAACCCGAGCCGCTGGCCGGCCGGTAGAAGTAACCGCCGCCGGCGGTGGGCCACAGCATCGAACCCGGGTGCCCGCCGCTGAAGGTGTAAATCCCGTAGCGCATGCCCTCCCACGAGTTGTTAGGCCAAGTGGAAGAGGTGTACATCCGGATGGTCGAAATGCCGAAGTAAGAACTGACGGTGGATATGTCGAAGTCGTTGCCCACCCACGATCCGGCGCCCGTGTACCACGCGAAGCTGATACCGCGCGTACCCGTATCCCATTTGAGTTCCAGGGTCGAGTCGGTGCCCTCGGGTTTGCCCCCCGCGTTAGGCGCTACGTCCATCGCCCAATCTGCCGGCCATACTGCGGCCGTGAGCACGACAAGGCCGAAGAGTAAAACCAACTTCTTCATGGTCGTACCTCCCCGGTTGAAGATAGATTGCCTGCCAGTAAAAACGGGCCGCGGGCAAAGCCCGCATCCCACTTGTAATGTTTAACAGACATAAAGAGCGGGTGTCAAGCTTAAAATAACTCCGCGCCGTTCGACGCCGGCCGGTAACGCCGTCGGCGGCGTAAAAAAGGGAACCCCGGAGGGTTCCCTTCTCTGCGCGAACTCAACAGCCCGTTACTGGTACAGGGCTTTAATCCGGCCCATGCTCGAGGGCGAGACGCGGTTGGCGTCATCGCAAACGGTTACCCGGAGCATAAGGTTCTTGTACGGATACGATTCATACCCGTTCATCGGGGCCCAGCTACCCCCGTAGCGTTGCCAGGAGTGGTTGAAGAAGGTCGGGTTGTTGTCCAACCCGAACGGGTCACAGGTGGGGTAGTTGTAATACTGTTCCGACGCCGCGCAGAAGACGTTAACGCCCGTGGACAATGTCCAACCTACGGTTACATCGACCCATACCCATCCGGAGCCGTTATCCGGGCGGTAGAAGCGACCTACGCCGCTGGCGGGCCACAGCATCGAACCCGGCACCCCGCCGGTGAAGGCGAAAACGGCGTAGCGCATGCCCTCCCACGAGTTGTTAGGCCAAGTGGAAGAGGTGTACATCCGGATGGTCGAAATGCCGAAGTAAGAACTGACGGTGGATATGTCGAAGTCGTTGCCCACCCACGAGCCGGCGCCGGTATACCAAGCCATACCTAAACCGCGCGTACCCGTATCCCATTTGAGTTCCAGGGTCGAGTCGGTGCCCTCGGGTTTGCCCCCCGCGTTTGGCGCGACATCCACCGCCCAATCCGCGCCCCATGCGGCGGCCGCGAGCACGACAAGGCCGAAGAGTAAAACCAACTTCTTCATCGTCGTACCTCCCCGGTTGAAGATAGATCGCCTGCCAGCATAAAACGGGCCGCGGGCAAAGCCCGCATCCCACTTGTAATGTTTAACAGATATCCGGAACCGGTGTCAAGCTTAAAATAACTCCGCGCGGTTTGACGCCGGCCGGTGACGCCGTCGGCGGCGTAAAAAAGGGAACCCCGGAGGGTTCCCTTACTTACGCGAGCTCAACAGCGCGTTACTGGTAGAGGGCTTTGATCCGCCCCATGCTGGAGGGCGCGACGCCGGGGTTGACTTCGTTGTTCACGACGACGCGGAGCATGAGGTTCTTATAGGGGTAGGACGGATAACCTTCCATCGGGGACCACGTGCCTTCGTAATACTGCCAGGAGTGGTTGAGGAAGGTCGGGTTGCTGTCGAGCGAGAACGGGTCGGCGGTCGGGTTGTTGTAATATTGCTCCGAGGCCGCGCAGAACGACTTCACGCCCGTGGGCAACGTCCAGTTGATGGGAACGTCAATCCAGACCCAACCCGAACCGCTGGTGGGGCGATAGAAGTAGCCGCCGCCCGACGTCGGCCAAATGAGCGAGCCGGGGACGCCGCCGCCGAAGGAGTAGATGCCGTAGCGCATACCTTCCCACGACGCGTTGGGCCACACGTTGGACGAGAACATGCGGATGGTCGAGATGCCGGGGTAGGTCTTGACGGTCGAGATGTTGAAATCGTTGCCCACCCAGGCCCCGGCGCCGGTAAACCATATCAGACCTATGCCGCGGATACCCGTATCCCACTTCAATTCTTGAGTCGCGTCGGTGCCGTTGTGTCTCGCCGGAACGGCGGGCGCTACGTCTACCGCCATATCCGCCGCCCAGACGACGGCCGCGAACGCGACAAGACCGAGGAGTAAAGCAAACTTCTTCAAGGTTGTACCTCCTTATGTTGGTTATGCGCCGGCGGGCGCCGGCGCCGATAACACGCACCGCTGCGGTTTTAACCGCAGCTTTTCCTATCAGAAAGTAACATAGGCCCGAGGCCGTTGTCAACGTCGAAATGAGAAGCGGGGCCGGCCTCGGCCGGGCCTTAGTGGTACATCGCCTTCACGCGGCCGAAGCTCGTCGGCGCCACCGCCATAGAATAGAAGATGGCGCGGGTCATAAGCGGGTAGGAGCCGTAACCGAGGCCGGTGATGCCGGCCCAGAAGCCGCCGTAGTAATACCACGAGTGGGAGTACGTACCGCCGCTCGCGAGGTTGACAACCGGGTCGCAGGCCGGGTATTTGTAATACTGCTCGAAGGCCATAACGAACGCGGTATTCGAACCCAAGTAGTAGTTGGCGGAGAAGGTGTTCCACCCGAACGCCGCGCCGCAGACGTACGTCGGGCCGTTCAGGAGCGAACCCGGCGTACCGCCGGCGAACGACCAGGTACCCATCCGGTTACCCTCGAACGTGCCGTTCGGCCAATTAGGGTAGTAGTAAATCTTGGCGGCGCCTACCCAATGCGACCAGGCGAAGGGTATGGTGAAGTCCACGCCCGCCCACGCGCCGGCGCCCGTATACCACGCGACGACGTCCGAGATAGTACCGTTATCCCAAGCAAGCTCCCACGTGACGCCGGTACCTTTGTCCGCGACGTACGGCCCGTGATACACGGGGCTTACGACCGTGTCGGCCGCCCATGCCCCCGCGGCCAGGAACCCCAGCAGTAGAACCGCCCACTTATTCATTACGTGACCCTCCTTAATTAAATCAACTCCTCCTTGGTTGCCCCCGGCGTGTCCGGGGGGTCGTTCGCCCTCCCGGGCGTCGTTAACGGTACATCGCCTTCACGCGGCCGAAGCTCGTCGGCGCGACGGCCGCGAAGCCGGTGTCGTTCATTATGGCGCGGTACATCAAGGGGTAGTTGCCGTAACCCATTTGGTTCATGGGACGCCAAACGCCGCCGTAATAATACCAGGAGTGCGACGGCGTTCCGGTGCTCGACATAGTATAGATCGGGTCGCAGTACGGGTAGTTGTAATATTGCTCGAAGCCGAGGACGAACGCGGTCGTGGCGCCGAGGTTGTAGTCGGCGGCGTAGGCGTTCCAACCAAACGCGGTGGCGCGCACGAAGGTCGGGCCGTGGAGGATGGACCCGGGATTTCCCCCGACGAACGACCAGACGGCCATCCGGTTACCCTCGAATTCGTTATTAGGGAAGCCCGGCCAATAGTAGATTTTGCCGGACGCGACGTAATGGTAGGAGCTGAGGGTGGTAATATCGAAGTCCACGCCGCCCCATTTGTCGGCGCCGGTGAAAAAAGCGCCGGCATCGGCAAACGGCACGCCGTTATCCCACGCGAGCTCCAGCGTGGCGTCCGTGCCGCCCCGCGGCGTAAACGGGCCCCCATGCGGCGGCGCCGCGACCGTGTCCGCGGCCCACGCGCCGGCCGCCCCCAGAACCAGGCCCGCGATAATCAGAGCTGACTTGTTCACGTCGTACCCCCTGCGTTGACGTTCGTAATGCACGATGGCGCGGCGGGCGCCGCGCCGCTTAGTCAGTGGTACATCGCCTTCACGCGGCCGAGGCTCGCCGGCGCTACGCCGATGCCCTGGTCGCTTACGAAAGCGCGGGTCATGATCGGGAAATTGCCGTTGCCCAGGCCGCCGATGGGGTGCCAGGCGCCGGTGTAGTAATACCAGGAGTGGGTGTAGTCAGCCTGCGTGCTATAGCAGATGACGGGATCGCAATTCGGGTAGTTGTAATACTGCTCGAAGGCCATTACGAACGCGGTCGTAGAAGCCAAGTCGTAGCCGTTGGCGTAGGTGTTCCAACCGTGCGCCGTACCGCGGACGTACGTCGGCCCGCTCAGAATGGAACCCGGGACGCTGCCCACGAACGACCAGACGGCCATGCGGTTCCCCTCGAAGATATTGTTGGGCCAATTCGGATAGTAATACAACTTCCCCGCGCTGACGTAGTGGTACGCGGCGAGGGTGGAGATGTTGAAGTCCACGCCGGCCCATAAGCCGGCGCCCGTATAAAAAGCGAAGCCGCCCGCGATCAACGTACCGCTGTCCCACTTTAGCTCCAACGTGGCGTCGGTGCCGCCGCCCGGCGCACGCGGGCCCCAATACGGCGGCCCCGCAACCGTGTCCGCGGCCCACGCGCCGGCCGTCCCCAGAACCAGGCCGGCGATAATCAAAGCTGACTTGTTCACGTCGTACCCCCTAAGTTGGCGTTCGTAATGGGCGATGGCGCGGCGGGCGCCGCGCCGCTTAGTTAACGGTACATCGCCTTCACGCGGCCGAAGCTCGCCGGCGCGACCGCCGCGAAGCCGGTGTCGTTCATTATGGCGCGGATCATTATCGGGAAGTTGCCGTAGCCGAGGAGAGAGACCGGGCCCCACGCGCCGCCGTAGTAATACCAGGAGTGCGACGCCGTACCCGTGCTTGCCAACTCTATTACCGGGTCGCATTGCGGGTAGTTGTAGTATTGCTCGAACGCCATGACGAACGCCGTAGCGGCGCTTAAGTTATAGCCGGTCGCATAAGCGTTCCAGCCAAACGCGGTTCCCCGGACATACGTAGGTTGGCTCAGGATAGAACCGGGGACGCCGCCCCCGAACGACCAGACGGCCATCCGGTTCCCCTCGAATATGTTGTTCGGCCAACCCGGGTAGTAGTAAATTTTACCGGATTCAACCCAATGATAAGCGGCTATGGTTGAAATGTTGAAGTCCACGCCGCCCCAGGCGCCGGCCCCCGTATACCACGCGATGGGCCCGAAGGACGGCTGGCCGCTGTCCCACTTTAGCTCCAGCGTGGCGTCGGTGCCGCCGCCCGGCGCAAACGGGCCCCCATGCGGCGGCGCCGCGACCGTGTCGGCTCCCCACGCCCCGGCCGTCCCCAGAACCAGGCCGGCGATAATCAAAGCTGACTTGTTCACGTCGTACCCCCGAAGTTGGCGTTCGTAATGTGCGATGGCGCGGCGGGCGCCGCCCGCCGCTTTAATTAATGGTACATCGCCTTCACGCGGCCTAAGCTCGCCGGCGTTACGTCGTTATGGTGTTCGTCGTCCACGATACACCGCGTCATCAGCGGGAAACTGCCGTAGCCCAAGCCGCCGATAGGGTGCCAGGCGCCGCCGTAGTAATACCAGGAGTGGGAGTACGTACCGCTGCTGGCGAGGTTGACCACGGGGTCGCATATGGGGTAGTTATAGTACTGCTCGAAGGCGATGACGAACGCGGTGGTGGCGCCGAGGTCGTAGCCGGCGGCGAAGGTGTTCCATCCGAACGCCGTGCCGCGGACGTACGTCGGGCCCCACAACAGCGAACCCGGCGTACCGCCGGGGAACGACCAGGCGCCGGCGCGGTTACCTTCAAAGATGCCGTTCGGCCAATTAGGGTAATAATAAATCCGGCAGGAGGAGACGTAGTTATAACTCGTGAGGGTGGAGACGTCGAAGTCCACGCCCGCCCAGGCGCCGGCGCCGGTGTACCACGCCACAACCTCGTTTATACTACCGGTATCCCACTTCAGCTCGAGGGTGCCGTCCGTCCCGCCGCCCGGCGCAAACGGGCTTCCATGCGGCGGCCCCGCGACCGTGTCCGCGGCCCACGCGCCGGCCGTCCCCAAAACCAGGCCGACGATAATCAAAGCTGACTTGTTCACGTCGTACCCCCTAAGATGGCGTTCGTAATGCGCGATGGCGCGGCCGACGCCGCGCCGTTTCATCTAATAATACATCACCTTCACGCGGCCGAAGCTCGCCGGCGTCACCCCCGGGTTCTGCTCGTTGTCCACCACCACCCGCAGCATCAGGTTGCGGTAGGGGTCGCCGCTGGTGCTCATCGCCCGCCACGTATGTTCGAAGTATATCCAGGAGTGGCCGCGGAACAGCGCGCGGTTGTCCAGCAGGAACGGGTCGCAGTTGGGGTAGTCGTAGTATTGCTCGCAGGCGGCGACGAAGGCGTGGACGCCGGTGGGAAGGACCCACCCCACCTGATAATCGTTCCAGCCGTAGGTGGGCGTGGTCCCCACGGCCCACGTCGGCCCCTTGAGGCGGGAGCCCGGCGCGCCGCCGTTGAAGGCGTATATGCCCCAACGCATCCCGTCCCACCGGCCGTTGGGCCAGGCCGGGCCGGTGTAGAAGCGTATTTTCTTGATGCCGGCGAAGGTCTTGAGGGTGCTGACGTCGAAGTCGTTGCCGACCCACGAGCCTTTGCCGGTATGCCAGGCCACGAGCCAATAGGGAACGCCGGAATCCCACGCCAGCTGGTGCGTGGCGTCCGTCTCGGGCCAGGCGCCGACGTCGCCGGGCGCCGGTTCGAGGTAGAAGTCGGCGGCCCAGGTCGCGGCGGCGAAGGCCAACGCCCCCCAGCAAGCGCATACCCGTCTTTTCATCGGCGAATACCTCCGGCCCGCGGCTCGGCCGCGGCGCCTTTACTATTTAATATCGCCGGGCTATTGTCAATATAAAAAAAGAGGGAGCCTTGCGGCTCCCTCCGTGGTCGCAAGTGACCGAAGACTACTGGTACATCGCCTTGACGCGGCCGAAGCTCGTCGGCGTTACCCCAGTCAAGTCGCTCATGATGGCGCGGGTCATAAGCGGGTAGCTGCCGTAACCCAAGCCGGCGATACCGGCCCAGGCGCCGCTGTAGTAATACCACGAGTGGGAGGCCGTACCGGAGCTCGACATGTTGATGACCGTGTCGCAGGCCGGGTAGTTGTAATACTGCTCGAAGGCCATGACGAACGCGGTAGCCGAACCCAGGTTGTAGCCGTTGGCGTAGGTGTTCCAACCGCTCGCCGTACCACGGACGTAGGTCGGGCCGTTTAGGAGCGAGCCCGGCACGCCGCCGGAGAACGACCAAACGCCCATCCGGTTACCCTCGAACGTGCCGTTCGGCCAGTTCGGGTAGTAGTAAATCTTGCCGGATTCTACGATCTTGTAGGTGGCGATGGTGGAGATGTTAAAGTCTACGCCGCCCCACGCGCCAGCGCCCGTGTACCACGCGACAGCGTTGGTGATCGTGCCGGTGTCCCACGAGAGCTCCCGGGTGGCGTCGGTGCCTTTTTCCGGGACGTACGGCCCGTGATAGGTCGGGCTGACGACCGTGTCGGCCGCCCACGCCCCAGCCGCTAACAGCGCGACCATGAGGACTGCGAACATCTTCATTATTGTTCCTCCTTGAAAGGATTACTTAGTGCCTTTGGCTTTAAGCGAGCCAAAGGTCGCCGCCCCCGGCTTGCCCGAGGGGTTCTGCACGTATACCTTTTTAACATCAAAACGGCGATAAGTCAAGGAAAAAAAACGGCCGGCGCCGCCCGCTTGGGGCCGCCCCGGGCCGCCACGCCGGTCGGACGCCCGACCCCCTCGTAAATAAAGGGGTTTGTCACCCCGGCGGGTGACAACGGCCTCTGCGCCCCCCGGCCTTACCCCCACGGTCGATATATCGACGTATCCCCGGCCCCGCCGGCTCGGCAAAAAAAACGGCCTCGCGGCCGCCGTCGTTATCTCACAAGCTTCCTTTTCCACCTCACGCCGCCGGCGGTGTCCTCCAGGATTATACCCTGCGCTTCCAACTCGCCGCGGATGGCGTCCGCGCGGGCGAAATCTTTGGCGCGCCGCGCCTCCTCGCGCGCCGCGATGAGCCGCTCCACCGCCGCGTCCAGCGCGCCGCCGCCCGGCGTCAGCACGTCCAGCACCCGGTCGAACGATTCCAGCGTCGCGACCAGCTCCCTCGCGCCGGCGGCCGAGAGCTCGCCTGCGTCCATCGCGCGGTTGCCGGCGGTGACGAGCTCGAAGAGCGCCGCGAGCGCCTCGGCGATGCCCAGGTCCTCGTCCAACCCCCGCTCGAAGCCCTCGCGGGCGCGGGCGAGCGCCGGGCCGAAGTCGTCGTCGCCCGCCCCGGCGTATTCCCGGGCGCGGCGGTAGAAGTCCTGGAGCCGCGTCACGGCCTCGGCCGCGGCCCCCAGCCCCTCCCACGTCATGTTGAGCTGCTGGCGGTAGTGGGTCGCGAGGAGGAGGTAGCGCAGCGCCACCGGCTCGTAGCCCTTCGCCAACAGGTCGCGGAGGGTGAAGAAGTTGCCCAGCGACTTCGCCATCTTCCGCCCCTCGACGACGAGGTGGGCGGCGTGGAGCCAATAGCGGACGAACGGCTTGCCGCTCGCGCCCTCGCTCTGCGCGATCTCGTTCTCGTGGTGGGGGAAGATGTTGTCCACGCCGCCGGTGTGGAGGTCGAAGGTCTCGCCCAGGTACTTCGTGGACATGGCCGAGCACTCGATGTGCCAGCCCGGCCGGCCCGGCCCCCACGGCGACGGCCACGTCGGCTCGCCCTCCCGCGGCGCCTTCCACAGCGCGAAGTCCCGCGCCTCCTCCTTCTCGTATTCGTCCACGTCCACGCGGGCGCCGGGCTTGAGGGCGGCGATGTCCATCCCCGAGAGCTTGCCGTAACCGGGGAAGGTCCCGATGCGGTAGTAGATGGAGCCGCCGGCCTCGTAGGTGTGGCCGTTGGCCTCGAGGCGCGCGATGAGCGCCACCATCTCCGCGACGTGCCGCGTGGCGCGGGGGTAGTGCTCCGCGCGCTCTATCCTGAGGGCGTCAATGTCCTCGAAGAACGCCTCTATGTAGGGCGCGGTGTAGGCGTCCAGCGAGACGCCGGCGGCGAGCGCGCCGCGGATGGTCTTGTCGTCCACGTCGGTGAGGTTCATCACCTGGACGACGCGGTAGCCCCGCCACTTCAGCCACCGGCGCAGGAGGTCCTCGAACATGTAGGTGCGGAAGTTGCCGAGGTGGGCGAAGTCGTAGACGGTGGGGCCGCAGGTGTACATGCGGACCACGCCCGGCTCGAGGGGCGCGAACTCCTCGAGGCGGCGGCTGAGCGTGTTGTGGAATTTGAGGGTCATGGGGGCCGGGCCCCGGCGGGGCCGATTCCCGCGACTATACCAAATCCCGCCCGGGAAATCAAACCCAAAGCCGCGCCGGCTCGGGGCGCGGGCGTAGGCGGACCGGGGATAGATTTATATTGACGCCGGCTGCGCGATGGGGTAGTATTTATAGGCGAAAGAAAGGGAATATTATGCGCTTCGCACCGGACACCAACCCGCGTCGGCCTATCCCGTTCGGGATACGGAGGCGCGGCTTTCGCGCCTGAAAGGGGGAAAGGACGATGCTTCGCTGGTATTTCTTAATACTCGCGTTAACGTTCGTCGCCCAAGCGGCGGCGACGGAGGAGGAAATCGTCGTCAACGGCGGTTTCGAAACGGGTCAACTACAACCCTGGACCACCGACGAATTTATAATGAGTTCGGGAGCCGGCGGTCATTCCGGTAATTATGACGTTTATATGGCTTCTTGGGGAGACCCGCCGTCCATAGACGGATATATCCGCCAAGACTTGGGGCGGACGTATTACGCCTACGAAGTAAAGAGCGCGAGTTTTTGGATATACCCGGATTTCCTCGCGCGGTACGGGGGAAGGTACCCTTGCCAGACGGATTTCCGAATATACCTTGGCGATAATAATGAATATGATGTTCCCCCACTGCCGGATACGGGGTGGGGTTGGATTATACAATGGTATAAAATAAACGTGCCATTATCCGAAATACAGTACCCTTTCGATTACGTTTATATTTGGGTCCACGTTCATATGACGACGGGAACACCGCCTTATAACCTATACGCGGCCCTCGACGACGTTTCCGTGACCATATCCCATACCGGCGTTACGCCGGCTTCCTGGGGCCGCGTTAAAGCCACGTTCAGGTAGACTTACGAACCGGAGGTAGTTGTGGTATCGTCGGCGCGTTTTTCTTTTCGCCGTCTAGCGGCGTTGGTGGTTCTCGGTGCGGTTTTTGTTTTAATAAGGGGCAAAGGACGATGCTTCGCTGCTATGTTTTAATACTCGCGTTGACGCTCGCCGCTGGGGCGGCGGCGACGGAGGAGGAAATCGTCGTCAACGGCGGTTTCGAAACCGGACAGCTGACGCCATGGGTCGCCGAAAAGTTCGTGGTCGGGTCGGGTTGGAGCCATTCCGGTAATTACGCCGCAGCTATGGCCGGCGGAGGTTACGAGGAATTCGAAATCGAAGGTTATATCAAGCAATCCTTACAACGGACTTATTACCCTGGCGAGGTAACGAAAGCGTTTTTTTGGATTTACCCAGATTTTAACGCTCGGGGAAACGGGCGCGGACCCTGTTGGACGTTTTACGAATTCCGGCTGGGCGATTATAATATTTATGATGTACCTCCGCCGGAATGGCCGAATTGGTGGGACCCTAAGTGGTATAAAATAGAAATGCCCCTGAGTAATATAACCGCTCCTTTTAATTATATTTATATTTGGGTAAAGGTCGAAGCCCAATCGGGGGCGTTACCCCCGTATTGGCTTTCTGCGGATTTGGATGATATTTCGGTTACGATTTCTTCTTCGGCGATTTCGAATACATCGCTCGGCAGGGTAAAAGCTTTTTTCAGATGAGGCGTACGTCTATATTTTCCCAAGCTCTTCGCCGCGGATGAAGAGGGAGAAAGGGAAAGACGAGAATTCCCCGTTCGAACGGGATTCGTAAGTAGGGGCCGGCCTTCAGGCCGGCCCACCCCTACGCCGGCACGGTCTAAAGACCGTGCCTTACTTTTAAACGAACCTTTCCTGCGCCCCTCCTCCCCGTTTGACCTCTACCCCGATATTTCGTATAATGTCCCCGTGCCGCCGTCGAGAGGAAACGGCGCGGACCCGATATGGCCAAAGACCCCTTCGATATCCCGTGGGAGGACGACGCCGGCGCCGAGGACCCCATCGCCCGCGCCGCGGCGTTGGAGCAAGAGTTGGCCGAGGCCCGCGCGCGCGCCGCGGCCGCCGAGGAGAGCGCCGCCCGGGCCCGCGACGACCTGGTGCGCCGCGCCGCCGAGCTCGACAACGCCCGCAAGCGCTTCGCCCGCGACTACGAGCGGGCGTGCGCCGCCGCCGCCCAGGGCATCGTGGAGAAGCTCCTCCCGGTCCTGGACGACCTGGCGCGGGCGGCGGACGCGGCCGACGCCGACGTCAACATCCCCCAGCACTACGTGGACGCCCTCCGCCTGCTCCACCGCTGCCTCTTCGACATCCTGCGCGAGGCGGGGCTGGAGCCCATCGCCGCCGCGCGGGGCGACCCCTTCGACGCCGAGGTCCACGAAGCGGTCATGGTCTCGTGCGACCCGGCGCTCCCCGCCGGCGCGGTCCTCGCCGTCCTGGACCCGGGGTATCTCTTCCAGGGGCGGCTGCTCCGGCCGGCGCGGGTGGAGGTCTGCGCGCCGCCGTCCTCTCCCGACGAATAGCGTATGGCCCCCCAAAAAGACTACTACGCCGTCCTGGGCGTGAAAGAGAGCGCCGCCGACGAGGAGATAAAGAAGGCCTATCGGCGGCTCGCGATGAAGTATCACCCGGACCGCAACGCCGAGGCGGGGGCGGCGGAGAAGTTCAAGGACGTCAACGAGGCCTACCAGACGCTGGGCGACGCCAAGAAGCGGTCGGAGTACGACATGCTCCGGAAGTACGGCGCCTTCGGCGGCGGCCCCGGCGGCCCGGGCCCCGGCGGCTTCGACTTCACGCGCTACGGCGGCCAGGGCGGCGCGGGCCAGCAGTTCGACTTCGACCTCAACGACCTCGGCGGCGGCCTCGGCGGCCTCTTCGACCAGCTCTTCCGCGGCGGCGGCCGCGCGGGCGCGGAGGCGGAGGAGGACGCCGGCGACGTCGAGATGACGGTCGAGGTCCCGTTCTCCACCGCGGCCAAGGGGGGCACGGCCAAGATAAACCTGGGCCGGGGCGAGCCGTGCCTCGCGTGCGCGGGGACGGGCGCCGCGGCCGGGACGCAGCCGCAGACCTGCCCGCAGTGCGGCGGCCGCGGCACCGTGACCGTCGGGATGGGTCAATTCGGCGTCAAGCGCGCGTGTCCCCGCTGCGCCGGCAAGGGCAAGGTAGTCGAGAAGCCGTGCCCGGAGTGCGGCGGCGCCGGCGTGAAGCAGGTCCGCCGGCCCGTCAACGTCCGCATCCCCGCCGGCGTCGCGGACGGCGGCGTCATCCGCGTCAAGGGCGAGGGCAACGCCGGCCCGCGCGGCCGCCGCGGCGACCTATACGTCACCGTCCGCGTCCGCGACGACAAGCGCTTCCGCCGCGACGGCCTGGACACCTACGGCCGGCTGGAGCTGAACCTGGCGGAGGCCGTCCTGGGCGCGGAGCGCGAGGTGGAGACCGTCCAGGGGCCGGTGCGCGTCAAGACGCCGGCGGGCATCGAGGCCGGCAAGAAAATCCGCGTCAAGGGCAAGGGTATCCGCGACGAGCGGACGGGGCGCGTGGGCGACCACTACGCCGACGTCGGCGTTGATATCCCCAAGAAGATGACGAAGGACCAGAAGGCGTTGTTCGAGCAGTACGCCCGCGCCATGGGCTGGAAGTAGCGCCCCGCCGCCGCGTGGTAGCCCCTCCCGGCGGTTTTTCGATTCCCATGTCAAACCCCGCCCCCGACCCGCGCCGGACGTTGCGGCTGCTACTGCCGGTCCTCCTGGCCGTGTTGTTCTTCGCGGTCTATGCCAAGACGGCGTGCCGCGCCGGCTACTGGCAGGACGCGGGTCTCTACCTCCGTTCCGTTTACCTCCTGGGCAACTGCTACTCGCCCGGCTACCCCGTTTACCTGTGCTTCTCGTATATCTTCACCGCGCTCCCGGCCCTGGGCGCGGCGGCGGGGTTAAACCTCGCGAGCGCGCTCTGGGGCGCGGCCGCGGCCTTCTTCGTCGCGAGCGTCGCCCTCCGCCTCCTGGGCGACGACGGCTTCGGCGCCGCGGGCGCCGCGGCGGCCACGATTGCGTTGGGCGCCGCGCCGGCGGTATGGGCGCAGGCCACGGCGGCCGAGGTCTATACCATGAACCTCGCGCTCGCGGCCGCCACCTTCTTCGCGCTCCTGTCGTGGGGCGGCGGCGAGGACCGGCGGCCGCTGTGGCTCGCGGCCTTCGTTTACGGCCTCGCGTGCGGCGTCCACCCCCAGCAGGCCGCGTTCCTGCCGGCCTATCTGCTCTACATCTTCTGGACGGGGGGGCGCCGGGCGTGGTCGCTGCGGACGTGGGCCGTAGCCGTCGCGCTCTTCGCCCTCGCCCTCTCGGCCTACCTCTACCTGCCCATCCGCTCCTTCGCCGGCGTGATGCCGGACTGGGGAAAACCGCGAACCCTCCATAACCTCTACTACCACGTCACGGGAAAGGCCTACCGCGGCGAGCTGTTCGCGGCGCCGCCGGCGATGGTGGCCGTCCGGGCCGGCCTGGCGGCCCGGGTTTTCCTAAGCCAGTTCGAATGGGTGGGCGTGGCCGCAGGCGCGTTGGGGATGGTCGCGCTGTTCCGGCGGAACCGGAAGGCCGCGCTGGCGGTCCTTCTGGCCGCGGCGCTCGCGACCCTCTTCATCCTCAACTACTTCTCGGCGAACTGGCGGACGTGGTATACGCCGGCCTATTTCGCCTGGGCGCTGGCCATCGGCGCCGGCGTGGCCGGCGGCGCCCGGCTTCTCGCGCGCTGGCGGCGCCCGGCGGCCGCGGCGTTCGCCGCCGCCGCGGTGGTGGCCGCGGCCGTAGCCATCCCCGCGCGCTTCGGCCCGGCCGACCGTTCGTACTTCCCCTACGCCGACACCGCCGCCGCGGACGTCTTCCGGACGGTAGGCCCGCGGGCGACCTTCCTGTTGAGCTACGAGGGGAGCGCGCTGAACGGGCCCATGGGCACGCTGACGACGACGGCGGGGGCCCGCCCCGACGTCCGGTTTATAGATATGACCGGCGCCCGGACGTTCGACGACTTCTTCGACCAACTCGGCGACCGCTACCGCTACGCGCCCCAGCAGACCATCGCCGACCGCTTCCTTCCCGCCTTTCGGGCGCTGGTCAGCGACCCCGGCCGGGACTACTATATGTTCGCGCCGCTGCCCGCGGCCACGGCCTTCGGCGCCCGCTACGAGAAACGCGCCCAGGTCTGGCGCCTCCGTATGCCCGGCCAGGTGATGGCCGACGCCGATTGGTGGGGGCTTTACCTAGACCGGGCGTGGGAGGGAAAGCTGCCGTCCTACCTGGACTATTGGACGGCGACCTCCTACGGCGTCCGCTACGTCAACGAGGCCCGCGACCGCGTCGCCGCGGGAGAGATGGGCCGCGCCGCCCGCTGCATCGACCTCGCCGCCCGCTACGGCGCCCGCTCCGAGGTCGCGCAGAACAACCTCGGCTCCTACTGGTGGGAGCGGGGCGACTTCGTCCGGGCTCAGGGCTATTGCCGCCGGGCGCTGGCCGCCGACCCCACCTACGAGAAATCCCGCCGCAACCTGGTCATGTTGTATTACCGGACCGGCGACGACGAGCGGGCCGCCCGCGAGCTCGAGACCTGGCGGCGCCTTTTCCCGAGCCGCCCGGGGACGCGGGCCAGCGACCTGCGTTGACGCCGGGCCGGCCGGATTTCCCTTGTTTTACCTTGTGAAAGTTGTTACAATCCCGCCGCGTAGTTAGGCAGTATTCCGTTTCACGCCCATCGCTTTCCGTATCCGCCCTTCCAGGCCGCCCGCGGCGGCCGCGCGGGGGGTTCGCGTGCTTTTCGCCCGCCGCGCGGCCTCCCGGCGTGAGCGATTATTAAATAACTTAAGGTTACGGCGCCATGAAAATCCTCACCATCAACTGCGGCAGCTCCTCCGTCAAATACCTGCTTTACGACCCCGACGCCGACCGCCGGCTGGCCACCGGCATCGTGGAGCGCGTCACCGTCGGCGGCTCCTTCATCAAGCACAAGAAAGCCGGCTCCCCGGAGCTGCGGCGCGAGTTCCCCTGCCCCACCCACAAGGAAGCCATAGACCTGGTCCTGCGTACGCTTACCGCGGGCGAGGGCAAGGTCCTGGACGACGTGCATGAAATCGCGGCCGTGGCCCATCGCGTCGTCCACGGCGGCGAGGAGCTCACCGGCTCGGTCCCGGTGGACGACCACGCCCTGGACGTGCTGCGCCGCAACATCTCGCTGGCGCCGCTCCACAACCCGCCGAACATCGCGGGCATCGAGGCGGCCCTCGCCGTCCTGCCCGACGTGCCCCACGTCGCCGTCTTCGACACCGCGTTCCACTACACGATTCCCGATTACGCCTACACCTACGCGCTGCCCTACGAGTGGTATCGGGACCACGGCATCCGGCGCTACGGCTTCCACGGCACCTCCCACCTCTACGTCTCGCGGCGCGCGGCCGCCCTCCTGGGCCGGGAGCCCAAGGACGTGAACGTCGTTACGCTGCACATCGGCAACGGCGCGAGCGCCTGCGCCGTGCAGGGCGGCATTTCGGTGGACACCTCCATGGGCTTCACGCCGCTGGAGGGGCTCGTGATGGGCACGCGCTCCGGCGACATCGACCCCGCCATCCCCTTCCACCTCCTGGGCGAGCTCAACCTCTCGGCGGACGAGATCTACAAGCGGCTCAACAAGCAGAGCGGCCTGGTGGGCATTACCGGCAAGTTCGCCGACCGCCGCGACGTGATGGCCAACTACCGCGCCGACGCCCGCAAGGACGAGCCGGGGGCCGAGGAGCCGGGCTCCGCCTACCGCTGCCGCCTGTCCTTCGACGTGGAGTGCTACCGTCTCCGCAAATACCTCGGCTCCTACATCGCCGTCCTGGGGTGGGCCGACGCCATCGTCTTCACCGCCGGCGTGGGCGAAAACTCGCCGGAGGTGCGCGCGGGGACGCTCCGGGGCCTCGCCCGCCGCGGCATCATCCTCGACGAGGAGAAGAACACGACGCTCGCGCGCGGCGTGGAAGCCGACATCGCGACCGCCGATTCGCCCATCCGCATCTTCGTCATCCCCACCGACGAGGAGCGGGTGTTCGTGGAAGACGCGGTGGCCATCTTGAACGGGACCTACGCCCCGCCCGACCGTTTCGTGTATTCCTTCCAGCGGCCCGACTACAAGCCGACGCGCTGAGCGTCGGTTTTTTGTTGTTGCGGCGTCCGTCGCCGCGGACGTATAATCCGGTGTAATTTCACGGGTTTAAACGGAAGGTCAAAACGAGAGGAGGACCGGGATGAAAAGGGTGTGGTGGCTGGTTGGGGCCGCGGTGTCCGTCCTGCCGTTGCTGTCCTGCAACGGCGGCGACGACGGCGCGGGGCCTTCGCCCGACGCGTCGGGCCCCGGCGTTTGGGTCGCGGACGAGGGGGCGGTTTGGAAGTTCACGCTCGACGGCGGCCTGAAGCAGAAAACGGGCGGCTTCGATACGGCTTGGGATGTCGCCGTCCGCGAGGCCGACGGCGCGGCGTGGGTCGCCGACATCGGCCGCGGGACCGTTACCAAGTTTACGGACGCGGGCGCCGTCGCCAAGACCGTGAACGGGATGGGTTGGCCGTACGGCGTCTCGGTGAACCAAAACGACGGCTCTTGTTGGGTCGTGGACGAGAAAAACGGCCGGGCATACAAGCTGGACGCCCAGGGCAACGTCAAGAAGACCGCCGGCGGCTTCGACCAGCCGTACGACCTGGCCTGTTATTCCGGCGACGGCGCGTGCTGGGTTTCCGATTCGTGGAATTCCAGGTTGGTCAAGCTGGACGCGAACGGCAATACGTTGTTCACGCGGGACTTGGGCGACCCCGTCTGGTGCGTGGCCGTGGACCCGCGCGACGGGAGCTGTTGGGCCAGCACGTTATTCCACTTATACAAGTATTCCGCCGCCGGCGGTTTATTGGCGGATGTAGGCACGAACAACTCGGCCAACGGTATAGCAGTAGCCGAAGACGGCGCCGTGGTCTATACGACCGACGGGAAGCTGTTTAAACGCGACGCGGACGGCCACCTCAAGTGGACCCGAAGTGGCTTTTCCCGGGCCGTCGGCGTCGCGGTCTCCACCGCCGACGGCTCCATCTGGGTGGCCGACGAGGACGCGAAAAAGGTGGTAAAGTACTCGAAGTCCGGCGATAAGATGTCGGAGGTCGCCGCCGGCTTCGCCGACCCGCGCGGCGTGGGGTTGCATTCCCAATAGCGGCGGCCTTAACGGCCCGATGGGCGTGGGCGCCCATTACGAGTAGCGGGATACCGGCAAACGCAAGGGCGGCCCGTCGGGCCGCCCTTTTTCTGTCTCTTGAAGGTTCACCGGATTCCTGATATGATTAAAGCGGCGGGTTACCGTTTCCGCTCCGTTTTTATGAAACGCCTTTACCTTCTCCCGGCCGCCGCCGCGGCCTTCGCGGCCGCCGCGTTGTTGTCCTGCGCGGCGCCGGAGGCGCCGCCGCGCCTCGCCGACGCCACCGTCGTGTTCGTGGGCGGCGACACCACCGCGGCCTGGCCCTTTGACCTCTATTTCCCCGGCTACCGTTTCTACAAGGTTATCTACGACGGGCCGGACAAGACGCGGGCGTGGGACGAGGTGGCCCGCTACCAGCCCGACGTCGTCGTGGTCAAGGAGTGCGCCTCCTACTTCGACCGCGGCGGCGATACGCCGATAGACGATTACCACGGCTTCATGGAGGAGATGGTGGACCTTTGCCGGGACATCGGCGCCGAGCCGGTCCTCGCCACCACCCTCCCGGTGGACGTGGGGTGGGGCGGTTGCACCCAGCTCCAGCTCGACGACATCATGGCCTTCAACTACTGGGTCCGCGAATACAGCGTCGAACGGCACCTCGTCTACCTGGACTTCAACGCCGCGATATGCGACGGGATGGGCGAGCTCCCCGCCGGCGCCCACGACGGCGACGGCCTCCATATAAACAGCGGCGGCTACGACATCATCGCCCCCCTCGTCCTCCCGAACCTCGACGCGGCGGTCCGGTAAACCCGCTCTTGCCGGTACGCAATGGAAAAGGCGGCCACAAGGCCGCCTTTTTCGTTAACGGTTAGCGTCGGCTCAGACGGGCGGCCTTTGGTCCTCGGCCCGGGAAAAGGCGTTTCGGTCGGGGGCGCCCTCTTGGGCCGCGCCGCGTGGGCCGTTGACGCTCCGCCGCTCGAGGATTTGCAGCAGGTCTTTCTTGCGGCGCTGCCACTTCTGGATAAGCGAGTGGCCGTAGTAGGTGATGGTGCCGGCGTACCAGTGAGCGCGTTGGAGGTGGTAAATTACGCGGCGCATGGAGTAGAAGTCGTGGTAGGCGTTGATGATGCCGCGCTGGAGCTCCCAGGGCGAGAGACGCTCGGGCTCGAAGACGACGTGGTGGCCGTCGTAGAGCGACCAGTCGTGGTTGAATATCCGGCCCTCGCCTTCCAGCCGCGCGTAAATTTCGGTCCCCGGCACCGGCGTCAGCGCCAGGAACTGGACGGAGTCGATGCCGTACTTCTTGGCGAAGGCCACCGTTTGCGCCGCGACGTCCGGGCCGTCGCCGTCGCCGCCCAGGACGAACATTCCATGGACCCAGATACCGTTGCGCCGAAGCGTCTCGATGCAGCGCACGATGTCGTCGCGCGACTGGCCCTTGTTGTAGGCCGCGAGCGTGGCGTCGGAAACGGATTCGAAACCCAGCGCCAGGGCGTAGCACCCCGCGCGTTTCATAAGCTTGACCAGCCGCTCGTCGCGGCCCACGTCCACGCCGGCTTGCGTTATCCAGTGCGGCCGGTCCTTAAGGCGGGCCAGGCCGGCGGCGATTTCGCGGGCGTAGCGGCGATTGGCCGTAAAGTTGTCGTCCACGATGAAGACGGAGTTGCGCGAGACGCGGCTTATTTCTTCCACCACGTCGCCCGGGTCCCGGCGGCGGATTTTGCGGCCGAAGAGCGGCGCCACCGAGCAGAAGTCGCAGTAGCGGGGGCAGCCGCGGCTCGTGGCCACGGGGTAGATTCGCATCCGGTCGGCCCGTTTCACGAGCGAGAAGTCGGGCCAGGGGAGCGCGTCCAGGTTCGGGAGGTGCGGACGCAGCGGCTCGTGGACGACGTCGGCGCCCAGGCGGTAGGAGAGGTTGGCGATCCCCGCCGGCGACTCGTGCGCGGCGAGCGCCGCCGCGAGCTCCACCATCGCGCCCTCGCCCTCGCCCCGGACGACGTAGTCGCCGGCGCGCAGCGCCTCGTCGGCGCAGTAGCTGGCGTGGGGGCCGCCGTAGACCACCGGCACCTTCGCGAGCTTGAGCGCCCGCCCCAGCCGGTAGCCGGCGGGCGCGGTGGAGGTGGTGATGGAGATGCCCACCAGGTCGGAGCGCAGGATGTTGCGGAAGTCCGCGGGCGTGCGCCGCGAGAGGCAGTCGGCGTAGACGCGGACGTCGTGGCCCCGGCGCGCGAGCAGGGTGCCGAGTAAGGGGAGCCCTAGCCGCGGGTGTGGGAACTTGGAGAAGATGTGGTAGTCGGCGGCTTTCGGTTCTATGAGCGATATCTTCACTGCGTGTCCGTTTCGGGGGCGGCGGTCGGCGCGACGCTATAGACGTAGCGCGCTTCGCCCGGTCCCGGGTTCACGACGTTATGGAAAGTACGGGGCGGGATATACACCGCCGCCGGCGCCGCGGCGGCCAGGGGGCCGTGGCCCTCGATTTCCACCTCGGCCCGGCCGGCCAATACCACCAGCAGCTCCTCGTAGCCCTCGGTGCTGTGGCGGCCCGAGCTCGCGCCGGGCGCGAGCGTCACCAACCCCGCGCGCATCCGCCGCGCGTTGTCGGCGGTGAGGAGGGGGAGATGGGGCCCGGGGCCCGCGAGCGGGACGGCGAACGGCGCGTGCGGTTCGGCCATATAAAATAACCTCGCCCATAATGATAGCAGTTATTGACGCCGGGGTGGGGTTTATTTCCGCCGCGGGGCGTATGTCCACTCCTGTCGTGAAAAACGGCCGGCCGGGGGCCGGCCTTGTGCTACTGCGCGGTGTAGCCGCCGTCTATGACCAACTCCGCGCCGGTCATGAACTTGGACTCGTCGGCGGCGAGGTAGAGGACGCCGTAGGCGACGTCGTCCGGCTCGCCCAGGTGCCCCACGGGGTGCAGCCCCTCCAGGTACTTGCGCACCGCCGCCGCGTCGCCCGAGGCCTCGGCGTAGTTGGACACCATCGGCGTCCAGATGTAGCCCGGGTGCACCGAGTTCACGCGGATGTTGTAGCGGGCCTTGGCGCAGTAGAGCGCCGCGGACTTGGTGAACAGGCGCACGCCGCCCTTGGAGGCGTTGTAGGCGGCGAGGTTGGCGTCGCCGACGAGGCCCTCGATGGACGACATGTTTATAATGGAGCCGCCGCCGCCGGCCTTCATGGCGCCGATGGCGTGTTTGGTGCCGAGGAAGACGCCGTCGAGGTTGATGGACATGAGCCAGCGCCACTGCTTGAGGGTTTCGGTCTCGGCCGGCGCGCCCACGCCCACGCCGGCGTTGTTCACCAATATATCCAGCCGCCCGTAGAGCCGGAGCGTCTCGGCGATGACGCGTTTCCAATCGTCCTCGTTCGCGACGTCGTGCGCCATGAAGACGGCTTCGCCGCCGGCCGCTTTTATCCGCGCGACGACCGCCTCCCCTTCCTTCTCCTTGACGTCGGTCGCGACGACGCGGGCGCCCTCGCGCGCCAGCAGCTCGCAGCACGCGGCGCCGATGCCCAGCGCGCCGCCCGTGACCAGCGCGACCTTGCCTTGGACCCTTCCAGCCATTTTGGACCTCCTTGGTTCGCGGTTGCCATGTTTTGGCGGCGGTATTATACCACGACCCGGCCGCGCCGCGCTGGCGGCGGGCCGAAATATAAAAGCGGCCCGGAAGGGCCGCTTTTGTTTTATCACGTTCTACTCCAGGTCCAGGACAAGGCGAAGGGCACGGTCGACGTCCGCCATTCTCGCGCGCGGCATTAAACCCGCGGGCTTGGGGGAACCGGCTTCATCCTTCACGAACCTCGCCGCGTCGAGCGAGCGTACTTGGAAACACATGAACACCGTATCGCGGGGTAAGCCCGTCTCGGCAGCCGTCGCGCGGACGTCCGTGTTATAAAGCCGCGTCCGGTTCTTCGCGTCGGTGCCGATGACGACGGTTACGACGAGCGGTTGTTGGTTGATACCGTTATTCGATACGACGAGGACGGGGCGCGCCTTCCCTTTTTGCTCGCGCCCTCGCGCGCCGCCGAGGTCGGCGCGGTAGATGCCGCCGCGTTGAATCATAATCCCTCCAACCCGTCCATCTCCGTGCACCGGAATTCCCGGTCGATCTCTTTCATCTCCCGCTGGATTTCCGGGTCCGCCGCCATCCGCGCCATCTCCTCGGCGAACGCCTGGCGTCGCTGCGCTTTGACGTAGGCGTTCAACGCCGCGATGACGAGCCGGTTAAAGCTTTGGCGTTCGCCTTCCGGCGCGGCCGCCGCCACCTCTTCCGCTAATGCCCGGGGTATCGCGATGCTCCGCCTTATTATTGTGCCCGATGTTCCACCGCTCATAGCACACCTTCTTTCACCAATATTGTAACACGTCGGCGGCGCGGAGTCAAGGGTTTGCGGGGGTTTCAAGGCGTCGCCGGGAGGACCACACCTGGATTTTCGCCGCGGGTCTGTTATAATAGTCGTACGTTCACCGGGAGCTATGCTATGGACGAATACTTCTCCAACCGCGCGCAGGAGGTCATCCGCTCCGCCCAGGAGGCGGCGCGGTAGTTAAGGTTCTTGAAAGGATAAATGATGGATGATTTCCGGGACCTAAAAGATGCCCGAGACCAGTTGGACGCGGGGATTTTCAAACTCGAGACGTATTTATTCGAAGAAGACCTGCAGGCTTTAATCGAAAACCGCGACCGTTTATTTTTAAGCGGTTTTCGCGATTTCTTGGGAGCCGTAGACTCTAAACTAAACGATGCCGGTTACCGCGGTTATAAGAGCGTACGTATTTTACCACCGTATTCTGAACGTACGCCTGTATGTTTGGGTGAGAAACAAGCTGGAATCCTATTCTCCCTAAAGAAGGCTACTAATTTCCTGCGGTTATATCAATCGGCTAATATTTATACTAAACCGCTATTAGGTTATTATGCGATATACTCTTTGGCGCAAATCCAATTCGACCTCACGTTCGAGGGGAAGAGGAACCCGGACCACGGGTTAGTTATGAAGGGGGATAAAGTAAGGATAAAAAAAGGCAATAACGATTATAAGCCTTTCGGTTTATTCCAAGGTTTCGTCGATACTACTCATTTAGGGCGGATTTTCCGCGTGCTTTCGGAAGGTGCCGAATTAACCTACGAAGAATTGACGGTATTAATAAGTAATACCCCGGCTTTCGACATCGTTAATTCGAATCTAAATCCCTATTTCGGTATTATACCACCAGATAAAAGGAACCCGAGTTACATAAATATTTATACTCGTACTTTTCTATATTTTTACCTTCTTTCGAATTTCGCTCGTTATCCTTACCCAGTCTGGCAAGAGACTGTTACTACTCAATCTTCTAAAGGGTTTTACCGAGCAGTTACGACTATGGAAAAGGCGATGGGAATATTTATTACGGTATTTACTCGGGACGTAGGGATACCATTCAATTTTTCTAACGAAATCGAATTCCTCGGTAGTCTAACGATTCCCCGACGCGAATAAAAAGTCCGTTTTACATAGGATAACCCTTAAACTGATAGCTCGGAGGATAACCATGGCCACGCGCAAATACGCCAATTGGTGGAAATACGGTTTTACTATTCCCCCGTTAACGTTAACCGGAAAAGACCGTTACAACGCCGCCCTCGAAAATAAGGAAATCTCGCTCGAACTTGCGGTTGAGTTCTCATTAATCGATGTGGTAACCCGCGAATTCATAACGCGATTTAGGAGTCGGTTTTTTTGCTGGCGCCTCCACAAGAGGTGTAACCCGGATAACACAGGGCACGGTTATTCGGTTCTCATTATCCCTGGCCCCGATGATAGCGATAACGAAACTCACCCCCTTCCGGGGCCCGATTCGGAGTTCACAACGTTTTTTAATTCCCATCCTTTAGTCGAACGTTTGATACACGTCGGCGGGTTGGTTAACTCGCCCGTTTCGGGCTGCGCGGCGGATATAAGCGACGCTAATTCAGACGTTATCTACGGGTACACGGAACCTTTTTACGAAAGCTGGGGTCCCCTTATTACGGGTGTTTCAGAAAGCTATTTAGATTTATTAGAGTACGTCAAAACCGAATTCGCCCCTACTGCTCCGGCTTTGCCTTTAATTTTGGATTTCTCCGACCCGTTCTTTTCTTTCTATAGGGATATCGGTAACCGCGTTTATACTTATTTATTATCGCGTCCTGGGCGAGAAACTTTACACCTTATGAGTAGTGTTTGGGGCTATATTTTGGGAATATGATCACGCGTTAAATCTAAATATTACTGAGGCCATATATGGACGAATACTTCTCCAATCGCGCGCAGGAGGCCATCCGCTCCGCCCAGGAGGCGGCGCGGGGGCTGGGCGCCGCCACCATCGCCACCGACCACCTCCTCGTCGGCATCGCCCGGGACCGCGGCTCGGTCGCGGCCCGGGCCCTCGCCGCCGTGGGGTTGGACTTCGACAAGCTCGCGGCCGCGGCCAAGCAGCTCGCGCCCGCCCGCCCCGGCGGCGCGCCGGGCGTCGTCATCGAGTTCGCCCCCGACGCCAAGCGCGCCATCCAGTTCGCGGTGGACGAGGCCCAGCGGCTCAAGTCGCAGTTCGTGGGCACCGAGCACCTCCTCCTCGGCGTCCTGAGCGAGCCCACCGACGCCGGCGTCAAGGTCCTCGCGTCGCTGGGCGCCGACGCCAAGGTCCTGGCCGAGCGCGTCTATGAGCTGATGGGCGCGAAGCCGGCGGGGCCCTACGGCGCCGCCGCGGAGTCCAAGACGCCGGCGCTCGACGCCTTCGGCCGCGACCTCACCAAGCTCGCGCGCGACGGCAAGCTGGACCCGGTCATAGGCCGCGAGAAGGAAATCGAGCGCGTCATCCAGATTCTCTCGCGCCGCACCAAGAACAACCCCGTCCTCATCGGCGACCCGGGCGTGGGCAAGACCGCCATCGTGGAGGGGCTGGCCCAGGCCATCGCGGCGCGCCGCGTTCCCGAGGTCCTCGCCGACAAGAAGGTAATCCAGCTCGACCTCGCGGGGCTGGTGGCCGGGACCAAGTTCCGCGGCGAGTTCGAGGAGCGGCTCAAGGGCGTGGTGGACGAGATCGTCAAGGGCGGCGACGTCGTCCTCTTCATCGACGAGATGCACACGCTGGTGGGGGCGGGCGCGGCCGAGGGGGCCATCGACGCCGCCAACATCCTGAAGCCGGCGCTGGCCCGCGGCGAGCTCCAGGCCATCGGCGCCACGACGCTGGACGAATACCGCAAGTACGTCGAGAAGGACGCGGCGCTGGAGCGCCGCTTCCAGCCCGTTCTGGTGGACGAGCCCACCGTCGAGGAGACGGTCGCCATCCTCCGCGGCCTCCGCGAGCGCTACGCCGCCCACCACCACGTGGAGATATCGGACGAGGCCATAGAGGCCGCGGCCCGCCTCTCCGCGCGCTACCTCGCCGAGCGCTTCCTCCCCGACAAGGCCATAGACCTGATAGACGAGGCGGCGGCCAAGGTCCACCTCGCCAACCTCGTCGTCCCGCCGGACGTCGCGGCCGCCGAGGCCGAGCTCGCGAAGCTCAACCGCGAGAAGGAGGAGGCGGTCGGGCGCAACGACTTTGAGGCCGCGAACCGCGCCCACGTCCAGGCGCTCGAGATAAGCGCCCGGCTCAAGCAGGTGAAGGACGAGTGGGCGCGGGTGAAGGCGGCGAAGCAGGGCGAGGCGGTCGTGACGCGGGAGCACGTGGCCCAGGTCCTCGCCTCGTGGACCGGCATCCCCGTGACCGAGCTCACGGAGGAGGAGCAGGCGCGCCTCATCCGGATGGAGGAGGAGCTTCACCGCCGCGTCGTGGACCAGGAGGAGGCGGTGCGCGCGGTGGCGCAGGCGGTGCGGAGCGCCCGCGCGGGCCTCAAGGACCCCGGCCAGCCCGTCGGCTCCTTCATCTTCCTCGGGCCCACCGGCGTCGGCAAGACCGAGCTCGCGAAGGCGCTCGCCGCGTTCCTCTACGGCGACGAGGAGGCGATGGTCCGCATAGACATGTCCGAGTATCAGGAGCGGCACACCGTCTCGCGGCTCGTGGGCGCGCCCCCCGGCTACGTCGGCTACGAGGAGGGGGGCCAGCTCACGGAGCAGGTCCGGCGCCGGCCCTACGCCGTGGTCCTCCTGGACGAGATAGAGAAGGCCCACGCCGACGTCTTCAACATCCTGCTGCAGGTGATGGACGACGGCCGCCTGACGGACAGCCACGGCAAGACGGTGGACTTCAAGAACGCCATCCTCATCATGACCTCCAACGTCGGCGCGGCGCGCATCATGAAGCTGTCCGAGCGGGCGGGTGTGGACGAGCCGGCCACGCTGTACGAGAAGATGAAGGCCGAGGTGATGGAGGAGGTCAAGGGCGTCTTCCGCCCCGAGTTCATCAACCGCGTGGACGACATCATCGTCTTCCACGCGCTGGGGCCGAAGGAGCTCGAGGCCATCGTGGAGCTGTTGGTGGCGAAGCTGCGGGCGCGCCTCGCGGACCAGGACATCGGCCTGGAGGTCTCGGCCGCCGCCCGCGCGTACCTCGCGAAGGAGGGCTACGAGCCGGCCTTCGGCGCCCGGCCCCTCCGCCGCCTCATCACCCGCGTCCTCGCGAACCCCGTCGCCAACAAAATATTGGCGGGCGACGTCGGCCCGGGCGACACGGTTGTGGTGGACGCGAAGGACGGCGCCCTCGCGATAACGAAGGCCAGCACGAAGAAGGCGAAGGTGGGGAAGAAAGGCAACTAGGAATAGACCGAAGGATATAAATGATGGTAAAATAAAACGGGTCCTAAAAGGAGTTTAGAAAGATGATAGAAAAGGCGAAAGAAGACGTTTGGCAATACCTCGAAGCGAAGTACCCTGATATCAAAGCGAAAGTCGATGCTTTGATTGATAGATACTCGCACGTGGCGGGAACCGAGAGGATATTATTACCCGAATATACAGACCATTCGATCGGGCATTCAAAGAGGACAATCGCGAATATTTATATAATCCTCGGATACGGGAAATACGTCGAAGTTTTATCGGCTCCGGAATTAGAAATGCTATTAAAAGCCGCAGTAATCCACGATATAGGGATGATACCGACGAAAGAAGATAAAAAGGGGATAACCGAGGAGGAAGTAAGAGAAACCCACCACTTGAGAAGCAGAGATTTTATTAAGAAGAAACACAACGAATTGGGTTTAGGAAAGACAGAAGCAGAGTATATAGCGAATATCGTAGTGGCCCATAGGACGACTTTTGATATTAACCAAGTTAACGAGGAAGCGCCGATAAGTGAAACGTCGTATCGGTTGCGATTATTGGCTAGCCTAATTCGGCTTGCTGATGAATTAGAAATCACAGGGGAAAGAACCTCCGATTTGTTAAAAGCCGTATTCGGTATTGAGGGCGACGCCCAAATCCACCATCGCCTTCTTGAAGATACTGTAGGCATACAATATACGAGTAACGACGACCTCGAAATTTGGAGGCGATTAACTTTTACAGAAGAGACAGCGTTATTCGCAGAGTCGAATAAAATAATGCAGGAAGTTTTTAGTACCGTAGAAGCTATTTTGAACAAGTATGGAATCCCTATTAAGAGGTTGAAGTTCTATGAAACCTTAGAAGACCCGGACCTAGAAAAAAAGGAATTCGGTATTAAATCGGCCTTATTAAAAGGCCCTAATGCGGTATCCGTTATTGCTGCGGAGAAGGGGTACGACGAAGAGGGAATACGCGGAATTATAACCGGATTACAAGCTATCGGGGTTATCGAAGAGGAGAATGGGAAGATTACGTTTAAGAAGACCTTACCCGTATTCCGGTTATTAGCCGAGGTTTTCTTGGGTAAAAGGGAATATGAAATAGAATTCGTCGAATCCGAATACGTTCGTAGCGGCATCAAACCGCTAATAGAAAAAGACCTTAAAACCCGTTTCGGTTTCGGACCCGAAGAAGGAACCGAACCTATAGAAAAACTCTTAATTTCTCCTACGGCTTTAAAATGGTTGTTATTCGAAGAACGCGTAGAGCATTTAGATATAACGTTTAACCCCGAATCTAAGAAAGGGCAATTCTACGCTATATTAATAGCGGGTTTTTCGGTAGATATTATCTACCATCCACTTTTATGTTCTCCTGATAATATTAGTTATTTCAACGAATTAACAAACGAGGTCCGCGTTTCGTTAGGTGATTTGTTTGACCTTATTAATGAGTATAATGAAGCCCCGAAAAAAACGCCGCCGCCCGGTGGGGGGAATTCGGCTAACATTTTAACTATGAGTTTCTTAAAAAACGCCGCCGGTCCTGATTTGGATATCCACCGTTTGTTATTCGCTTCCCACAGAGCGCACCAAAAAATGTACGCCGAAGCGATCGACGTATTATATAAAAGCGAAGTCCCAGAAGAATGTTTTAATACGCCCGAAGGTGCGAAGGTATCCGTCACCCTTGAACCACCCAAAATAGAAATCCTTCCTAGTCGGCGTAGAATGCTTTGCTCTTTTACGCAAGGTCGTGCCAAAGATGAGTTACAGCTTAGGTACTATACTAGATACGCCCCCCGTGTCGTCGCTACCGATTTATTTATCGGCGAGTTTAATTTCGGGGCAGATAAGAAAATGAATATGGTTTTGGATTTTCCTGATTATATAAGTACGTCTTATTTTATTAACCAGTTAGATATACTGCGCGGCCTATCGGAAAATAGATATAAATATGTTTCGATAATAGATGATAAATATAATAGGACGGTTAATACGTCGCCTGCCGATTCCCTTCGATTAAAACCGCCTATAGTCCCAGCGGAAAACGAAGATATATACCGTCGTTTATTGTCTTTAGAGGGGGACTTTTATATCCCGCTACCAGAGTACCTTACGGCTGCCCAACATGATTATTTAAAGCTTAAAAGAAGCGGTGGTTATAACGAGGAAGAATTACTAAGATTGAAATCTAATTCGAAGAAAGCGTTTTTAAGGTTAGTACTGGCGACTTTCGACGACGGTATATTAGATATTCAAACTAAACGATATATACCTGCGGTTTTAAGTTTCGGTTCTGGCATTAAAGGAGACCCGGACGTACTAGCTTGGGAATTACCTGGAATCCGGAGCGTTACGCCGTCCCCTAAACTAGTAGAATTAATTAGGAGTTCAATAGACGGGGATTTAATATTAGCGGAGCTAAATGGGTCACCCGGTATTAATGAGTCCGTCACTTACCTAAAATCCATAATGCACGAACGAATAGAAGATGGGTTTACGACTCTAATCGATTTTATGGTTTATCCCCCGCGGAACAGCGTGTGGTTTCCATTCCAAATTATAGATATATTAATTATTAAGCTAATAGGACTGAGTTACTATTTAGAAAACGGTAGATACTGGTTATTGATTAGGAAGGATTATAATAAGGCGATCCGGTATTTCGAAACCGCTGATTTGGATTACGAACCGAATTCTAGATATATTAAATCGGAATTAGGATGGGCTTATTTTGCTAACGGAGATTTCGAAAAAGGTTATGGGTACTTAAAGTCTGCGGAACGATTAGATGTTTCCTCAGAAGGGGATACTTACCTATTTAATTTAGCTCTATACCACGTCGTAAAAGGCGAATTCGATACGGCCGATTCTTATTATTTTAAAGCGCTTTCGAAAAGGAATTGGAAACAATTAGCCGAGCTTGCCATTACCGATTTGGGGGATTTTATTGAGCGCGGTTTTATCTCCGTAGGTATAGGGTTAAAATACGTAAAACCGTTGAATAAACTAACGTCCGGCAGATGCGGGCGGAACGAATCCTGCCCGTGCGGGAGTGGAATAAAATATAAGAATTGCCACGGGCGCGTTTAAGGGATGGCGCGCTTTTGCATCACCTACATCTTCATTAACCCCATCCGCGAGAGATTACCGATCGTCGCGCCCGCGTCGCTGGGGCGCGTCAAGGCGCTGTTCCGCTGCCCGGTTTTTCGCGGTTGCCTTTTCGCCGGCGCGGGTGTAATATACGGGTGCAAACACTATGTACCAACGGCCCCCAGGCCGGGAGGTGCGGCGTGGCGCGTGGCGATATCGGCTTAGTTTCCAGGTCGCGTTCGGGGCTTATCGGCCCCGGCCGCGGCGTTTTTTTTCGGCTGGCAAAACGGTACGTTGACCGAGAGGAGAAGAGATGAGGACTACGGCATGGATTATTATTCTCGCGGCGTGCGTGGTCGCGCCGGCGGCCCACGGCGATTGGGGGTCGGTGGTTAGCTCGTTTCCGGCGCCCGGGTCGCAGGCCGGCGGCCTGACGTTCGACGGGACGTATTTATGGTACGCCGACTACGCTACCAGCGCTAGCACGATATACAAGATGACCACGACCGGCAGTTTCGTTGGCCAGTGGACCAAGAGCATCCCCTACCTCATGGGCCTGGGCTGGGACGGCGCGTACATATGGGCGGACTCCCTCACGACCCGCTACGTCTATCGACTACAACCTTCCGACGCCTCCATCGTCAGCTCGTTCTACGGCCCGTCCGCCCACATGATGGGGCTGGAGGGCGACAGCGCCTACCTGTATATCAACGACTGGTCGGACGTCCGCGTCGCCAAGGTCAACTTCAGCGGCGCCCTCCAGCAGCTCATCCCGGTGGAGGGACCCAGCCCCGGCGGCGGCGCGCTCCAGGGCAACTACCTGTGGTATACGACCCGCGACTTCTGGAACCCCGCGAACGCGAAATGCATCAAGGCCCTCCTGACGAGCGGAAGCACGGTGGCGTCGTTCCAGTGCCCGGACAGCCAGTCCCCGGACCTCACCTTCGACGGCGTTTACCTCTGGGTGTCGGGCTTCACCACCAAGTATATCTACAAGGTGGACGTCCCGGACGTCTCGACGGTCCGGCCGAGCTCGCTCGGCCGCGTCAAGGCGCTGTTCCGATAGAACGGACGAGACGGACATGAGATTGACCGTTTGGTTTGCGGCCGCGGCCATCGTCGCCGCCGGCGCGGCCGGCGCGGGCGAGGTAATCGAGGGCGAGGTCGTGGGTTAGGCGGCCGGCGGGGGCTTGCTTTTTCGCCGGCGCGGGTGTAATATACGGCCGCAAGCGGAACGATGGTGGCGGCGGCGAAGCGGACTTCGCCCGGGCGGGCGCCCGCACGGCGGAAGGTTGAACAGACGCGCTCGCCCGTAGCGCGGCGGCGTCAACAAGATACGGAAAGGGTGACCCGGAATGAAAAAATTAAGCGTAATTATCGTCGTAACCGCAATGCTGAGCGCCCCGGCGTTCGCCGGTCCTCACGGCATAGCCGGCCCTAGCGTCGGCTTCGGCGGCATCCTCGGCGACCAGGGGTTTGTCGGCGGCGAATACGACTTCGCGGCGCCGCCGTATTTCTCCTGGGGCCCGGAGGCGATGGTGGTGTTCGGCGGCGGCGTTAGTGTCCTGGGTGGCGTCGCGGCCCGCTTTTACATAGTACCTGACCACGACTACCTCGTCCAACCGTATCTGCCCTTCGGCGGCGGCGGCTTCGTTGGCTTCCCGAGCGGCGACGGCGATACCTCTGGCGGCGGATACCTGCATTTCGGCGGCGGGATCGACTTCGACATCGAGGCCCCTGTCGTCCCGTACGTTGACATGGGCGGCATCGTCTTTTTTTCCGACGGTACCGGCGCGGATTTCAAAATCGAACTCGGCGTCCGGTTCCCGTAGTAACCGGCGGCATCTTCGGGACGCCCGCGTTCGGCGTCGCCGAGGACCAATTCAAATTTGGCTGGCCGCCGTACGTCGCGCGCGGGCCTAAGGTCTACGGTGCCTTCGGCGACGGGACCGGCGTCGCCGCGGGGCTTGCGTTTTAGGCTGCGGCGGCGTATAATGTGCGCGTAACCGGGTCGCGGCCCGGGCGCCGCCCGGGCCGGGAGGTGCGGCGTGGCGGCATCGGCTCAGTTTCCAGGTCGCGTTCGGGGCTTATGGGCGCCGGGCGCGGCGTTTTGTTTTTAGGGGCCGCGAAATAATTAGTAGGAAAGTTATGCGGATAACGTTGATATTTATCCTGGCGTTCGCGGCCGGGGCGACGACCGCGGGCGCGACGTATTACCTGGACGAACGGTTCGAGGGGACGTTCCCGCCGGACGGTTGGACCAACCAGGGGAACCAGGGCGGCTGGGACCAGCGGAGCGGCGGGCCCTCGGCGAAATACGCCCACTCGTACCTTTCCGGAAGCTCGACGTATAACGGGTGGGCGACCCTCGAGAGCCCATCGATGAACATCCCGTCCGGGACCGTTTACTACCGCTTCGAGTATTATTACGGTTACGGCGGGTGGCCGTACGGCAATCTCGCGGAGTTCGTCCTCTATTACGCCGGGACGGCCGTGCAGCTGGTCCGCGTGACCTTCCCGTGGGGAATGAACTGGGGGGTATGCGCGGGGACGGCCGTCGTGAGCCAGTCCTTGCCGGTCGTCGCCCGGTGGCGGCATACGTGCAGTTCCTACGGGATGCACGGCTCCACGGCGACCTTCAACGCCGACACCGCCCAGATCTCCGACGCGCCGATGACGGCCGTCGCGCCCGCGTCGCTGGGGCGCGTCAAGGCAGTATTTAGATAACGGTTACACGACCAAAGGGAGGAGCGAGATGAGAATATTAATAATAGTAACGGTCGCGGCGTTAGCCCCAGCCGCTTCCGGTTCTTGGGTTTACGAGAGCCAGTGGGGCTCGTCCGGCACGGGCAACGGCCAGTTCAATCACCCTTATAGCGTCGGCGTAGCCCCGAACGACAACGTCTACGTCGCCGACACGAACAACCACCGCGTCCAGTATTTCACCGCGACGGGGTCTTACCTGGGGCAATGGGGGATGGAGGGCTCCGGGAACGGTCAATTCGATATGCCGTGGGGAACGGCCGTTGCCCCCTCCACCGGCAACGTCTACGTCGCCGATTTCGGTAACTGCCGCATTCAATATTTCACGGCGACGGGCTCCTACCTCGGCCGGTGGGGCTCGTATGGTTCCGGGGACGCGGAATTAAATTACCCGGGGGCCGTGGCCATCGCCGCCTCCTCTGGCAACGTTTACGTCGCCGATACCGACAACCAACGCATCCAATACTTCACCGCCACGGGTTCCTACCTCGGCAAATGGGGCTCGGGCGGCTCGGGTAACGGCGAATTCGCTTACCCCGAGGGTATCGCCATAGCCGCCGGCGGTAACGTCTACGTCGCAGATACCGGCGGCGCCCGCGTCCAATACTTTACGCCGACGGGTTCGTATCTCGGGGAGTGGGGTTCGTTCGGGTCCGGCAACGGCGAGTTTAATTTCCCTTTTAGCGTCGCCGTCGCCCCGGGCGGCGACGTCTACGTCGTCGATACCGATAATGTCCGCATCCAATACTTCACCGCGACGGGTTCCTACCTCGGCCAGTGGGGCTCGGGCGGCTCGGGTAACGGCCAGTTTTCCCACCCGGAAGGATTATCCTTCAACGTTACCGGCTCCCGCGTTTACGTGGCCGATACCGTGAACGATCGCATCCAATACTTCAACCGCAACGAGGCGGCCGTCGCGCCCGCGTCGCTGGGGCGCGTCAAGGCGCTGTTCCGCTGACCGACCCGCCTTTACAAACGCCCGCGTTGATGTTACCTTGAACGGCGGCCCGAGCCGGGCCGCCGTTTCCCGTCCCCAGGAGGTTCCCATGCCCGACGTTAACGCCCAGGCCCACGCCGACGCCGTGGAGTACTACCGCCTGACGCTCGTCCAGCACCAAAAAGACCCCCACGCGCCGGCGACGGCGAAGGCGGACGAGGCCGTCCTCGCGATGGTCCGCGCGACGACGGACGTGGTGGCGATGAACAAGCAGTTCACGGAGGGGGGGCTGTCGTTCGCCGTCGCCCGGGCGATGGCCGTGGACGGCGCCAACTACCAGGCCGAGGTCTACGAGGAGCTGGACGAGACGCCCCTCGCCGAGCGGTGGCGCGCCCGCGCCGCCGCCCTCGCGGCCTCCCGCGACATGACCGAGCTCTACGACGTCTCGGGCAAGATGGACGCGGCGGAGGCGCCGGTCAAGGAAAACGAGGCGCGCCTCAAGACGCTGGTCCAGACCATCATCGAAAAGCTGTCGCTCGTGGCGGCGAGCCCCGCCGGCACGGACCGCGACGAACAGCCCAAGGTGACGCTGGTCGCGAGTCTGGACGAGCTGGCGCAGCGCCTCCCCGGCGTGCGCTTCCCGGCGGTCGTCGCGATGCCCCGTTTCCGCAAGCGCCTGTTCTACGCCGACGACGCACTCGCGCGCCTGGTCGCCGCCTTCGAGAAAGTCAACCGGGAGCGGCTGGGGGGGCGGTACTGATGGACGCCGCCGTAAAGCAGATGCTCGACGGCCTCAAGCTGGGCGTGGACGCCCAGTCCGGCATGATAAGCGATAAAGCGCTCCTGGAGCCCGTCCGGAAAATCCTCGCGGCGATGGAGGCCGCGGCCGCGGAGCCGGGCGTGGACATGATGAAGTTCCAGGAGCGGCTGCAGTCCTCGGGGCTGATGGCCCAATACGGCGAGGCCATGGCGAAGCTCGCCGAGGTCCAGCTCGCGGCCATGGACGGGAAGATGAAGGAGATGGAGGCCTACGCCGCGACGGCCAAGCCGGTGGACTTGAAGACCATCGACCTCACCGACCTGGAAATCATCCTCGGCCCCCATCGCCAGGTCTACAACACCGCCGTCAAGGACAACGCGCTGGTCCCGCACCAGAAGGCCGCGTACGAGGCGTTCTTCGCGCTCGCGAAGGAGTGCAAGACGATTCCCGAGTTCAACCGGCGCGCCAAGGCCGGGGGCCACTACGACCACCTGGGCCTCGCGGCCGCGTGGGACACGAACCTCAACACCTTCAACGTCGAGGTCCAGGCCCGCCAGCCGGACATGACCACCTACGGCCTGGACGCCCTCGAGACCGTCCGCGACCACCCCTTCGCCGAGACCGTCGTCTATACGTTAAACCGGCTGGCCCTGCTCAACGAGCGCAAGATGGCGGTCCGGTGGAGCCACTTCGACCCGGTCATCGGCTTCGCCGGCGAGCTGACGTCGTACCTCCTGTTGGTTCACACCGAGGACCAGCGCCAGAAGGTCGTCAACCTGCGCGGCTGGATGCGGGAGTTCGCCGGCGTGGACGTGGACGACGCCTTCGCCCACCCGTATTTCCGCCAGATGCTGGAGCTGGGCGACGCGGGCCAGCGCGCCGAGCTGGGGCCGGACTTCCTGGGCAGCGTGGCGTTCATGCGCGCCGGCTGGTACGTGGACGCGTCGCTTTCGCCGGCGGAAAAAAAGGCCTACCTGGATAAGGGCGAGATTCCCCGGCCGCCGGCGTGCCCCTACCCCTACCGGACGGGGCCGGTGGGGGGCGTGGACCTCGCGCTCGCCGAGCCGCCCTTCGCCTCCCCGATGAACGGGCCCTACGCCGTCAAGCTGACGGTGACGAACGGCGCGGCCGAGCCGCGGCGGCTGGACGTGAAGAAGGGGCTGCGGATGTGGGTCTTCGCCGAGGAGGGCGTGACGGCGACGGCGGTCAAGGTCAAGGTCCCGGCGGAGCTCGCGCCCGGGGCGTCCGTGGAGCTGACGGGCGACCTCTTCGCGTGGGGGTTGCCGAAGGAGGAGCGGCTCTTCATGGTGGCCTTCGACGTCGGCGTCGCCGGCGATTACCCGTGCGAGCTGGCCGTCAAGTACGGCGACCCGCAGAAGGTCACGCCGGCGATGGTCACGAATTTCTATTTAAAATCGTTCGAGGGCGGCGTCGCGACGGCGCCGGCCTACGTCTTCCCGCACCGGCCGCTCCCGCCGTACCCGTTCCCGCGGCCGATTAAATAGCGCCGGCGCTTTAAAAACGCTCTATCCTCCATCTTAAAGCCGCCCTAACGGGCGGCTTTTTTGTTCAACCGGCGAACCTCAGCGGAACAACGCCTTGACCTTCCCGAACGACGCCGGCACCACGCCCGTCATCGTCTCTATGTGGAAGCGGATGCACTCGGTGTAGTCCTGTATGTTGCCGGTCATACCATTATCCCTGAAGGCTAAGACGCGCCCTTTAGTTTGTTTGGAGACCCAACAGGGCACGGTATGCCAGTCACTCGTGTGCCAGCGGATCTCCATCAGTAGGTTGTTCGTGTTGTTGTAGTAGAAGAGGTGGGGCCTAATGCCTATGTCAACGTATCCTACCTGTTGCGGTATGCTCAGCTCCTTGTCGTTCTTGACTTGCACGGGCGTAAAACCCGTATAGTTGTTATCGAAGGTGGCCTCGAGTTCGGTCTTGTTCGTATGGCATAGCCAGACGCGGACGTCGTAAAAGGTCGCGCCGCCGGGTTTAGACTTCGCGTCGAACTCCACGGCGTCAATATAACCGGCGTGGTTTATTTGGTTCCGGGGCCAAAGGCATTGAAAACGGCACGCGTCAAACTCCTGGTCGCCGCACCACGGGGCGAAGTTAATGGCGGCGTGGGTACCTATGGTAACCACGTACCCGCTCGCCCCCGCCGGCGCCGCCAAGGCCGCCGTCGCTATAACCGACGCCGTTAAAAGCCATATGCGAGTCACCTTATCTTCCTCTTTTCCAATCCGAGGATAAACCGTCTTCGCTAACGGTTATGTTTCCCTTTATCGTGGCCCGTTCCAGTTTCTTAGTCGCTCTTTTCCCCTTATAAGCGATCACCCCTTTCGCCGCTTTAATTTTCGTTTTTATGCGCGGCGGCGCCCCCTTACTTCGCCGGCACCCTAAGCCGCGTAGCCGATTTTCTCTCTCATCGTGGCTACTCCGTTCGGAAATAAAATACGGCGGCCGCACCCTTCGGTGCCCCGCCGTATATCTGTTGCCGGTATTTCCCGAGTTCCATGCGCTCCCACGGGCCGGGACCGCTGTTAAATCTTCCTCACTCGCAGTATACACTTTCACCGCGGGCGCGTCAAGCGAAAAAATGTCCTGTTTATATTACATAACCCCGTACCGTTCGCCCATAATCCTTTTAAAGGGCTTTTCGCTTTCCCCCGGTATTGAAAAATAAGAAGCTGCCCTTACAGGCGGCTTTGATTTTAACATAGGCTATTCCCCCTTTTTCCCCGAAACCGATTGACGCCCCGGCCTAAATGTGTTATAAACTATTGATAAAAACGCCCGTTAACGGTAACCTCCGGGGTGCGCATATGACGCGGATTTGGATGATTATCGGTTTGACCGCCGGCCTCACGGCCCTCGCGGCCGCGGCCGCCTGGGCCCAGCCCGTCACCGTGGACGAGGTCGTCAAGCTCGTCCAGAACAAGATAAGCGACACCGTCATCGTCGCCCAGATCGAGCAGTCCAACGCCTACTTCTCGCTGAGCACCGACGACCTCATCAAGCTCAAGCAGGCCGGCGCCTCCGACGACCTCGTGAGCTACATGATAACGCGCAAGTCGGGCGGCCCGCCCAACGACGGCGGCGCGAACGGCGGCGCGGGCGGCGACGTCAACGTCAACAACGCGGGCCGCACGAACGGCGACGGCGGCGAAACGGTTGCGCCGCCGCCGGCCGCGAAGTTCGTGGAGCTCTCCGTCAACCTGGGCGGCAAATACGTCGTGACCTCGGGCGCGGACCTCAACGTCCTCTACGCCGCCTTCATCGACGGCGAGCGCAAGTATTACAAGGACCAGTGGACGCGCATCCTCACCGTCACCACCGCCGAGACCGGCGCCTCCAGCAAGAAGTGGACCCTGGAGCCGGGCGCCTTTACCATCAAGGTGCCGGCGGGGACGCACACCCTCGCTCTCGCGGTGGTCTCCAGCCCGTCGCTCATCGACGACGCGACGGCCAAGGCCAACGCGGCCTATTCCCAGCAGATAACGCTGGCCGAGGGCCAGCCGGTGGTCCTGACCCTCACCGGCCGGACCGACGACGCGGGCGGCCGCTTCATCATAACCCGCTAGGCGCGGCCCCCGGCGCGGCGCGTTATATCCCCCTTCCCCCCGCCTCGAGCCGAGGCGGGAATCGACGTAAGGCGGTAGCCAGCGGCATGGCGCTCCACGAGACAGCCGGCGCCCGGATTCTGGTCGTCGAGGACGAACCCAACATCCGCGAGATAATCAACTTCAACCTCGAGAACTGGGGCTACGAGGTCATCCAGGCCGAGGACGGCGAGCGGGCGTTGGCGCTGGTGGAGGAGCGGCAGCCGGACCTCATCCTCCTGGACCTCATGCTCCCCAAGGTGGACGGCGTCGAGGTCTGCCGCCGCCTCAAGAGCGGCTTCCTCACCAGCCGCATCCCCATCATCATGCTCACCGCGCGCAAGGAGGTCACCGACAAGGTGGCGGGGATGGACGCCGGCGCCGACGACTACATCACCAAGCCCTTCAGCCGCGAGGAGCTCGAGGCCCGCATCAAGATGGTCCTGAAGCGGACCCGCTCCCAGCGCGAGCGCAACCCCCTTACCGGCCTCCCGGGCCAGACCTCCATCCGCGACCACGTGGAGGCCCTCGTCGCCGCCCACGAGCCCTTCGCCCTCATCTACCTGGACCTCGACCGCTTCAAGGGCTTCAACGACTACTACGGCTACAACCGGGGCGACGAGGTCATCAAACTTATCGCGGACGTGCTGGTGCAGGCGGTGGGGCGCGACGGCTCGCCGGTGGACTTCGTGGGCCACATCGGCGGCGACGACTTCGTCCTGGTGTGCCCGGTGGCCGCGGCCAAGGACGTGTGCGACCGCGTCATCGCCGACTTCGAGGCCCGCGTGGAGTCCCTCTTCGCGCCCGAGGACCTGGCGCGCGGCTACTACATCGTCATCGACCGCCAGGGCCACAAGGCGAAGGAGTCCTGCCACATCTACGTCACCATGGCCGTGGTGCTGAACGAGAAGGAGCTTTACCAGTCGTACGTCCAGATGGTGGACGTCTCGACCGAGCTCAAGAAATACGGCAAAACCATGGACGGCTCCATCGCCGTTTTCGACCGCCGGCGGGTGTAAGGCCGGCTTGAGGGCGCGGCGGCGTGGCCATCAAACGGACCAAACCCCTTATGTTCGACGCTAAGAATAAGTCGGTGGCCATCACCGACGAGATGCGCTCCGCCTACCTCGATTACTCCATGTCGGTAATCGTGGGGCGGGCGCTCCCCGACGTCCGCGACGGCCTGAAACCCGTCCACCGCCGCATCATCTACGGCATGCGCGAGCTGGGCGTGGGCGCCGGCCGGCCCTTCCGCAAGTCGGCCCGCGTCGTCGGCGACGTCATGGGCAAGTATCACCCCCACGGCGACCTCGCGCTCTACGAGACGCTGGTGCGCATGGCCCAGGACTTCGCGATGCGCTACCCGCTGGTGGACGGCCAGGGGAACTTCGGCTCCGTGGACGGCGACGCCGCGGCGGCGATGCGCTACACCGAGGCCCGGCTGACGCCGCTGGCCGAGGCCATGCTCGCCGACATCGACAAGGACACCGTCAACTACGTCCCCAACTTCGACAACACGCTGCAAGAGCCCACCGTCCTCCCCTCCCTCCTGCCCAACCTCATCCTCAACGGCTCCGACGGCATCGCCGTGGGCATGGCCACCAAGATCCCGCCCCACAACCTGGGCGAGGTGGCGGCGGTCATCGCCAAGCTCATAGACAAGCCGGCGATGAAGCCGGCCGAGGTGGCGGCCCTCCTCCCCGGCCCCGACTTCCCCACCGGCGGCATCATCGTGGGCCGCGCCGGCATCGACGAAGCCTACCGCACCGGCCGCGGCCGCCTCGTCGTCCGCGCCCGCGCCGCCGTGGAAGAGGGCCGCGGCGACCGCGAGGCCGTAATCATCACCGAGATCCCGTATCAGGTCAACAAGTCCCGCCTGATGGAGCAGATCGCGGAGCTGGTGAAGGAGAAGAAGATCGACGGCGTCGCCGACCTCCGCGACGAGTCCGACCGCGAGGGTATGCGCGTCGTCATCGAGCTCCGCCGCGGCACCAACGCCCAGATCATCCTCAACCAGCTCTACAAGCACACGCAGTGCCAGATAACCTTCGGCATCATCAACATCGCGCTCGTGGAGGGCGAACCCCGCACCCTCAACCTCAAAGAAATCCTGACTTGCTACATCGAGCACCGCCGCGAGGTAGTTTTACGTCGGACGGAGTTCGACCTTAAGGCCGCCGTCAAGCGGGCCCACATCCTGGAGGGCTTCAAGCTCGCGCTGGACAACCTGGACGCGGTCATCGAGCTCATACGCCGCTCCAAGGACGTGGACGCCGCCCGGGCGGGTTTGATGAAGAAGTTCGGGTTTACGGAAATTCAGGCCCAGGCCATACTCGACCTGCGGCTGGCCCGCCTCACCGGCCTCGAGCGCCAGAAGATACTGGACGAGCTCGCCGCCACCAAGGCCCTCATCCGGGACTTGAAGGCCATCCTGGCGGACGAGAAGAAGGTTTACGCCCTGGTCAAGAAAGAGCTCGCCGAGCTCGCGGAGAAATACCGCGACCCCCGCCGCACCGAAATCATACTCGAGGAGGGCGAGGACTTCTCGCTGGAGGACCTCATCCCCCAGGAGGAGATGGCCATCACCATCACCCACGGCGGCTACATCAAGCGGACGCCGCTCGCGACCTACCGCCGCCAGGGCCGGGGGACGCGGGGCGTGCTGGGCCACGACGCCGGCGAGGGCGAGGACGTGGTGGAGCACCTCTTCATCGCCTCCACCCATACCTACCTCTTGTTCTTCACGAGCCGCGGCAAGTGCTACTGGCTCAAGGTCTACAACATCCCGGAGGCTGGCCGGACGGCCAAGGGCCGCGGCCTTCAAAACCTCCTCCAGCTCGGCGCCGGCGAAAAGATAAGCGCCATCGTGCCGGCGGCGAACCTCGAGGCCAAGGGCCACATCATCTTCGCGACGCGCAAGGGCCACGCCAAGCGGACGCCGCTGGAGGCGTACTCCCACCCCAAGCGCGGCGGCATCATCGCCCTCAAGCTCGCCGGCGGCGACGAGGTCGTGGGCGCCCTCCTGGAGCGGCCGCGCGCCGACGTGGTCCTGTTGTCGGCCAGCGGCAAGGCCATCCGCTTCCCCGCGAACGAAATCCGGCCCCAGGGGCGGCAGGCCTCGGGGGTGCGCGGGATGCGCCTCGGCAAGGGCGACGCGTTGGTGGCGCTTCTGGCGCCCGCCGGCGACGAGGGCGTCCTGGTGATGAGCGAGCAGGGGTTGGGGAAGCGGACGCCGGTCAAGGAATACCGCCGCACGAAGCGCGGCGGCGGGGGCGTTATAACGTTCAAGACCAACGAGAAGACCGGCCCGCTGGTGGGCGGCAAGGCCGTCGCGGGCGGCGAGGACCTCGTCCTCATCACCGAGAAGGGCGTCGTTAACCGCGTCGGCGTGGTGGAGATCCCGAGCCAGGGCCGCGCCACCCACGGCGTCCACGTCATGCGCGTGGAGGCGGGCGACCACGTCGCCGCCATGGCGGTCGTGAAGGAAGAGAAGGGCGACTGAGCGGTCGCCGCGTTACACTGAATAAAAAAGCGGCCCCGGGCGGGGCCGCTTTTGTTTTAACGGGCCTCTAACAATTCTCGATACCACTTCTCGGTCTCGTCCACCATCCGCGCGAGGCCGAAGGCGCCCTCGGCCCGGCGCCGGGCCGCCGTCCCCAGCCGCCGCCGCTCGTCCTCGTCGTCCAGCAAGCCGGCCAGCGCCGCCGCGAGCGCCCCCTCGTCGCCGGCCGGGACGATTACGCCGGCGCCGTCGGCCAGCGCCTCGGCGTTGCCGCCCACGTCCGTCGCGACACAAGCCAGCGACGACGCCATCGCCTCGAGCAGCGCGTTGGAGAAGCCCTCGGCCCGGGAGGGGAGGACGAAGACGTCCGCCGCGCCCAGGTAGCGCTCGGCGTCCGGGACGCGGCCGACGAGGCGGAGGTAGGGGAGGATGCCCAGCGCCGACGCCGTCGCTAGGATGTTCCGCTTCTCGGGTCCGTCGCCGCACAGGACGAGGTACGGCCGGCTGCGGGGCTTGCGGTCCGCGGCCGCGGCGGCGAAGGCCGCGAGGAGGCCGGCGTGGTTTTTGACGGCGAAGAAGTTGCCGACGTGGATGACGACCGGCGCGGTCGGCGGGACGCGGAGTTCCTCCTTCTTGAAGGCCGCGCGGCGGCTCGCGAAGCGGCGGCGATTGAAGCGCGCCGTGTCCACGCCGTTGTAGATGACCTTAATCTTTCCGGCCGACCTTTTTCCCCATACCCGAGCGTAGCGCGCCGCCACCTCCCGCGAGTTGGCCCACACGCCGCGGGCGCGCGCCGCTAGCCACCCGTCGAGCCACAGGTGCCGCTGCTTCTTCCATGGGTCGGTGGAGAGAAAGGAGATGACGACGGCGGGGGAGCCGGCGCGGCCGGCGGCCAGCACGCCCCAGAAGTTCGCCGAGCTGAGCTGGCAATGGAGGACGTCGGGGCGGAAGGCGGCCAGCGCCTCTTCCAGGCGGACGAACCGGCGCCACCGCGGCCGCGGCGGGATGCGGGCCAGGCGGACCTCCAGCTCCTCCGGGACGGCGGCGGTCCGCCCCTCTTCCGTTACGAGCAGGACGTCGTGGCCGCGGGCCAGGAGCCCCCGGGCGAGGAGGACCACCTGGCCCTCCGCGCCGCCGACGTCGAGCTGGCCGATGTAGAGGGCTACTTTCACCACATACCGCCAGGCATTACTTTGGCGCGGGCGGTTTTTCGTGGCCCCCGCCCTTGCCCTTTTTAACGCCGGCGTCTTTCTTGGGCGTTCCCTTTTCCTTGGGCGCCGGCGCCTCCTTATCGCCCGTGCCCGGCGTCGCCGCGGTCCCGGCGGTCTCCGCCGGCTTCTTCTTGGGTAGCTTATACAGCGTCGCGATGGCGACGTCGTGCGCCCGGTCCTCGGGGCGTGCGCCCCACACGGCGTAGGCGCCGATGATGTGCCGCCGCTCCACGTCCCAGCTCCCCGCCATAAGGGTGACGGTCTTCTTCTCGCCGGGCGCGAGGGAGGCGACGGTCGTCTTGCTGCGGGAGCCGAGGACGACGCCGTGGGTGCGCGCGAGCGCGACCTCGACGTTTTTGACCGGCGTCTTCCCCGTGTTCACGAGCGTCACGTCCACCGTGGGCCCGCCCAGGATGCGGCCGATTTTTATTTTGACGGGTATCGCGCCGGAGCGCTCGCGGAGGCGTGTGAACGCCGCCGCCCCGGCGACGGCGTAGTCCATGCACCGGAACTCCTCGCCGCACCGGGAGTAGAGCGCGCGCTCGAAGTCGTGCCAGAACAGCCCCTCCAGGTTGCCGCGGCCGTAGAAGCCGTTGACGGCGGCGACGTAGCGGTCGTACATCTCGTAGGGCTGGTTGACGTCCGGGTTCCACTTGTTCTGCAGGAGGAAGCGGTCCACGCTGATGCCGGGGAGGGCGTTCACCTGGCCCTGGCTCAGATACGTCGGCCAGCGTTTGATGAGGTAGTCGTATTCGTCCTTCGTGGCCTCGTAGAGCATCACCATGTTGTAGTCCACGCCGGCGTCGTTCATCATCAGGATGTCCTGGCCGTGCTGGTGGCCCATCTCCCAGCCGAGGGTGAACGCGAACAAGGGCTTGGTGATGCCCGCCGCCTCTTTCAATTCCTTCACCGTCAGCGCGACCTTGCGCGCCCGCCACCACTGCCACTGCTCGATGAGCGCCTCGTCCCGCGCGCGCAGCCGGCCCACGAGCCACCACATCTGGTCGTCCAACGAGCGGCTCTCCCAGTCGGCGGGGACGTCAATCCAGAGGTCGTTCACGAACTCGTCCGCGAGCTCGTAGCCGCCGAAGCCGGTGCGGATGTAGTCGAAGCCGACGAAGTCGTAGCGGGGGTCGTTCTGCAGCCGGCGCGCGAGGTCCACCACCTGCTTGCGCCTTTGCGCGTCGTTGAGCGAGATGTGGAGGGTGTAGAAAAACTGCTTGTCCACGAGGTTGCGGGAGAACTCGTAGGGGAGGGGAACCTGGGTCTTGCCGTAGGGGAGGAAGGTCCCGATCCAGCCGCCGAACTTGATGCCCCGGGCGTGGCACTCGTCGGCGAGCTTGGGCTCGAATTTTAAATTATAGCCGTACCAGGGGTTCTCCATCGTCGGCCCGTACATCGCCTTGGTGATGCCGGTGAGGGAGAAGAAGGCGTCGGCCCCCATGAACTGCGCCCAATCCACGAGCGCCTTCCAGTTATGGTTGGGGCCCGGGCTATCCACGCCCAGCCGCTCCCACTGGCCGTCCGACTCCAGCGTGACGACGCACAGGGGCCTGGCCGGCCGCGCCACCTTGCGCCCCGTTATCTCGAAGTCGCAGCTCGCCGCCGCGCCTTTGGCCTTGACGTCGGCGCGATATTTCCCCAGCGGCGGGTTCCACGGGACGGGCCACCGCGCCGCGAAGGCGCCCGCGCCGGTCGCCCGGAACTTCAGCGCCCTCATCTTCCCGACCGTCGTGACCGGCTTGCCGTCGCGGGTGACGACGCCGGCGAGGTCGGCCGGCGCGAGCGCGCCTATCTTCGCCGCGTCGGCCTTGACGCGCACCTCCACCACGTCGTAGCGGAAATAGCTCGCCTTGTCGGTCGTGACGACGAGGGGGCCGGCGGCGACGGGAGGTTTGCCGCCCGTTCCGCCCGCGGGCGTTTTGCCGCCCTTGCCCGGCCGCGGGCCGCAGCTTATAAGCAGCGCCGCGACCAGGGCGGCCACGGCGGCGTGCGATAATTTTTCTAGAAAGCGCGGCATCAGCTTCCCAGGATGAACTCCACCCGCGTGCCGGCGAGGCGCCGGGGGAGGAACACGGCGGCCAACGCCGCGGCGACGTCGTCGCTTCCCCCCTCGGGCGCGGGGTCGAAGGTTACGCGTTCGGGGTGCCCCTCCGCATCCACGCCGAAGGCCACGCGGGTTTCATGGCCGGCCTCGAGAAGCTCCGGCGCCGCGGTTTTAACGGCGTCGTAAACGCCGTAGGAGCCGTATTGCATCGCGCGGAAAAGGATGCGGTAGTCGTCGTCGGCGAGGGGGCGGCCGCCCCGGGACGCGGTGAAGCGGGTGTAGCAGTACGGCGTCAGCGTTACGCGGGCCGAGAAGACGGCGCCGCCCGCCTCTTCCGGAAATATAAACGCCGCCGCGGCTTCGGCGAAGCGGGCGTTGAGGTCCGACGGCGCGCCGCTCACCGCCGCGGCGGCCGCGCGGCCGGCGTCGTCGAGCTCGAATTCAATATCCACCGTGACCGGCGTCACCAGGTAGGGCGGCGAGCTGTCCATCGCGAACGGCCTCGCGAGCGCCGGCGCCTGCCAGGTGAGTTCCGCCGCGAGCGCGGCGGCGAGGTCCGCTTCCGCGTCGCCCTCCGCCGTCGGCTTCCGGCTGACGCGGACCTTGCGTACCTCGGCCTGCGGTAGGCGTGCGACGGCGGTTAAACTCCAGGGGAACGCCGCGGGCGCCAGCAGCTCCTGCTCGCTCGCGAAGCTGAGGCGCCGGTCGAACCCCGCCGGCGGCGGTTGGGTCCCGGCTTTGGGCGGGGCGACGGCGACGCGGCTCCCGTTCGCGCGGTGCCGGGCGTAGCCCCACAGGATGAGGAGCGCGGTCAAGACGATTACCGCGCCGTAGCCCACGACCCGCAGGATGGTCCCGCGGGAGGGTATCCGCCGAGTTATTACCATGACGCGACGTTAAGCATAATCCTCCTCGCCGCGGAGCCGCGTGAAGTCGGCGAAGAGGAGGAAGAGGTCCGCGAGTCGTTTCATCAGCGCGAGCCGGTTAAGGCGCAACGCCTCGTCGTCCGTCATCACCATAACCGTATCGAAGAACTTGTCCACCGCCGGCCGCAGCTCCGCCAGCCGCGCCAGCGCGTCGTCGTAGCGTCGCTTCAAGAGCGCCGCCGCCACGCCCTCCTTGAGCCGCTCGAACTCCCGCCACAGCGCCCGCTCCTCCGCTTCCACGAGGAGTTTCTCGGACACGTCCCGCGCCGCGAGGGCGCCGGCGTCCAGCCCCTTCTCCCGCGCCTGGCGCAGGATGTTGATGGGGCGTTTGAAGGCGAGGGCGAGCTTCGCGAACTCGGCGCGGTTGGCGTGGAACTTCTTCAGCGCTTCCAGGCGAAGGCGTTGGTCGCGGGGAGAGGTGAGCGGGAGCGCGATTTCGGGGGCGGGGAAGACTACCGCCGCCACCATGTCGTCCCGGAACCCCTCCTCGAGGAATATCTGCTCAAGCCGCGTGAGAATAAATGCTTCTACCTTGGCTTCCGTTCCGTGGGGCGCGGCGCCAGCCCGCGACGCCAGCGCGACCAGCTGCTCGAGCGCGAGGCCGCCGAAGTAACGGGGTTCGTCTTCCAGCAGCAAGCGGCACACGCCGACGGCGGCGCGCCGCAGGCCGAACGGGTCCCTGGCGCCGGTGGGCTGGTGGCCCGCGCCGAAGAGCGCCGCCAGCGTGTCCAACCGGTCCGCGAGGGCGAGGATGCGGCCGAGTTTGGACGCCGGGAGCGGGTCGTCCGCGCCGGCGGGGCGGTGGTGTTCCTCAATCGCCCGGGCCACCTCTTCCGGTTCGCCTTGCGCCCGGGCGTAGAGGCGGCCCATCGTCCCCTGCAGGTGCGTGAACTCCTTTTCCCGGACCATCTGCGAGACGAGGTCGGCTTTGCACAGCGCCGCCGCCCGGGCGAGGTGCTCCTTTTCGCCCGGCGCCAGGCCCAGCTCGCCTGCGAGCGCGCCGCACAGCGCGACGAGCCGCGCGGCCTTGTCGGCCAGCGTCCCCGCGCCCTCGGCGAAGACGACGCCGGCGAGGGCTTTCGCCATCCCGTCCAGCGGCGTCTTGCGGTCCGCCTCCCAGAAATACGACGCGTCGGCGAGGCGGGCGGCGAGGACGCGCTCCAGGCCCGCGCGGACGTTGGCCGCGGCCTCCCGCCGGCCGTCGTGGACGGCGAAGAAACGCGATTCCAACGCCCCGGATTTATTTTTTATCGGGAACAGGTGCAGGTAACCCAAAAGGGCGGCCTCCACGACCTCGGCGGGGAGCGCGAGGTACCGGGCGTCGAACGCGCCCGCGACCACCGCCGGCATCTCCGCCGTATCGAGGACGAGGTCCAGCGTCCAGCGGATATGCACGTCGGCTTTTTCGAAGTAGCCCCGGCCGGCGCCGGCGGGGGCCAGCGCGGCGACGACGCGCGCGCGGCGGTCGGCGACGTCCAACACCACGGCGAGTTCTTTTTCGTAGAAGGCCTTGAGTCGCGCGAGGTCCAGGCGGCCCGCGGCGTCGAACGCCGGCTTGAGGTCCCGGGCGCCCGGCGCGAGGACGCGGTGGCCCTGCGATTCGCCGGCGGCGGTCAGGCCCGCGAACGACAGCGGGGCGACGTCGCCGCCCAGAAGGCACGCCAGCCACCGCACCGGCCGGGGGAACGCGATTTCCGCTTGCGGCCACCGCATCGTCCGCGGGAAGCCGAGGGCGCCGAGGACGCGGGGCAGGACCTCGGCCAGGACGTCGGCCGCCGGCCGCGTGGGCGACGCCACCTCGGCCACGAGGTAGTCGCCGCGTTCGGTCGCCTCCACCCGCGCGTCGGCCTCGCCGAGGTTCCACTTCTTCAGGAAGCCGCGCGCCGCCGTCGTGAGGGCGCCGGCGGCGTCGTAGGCCCGTTCGCGCGGCGGTCCGATGACCTTTTTGGTCTCGGCTTCCTGCGCGGCCGGGACGCCCGTCGCGACCACGACGAGCCGCCGCGGCGTCGCGAACGCGGTTACGTCGGCGGCCGGCAGCCGGCTGTCCCGCAACGCCGCGGCGGCAAGGCCGGCCAGCCGCTCGCGGGCCAGCGCGACCGCCGAAGCCGGCAGCTCTTCGCAGCCGACTTCCAGGAGCAGGTCCCGGGCGGAGGGGGCTTTTTCGGGCATGCGGTTATTCCTCGGCGCGGCCGGCGGGGGAGAGCCAGGCGCCGGCGACGGCCCGGGCCAACCCACGGACGCGGCCGATGTAGTTCGCGCGCTCGGTGACGCCGATGAGGCCGCGGGCGTCGAGGAGATTGAAGGTGTGGGAGCACTTCAGCAGGTAGTCGTGGGCGGGATAGGCGAGCCCCAGCGCCGCGAGCCGCCGGCCCTCCTTCTCGAACATCTCGTAGAGCGCAAAGAGCATCTCGCCGTCGGCCTCGTCCAGCGCGTATACCGACTGCTGGCGCTCCTCCTCGCGGCGGATGTCGCCGTAGGAGACGCCCGCGCCCCACTCCACGTCGTAGAGGGAGGCGACGCCGGCGACGAAGGCGGCGATGCGCTCCAGGCCGTAGGTGAGCTCCACCGTCACCGGCTCGCAGTCGTAGCCGCCCATCTGCTGGAAATACGTGAACTGGGTTATCTCCACGCCGTCCAGGAGGACCTGCCACCCGAGCCCCCAGGCGCCGAGGGTCGGCGATTCCCAGTCGTCCTCGTCGAAGCGGAGGTCGTGGTCCGCGGCGTCCAGGCCCAGGGCCCGCAGGCTCCCGATATAGAGGTCCATCACGTCGGCGGGCGCGGGCTTGAGGACCACCTGGAACTGGTAGTGGAGGAAAAGGCGGTGGGGGTTTTCGCCGTAGCGGCCGTCGCGGGGGCGCCGCGCCGGCGAGACGAAGGCGGCGCGCCAGGGCGCGGGGCCGAGGGCGCGGAGGAAGGTGGCTTGGTGGAAGGTCCCGGCGCCGGCCTCCACGTCGCCCGGCTGGACGATAAGGCAGCCCCGCGCCGCCCAGTATTCGGTAAGGGCGGCGATGAGCTGTTGGAGGTTCGCGGCTTTGGCTTTTTCAACCATGGCGGTTATCTCGCTTGAGGCCGATTATAATATATTTTCCGGCGCGGGAACTCAAATTAAAAACGGCCGCGGGCGCGGCCGTTCTTTAGCCGGCGTTTTAACGAACCGCTATTTAAAGATAGCTTTGATACGCCCGAGAGAAGTCGGTTCTACCGACGGCTCGCTCCGGTTGAAGTATTGGACCCTTGTATTACCGTCGTCGACTCCTTCGGAAGTGTAAACCCGAGCGCCGGTGCGCGAGACCGTTATTCCTCGGAGGCCATCGAACTGGCCGTTCCCGCCGCCGAGAGAACCCCATTTGCCGAGGTAGGATCCGGCGGCCGTGAAATATTGAATACGGTAGTTATCGCTATCAGCCACGAATATTTTCCCGTCGGGGGAAGCGGCTACATCCATGGGGAAACCAAATTGGCCATTACCGGTGCCCGGCGTACCCCATTTACCTAAGAACGAACCCGAAGCCGTGAAATACTGTATCCGGTTAAGTATAGGGTCCGTTACGTATACGTTACCGTTAGGGTTCACGGTTACACCTTCTAGCGCATTGAACTCGCCATTACCTGAACCGTACGAACCCCACTTTCCGAGGAACGAACCCGTCGAGTTGAAGTATTGAACGCGGTAATTCGGCTGTTCGAGTTCGCTAACGTATACCGTACCGTTTGGGGCTATAGCGACGTCGTCGGGTAACCAAAATTCGCCATCTCCTGAACCAGTTGTACCCCATTCGCCCAAGTACGAACCGGTTGGAGTAAAATACTGGATACGGTTGTGCCCGCTATCGGCTACATAAACGTTCCCGTTCGACGCTACGGCGACGCCGTAAGGGACCGAAAATCCGCCGGGGCCTTCCCACGAAATACCCCAGTTACCTAAAAACGAACCGGTCGGCGTAAAATATTGGATACGGTCGTTCGCGGAGTCGGCTACGTAAACGTTTCCGGTAGGCCCCACCGCTAAACCCTCGCATTCCCCGAATTGGCCGTCGCCGTTACCTGGCGAACCCCATTGCCCTTCATACTGCCACGCGCCAAACGCCGCGCTTACCGCTAATATTATAGACAGAACGGCGGTACGCATCTTGATATCTCCTTTGGTGTTAGGGTTCACTGCCTATCGCGGCGTGAGCGCCGCAACCGTTTACTTCGGCGAGACGTCGAGCGTGGGTTCCTTGGTGCCGCGCCACGAGGCGAGGGCGTCGGCCAGCGCCCGCGCGGCGGCCCGCGGCGAGCGGGCGCCGGCGATGGCCGAGATGACGGCGACGTCGTTCGCGCCGGCCGAGAGGACGGCGCCGACGTTGGCGACGGTGACGCCGCCGATGGCGACGATGGGCAGCGTCACCTCGCGCCGGGCGCGGCTCAGCTCGTCCAGCCCCAGCGGCGTCGCCCCCGGTTTGGAGTGCGAGGGGAAGATGGTCCCCAGGAAGACGTAGTCGGCGCCCTCCTCCTGGGCCTGGATGGCCTCGGCGACGTTGTGGCACGAGGCGCCTACGGTCAGCGAGCGGGGGAGGATGGCGCGGGCGGCCGCGACCGGGAGCGAGGCGCCGCCGAGGTGAACGCCGGCGGCCTCCGCCGCGAGCGCGACGTCCGCGCGGTCGTTGACGTAGAGCGCCGCGCCGGTCCGGTCGGTTACGGTCTTCAGGAGCTTGGCGAGCGGGAAGAGGACGCGGGCGCTCGCGCCCGGGCAGCGGAGCTGGACGGCGTCGGCGCCTCCTTCGGCGGCCTCTTCCACGAGGGCGAGGAGCGTTTTCTCGTCGCAGCCGGCGGGCGTGACGAAGACGAGGTTCATCGGACTATGCCCTCGGTCGGGCTGGAGGCGCTGGCGTACGGCTTCCTGGGGATGCGGCCGGCCTCGAAGGCCAGGCGGCCCGCCGCCACCGCGTCGCGCATCGCCTGGGCCATCCGCACCGGGTCTTGGGCCAGCGCGACCGCGGTGTTCATCAGGATGCCGTCGACGCCCAACTCCATCGCCCGGCAGGCGTCGGAGGCGGTGCCCACGCCCGCGTCCACGATGACCGGGACCGAGACCGCTTCGCGGACGAATTGGATGTTGAGCTCGTTCTGGATTCCCATCCCGGAGCCGATGGGTGCGGCGAGGGGCATCACGGCCGCGGCGCCCGCGTCCTGGAGCTTACGCGCGACGATGGGGTCGTCGGTGGTGTAGGGGAGAACCACGAAGCCCTCGGCCACGAGCGTCCGCGTGGCGGCCAGGAGCTGCTCCGTATCGGGCAGGAGCGTCCGCCGGTCGCCGATGACCTCCAGCTTCACCCAATCGGAGAAGCCGGCGGCGCGGCCCAACCGCGCGGCGCGCACCGCTTCCTCGGCGGTATAGCAACCCGCGGTGTTGGGGAGGATGTCTATTTTCTCGCGGTCGATGTAGTCGAGGAGCGAGGGTTTGCCGGCTTTTACGGCGTCGAGGTCGATGCGCCGCACGGCCACCGTGACCATACACGTTCCGCTAACCTCGAAGGCCGTGCGCATGACGTCAAGGTCCTCGTACTTGCCGGTGCCGAGGACGAGCCGCGACGCGAAGGTTTTGCCGTGGATAATCAAGTTCGCCAACGTAGTCACTCCGGGTCTTGGAGTTGGGGGGGCGAGAGACGCGGTAATGTAGCATAAACCGCGGGTTCGGACAAGGCCGTATAAAAAAGCGGGGCCGCATTTGCGGCCCCGCCGAATTGCGTGTTACCCAGGCGGGAGAACTACTTCTTCTCCGGGGCTTTCTCGCCCGTCGGCTTCTCGCCGGTAGGAGCGGCCGTGCCGACCGCCGTACCCGCGGTCGGGACAACGGTGGCCGGAGCCACGGCGGTCTCAGCGGTCTTGGCCGTCTCGGCGGTCGGCGCCTCTTTCTTCTTGCAGCCGACGAACAGCATGGCGCCGCAGACGAATAACGCTACGAGGATGATGACGATAGCTTTACGCATGGTATGAACGCACCTCCTTTATAAGGTGTCTTTATTATGCTGCTATTATATCAGCGAGGCCCTACCGTGTCAATAACTATTTTGAGGAGGGGTAGGGGCGTCCCCGTTCGGCGGATACAGGGCGGGAAGGCAATCGACGCCGAGGTTGACAGGGAAGGCAGCGAGTGTTAGCATACGAGTTTAAGGCTTACCCCCGGAGAAGCAATGGTGCGAAAAGCATTTTGGCTCGCGGCGTTTCTAGCCCTAGCCGCGGCGGCGTTCGCGGCCGACGCGGGCGTGGCCGACGCTTTCGAGCGGGGCGAACGTTACTTCGCCGCCAAAGACTACGTTTCCGCCCTCCAGGTTTACCGCGACGTCCTGGCCCGCGACCCGGGCGGGCCCTACGCCACGGCCGCCGCCTTCCGCGTCGGCATGTGCGACTTCGCGCTGGGCGAGTACAACGCCGCGACGTTGGCTTTCGCCAAGTTCGAAGAGGGCTTTCCCAAGTCAACCTACCTCGACGACGCCGTTTTCCTCTCCGCCCAGGCCTACTTCCGCATGGGCGAGTATCACAAGGCCTTCGAGCGGCTGTTGCGCGTCCTCTCCTTCGGGAAGAAAGGCCGCTACTACGATCGCGCGGTGCGCGGCATCGGGAACCTGGCTGACGAGTCGCTTCCCGCCGACCACATCGCCAAGCGCCTGGAGGACTACCATCACTCCCCGGAGGCCGCGGAAGTCCTCCTCAAGCTCGGCCAACACGAAATCAAGCGCGGGGACTACCAGCGGGCGCTGGTTATCCTCGACGCCGTCGCGCGCGACTACCGCGACCGCGACGAAGGCAAGCAAGCGTCGTCGCTTCTGGCTTCGGTGCGCGAAAAGATTCCCCGCGCCGCGAATACGGTGGGGGTTCTGCTTCCGCTCTCCGGCGACTACGAGGTTTACGGCAAGGCGATGCGGGTGGCCATCGAAATGGCGGCCGCCGAGTTCAACGCCGCCCATCCCGCCGACCAGGTCAACCTGGTGTACGAGGATACGCTGGGGACGGCAGAAGGCGCGGCCGCCGCGGCCCAGCGTCTCATCTACTCCTCGCGCTGCATCGCCCTCCTGGGCCCCGCCGCCACCGAGGAAGTGAAGGCGGTGGCGCCGCTCCTGGCGACCAACGAGGTCCCCGCGGTCTCCCCCGCCGCGACCGAGGGCACGCTCGCCAAACTCAACGGATTCGTTTTTCTGAACGGCCTTACGCGCCAAAACGAGACCGGCGTCATCGCCGCGTACGGCGCGGAGCACCTCCGGCTCAAGCGCTTCGCGGTTTTATATCCCGCCAACGATTACGGCCGCGACATGAAGGACGCCTTCGCCGACGCGGTGAAGGCCGCGGGCGGCGAAGTGGTGGGGGCGGTGGAATACCCCCTCATCGACATGGAAAAGCCGCCGGACAAACGCGAGCTCAATTACTCGCCCTATACCAAACAGCTGAAGTGGATGCGCGCGGACGCGGTTTATCTCCCCGGCCACTACAACGAAATCATCCGCCTTCTCCCCCAGCTCACGTTCTCCAACGTCTCATCCTACCTTCTGGGCGCCAACGGCTGGAACGAGAACCGCGTCATCCGCGTCGGCGGGAAATACGTGGAAGGGACGTACTTCACGGCGGGCCTGTACGCCGATTCGGCCGACGCCCGCGTCCGCAACTTCATCGCCGAGTATCGCCGCCAGACGGGCGACTTCCCCAATTACCTCGCGGCCCAGGCCTACGACGCCGCGGGCATCGTCTTCGGGACGCTCTACCCGCCCGCCGCGAGCGGCGCCGAAGTGAAGGCGCGGCTGGACGCGGTGGCCGGCTTCGTCGGGATCTCGGGCGTGACGACGCTGCGGGCGGCCGACGGCATGCTGGACAAGAAGATAACCATCCTCACCGTCCGCGAGGGCGAAGTGGTCCCGGCGCCGGAATGAGACGCCTCGTCAACATCGGCCTGCTGGTGGTGTTGGCGGCGGCGTGCGGTCCCACGCCGCCGCCGTCAAGTTACACCTACGTCGGCCGCCGCGGCGACTCCCTGGCCAAGCTTAACGCGCGGTGGGGGGGCGACGCCGGCGCGGCGGCCCGGCTCGCGGCCGCGGCGTCGCGCGACGCCGAGGCGCCGTTCGCGGCCGGCGAACGCGTCGGCATCGCCGGCGAGGCGTTGAAAGGCCGGCGCCAGGCGAAAGAGAACCTGGCCCTCGAGGCGCAGGCGCGCGCGATGCGCGCCGCCGGCGACTACGCGGGCGCCGTCGCGGCCTTCCGGGCCGTCGTCGCCGCCCAGCCCGGGGACCCCTCCTTCGCGTTCGAGCTGGGCGACACGCTGCTGGAAAGCGGCGACTTCGCCGGCGCGGCGGCGGCGCTCGCGCAGGCCCACGCCCTCGCGCCGGACGACGAAGAGGTGACGACGACCTTCGCCCTCGCGACGGCGGCGGCGGGCGACGTGGCCGCGGCGACCGAAACGCTGCAAGAGCTCGCGGCCGCGCGGCCCGATTACCCCGCGGTTTACGTCGCGCTCGGCGACCTGTTGGCCCGGACGGGCGATTACGCCGGCGGCCGGCATTGGTTTTTCGAATACTTAATCAAAGAACCGCAGGGGGACGCCGCGGCGTACGCGCGCGAAGCCGTAAAGAAGACGGCGCGGGACGAGTTGGCCGCGGCCGCCCGCGCGAAAGCGGCGGCGGAGGAAGCGAAAAAGAAAAAGGACAAAGGCGGAGGGGGGAAGCCGGCGGCCCCGCCGGGAACGGCGGTAGAGGGCGCCCCCACGGCCGAGACGGCGCGGGAAGCCGCGGGCGGGGGGGAATGAGCGCGGCCCCGGCGTTGGAGGCGCGGGGCGTCCGCTTCGGCTACCGCCGGTCCAACGAGGTCCTGCGCGGCGTGGACCTCGCGCTGGCGGCCGGCGAGGTCGCGCTCCTGTGGGGGTTGAACGGCTCGGGGAAGACGACGTTGGGCAAAATCCTGGCGGGCCTTTATCGGCCGGCGGCGGGGACGGTGACGAGGCCCCGCGGCGGCGTGGGCCTGGTCCTCGCGTCGCCGGAGCCCCTTCTGCTGGGCGCGACGCCGTTTGAGGACGTGCGGTTGGGTCCGGCGCTGCGCAAGCAGCCGGAGGCGGAAATCGACCGCCGGACGCGCGAGGCCCTCGCGCTGGTCGGCATGTGGGAGCGCCGCGACGTCCCGTGCGACGAGCTTTCACTGGGCGAAAAAAAACGGGCGGCGCTCGCGGCGTCGTTCGCGACCAGCGCCGCGGCTCTGGTGCTCGACGAGCCGATGGCTTTTTTGGACGACCGGCAGGCGGCGGCACTCGCCGAGGTCATCGCCCGCGTCGCCCGGGAGGGGACGGGCGTCTTGATAATGAGCGGGCGGCGGCGTTGCGAGGCGGCGTACGCCCGGGCGTGGGAACTCGCGGAGGGGGTGGTCAGGGAGATGGACGCCGCCGGCGTATAAAGGCGTATCGTGCCGATATTTCGTACTTGACTTAGGGAGGGGCGCGGCGTTAAAATGGCTCAGGTTACTTAGTCGCTTGGGAGGCCGCCGTGGCTAAGGTTGGCTCGGGCTTCACTACTAAGCAGTTATCAAGGACCGGCGCCGCCGCCCTGCTCGTCGCGGGGTGGGTGAGCGCCGGATTCTGTTTTGCGGCCTATAACGATTTGAGCGTTACGTACCGCCCGGACGGCATGATTCTATGCAATGGCGACGCGTATTTCCCGCTCGGCGTATATTTCGAGCCGGTGCCGAACGTCCGTACGAAAGACGACTTCCTCGCGAAGATAGCGGCCGAGGGGCGCGGCTTCTGCTACCAGGAGTTCGCCGCCAACGGCGGTAATATGGTGATGATACCGACGTTCCATTTTAATCCGACCTACCCTCCCCCCCCCGCATACCATTTATACGACAGCGTTATGCCGTCCGATATTACGGACTATCACGAGCAGCCGCCGAACGACTGCACCGCGGACCTTACGGCCGCGAACCAATACGGCGTGAAGTTATTTACGGACCCGAACCTCGCGTATTCCTGGGGCGCGGCGGACCCATACTTAAAGATGTTCGACGTAGTCAACGGCGGGTCTACGACCGAACGGACGGACGGGAGTAGGGAGGCGTACTTTAATACGGTTAAGGGTATGGTGGAGGCGAGCGGCGCCGGCGCCGGGGCCTTTTTCGGTTGGACCAATTGCTGGGAAGCGGCGGGAAGCGCGCCGGGGTCGCCGCCGATGTTCCAACCGACGGGCGCGTACGTCGCGCACGTATGGGACCATATACGGACGTTGGAAAGTAACGCCGGCGCGACCCATCCGGTATATTCCGAAGAGAACACGCGCGCCATCGTCGCCGATACGTTGCCGGCGTATAACGCCGGCTGTGATATCCTGGCTTATAACGTCCGCATCTGCCCGGCGCCGTACCTTCGGGAGAGTTGGGATGCCGCTACGCAATATAAATTCGACGCCGATTTTTGGGCGTCGGACACGGGTAACACGGCTGATGTTCAACATTGGTCGGTGGAAGCGGTTAAGCCGCTCTTATGTTGCGTCGACGCCGTGTGGTCTCCGTTACAAGGAAATTATTATTTTCCGCCGTTGCACCAAATGAGGTTTATGTCTTACGACGCCGTTATCCACCGGTGTAACGGCTTGTTGTGGGGTATGTGGTCTTTCGTATTCCCGGATACTTCCCAGGGTTACGTCCCGGACCCGATATACGATACCAACGTGAAGCCGGTCGTCGCCGAGATGGGCCTGGGCGAAATGTACGGGGTTTTGCGCGCGCCCTACGACGAGACGGTCGTCTCGGCCGTCGCCCGTAAGGACGGGACGGTCGTAGAAAGGACGGCGTTAGTCGGCGGCGACCTCGCCCCCAAGAACCACCTCCTTTCGGGCAATTACTTAATAGAAGGTTGCGTGAAATACTACGACGACCACGTTTACCTTATCGCCGCGTGCCGCGAAGGCCGCGACTCCATCACCGGCGAGCCGGTTAACAACTACGCCGTTACGTTCCGGCCGTTCTTCAGCGGCGACTGGGCGGATATGTACGTCACCGTTATTAACGAAGACGTAGGCCCCGGGATACCGCGGACGAGACCGGTCGGAGACGGGACCTTTACGGACAACTTCCAAGGGGAAGACGTCCATATCTACAAGTTTACGAAGCCGCCGCGTTTCGGCGAAACACCGTAAGCGGCTAAGGGGTGCTTAAAATGGCTAAATATAAAATATTGACGCTAACGCTACTCGTCGTGACTTCGGCGTTCGGCGCCTTCGGCGACGTTATATCGTCGTTCCCGCTGGCCCCACAGTTATTAGCTAGCCACGGTTTGACCTGGGACGGCGCGTACCTATGGAGCTGTGACAACCTAAGGGTTTTCCGCCTTACGACGACCGGGTCGATCATATCGTCCTTTAAAATCGCGGAAGGACCTCAATACCTAAACCTTTGGGGCGCCGCGTACGATGGCTCCTATCTATGGATTTCGGAAGTCACAAATCTCGATGACCCCGTTTCGGTATTTAGGTTTACGACGTCGGGCTCGTTAGTGGCCTATTTCGCCATTTATAACTTCTCGGACGGTGGTCTAACGTGGAATAACGGCTACGTTTGGGTTGACGGGAGAAAATATACGACCAACGGGTCCCTGGTATCATCCTTTAGCATCGGCGGGCCCCGATTTCGCGATTCCGCGTTCGTAGGCCATTACATATGGGCGTCCGGGTCGGACCTTACGTACGTCTACGAGTGGACGACGACCGGCTCGTGCGTCGCGAGCTTCCCGTCGCCGGACGGCGGCCAGCCCACCGGCAAGACCTTCGACGGCCAATACTTGTGGGTAGTGAGCAGTTACGCGAAGGCGGCGGACCCTTATTACGCTTATCAAATAGATATAGGCGTCGTAGGGATGGACCCGGCGTCGTTCGGCGAGATAAAGGCGTTGTATCGGTAATATGGAAATTTTTAAAGATTTAACGCCGCCAAGCCGCCGCGTTTCGGCGAAACGCCGTAAGCGGCTAAGGGGTGTTTAAAATGGCTAAATATAAAATATTGACGCTAACGTTACTCGTCGCGACTTCGGCGTTCGGCGCCTTCGGCGACGTTATATCGTCGTTCCCGCTCGCGCCGGTATTAGGTGCTAGCCGCGGTCTTACTTGGGACGGTGTCTACCTCTGGAGCTGCGACAACCTTTGGGTATACCGATTAACGACGGCTGGGTCCATCGTTTCATCTTTTCGCGTATCCCCGGCCGGTTACGCCCAACTTTGGGGGGCGGCCTATGACGGCTCGTACGTGTGGATTTCCGAACAGACGTTGAGCAACCCCTGCGCCGTTTCTCGTTTCACGACTACGGGTTCGCGCGTCGGGGGGTTCACCGTTTACGAAACGAGCGGCTTCTACGACGGTTTGACTTGGGATAATGGTTTCATATGGCTTGATGGAAAAAAATATACTACCATCGGTTCCATCGTCTCATCCTTCGGTATAGGCGCCCCTTTTCACGATACCGCCTTCGTAGGCCATTACATGTGGGCAAACGGCCCCGACCTTACGTACGTATACGAGTGGACGACTACCGGCTCGCTCGTCGCGAGTTTCGCAATTCCGAATGGCGGGCAGGCAGCCGGTAAGACCTTCGATGGGCAATACTTGTGGGTCGTAAGTAGTTACGTAATGGCGTCCGCGCCTCCTTACGCCTATCAAATTGACATAGCCGTTACTGGTGTCGACCCCGCGTCGTTCGGGGAGATAAAGGCGTTATATCGGTAATATGGAAACTTTTTAAGATTTAACCCCCCCAAGCCGCCGCGCTTTGGCTCCGTGCCTTAGCGCGACTTAAAGGGGCGAGAACGATGGTTAAGAAAACCGTAGCGATAATGGCGTTACTTGGCGCCGTCAGCTCGTTCGGCGCCTTCGGCGACGTTATATCTTCTTTCCCAATGGCGCCGCAGTTGCTGTACAGCCACGGCCTTACGTGGGACGGCGCGTACCTATGGAGTTGTGACAACCTTTTCATCTACCGCCTTACAACGTCTGGGTCTATCGTTTCATCCTTTAAGTTCGCCGTCGGACCGCAATACTTAAACCTTTGGGGCGCCGCGTACGACGGCTCTTATTTATGGATTTCGGAATGGACGAACCATAATGACCCGACGTCGGTAACGAGGTTCACGACAGCGGGTTCGCCCGTAGGGGGTTTTAAAATCTATAACTTCGTCGACGGCGGCCTGACGTGGGACAACGGCTACGTTTGGGCGGACGGGAGGAAGTACACTACAAACGGGTCTCTCGTATCTTCATTTAGCATCGGCGGGGCCCGTTTTAACGATACCGCTTTTGTAGGCCATTACATATGGGCGTCCGGGCCGAACGTAACGTACGTCTACGAATGGACGACGACGGGCTCGTGCGTCGCGAGCTTCCCGTCGCCGGACGGCGGCCAGCCCACCGGCAAGACCTTCGACGGCCAATACTTGTGGTTCGTGAGTAGTTACGCAAAGGCGGCGGACCCTTATTACGCTTATCAAATAGATATAGGCGTCGTGGGGGTCGACCCGGCGTCCTTCGGCAAGGTAAAGGCGTTATATCGGTAGGAGAAGGGCGTTATACGTCTGAATATTCCAACGATACCGGTCGTAGACGCGACGTTCATCGATAACTTCCAAGGGGAAGACGTCCATATCTACAAGTTCACGAAGCCGCCGCGTTTCGGCGAAACGCCGTAAACGGCTAAGGGGTGCTTAAAATGGCTAAATATAAAATATTGACGCTAACGTTACTCGTCGCGACTTCGGCGTTCGGCGCCTTCGGCGACGTTATATCTTCTTTCCCAATGGCGCCGCAGTTGCTGTACAGCCACGGCCTTACGTGGGACGGCGCGTACCTATGGAGCTGCGATAACCTTTTCATCTACCGCCTTACGACGGTCGGGTCTATAGTTTCGTCCTTTAAGATTTGGGAAGGACCCCAATACCAGAACCTTTGGGGCCTCGCCTACGACGGCTCTTATTTATGGGTTTCGGAATGGACGAACCATAATGACCCTACGTCGGTAATTAGGTGCACTACGTCGGGCTCGCACGTAGCGAATTTTAAGATTTATGAATTCTACGACGGCGGCCTGACGTGGGACAACGGCTACGTTTGGGTTGACGGGAGAAAATATACGACCAACGGGTCCCTGGTATCATCCTTCAGCATCGGCGGGCCCCGGTTTCGCGATTCCGCGTTCGTAGGCCACAATATATGGGCGTCCGGGCCCGACCTTACGTACGTATACGAGTGGACGACGACCGGCTCGTGCGTCGCGAGCTTCCCGTCGCCGGACGGCGGCCAGCCCACCGGCAAGACCTTCGACGGCCAATACTTGTGGTTCGTGAGTAGTTACGCAAAGGCGTCGTACCCGTATTACGCTTATCAAATAGATATAGGCGTCGTGGGGGTCGACCCGGCGTCGTTCGGCGAGGTAAAGGCGTTATATCGGTAGGAGAAGGGCGTTATACGTCTGAATATTCCAACGATACCGGTCGTAGATGGGACCTTTACGGACAACTTCCAAGGGGAAGACGTCCATATCTACAAGTTTACGAAGCCGCCGCGTTTCGGCGAAACGCCGTAAGCGGCTAAGGGGTGCTTAAAATGGCTAAATATAAAATATTGACGCTAACGTTACTCGTCGCGACTTCGGCGTTCGGCGCCTTCGGCGACGTTATATCGTCGTTCCCGCTTGCCCCGCAGTTATTAGCTAGCCACGGTTTGACCTGGGACGGCGCGTACCTATGGAGTTGTGACAACCTTTTCATCTACCGCCTTACGACGGTCGGGTCTATAGTTTCGTCCTTTAAGATTTGGGAAGGACCCCAATACCAGAACCTTTGGGGCCTCGCGTACGACGGCTCGTATCTATGGGTTTCAGAATGGACGAACCTCGATGACCCCGTATCGGTTTATAGGTGCACCCCGTCGGGTTCACACGTTGGGAGTTTTAAAATTTATAACTTCTACGACGGCGGCCTGACGTGGGATGACGGCTACGTTTGGGTTGACGGGAGAAAATATACGACCAACGGGTCCCTGGTATCATCCTTTAGCATCGGCGGGCCCCGATTTCGCGATTCCGCGTTCGTAGGCCATTACATATGGGCGTCCGGGTCGGACCTTACGTACGTCTACGAGTGGACGACGACCGGCTCGTGCGTCGCGAGCTTCCCGTCGCCGGACGGCGGCCAGCCCACCGGCAAGACCTTCGACGGCCAATACTTGTGGGTAGTGAGCAGTTACGCGAAGGCGGCGGACCCTTATTACGCTTATCAAATAGATATAGGCGTCGTAGGGATGGACCCGGCGTCGTTCGGCGAGATAAAGGCGTTGTATCGGTAGGAGAAGGGCGTCATGCGGCTGAATATTCCAACGATAGGAGCGGCGCTCCTATTTTGCGCCGCGGCGGCGGCTCAGGCCGACCAGCCGCCGGCCTTCAATTCGCTCCAGGTCGGCGTGGACGGCGAGGGCTTCATAACGCTCCAGGAGGGCCTGACGCCCGCCGAGCGGTTCTTCCCGCTCGGCGTCTTCTTTTATCCCGCGCTCCCGGGCGAGACGGACGATATACCCGGCGACCCCTACGTAGATTACTATAAATTCGCGAGCATGCGGGGTAACTTGGTCGTGGCGCCGTGGGTAATGAACCAGTGGCCGCAACGGCCGGGGGCCGTTTTTAAGGACGCCGGCGTATGCCATTTGTATATGGCCGCCGCGGGCCGCAACGATATTAAAATGATCGCCGACCCTACCCTCTTCTGGGGCAAGGGCGGCGTCTGGGGCGACGACGGCGCCGTCGTCTCCGACGCCGACCGTCAGACGTGGTTCAACGAGGCGTCGTCGTGGGTCGTCGATTCGGAGTATGCGAACGTCTTCATGGGCTATTACAACTGGGACGAACCGGCGTGGCGCTATTACGCGTGCCCGATGCCGCCGAGTCGGCCTACGCCGGCGTATATCGCGGCCGCCTCGGCCCGCGTGAACGCGCTGGAGGCGGGCGTGGGCGCCGACCACGCCATCTATATGGCCCAGCGCGACAACTTCAAGGTCCGGGACCTGTGGCCGGATTACAACTCCGCCGCCGATATCGTCGGCGGCTACGCCCTCCCGTTCCCGGCCCCCGATACGTTACAAGGCCGGAACGAAAACACGAACTCGGCCGAACGGGGCTGCTTACTACCTAATTATAACGCGTCGGTATCCGGTAGTATTGAAGACGCCGTCTATGAAGCCGCCCGTTACGCCGCCGCCGGCGGCCCGCGGAATAAGCCGTATATCGCCGTCCTCCAAGCTAAGAAATAGGGCGGCGTCAATATTACCGAAGGCAACCTGCGCTTCCAAGCCTACGACGCCATCATCCACGGCGCCAAGGGGCTCGTGTGGTTCGACGACAACGACGGCCAACCCGTCACCGAGTATAACTACTTTTATCAAGACGTCCTCGGTTCCTTACGTTCTGTGATGTCGGAGCTAAACGCGCCGGAAGTTATGGGCGCCCTAAAAGGGGATTACGACGGCACCCTCATCGCTGTAACGACGTTCCGGGTCGTCGGCGGCGTCCCGTCCCCTACGCCCTGCGAGGAGTCCACCCTCGTTGGCGGCAAGATGGTCCCGCGATCCCACTTCCTCTCCGACGAAATAATCATGGAAAGCATCGTAAAGAAATACGACAACTGGACGTACCTCTTTGTCGCGTGCCGGGCGCCGGCGAACGCCGGCGGGTCGTTCCGGGTCCGGTTCCGGCCGTTCTTCAGCGCGTATAATTACTGGCAACCTTGGGGACAGAGCGACCCACAGCATATGGTATTCAAATTAGGCCACGGCTGGATGCCGTTGGATTCGGCCGCCGGTGGCGGCTGGTGGGAGGACGCCTTTAATCCCGAAGGCGTCGCGATATATAAATTCCAGCCGCCCGAACCGTGGCATCCTTAACCGAATTCGGCGAAAAAAGGGCCGCCCTTACGGGCCGCCTCTTCCTCTTTCCCCTTGACACCGGCCGCCGGTTAGGATATAAGTAATCCCTTCCCCGCCGGCGTAGCTCAGCAGGTCAGAGCGGCGGATTTGTAATCCGCAGGTCGTGGGTTCGATTCCCGCCGCCGGCTTAAGCGCATCCCACGGAGAGGTACCCAAGCGGCCAACGGGGGCAGACTGTAAATCTGCTGGCACATGCCTTCGGGGGTTCGAATCCTCCCCTCTCCACATCCATCCGCGGGCGTAGCTCAACTGGCTAGAGCTTCGGCCTTCCAAGCCGACGGTTACGGGTTCGAGCCCCGCCGCCCGCTCACGTTTCGTCCGGGGCGCGTTGTTTACGGCCTGAATATAACCCCGGCGGCGATTGTATTTTAAGCGCACCGCGGGACGGCGGGGCCGTCCGGAAAGGAGAGGGCTCATGAAAAAGGCGTTGACGATTTGGACGCTGGCGGCGGTGGCGGCGGGGGCGTCGTGGGGCGCGGCCCGGGGCGTCCTCTCGGAGGAGTTCTCGACCCTGTCTTGACCTTCCTGCCCGGGCGCGGATGACGCCTTTGGGCTGATCGCGGACGAGCAGGGGTTGGACAACTTCGTACCCCTCGGCTACGTCAGCGGGATCTCGCCGCAATACGGCGGCCGGGGCGGCTATTACGGCCTCCAGTTCGTGCCCACCAACGTCTTCGACGGGACCGATATGGTCGTGGGCGGCGAATACAACACCTACATGAGCTACTACAACAGCCACCACGGCAACCCCAGCCCGCTCACCGTAACGTTCCTCTCCCATTCCTACAGCGGCGACACGGCTTGCGTTTCCGTGAAAGTCCATATCGACGAGGACATCACGGAAGGCAACGTGGTTTACATCGCGCTGTGGGAAGACAAGGTGACCGGCGGTTCGCACACCTGGCGTTTCACCGAAAGAGACATGCCGGGGTATACGGTCCTGGAAGTCAACAAGGCGGGACAGGAACAGGTCATAAAAAAGACCTTCACGCTGCAGGGCAACTGGAAGCGCGCGGACTTGGGCGCGACGGCTTTCGTCCAGAAGCTCGTGGCCAAGAATGTCCTGAACGCGCGGGGGACTAAGCTCGCGGAAGGTATCGGCGTCGAACCCTCGTCGTTGGGGCGCGTGAAGGCGCTCTACCAATAGCGAACCCTCCCTCCCTGTATGGCCAGAGCCGCCCCCTTGGGGGCGGCTCTCGGTTTAAACGCGCTCCTTCTTTTTCCTTGACTTGCGGCGGCGGGTTTACGATAATTGAAAGTCGGTAGGAATCCAACTCGAAACGGGAGTGATGACGCCATGAAGCGTTACGCATTGATTTTAGGGTTGCTCGCCGCCGCCGCGGCCTTCGGCGCCTCGCGCGGCGTGGTCGCCGAGCTTTTCACCGACGCCTATTGAAGCTCCTGTCCGTGGGCAGACGAGGCCCTCGGCCAGATCGCGGACGAACAGGGGTTGGACAAGTTCGTCCCCCTCGCGTGGCACCCCTACGGGCCCGACCCGTTCGAGACCTCGGAGGCGTACGCCCGGGCCTCCTTTTACGGCGTCCTGGGGACGCCCGTGACCGTCTTCGACGGCAAGACCAAGGTAGAGGGCGGCAGCTCCTCCACCTACGGCCAGTACATGACCACCTACAACAGCTGCCGCAGCGTCCCCAGCCACCTCACCATCACGTACCTCGCGAAATCCTACAGCGGCAACCACGCCTCGGTCAAAATCGAGGTGAAGCTGGAGGAGAACATCCCGTCGGGCAACAGCGTCTACATCATCCTGTGGGAAGACAAGTGCCAGAACGAAGGCCAGACCTTCCGCTTTGTGGAGCGGCTGCAGCCGGCGCCGGTAGCCCTCACTATTACGCAGAAGGGTCAAAAACAGACCATCAAGAAGGAATTTACGCTCGGCGGGAGTTGGGCGAAGGGCAACCTCGGCGTATCTTCTTTCGTCCAGAAAAACAGCGACAAGAGCGTGCTCAACGGCAAGGCCGTGAAGCTTATCTCCGGCGTGGACGTGGCGCCCAGCTCGTGGGGCCGCGTGAAGGCCCTATACGAATAAAAACCCGCGCGGGCCGTTGTAGGTTCGTCAACCGAGGACGGCGTGTCCCGCCGGCCGGCGTCGCCGGGGCCCGGGGAAACGCGTTGTCACTCCATATATGACAAAAAAAGTGCTTGACACCGGGCCGATTCCGGTGTAAGCTATAGGCAGGTATCAGGGCAGAGCGCCATAAACTTCTCCAGGAGGAATAGCATGAAAAAAGCAGTCGTTATAATCGCCCTCCTCGCGCTTGCGGCGCCGCTGGCCTGGGCCGCGACGCGGGGCGTGGCTATCGAATACTGCGGCCGGGACACTTGAACGTACTGCCCATGGGCGAGTAGCGCCCTTGGACGTCTCGCGGATCAGGAAGGTTTGAGCAACGCCGTTCCCGTGGAGTGGGACATGGGCGGTTCGATGATGACCAACGAAGGATATCAGCGCTTTGTCTTTTACGGCGGCGGCGGCGTGCCCTTCGTCATGTTCGACGGGGCCGATAAACTCGTCGGCGTCTATTTGGACGACAACCAGATGGATCAGTGGTATAGGTCATACTACGACTACCACCGCACCATCGCCAGCCCGCTTACCATCGCGTTTTTATCATACGGATACGGCACCGATACGGCGTGCGTCAAAGTCCGGCTGACGCTGGAGCAAGACATCGACTCCGGCTACGCCTGCGGCATCGTGCTGTGGGAAGACCACGTTTTCTCTTTGGGGACCGACTGGCGCTTTACCGAGCGCGCATACGAACCCAAGGACGTGACGATTACCAAAGCCGGCGAAACCCAGGAGTTCTCCGTATCCTTCCCGTTGCAGGGCAACTGGAATACCGCGAACCTGGGTTGTACGGTGATCGTTCAGCACCCGGGTACCAAGGTTGTCGCCCAGGCCAACGCTATCCGGTTGGTCGCGGCGGTCACGGTCACGCCCGCTTCGCTGGGCCGCGTCAAGGCCTTGTACCGGTAACCTCCCTTCGACCCCCCTCCCAATATAGTACGGAAGACCGCCCTTCGGGGCGGTTTTCCGGTTTATAGGCCGGGCGACGCGGCGGCGGCGCGGCCGCCGTTGACACCCCCCGCCCGCTATGCTACCCTTCGCGGCGTATGGATTACCGCCCCGGAACCGTAACCCGCGCCGCCGTCGTGGCGCTCGCCTTCGTCGGCGCCGCGCTCGCGAACCAGGGCGAAGTGGTGTGGGGGATCGCGCTGGTGGCGGCCCTGGCCTTCGTTGCGCCGCTCGCCCCGTTCGCCCGGTCGGCCGCCGCCGCATTCGGCTTGTTGGTCTTGGCGCGCCTGGCGTCGGGCGTCGAATCCCGGGGGGTCGTGGCGATAGGGCTCTCCCTCGCCGCTATCGTCGCGCTCGCGTACGGCCTGGCCCTTACCCGCCGGCGGCGGGGGAGCGGCGCGCCGGTGCGTGAGGCCGTCGCCGTCTGCTTCGTCCTCGCGGCGGTGGGCGTCGGCGCCGCGGCGCTCCTGGCGACAGGGAAACCCGCCCTCGGCCTGGCGTTCGTTCCCCTCGCCGGCCTCATTTTCCTTTGGCCTCCGGCGGCGGTGCCGACGCCGCGGTTGCCGACGGCCGCGCTCGCGCTGGGCTTGGCCCTCGCGGGCCTGCGGCTCGGCGCCGGTTTCGGCTTCGCCCTCGCCGCGGAAAAGGCGTTCGCCCGCGGCGACTTCGGCGGCGCGGAATGTCGGGCGCGGTGGGCGGAACGGCTCGGCGCCGAGGAGCCCGGGCGTCTGGTGGCGCTCGAGGCCGCGGCGTCGAACGGCGCGCCGTGGCCGGCGCTGCGGGACCTCGCGGCCGGCCGTCCGTCGTACGCGCCGCCCCGGCCCTACGACGCGGTTCTCGCGGCCGGCGCCTTCGAGCGCGGCGACTACGAGCGCGCCGCGATGTACGGCGACCTGGCCGCCGCCACCACGCCCGTGGCGCCGGTTTCCGGCGGGCCCGTCCCGCGCGCCGACCTCTACCGCGTCCTCGAAAAACGCGCGGCGACCCCTTACGGCCGGGCCTGGCTCGAGCTGTGGGGCGGCGACGCGACGACGGCGGCCGGCCTTTTCGCGGCGCTGGGGCCGGCGGCCGCCGCCGAACGCGGCTTGGCCCTCGAACGCGGCGCCCGCGCCGGGGCGGCGGGCGCGTATTACGCCCAGCGGTGGCAAGCCGCCCCGGGCGACATCGCCGCGTCCTTCGGCCTCCTCCGCGCCGGCCGCCTCGAACGCCGGGGCGAAATCTGGAACGCGCTCGCGCGCCGGTATCCCACCGCGGTTGTAGGGACGAAGCTGCGCGCCGTGGACGGCTATCCCCTGTCCAAATACCGCCTGAGTCTGGGGCGCAAGCCGGCCACTTTTCGTTTCCTGGGCGGCGGCCGCCGACGGGTAGCGGTGATCGCCGAATCGTTCGAAGCCGGCGGCTTATACCCCATAGTCTCTTTGACCGTCAACGGCCGGACCGCGCATACGTTTTACATGAACGTCGCGGGCGAAAATATCTACCAGGCCGACGTGGACCTGGGGCGGCCGCCCGTCGTCGTCGGTCTCCAATTCCAGAACGATTACGCCGACCCGGCCCGCGGCCTGGACCGCAACGTCTTTATCCGCGAGGTCCGCTTGAGCGATGAGATTCGACCTCCCACGCGTTAGGAAACTCGCGGCTTGGGCGCTGGTAGCGGCCGGCGTTGCGGCCGCCGGGGCGCTCGCGGCCGGCGGCCGCGTCCAGCCCGGGCTGGCGGCCCTCGTCGTCTCCCTCGTCCTGGCCGCGGCGGCGGCGGGATGGACCCGGACGCGGCCGTGGTCGGGGCCGCTCCTTTTCTGGGCCGCCCTCTCGCTCCCGCTGGTGAAGCACCTGGGAACGGGAACGGGCCTTGCGGCCATCAACGCCGACCACGTCATCCTCTACCCGGTGGACGTTGTCATTGCCGTCCTGCTCGCGGACGCGGCGCTCGCCCGCTGGACTTCACGCGGGGGACGGGCGGACGCGGGCGCGTTCGTCCGCGCCCTCGGCCGGCTCGTCAAGCCGGACCTCGTCGGTTGGGCCGTGCTCGCGACGGCGGCGGCGGCGGTCGTCTCCACGTACGACGCGCCGCGCCCGCTTTTGGCGTGGGTGGCCCTCGTGGACGTCGCGAGGTGGTACTTCGCCTACGTCCTCTTCCGCGAGCTGGCGGGGTCGGGCCTGCGCGGCGTCGTCGTGGGGCTCGCCGTGGCCGCGGCGGCCCACAGCGCGTTGTGCGTCGTCGAGTTCCTGGCGCAGAACAACTTCGGGCTGTGGGAAAAGCCGGGATGGGGCGGGTTTGTGGCCGCGGGCGCGAACCCCAAGCTGGCAACCGTGCCCGCGGTGCGCGGCGGCGGCACCTTCGAACCCAACGTCACCGCCTATTTCCTGCAAATGGCGTTGCCGTTCCTGGCGGTTTATTTCCTCGCCGCCCGGCGGCTCGGGCGCCGGGTTCTCTTCCTCGCGGCCGGGGCGCTCGCGGCGGCCGCGCTCTTCGTGACCTTCTCCCGCGGCGGATGGTTCGGGGCCGGCGTCGCCCTCCTCGTCCTTCTCGTCGTCGCTTGGGCCCGCCGGCGCGACCTGGGCGCCCCCGTCTGGCTGCTGGCGTTGTTGACGGCGGCCGCCGTGGTCATGGCGTTGCCCGCCACCGCTATCCTCCTGGCGCGGCGCGGCGCCGCGGACCAGCTTTCCGCGGTCTCGCGGCTGGCGGACTGGCGCATCGCTCTTCAGATAATCCGGGACCACCCCCTCCTCGGCGTGGGTAGGGGGAACTACCTCGCGATCTCGCGTTTGTATTCGCCCTGGGCCTTCGCCTATCCCGTCCATAACGTTTACCTCTGGTTCTGGGCCGAGACCGGCCTGAGCGGGCTGGCCGCGCTGGCGGTTATGCTCTACGGCGGCTTCCGCGCGGCCGCCCGCGCCGCCCGCCGCGGCGGCGAGGGCATACTCTTCGGCGCCGCCGCTCTGGCCGCGTTCACGGGCGTCGCGTTCCGGATGCTGGTGTCCATGTCCTTCGTCCATCCGTTCGTGTGCTTGACGTTCCTGGCGCTCGCGGGGGCCGCGGCCGCGGCTGCCTCCCGGGACGAATGACCCGCCGCGTCCTCATCCTCGGGCTGGACGGCTTCGGCCACGACTTCGTCGGCCGCGTCCTGGCGCGCGGCGACATGCCCTTCATCTCGTCCTGCGTCCGCGACGGCGTTTTCGTCGCCGCCGCGTCCACCGTCCCCCCCGTCTCCACCGCCGCCTGGACCACCGTCGCCACCGGCGTCGGCGTCGGCCGGCACGGCGTCGTGGATTTCCGCCGCCGCGATATCGCGAATTACGGCTTCCTGACCGCCGGGCGGCTGGTCTCGAGCCGGGACGTCCTCGCGCCGCCGCTTTACCAACGCGCGGGCGCGGCGGGCCGGCGGTGCCTGGTCGTGAACCTCCCCGTGTCCTACCCCGCGTCGCGGGTCAACGGCGTAATGGTAACGGGGGTCCTCACGCCGCCCGGAAGCGGCCAGGGCTTCTGGCCCCCCGCCTTCGCCCCCCACGTCGCCGGCTACGATTACGACCTCGACGCGCCGGTCCCGCCGGACCTCGCGGGCCTGTGCGCGCGGCTCGCCGCCTTGACCGAGGGCCGCGTGCGCGTCGTGGAGGCGGCGTGCCGCCAGGAGCGGTTTGACCTGGGGCTGGTCGTATTCACCGGCCCGGACCGCTTGTTCCACCGTTATTACGACGAGGTGTACGCGGCGCCGTCGCTCCCCGCGCCGGCGGCGGCGTATTTGCGCGCCCTCGACGACGCGTGCGCGCGCGTCTACGAGCTCTTCGGCGGCGACGCCGCGCTCCTGGTGTGCTCCGACCACGGCTTCGACGCCGGCCCTACGCGGGGCCTCGCCGTCAACCGGCTGCTCCGGCGCGAAGGTTGGTTGGCCGTGGGCGGCGCGGGCCGGTACGCCCTGAACGTCGTATGGGAAGGCGTCAAGCGCCTGTGGGGCAAGGCGGCGCCGCTCCCCGTGGACTGGCGCCGGACAACGGCGTATGCCTTCCCCTTTTATATGCGGTGGGGCGCGGCGGTGTTGAACGTCAGGGGGGAACAACCCCAGGGCGTTCTCGCGCCCGAGGAGGCGGACGCCGCCGCGGCGCGCCTCGCCCGGCTGTTGACGGGGGAGCGCGTGGACGGCGCGCCGGTGTGCCGGTGGGTCAAGCGGCGCGACGAGCTGTACGCCGGTCCCGCCCTCGCCAACCTCCCGCACGTCGTGTTCGAAGCGGCGCCGGGTTTCGCCATCACCGAAGCCAAGGGGCCTGGGCCGTTGGTGGAGCCGTTTGCCCACGCCGCGAAGCGCGGCGACCATTCCCCCGCCGCGATGCTCGTCGCCGCGGGCCCGGGGATTACGCGGGGGACGCCCGCCGGCGTGGGCCTGGCCGACGTCGCCCCCACCGCCGCCCGCCTCCTCGGCCTGGACCCGGCCGACATGGACGGGCGGCCGTTGGCCGAAATCCTCGCCGCGTAGCCCGCGGCGCGTAAAATAAAAAAAGCCGGCGCGACGCCGGCTTTTTTCGTGGCCCGTCCTCAGCGCCATATCTTCCGCGCGATGGTCACCAGCAACACAGTGTAGGAGACGATGGCGAACGAGCCCTCCATCCCGGCCGCCACTTTGGCCCAGCCGTAGGGTTCGTAGGCGGTGAAGCCCAGTTTGGTGAGGGTCACGAACGAGTAGTAGAGGCAGCGCTGTAAGCTCGCGAGGGACAGGTCGGCGAGCGGGGGCGTGGCGCCGCCCGGGTCAACGTAGCTCACAAGGCCGAAGCCCATGCGGCCGAAAAAGGGGAGGAGGTAATAGTATACGGCGAAGCCGAACCACGCGGCGACCAGCGACAGCGCCACGCGCCAGGGCTTGGTGCCGTAGCCGGCGTAACGGTCGAGGAAGAGCCACTCCAGGCCGTCGCGGAAAAGGACGAAGGGCCGCCAGCTCTTTTTCTCGGCGCGGCGGGCGCGGCGCCGCGCGACCATCTCCCGGTAGAGCGCGGCCTCCGCCAAACCGAAGCGGCCGAACTGCCGGAAATTCAGCTTGAACTCGGCGTAGACCTCGCCCGCTTCCGCGTATCGGCCGGGCCGGTCGTTGACGGCCCGGAGCTTCGGCGGGAGGACGGCGCGGCCCAGGTCGGTCTCGCGGAAGAGGGCGCCGAAAAGGTCCGCGCCGCCGAGGTCGGCGCCGGCGAAGTCGCAGTTTTCGAAGCGGGCGCCCGCGAGCGCCGCGCCGTCGAGGTGGGCGCCGGCCAGCGACGAGCGGCGGACGATGGCCCCGCGCAGGTCGGCGTCCTTGAGCGAGGCTCCCGAGAGGTCCGACTCGTCGAAGCGCGCGCGGGCGAGCCGGGCCGCGGACAGGTCGCATTCCTCCATCCCGGCGTAGCGGAACTCGGCGTGCGTCAGGTCCGCCCCCCGCAGGTTGGCGTAGGAGAGGTCCGCGCCCGTGAAGTCGGCGTGGGCCAGCGTCGCCCCGCGCAGCGTCGCGCTTTCCATGTCCGCGCCCTCGAAGACCGAACCGGTGAAGTCGCCGCCGGCGAGGTCGGCGCCGCGGAGGTTGGCGCCCGCGAAGTTCGTCCGCGGCCCCGCGGCCTCCTTCAACCGCGCGCCGGCCAAGTTGAAGCCGGCCAGGCCGTCCAGCGACGCGGCGTGCCGCCCGATTTCCGCCAGGTAGGCCTGCTGGTCGGGGAGATGGTTCCAGCAGTACGGCGCGAAGCTCAACGCGTTGGCCGTGCAGTCGCCGTGGTCGCACGCGGGCCGCTCGGACCAGTGCTGCTCGCCGAGGTCGTTTTCCCGGACGGTCATGAGCCGCCTCCCAGGACGTAGCGTCCCACCACGTCCCATCCCGCTTTGGCCGCGCGGGCGAAGTCGCCGGCGGAGCGGACGCGCTTGAGCTGGCGCCAGACGTAGGCGGGCCGCAGGTAAAACCGGCGGTAGCCGGTCTTGATGTAGCGTTCCAAAAGCGCCGCGTCGCCGTAGGCGGCGCGCCGCGCGTCGAAGCCCCGAAACGCGTCGCCCAGCTCGGCCTTAACCTCGTCGTAGAACACGGTGCCGGGGTAGGGGGTGGCGATGTTGAAGGAGGCGAACGCCGCGTCCAGCTCCGTGGCCAGCCGGACCGTGGCCTTCATGTCCTCCTCCTCCTCGCCCAGGTTGCCGAACATGAAGAACGCGGCGGCCTCGATTCCCACGCGGGACGCCGCCGCGAAGGCGGCGCGGGTTTGCTCCACCGTCGTCATCTTGCGCATGCGCGCCAGGACGCGCGGCGAGCCCGACTCCACGCCGAAGATGACGAGGTAGCACCCCGCTCGCTTGAGGGCGGCGAGCGTCTCCTCGTCCACCGTGTCCACGCGCGACATGCACATCCACGAGAAGCCCAGGTCGGCCCGCTCGATGCGCCCGCATATGTCCAGCACGCGGCGTTTGCCGATGGTGAAAGTGTCGTCCCAGAAGCCGACCTGCGTCACGCCCTCGTCCCGCACCATCTCCGTCAGCTCGGCCACGACGTCCGCCGGCGAGCGGAAGCGGATTTTCCGGCCGTAGTAGGCGCCGGTGCTGCAGTAGTTGCAGGGGTAGGGGCAGCCGCGCGAGGTGATGATGATGTCGAAGCGGCCGTGGCGCATGAACGGCGGCTCGTAGCGGTAGGGTCGGAAGAACCGGCGCGCCGGGTGCGGCAGCGCGTCCAGGTCGGCCAGGAGCGGCCGCGCCGCGTTGTGGACCGCGCGCCCGCCCTCCCGCCAGCTCAACCCCGCGATGTCGGCGTACCGCCCGTCGCCGGCCGCGGCCCGGGCGAGCTGGGCGCACGTTTCTTCCGGCTCGCCGCGAATGAGGAAGTCGGCGCCCGGCGCGGCGAAGCCGTCGTCGGGCCGCGCCGTGACGTGGGTCCCCATCACCGCCGTGCGCGTGGCGGGCGAGGCCTCCCGCAGCCGCTCCAGGAACGCGAGGTCCCGCCACAGCGTGGACGTCCCCGCGGCGACGTAGACCAGGTCCGGGCGGTCGCGCGCCGCGAGCGCGAGGACCTCCTCCGGGCCGTTGCCGCCGGCGACGGCGTCCACCAGGTTGACGGCCGCGCCGCCCCACGCCTCCGTCGCGGCGGCGCAGTAGGCTAACCCCAGCGGCGGGACGACGTAATCGGTCTTGGTGAATATTCCGGCGCAGCGCGCCAGGACCGCGTCCGTCTGCGTCGCGAAGTCGTCCCGGCCCAGCGGCGGGACGAGAAAGAGGGCTTTGATTTGGCCGGTCACTTCTCTAGTTTGTAGATAACGGCGCCGCCCGGCAGCCACCAACCGAACGCCAGCATGTCCAGCCGGGCGAGCGCCGCCCGGACGTTGTTCAGGCCGCGCATGATGGGCGATTGTAACACGTTTCTCTTGTCGTGGGCGCCGTCCGCACCGCCGCCGCGCGGCCGCGCCGCGCCGGCCGCGAGCGCCGTCAGCGGGTGGAACAGGTGCTTGTAATATCGCCGGCGCTTGACCTTGAAGCCGGCCGCGGCGAGCGCCCGTTCGAGCGCCGCCGGCGTCAGCCGGGAGCGGTGGCCGTCTTTCAGGTCGTCGGCGTCCAGCGGTTCACTGCCGGGCGCCCGTCGGAGCCACCGCCGAAGGTAAACGCCGTAGCACGACGTGTGCAGGAGGGCGACGCCCCCCGGCGCCAGGACCCGCGCCATCTCCGCCAGGGCCGCGGGTATATCGGCCGCCGTCAGGTGCTCCAGTACGTCCGACGAGACCACCAGCTCGGCGCCGCCGTCCCGGAGGGGCAGCCGGCGGACGTCGCCCGCGACCGCGAGGAGGCCCCGGCCGCGCGCCACGGCGAGCGCCGGCGTTACCGCGTCCACCACGAGCTTGCGCCGGACGCCGGGCCAGAGGGCGGCGAAGTAACCCTCGCCGCCGCCGAGGTCCACGAGGTTGTCGTATTCCCCGCCGCCGGCGAAGCGCCGGAGCGTCCGCCACACGAGCCACCCCAGCGGCCCCAGCGCGTGGCGCGGCGGAAGCGCCTCGTCGGTCCGCCACCGGCCCGCGGCGTAGAGCCGTTCGCTCTCGGCGCGGCCCGTCCCCTCGATTTCGGTTGGCGCGTCTATAGTTGCGTATTATAATCGAAATGGCGCGGTCGCGCAACCCGTATCCTATGGCTGTTTCGTTCGAACCGGTCCCTTATTGGCAGCTCGGCGCTGCCGTCGCGGCGGCGGCGGCGCTTGCCGCCCTTTTCGGCGCCTGGCGGAGCCGACGGTCCGCCCCGGCCGCTTCCTTCCTCGCGTGGCTCGCGCTCCGTTGGGCGGCGCTCGGCGCGGTGGTCCTGTTGTTGCTGGGCCCGCGCGCCGGATACGAAACCAGCCGGGCCGCCGCCGCGCCCGTCGCGGTGTTGATAGATTCCTCGGCGAGCATGGACCTGGACGCCGGCGGCCGGTCCCGGCTCGAGCTCGCGCTCAAAGCTGCGCGGGCGGTGGGCCGGGAGGTCACGCGGGCGGGCGGCGTCTGTTACTTCTACGACTTCGCGCGGGGGGTCCGGCCCTGGGGCGACAGGGTCCCGGACGCGCGGGCGGTCGCGACGGGATACCGTTCGCGGACCGACGGCGCCGCCGCCCTCGACCAACTCCGCGCGCGCTACGGCCGGGGCGGCCTCGCGGCCGCGGCGGTCATGAGCGACGGCGTCTGGGCCGACGCGCCCGTCGGCGCGGGCTTGCCCCCCTGTTACGCGCTGGCCGTCGGCGACAAGCCGCCGGCGGGGAAGGTCGCGGTGGAAGAGATAACGGTCCCCGCGGTCGTGATGCCCGGGACGGCTTTCAACCTCACCGTGAAATACTCGTCCACGTACGCCGGGACCTGCGCCGTGACGCTGGAGGACGCGGCGGGGACGGGGGCGCGCTACCGCGTCCCGGTCACGACGGGGCGCGGCGAGGCGGCGTTTAAAGTCGTCGCCCCCGCGCCGGGGGATTACTTCTACCGCGTCCGCCTCGACCGGGGCGTAGGCGAGACGTGGGTCCATACGCGGGCGCTGGACCGCCGGCTGAAGATATGGTATTGGGAAATGGCGGGCGACGCGGACTTCGCGTTTCTGCGGCGCGCGCTGGCCGCCCAGGCCGGCTTCGACGTCATAACGCGGTTGGACGTGGGCGACAGGACGGTGGGGACGCCGGGCGGCCCGCCGCCGGACGCGGACCTCGTCGTCGTCGGCAACCCGCGGGCCGGCAAATTGCGCGCGGTGGACGAGGGGCTCCTGGAGCGGCACGTCGCGAACGGCGGCGGCATGTTGCTCGTCTTGACCGCGCGGCCCGTGGACACGGCGGCGCTCACGGGCGGTGCGCTACGTCGGCTTTCGCCCTACGCGCCGGCCGGCGCGCCGACCGCCGGGGGCGGCGGCGCGCTGCGAGCCGCCGGCTTCCCGGGCGGGGCGGTCGTGGCGGCCGCGCCCCCCGTCGCCTCGTACGTGTGGCGGGTCGGGCGATTGAAAGACGGCGCCGCGCCGGCGTGGCTCGCGGCCGACGGGACGCCCGCGTTCGCGGTCATGCCCTACGGCCTGGGGCGCGTCGGCTGCCTGGCCGCGGGCGGCCTTTACCGTTGGCAGCTTACGCACGGCGGCGACGCCCTTACGGCCCTCGCGACCGCCGTGGTTCTGGCATTATACAACGACCAGGCCGAACCGCTGGCGCTCGGGCGACGGCTGGTGCCGGCCGGCGGCGGCGCCGAACTCACCGTGCGCTCGGCGCTCGAGCCGACGGTAACGTGCGCGGGACCGGACGGCGAAACGGTCAGCGCGGGCCTCACGCCCGCGGGCGAGGGGCTGTGGTCGGCGGCGTTGGACTTCCCGCGGCCGGGGCGCTACGAGCTGACCGCGCGTTTTGCGGGGCCCGCCGGCCCGCAGGTCGAAAAAGCGTCGGTGATGGCCGTCGCTCCTTCCGACGAGTCGCGGACCCTTGAGCCGCGGCCGGCGGTTTTGCGGGCGCTCGCGCGCGCTACGGGCGGCCGGAGCTTCGGCCCGGGCGAGGCGGACGCGCTCGCGGCCGCCGTCGCGGCCCGGGTGGCCGCGGCGCCCCGCGTCAAGGTTCGCGGCTCGCGCGTCCTGTGGCCGCCATGGCTCGCCTTCGGCCTAGCCCTCGCGCTGCTGGCGGCGGAGTGGGCCACGCGGCGCCGAGCCGGATTGCCATAAACATAGCTCGCGGAGGTTTCGCATGATGGAGCACGATTACCTGGTGGCCGGGGAGCGGCGCCGCTCGGCGGCGCGGCTCGAGGTCCGGTGTCCTTACGACGGCGAGGCCGTGGGCGCCACCTGGCGGCCGACCCCCGCCGACGTCGAGGCGGCCGCGGCCGCGGCGAAGGAGTTCTTCGACCGGGGCGAGGCGCCGCCGCCGCACCGGCGCGTAGAGGTGTTGAAGAAGCTCGCGGCGTTGGTGACGGCGCGGGCGGAGGAGTTGGCCCGGTTGCTGGCGCTGGAAGCGGGAAAAAACGTCAAGGAGGCGCGCGGGGAGATAGGCCGGTGCGCCTTCACCTGCGCCGTGGCGGCGGCGGAGGCCGGCCGCCTGGAGGGCGAGGTCATCCCGTTGGACGTCCACGCCGCGGGCGAGGGGCGGTTCGGCGTGGTCCGGCGCTTCGTCCGGGGCCCGGTGCTCGCCATCACGCCCTTCAATTTTCCCTCCAACCTCGTGGCCCACAAGCTCGCGCCCGCCATCGCGTGCGGCGCGCCTATCGTTATTAAGCCGGCGTCGGCCACGCCCCTGTCGGCGCTTCTCCTCGCGGCGCTCGCGCTCGAGGCCGGCGTGCCGCCGCGGCAGCTTTCGGTCCTACCCATAACGGCGGCCGAGGCGGAGGGGTTGGTGGCCGACGAGCGGTTCGCGGTTTTGACTTTCACCGGCTCGCAGGAGGTGGGGTGGCGGTTGAAGGCCCGGGCGGGCCGCAAGCAGGTGTGCCTGGAGTTGGGAGGCAACGCGGCGGCCATCGTCCACGACGACGCCGACGTGGACCACGCCTCGGCGCGCGTGGCGGCCGGGGGATTCGGCGTCGCCGGCCAGTCTTGCATCTCGGTGCAGCGAGTTTACGTCCACCGCCCCGTCTACGACCGCTTCCTCGCGGCGTTGGCGGCGCGGGCGCGGGCGACCCGCGTTGGCCACCCGCTGGACGAGGGCGCGGACATCGCCGGCATGATAGACGAGGCCGCGGCGCGGCGCATCGAGGAATGGGTCGTGGACGCGGTCGCCGGCGGCGCCCGCGTCCTGTGCGGCGGCGTCCGCGACGGGACCCGCTACGCCCCCACGGTAGTGACCGATTGCGACCCGGGCGCCGCGCTCTCGGCGCGAGAGGCGTTCGCGCCGGTGGTGGTGGTCGCGCCCTACGACGACTTCACGGCCGCCGTGGCGGCGGCCGACGACTCGCGCTACGGCCTCCAGGCCGGCCTGTTCACCCGCGACTGGGGCCGCATCCGCTACGCCCACGAACACATCCGCGTGGGGGCGCTCGTCGCGGGCGACGTCCCCTCCTTCCGCGTGGACCACATGCCCTACGGCGGCGCCAAGGAATCCGGCCTGGGCCGCGAGGGGCCGCGCTGGGCCATCGAGGAATTCACCGAACCGAGGATGCTGATTTTGGGGGAGCCGGGGCTTTAGCGCCGGCGGCTAATACCGGGGCGGCGGCAGCAGCCGCCAGTAGGCGAAGAACAGCGGGAAACACGTCAGGCCGGTAATGAGGGGAACCAGGACGACGCGGCCCACGACCGCCCACCCGAAGGAGACCGGCCCCGTCGCCGCGGCCGCGAGGACGAACGACAGGAGCTGCAGGACGAGGTCGGCCAGAACGACCATCGCGGCGGGTACGAGGAGGCTGTTCTCGTATATCTGGCCGCGGAGCCGCCCGAAGACCGCCGCCGCCAGCGTGGCCACCAGCGCGTTCAGGCCCACGGGCCCCCAACCCAAAAGGTCGGACGCCAGGCCGATTACGAAACCGGCCACGACCGCCCGCAAGCCGCCGGCCGCGAGCGCGATGTACACCACCGTCGCGAGCGAGAGGTTGGGGGCGAAGCCGCCGGGGACGAGGCGCGGCAAGACCGCGTGGTCCACCCAGACCGCGGCCGTAGTGACGAGCAGGTATCGGAAGAAGAGGCGCACGGGTCGTCTTCACCGCCGTCGCGGTTGACGGCGGATTTTAGCAGGGGCGGCCTTCCGGCGCAAGCGCATAAAAAAGGGAGCGCCGGGGCGCTCCCTTTCGCGTCTTTATGAAAACGACTACAGCATACCCGTGATGGTGGTGGCGAGGTTCTTGGCCGAGTCCACCAGGGCGGGGGCGTCTTTGGTAATCTGGTCGAGGGTGGCCTTGCCGGCGGTCAACTTGTCCTGCTTGTTCTTGAGGTCGCCGGCCGAGAGCGGGTTCTTGGAGATCTGGGTCGCGACGTCGGTGATGGCGTCCGCGATCTTCGTCATGATGTCCGGGATACCCTGGGTGAGAGTCGCGATATCGGTTGGGATGGTGGCGAGGGTTTGCCCGTCCTTCGTGAGGGCCTCTTTCTCCTCGGCCGTAATCTTGTCTTTCAGGCCGGCGGCCGCGACCGGGTCGGTGAGGACGTTCGCGATGCCGTACTTGGTGGCCAGGGCGTTGAGGTTGGTCGTGCACGTATCGACCTTGCCTTTGGCGGTACCGAAGGCGGCCGAGGAGTCGTCTATCGCTTTCAACGCGGCGTCGATTTTCGTGGTGTCTACTTTCCCGCCGCCTCCTCCCGGTAGGGTGAAGGCCCAGACCGAAGCCGTAGCCGCCAATGCCAGAAGACCGATCACTACAACGTACTTTTTCATATGTCCTCCTTCAAGGGGGTTAACGATAAAAACACACTATACTATTAAACTACCGCCGCCGTGTCAAGCGCGAAAAAACGGCGGCGCCCCGGGGGCGCCGCCGTACCGCGTCCTATTTCGACTATTATGGTCTTATATAATCGCGTCCAGCTCGGCGATGAGGTCGTTCGCGGCCGTTATAAGACCCGGCAAATCCTTGGTTATCTGTTCCAGCGCCGCTTTGCCCTCGTTCAGCTTGTCCTGGTGCTTCGTGAGGTCGCCGGCCGCCGTCGGGTTTTGCGAGATCTGAGTCGCGACGTCGGCGAGGGCTTCGCCCACCTTCTGGAGCGCTATGGGGATGTTCTGGGATACGTAATCGAAATCGGCGGGGAGGGCCTTGAGCGAATCGGCCTGGCCTTCCAGTTGGGCGCGTTCGTCCGGCGCCAACGCGGCCCCCAGCGCCGCGAGCGTGGTGGGGTCGTTGAGGTCGCCCACCTCGGAGTGATTGGCGGCGATGTCGTTGAGGGTGTTCGAGGCGAACGCCAGCTTTCCTTTGCCGGCGGCGAATTTACCCTCGATATCCTTGATGGCGGCGAGGGCGGCGTCTATCTTCGCGGTGTCAATTTTGCCGCCCCCTCCCGGGAGGTCGAGGGCGCCCGCCGCGGACGCGGCGACGCATAGGGCGGCTACGAGCGTCATAACCTTTTTCATAAGCGCTCCTTTTGGGGGTCGTACGGGTTGTGAGGAAGATGGCGCGATAAACGCCGGTATAATAACACAGTTCGCCGTAGCGTTAAGGCCGTTTTTTCGGCGCCGGGCCGACGTACCACTCGTCCCGCGCCGCCGCGTCCTCCGCCCGGACCGCGGCGGTTCCCACCTCGCCGGTACGGTCCCATATCCGGGCCCGCCCGTCCGCCGCCCCCTTGCGGTCGGAATAGGCGAGGGCCAACGCCGCGGCTTTCGGCCAGTCGGCGTCGCTTCCCCGCAGGAGGAGCGCCACCGGGCTGCCGACGTCGAGGACCTCGAACGCCGTCGCACCCGGCGCGAGGTGCTCCGCCAAAACCGCGTTCTCCGCTTCGTCCCTGCCCACTATCACCTTCGCGCCCGACGGCAGGCGAAAGTGCCGGCCTACGCGGAGGAGGGCAAGTTCGCCGGGGGCGTCTTCGCCGTGGGCAAAGGCGTCGGCGAGGCGGGCGCCGAAGTTCCGATCGGTCAGGAGGCAGCCGCCGGCGGGGTTGGCGTAGCCCGTAATGCCCCACGCGGCCGCGAGTTCCTGTTGTCGCCGGCGCGCCCGCCCCTGAAGGTCGAGGAGCCGCGCCCGGTCAACCCACCCCTCGCGCTCGGCTTCGGTGGGGGGCAGTAGGCGCGCGGAAAGGGGGCGGAGGAGGCGGCCCGAAAGGCCGGCTTCCCGTTCTACCATCTCGAGCTGCGAGCGCCGTTGGGACATGGGCCGTTGGCCCAGGACCTCGCCGGTAAAGACGAAGGCCGCGCCCTTTTCGCCCGCGAGGGCCGCCGCCCGCCGCACCATGAAGATGTGGCAGTCCAGGCACGGGTTCATGGCGGTGCCGCGGCCGAAGCGCGGCTCCCGGACCAACCGGATATATTCGTCGCCGGCGTCGTCCACAACACAAGGGATGCCCAGGTGCCCCGCGATGGCCCGGGCGCGGCGCGCCGCGCCGTCGTCGCCGGCGGTGAAGGGCGTCCGCAAGTGGTAGCCGATGACCTCCACCCCTTGCGCGGCGACCAGCCGCGACGCGAGCGCGCTGTCCAGGCCGCCGGAGAGCAGGCCTACGGCGACAATTCGCTCGGGGTCAGGGCTCACGTCAGCGCGGGGGTTTTTGGCCGCCGTCTCGGGCGGCCGTCTCGGGTTCTATGAAGCGGTAGATAGTCTCGCCGTTTTTGACCAACCCCAACTCCTCGCGGGCCAGTTTTTCGACCGCGGCGGGGTCGTCCAGGTTTTTGAGGTCGCGTTTCAGTTTTTCGTTTTCCCGCCGCAGCTCCGAAACTTCGCCGGTCAACCGTTCGTTCTCGCGCTCCAGTTCGCGGCGGCGAAGGTAGCCGTGGCGGCTGAAGACGAAGACGTAAACCAGCACCGCGACGAACGCCAGCAGGCCGGCGGCGGCCGCGAGGCGCCGACGGCGCCGGGGAGTTCCTTTGGCGGTACCGGCGCGACGGCTCGACATCACCGCCGGAACGATTGGATGGTGCTCGCGGCCGCGTAACGGGCGCCGGAGCCCAGTTCCTCTTCGATCCGCAGAAGCTGGTTGTACTTCGCGACCCGCTCGGAGCGCGCCGGCGCGCCGCATTTGAACTGGCCCGCCCCCACCGCTACCACGAAATCCGCGATGAACGCGTCCTCCGTCTCGCCCGAACGGTGGGAGACGACGGCGCTCAGGCCGTGGCGCCGCGCGAGTTCGATGGCCGCGAAGGTCTCGGTAACGGTCCCGATCTGGTTCAGCTTGATGAGTATGGCGTTGGCGGCGCTTTCCCGGATTCCCTTTTCCAGCCGTTTGATGTTGGTGACGAAGAGGTCGTCGCCCACGAGCTGGACGCGGCCGCCGAGCTTTTTCGTCAAAAGCTGCCAACCGGCCCAGTCATCTTCGGCCAGGCCGTCCTCGATGGAGACGACGGGGTATTTCCCCACCCAGTCCTCGTAGAGGGCCACGACCGCCGGGGCGTCGAGTTTTTTCCCGTCCAGGTGGTAGGCGCCGTCTTTGAAGAACGACGACGCGGCGCAGTCCAGCGCCACGCCGACGTCGCCGCCGGGCTTGTAACCCGCGGCCGCGATGGCCTCCGCGATTACCTGGAGCGCTTCCTCGTTGGAGCCCAGGTTGGGGGCGAAGCCGCCCTCGTCGCCGACGCCCGTCGCGAGGCCCCGTTTTTTAAGGACCTTCTTAAGGGCGTGGTAGATTTCGGCGCCCGCCCGCAACGCCTCCGTGAACGTGGAAAAGCCGAACGGCAGGACCATGAATTCCTGGATGTCCACGTTATTGTCGGCGTGGGCGCCGCCGTTCAGGATGTTGAACATGGGGGCCGGAAGGAGGCGGGCCTGGGCGCCGCCCAGGTAGCGGTAGAGCGGGAGGCCGTAATAGTCGGCGGCGGCGCGGGCGCACGCCATGGAGGCGCCCAGCAGGGCGTTCGCGCCCAACTTCGTTTTGTTGGGCGTGCCGTCGAGCTCGACGAGGGTCCGGTCCACGGACGCCTGGGCTATGGTATCCGCGCCCAGGAGGGCCTCGGCGATGGGGCCGTTGACGTTGGCCACGGCCTGCAAGACGCCCTTGCCGCCGTACCGCCCGACGTCGTCGTCGCGCAGCTCGCACGCCTCGAACTCGCCCGTACTCGCGCCGGAGGGCACCGCCGCGCGCCCGAGCGCGCCGGATTCCGTGTGCACCTCCACCTCCACCGTCGGGTTGCCGCGGCTGTCGAGGATTTCGCGCCCGAAGACGTCCACAATGATGCTCATGGGAACCTCCGTTAATAAGGAAAGCGGAAAGTTGTTCGCTATTCTACCATCAACGGCGACGGAAATCCACGCCGGGCGCGAAACGCAGTGGTTGAACCCCCTGCGCCGGGCCCGCCCCGCGCGGCCGGCGTCGCCTAGACGAATTCCACGGCCGACGCGAACCAGTCGCGGCCCGCGCCGCGCTCAAAGGCCGCGGCGTCGACGCCCGCCAGGGCCTCCAAGCGGAAGCGCGCGACTTCGGCGCGATGGGGTTCGGACAACGGCCCGGCCTCGAGCGCGCCCACGATGGCGGCCGCCCGGGCCGGCTCGCCGCCCGTGATGTGAAGCCTGGCCGCCTGGACCAGCGTCGTGGCTACCAGGACCTTGTCGCCGTTGGCTTGGGCGTCGCTTAGACACGCGCGCATAAGGGCCCGCGCCTCCTCCGCGTCGCCGTCGGCCATGCGGGCGATGGCCAGGCGGCCGCGGCAATACAACACCGTGGCCGGGTGTCCCGCGGCCTCCGCCGACGCCACGGCCTCGGCGCACGTCCCCACCGCGCGCCGCGGTTCGCCCACGGCCGTCAACGCGCCCCCCAGCTCCGCGAGCGCCAACGGCAATTCCAACAGGTCGTTCAGCTCCCGCTTGATCTTTACGGCCTCTTCGAAAAAGCCGCGGGCCGCCGCGAAGTCGCCCATCTGGACGCTGACCATGCCGAGGTTGTAGAGAGACGAGCTGATGATGCGGCGGTTCCCGACTTCCTGCGCCGCCGCCAAGCTGGCTGCGGCGAGTTTACGCGCCGCGGCATAATTCCCCAGGTTACGCTCGATGGTGCTCAGGTTTACGGATAGCAGGGCGACGCGGGAGGGGCTGGCGTCGGGAAGCGTCTGGTCCAGGCTCCTCTCGAAACACTCCTTGGCGAGCGCGAAGTCTCCCTGGTTACCCGCGACGCTCCCCAGCGTATTGAGCGCGAGCGAGGCGCCGTTGCGATAGCCGACGGCGAGGGCGAACTTTAACGCGGCTTCGCATATGCGGCGGGCCCGGGCGTTGTTGCCGGCGTAGACCTGGATGACGCCCAGGCCGTTGAGCGCCAACACGACCTCTTTGGTTTCGCCGAGCCGGACCGACGCCGCGAGGGCTTTATGGGCGAGAGGGGCGGCTTCGGCGAATTGGCCGGTGTAGACCAGGGGCATGGCGCGCCGCATCAGGCACTTGGCGTAGACGATGCGTACGTCGCGGTCCGCGTCGGGTGCTTCGGCCCGGGGCGCGAGGGCGGCGATGGCTTTCCCGAACGTGTCGATGCTTTCCCGCAACCAGCTCCGGCCGTACATATAAAGGTACAGGGGTTCGACCGCGCGGGCGAGGGCGGCGACGTCCAGCGTATCCACCGCCCGCCGCCAAGCCGCGCGGACGTCGTCGATATCGGCCGTGATGGCGTCCAACGTCGCTTTCTGCCGCGCGCCCACAAGGTCTTTTTCGAGGCCGTCCACCAGCTCCGTGTAATAACGGGTGTGTCGCGCCGCGGTTTCGGCGGCCGCGGCTGCGTCGGCCGCCAATTCGGCCGCGGCGAATTGCTTGATTAGCTGATGCAGGTCGTAGCGGCCGGGCGCGGTGCGCCGGACCAGCGACTTGTCCCCGAGCGCCGTGAGCGTCGGAAGCGCCGCTCCCGCGACGCGGGCCGCGGCCTGGCGGTTGAACCCCCCCTGGAAGACCGAAAGCCGCGCGAGCGCTTGCCGTTCGTCGTCGTCCAACAGCCGGAACGAGTAGTTGAAGACGGCGGCGAGGCTCCGGTGGCGGTCGGGTATGTCGGCGGCCGACGACGCCAACAACTCGAGGCCTCCCGCCAGTTCGGCGGCGATCTCGTCGGGCGAGAGGGCGCGCGCCCAGGACGCCGCGAGCTCCAGCGCCAGCGGCAGGCCGTCCAACCGGCGGCAAATTTCTACTACCGCCGGTCTATCCGCTTCCGCGAGTTCCATCGACGGCTGGGCGCGACGCGCGGTATCGACGAAGAGCTGGACGGCGGCGTAATCGCCGAAGGAGTCGGCCGCGGCCGAGGGGGGATACGGCATGCCGCCGACTTCGAACACGCGCTCGGCGCGGAGGCGGAGACGCTCGCGGGAGGTGACGAGGAGCTTGATCCGCGGCGCCGCTTCCAACAGCTCCGCCGCCAACGCGCCCGCGGGAATGACGTGTTCGAAATTGTCCAGGACCAGTAGAACGTCCTTATCGGAGAGGTAATTCTTCAGTTGGGCCTTGGGGTCTTTGGCGCCGTAAAAGGAGAAGCGCAGCGCCTCGGCGACGGCGGCCACGACGTGCTCCGGCTCCGCCACCGGCGCCAGCGGGACGAAGTAACCCCCCCACGTGAACGAGTCGGCCAACTCGGCCGCGGCCTGTATCGCCAGCCGGGATTTGCCGGCGCCCCCCGGCCCTAGCAGCGTCAGGAGGCGGCAAACTGGGTCTTCCATCGCCGCCCGGATCGCGGCGAGCTCGTCGGCCCGGCCGATAAAGGGCGTGGGTTGCGGCGGGAGGTTGTGCGGCCGGGCGGAGAGGGACCGCAACGGCGGGAAATCCCGCAGCGCCAGGTCGCCGTGAACCAGCTGGAAAACTTGCTCCGGTTCGCCGAGGTCCTTGAAGAGGTGGATGCCGAGGTCGGCGAGCGTCGCGCCGGCGGGAACGGTCGCCGCGTCGGCGGCGGCCCGGCTGAGCACGATCTGGCCGCCCCAGCACGCCTCGCACAGCCGCGCCGCCCGGTTCACCGCCGGGCCGAAGTAGTCGTTACCCCGTTGCTCGGCGTCGCCGGCGTGGACGGCCACGCGGACCCGAAGCTCGCCCACCGCGCCCCAGTCCTCTTTCTGCAGCCGGCGTTGTATCTCGAGCGCGCAGGCCGACGCGTCGCCGTCGTCAAACGCGGCGAAAACGCCGTCGCCCGTGTGCTTGACGACGCGGCCGCCGGCGTTTTCGATGGCGGCCGCCAGGATGGCGTCGTGGCGCGCGAGGGCTTCCGCCATCGCGTCGCCGTGCTCTTGCCACAGCCGCGTCGAGCCCTCGATGTCCGTGAATAAGAAGAGGTTCAAGGCCATGCCGGCCGGCCGCCGGACCCGCGCCCAGCATATCATAAGCGCCGCGCGGGCGCTAATTTTTTAACCCGCGGCGCGCCAACGGTATATTATAATCCCTTAAAAACAAGCCCCGGGAGACGTCATGAAACTCCAGTTTTGTATTGTCCTCGCGGCCGTCGGCGTAGCCATCGTCGCGCAGGCGGCGGTACTATCCGAGGCCGCGACGTGGAAGAGCTCGGCCGAAGTTAAGACCCTAAACGTCAGCAACAGCTTCGGCTACGTCGTCGTCAACGCGGGCGGCGACCGCGTGGTAGTGAAGGCCACGAAACAGGTGGAGGCCGATTCCGCGGCCGACGCCCGCCACTACCTCGACCAGGTCAAGTTCGCCTTTGACGAGAAGGACGGCGTCGCCACCGTCGCCCCCAAATGGCCTTCGATTTATATCGGCCCGGGCATCGCGTTCGTCTTCGAGATAACCGTCCCCGAAAACGTCAAGGTGAAGGCGGAGTCGCGGGGCGGCGAAGTCCAGGTTTACGGCGTCCGGGACGTCGAGGTCGAGGGCTACACCGAGAGCGTCCGCGTGGAAGGTGCGAAAGACCGGCTGGTGGTAACCGGGGCCGCGGGGCCGGTGACGGTTAAAGGCGCGTACGGCGAGCTCCGGGTGGAGACCGCGAGCGGCGACGTGGAAGTGGACAACGCCGGCGCGCCGTCGCGCTTGGCGTTGGTAAAGACGGCCAGCGGCGCCATAAGCGCCACGTTCGACCTGCCGGATAAGGGCGGCGTCTTCGACTTCAATTCCTCGAGCGGCGTCGTTTCGCTCGTCATGGGCGGGCGGCGCGACAACGCCGTCGTGAAGCTGGATTCCACGTCGGGTCAGGTCCGCTCGCCGTTCGGCGCTTCCTACGGCGAAGACCGCCTGGCGGCCGCCGGCGCGGCCGGGACGAACCTCGTCCACGCCGGGTCCAGCTCGGGCGACATTAACGTCGTCGTCGCCGGCGACTAAGTCCTACGCGCACCCCTATTGGAAGAAAAACCTCCCCCGATCGGGGGAGGTTTTTTACCGCGCCGGTGCCGGTTATTCGCCGTCGAGGTACAGGTAGGAGACCTCGCAGCCGCGGCGGACGTTGACCCGCTGGAGGATGCAGTACTTCACGAACACGAGGGCGCCGGGCGTCTGCGGTGTCTTGTAGACGCGGGGCACCGTGCCGAATTCCGTCTTCTCGAAGTATTTCGCGATGAACTCGTCGCGCGGGAGTTTTTCGGCGCCGGCGAGGTCCGCCGGAACGGCGAGGCGGGCCACGTTCCAATACTTGAACTGCGCGCACGTCTTGGCGGAGGCCGTCACCTCCCGGCCTTCGTGGACCCGCATGAAGTCGCGCCACGCGTCCCCGTCGCCCCGGTCCACGCCCACCTCCGGCCCGAGGACGCACCGCGCCGTCGGGTTCTCGGCCACTACCTCCATCCGCTGGCCGGTCTCCGCGTTGACGAGGTAGAACCAGACGTAGTTGGGGGCGGTGGAGATGTTGGTGTAGCGGGCGTCGTCGCCGGCGTCCGGGCGCCGGGCGTCGCGGCCGCCGCCGGCCGCGCCGACCGTTTTTTTGCACCCGGCCACGAACAACGGCGCCGCGGCCGCCAAGAAAAAAGCAACTCCGTTAATCACGCGGATACGCATCGCCGGTTTCCTTTCAGGGCGCCGTCAGTATAGGATACTCGGGCCGCGAAAGCACGTCCTTTCCGCCCAGGGACGGCGTTAAGAATGTTTTTATGTTATAATTACGCCGATAGGTGGGTAATATTCAACCATCGACCCCCGGAGGTGACGTCATGCTCAAGATCGGCTACATGGACGGGACGCAATCCAAAGTATTGACCAGGCTCGCGGCCGCGGGCGCGGAGACGGTCCCGGTGGGAAACGGCTGGGACGGTCACGGCCCTTACATCGGCCACATCAACAAGGGCGACGGCTTCGGCGCCCTCGTGGGCTGGTTCCACAAGTTCCTTCCCCTTAAGAATTCCACCGTCACGCCTGCGGACCTGTTGAAACCGGCGAGGGTCAACAACATCCCGGTCTTCGTCATCGCGGATAAAAAAGACCACGCCGCCGCCAAGAACGCCTTGGGCGACGTCGGCGCCAACGTCAAGCTCGTGGACCCGGACGACGTCGCCGACGAGCTTCTGAAGTTGACGTAATAACCCTACGCTCGAACGATAAAGGGCGGCCGCGAGGCCGCCCTTTCCTTGTTAAGTTGGGTCTTAAAATGCCACGTCGATTACGCCGGCGAACAGGTTGTCCTGCGTGGGGCCATGGACGCCGGTGACGCGGTAGGCGTATTCGCCGTGGAGGGCGACGTTCACGGCCTTCCAGTCGCCGAGGTAATACCGCACCAGGCCGCCGTAGGAAGAGACCTTGCGCCCCTCGTCCGACGACGGCGGCTGTACCCAATTGTAAAGCACCGACGCTACGAGTTTGTTGTTGGGCAGCGTGGCCCAATCCACCTCCGCCAGACCGCCGGAGAACTCGTAGTCCTCGGTGGGCGCGGTGAGGTTGAAGGCCTGGTCCTCGAAGCCGCGGAGGTAGAGGGCGCGGAGGTTCAGCGTCTCCCAATTCAAGCTCAGATCGCCGCCCAGGCGGTAGACGGGTTTGCTGTCGGTGCCGTTGCCCTCGCCCCACGGCGAAATGTAGAGACTCGCCAAGGTCGGCTGCCAGCCGTAGTAGGCGAAGACGCCGAGGCCCTGGCCGGCGCTCATCCCGTCGCCGCGGCCGAAAACCTGGAAGAGGTTGAGGTAGAGGTCCTTGTTGACGTTGTTGTCGGGGAGGCCGCCCGTACCGTTGACTACGCCCAGCGCGTATTTCAGGCCGAAGGGGGCGCGACCCGTGGCTTCCAGGCCCAGCTGGTTGTCGCCGTAGTAGAAGGTTGACAGGCCGGCGTTCGTCCCCGGCCCCGTAAAGTCGTAGATTTCGTACGGCAGGACGAGGTAGTAGGACCGCCGCGGCGAAACCGCGAGGTAGGCGGGTTCGAAGCGCCCCGCGCGAAGGTTCAGGTAGCGCGGCAGGAGGTTGCTGAAGACGACGTTGGCCGACTCCAGCGAGCCGAGCTGCGAGGGGTTGGAGCCGTCGGCGCCGCCGAAGTCGGACGACGGCAGGTCGAGCCGCGGCGTGTATACGACTAACACCGATATGTTTTTGTGCAAGACACCCGCGGCCAGCAGGTCCAACCCCGCGACGTTGAAGCCCGCCGTGGCGTCGCTGGCGTCGCCGCGTTTGGTCTGGGCGCCGAAGACGCCGGGCGAAGTCCGGAGCGCCAGCGGGACGGTCCCGTCGAAGACGGTCTTTTCGGAGCCCTCGAGCCCCAGGAGCTGGTAGCCGTCGTCGCGGTAGCGCTGGCCGAAGTCGTTGAGCTTTGGGAACGCGGTATGGCACATCGCGCAGTTGAAGCCGGTCTTGCGGGCGAAGGCCGGGACGGCGTAGCCGGCCGACGCCGCGCACAACGCGGCGAGGACAAAGACGGCGATTATCGCCTGCGATTTTCTCATCTCGGCCTCCTTTACCTGGGCAGTTGGTCCGCCGGGATTCCCTTTTCGTCGGCGACCTCGGCGTTCAGACTCGTCATCCCGCGGTCCATGAAGGCCGCGAGGGCCTGGATCTCTTTTTTGGAAAGGCCGAGGGGGACCACGAGCGGGTCGAGGTGGGCGTCGTTGTTGCCCCCGCCGGCGTTATAGAGCCGGACGACGTCCTCGAGGGTTTTCTCGCCGCCGGTGTGGAGGTAGGGCGCGCGCCGGCCGGCGTCGCGGATGGTCGGCGTCTTGAAGGCGCCCTTGTCCTTCGGGTTTTTGGTTACGTCGTAGCGGCCGGCGTCGGCGGCCAGCGGCCCGCTCTGGACGATCCCCAGGTCGTGGAAACGGCCGTCGCTGAAGTTCGGGCCCCAGTGGCACGCGGAGCAGTGGCCCTTGCCGTTGAAGATTTCGAGCCCCTGCCGCTCCAGCGGCGTAAGCGCCGCCAGGTCGCCGCGGGCGTAGCGGTCGAACGGCGAGTCGGTCGTGACCACCGTCCGCTCGTAGGCGGCGATGGCCATGCCTACCTGGTCGATGGTGATGGGCGACGTGCCGAAGACGGCGCGGAAGGTCTCCTTGTAGGCCGGGATGCCTTCCAGGCACGCGACGCACGCGTCGTGGGTGAAGCCCATCTCGATGGGGTTGGCGATGGGGCCGATGGCCTGGGCTTCCAGACTGGGGGCGCGGCCGTCCCAGAACTGGAGGGGGTTATACGCCGCGTTGGACACGGGCGGCGCCCGCCGGCCGCCGAGCTGGCCGTTGATGCCCTTGCTCGTCGGGCCCGCGTCGGACCATCCGTGCGCGGGGTCGTGGCAGGTGGCGCAGCTCACCGTCCCGTCCTTGGAGAGCCGCGGGTCGAAGTAGAGCATCTTGCCGAGGGTTATCTTGTCCTGGCTTTGGGGATTGGCCGGGGGCGCGACCACCGCCGGCAGCGGCCCCAGCGGCTGGGGTCCCACGCCGTAGGCCTCCGTCTCCGTAACCGGCGGCGTCGCGGTAGCGGCTTGCGTCCCCGCGCCCGCGGCTACCAGGAAGACGGCCGCGGTCCACGCCGCGAGTCGTTTGTTCATATTTCCTCCTCGTCGGGTGTTTGATATACCCCGTCTGTACGCGGCGCCATATTATAAATTTTTACCGGCGTTGTCAAGGTTAATCCCGGGGACGGAGGCGGCGCGACGGCCGCACCGCCGAAGCGAAAAAAGGCCGCCCTCGCGGGCGGCCTTTCGCTTTTCACGGGCGGCGGCGATTTACCAATCGGTATCGAGTTGAAGGAGGGCGCGGTTGTCGAACTCCCGGTCTGCGGTGACGCCGAACTGGTAGCCGACGCCGACGTAGATGGCGCCTTTCAACCGGAATTTTAACCCGGCGAGGGCGTAGGACGAATTCGTCGCCGGCATCCCTTCCTGGCTCAGCATATATTCGCCCGAGAACTCGGCCGCGGGGTAAAAGTAGTCGTGGACGGACGCCACGGCCGCCGCTTCATATTCAAACATCTTCATCGTCGGCATATAATGGAAGTCGGCGTCCGCGGTCACGGCGGCGCCGAAAGACTTGCGGCCGGAAACGCCGAAGGCGCTCTCGACGTCGCGCTCGCCCGCGGGGACGGTCCCCGCGGCGACCTCGCCCGCGGCGAAGGCCGAGACGCCGTTGGCGTTGGCCGCGTCCCGCCACACCGCGAACATCGCCATTACGTCGAGGCGCGGGTCCTGCATCACGGCGTCGGAGCGTAGGTGTACGCCCAAGCGCGGGAGCAAGCCGGCTTCAAGGTGAAACGCGCCGTCGGTCCATGAATCTTCGCCCCGCCGGCCCTGGCGATAAACGGCCGCGCGGATGCTGACGCTCCCCGGTTGGTCTGGTATGCCCATATGGCTCAAGAACGGGTGGGGGAGCATGTCGCCCATCCCGGCGTCGCCCATGCCGGCCATTTCGTCCGCGGCGTAAGCCGCCGTTGCCGCGAGGGCGGCGGCGACGATAAACGTCCGTACGCGTCCGAATCTCATGTGCTTGCCTCCTCGCCGCCAGGCGGCGGAATCACGTCCATCGTCGCGTATATTAACAAATAACCCGCGTTTCGCCCAAATAAAAAGGCCGCCCCCGGGGCGGCCTTTCGTTTTTCACGCGCGGCGGGTTTAATACACGCCCTGGTCGATCATCGCGTCGGCGACCTTCTTGAAGCCGGCGATGTTGGCGCCCTTGACGTAGTTGACCCAGCCGTCCTTTTCCTTGCCGTACATGATGCACTGCTCGTGGATGGCCGCCATGATGCCGCGCAGGCGGTTGTCCACTTCCTCGCGGGTCCAGCTCAGGCGGAGCGAGTTCTGGGACATCTCGAGGCCGGAGACGGAGACGCCGCCGGCGTTGGCCGCCTTGCCCGGGCCGTAGAGGACCTTAGCCTTCAGGTAAACGTCTATGGCCTCCGGCGTGCTGGGCATGTTCGCGCCCTCGGACACGCACTTGCCGCCGCCCTTCATAAGGTTCTCGGCATCCTTGCCGTTGATCTCGTTCTGGGTGGCGCAGGGTAAGGCCACATCCGCCGGGACGGCCCACAGCGGGTTGAAGCCCGCTTTGGCGTCCAGCGCCGTATACTTGGCGTTCTTGAACTCCTTGACGTATTCCGAGATGCGGCCGCGCTTGACGTTCTTGAGGTCCATGACGTAGGCCAGCTTCTTCTCGTCGATGCCGTCGGCGTCGTGGATAAAGCCGCCGGAGTCCGAGAGCGTTACCGCCTTGGCGCCGAGCTGGTTGAGCTTTTCCACCGCGTACTGCGCCACGTTGCCGGAGCCGGAGACGAGGCAGGTCTTGCCGGCAAGCTTTTCGTTCTTGGTCGCGAACATCTCGGCGGCGAAGTAAACCGTGCCGTAGCCGGTGGCTTCCGGGCGGATGAGGGAGCCGCCCCACGCCAGTTTCTTGCCGGTGAGGACGCCGACGTGCTCCTTGGTGAGCCGCTTCCACTGGCCGTAGAGGTAGCCGATCTCGCGGCCGCCGACGCCGATGTCGCCGGCCGGGACGTCGATGTTATGGCCGATGTATTTCGCGAGCTCGGTCATGAACGCCTGGCAGAACCGCATGACCTCGCCGTCCGACTTGCCCTTGGGGTCGAAGTCCGAGCCGCCCTTGCCGCCGCCCATCGGGAGGGTGGTGAGGGCGTTCTTGAATATCTGCTCGAAGCCCAGGAACTTGATGATGCCGAGGTTGACCGAGGGGTGGAGACGCAGGCCGCCCTTGTAGGGGCCGATGGCGTTGTTGTATTCGACGCGCATGCCGCGGTTGACTTCCACCGTGCCGTCGTCGCGCTGCCACGCCACGCGGAAGATATAGGTATGCTCCGGCTCCACGACGCGCTCCAGGATCCGGTTTTTTTGATATTGGGGGTTGGCGTCGACGAACGCGCTGAGCGTCCCGAGGACTTCGTCCACCGCCTGCAGGAATTCTTTCTGGTCCGGGTCGCGCGCTTTGACCTTGGCCATCACTTCGTCGCAATACGACATAGGGCCTCCTGGGTTGAATAACTGCCGCCGGCTGGCTCGCCGGGGCGAATGGAAACCTGAACGGGGAAAATGTTTATAATGGCGGCGGTAATGCCGCGTCTGTGAAAATGGGAACGAAATCATACGAAGGCCGGGCGGGGATGTCAAGGGAAATTTTGGAGGAAAATAGGCCGGCCGGCGGGGCCGTTTTCCCCTTCCCGGGCCGTCGCCGGCCCTCCGGCCCGCCCGAATAAAGACGGGGCCCCGGGCGTAATATATTTGCACCTGCGGCCGTTTGTTGATATACTTCAATGGTGATAAAAACAGTAGCCAACCTAGGAGGTCTACGATGAAAAAGGTCTTCGTCGCGGCGTTGATGGTGGCCTTGTTCGTAGCCGCCGCGGACGCATATTTGGGCCAGGTCGTCGGGTCGTTCATGTCGCCCGCCGGCACGCTGACGCGAGGGTTAGCCCGGTCCGCCTCGTACCTTTACGTTCTGGATGGCAACAACCCGGGGTTGGTTTACCGCCTGAACCCCACTACCGGCTCCGTTTACGGGTACGACATCCTCCCCTTCGCCGGGTCCAACCGCGGCTTGGGGTTCGTATACGGGAGCTTCCTCTACGTCGGGAACGATACGAACGACCGCGTATATCGCGTGAACGCCGACACCAACAGCGTGGTTACCTCCTGGCCCGCCAACCACGACCCCTTCGGCTTGGCCGCCTACTGCACCGGCGACGGGGGTCAAAATACGACCGCGATATACAGCACGGACAGCTCCCCCTCGGCCATCTACACCCATGAGCCCTGGTCGGGGAGCATCACGAACTCGGTGACCATCGCCGGCGCCTCGGATTACGACTGCGCCTATGACTGGCGCAACACGTGCCTCTGGCTCGGCCGGTCCAACAGCTACGTCTACGGCTATACCCCTTCCGGCGTCGTCATGGGGAGCTTCTCCGCGCCGCAGCCGTACCCCACGGGCCTGGCCTATTACGGCTCTTACCTGTGGGTGTCGTGCACGAGCTACGGCTACATCTACCGCATCCACTGCCCCCAGGGCTTCGTGGGCGCCGAGCCCGTATCCCTGGGCCACGTGAAAGCCCTTTACCGCTAAGCAGACTCCCGGCAGGAGAACGCCGCCCCTCGGGGCGGCGTTTTTGTTTGCGGGCCGAAACCGTCGCCTTCAGGCGGCGGTTCATCACCGGCCGGAGGCGTCCAGCCGCGCGTTCACGCGGTATTGAAACCGTCGCCTTCAGGCGGCGGTTCATCACCGGCCGGCGGCGTCAAGCCGCGCGTTCACGCGGGGCGCCGGGCGTAAAATATTTGCACCTGCGCCCGTTTATTGATATACTTCAATCGTATTTAAACAAGCAGCCAACCCAGGAGGTCTACGATGAAAAAGGTCCTTATCGCCGCGTTGACGCTGGCCGTGCTCGTAGCCGCCGCGGACGCGTATTTGGGCCAGGTCGTCGGGTCGTTCATGTCGCCCGCCGGCACGCTGACGCGGGGGTTAGCCCGGTCCGCCTCGTACCTTTACGTTCTGGACGGCAACAACCCGGGTTTGGTTTACCGCCTCAACCCGACCACCGGCTCCATTTACGGATACGACGTCCTTCCCTTCGCCGGGTCCAACCGCGGCCTCGCGTTCGTGTACAATAATTTCCTCTACGTCGGGAACGATACGAACGACCGCGTATATCGCGTGACCGCCGACACCAACAGCGTCCTCTCCTCCTGGGCCGCCAACCACGACCCCTTCGGCTTGGACGCCTACTGCACCGCCGACGGGGGTCAAAATACGATCGCGATGTACAGCACGGACAGCTCCCCCTCGGCCATCTACACCCACGACCTCTGGACGGGGAGCATCACGAACTCGGTGACCATCGCCGGCGCCTCCGACTACGACTGCGCCTACGACTGGCGCAACACGTGCCTCTGGCTCGGCCGGACCAACAGCTGGGTCTACGGCTACACCCCTTCCGGCGTCGTCATGGGGAGCTTCTCGGCGCCGCAGCCGCTCCCCTCCGGCCTGGCCTACTACGGCTCCTACCTGTGGGTGGCGTGCGCGAGCTACGGCTACATCTACCGTATCCACTGCCCCCAGGGCTTCGTGGGCGCCGAGCCCGCGTCCCTCGGCCACGTGAAGGCCCTCTACCGCTAGGCATACTCGCGAAAGCAAAACGCCGCCCCTCGGGGCGGCGTTTTAGTTTTGAAACCGTCGCCTTCAGGCGGCGGTGCATCACCGGCCGTAGGCGCCCGGCCGCGCGTTCATGCGGCATCGAAACCGTCGCCTTCAGGCGACGGTGCGTCACCGGCCGGAGGCTTACAGCCGCGCGTTTACGCGGGGCCGCCTGGGCGACGGTACATCACCGGCCGTAGGCGTCCAGCCGCGCGTTTACGCGGGGCCGCCCGGCCGCGCGTTCACGCGGGGCCGTTCACGCGGGGCCGTCGCCGTGGTGTTCTTCCTGGCGGACGACGTAATGGAGGACCTGAAAGACGTTCTTCGTACCCACGGCCTCGACGTAATACCCGTCGGCCCACAACGACCCGCCGCCGCCCATATCTTTATGGAGGTCGTGCGCCAGACGGCCTTTGATATAGCGCATCGCTTCGGCCGGCGCGGTGGCCGGTTTTAAACTCAACACCAGATGAACGTGGTCCGGCATGACGGCCGCGGCGAAAAGGACGTAACCCCGTTCCGCGCATACGCGCTCGAGGATGTCCACCAGACGCTCCGCCATGGCCGCGGTTATGGCCGGCGCGTTGTATTTTACGCGGAAGACGTAGTGGTAATAGAGGAGGTACGCCGCGGTCCGGGGCGTCCGGCCGCCGATTTCGGCGGCGGCGCCGTCGCGGAGGTAAACCCGCACAGGGATGGCGTCCATACGAATACCCCGCCTGAAGGCGCGGTTCAAGCCGCGCCGCTGACGGACGGCCGCCTGAAGGCGCCCGTCTCAATCCCGCGTCAGGACGATTCGACGGTCCTTATCTCCTCGGCCGTGAGGCCGTAGAGCTCGTACACCGGGGTTAATATAAATATTCCCGTACGGTTTCCGCCGTAATCAAGCCGCCAAAACATAAAATACGTTGTAGGCCGTCAGAACCCAACGTTATTTCGAGCGGCGCTCGTAACTTAGCCTCCACCATAACCGCCAGCGCGTCGGCTTCGACTAAGCAAACCTCGCTGATTTCCGTTTCCATTTTAAGCGTAGAGATCGCATCGTCGAAATCGTCGGCGAACGAGCTCGAAACGATAGCGTAGTATATATTGCGTAAGGACCGGCGCCGTCTAAGTTCCCGGCTTTGCGTATTAATATAATCCCGTATTATGCGGTCGTCCGTACCCATACTATAACCGGTTGCGCGGACTTTAGCGTCCCAAAGTAGGGCGTATCCATCGTCGGCGGCGATCGCGACGCCGTCAGGCACGCGGCCCATTCCTTGCCCGAGCAATCTTGTATCGTAACCTAACATCGTAAAAGCGGCGTGGACGTGTTTTTCGAAAGCGTTTTCGAGCGTCGTTCCGGACCGACGCGCGGCTTCGGCAAGGGTTTCGTCGTTTCGCGCAAGGGTCGGAAGGACCGCGATAATGGGCGGGACGTAACTTTCAGGGAGGCCGCCTTCGGCAGATATTAAAACGGGTGTTTCTTCCGGTGAAACCCCCGGTCCGGGAGTTTCCGTTACGGCGGTAACGGGTTCGTACGGGTGTACGCCTTTAAACCAAAAGACATGTTCGACGTCGTAAAGCGAGAAAGCCATACCGCCGGCTTCGGAGAATAAAGCGGCTAATTCTTCGTGGACTTGCTTGAAGGAGATATAATCCGCCGCCAAGTCGCCGGAGGGCTTCCAAATATTTAGGTCGCTTAACGTATTTACGGCGTTCGTATAATATATGGGCCATACGTTTCGTTCCTGGATCTGCCAAAAATAAGATAGAAAATACGGGATACTCACGACTTTCGGACACCCATAACCGGTATGACCCGACTCCACCCACTGTTCGCGAAGGCGATTTACGTAACTAAGGAAAGTTTTTATACGGCTCGACGCTACCTGCTCGTTCGCCGGTAAACCTAAAGCGGCTTTTAACTCCTGGTCTAGTTCTCCCTTATCGTCAGCCACGTTGAACACCATGTTGAAAAACATTTGGCCTTTTATGCCTCTGAACCCCCAACACGCGTGGCGCTTGTTAGTGCTATCTATCTTCGATTTGAATTCCTCGAGCGCTACGTCGCCTGCCAGGTAGCCGGTAAGAAGCGGTTTTAGAATACCGTCGATTACTCCGACCCGTTGTTCATCCAAGGCGGCGTTTTGTCCTACGGACTTTGAATTATCTTCCGCCGGAGGCGCGCCGAGGTATTCTTTCATTACATCTACGGCGCGTTGTTTTTGTTCTTCCGTTAAAGCCATGTTTCCTCCTAATTGCTTCCCTCGATTATTTTTATTTCTTCTTCCGTCAGCCCGTACAACTCGTACACTAGCTTATCTATCGCCGCGTCGGTTTCCTTAATTCCACGCTCCAATCGCTCCTGTTCGTTCGGCGTCCTGGCCGCGGCCTTCTTCTTGTGCAGCTCCAGCATCCGCGTCACCAACGCCACCATCTTGTCGTGCCGCGCGACATCGGCGTCGTCGTTGAAGTCGATAGGCGGTATGGGTATCTTCGCTAAATACGTAGGCTTAATATTATAATCGATAAACGTGTTAGCGTAAAAGTAGTTCACCGTCTTCGAGTTGAGGAACCCCAAAACATATAGCAGATCGTAACCGCTCTTATCTTGTTTCGTTATATAAGAATAATTGTTGAGCGGATAATAAACCCCTACGGAATCGATAGCCGCTATTATCCTCTGCTTAAGGCTTAATTTCCGAATATATTGCACGACGACTTTCGGTACTTCTATCACCGTTTTCCTATAACCGGCTAAATCTGGCGTCCACCAAAGGTAATAGCCTTTCCATGTAATCGAATACCTTTTTACCTCGCCAGTTTTTAGAGCTTGGGCTTTATGCCGCTTAGTTTTTTTCCGACTTAAAAACTTCGTGTTATCGCCGGTTTTTATACCGTATAAGACTCCAGTAATATCTCCTAGAAGAACAGTATTTTCTTCGACCTTCCGTTTTACCGATAAGAACCCAGCGGTTAACCCTAAATTAAACGATTTCGAAGCCCCATCGAGCCAGTGTTTCTGTGGTATGTCCTCCTCTGAGTATACGGAACTAAAATTCCTACTAGTTACTTTATCTACGGTGGGCCTCCTTACCCGGCACGTGGTTTGCCGGTTAACCGTATTCCTGATGAATACCATGACGGGCGTTACGTCAGGGGCGTTGCTGAAGACATATTTCGTTAACTCCGTTATCTCGCGGACCTCACAGTTTTCTAATAAAAACGCGCGTATTTCCCATGAATTCAAAACAGCTAACCAAGTATTCGGAGTTATCATACCTAGTAAGCCATATTCTTTTAAAAGGTTGGTCGCTTTTTCTATAAAGAATAAGTGGGATTCGGCCTCGCCTTTTTTGTTATGGTAGTGGGCCGTTAGGTACACCTTTTCCGAAGGCGTTATTAGACTCCCCCACGGCGGATTCCCAATCACGGCGTCGAAGCCGCCGGCGGCGAACACCTGCGGGAACTCCTTTTGCCAATCGAACGGGTTGACGCGCTCGCGCTCGTCGTCGTCCGGCATCAACCGGCCGTCGAAATAATCCGGGCCGATGAGGGAGTTGCCGCACTTGACGTTGGCGCCGAGGTCGGGCAACGCGCGCTCCCGGTAGAGCTGCTGTTGCGCGTGGAGCGACGCCGCCGACTCGTCCTCCAGCGCCTTCAGGAGCAGCGAGAGCTTCGTGACCTCGACCGCCTGCGGGTCAATGTCCACGCCGTAGATGTTGTTCAACAGGATGCGCTTCTTCGCGGCGGCCGTGAGGCGGTAGGTGACCAGGCCCGCGGCGCCGTCGGCCACCAGCTCGCCGTCGTGCTTCGCTGCGCCGTCCTTAAAGTACCAGTCGCGGTGCCATTCCAAAAACTGATGATACGCGCCGAGGAGGAACGAGCCCGAGCCGCACGCGGGGTCGAGGATGCGCAGCGTCGCCGCGTCCGCCGGCGTCCGGCACTTCTTCAGAAGCTCGCCCACCGTGTTCGCGACGATGTAATCCACTATATATGTGGGGGTATAATAGACGCCGCCGGCCTTCTTGACCTCCGGCTTGTCCTCCACCTTCGCGCCGCCGGCGGGCAGGACGCGGATGACCTTCCCCAGGAACTGCTCGTAGACCTGGCCCAGGATGTCGGCGGACATGACCGAGAAGACGTAGGGGCGGTCGTAGAGCCCCTTGACGACGGCCTTGAGGACCTTGTCGTCCACGGCGAGGCCGGGGGTGAGGGCGTCCACCGGCGTCGCGCGGTCCTTCTCCTTCTTGAAGTGAAAGAGGCCGGAGTTGTAGCGCGCGTCGGCCTCGCGGAAGAGCTCGAACAGCCGCTCGTATACGCCCTCGCCGGCGGCGGCCGCGGCCTTCAGCCGCCCCTCCGCCTCCAGCCCCCGGTCCTCGCACACGCGGAGGAAGATGATGCGGTCGAGGACGGCCTGGACCGCGAAGTTGAGGTCGCGGGCGTCGAGCTCCCGGTCCTTGTTGCGGTTCGCGACGTTGGTCGCGAGGAGCTTCCGCCACTCCTCCATGTCCCGGAGGAAGTTCTTGTCCACCGGGAGGTAGGCCTTGGGGGGCTTGCCGGCGAAGTCGTCGAACGCGCCCTTCCAGACGGCCTCGCGGCCGAAGACGCCGGCGAGCTCGTCCCAGCGCGCGGCGTATTCCTCGCACGTGAGGTAGAGGACGCGGGCGACGGTCGCGGCGTCGCTCTCCTTGGGGAAAACGCGGCCGTCGTAAACGGCGAATTCCTCGAAGTCGGTAAGGATGGAGAGGGGGAGCTTGGCGGAGTAGGCGTAACTGCGGATTTGATACGCGGGCCCGGCGTCGTCTTTCAGGCGGACGCCGGGCTTCTTGGCCTCCACGAAGAACTTGGTCTGGGTCCCGACGCGGAAGGCGTAATCGGCGGTCTTGGAGGCGCCCCGGACGTCCTGGCCGAACTCGTGGACGACCTCCTGCATCGAGGGCGCGTGGCCGACGGCGTTGTCCACGTCCCACCCGAGCGCGTGGAAGAAGGGGTCGAGAAACTCCCGGCGGAGTTGGGTCTCGTTGTAGCCGGCCTTGACGTACGTGGCGCGGTTGCGGCGGAAGCGCTCGACCAGTTCTATTATTTTTTCCGGTGCGGCCATCTTCCTCTCCCTCGGGCCGGGGTTAGCGAAAAGCTTCCGTATATTACGCCGCCGCGCCGTCGGCGTCAACGGTTAATTTACCGCGCCCGCCGCCCGGGGCCGCGCCGTATTCGCCGTTGACATTACTCGCCGGCGCTGGTATATTAAAGGGTATTTATTCTCGCCCTGCCCCCCTTCACCATCCACCAAGGAGTGAGATATGAGAATCGTGTTGTGCCTCGCTATAGGATTGGCGTTCGCCGGCGCCACGCTCGCCGCCAACACCCCGGCCCAGCTCAAGGACATCCAAAAGGTGGCGGACGACTTCTTCAAGGCCGCCGTGGACAACGACTTCGACGCGTTCAAGGACTTGGCGGACGCCAAGCGCCTCGCGGAATATGCGGCCAACGAGATTAACTGCCCCCTCGCCAACTGGTGGGAGAGCGCCCGCAAGGACGTGGACAAGGAAAGCGCGAAGTGGGAATTCGTGAAAGTTAAGAGCAACATGCCCACGAACGTGGAGTTGGTCTATACGAAGACGACAAGCGCGGGCGCCTCGCAGGTCTCCATCTTCTTGACCAAAGAGGGCGAAAAATGGCTCGTGGACGCCGCGGGCGGCGCGTTCTAACAACCCCCGGCGCGTGAACGTTCGAATATTAAGGCCGGCCTTTGGGCCGGCCTTTCCTTTTCCGCCCCGGCGCGCGCGAGCGCCGCGGGGCCCCGTCCGCGCGTGAAAAAAACGGCCGCCGGCTCCATTTTAAACCTTGACACCACTAGGGCGCCGTGGTAGATTTTCCGTAATTTAATTAACGGGAGTAAGGCACCGGGCGCCGCGCCCCACGCGGCCTGAAGGGGTGCTCATGGCGAGATATGCGTTTTTACGGATAACGTTCCTGTGTCTCGTCGTCGCCGCGTCGGCGGCCGGCGCCGAAGGCACCCTCCGCGCCGCGGACGGGTTGACGGTGACGGATACGCCGCTGGACGCGGGCGGCTCCGTCGACGTCGCGTGGCAGCCGTCGCCGGACGACGCCGCGGGCAAGCTTAAGGTTTTGGGTTACGAGCTGTGGCGCGCCTCATCGGCGACGGGGACCTACACCAAGCTCGTCGACGCGGACGCCGGCCTCGCGACCTACTCCTACACCGACGCCACCGCCGTGACGGGCGCCGAGTACTTCTACAAGGTGCGCGTGCGCGGCGAGAAGATGAGCACCGACACCGCGCCGACGGGCCCGGCGGTCTCGCGCGTGCAATGGTTCCACCCCGAGCGGCTCAACATGCTCGTGGCCTCCATCCTCCTCTCGGCCTTCATCCTCTACTACATCGCTCAGGCGCGCGCCGGCAAGGAGCTGTTCATCCGGCGCATCGCGGGGCTGGAGGCCGTCCAGGAGGCGGTGGGGCGCGCCACCGAGATGGGGAAGCCCGTCCTGTTCGTCCCGGGCATCGCCGACGTCGACGACATCCAGACGATCGCCGCGCTCACGATTTTGGGGCGGGTGGCGACGATGGTGGCGGAGTACGAGGCCGCGTTGATAGTGCCGTGCATCCGCTCGCTGGTTATGTCCACGGCGCAGGAAGTGGTGAAGGAGGCCTACCTGGAGGCGGGGCGGCCCGACGCCTATCGGCCGGAGAACATCCGCTACCTCACCGACGACCAGTTCGGCTACGTCGCGGGCGTGGACGGCATAATGATGCGCGAGAAGCCGGCGGCCAATTTCTACCTGGGGACGTTCTACGCCGAGTCGCTCATCCTGGCCGAGACCGGCCACGCCATCGGCGCCATCCAGATCGCGGGGACGGCCATGCCCTCGCAGCTGCCGTTCTTCATCACCGCGTGCGACTACACCCTTATCGGCGAGGAGCTGTTCGCGGCCAGCGCCTACCTCAGCCGGGAGCCGCGTCTGTTGGGAAGCATCCTGGGCCAGGACTGGGGCAAGGTCGTCATCCTGTTCTTCATCCTGGCGGGCGCCGTCACCGCGGTCATCGCCCAGTTCGACGTCACCATCGGCGGCTATTCCATAAACCTCGCGCAGTTATTCGTGGTCCGATGAGCGGGCTGCGGACGAGGCGTCCGGCCCGGCTTTCCGCCAAGGAGGCGGCCTATGCGGCGTGAACTACCCATGATCGTGGCCTTCGTCGCGGGCCTCATCCTCATCCTCCAGTTCTTTATCCCGGCGCTGCGCGACGTCTCGGAGAGCGTGCAGAACTGGGTCATCGTCGTCGCGGCGTTCGCCATCGCGGTGGGCGCGTTCAACCTCCTGCGCGTCAACTACATGAAAATCCGGTTCCGGCGTGCCGACTGGCCGTTCTCGGTCGTGCTCATCGCCGGCTTCGTCGTAATGGTGGTCGTGGGTCTGTCGGGGCTCGACTTCGTCCGGGAGGGCGGAAGCGCGGTCCCGGCGGCCGTGGGTGCCCCGACCGCGGCGACGGCGGCCGCGGGCGCCCCGACCGCGGGGACCGCCGTCGCGGTGGCGGCCGCCCCGCGCGGCGCGCTAACGGTGAAGTTGGGCCAGGGCATAGAGGTCGGGACGGTCTTCGACTGGCTGTTCACGTACCTGATGTTCCCGATGTCGGGGACGATGTTCGCGCTTCTCGCGTTCTTCGTGGCGTCGGCCGCCTACCGCGCCTTCCGCGCCCGGACGGTGGAGGCCACCCTCCTCCTGGTCTCGGCGTTCATCGTGATGCTGGGCCAGGTGCCGCTGGGGTCGTTCTGGGTCCCGGCGTGGTGGCCGTTCTTCCTGACGCCGGACTGGTTGAAAGACAAGATAATGGAGATCGGGAACACCGCGGGCCAGCGGGCGATTCTCATCGGCGCCTCGCTGGGCGTGGTGTCCACCTCCCTTCGGATACTCCTGGGTATAGAGCGGTCGTACCTGGGCGAGGAATAGAGGTTCGCCCAGGGGCCGGGCTGCGCGCCCGGGAGGTGGAGAGCTATGGGTTTCATCCGTTGGCTGGCTAATATCGACCGCCGCATCATCTTCGTCGTCATCGGCCTGGCGGTGGCGGGGCCGTTGCTGGTTCCGCTCAACCTTCCGCCGGTAACGGTGACGTCGCAGGCGCGCGCCATCTACGACGCGGTGGAGGCGTTGCCGACCGGCTCCACCATCGTGGTCTCCTTCGACTACGACCCGGCGGCGGCCCCCGAGGTCCACCCGATGGCGCTCGCCTTCCTGCGGCACTGCTTTATAAAGAAGCACAAGGTCATCATTATGGCCTTGTGGCCCCAGGGCGCGCAGCTCGCGGTCCGCGCCATCAGCGAAATATCGTCGGAGTTCGACCTGAAGTACGGCGTGGATTACGTCAACCTGGGCTACAAGCCGGGCGGCGCCATCGTTATCAACCTCATCGGCACGTCTTTCGCGAAGGCCTTCCCCTCGGATATCAACCAAACGCCGCTGAACCAGCTCCCGCTGATGTCCAAAGTGAACAATCTCAAGGACGTCGCGATGGTAATGGACCTCTCGGCGGGGGACCCCGGCATCCCGGCGTGGGTCATGGTGGCCAACGCCCTGTTCCAGCGCAAAGTGGCGGGCGGTACGACGGCCGTTTCGGCGCCGCAGTTCTTCCCCTACCTCCAATCCGGCCAGATGATGGGCCAGCTGGGGGGAATGAAAGGCGCCGCGGAATACGAACGACTGGTCAAACACCCGGGCCTCGGCTCGCGGGGCATGGACTCGCAATCCGTGGCCCACGCGGTCATCATAGTCTTCATCATCTTCGCCAACGTCGCCTACTTCGCGCTCCGGCGTAAGACCCCGAGCGGCGGCCCCGCGGCCGCCGGCGGGGCGCCGCCGCCAGCCGCGCCCTAAGCGCCGCCCGGGCCGCGATTTCGGAGGTACGTTATGGACGGTTTGACTTTCATCGGAACCTGGATCGCAGCGCTCCTTACGCTGTTTATATTCTCGTTTCTGTATAAAGACAACCCGTTCTACAAATTCGCCGAGTACCTCTTCGTGGGCGTCTCGGCGGGTTACTTCGTCGCCTACAACTACCATAACGCCATCCTCCCCAACCTGATACGGCCGTTGTTCGCCGCCGGCTCCGTCGACGTGCCCAAGGGGGCGGTCCTGCGTCTGCTCCAGGACGGCGCGTGGGATTGGCGCATCCTGACCATTCTGGCGGGGCTGCTAGGGCTCACGATGCTGTTCCGTTTCTTCCCCAAGGCGGCGTGGGTCTCGCGGTACGGCATCGCGTTCTCGGTGGGGTTGGGGGCGGGCCTCTCGTTCATCACGTACCTTCAGGCCAACTGCGTGGCCCAGGTCTACGGGACCATATTGCCGCCGGCGGTGATCAACAACGGCGTGTTCGACTTCGGCACCTCGCTGACCAACACCCTTCTCATCATCGGCGTCGTAAGCGGCCTGGTTTACTTTTACTTTTCCAAGGAACACCGGGGCGCGGTGGGCGGCGTGGCCCGCGTGGGCGTCTGGTTCCTGATGGTTTCCTTCGGCGCCTCCTTCGGCTACACCATCATGGCCCGGATTTCGCTTCTCATCGGGCGCATGGATTTCCTAATCACGGATTGGATCAAGGGAACGCTAAGGTTCCTCGGCTTGATGTAGCGGCCGGCGGCCCCGCCTCTCCCCCAGCGCGACGCGCCTATGCCCGGCTTTTTTGAACGCGGAGATTCACCCGATTTCCACGAGCTGACGCCCGAGAGACGCGACGAGCTGTTGGACAAGATCGCGCAAGCCGTAGTCAAACGGAACCTCACCGCCCCCGCGGTCTTTTTCCTGGAATCGGTCAAGCCGTTGTCGTTCATAGGTTCGCAGGTCATGGTGTTCTTCGACCCGTTGGTGCGGTCGGTTTTTAATATCAAGGGATATAACGACGTCCGGCTGGCGTTGGAAGACCGCGGCAATCTGGAGTTGCTGCTGCTCGCCATCGAGAAATACGACGCCGAGTGGCGGGCGAAGATGCGCGAGGAAAAGGCCCGACGCAAAACCAAAGCCCAGTGAAGTCCGCCGGCGAGGCCGGCGGCAACTTACCCCGACTATGGATTTCTCCCACGTAGAAACTATCCTGGCTACCGACTGCGGCAGCACTACCACCAAGGCCATCCTCATCCGCAAGGAAGGCGCCGAGTACCGCCTTAAGGTCCGGGGGGAGGCCCCCACCACCGTCGAGAAGCCGGCGGAAGACGTTACGCGCGGCGTGTTGAACGCCGTGGGCGAAGTGGAGGAGCTGGCGGGGCGCAAGCTCATCGCCGACGAGACCATCATGCCTTCTGACGGCAAGGGCGCGGGCGTTGACCTCTATATGTCCACCTCCTCGGCCGGCGGCGGCCTCCAGATGATGGTCGCGGGGGTCGTAAAATCCATGACCGGCGAATCGGCCCAGCGCGCGGCCTTGGGCGCCGGCGCCATCGTCATGGACGTCATCGCCTCCAACGACGGCCGTCTCCCCCACCAGAAGATAGAGGCCATCCGCCGCCTCCGCCCCGACATGATCCTCCTGTCGGGGGGTATTGACGGCGGTACCATCAGCCACGTGGTGGAGCTGGCCGAGCTTATCTCGGCCGCCGATCCCAAACCCCGCTTCGGCTTGGGCTTCAAGCTCCCCGTCATCTACGCCGGCAACAAGGTGGCGCGCCCCAATATTAAGGAGGCGCTGGGCGACAAGACCTCCCTTTTCCTCGTGGATAATATCCGGCCGGTATTGGAGCGCGAAAACCTGGGGCCGGCGCGTCACGAGATCCACAACCTCTTCATGGAGCACGTTATGGCCCAGGCGCCGGGATACAGCAAGCTGATGTCCTGGACGCCCGTGCCCATAATGCCCACGCCGGGCGCGGTGGGCGCCATCATCCAAACCATCGCCGACCGCGACGGCATTGAGGTCATAGGCGTGGATATCGGCGGCGCCACCACCGACGTCTTCTCCGTATTCCAGAAGGTCTTCAACCGCACGGTCTCGGCCAACCTCGGGATGTCGTACTCCATATCCAACGTCCTGGCGGAAGCGGGCCTCGCCAACATCATGCGGTGGGTCCCGTTCCCCAAGGACAAGCTGGACGAACGCGATATCCGCGACCGCATCCGCAACAAGATGATCCGGCCCACCACTATCCCCCAGACGCTGACCGAGCTCATCATCGAACAGGCCATCTCCCGGGAGGCGCTCCGGCTGGCGTTCGTCCAGCACAAGTCGCTGGCCGTCGGCTTGAAGGGCATCCAGCAGCAGCGCACGATCTCGGACGCCTTCGCGCAGACCAGCACCGGCGAGACGCTGGTCAACATGATGAACCTCAGCATGCTGGTCGGGTCCGGCGGCGTCTTGTCCCACGCCCCGCGGCGGTCCCAGGCCGCGCTCATGCTTATCGACGGCTTCCACCCCGAGGGCGTCACCTTCCTCGCGGTGGACTCCATATTTATGATGCCGCAGCTGGGCGTGCTCTCGACCGTCATGCCCGAAGCGGCGAAACAGGTGTTCGAGCGCGATTGCCTGGTGCGCCTGGGGCACTGCGTGGCGCCGGCCGGCACCGGCAAAGCCGGCCAATCCTGCCTGAAACTTACCGCGGAGTGGCCGGGGAAAGGCCACCTGGCCGAAGAGTTCAAGTGCGGCGAGATGGCGCTGTTGCCCCTCGGCGTGGGCCAAAAGGTGAAAGCCCGGCTGGAGCCGGTGCGGCCCTTCGACCTGGGCCAGGGGAAAGGGGCGGCCGTCGAGGCCGAGCTCGAGGGCGGCGTCGTGGGCGTCATCATCGACTGCCGCGGCCGGCCGCTCGTCTTGCCCGCCGACGAGACGGCGCGCGTGAATTCGCTGCAGCGTTGGCTTACCGCTTTGAACATTTACCCGGCGACCGCGTCCTAACCGGTCAGGTCTTATTTTGCGGTTTCGGCTTTTCGCAGCGGTGATATGGTTGGCTTCGTGCGGCGGCGGCGCCCGGGCCCAGGAGTGTTGGTACGCCGTCTATTTGGGGGGCGACCACATCGGCTTCTCCTACGTTTATGACGGCGTCCGCGACTACGACGGCGTGAGTTGCCGGTACCTCAAGCACGTCACCGAAATCCACAAGGGCGGCCTCGTCCCCGTAGATTATCGGCACGAGTACAGCGCCTACTTCGACGGCCGCGGCCTGGCGGCGTGCAACGTGGAGCGCGACGACGCCGGCGTCCGGAGCACGGTTGTAGGATGCCGCGACGGCGCGGGCGACTTGACCTTTACCGTTAAGAAAAACGGGCGGACCGAGACCCGGGTGTTCAAGCACGGCGAATACGAAATGACGTCGCTGGACAACCTTACGCCCGAGCTGGCGGCGCCGGGAGATAGCGCGACGGTCCGGATCGTGGACCTGGAGGTCCTCAAGGTCAAAAAGACGAAGCTGCAATACGTCGCCGACGCTTCTTTGAACGTGAACGGCGGCCAATACGACGCCATGGTCGTCAACGCGGACACGGCCTGGGAGAAGATCAAGTATTGGCTCGCGGGCGATAGGCATACGGCCTACCGCGTCGTGAAGAACACCCTCGCCGGTAAAATAACGGTCGAATTAACGACGGAATCGGGGGCAAAGCCATGAGAGCACCGCGTTTCGTGTTAATATGCGGCGCCGTTACCATAGCGGCGTTGGGCGCGCTTCCGGCCGCGGCCGATTGGTGGTATGCCCTTTACGAGGGCGACCAGCATGTCGGCTATTGCCACACGGTGGAGAGCACGGCGACGCTGGGCGGCAACGTTGTGAAGCGCTTTACGTGCATCGTCGAGGCCCGACGCGACAAGAGCGGCGTATATACCTTTAAAAAAACGGCGGACTTCTACCGCGCCGAAGCCGGAATCATATACTACGCCTCCACCACCACGGATAAAAAAGTGACGACCACGGTGAAGGCGACGCGCACGGCCGCCGGCTTCAACGTCGTGATCGTCCGCGGGCCGGGGACTAAAGACGAGAAGTCGGAGGCCATTGACATCCCGGCCGCGGCGTTCAATTTGGTGGAGGCCGAAGAGGCCCTGGCCAAACTCGCGGCGCCCGGCGGGAAAATCGAGGCGCTGGTGTTGGACCTCGAAGCCGGCAAGGTCTCCAAAACGAAAATTGAATACGTCGCCGACCAAAACCTGGACGCCGCGGGCAAGACCTTCGCGACCAAGGTCCTCCAGGCCAAGGGCGGCCTGGGTAACTCCACGTTCTGGTTCGACGAAAACGGCGTCCGCGTCAAGGTGAACGGCCTTACGCCCGCGGGCAAAGGGACCATGACCCTTACCGACGCCGTCACGGCGCAGAAAATGCCCTGAGGGCGCCTTTTTCACGCGTCCCCCGGGCCGCAGGGATAACGTCGTTACACGACCAGGTCATACTGGAATGAGGTAGTCGTTTATGGCCCATGCTTATACCCCGGGTCTTAAAGTCGTCGCGAACGCCGTCGTGCGGCGGGAGCGGCGTCTTCCGCTCGCGGGCGAAGTCCTGGTGAAAGTGGGCGACGTGGTAAAGGGCACGGACGTCGTCGCACGCACCTTCCTCCCGGGCAACGTCGAGACGGTGAACGTCGCCAACAAGCTGGGGATGCCGCCCGAGGAAGTGCCCAAGTTCATGGTGGCGCAGCAGGGGGCACAGGTGGCCGAGAACCAGGTCATCGCCGAGATGAAGCAGCTCTTCGGCCTCTTTTCCTCCAAGGCGACGTCGCCCGTGGCCGGGACGATAGAGACCATCTCCGCCGTGACCGGCCAAGTCATCGTCCGGGAGCCGCCCCTCGCGGTCTCGGTCACGGCGTATATCGACGGCGAGATCATAAGGGTCCACGGCAGCGTGGGCGTGGACGTACAGTGCATCGGGACCTTCGTCCAGGGTATCTTCGGCATCGGCGGCGAAGCCCACGGTGACATGAAGACCGTGGCGAAGTCGCCCGCGGAGGTCCTGGACCCGGACGACATCGGCCCGGAGTGCAAGGGTAAAATCATATTGGGCGGCAGTCTGGCCACCGCCGACGCGCTGAAGAAGGCCATCGCGGTCGGCGCCGTCGGCGTCATCGCCGGCGGCTTCCACGACCGCGCCCTGCGCGACTTCCTCGGTTTCGACCTGGGCGTCGCGATTACGGGCCACGAGACCCTGGGCGTGACGCTCGTGGTCACGGAGGGTTTCGGCGAGATGCCGATGGCCCAGGCGACGTTCGACCTCCTCCGCTCGTGCGAGGGGATGTTGGCCTCCATCAACGGCGCCACGCAGATCCGCGCGGGCGTCATCCGCCCCGAAATCATCGTTCCCCGGCAAACCCGCGTCGGCAAGGACGCGCCGGCCGGCGGGGATTCCTCCAATCTGGAAGTCGGTTCGCGGATTCGCGTAATCCGGGAGCCCTATTTCGGCAAGCTGGGGCACGTATCGTCTCTGCCCGTGGAATTGCAGGTTTTGGAAACGGAAGCCAAAGTGCGGGTCCTGGGCGTAAAGTTCGACGCCGGCGGCGAGGCCATCATCCCGCGCGCCAACGTCGAGCTCATCGAATCCGGGCGCGCCGCGTAACCCTTTCCTGGGAGCCGTTATGAAAAAAATCGGCGTTCTTTTGGCGGTGTTGGCCCTCGGCGGTTTCGCTTTCGCCGAGGCCGCGCCCGGCCCGGCCGGCGTTACCGCCATAGACCTCCCCAACGACGCCGGCAAGACGATAGTATTGTCGTGGCCGGCGTCGCCCCTGGATAAAGAAAAAACCTTCCAGGGTTACGAGATCCAACGGCGGGCGCCCGGCGAAACCGCGTTCGCCCCAATAGGCCAAACCGCGCCGGGCGAATTCGGTTTCACGGACCAACCCTCCGAGGCGGAGGACGGCACCAAACACCTTGTCGAGAACGGCGTCAAGTACGAGTATCGGGTCTTCGCCTTGCCGGGGAAGGGGGAGCCGGTCGCGATGGGCGAAGCGGCGGCCGTCGCCAAGGGCCAATGGTATAACACCGACCGCACCAACGTCCTCCTCGGCATCGCCTTCGTGACCTCGGTCATCGTCTTCTTCATCTTCCGCGCAAAAAGCGGCGCCAAACTCTTCGTCCGCAAGATCGCCGGCCTGGAGGCGGTGGACGAGGCCATAGGCCGGGCGACGGAGATGGGGAAGCCCATCCTCTACGTCTCCGGCCTCTCCGACGCCTCCGACATTTCCACCATCGCGGCCATGACCATCCTGGCCAAAGTCGCGAAGAAGACGGCGGAATACGAGACGCCGCTCATCGTCCCGTGCTTCGACCCCATCGTCATGATGGTGGAAAAAGAGATGGTGAAGGAGGCCTACATGGAGGCGGGCAAGCCCGACGCCTTCGACGAGGATTCGGTCTTCTTCGTGACGCAATCACAGTTCGGGTACGTGGCGGCGGTGGACGGCATCATGGTGCGGGAGAAGCCGGCGACTAACTTCTACATGGGCGCTTTCTTCGCCGAGTCCCTTATCCTGGCGGAGACGGGCGCGGCCACCGGCGCCATCCAGATCGCCGGCACCGACCGCGTCACCCAGCTCCCGTTCTTCATCACCGCCTGCGACTATACCCTCATGGGCGAGGAGCTCTACGCCGCCACGGCCTACCTCAGCCGCGACCCGCTGTTCCTGGGGAGCCTGAAAGGCCAGGACTGGTCCAAGGGCGCGATTATGATCCTCCTGATCCTGGGGACGATCCTGCTTTTGATCTCCACCGACGCCGGGTTGTATTTCGCCAACCTGTTTAAAACCGCGGCCGAGTCGGCCGGTTAAGGAGACCCGGAGGCGCGTATGCGTAGAGAGATACCGCTCGCGATCTGCTTCCTGTTGGGCGTGGTGATGACGGTCCAGTTCTTCATCCCGCACGCCTACTCGCAGTGGCTGCTCGCGAACATGGAGAAGTGGCTCATCATAATCGCGATCTTCGCGCTGCTGCTGGGCCTGTTGAACCTTATCAAGATCCACGTCCAAAAGGTAACCCGCCGCCGGCGCGATTGGGTGTACAGCATCGTGGCGCTGTCCGGCGTGGCGGCCTCGATCGTTACCGGCTTCGGCTGGGGCATCGGCGCCGAATCGCCGTTCATGAAGCTCTACAACTACATCCAGATACCGATGCAGGCGACGATGTTCTCGCTGCTGGCCTTCTACATCGCCTCGGCGTCTTTCCGCACCTTCCGGGCGCGGACGCTGGAGGCGACGCTGCTCTTGATCGCGGCGGTCATCGTCATGCTCGGGCGGGTCCCGCTCGGCCACGTGGTAGAGGATGGCCTTCGGCTCCCGGCTATCTCGGAATGGATTCTGGACTATCCCAACATGGCGGCCAAGCGCGGCATCATGATCGGCGTCGGCCTGGGCGCCATCTCCACCGCCCTGAAGATTATCCTCGGCATCGAGCGCTCGTGGCTCGGCGGCGGCGACTAACGCCGACGGCGTTCTGAAGGAGGCATTTCCTTGAACATCTACGAAAAGTTCCTTCGGCTCGACCGGCGGTATATCTTCATCTTCGTGGCCGTGGGCGTGGTTATCCCCCTCATCTTCCCCATGGGGCTCGCGGTATCCACGTCGCCGCCGGTGGAAAACGTTTATAAGGAGATCCAAAGCCTGCCGCCGGGGACGCCGATCGTCCTCTCCGTGGATTATGACCCCTCCACCGAGCCCGAGCTGTCTCCCATGACGGTGGCGATTCTCCGGCAGTGTTTCTCGCGCAAGCTGCCCGTTATCCTCATGACCCTTCACCCGGGCGGCCCCGGCCTCGCCCTCGACATCTCCCACAAGATCGCGCAGGAAATGGGGGCCAAGGAGGGCGTGGACTACGTCTTCCTCGGTTACAAGGCGGGGCTCTCGGCCGTCATCCTGTCGTTCGGCCAGGACCTGCGCATCAGCTTCCCCGCGGACTACAATAACGTCCCCCTCGACCGGTATCCGATGATGAAGAACATCAAAAGCTACAACGACATCGGCCTCGTCGTCACCATCTCCGGCTCCACCTTCCCCGAGGCCTGGATCGCCTACGCCCACGAACGCTACGGCGAGAAGATCGCGGCGGGCGTCACCGCGGTTATGGCCGCCGACTACTACCCCTACCTCCAGACCGGCCAGCTCATCGGCATGTTGGGCGGACTCAAGGGCGCGGCGGAGTATGAGAAGCTGTCGGGCCGCCCCGACCGCGGCCTTAAGGGTATGGACGCCCAGACCATCATCCACCTCTTCATCGTGCTGTTGATTATTCTCGGCAATATCGCCTACGTCTTCGTCCTGCGGGCTCAGCGGCGCGGCGCGCCGGGGCCCTCCGGGGCCTAAACCCACCCGCGGAGGAACGGCTATGCACATTTCACACGATATCTGGGTATGGATCGCGGCGGCGCTGACGCTGTGCATCTACTCCTTCCTCTACAAGGACAATCCCTTCTACAAGTTCGCCGAGCACCTGCTGGTGGGCGTGTCCGCGGGATACCTCCTGGTCATAGACTACTACAACAACCTGCTGCCCAACCTTATCACGCCGGTCTCCAAGGGTATGGGCGTGCTTTTGACGACGGGGCAGTTCACCGGGAGCCTGGCGGCGCTGGTCCCCGGCATCCTCGGCCTTATCATCCTGACGCGGATGCTGCCCAAGGTCGGCTGGATGAGCCGGTGGGCGCTGGGCTTCTACTTCGGCGCTTACCAGGGGCTCATCATCACCGGCGCCATGCAGGCCAATATCCTGGCGCAGGTATGGGGCACCTTCGTCAAGGGCGGTAACCCCGTGTTTTCCGTCGCCCTCTTCGGCGACTTCTTCGCCCACCCCGGCTTCGGCCACATCATCCTGGCCATATCCGGGCCGCTGATGATAATCGGCGTCATCTGCACGCTGACCTACTTCTTCTTCTCCACCGAGCACAAGGGCATCCCCGGCGGCGTGGCCAAGGTCGGCATCGTCTTCCTCATGATCGGCTTCGGCGCCTCCTTCGGCTACACCGTCATGGCGCGCGTAAGTCTCCTGATAGGCCGCATCAACTTCCTCTTAACCGACTGGTTGGGGTTAATCCGCTAGCGGCCGGGATGGTTTGCGCCTAACCCCCCGTATCGGCGCGTCGAAACCCCAGGCCGGCGGCCCGCTTGCAGCGGCCGCCGGCCCTTTTTCCGGCCCGCGGGGCCGCCGCCGCCGGTTACCGAAAGGCCCGCGATGAAGCTCGCCGTTTTCGCCGACAAATTCCTCCGCATGGACCGGCGATTTATCTTCCCGCCCATCGCCCTCGCCATCATCATCCCGATGCTCTTTCCCCTCCACCTCCGCGTCTCGCCGTCGCCGCCGGTCCTGGACGTATTCCGGGCCATGGAAAAGCTGCCGGCGGGGACGCCCGTGCTCATCTCCATGGACTACGACCCCTCCACCACCGCGGAGCTGTCGCCCATGGCGGTGGCCCTTTTCCGCCAGTGCTACGCCCGCCACCTACCCATCGTGGTCATGACGCTGGACCCCGGCGGCGCCGGCCTCGCCGTCCAGCTCCTCCACAACTTCGCCCGGGAAACGGGGGCGAAAGAAGGGGTTGACTACACCTTCCTGGGATACAAGGCGGGGATAGACGCCGTCATCCTGGCGTGGGGCCAGGACATAGAGATCGCCTTCCCCACCGACTACAACAACACGCCGCTGGACGAGATTCCGCTCATGGACCACGCCCGGAGCTACCGCGACGTCGGTCTGGTCATCACCCTCGCCGCCGCCTCGTACCCCGAGGTGTGGGTCCCCTTCGCCCACGAGCGCTACGGCGCCCCCATCGCCGCGGGCGTCACGGCCGTCATGGCGCCCGACTACTACCCCTTTCTCCAGACCGGCCAGCTCATCGGCATGCTGGGCGGCCTCAAGGGCGCGGCCGAATACGAGGAGCTGACGGGCCGCCCCGGCGACGGCATGAAGGGGATGGACGCCCAGGCCATGGTCCACCTCTTCGTCGTCCTCATCATCGTCCTGGGCAACGCCGCCTATTTCGTCACCCTCCGGGCCAAGAAGAGGGAGGGCGCGGCGTGACGGCCGACCGCCGGCGTCCGTACTTCCGCTGGGCCGCGGGCCTCCTCTTCCTCTACGCCGCCCTTCTCCTCGCGAGCTGGGCGCTGATGGCGGCGGCGCTGGGGTGGAGCGCCTACGACGCCGCCCGGCCCACCGCGGCCGCCCTCCTCGCGATATACGGCAACCCCACGATGGCGGCGGCGGGGCGGCTGGAGACGCTGGCCGCGCTCCTCCTCGCCCCCGCGCTTCCGGCCCTCGCGCTCCTCCTCGCGCGGCGGACGCCCGGCCTCGCCTGGGGCGGCCTGGCGCTGGGCGCCGTCGCGGTCCTGCTCTCGCTCGTCGGCAACCTTCTGGAGGGGGTGGCGTATTCGCTGGGCGGGGCGGCGGCGCCGGCGATGCTCGCGGCCGTGCCGCCGTCGGACGTCGTCCTCCTCGTCCACCGGCTGGCCGAGGGGATAACCATGCCGGCGATGTTCATCTACTGGCCGTGGTTCATCCTGTGGGCCGTGGCCTTCGCCCGGGCGGGGACGGCCGTTGGAAAGGCCGCGGCGGCGTGCTTCGCCGCGACGCTCCTCTTCGCCCTCGCCACCTTCGCGGGCTTCGCCTTCCGCCTCGCCCCCCTCGCGAACGCGGGCATCTTCCTCCAGACCGTCGCGGAGGCCGGCGCCTTCGCCGCGGCGGGGGTTACGATGTGGCGTACCCGGGAATAGCGGTTACTACGGCTGCCACCCCGCCCCTCCTCGGGCGGCTTTTTTATTTCCCCGCCCCTTGCCCCGCGCGCCGGCGTGGGGTATAATATTAAGTAAAAACAGCTAACGGAAGAGCCATGGGAAAATACGAATACGACGCCGGCGACGACTACTACCCCTACAAGCCCCAGCGCGGCTGGCGCTGGCTGGGCTACGTCGCCGTTTTCGCGGCGGGCGTCCTCCTGGGCGGCCTGGTCTTCGGCCGCGCCGGCTGCGGCCAGCCCAAGAAGCCGGCCGCGCCCACCGTCGCGGTGGCGCCGACGGCCGCGACCGCGGAGGTAACGTCCCCGCCCACCGCGGCCCCCACCGCCGCAACCGCCGCCGACACCGGCATGGTCCTGGAGGAGGAGCCCGAGGCCGAGCCGGCGCCCAGGCCGAAGCCGCGGCCCGAGGTGACGTATAACTACAAGCCCACGCCGATGAAGCCGACGCCGCCGCCGAAGGGCGGGACGACGCGCACCGCCTCCTCCATCCACACCACGATTTCGAAGCGCGTCCCCGGCATCCAGGCGGAATACAACGCCCAGCTCAAGCGGAACCCCCGGCTGGGCGGCGGCAAGGTGGCCGTCCGCTTCGTCATCACGCCCCGCGGCGACGTCCGGGGCGTAGAGGTGACGGAGGATACGCTGGGCTGCCCGGACCTCACCGCCGCCATCGTGGCGCGGGTCAAGGGTTGGAAGTTCGGGCCGGCCCAGGGCGACGCCACCGTCACCTATCCCTTCGTCTTTATAGCGGCGGGGTAGCGGCGCCGGCTTACGGCTAATGAAAAAGCCGCCCGTAGGGCGGCTTTTTTCGTGGGCGGGTGGAAGGGGGTAAAAAAAGTGTGCCGCACGGCCAAAAGGACGCACGGCACGGTTATTGGGGGGGGTCTGAGTTGGGTACTGCTTTAGCCCACTGCCAGGATCGAACTGGCGACCTCATGCTTACCATGCATGTGCTCTACCTACTGAGCTAAGTGGGCAATTCCCGGCGTGGGCTGTGTTCACGGGTGGTCGCCGCTAGCTACTGTATCCAATATACCACACCGCGCCGGGGGCGTCAAGCGTAAAATACAACGCGGCGTGTAAAAAACGGCCCGATTAAACTCGGCGCTTGCGATATTCGCAAGGGAATTAGGATAACTGATTTAGTATTACGTTAAAACGACGGCGGCCCGAATACAGCCATATCCGTCCGTTGGGGCGTCGCCGGCTATCAACGGTATAACGCTTTAATGGAGCCGAACGACGCGGGTTCGATATCCATCAGCGGGCCGGTATCTATTTGATAAGCCCACCGCTCCGAGCCGGTATCCCTTAGACACCACATGTACGACCTGCCCCAGCCGGCGTAAACGGCGCCGCAGGAGGCGTTACCCGGGAGGGCGAACGAACCGACAAGGTATCCGCTTAGCCCGTAATACGCGCGGACATAAGGCGGAGGTTGAGACGGCCCGAGGAAAACGAAATCCCCCCACATGCCGCCGTAGCCGCGGCCGGCCGCCAGGTCGGACAGGGGGACGTTGGTCGAATACATATTGTATAGGTTCCAATCGGGCTTGAAACACGAGATAACGCCGGAAGCGGTCCCCAGGTATATGTAGTTTACGACGTGCCCGCCGACGCCGTAGCCGACCGTGTCCGCTGACAGGGTGCGCGCCACGCCGGCGTAACTCCCCGCGGTAGTATACACTTTAAGCTCGTCCGTCCCCTCGTCGATGACGCCGAAATATCCGTACGCGGGGTAACCGGGGGGCGCCCAGTCGGCGTCGCCCAACACGTTGGCGTTAGGCAGGAGGGCGCTGGATATGAGAGAACCGGCGGTGGTAAAACGATACAGGTAATTCGTCCCGACGCCGTTGTAGAATATGCCGAACACGTCCGTATAATAATAAATCCCCCGCGCGTACGGGGGAGTATCGCCGCTCATCCGGAACGAGCTAATGATGGAGGGGAAGGCGTTGCCTAACGCGGCCGCGGCGACGGTCAAACCCAAAACGGTCGCCCGAAGGCCCCAATGGGATTCCCGCTGGTACATGGCCAACCTCCGCCGGGAGCGACGCCACCCTGTCCCGGCGCGGGTATCTTAATACTCCCGTTGTCGGATGTCAACGGGATTCCGCGACCGGCGCCGGCGGGGCACCCTTCCCGTGCCGGCCGGTTTAAAACGGCGTCGCGAGTAAAAGGTGGAACAGAAGGCCCTGCGCGGCGAGGATGGCGAACGTCGCGACGGCGAGCCGCTTTCCGCCCGGGCCCGCGAGCCGCCCGAGCTGGACCGCCGCGGGGACCGCGAAGCCGGGGAGGAGGAAGAGCCAGACCCGCTCCGCCTCGCCCAACAGAAGGCCGGAGAAGTTGAACGCCAGGAACGCGCCCAGGAACGTGAGCGCGAAGGCGCCGAGGGGCGTCCGCCGCCGGCCGCGGTCCCGGATTATCCCCCACATCTCCCGGCCGTAGAGGACCGCCGCGGGGACGCCCATCATGAAGAAGAAAGAGTAGAGGTTCGCGAAAACCCAGACGCCGTAGGGCCTTTCGCCGGCCTTGGGCAGGTTCTGGCCGCCCCGGCCCAGGAGGCGCGCCGCCATTTTGAATATATTATCCCCGCCCGAGGGATACGTCTGCGCGGCCCAATACGCGCGCCGGAACGCGGCCCAGTGGTCGTAGCCGGTCGCGAGCTGGAAGGCGGCGAGCAGCGCCGCCGCGGTAACCAGCATCAGGCCGAAGTTGACCCAGGGCGCGAGCTTGCGGGGCCCGGATAGGGACGCGGCCAGCGCGGCCGCGGCCACGAACAGCTGCAGCGGGAGGATATTGTACGTCGTGACGGCGGCGGCGGCGCCGGCGACGCCCGCCGCCAGCGCGTACGGCCATCCGCGCGCGGACCAGAAGGCGCGCACCGCGAGCGCGAACGTCGCGATTAGCAGCAGCGCGTAGAGGCCGTCGGGGCAGGCGCCGAAGACCAGGACCGACGGCGCGAGGGCGAAGAGCGCCGCCGCGCCGCAGGCGTCTTTTTTGCCGACCAGTGGCCGTGCCGCGGCGTATACGGCCAGCGCGGCGCCGGCGCCCAAGAAGATGAACGCGACCTCCGTGAGGACCGCGCTGCCGCCGAAGGCCCGGTCCGCGAGGCCCAGCAGCCAATACGTCCCGCCCGGTCGGACGCGGCAATGTTGGTTGAAATGCGCCGTCAGCGCGGTGTAGCGGTGGAAGACGTCCGCGTTCTTGAACAGCCAGCGGGCGTCGTCGCGGAAGATGTTAAACAGGCCGAAAGGGAGGCCCCGCCACCCGCGGGGGGCGAGGTTGACGGCCAGGCCGGCGCCGAAGGCGAGGGGGAGGAGGAGCCACGGCCGGGCCCGTTCGCGGGTGCGGGCGGCGAGCAGGACGGCGGCGCCCAGGACCAGGACCGCCGGGACCGCCCACCACGACGCCGCCGGCGCCCACCACGCGAACACGGGCGAAAGGTACGTTCTGGCGTTTTCGGGGTAAAGGACGACGCGCGCGGCGAGGACGGCCGCGGCGACGGCGAACGCCGCGCCCAGCTGGACGTAGAAGTTCGCCGGCCAGCGAGGGCGGGATGGCGTGAAGTCGGCGTCCGCTACCATGGGACGGAGTATAAAAAACTAAAGGAGGGGGCGCAAGGGAAAACGGGCGCCGCGCGCCGCGGGACTGGAATAAAAAAGGCGGCCGACGGCCGGCTAAGCAATCGCCGCGGAGCCCTTACTTGAACAGCGCCTTCACGCGGCCGAGGGAGGCGGGGACGACCGCCGTCTCGTTGCGGTTGAAGTATTGGACGCGGTGGTTATATGCGTCGGTGACGTAGATGCGCGAACCGCTAACGTTGAAACATAAACCCCACGGGTAATTGAACTGGCCGTTACCCGAACCAAGCGAACCCCACTGGCCGAGGTAGGAACCGTTCGCCGTGAAGTATTGGACGCGGTGGTTATGGTGGTCAGCGACGTAAATATCGCCGCCCGGGGTGGCGGCGACGCTGCACGGGTTATCGAATTGCCCGTTACCCGAACCTGCCGAACCCCATTCGCCCAGGTAGGAACCTGTTGCGGTGAAGTACTGGACGCGGTGGTTATACGTATCGGCGACGTATATGTTACCGCTAGCCGGGGCGACGGCCACACCCATCGGTTTGTCGAACTCGCTGTTACCCGCGCCGTATGAACCCCACTTGCCAAGGTAGGAACCGGCGGCGGTGAAGTATTGGATGCGGTTATTCCACGTATCGGCAACGTAGAAGTTACCGTTCGCGGGCGCGAAGATGATGCCGGTCGGCCAGTTGAACTGGCCGTTACCCGAGCCGTACGAGCCCCACTGGCCGAGGTAGGAACCGGTGGCCGTGAAGTATTGAATACGGTTGTTACTGCTGTCGGCGACATAGATATTGCCGTCGGCGGCGACGGCGATGCCGGTTTGATCGAAGAACTGGCCGTTACCCGAGCCGTACGAACCCCATTTGCCGAGGTAGGAACCGGCGGCGGTGAAGTATTGGATGCGGCGGTTTTCATCCGAGACGTAGACGTTATTACTTGCGGGGGCGAAAGCGGCGCCGTTAGGGCGGTAAAATTGGCCATTGGCCGAGCCTTCGGAACCCCACTTACCCTCGTAGGTCCAGGCGGCGAAAGCCGGTGCGGCGGCGAGCGCCGTTAACGCCAGGACGACAATTATTATTCCCTTCATCGTCGTAACTCCTGTCAATACAAAGGTTTTGGGTGCGCGGCGTTTAACTCGCCCGTACGTTTGATAAAAAGATAGACCCTTAACGCGGCCGCGAAACGCGGCGTGTCGTAGGTTATTTTAAATTATCGGGGTGCGTCGCCGGCCGTTAAAAGGCCCAACGCACAGGCCGTACCCGCCGCGGCGGGCGCGCGCGGGGCTTTCCGCCCTTTTCCGCGTCCGCGCCGCACGGCCCGGAGGAACCGCTTCTCTGCGGTCCTATTGATTTCTTATTATAATTATACCCGACGGCTGCGATTTAGTCAAACTTTTATTAGGTAAAATATCCCATAATTATCGTCACGCCCGGCGGTTGGCCTCGTCGGGCCGGCGGGGTACGTGGTTAAAGCCCCTTGCTTACCGCTGGCGGCGCCCTGCCGCCTACGCGCCCCGGTTCGCCGACGTCGTTCGTCGCGTGCGGCGGGCGTAGTATCGTAACCGAAACTCGCGAAGTCGGGCCCGCCTTCGCCTGGCCGTAACCAAGCCTGTTCGCGCGAGGGCGAACCTCAAAACCCTTTACAAGGGCCGGCGTTGAAGTTAAAATATTACCCTCAGCGGACGCGCGCCGCCGCGGCGAGAGTGGCGGAATTGGCATACGCGCTGGCCTTAGGAGCCAGTGGGGCAACCCGTGCGGGTTCAAATCCCGCCTCTCGCACATCCCATCCCCGAACCCAGGCAGGTAACCGATGGCCGAGTTCACCAAGACCGGCGAAAACACCGTAACCATAACCGTCGAGGTGCCGCCGCCGGAGGTCCGGGCGCGCGTCGCCGCGACCTTCGCTAAGCTCTCCCGCACCGTCAAATACCCCGGCTTCCGCAAGGGGAAGGTCCCCCGCCACATCCTGGAGCGGACCTACAGCGACCAAGTCCTCCAGGAGGTCGTGGACGAACTCGTCCCCGACGCCTTTGACGCCGCGTGCGCCGAGCTGGGGCTCGAGCCGCTGGGGATGCCCAAGTACCGCGTGTCCTCGGCCTCCCTCGAGGGGCCCGTCGCCTTCACGGCCGAGACCGCGGTCTTCCCCGACGTGGACCTCCCGGACTACTCGAAGTTCATAGTGAAACGCGAGCGGCCCAAGGTGACGGACGCGGAGGTGGCTCAGGCGCTGGAGAGCCTGCGCCAGGTGAACGCGCGCTTGGAGCCCGTCACGGAGCGCGGTGCCCTCGACGGCGAGATGGTCATCCTGAAATTCCGGGAGGCGAAGGCGCCGGAAGGGTTCTCGGGCAAACCCATCGGCGTGTGGGCCAGCGTCCGCGACGACGAGCTTTTCGGCAAGCAGGTCGTGGGCAAACGGCCGGGCGACGCCTTCGACCTCCGCGTGCAATACCCGGCCGACTACCCGGACAAGGCGCACCGGGGAAAAACCGTGGAGGCGCCGGTGGAGGTGCTGGAAATCAAGAAGCCGGTCCCGCCGGAGCTGGGCGACGACTTCGCGAAGGACATGGGGGAGGAGACGCTCGCGGCCCTCAAGAAGCGGCTCCAGGCCCGGCTGGAGGAGCGGGCCGACGAGTTGTCGTACGTGAACGCCTACCACCGCCTCCTGGACGACGTCGCCGCGCGCGCGAAGGTCCCGCTGTCCGCCTCCTTCCTCGACGACTTCATCCAGCCCGGCCCCGACGAGCCGGCGCCGGACGCCAAGGGCCGCGAGGAGCGGCTGGCCGCGGCCCGCCGCGACCTGACGCGCTACTTCCTGGTCCGGGCCATCGCGCGGCGGGAGGGTGTGACCGTGGCGGCGGAAGAGGTCCGGGCCGCGATCGAGGCCGCGAACGCGTCGGGCGAGGCGCCGGAGAGCCCGTCCCTTATCTTCGACCGCATCCTCAACGAAAAGCTCGCGCGGAAGCTGATTCCCCGCGAGGAAAAGGCGGGCGTCATCGCCACGAGCCCCGGGGTGATCGTCGACGGCAAATAACGCCGGCGTCGCGGCCCCGGCCGGCGACCGTTGCGAGTTGTGCGGCGGCCGGCTGGTCCTGGCGCAGCCCCGGGAGGGCTACCGCTTCTCCCTGGATTCGCTTTTGCTTGCGTGGTGGGTGGAGTTCGCGCCGGCGGAGCGGGTCCTGGACGCCGGCTGCGGCGCGGGCGTCGTCGCGCTCGCGCTCGCGTGCTGCCGGGGCGCCCGCAGCGTCGTGGGCGTCGAGCTGCAGGACGAGCTGGCGGCCTACGCCCGCGCGAACGTCGCCGCCCACGGCGCCGGCGACCGCGTGGAAATCCGGACCGGCGACCTGCGCGCCTTGCCGGCGGCGTTCGCGGCGCGGTTCGACGTCGTCGTCGCCAACCCGCCGTTCCGTAAGGTGGGGACCGGCCGCGTGAACGCGGCCTCGGGCGCCGCGGCGGCCCGCCACGAGCTTACGCTGACGCTCGCCGAGTTGGCCGGCGCCGCGGCCCGGGCTATGGCGCCGGGCGGCCGGCTGTACATGATATACCCGCCGGGGCGTCTCGGCGAGGCGGCGCACGAGCTGGCGGCGGCCGGCCTGGGCCTCGAGCGCCTCCGGTTCGTCCACCCCCGCGCGGGCGCGCCGGCGAACCTGGTCCTGGCCGCGGCGCGGCTGGGGGGCGCCCCGGCCGTCGCCACGCTGCCGCCGCTGGTCGTTTACGGCCCGGGCCGCGGCTACGGCGACGAGGTCGCCGCTATCTACGCCGGCGACGGGCGCCCGCTCTACGAATGTTGAAAAAGGCGCTAAGGTTCCTGTCCCGCCCGGGCCCGGTGCGCGACCTCTCGTCGCTCCCCATCCTCGTCATGGGCGTCTTCATGATGCTGGTCTTGGGGACGCGGACGCCGCCGACGATGCTCGAGGACAAGATGTTGGCGGGCGCGGGCGGCGACTACCGCGAGGTCATCTTCGGCGTCCACGGCGCCTCCGGCGTTTACCCCCTCCGGATTAAATACTTCGACAGCCCCCGCTATAACGGCCCCCCCGTCATCTTCGTGCACGGCACCGGGACCTCCGACGCCTACTTCTGGCGGATGCGGGGCGAGGTGGACGTCTTCTCGGGGTTCATCTACGCCGAGCGCCGCGACGTGGACGCCATCGGCCACGCCCAGGGGCTCGCCGACCTCGGCTTCGACGTCGTCACCTATACCTACCCCGATTCCCGCAACCGCCCCATAGAATACCAGGCCTACGACCTCGCCCGGATCATCACGTGGACGAAGGAGAAATTCGTCCGCCGGGAGGTAATACTGGTGGGGCACAGCATGGGGGGGCTGGTCTGCCGCTACTACGTGGAGTCCGGCCAGCCGGGGCGCAAGAACTACCAATTCCCCTTCAAGGAGCGCCGCGATTACACCTGGAACCGCTACTACAACATCTCCGACTTCGAAATCCAACGGATGAAATACCGCTACGACGTCGCGAAGATGGTCCTGGTGTCCACGCCGAACCTGGGGACGCTGAAGAAAGACGGCAACGACTACGGCTCGCCCGCGCTCTTCGAGCTCAAGGAGGAGAGCGACTTCATTCAATGGTTGGAGGCGGGTCGAGCTAACGCGGCGGCCAAGGGTTATAAGCTTCCCGAGACCCACGTCTTCGTGGGTACGGCCTTCGAGAATTACATGGGCGAGGGGCCGCTCGACTTCGGCGACGGCATCGTCGCGGTGGCCTCGGCGCAGGGCGATTTCGGGGGGGACCCCCGCGTCAAGGACCATATTTACCGCTACCCCCTCGACCATTTCCAGATGATGATGGACGGCGAGGTCCTGGCCAAGTTTTATAATATTCTCAACGGCCCGGCGCTTTAAGCCGCGGACGGGCAGGGACGCGGCGCCGTCCCCGAGGGGCGGTTTTATCGTCGGGCCGGCGGAACGCGTTTTTAGCTTGACTTTTTGCGCCATTGGTATTACTAATCGCTCGTGGGCGCGGCCTCCGCGCCAACGTCGCAGGAGGGTAAGAGTTGGGCAGGGTCGGCGAGATATCGGTTCCACGGGTCGTGTCGTTGCCAGCGGCCGCCTTCCGCGAACGTGCGCGGGGCGGTCGGCGGGGTTTCTTGGCTAACGGCGACGGCCTTTTATTTTTGCTTGAGGGCGGGAACCCGACCGCCGCCGGCGCAAAACGGCGCCAGGCGACAGGAAAGAAGCGAATATGAAGAACGCGAGGCTTGGGATTACCGTGGCGCTGGCGCTCGCCGCCGGCGTCGCCGGCGCGGCCTACGAATACGGCGGCGAATGGGCGACGGCGGATTTGTGCTACGGCTTGGACGTTAACGCCGTCACCGGCGACGTATACACGCTCGTCCGCTACGACGTGACCCGTTATACGTCGGAAGGCTCGCTGCTCGGTTCGTGGGACGCGGGCCCTATCATGTGTATGCCGTTCGACGTGGCGTGCTCGCCGGTGGGATACGTCTACGCCACCAACGTGTGTCAGGGCGACGCCGACTACATCCGCTACTGCACGTCGAGCGGCTCGTTCCTGGGGCAATTCGTTCACTTTTCGTGGCGCGAGGCGTACGCGGTGGACTTCGCGCCCGACGGGACGTTCTACGGTACCGACGACGGCAACAGCGTTATCTGGCATTGCGCCGCGGCGGGCAAGGTGCTGTCCACCTGGGGGGACGACTTTCTGGCGCCCAAGGGGGTGGGGGTGGCGCCCAACGGCACCGTCTACGTCGCGGACACCGGCCACAACATTCTAAAATACTACAGCGCCAGCGGTTCCTTTATCGGCTCGTGGGGCGGCTACGGCGCGAAGGACGGCCAGTTCCGGCAGCCGTGGGGCGTCGCGGTCGCGGCCGGCGGGACCGTCTTCGTCCTGGACCGCGACAACCGACGGGTCCAGTATTTTACGTCGGGCGGTTCGTTTCTCGGGAAGTTCGGCTCGGCGGGCTCGGGCCAGGGCCAGTTCGACCAACCGTACGACGTCGCCGTCTCACCCTCCGGGAATCGCGTCTACGTGACCGATGGGTCTGGCCGGCGCATCCAATACTTCAACGCCGCCAACGTCAACGTCCAACCCGCCTCGCTGGGTAAGGTTAAGGCGCTGTTCCGCTGAGGAGGTAACGCTATGGGGAAGTCTGTGCTTCGTTGCGCCGTTGCGCTGGCGCTCGCGGCCGGCGCCGCCGGCGCCGGCTATCAATACGCGGGGGAATGGCCCACGGCGACGTGGTGCGAGGGGTTGGATATTAACGCCGTCAACGGCGACGTCTACGTCCTGGTCGTTTACGACGTGACTTATTTTACGCCCGACGGGTCTCTCCTCGGCTCGTGGGATTCGGGGATGCCGCTGTGCATGCCGTACGCCGTGGCGTGCTCGCCCGCCGGGAACGTATACGTTAGCAACGTTTGTCCCGTAGACTTGGACTATATCCGCTACTTTACCCCCGCCGGTTCGTTCCTGGGCCAGTTCGTCCATACGTCGTGGCGGGAGGTTTACGGGATGGATTTCGCCGCCGACGGCACCCTCTACGCCACCGACGAGATAAACGAAATGGTATGGCATTGCGCCCCGGTGGGCAAGCTATTGGACGGTTGGGAAGGCGATTTCCTCGCGCCCAAAGGGGTAGCCGTGGCGCCCAACGGCGCCGTCTACGTCGCGGATACCGGGAATAACACGATGAAGTATTACACCGCGCGCGGCGCCTATCTCGGTTCGTGGGGCGGTTACGGCACGGGCGACGGCCAGTTCATCCAGCCGTGGGCCGTTGCCGTCGCGGCCGACGGGACCGTCTTCGTCGTGGACCGCAACAACAACCGGATCCAGTACTTCACGTCGGGCGGTTCATTTCTCGGGAAATTCGGTTCACCGGGCGCGGGCCCCGGCCAGTTGGACCGGCCCACCGACGTCGCCGTCTCTCTCTCCGGGAACCGCGTCTACGTGAGCGATACCAACAACTTCCGTATCCAATATTTTGATGCGACTAACGTCAACGTCCAACCCGCGTCGCTGGGTAAAATCAGGGCGTTGTTCCGCTGAGGAGGTAACGGTATGGGGAAGACGGTTCTTTACTGCGGGGCGGTAGTGGCGCTCGCGGCCGTCGCCGCCGGCGGGGCGTGGGTGTACGGGGGGTATTGGTTCGGCTCTTACCACGGCCAGGGTATAACCGTAACGCCGGAAGGCGTCGTTTACCTGGACGACCCCCACCTTATGCAAATCAAGTATTTCACGTCCGCCGGCTCGGCGCTGGGGAGTTGGCCCCTCGGCTTAACTTTCTACGAGTGAACGTCCCACGCCCCCGCAGTCGCGGGGAACGGCGACGTTTACGCCCATGACGCGAATCGCGCCGTAGTCCAGTGGTGGACGTCAACGGGCTCCTTTCTCGGGTCGTTGGGCGGCCTCCCCGGGCACGTGGGGGGAGTGGACGTGGATTCCAGCGTCCCGGGCGGCGTCCTGTACGTTCCTGCGGATAACGCCTGGATCTACCGTTATACCGCCGACGGCTCGTTCCTCGGGAGTTGGGCCGTGCCCGAGGCGATACGCCACGTAGCCGTGGCGCCCGCGCCCCGGCGCGACGTCTTCGGCGTGGGTCGGGACACGGTGTACCGGTGGGCCCCCACGGGCTCCCTGGTCACGAGCTGGTCCGCCGAGGGGGGCGGCGGGTCATACTCCCTATGCGGCCTCGACGTCGGCGCGGACGGCGTGGTGTACGTGACCCGCGCTTCTGAACCGGCGTTCGTGAAATACTATACGCCGCGGGGGGCGTTTCTCGGCTCGTTTCCTTATACGGGAACGTACGCCCACGACGTCGCCGTAACCGACGACGGCCGGCGCGCCTACGTCATCGAAGTGGGATGGGTTCGCTATTTCGACCGCGTCGAGACGACCGTGGCGCCCGCGTCCCTGGGCAAAGTCAAGGCGTTGTTCCGCTGAGGAGGTAACGTTATGGGGAAGATGATGCTTTACTGCGGGGCGGTAGTGGCGCTCGCGGCCGGCGTCGCCGGCGGGTCCTATTCGTACGGCGGGCAATGGGGTTCCCCCGGCGCGGGCAACGGCCAGTTCAACACGCCCTATTGCGCCGCGTTCGCGCCGGCGACCTCGTACGTTTACGTGGCCGATACGCTGAACGAACGTATTCAATACTTCACCTCGAGCGGCTCCTACCTCGGCCAGTGGGGGGGCTTCGGGAATATAAAGGGCAAATTCCACGAACCCTGGGGCGTCGCGGTCGCCCGGAACACGGGGTATGTTTACGTCACCGACACCGGTCACGCCCGCATCCAGTATTTCACGGCCAACGGAAGCTTCCTTGGCGTTTGGGGGTCCTACGGTTCGGGCAACGGCCAGTTCACTAGCCCGGTGGGGATCGCCGTCGCCCCGGGCGGCAACGTCTACGTCGCCGATAGGGGGGGCGGCCGGATTTCGTATTTCACCGCCACGGGCAGTTTCCTGGGGCGGTGGACGGGGCCCGCGACGCCGGAGTATTTGGCGTTTTCGCCGGGCGGCGAATACCTCTACATTTCCTTCTACACGCACTGCATCCGCTATTATACGCCGACCGGCAGCTTGCTGGGGGAGTGGGGGTCGGTGGGGACGGGCAACGGTCAGTTCTGGTTCCCGTACGGCCTCTCCGTCTCGGACGCGGGTCTGCTCTTCGTGGCCGATTCGCACAACCAACGCATCCAGTATTTCGGCCCTACCGGCAGCTACATCGGCCAATTCGGCGTCCCGGGGTCCGGCAACGGCCAGTTGCAGTATCCCTGGGGCGTGGCGGTGCGGGGTGACGGGACGCGGGCGTACGTCGTGGATACCGTCAACCAGCGGATGCAATATTTCGACGCGGTGGCGGCCGTCCGGCCGGCGTCGTTGGGGAGAATAAAAATCCTGCTCCGATAGGGGCAACGCGGAATGGACAGGTGCGCGATGAAGATAATGCTTTTGCTGGCGACAGCGGCCCTCGCGGCCGGCGCCGCGGGCGCGGCGTGGCACTACGAAGGGCAATGGACGATTACGACCCCCACTGGGATAGACGTCAATCCCTTGAACGGATACGTATACGTCGGCGACTGGGACGACAGCCACATCTGCTATTATACCTCGGCGGGGTCGTACCTCGGCTCGTGGGGGCATAGCGGTTACGGCAACGGCGGCTTCTGCCAGTTATACGGCATCGCGTGCGCTCCCAACGGGTGGGTCTATGTTTCGAACGGGTGCGAAATCGACGAGGGTTATTTGCAGTATTTTACGCCGGCGGGGTCGTTCCTGGGACAATGGCCGGAATGGTATAACGCCCTAATGGCGTGCGACGTCGCGCCGAACGCGGACGTATGGGCGGCCGACGCCAACCATAATCGCGTGAAACACTGGACGCCCGCGGGAAGTTTGCTCGCGTCGTGGCATCCGAAATTCGTTTACGCCGGCGGCATCGCCGTGGCCGACGCCGGGAACGTATACGTCTCCGACCATACGGGTAACCTCGTGCGTTATTTTACGGCCGCGGGTACGCCGTTGGGGCAATGGGGCCATAGCGGTGCGGGCAACGGCGAATTCGCGGGGCCCTTCGGCGTTACCGTGGGCGCGGACGGCACCGTGTACGTCGTGGATATGGACAACAACCGCGTTCAATATTTTACCGCGGACGGGGATTTCCTGGGCGAATTCGGCTCGTTCGGCGCCGGCGACGGGCAGTTCTACCGACCCCACGACGCCGCTTTCTCGCTCACCGGCTCCCGGCTTTACGTGACCGATTGCGAGAACAACCGCGTCCAATATTTCTACCGCGACGACGCGGCGGTCCGCCCCGCCTCGTTGGGTAAAATCAAGGCGCTGTTCCGCTGAGGAGGTAGAGAGATGGCTACGAGGATGGTCCTTATGGTCGTTACCGCGGCGGCGCTCGCGGCCGGCGCGTCTTTTGCTTCCAATCTCGGTAGCGTCGTAAATTCATGGAACGCGTCTTACGTAGACCCACAGTATTATTATAGCCCTATTGGCGTCGATTACGGCGGCGGTTACGTTTGGGTATCCTACTCTTACGTTTATACGCAACGCGTACCGAAGACCGGGTCCATCGTAAGTTCGATTTACCCCGCGAATTTTCACGGTAACGATATGGGGTACGAAGACGCGACGGGTTACCTTTACTTGGCGACCGGGAATACTTTCGTCGCGGTAAGGGAGAGCTTAACGGGTTCCCTGGTTCGGACGTTCGGTGTGCCTCCCGGCGTGGCTTTTACGTCGGCAATCGAATTCGACGACGGCGCGCCGTCGGCGCCGGTCTGGCTCGGCGACGCTACGGCGTGGCGTTTATGGAACTTGACGAGTACGGGGAGCCTGCTTAGGTCTTTGAATACGACTTTTAGCGGCGTCCGCGGTTTGGCTTACGACCGTGATACGTCCGGCGGGCCGTACCTTTTCGTGGGCGTAAGCGACGGTCCTTCAGTTATTTACGCGTTGAAGCCGGATAACGGTTCGGTATTGTATTCGTTCCCGGCCCCCGTTTCCGATAACTCCCTGGCGGGTCTTGCTTGGGACGGTTCTTATCTTTGGGCCGCGGATAATACTAAGTCTTGGGTTTTCCAATTCGTAGCCCACGATACGGGTTTAACGGTTTTACCTCGTAGTTTGGGAAGGGTCAAAGCGTTATATTATTAAACGGAGAACCCAAGGGTCCGAACGCGTGGCCGTAGCCCGTACGCTTGGCGGCGATTCCAACAGGAGGTTGGCGTTATGAAATATAAATCCGAGGCTATATTACTTGCCGTCGCGTTGACCGTGACCGGGGCCATAGGGACGTATCTAGGTAGCATCGTGACTTCGTGGAACGCCGTGCATACCATCGGGATAGTGGGTTACGCCCCTTTAGGAATAGGTTATGGCGACGGTTATACTTGGATTACTTACGGTAATTTTTTCACTAAACGTATCCCGGCTAACGGGAAAATCGTGGACCTTTTGAGTTTTCCCGGCCCGTCGGGCCAAGGGCTAGGTTACGAAAACGCCACTAAATATTTGTACTTCGCTACGGGCGGACCTTACGTTTACGTCCGCGACTCTTCGACGGCGGAAACCGTACGGACTTTCGCTTGCCCGCCCCCGATCCCGAAGGCGCGGGGCCTCGATTTCGACGACGGCCACTTGGCGAACCCGATTTGGCTTAGCGACGAAAACGCGCCGACGATTTGGAACCTTACGAGTACCGGGAGCGTTATTACGTCGTTTGCGGTCCCTTTCGGGGGGATCCAAGGTTTGGCATACGCCGATAAAGTCCCCGGTGGACCGTACCTTTTCGCGGGGACAATGTCGACGCCGTCGATGGTTTACGCCCTCACGCCAACGTCCGGGTCGATATTATACTCATTTAAAGCGCCGCCCGGTGCCACAGGTTTAAGGGCTCTAACCTGGGACGGCCAATACCTCTGGACCCTCGATCGAGCCCACGGTTCGCCGACGGACGGTGACGCGTTACAATTTATAGCTTACGGTGATTTTACCCGGGTAACGCCGGCGAGCTTGGGTCGGATAAAAGCGTTGTTCCGTTAACCCTGTTTACGATAATAGATAACGCCGCCCCGAAGGGCGGCGTTTCCGCGTGGGCCGGGAAGGAAACGAATATGCTATTATCATAGAATTATCGTAAAGAGTGACGTATACTTAACCATAGAAAAAGGCGCCGCCATTGAAAAGGAGGCCGACGGGTATGTCCAGAATAGCAATAATAACTTCCGCGGCGTTGTTGGCGGCCGCGGCCGCCGGCGCGATGAATTGTTCCATCGTATCCTCGTTCCAAGTCCCGGGCGTTGACTCGCAGGTATTAGGTTTGGACTATTACGGCGGGAAGTTATACTTCGCCGCCACGATGCTGCCGAACGTTTACATAACCGATTTTACGGGTTCGTTGCTGAGTTCGTTCACGCCGCCGTGGAATATATGCGGGATCGAGGTGGACAGCGGCGGTATGTGGCTTGTCGGTTACACCCCGAGTTACGTTTACCGGGCGACGACGTCGGGTAGCATCCTCAGCTCGTTTCCGCATAATTATGAGTCTCTTTGCGGTGTAACGTCGCAAGGGGATTCGTTGTGGTTCACGTATAATAACGCCTCCTTTGACGAACTGGTTAAAACGACCACCTCGGGTTCCGTAATCGCCAGTTACGTTATCACTCCCAACATCCCCAAAGACCTCGACTTCGACGGCGAATACCTTTGGGTCCCCAACGGCCCGCTCGACCACATGACCACGGGTATTTATTTATATACGACTACCGGTTCGTTGGTTGACTCCGTAATTCCGTATCCGGGCGTGGAGCGGCCGGGCGGCCTCTGTTGGGACGGCGCGTACCTTTGGGCCGTTGACGTCGGTGGGGTTAATAAACAGCCTTGTTGCTACCGAATGTCCTGTGAAATTACTTACGCCGTTGAGCCGGCGTCGCTGGGGAAAGTCAAGGCGCTGTTTCGGTAACGCCGTCCTCGCGCCGAAAAGAAACGCCGCCCCGAAGGGGGCGGCGTTCCCGTGTGAGCCGTGCAGGATTTGAACCTGCGACTCCCTGCTTAAAAGGCAGGTGCTCTACCAGACTGAGCTAACGGCCCGACGCGTTATCTTATACCAGAAATCCCGCGGCCGCGCAACCGAAATCGCCCCGGGCCCCGCGCCGCGCTACGGCCAGAGGGCCTGGCGAAGGAAGCCGTCCTCCCGTCCCGCGCCCGTGCTCACGAACGCCGCCGGGACGCCGACGTATTCCTCCACGACGCGGATGTAATCCTTCGCCCCCGCGGGCAGTCGGTCGTAGGCGCGCGCCCCGGCCACCTGCCCTTGCCACGCCGGCAGCTCCTCGTATATCGGCTTCGCGCACGCGAGATGGTCCATCGGCATCGCGAGGCGGTCCCACTTCTTGTCGCCCAGCTCGTAGCCCACGCAGACCTTGAGCGGCGAGACGCCGTCCAGGACGTCCAGCTTGTTCAGCGCCAGGTGCGTGATGCCCGCCGTTTCCACGGCGTATTTCAAAAGGACCAGGTCCAGCCAGCCGCACCGCCGCGGCCGGCCGGTGGTGGCGCCGACCTCGTTGCCGCGCTGCTGGAGGCGGGCGCCGACGTCGTCGGCGAGCTCGGTGGGCATCGGGCCCTCGCCCACGCGCGTCTGGTAGGCCTTCACCACGCCCACGACCGTCGTTATCGCCGCCGCGGGGATACCGAGCGACGACGCCGCGCCCGCGGGGTGGACGGTGGAGCTCGTGACGAACGGATACGTTCCCCAGTCGAGGTCGAGGAGAAGGCCGTGGGCGCCCTCCAGGAGGACGCGCTCGCCCGCGGCCAGCTCCCCGCGGACCAGCGGCGGGACGTCGGCGCCGTAGGGCTTTATCTTCGGCGCGGCGGCCAGGAGTTCGTCGCGGACGCGGCCCTCGTCCACCTGGGCGCCCAGCGCCGCGAGCGTCGGCGCGTGTCGGTCGGCCAGCGCCCCCAGCCGCTCGCCGAGCTGCTTCTCGTCGTAGAGGTCCGCGAGCCGCAGCCCCAGCCGGCTCGCGCGGTCGGCGTAGCACGGCCCGATGCCCCGGCCCGTCGTCCCCACCCGCCATCGCCCCAGCCGCGCGTCGCCCGCCCGGTCCAGCGCCACGTGGTAGGGGAGGATGAGGTGGCAGTGCCAGTCGATTTTTAAGCCGCCCACGGCGACGCCCAGCGCCGCCAGGCGCGCGAGTTCTTCCAGCAGGTACGCGGGGTCCACGACGCAGCCGCGGCCCAGGTAGCAGCGGACGCCCGGGCGGAGTATCCCCACCGGAACGAGGCGCAGCACGAGCTTGTCGCCGCCGATGACGACGGTGTGGCCGGCGTTGTTGCCGCCGTTGAACCGCGCCATCGCCGCCGCCTCCGCGGACAACACGTCCGCAACCTTGCCCTTGCCCTCGTCGCCCCACTGGGCGCCGACCATCGCGACTGTAGGCATGACTTGACCTCCGACGGGCACAAGAAAGCGGGCGAGGGGATTATCCCGTCGCCCGTTGCCGGATTATACCAAATCCGAGGGGGATTACAAGCTTTATTCCGGCGTCAGCGCGCGACCATCTCTATGCAGGCCGGCGCGGGGGCCGCGGGTTCGCCCGCGCATTGCCCTTGACGGCGCCCGGCGGCCGTTATATTATCGCGGGCGGTAACGTTCCCCCCTCGGAGGTAAACTATGTCCGCAACCCGCCGTCCCGTCCGCGCCCCCCGCGGCGCCAAGCTGTCCTGCCTGGGCTGGCCGCAGGAGGCCGCCCTCCGCATGCTCATGAACAACCTCGACGCGGAGGTCGCCGAAATCCCCGACCAGCTCATCGTTTACGGCGGCGCCGGCAAGGCCGCGCGCAACTGGACGTCCTACGACAAGATCGTGGAAACGCTCCGCCGCCTCAAGGGCGACGAGACCCTGTTGGTCCAGTCCGGCAAGCCCGTGGGCGTCTTCCGCACCACGCCCGACGCCCCCCGCGTCCTCATCGCCAACTCCCTCCTCGTCCCGGCGTGGGCCAACTGGGAGACCTTCTGGGAGCTGGAGGGCAAGGGGCTCATCATGTACGGCCAGATGACCGCCGGCTCCTGGATCTACATCGGCACCCAGGGCATCCTCCAGGGGACGTACGAGACCTTCGCCGAGTGCGCCCGCCAGCACTTCGGCGGCTCCCTCCGGGGGAAGTGGGTCCTCACCGCCGGGATGGGCGGGATGTCCGGCGCCCAGCCCCTCGCCGTCACGATGAACGAGGGCGTCATCCTGGACGTGGAGGTGGACGCCGCGCGCATCAAACGGCGGGTGGACCAGGGCTTCTGCGACCGCATGACCGCCGAGCTGGACGAGGCGCTCGCGTGGAAGGACGAGGCGGTGAAGAGGGGGACGCCGCTCTCCATCGGCCTGGTGGGCAACGCCGGCGACGTGCACCCGGAGCTGGTCCGCCGCGGCCAGGTCCCCGACGTCGTCACCGACCAGACCTCGGCCCACGATATGCTCCAGGGCTACGTCCCGGCCGGGATAACCCTCGCGGAGGCGCTCGACCTCCGCCGCACCGCCCCCGACGTTTACCGCGACCGGGCCTACGAGACCGTCGCCGTCCACGTCGGCGCGATGCTCGCGATGATGAAGGCCGGCGCCGTGACCTTCGACTACGGCAACAACATCCGCGCCCAGGCGAAGCAGGCGGGCGTGGAGGACGCCTTCGCCTTCCCCGGCTTCGTCCCCGCCTACATCCGGCCGATGTTCTGCCGCGGCAAGGGCCCGTTCCGCTGGGCCGCGCTCTCCGGCGAGCCGGCGGACATCGCCGCCACGGACGAGGCCGCGCTCCGCCTCTTCCCCGACGACGAGGGGCTCGCGCGGTGGATACGCCTCGCCCGGGAGAAGGTCCCGTTCCAGGGGCTCCCCGCGCGCATCTGCTGGCTGGGCCTCGGCGACCGCGCCAAGATGGGGCTCGAGATGAACGCGCTCGTCAAGGCCGGGAAGGCGCAGGCCCCGTTCGTCATAGGCCGGGACCACCTGGACGCGGGCTCCGTCGCCTCGCCCTACCGCGAGACCGAGGCCATGAAGGACGGCTCGGACGCCATCGCCGACTGGCCCATCCTCAACGCCCTCCTCAACGTCGCCTCGGGCGCGACCTGGGTCAGCGTGCACCACGGCGGCGGCGTCGGCATCGGCTACAGCATCCACGCCGGCCAGGTCGTCCTCGCCGACGGCTCGAGCGCCCAGGCCGAAAGATTGGAGCGTGTCCTGACCAACGACCCGGCGACGGGCGTGATGCGCCACGCCGACGCCGGCTACGACCTCGCCATCCGGGTCGCGAAGGAGAAGGGCGTGGATTTGCCGAGCGTGGGGTGATACCGGTGGCGTCAGGTGTTAACATCTGACGCCGCATAAATGCCGCGCCGACGCCGGTTACGAGCTCGCCATCCGGGTCGCGAAGGAGAAGGGCGTGGACTCGCGGCGGTTCAGCCCGCGTCGCGACGTTAAGGAGGACGGATGAAAATTATTGTAGGTTTGATGTTGGGGGTGGCCGTGGCGGCAAGCGCCGACACGGGCGACCGCAACTACCTGCACCACGGCGTCCTCGAGCGTACGCTGGTCGGCGCCGCGATGAAAAACCCGGCGACGTGGTATGCGCGCGGCGCCGGCGTCGAGAACGCCTTTATCGCGATGACGGCGGAGGAGGTCGAGATTACGCTCCACGCCGAACGCGCGGAGGTGGCGGCGACATTTTATTTCGAGAACACGGCGGCGGAAGCCCGGGACGTGGAGATGTGCTTTCCCGTCACCTATGGGATGCTGGGGGTGGATTCGTACGCGGCCCGGGACGAGGAATTCAGCGTCGCCGGCTTAAAAACTGACCTCGCGGTGGCGGTGGACGGCGCCGCCGCGCCTTACGCGCTGGAAGACACCAGCGACGTCTGGGAGTTTCCGGCGCTCGCGAATTGGGCCGTGCATTTCGACGCGGGCGGGAAGCGCCGGGTCGTATGTCATTATACCGACGATTATAACGGCTACGGCGGCAGCCTCGACCTCAGCGTCGTCTACATCCTGTATACCGGCGCCACCTGGAAGGGGCCCATCGGGAAGGGCACGATAACGGTCCGGCCGGGTGACGACTTCGATTGGTCGGTCCCGCTGTATTACCTCGGCGCGGGCGTCCCGCCGGCGCGCGACGAGGGCGACCGCATCGTGTGGGACTTTGAGAACCTCGAGCCGGCGTTCAAGGCCGAGATATCGGGAGTCCCCGACGATAGCTCCTCCTATAAGTATGCCCGGGACATGAACGGCGCCGCGGTTACGGTGGGGTTCGCGAAGGCGCGGTCGCTCGCCGAAACGTTCGTAGTCGACGAACCGTACACCTGCCCGCCCGGCGTGGGGGCCGCCGCCGGCGTTTTGGTCGACGGCTTAAGCTTTCGGACGGCGCCCGACGCCGGCGCCCCCCGCGTGGTCGGAAATGAGACCCTCGCGAAGGGGGAGGGGGTCGCGGTTTTGGAGCGCCGGCGCGACTGGTATAAGGTGCGGGTCGCCGGCGACGCCGAGGGCTGGGTTCGCTGGCGGTCAGTGGACGCCGCGTCCGGCGCCGAAACCATCTGCGTGGAGCTGATACTCTCCTCCGGCGACTAGGCCGGCCGCGCGCCCGGGCGATTGCTATGGAAGTCATCCTCCTCGGGACCGGGACGCCCAACGCCGAGCCGGACCGTTCGGGCCCGGCGGTGGCGGTCGTCGCCGGCGGCCGGCCCTACGTCGTGGACGCCGGCCCGGGCGTCGTTCGCCGCGCCGTCGCGGCGGGCCTCGAGCCGACGCGGCTCGCGCGGGCATTCCTGACGCACCTCCACTCGGACCACGCCGCGGGCCTCCCCGACCTTCTCCTCACGCCGTGGACGATGGGCCGCAAGGAGCCGCTCGAGGTGTGGGGGCCGCCCGGGCTGGCGGCGATGGCCGCGCACGTCGCGGCGGCGTACGAGGCGGACGTCCGGAACCGCCTCGGCGGCCTCGAGCCGGCGAACGATACGGGTTATAAATTTAACGCCCATGAGGTCGAGCCCGGCGTGGTTTACGAGGACGACACGCTGACGGTGGAGGCGTTCGCGGTGGACCACGGCGCCTGGACGGCCTACGGCTACCGCTTCCGCGCGGCGGGACGCGTCGTCGTTATATCCGGCGATACGCGGCCGTGCGCGGCGCTGGCCGCGGCGGCGCAGGGCGCCGACGTCCTGGTCCACGAGGTTTATTCGGCGCGCGCGTTGGAGCGGCAACCGCCCGCGTGGCGCCGCTACCACCGGGCGATGCACACCTCCACGCGGGAGCTGGCCGCGCTGGCCGCCGAGGCCCGGCCCGCCCTGTTGGTTCTGTATCACCAGCTTCCGTGGGGCGCGACGGACGACGGGCTGGCGGCGGAGGTCAAGGAAGGCTACGCCGGCGAGGTCGTATCGGGCCGCGACCTCGACGTCTTCTAGCCGGCCGCGGCCGGCCCAACAACGGAGTTTACGATGCCGGGCGAATACGACATCCACGCCGACGTGAAGTACGGTCCCCTCGAGGTCATAGACGCGGGCCGCCTGGCCGCCGAGTGCGCCGAGAAGTGGTGGAACCAGACGCTCTGCCGCGTCAACGACGCCGTGGCGCGCCTCGGCGTCCTGGAGGGCGAGTTCCACTGGCACCAGCACGACCGCGAGGACGAGCTCTTCTTCGTCCTCGAGGGGAGGCTCCTGATAGACCTGGAGGGGCGGACGGCGGAGCTCGCGGCGGGCCAGGGGTTCGTCGTCCCCCGCGGCGTGCGGCATCGGCCGCGCGCGCCCCGGCGGACGGTCGTCCTCATGTTCGAGGCCGCCACCGTGACGCCGACCGGCGACCTATGAACGGCGCGGCGCCGACGCCGGGCGCCGACGGGAAGGCCGCCGCTTCCCGCCGCAAGAAGGGGCGCTCCATCCTGGCGGCGTTCGCCATAGTTATTATTAGCTTGGGGCTCCTGGCGGTCACGGGCGTCGGCCGTTTCTACGGCCTGAACTGGGGGCCGACGTTCCGGTGGACGGCGGCGGAGAAGCCGTACGTCTACGCCGCGGCGTTCGTTTTCTCGTTCGCCGTGGCGGCGGTGACGCCGCGGGTGACGCGTTGGACGCGGGCCCTGGGCGGCGGCGAAGCCGAGGGTTTCGCCGAAGTGCTCGCCACCATGACCGGCCGTATAATGACGTTCGCCGCCTTCGCGGTCGCGGTCTCCTGCCTGGACCTGTTCCGGGCCGAAGGGTCGCGGGTCTTGCTGCACTGGGGCCTGCTCTACCTCGCGGCGGTCCCGCTCGCGGCGTCGTGGAAGGCCGACAACATCGCCGCGTGGTGGCGCCGGCGGCGCGTGAAGCGCGCGGCGGCCGCGGCCCGGCGCAAGGGCGAAGCGGCGGAATAGGAAATATTTAACGTTATGCCTAGGCGTCCTACGTCTAAACCCCGCCCTCCCGCCGCCGCCGGCGAACCCGTCGCGCCGGCGCGGTTGCTCCTCGCGTACGCCGCCGTCTTCGGCGTCGTAATCCTCATCACCCTCTTCCTGCTGGTGGCGGGGCGGTGGGTAATCATGTCGTGGATGGGGGCGGGCGCGCACATCCCCCGCCATCTGCGGTTCGTCGCGTACCTCGGCGGCCTGGCCGTCGCCCTCGGCACCGCCTTCGGCGTCCCACGCATCCGCCGGCTGGCCGAGGCCGCGGTCCGGCCGGCGTGGGTGGGGGAGGCGGCGGGCGTCGCGGCCTACCTCCTAGCTATAGTCACGGCCGTCGGCGCCTCCATCTTCGCGGTCATGAACGCGGTCCCGGGGGGCGACTGGCGGACGGCGGGCATGGTCGTCGTCGCGCTCGTCGTCATGGCGGTATCGTTCATCCGGGCGTGCAAAGGTTGACGCCCGCGCCGGCGTTTCGCATTAGGAAAGGAATCCGATGAAACCCTTGGGCGCGTTCGTGGCGGCGTTCCTCGCATATGGCGGCTTCGCGGTCGTTGCCGCGGCGGCCGCGGCCGCGCCGGCCGGCGTGGTGCCGCCGGGGGCCGACGTCCGGCCCACGGCCTACGTGGAAGAAGTCGCCACCGGCGAGAAGGGCGAAACGCTCATCCTCGCCGGCGTCGAGGAGCTGCGCTCCCAAGTGTGGGGCGAGCGGCTCCTGGCCGCGCCCGTAACGGGGAAGCCGTGCGTCTATTACTGGCTCGAGGTCGTCCACGAGACGCCGGAGGTGAACTACCACCTCCTGACCGACGTCAGCGACAACCGGCTTTACGTCAAGGTCGGCGACGTCTACGTCGAGGTGGGCCAGGCGAAGCGGGGGCGGCCGCCGGACGTCGTGAAGACGTTTAAGGCCGGCCAGGAGCCGGGGGACTTCCCGTGCCCCGCGCATTGCTACGCCGAGGTGACCTACCGCGTCTGGCTCCTCACGCCCGGCAAGATATATAAGGTGCGCGTGGAGCGGCTGGGGGCCGCGCTGCCGCCCGAGGGCCCCGGCGGCGAACCGACTTATGAAACCTACTACCACTTCACCTTCCGCTAGGGCGCGCCGGCTCCGGCCTCTCGCCGCGGCGTTCCTCGCCGCGGCCGTCCTCGCCGCCTGCGCCGGCAAGCACGCGCCCAAGGCCGGCTCCAGCCCCGCCGCCCCCGGGCCCGCTAATGAGGTCAATAAGGACCCGCACACGGGCAAAGGTATTTTCATGCCCGAGTATCTGGGCGGTTACGCGCCGCCGCCCTACCGCCTTGACCGCGGCCGCGCCGCGTTCCGGGCGCCGGTGACGACCAGCGCGTTCGTCGCGCCCCGACCGGCCTTCGACGCCGCGGGCCTCCTGACCGCGCCGGCCTCGGGCCGCAAGTGCGTCTTCTGGTGGCTCGAGGTCTCCAACGAGGACGGCGGCAGCCGCCGCGTCGTCTACACCGGCGACGCCGGCGTCCCGGTCCTGGTGGACGTGGGTGACAGGCTGGTCCGGGCGGAGCCGGCGTTTTGCCTGCACGGCGCGGGCGAGGACTTCGTCAAGACGTTCCGGCGGGGCGAGGAGCCCGACACCGGCGGCCTGGTCCCCGTCCACCTCTTCGACGAGGCCACGTGGCGGGAGTGGGTGTTGGAGCCGGGGAGGGATTACGACGTCGTCGTCGAGACCGGCTTCGTCGAGCGGGTGAACGGGCCCGACGGCGTGCCGGTGTGCCAGGAGTTCTACCAGTTCACGTTCAACTGAACGGAAAAATACCCGTCCTTACGGACGGCGCGCCTTCTCTTTGCGACACGTGGGCGGCAACCAAATCGGTATTGTTCACCGTTCCGACGAAGGGAGGAATCATGAAGTACTATATCTTTGGGGTTTTATTGGCCCTATGCATCGGGCCGGTATCTTTAACCGCCGCCGAGGGAACGGGGACGCCGGCCGCGGCGGAGGCGCAGGAAGAAACGCGGGTTTGTCCGGGGTGCGGCGCCACCATTCCCGTAACCGCGGGTTTCTGTCCCCAATGCCGGCGCTACTTGGCGGATGCGAAAATCATCCCCTCCGCGGCGAGACCCGGCGAACCGAAAGAACCGGTGCCGTTGCCTCCCCGCGGGCGCCTGGCAATTAACGGCGGCGCGGCGTTTTTATTCGGTTCTTCGTCCGCGGTCGGCGTCACCGCCGAGGTCGGCGTGCGCGCCGCGCCGGAAGTCATTATCGGCGGCGGCACGGGGTATGAAGACTACGCCAACGGCCGGGGTATCCCGGTCTATTTCAATATTCAACGCGAGTATATACGCCGGACCGTTTCGCCGTCCGTATACGGCAACCTCGGTTTCAACTTCGCGCAGTTGAAACACTCGTTTTTCGGCCATAAGGATACGAGCGGCGCGGTCTTCGGCTTCGGCGGCGGCTTGACGTTCAGGAGGGCCGGCGGCGGTTTGGGCGTACATGTAAACGCCGGTCTGCGAGGCATGCTTTCCAAGGAATACGTCGTTTACTTTTACCCCAGCGGCGTATACAGCCCCGCGGAAGAAAGGCAACGGACGGATATATTCCTGCGTTTAGGCTTCGGCGTCTCGCTCTAATCGGACAAGAAGACGTTCAAGCGGGGAGCGGCGCGGGGATGCGCGTTCCGCAACGGAAACGGACGGCAACGAAATACGGCGGGCCTCGCGGCCCGCCGTTAACGTAATCGCCGATGTCACGCGGCTACTTTTTGCCGATGGTCATCACCCAGCCGTACTTGTCGGGCGCCTGCTTGAGCTGGATGGCGTTGAGCTGGTCGTAGAAGAGCCGGGTATACTTGCCGACCTTGCCGTCGCCCACGGTGACGTCCTTCCCTCCTACGTTGACGACGCCGATGGGCGTGATGACGGCCGCGGTCCCGGTGCACCAGGCCTCGTCCACCTTGTCTATCTCCTCCACCAACACGTCGCGCTCCACGGCTTTGAGGCCCGCGTCTTTCGCGAGCTGAAGCACGCTCGCCCGGGTGATGCCGGCCAGGATGCTCTGGTCATCGAGCAGCGGCGTCGCCACCTCGTCGCCCCGGCGCACGAAGAAGTTCGCGGCGCCCACCTCCTCGAAGTGCTTGTTGTTCTGGTCCAGCCACAGGCACTCGGCGTAGCCTTCCTTCTTCGCGAGCGTGCTGGGGTAAAGGCCGCCGGCGTAGTTGCCCGCCGCCTTCACCCACCCCACGCCGCCGGCCACCGCGCGGTGGTATTTGTGCGAGGCCAGGAGGCGGATGGGGTTGAAGCCGCCCTTGAAGTAGGGGCCCACCGGCGAGACGAAGACCATGAAGGTATAACCTTCGGACGGCCGGACGCCCATCACCGGCCCGGAGCCGAAAGCGAAGGGGCGGATGTAGAGCGAACCCTTGTCGGTCGGCGGGATATACTCCTTGTTCGCGAGCACGGTTTGTTTCACCGCTTCCACGAACCGCTCGGGCGGATACGGCGGCATCATCAGGCGCTCGCACCCTCCCGCCATCCGCTGCGCGTTGTCCCGCGGCCGGAACAGGACGATCTCGCCCTGGGGCGTCAGCCGCGCCTTCATCCCCTCGAACAGCGCCTGGCCGTAGTGGAGGACGGTGGCCGCGGGGTGAATCCAAAACTCGCCCTTGTCCACGAGGCCGGCGTCGGTCCACTGGCCGTCGGCGTAGATGGCGGCGAACATCTTCGCCGTGGCCACGAAGTTGAAGCCGAGGTCCTCGAAGTCAACTTCCGCCGCGGCCGATACGGGAATCCGTCTCGTTTCGAAGCCCATATACCTGACCTCACTGTAGGTGAATAACGTTGGGATAAACCGGCCCAATATAACACCGCGGCTTCGCGTATTCCAAGCGAAAAAATACCAGCCGCCGCAAGCACGAAGCGGCGGGGTAACCCGCCGCCTCGCGTACGCCCGTTCCGCCCGGCCGCTTACTTCACGTGGTAGGGGATGCCCCACGCGTCGCCGTTGTAGTCGTCCTGGCTCTCGTTCTGGAGCGTCCCCGCGTCCAGGACGTCCACGCCGCCGTGGTGGACGCCCACTTTGGTGCCGACCGTATATTCGCGCTGATAGGTCTCCCCGCCCTGGTCGCTCATGTCGTCGCGCGTCCAGTCGTGGTGCATGAAGCCGAAGGAGACGGGGTCCCAGCCGGCCGTCGAGGCGTTGTGGGCCTTGGCCGTGACGGTCACGGTCTCGCCGACGTCGAACGCCGGCAGCTCCGCCAGCGGTATCAACTCCGCCGGGTCTTTGAACGTCCGGTCGTAACCGGCGGCCCGGACGCGGACCTCGGTGATGGCCACGGTCTGGTTCCCCTCTTCTTGCACCGTGTAGCGCGCCGGGCTGATGGCCGTCAGCTCCCACGGGTCGTCCACCGTCGCGCGTTCGAACGTGGCGTAGCGGACGCGCCACACCGCGAACGGCTTGGACCCCGGGTTCAGCGTGTAGTCGTTCGTCCGGTCAACGTACATCGTGCCGCGGACGTCGTCCTTCACCATGACGTCGGCCTTGGTGTAGGGGGCCTCGACGCCGATGGTGAGGGCCCGGTGGAAGTACGTGATGGTCCGCCACCAGGCGATGGGGAGGGTGGCCGCGCCGTCCCGGCCCTCGCCGCCGGCCGCGCGAGCCGCGGCGCCGCCGCCGGGGTTGCCGCCGCCCATGGTCTGGCCGTCGTTGAAGTAGGCGGCGTATTCGCCGTTGATGAGGTCGCCCAGCGTCTCGTCGTCGTCCGGGCCGGCGGCGTTCTCGCAGCCCAAGAACAGGGCCGCGGCGGCCGCGACGACCATTATCGCCCTTTTACCCATAGCGCGCTGACCTCCGGGGGATGTAATCGCGTTAACCATAATACCCTTTTGCGGCGTAGATCCTGATCTCAGTTTACCCGGTTTCGACCTCGGCGTCAAGGGCGCGGAGCCGGCCCCGCGTTCCCGGGGGGTTGATTTTACGGCCAAAAATGTTAGAATAAAACTCTTTTTCGCCGAGGAGAAGGCGCGCCCATGTCCACGCTGAAGAAAGCCGAACTCTACCGCTTCCCCTGGTCGTCCAACGACAACCCCATCGGTTGGCTCGAGGTCACCGACGTCTGCAACATCCACTGCAAGGGGTGCTACCGCAAGACGATCGAGGGCCACCGGCCGCTGGCCGAGCTCCAGGACGACGTCCGCCTGATGAAGGCCTACCGCAACATCGACAACGTCTCCATCGCCGGCGGCGAGCCGCTGACTCACCCCGACATCGACGCCCTCGTCGCCTTCATCCACCGCGCGGGGATAAAGCCGTATCTTTTGACCAACGGCCGCGCCGTCACCTACGAGCGGATGCGCGAGCTCAAGAAGCTGGGGATGGCGGGTATCGCCTTCCACGTGGACATGATGCAGCGGCGCGAGGGATGGGAAGGCGTGGACGAGCTGGGGCTAATGCGCCTCCGCGACGAGTGGGTGGACATAATGGCCCGCGTCGGCGGCGTCCCCACCTCCTTCGGCATCACCGTCTACAAGGACAACGTCCAACAGGTCCCGGACATCGTCCGGTGGGGCATCAAGAACATCAAACACGTCCAGGGCATGACGTTCATCACCTACCGCGGCGCGATGGTGAAGGAGGGCGTGCGCTACATCCTCCACGGCCGCGAGGTGGAGATGGACGCGGAGAAGCTGGGCTACGCCACCACCGAGGAGCCGGCGGCGTTCGACATCACCTCCAACGACGTTTACGCCCTCATCCAGAGACACGTCCCCGGCTACGGCGCCTCCGCGTATCTCGGCGGCACCCAGCGCCACGACTCCTTCAAGTGGCTCATCTCCTACATGCTGGGCGACGAGCGCGGTTACTGGGGGCCGGTGGGGCCCAAGACGGTGGAGTTCATGCAGGCCGCGCACCACCTCCTCCGCGGCACCTACTTCGCCTACACCCGCACCCAGAACCTGGGCCGCAAGGCGCTGCTCTCGGCGCTCTTCGACCCCATCGCCCGGGCCACCGCGGGCCGGTATCTCGCCAACCCCTTCCGCCTGCTGGGCCGCCAGGTCTACGGCCAGAGCATCGGCATCATCCAGGCGCCGGACGTCCTGGCCGACGGTCGCGCCGACATGTGCGACTCCTGCCCCGACATCACCGTTTACAAGGGCCAGTTCGTCCACAGCTGCCGTATGGACGAATATCGCCGCTTCGGCGGCCTCATAACGCGGGTCCCCACCGACGACGACGTCGCCGCGACGGAGGCCGCGATGATGAGCCCCGCGCTGCTCCGGAAGAAGCTCGCCGAGCCGTCGGACGGCAAAAAGGCGAAGGCGGCCGGCGGCAAGACGCCGGCCCGGCGGACCCGCAAAACCCCCGTGATAGCATAGAGAGGATTGCTTATTATGTACGGATGGCTCATCGCCCTCGCCCTTTACCTGCTCGTCGTCCTCGGCGCCTTCGCGCTGTGGTTCCGGGCGGCCCGCGCCGACGCCGGCCCCAAGCGCCTCGCGAAGGTCGTCGCCGTCGTCCTCGTCGTACTGGCCGTCCTGCTGGCCGCGTGCACGGTCGCGAAGGCGCTCCGGGGTTACGGCGCCGCGAGGAACGCCGCCGTCGTCGCGGACCTGGGCGTCCCCGCCGCCGGCGCGGAGGGCTCCGACCCGAACCCGGCGGCCATATCCTGCCCCGACCACGTCCCGGGGCAACCCTGCACCGCCGAGGTCCCGTGCGCGGCGTGCGAGAAGAACGCCGGAACGGCGACGCCGGCCGGGAAATAGGGCCCCGCGCGGACAGAGGCGGGCCGTCCGGCCCTCCTTTTTTGTTGCGCCCGCGCCCCGTCGGTATTAATATCTCACCGTTACCCAATGAAAGGGGGTGATGGGATGTTAAGTTTCGGATGGCAAATCGCGCTCGCGCTTGAGCTCCTCGTCATCCTCGTCGCGTTCAAGCTGTGGTTCAAGGCGGCGAAGATGGAGGTCGGCCCCAAAAAGCTGGCCAAGGTCGTCGCCATCGTCGTCATTGTCCTGGCGCTGCTCCTGGCCGTGTGCACCGTAACGAAAGCCGCGCTGAGCTACGGCGAGTACAGGGCGTGCAAAGCGAAAGGTATGACCTGCGGCCCCGGGATGATGGGTCCGGGCATGGGCATGATGGGCCAGGGCCCGGGCGGCATGCCGTGTTGTCCCGGGATGATGGGCGGCCCGGGCAAGGGTATGATGGGCGGCCCGGGTACGGGTATGATGGGCGGCCCCGGTATGGGCATGATGGCCGGCACCGCGGCCAAGACCGCCGAGAAACCGGCCGGGAAATAATAACCAACCACCTCTTCGGGGTAGGCATCGCCTACCCCTTTTTTGTTTTACGAAAGCCGCGCCGGGAAAATATCGTATAATTAATAGTGCGGCCGGGCTCTGCGCGATTATGATAACCGTCAACTTCCCCATCACCGGCATGACCTGCGCCACCTGCGTCACGGCCAACGAGGGCGTGCTGAAGGCGCTCCCGTTCGTCAAGGACGCGACCGTGAACCTGGCGGCCGAGAGGGCCACCGTCACCTACGACGACGGCCACGGCCGCTTCGGCCAGCTGGTGCGCGCCGTCCGCGGCGTCGGCTACGACGTCCCCACCGTCAAAAGGGTCCTGCGCATCGGCGACATGACGTGCGCGACGTGCGTCGCCAACGTCGAGGACTTCGTCGGCGCGGAGCCGGGCGTGGTCGCCGTCGCCGTCAACCTCGCCGCGGGCCTGGCCCGCGTCGAGTACGTCGCCGACGTCATCACGCTCGAGCGCATCAAGAACGTCATACGCGACCTGGGCTACAAGCCGGAGGAAGAGCCCGCCGCCGGCGGCGCCCGCGCCGCCCGCCGCGACCACGCCGCGTGGCGGCTTATTTTCGCCGCCGCGCTGGCCGCCCCGCTCTTCGCCGTCGCGATGTTTTTTCACTTCCGCGGCGACGGCTGGGTCATGTTGGCGCTCGCGACGCCCGTCCAGTTCGTGGCCGGGTGGCAGTTCTACGTGAAGGCCGTCCGCGGCGTCCGCCACCGCATCGTGGGCATGGACGCCCTTATCGCCCTCGGCACCAGCGCCGCCTATTTCTACAGCCTATACGAGCTTCTGTTCGGCCATGCGCACCATTACTACTTCGAAACCGCCGCGGTAATCATCGTCCTCATACTCTTCGGCCGGTGGCTGGAGAGCCGGGCGAAAGGCCGGGCCTCGGCCGCCATCGCGACGCTCATGGAGCTCGCGCCGCCCACGGCCCACAAGCTCGTGGACGGCGAGGAGCGCGAGGTCCCGGTGGAAGAGGTAGCGGTGGGTGACCGGCTGGTGGTGAAGCCGGGCGAGCGCGTCCCGGTGGACGGCAAGGTCCTCGCCGGCGTCTCGGCGGTGGACGAGGCCATGCTCACCGGCGAGCCGCTTCCCGTCCGCAAGGCGCCGGGCGACGCCGTCGTCGGCGCGACCGTGAACCAGACCGGCGCGTTGACCATCGAGGCCACCCGCGTGGGCGCCGACACCGTCCTGGGGCAGATCGTCCGCATGGTCGAGGAGGCCCAGGGGTCCAAGGCGCCGGTCCAGAAGCTCGCGGACCGCGTCGCCGGCGTCTTCGTCCCCATAGTCATCGGCATCGCCGTCGTCACGTTCGCCGGCTGGCTCCTCGCGGGCTACGCCTTCGCGCACGCCGTGGTGGCGGCGGTCGCCGTCCTTGTCATCGCGTGTCCGTGCGCGCTGGGGCTCGCGACGCCCACCGCCGTCACGGTGGGGACGGGGAAGGGCGCGGAACTCGGCATCCTCTTCCGCGACGCCGAGAGTCTGGAGATGATGGGCCGCGTCACGATCGTGGCCTTCGACAAAACGGGCACCATCACGGAGGGCAAGCCGGCGGTGGTCGCCGCCGTCCCGGTGGCGGGCGTCGGCGCCGACGATATGGTCGCCGCCGCGGCGGCCGTGGAAAAGCTGAGCGAACATCCGCTGGCCGCGGCCGTCGTCGCGGAAGCCGCGGCGCGGGGCCTTACGCTTCGGGCCGCCGCCGGCTTCGATTCGTCCACGGGCCGGGGCGCGGCGGCGGCGGTGGACGGCGAACGCGTCGTCGTGGGCAGCGTCCGATACATGGCCGAAAACGGCGTGGACCTGACGGAGCTCGCGCCCCGCCTCGCCCAAATGGAGGGCGAGGGCCAGACGGCGGTGGCCGTGGCCCGGGCGGGCCGTCTCCTGGGGCTTATCGGCGTCGCCGACCGGGTGAAGGACGGGGCGAAAGAGGCCATAGCCGCGCTCGCCGCCCAGGGCGCCGGCGCGATGATGCTCACGGGCGACAACGCCGCGGCCGGCCGGGCCATCGGGGCGGCCGTTGGCATTGCGGATGTCCGCGCCGAGCTCCTGCCCGAAGACAAATTGGCTATCCTCAAGGACCTCCGCGCGGCCGGCGTGCTCGTAGCCATGGTCGGCGACGGCATCAACGACGCCCCCGCGCTTGCGGCGGCCAACGTGGGCGTGGCCCTGGGGACCGGGACCGACGTGGCGCTGGAAGCCGCCGACGTGGCCCTCATGTCCGGCGACCTCCGGGGCGTGGGGCGCGCCTTCGCCCTCAGCCGGCGTACCCTCCGCAACATCAAGCAAAACCTCTTTTTCGCCTTCCTCTACAACGTGGCCGCCATCCCGCTCGCGGCGCTGGGTCTCCTGAACCCGATGATCGCCGCGGGCGCCATGGCCCTGTCCTCGGTCTCGGTCGTCACCAACGCCCTCCGCCTCCGCCGTTTCCGCGCCTGAATTTCGAGGTTGACGTTGCCGGACGCCGGTGTTAATATTCCGTCCGCTTAGTTAATTTCATTACCCGTAGTTGCTATATACATGAGTGTTATGCACATGTATAGGAATTATCGGGCCGCGTAATTAGCGCCCCAGCGCGCCGCGGGCGCGGCGTCGCATAAAGCGGCCGGCATCGCCGGCCAGGAGGTAGAAATGTCCAAGGTACGCGTGGCCATCATCGGCGCGGGCAACTGCGCCTCTAGTTTCGTCCAGGGCGTCTCGTTCTACAAGAACGCCCGCGACGACGAGCAGGTCCCGGGTCTCATGCACGTCAACCTCGGGGGCTACCACATCCGCGACGTGGAATTCGTGGCCGCTTTCGACATCGACAAAAACAAGGTGGGCAAGGACCTCGCCGAGGCTATCTTCACCTATCCCAACAACACGTACAAGTTTTGCGACGTCCCGAAGCTCGGCGTGAAGGTGGAGCGCGGCATGACCCACGACGGCCTGGGCAAATATTTGTCGCAGGTCATCACGAAGGCGCCGGGCCCCACCGCCGACATCGTCGGCATACTGAAGAAGACGAAGTGCGACGTCGTCGTATCCTATCTCCCCGTGGGTTCGGAAGAGGCGACGAAGTGGTACGTGGAGAAGGTGCTGGACGCCGGGTGCGCGTTCGTCAACTGCATCCCCGTGTTCATCGCCCAGGAGTCCTACTGGCAGAAGGAGTTCGAGAAGCGCGGGCTGCCCGTAATCGGCGACGACATCAAGTCCCAGGTGGGGGCGACCATCGTGCACCGCGTCCTTACCAACCTCTACAACGACCGCGGCGTCCGGCTGGAGCGCACGTACCAGCTTAACGTCGGCGGCAACATGGACTTTTACAACATGCTGGAGCGGGAGCGCCTGGAGTCCAAGAAAATATCCAAAACCCAGGCGGTCACGTCTCAGCTGCATTACGACATCGGCAAGGAAAACATTCACATCGGCCCCAGCGACTACGTGGCCTGGCTCACCGACCGCAAGTGGGCGTTCATGCGTCTGGAGGGCCGGTCTTTCGGCGGCGTCCCGCTGACCATCGAGGTCAAGCTCGAGGTTTGGGACAGCCCCAACTCCGCGGGCGTGGTCATCGACGCGGTGCGGTGCGCGAAGTTGGCGCTCGACCGCGGCATCGCGGGCTCCCTCATCGCGCCTTCGTCCTACTTCATGAAGTCGCCGCCCCGGCAATTCCCCGACGACGTTTGCCGCGAGTTGGTGGAGGAGTTCATCCGCGGCCGGGGCCCGGACAACGACCGCGCGGCGCGCAAGGCGAAGCCGGACGTGGCGCGGGCGGCGGCCCAGCGGAAACGCGGCCCCAAGGGCCGGGCGGCGGCCAAGCCGAAGGGAAAAACGCCCGCCCGCCGGCGGTAGCGGGTTGGCCCGGGGCAAGCTCATAACTTTCGAGGGCGTCGAGGGAGCGGGCAAGACGACGCAGCTCTCGCGGGCCGCGGCCTACCTGGAGGGCGGCGGCTACGCCGTCGTGGCGGCCCGCGAGCCGGGAAGCACGGCCGTGGGCGAGAAGGTGCGCGAGGTGCTGCTCGGCCGGGCCGAGGCGCCGCTCGCGCCCGCCGCGGAGCTCTTCCTCTACCTCGCCGCGCGCAGCCAGCTCGTCGCCGAGGTCGTGGCGCCGGCCTTGGCCGCGGGCAAGGTCGTCCTGCTGGACCGCTACGTCCATTCCACGCTGGCGTACCAGGGCTACGGCCTGGGCGTGGCGCTGGGCGGCGCGAACGCCGCGGCGGACCTCGCGCGCCTGCGGGACCTTTGCCGGGCGGCGGTGGGGGCGGCGTGGCCGGACCTGGTCCTGGTGTTGGACCTGCCGGCCGAAGACGGCCTCGCGCGCCTCGCCGGCGAAGAGCCGGACCGCATCGAGGCGCGGCCGCTGGACTTCCACCGGCGCGTCCGCGACGGCTTCCTGGCGCTCGCGGCCGCCGAACCCGCTGTGGTCAGGGTGGTTAACGGCGCTCGGGGCCCCGACGAGGTGTGGGCCGCGGTCCAGCGGGAAATCGCGGCCGCCGTCGGTTAACGTTCGCTAGCCGCGCCGCCGCGGCGCGTTCGCGGGAACGGCTCGGTCCGCTTGCGGCCCGAGCCGTTTTTTCGTAATATATAACTATGGGCGCCAAACGACCTCCCTTCCTACCGCTCGCCGCGATACCGTACCAGCGCGACGTCGCCGCGGCCCTCACGCGGGCGCTGGCGCGGGGCCGCCTGGCCCACGCCTACCTCTTCGCCGGGCCGCGGGGGGTGGGCAAGGAGATGGTGGCTTACGGCCTGGGCGCCGCGGCCCTGTGCCCCGAGAAGCCGCTCGCGGGGTGCGGCGTGTGCAATACGTGCCGGCGCGTCTTCACGGGCACCCACCCCGATTTCATCCGCTACGAGGCCGAGGGGGCGCACTTCGACGTCGAGAAGGTGCGGGAAATCCTGGTGGAGGCGGGACGGCCGCCCAGCGAGAGCCCGCGCAAGGTCCTGCTGGTCGTCGAGCCGGAGAAGATGACCTACCGCAACGACGTCCCGGCCAACGCCTTTCTCAAGACGCTGGAGGAGCCGCCGGGGCGCGCCACGTTCATCCTCCTGTCGCACGACCCGCGCCAGCTCCTCCCCACCATCGTTTCGCGGTGCGTGGCCGTCCGCTTCCCGCGGCTGACGCTCGCGGAGCTTTCCGCGGCGCTCATCCGCGACTACGGCCTGGAGGCCGCGGCGGCCGCGGCGGCGGCCGAACGCGGCGAGGGGACGCTGGCGGGCGCGCTCGCCGCGGCGAGCGAGGAATACGCGGAGACGGTGGCCCGGGCCCGCGAACTGTGGGCGGAGCTCGCCGCGGGCGGCGTTCCAGTCGCGCTCACCGCCGCCGGCGCCTTCCGCGACCGCGACGACGCCCTGGCGCTCGTCGCGTCGCTGGCCGAGTTGACCCACGACCTCGCTATGGGGAAGGCCGCCGGCGGCGGCTTGCCGGCGGACCGCGACCCGGTCCGCACGTGGGAGGCGCTGGCGCGGGCGGCCCGGGCGCTGCGGGACAACGGCAACGTGGTGCTCACGCTGGAGGAGCTGTTCTTGGCGCTCGCGGCGTAACGTGTTTCGCGCGCAAATTTAAAGGAGGGCCTCGCGGCCCTCCTTTTCGTTTCGGTTCGGCGCGTCCGGTTATTCCACCTTGAACTCGATGCGGCGGTTCATCTCGCGGCCGGCCTTGCTGTTGTTGTCCGCGATGGGCTTGGTGCTGCCGTAGCCCACGGCGCGGATGCGGCCGCCGTCAATGCCGTAGCTCGAGACGAGGTAGGTGCGGACCGACTCGGCGCGCGACTGGGAGAGCGTGCTCTCGAAGTCGGGGCGGCCGGTGGACGCGGCGTGGCCCTCGATCACGACCTTGATGTCCGGGTAGTCCTTCATTATCCGGGCGGCCTTTTCCAGCGAGGGATAGGAGCCGGGGACCATCGCCGGGCTGTCCGGTTGGAACTTCAGGCCTTCCAGGATGAAGGAGGTCTCCTTGGGCTTCTCCGCCGGCTTCACCGGTTCGCCGCCCTCGGGGCAGCCGTCCTCGTCCTGGTAGCCCTCCATGTCCTCGGCCTCGTTGGGGCACTTGTCCTTGGCGTCGAGGATGCCGTCGTTGTCGTTGTCGGGGTCGGGGCAGCCGTCGTCGTCCTGGAAGCCGTCTTTATCCTCCGGGTCGTTGGGGCACTTGTCCACCGCGTCCGGAATGCCGTCGTTGTCATTGTCGGCGTCGGGGCAGCCGTCGGCGTCCAAGTAGCCGTCGTAATCCTCGGGATCGTCGGGACACTTGTCCTTGGCATCCGGAATGCCGTCCTTGTCGCGGTCGGACTTCGTGAGCGGGATGTCCATGGACGATTGCAGGTAGCCGCGGAAGTCGGGGGCGCCGGCGGCGGAGAGCCGGTAGGAGCCGCCGAGGCCGAAGTGGTAGAAGTCGTAGCCGTTGGTGCGGGCGCCGAGCGTGATTTCGAAATCCGTGTCCTTGTTGCCGGTCTCGTAGCGCTCGCTGAAATAGCCGCTGTATTCGTTTATAATCGAGAGCACCGAGATGGGGCGGATGTCGAAGCCGACGCTGTAGGCCACCCAGTTCGGCCGGTCCATGACGCGGTACATGCCCTTGGTGGTCTCGTAGTTGGCGCGGCCGCTGCGGACGACGTAGCCCAAGTTGGTGTTGATGCCCACCATCTTGTTCAGGAAGTCCTTGGACGCCAGCGCCATGATGCCCACGTTGTTCTGGCCGTCCGTAATCCAGTTCGTCCGGTCTTCCGCGACCGTCAGGTAGTCCTCGGGGTCGCCGGTGGGTACGTCGATGTAGACCAGGCCGCCGACCGAAAGCCAGAACTGGTCCTGGCCCACGCCGTGGAACTTGCCGACCAGGCCGGCGTCGGCCACGCCGAACTCGTAGGTCTGGCTTTCAAGGACCGGCTCGATGTAGTGGAAGGCGCCGCGGTAGTGGCCGCCGACCTCGAACCATTTGATGGGGCAGAGCGAAAGGCCGATGGAGGGAAGGAGGTAGTTGTTGCCGCCGGCGGGGGTGCTGTACGACCAGTATTGGGCGGCGAACAGGGTCGCGTCCAAGCTCGGGACTTTCAGCGTATCGGCCGACCAGGTGCGGAACAGACCCGCGGTCCCGTACGTGGCGTGGGAGCCGACGGCTAAGGTCGCGCCGGCCAGCACCAGCGATATCCCGAGGCCGATTATCAACATACGCGCAATCTTCATGGTCTAAACCTCGCTTTCATTATCGGAGCCGTCGGGCGCCAGTTATTCGATGAACCACCATTCGCGGAGGACCATCTCCACGGTGTCGAGGTAGTTGCTGTTTTCATGCCACCGCGTCTTGATGAAGCCGTAGTTCTCGGCTACCCAATACGTGGTGATGGAATCGTCGGTCACGTCGCCGTCGTGGGTGAGGTGGAAGACCAGGTGCTGCTTCAAAACCACGCGGTAACAGTTAATCTGCTTGCCGCTGCCCAGCTCCACCAGCTCCCGGCCGTCAATCGTGCCCACGATGGAGATGTCCATGAAGTCTTCCCGGCCGTCGTGGTCCATGTCGTTGAGCAGGCCGAAATAGGTTTTCTGGTGCACGTCGCGCAAGACGGTGGGGCTGCCCTCGGGGTCGGGGTTGCCGCGGTCGAAGACGTCCCACTTCGCCCCCACCTGGAACGGCGTCTTGAACAGGACCATCGGGATGCGGTCGCCGTCCTTGTCCTCGAAGTAGCCGCCGATAACGGGCTCGCGGTATTCGTTGAGGTATTGGTAGCCGTGGAGGTAGAAGTAGTTGTTGCCCTCGCCGTAGTCGAAGTAATCCCGCTTGAAGTATATGTCCTTGTTCACCCAGTATCCCGCCTGGTTCAGGCGGAGGTTCTCGTCGTTGGCGGCTTTGGCATACTTGGTGACGTAGGTGGGCTTGAGGATGCCGCCGTTGACCGGCGCCACGCTCTCGATGGACACCTGGGTGTAGAAGCCGTTGGCCCGGTTGGGGTCGCGGGTCAGGTTGTAGGTGTCGTAGGACCACTTGTCGCCGACGGCGATGGGGAAGTACTGCGAGCTCGCCTCGTTGGTCCCCTCGGGAGCGGTCCCGCAGGAGAGCACGGCCAACGCGCCCGCCGCCAACGCCGCGGCCGCGGCCCACGCCGGCATTTTCGTGATATATCGTTTCATAACGTTTTCTCCTTTCCGCTGGTCGCCGGTATTAGATATGAGGAGGGAAATACCTTTGCGCGGGGAGTCCTCCTTTCGCCGGGCGAAAAATGTTAACGCAACTCCGATAAGCCGGCGTCCGCCGCCCGTCCGCGGCCCGCCGGCAGGAAATCGCTTTCGTCATAGTAGCATAAAACGGGCGCGGCCGGATGTTGAAAAGGCGCCGCGCCCGCGGGCGTCACTTCTTGGTCATCAGATACGCGCCGCCGCCGGCCAGGCCCAGCCCCGCCACCAGCGACGGGACGTTGACCGCCTTGGTGTATACGAGCGGGACGTTGCCCAACTCCTCGTATTTCTCGGGGTCGGTGTAGTAGTCGTCGGGGTAGCCGACGTCCTCGTGGAAGAAAGTCGCCCATACGGCCGAAACCAGGCCGGTGGTGATTAGGGTCCAGCCGATGATTCTCTTGACGTCGCGCGAGGCCTTGCCCGAGTAGTCCTGGAAGCGGGGCATTTCCACGGTTTTGATGACCTTGTCCTGGGCCTCGTTCTCGCCGAAGACGAACTCCTCGGTCGTCCCTTCCTCGTCGCCCGTTTCGCCGGCGGCCAGCAGGATCTCGGGGTTGTGGGTCAGGTGGTACGAGATGTTGGCGTCAACGACGCCGGCCGGGGCCGCGGCGTCGCCGGCCTCGTCGGCCGCCACGGCGGGGACGACGCCCAGGAGGGCGAGCGCCGCCGCGAGGATTAACCTGGTGATTTTATTCATGTTTTCCCTTGCTTCTCCTTTGTGCAAGGTAGAGGTTATATTAGCCGAGCGGTTATGTCAACATTATTTTGAGGGCGCCGACGAAAAAAGCCGCCCCGAGTCGGGGCGGCGTTTTTACGTAAAGGCGGTTCTACGGGCCGACGTAATGCGTCCCGCCGTCGTTCTCGTACCAGATGGCCGTCTCAATCGGCGGCGCGGGGTGCTGGTAGTGGCGGTAGAGGGCGTGCAGGACGTGGTTGTCGTCGAGGGATAGGGAGGGGAAGCTTATTTCGTAGTCGCCTATCTGGACTATTTCCTCGGAGGCGGCTACGGCGCCGGCGCAAACCAGCGTAGCGGCTATGTAACACGTTAACCTTTTCATCGCGCTTCCCCCTTTCTTCCCGGGCGGTTTTCTCCCTTTTGACGCTACCGGAAGAAGGTTTTAATCCGGCCGAAAGACGCGGGCGATACGGCCGAAGGCGATATCAGGACCGAGATATCGTCCAGGCCCGCTTCCATATTATAAGGCGGCGGCTCGGCGATTATCCCTACTTTAACCCAAACGTAAATGTAGTTGAACGGGTATTGTATCTGGTTAATGGGAAATTCTATCTTCTGCCAGGGGTGTTCCCACCACGGCGGCGGGACCGAGTAGACGTTATCGCCGAGCCGGAATTCGTATTGAATGTAGTACGCGTCGTAACCCGAATTCCATATGTGAGGGTCCGGCGCCAATCATAATACGGCGCTGCGCACTTCTCCGGGGTTATACGTCCGGGCTAAATCTTGTCGGACGTAACCCGTAAGCGGCTCATATATGTAACCGTAATAACCCATGCCGGCCGCGTAGGCACCGGAATGCGGCCCGGGCGACCCTCCAGATCCCACCTTGAAGTTATACGCCGTCCACGGCGGCAACGCGCCGGTTTCAAAACCGCCGTTCTGGACGATTTCCTCGTAGGCGGCCGCGGCGCCGGCGCAAACCAGCATGGTAACTACGTATCCCGTTATCTTGTTCATCGTGCTTCCCCCTATCGGCCTACGTCGTTTCCTCCCCTTTGCCGTTACCGGAAGAGGGTTTTAATCCGGCCGAACGACGCCGGCGATACGCCCGACGGGGATATCAGGACCGAGATATCGTCCAGGCCGGCCTGCATGTTATAGGGCGGCAGTTCCGCAGTAATATAAACGGTTACCGAAATGTTTATATAGTCGAACGGGTATTGTATACCCGACGTGGGTAGTACGACGTGGTACCAATGGCCTCCGGGCGGCGAACCGCCGAACGTATTGTTCGCGCCCAGCTTCACCTCGTACGACGTCACGACCGCGCGGTTGCCATATGACCGCGGGTCGGGCCATATCCAGAAATCAGCCGATTTAACCTCCGCCGGGGAATAGGTCTTCCCAAAGTCCTGGCGGGTATACCCGGTTAACGGCTCATATATGTAACCGTAATAACCCATACCGGCGGCGTAGGTACCGGAATGCGGTCCGGGGGACCCTCCGGATCCTACCTTAAAGTTATACGCCGTCCACGGCGGCAACGCGCCGGTTTCAAAGCCGCCGTTCTGGACGATTTCCTCGGACGCGGCCGCGGCGCCGGCGCAAACCAGCAAGGCAACAAAGTATCCCGTTATCTTGTTCATCGCGCTTCCCCCTATGGGCCCAGGTCGTTTCCTCCCCTTTGCCGTTACCGGAAGAGGGTTTTAATCCGGCCGAACGACGCCGGCGATACGCCCGAAGGTGATATCAGGACCGAGATGTCGTCAAGACCCGCTTCCATATTATAGGGGGGCGGTTCCGAAGATATATAAACGGTTACCGAAATGTTTATATAGTCGAACGGGTAGTGGATATTAGCCGTGGGAAGGACGATTTCGTGCCACCAATAACCCCACGGCGGGTACCCGGCGAAGTAATTATCGTCCCCGAGATTAACCTCATATAACGTTACTACCGCGCGCGTTCCGCCCACCGACTTCCGGTCGGGCAATATCCAGAAACCCGCGTAGGTAACCTCGTCCGGGTAATACGTCTTCCCTAGGTTCTGTCGGACATACCCGGTTAACGGCTCATATATGTAACCGTAATAACCCATACCGGCGGCGTAGGCACCGGAATGCGGCCCAGGGGACCCTCCAGATCCTACCTTGAAGTTATACGCCGTCCACGGCGGCAACGCGCCGGTCTCAAAGCCGCCGTTCTGGACGATTTCCTCGTAAGCGGCCGCGGCGCCGGCGCAAACCAGCATGGCAACAACGTATACCATTATCTTGTTCATCGCGCTTCCCCCTATCGGCCCAGGTACGTTAACGTGAACTGGCGGTAAAAGACGTCGCCGTCGCAAGGATAGTGGGGGTCGACGCCGCTACCCGGCGTCGCGACGTCCGCCTCCGTCCAGGCGACGATTATATCGAAGCTCCCATCCTGGCCCTTGTCCACCGTGACCTGCGGGTAGAACGAATGGGCCTTGGTCGGCGCGGCCACTTCTAGCCCGCGGTCAGCGCCCGGACGGAATATCAACTTGTCGGGGTTGTTCGGGTCGTCGCGGTCAAAGAGGACGACGTCTAAGTAAACCCTGCCGTTGGTGAACACGAGGGCGTCGGCTATGACGTACGTATAAATCAGATAATATAGGTCGTTTTCGGCGTCGTAATATGTAGTAACGTTAGCGTTGTTGAACCATATAGAGGGCGGGTAGAGAGGCCCGCGTATAATTCCCTGACCCGTCCACCCGGGACTTGGCCCCAACGGCGTTTCCTGCCAATAATGATTTACGTAGCCGGCGTACGCTTTGCCGACGTGCCACATGGGTTCGTTCGCGACCGAATAATCCATATAAGGGACGCAAGACGTATATTCCCAATTTCCCGCGTCTCCGGGTTTTGTTGTAATGTTTATTTGGTTTATATCGGGCGGTACGGCCGTTATACCGGAGCCGTTTTGCGGCGGGACGGGAACGAACCACGTCGGCGGGTATTGGGGCGAGTATAGACTATAGCTCGCGTATAGCGTCCCGTCCTCGTCTATCGTATCGGATATGCCGTAATGCTCGCGCGATTGGAACTCCATCCCGTGGGCCAATATCGGCGACGCGAGCCAGGCGCCGTTCCGCTTCGCGTTGAGCCAACACGTTACGGCGCGCCCCGTCGGGTAATAGCCATGCGTGGCGCCGATACCCAACGTATCGGCGACCGTATAAGCCGAGCTAAGGCAGTAACCCGAACACACGGGCTATATATCGCCGAGGTGTTGGTCTTCGAAAACCAACTCCGGCGTCGAAGAAGCGGTCCATGCGCCCGGGCCGTGTTTTTTCACGACGTACGCGGCGTTCGCGCCCGCCGCCGGCACCAGCGTCCCGGTGGCGTCGGTGAAAGCGAGATACACGTTTCCCAGGCCGTCGGAGGCGAGATAGCCGTTGATACCCTTGCCCGCGCCGCCGGGAGAAGGTAGGAATACTTCGCCGATGTCTTGCGGCGCGCTCCAATTTACGTCGTTCCGCCCTTTTTCCACGTACTTGGCCGCCGCGTTCCCGTGGTCCATAAATGGCTCGGCCCGGCCGTAAACCAGCGCCGCCGTATAATCGCCGTTCGCGCCCGGCGGGAATACGGTCGTGAGTTTATGACCGTGCGTAAAAGCGGTGGTGTTAGTAACGCCGTTGCCGCCGTCGGTCGTAATGCGGACGGAGCCCGTCGTCGGCGACGTTAATTCGTACGCGCCGATATCAGTTTCGAATTCCCATCTCTCTTCTGCGGCCGCCGGCCCCAAACCCGATATTAAGAACAATATTACAAACGCGAGGCAGGGGTTAAATAAAACCCGGCCTTCGCGTCCTCCGTCGGAGTCCGCGTGGCCGGGCGTCTGCATTTCGTTATTTTTCATGGCTATCCTTCCTCCGCGCCATCTATTAGAATTCTAACCCCTGCCGCGCGTAAAGTTAAGGCGTTTCTATGTTCACTTCAGCTTTTTCGCGTATTGAAAAAGCCCGGTTTTAACGCCCCTTCGCCGAAGCCGCGTACCCCGCCGGCCCCACGCCTCCCCTTGACCCGCCGCGGCGCCTATGTTAGCGTAGGGGCCCGTTGCGGAGAAAGGCGGTTCCATATGTCGGAAGAGGCAGCCAAACTCCTGGACCAAATGCTCGACCGCGAGAACGAGCTCTCGCCCGGCAACGCCACCTTCAAGGGAATCCACGACTACGACGAGCTGTGGGACGACCCGGGCCCGGAGGGGCTCGCGGCCTACCTCGCTTTCGTGGACGACTTCGCCGCCCGCGTGAACGCGGCGGCCCGCGGCGCGAGCGGCGACGACGCCCTGGACCTCGCCCTCGCCCGCTCCCACCTCGCCCACCTGGACGTCCACCTCCGGACGATGGACACGGCCCGCCGCAACCCGCTGGGCATCCCCTCCGGCGTCGTCAGCATCATCTTCATCATGTTCGTCCGCAACTACGCGCCGCTGGAGGAGCGGCTGGGCGCCATCCGCGCGCGGTTGGAGAAGGTCCCGGCTTACTGCGCCGAGGCCAAGAAGCTCTTCCGGAAGCCGGTGGCGCTCTTCGTCTCGCTGGCGGCCGAGGCCGCGGCCCAGGTCGGCCCCTTCCTGACGCAGGTCATCCCGGCCGGCGCGGAGAAGGAGCGCAGCCCCCAGGCGGCGGCGCTGCGGGCGGCGGGGGAGAAGGCCGCGGCGGCCATCGCCGACTTCATGGCCCACGTCCGCGGGCTCCCCACGCGGCCGGACTTCGCCGCGGGCCGCGAGGCCTTCGACCGCCTCCTGGCCGAGCACCACCTCCTGGACTTCGACGCCGACAAGCTCCAGGCCTTCGGCGAGGACGCGCTGGTCCGCGTCGAGCTGGAGATGGCGCGCCTCGCGCGCAAGATTCGGAAGGGCGCCACCGCCGCCCAGCTGGTGGAGGAGATGAAGCAGGACCACCCGAACGCCGACGGCGTCCTGGACTTCTACCGCCACTGGATGGACCGGAGCCGCCGCTTCGTCGTCGAGCGCGACATCTGCGCCCTCCCGGAGGGGGAAATCCTGGAGGTCATCCCGACGCCGGAGTTCGAGCGGCCGTTCATCCCCTACGCCGCCTATATGTCGCCGGCGCCCTACGAGAAGGAGCAGCGGGGCTTCTTCTACGTGACGCCGGTGGACCCGTCGCTCCCGGCCGACGTCCAGCGGCAGAAACTTTCCGGACACAACAACTACAAGGTCCCGGTGGTCGCGCTCCACGAGGGCTACCCGGGCCACCACCTCCAGCTGTGCTGGGCCAACCGCGTGGGCCGGCGCATCCGCCGCGAGGCCCACAGCAACGTCTTCGTCGAGGGCTGGGCGCTCTACTGCGAGGAGATGATGCGGGAGAAGGGCTTCTACGAGAACGACCGCGTCCTCCTGGGCCAGAAGCGCGACACGCTGTGGCGGGCGGTCCGCGTCGTCGTGGACGTCGCGCTCCACACCGGCCAGATGTCCTTCGACCAGGCGGTGGCGTTCATGATGGACCGGATAGGGATGGAGCGCGTGAACGCCGAGGCCGAGGTCAAGCGCTACTGCTACAGCCCCACCCAGCCCATGTCGTACCTGGTGGGCAAGCACGAGATAATGGCGCTCCGCGACGACTACTTCCGCCGCGACCGCGAGGCCACCCTCCGCGACTTTCACAACGACCTCCTCGCCCTCGGCTCCATGCCGGTGAAGCTCGCGCGCGAGGCGGTGTTCGCGCGGATGATACCGGGCAGCTGACGCCGCCGCCCTTACTAGGTAACGAAAAAGCCGCCCCTCGGGGCGGCTTTTTATTTCGGTGATAGGTGCCTTAGAACGAATACGTGAACCCCGCCTCGGCGGAGGGGCGGCTCGCGAGCAGCTCTTCGGGCGTCATGAAGATGGCGTCGTAGTAGCCGCCGAACTCCCAGCCGCCGCGGGCAAGCGCCGTCCACCGCTCGTTTAAACGTAAGGCGAGCTCCGCAACCGGCCCGTGGACGTACTTCCACGGTTCCACGTCGCCGTCGTCGTTGATGAAGAACTTGTCGCCCAGGTAGTAGAGCGCCCGGACGCGGTAGCGGCCCGCGAGGGCGAGGGGCCCGACGAGGTGATGACCCACGCCGGCGTCGCCGCCCAGGCGGACCCAGGGCATGAAGTTGTGGGTGACGGTGGGGTAGTACGGCGCGGGGTATTGGAGCTTGGTGTATTGGAAGCCGGCGGCGGGTTCCAGCAGGACGTCCCAACCCCAAAGCGTCATCTTGCGGCGGTACGCGTACTCCGCCGCGGGGTCGAAGATGTTGTCGTCCATCGGGTAGCCGGCCACGAGCAGGCGGACGGTGGAGCGGTTGACGGCGCCGACGCCGAGGGCGAACTCGCCGCGGAAGCCCATCTCCGTATAGAAGTTGGGGTAGTAATAGTCGGTGGCGGGGAAGCGGAAGATGCCCGCCGCCACCGTGAGGTCGGCCGCTAGGGCCGAGGCCGACGTTAACACCACGAAAATAAAAGAAAAGCCCCGGCGTTTATCCATCACGGCGTCCGCCACAGACTGTCGGGATAGTCGTCGGCGTTTTCCAATACCGCCCAATAATAATTATCGCTAGCGGCCGCGGCCTCGAGCGAGGGCATCGCGTCGGGCATCTGCTCCAACGTCCACGCGCCGTCTTCCAGCGCCGCCGACGTCATCGGCCCGAGGGCGTAGCCGTCGTCCGGCGAACGGAACGCCATTGTGTTTATACCGTAGAAGTTCGGGCCGTGGGGCGCGATGAACTCGAGAGAA